>Ga0123357_10000024_pt1 | contig 131908 bp, 119 predicted proteins | sample TergutEmb28metaG_FD_89873 | JGI IMG/M metagenome (GOLD analysis project Ga0123357, IMG submission 89873) | Embiratermes neotenicus P4 segment gut microbial communities from Petit-Saut dam, French Guiana - Emb289 P4 | ecosystem: Host-associated > Arthropoda: Insects > Digestive system > Gut ...
ACCCAGATTAACGGCCAGGACATTCTCCCCGGCCAGACGGTGGATGTTGACAACGGCAAGGTCACCCTCAATGCCGACAACACCCTGACCTTCACGCCCGATCCGGGCTATCACGGCGATGCGTACTTCAACTACACCATCGACGATGGCGTCGACGGCACAGCCACAGCCGGCGTCACCGTCACCGTCGGGCAGTTGCCCGTCGCCGTCGACGATACCGCTCGCGCTCCATACAACAAACCGGTCGATATCCCTGTGCTGGACAACGACAAAGATCCGGACGGCAATGATCTGCACATCACCCAGGTCGACGACCAACCCATTGCCCCGGGCGAGATGGTCACCCTCAAAGACGGCAGCGGCACCGTGACCCTCAATGACGACGGCACCCTGACCTTCACGCCTAGCCAGGACTATCATGGCGATGCGCACTTCACCTACACCATCGACGATGGCGTCGACGGCAGTGCCACAGCCGGCGTCACCGTTACCGTCGGGCAGCCGCCCGTCGCTGCCGACACCAGCGCCCGCACCTCATTCGAGCAGTCGACCAATTACATCAATGTGCTGGCTATCGCCAAAGATCCGGATGGCGATCCGCTGCACGTCACCCAGGTCGACGGCCAGGATATTGCCCCGGGCGGGAAGGTCACCCTCACGGACGGCAACGGTACGGTGACCCTCGTTAATGATGGCGTCCACGACGGCACCTTGGTCTTCACGCCCGCCTCGGGCTACTCCGGCACTGAGATATTCACCTATACCGTCAGCGATGGTATCGACGGCAGCGCAACGGCCAACGTCACCGTTATCGTTGGACAGAACCCATCGCCCGCCACTATCGCACTAACGGACGCCGACCTGAGCTTGGTGGATGCTTCCGCGGCCTTTGGTCAGACCTCTCCATCCAATGAAGCAGTTACGCCCACATTGACTGTATCGGGTACGACAACCGGTAACGGCTACGAAAATACGGTGATCGCCAACGATGGTCACTCGCTCCACTTCCAGGTCAGCGCGACGGATTACACGGCTGTGTCGGTCAGCGGTCTGGATACAGGCATGGTGATCAGCGATGGACATGGGCATTCGGTCACAAGCACGGACAATTCCACGCCTATCGATCTGACCGGCTGGACGCTGGACAGTCTTCAGATCGACAACGCCGGCCCGGATGGTTCTGCAACCTTGGCTTTCACCGCGACGAATACCGTGAATGGCGAAACGCATGACACCACGAGCTATCTGAACATCGTCACCGCGGACACGCTGCTCAACGGCGCCGTCACGGGTGAAGCAAGGCTGGAGGCTACGACCGATCACGCTACACTGCTCGTAAGCGGGGACAAGCACGATCACACATTGGTTGGCCACGGCGGCAACGATCACCTGATCGGTGGCGCCGGTAACGATGTGCTGGTTGGCGGGCCAGGCAATGATGTCATGACGGGCGGACTCGGCAACAACACCTTCGTCTGGCATCTCGGCGATCAAGGAAAGGCCGGAACTCCGGCCATCGATACGATCACCGACTTCGGCCAGGGCGGTAAACACGATGCGCTCGATCTGCGCGATCTGCTACAGGGAGAAAACCATACCGGCGGCAACGACGACATTGGCAATCTCACGAGCTATCTGCATGTCGAGCAGCACGGCAATGATGCAGTCATCGATATCAGCTCTTCGGGAGGCTTCTCGCAGGGCTACAACGCGGGAGCTGTCGATCAGAAAATCGTGTTGCAAGGCGTGGATCTGACGGACGGTGGCAGCCTGCACACCGATACCCAGATTATCCAGAACATGTTGATGAACCAAAAACTGCACACTGACTAACTAAGTCAGCAAAAAGGAAAAGCCCGGGTGGCAATGCATCGTCACCCGGGCTTTTTTAGAGCCTGTTAGTAAAATCTTGCCTGCGAGGCTATGAGCGGGGCTCATGCGCTACTCGCACTCAGTTGCCACACTCGCGGCAAGATTATGAACAGGTTCCAAACCTTCCCGCCCCCACGCCGTCATTCTGCGCGAAGTCGCAGAATCCATTTGTCCTCCGATAGTGGATTCTGCGACTGCGCTTCGCTCTGCGCAGAATGACCACGGGTTGAGCGTAAGCCTCGCCATTCATGGCGAGGTCAGCAAAACAAACGTTACTGGCGCCGAAGGCGCCTCCAATCTGTGGCGAGGAAGCCCCAACTTTCAAGTTGGGCTGACTCACCGCGAGTCGAGTGCAAGTGAGACAAACCTTAGGGCAGCGAAGATACCCCAAACTCGTGGCATTACAGCCTCTCGCGACAAACTCTGAGCAGGTTCTTATACCTCAAGGTTTGCGCAAACGTTCCGTTACCACAGGCCCCGTGAGACCGGCCACCCCAAGCTCATTCAGCGTTTCCCATTCGGCTTCGTTATGTACGCGTTCGGCCAGCACGACAATATCGAGCCCTCCCGCGACATCAACAATCGCCTTGATCAAACGCTGATTACCTGCGTTTTCCTCAATCCCGGCCACAAAGCTGCCATCAATTTTTAGATAGTCGACGCGCTGGGCATAGAGCCGTGGAATGGCGGAAAAATGACGGCCGAAATGTTCGATACCCAATTTGCAGCCGTATCGCGAAAGAATTGGCGCGATCGCGGCAAGCCCGGACAAGCCTTGATCGAGCCCGTACTCGGAAACCTCCACCCACAATCTGCCTGCCGCGGCCGGCGCCGTGGCGAGAAGTTTCTGTACGCCTTCGCGGAATTTGAGATCAAGTAGGGAAATCGGCGAAAGATTGACCGCTATGGAAGCATCCGAATGAGCCAGACGCTGCATCGCAAGCTCGATGGCCAGCAAATCAAGATCGGCCGTCATGCCGAGCCGATCCGCCGCCGGCATGAACTGCCCTGCGGTCCAAGGTGCTCCGTCATCGGGAGCCCGCATCCGCATCATCGCCTCTTCATGCCAAATACTTCCGTCGATATGTGCGACGGGGAAAGTAGCCAACGCAAAACTGCGATTGCGAATCGCCCCGGAAAGCAACGCCCGCCATTCATTCTGGGAGCGCGCCGCCAAGGGTGCACCGTGAGCACTCGTAACGGGTTCGGGCTCCTCACCCCGCTCGGCACGCATCAATGCCATATCGGCACAGCTTAGCACACTGCCTAATTCATCGCCGCGCGTGAACAACGTAAAGCCGACGAAGCCAACGGGACTGTCTTCAGCCTGCCCCTGTTGACGCAAGGCTTCCAATGCGCGAGCTATCGCCGCAGCATGTCGGCGTACCCACTCCGGCTCCGCCCCCGGCATCAACCAGGCAAAATCGGATCCGTTCAAACGCGCAATGAAATGATCGCTTTCTTCCGCCGCGGCATGACACAAAATGTCGGCGGTCGCTTTAATCAGCGCATCGGTACGTTCGCGTCCCAGGTGGCGGTTGATTTGCCCCAGATTCGCCAAACGCACCAAGGCAAGCGCTCCATTTGGCGCCGCGGATTCGTCTCCCAGCTCATCACGCAAACGACCGACGAAGAAACCTCGGTTGGGCAACTGCGTTAAAGCATCGCGATTCGCTTCCGTGCGCAACTCTTCGATACGATTCGCCTGCTCGGAGAACATCGTCCGAACCTGCTCGACCATTAAATTCAGCGCTCGAACGGCAACCCGCAACTCAATCACACGTGGCTCTTCAACGGTGATGAAGCGCCGCGCTCCAATTGCATTGGCTTGCTGCACCATTTGATCGATCGGCCGGCGCAACCAGCGCATGACGAAATTCATCGCCAGCCCCCACAACACAGCCAACACAATCATCAGACCAAGAAGCTGAAGCGTGCCTCGCCACAAAGCGTCATAGGCAAAACGCTTATGCGCGACAACGGTTACGCTGCCACTCTGACTCCAACCGTGCGATACGAATGCAGTTCCTGGCCGTGCGCTAAGATTTGCCAAATGTGCAAACCAGGCAGGAGCTGCGCTCGGAGGCGCATCGCTACGACGCTCTATGACAATTTTGCCGGCTTGGTCCATATAACGGACCAATTCAAAATGACCAGAATCGAATAGTGCCGTCACCATCAATTCAACGGTCGTGTCATCCGATGGGTGTTGCGACATCGAAAGCGCAAGCGCCGCTGCCGCGTCGGAACCTTGAGCAAGCAGTTGCTGTTCGAGATAACTACGTGCGGTATACAGACTGACACCAATACTACCGAGGAGCGCTATCAGACTCGCAACGATAACCGTGATCCATAATTGACGCAGGAGCGACATGCAGCATTCCTTTTTATTGCGGAAGATACCCCTCGGCTCTCATTCTGATGAGTAAATCTTTCCAACGCGTAATTCGTTCAATGGAACTCACCGCTCCACCGGCATAGACCCCTTCGTTATTGAAGCTGAAAACCGGGGTCAAATCAGGACGCTGCTGCGCAGGACGGATTTCTCCAATCAGATTGTCTAAAACCAAGGGTTGAGCATCTGGCGTTGTGTAATACCCCAACACCATATGCGCTTGGGAAATACTACTCGATGCACCACCGATTTGGGCACGAACATAAATCAGACGTAGCTTGCGTGGATCGACTCCTAATTCACGCAGGCTGAAAAATTTAGCTATTACGTAATCCTCGCAATCGCCCGCCCCAGCCCCCAATACTTCAAGCGGCGTCGCCCAATAATCGTCCAGCCCCCAAACCTCGAGATCACTCGCGAACCGAATCCGACGATTGAAATAGTCATTGATCTGTTTTAGTTGGTCACTTTCGCTACGCCCGCCCAGAGTGCTCATCAGCTGCCGCCAATCCCGCACCGCGGCTTGCCCGCGCGCGCCAAAACGTTTTCCAACGCTCGCCAGCATCTGTGCTTCATCGACAGCCCCTAATACCCATGGCTGTAAACTAAAAAACAACAGCCCTACCACCCCTCGCGACAAAAAAGTTCTGCGAGACAAGCCAGTAGTACAAAATTCAGAAGGTATGCGAACAGACGGTTTCAAAGAAGGGATTTCCACCTTTAAGGCACTATGGCGTAAAGACGCAGACGCAAATTGCCAGAGTCAACCTCATTTATCGATCAAAAATCCAAGACGCCGTTTAGAATATAGGCCAACATGCGTGAAGCCTCACACACCCCAAAAGGAAAATATTGCCAATCTTTCTGGTACAGGAATAATAAGGTTAGTAATAAACCAGGCACCGCCAAATAGAGTTTCAGGCGGATGGCAGCCTTCAAGGAAGAGATATGAGAAATGATCTGAAAAAACTGGTATGCGTCGTAGCGCTTACGCTACCGGGTGCTCAAGCTTTTGCAGTCGACAACACGGTTCAGCAGGCCGTCGAAAAAGCCATCATGCAAAACCCGGAAGTCATGGCGCGTTATCACACGATGCGCGCGGCTGAGAACGAACAAAGCGCGGCCCGCGGCAATTGGCTGCCAAAAGTTGATGCGCAAGCGGCGTATGGCAGTGAGCGTGAAGACTATCCGCCCGCTGCTGCCTACAGCTCGAATGGAAGCTGGTTCAATCATCCCAGTGCATCAATCACCCTGCGCCAGATTCTCTTCGACGGTTTTGCAACCTCTAACGAGGTCAACCGTTTGGGTTACGCCAAGCTTTCCAGTTACTACGATCTGCTCAGCACGTCGGATGACATCGCGCTCGCGGCGAGCCAAGCCTATGCCGATATATTGCGCTATCGACGCCTTGTCGAATTAGCAAGCGACAACTGGGCGACCCATAAAGAAGTATTCGGCCAAATTGAAGACCGCGTCAAAGCGGGCGTCGGCCGTCGTGCCGACCTCGAACAAGCCGCGGGCCGTCTCGCACTGGCACAATCGAATTGGCTGACAGAGACCTCCAACCTGCATGATGTCATCCAACGCTATAAGCGACTTGTCGGCGAGATCCCTCCGGACAGCCTGGCAGATCTACCTGAAGTCGAGGTTCCGCTGCCCAAGGGAAATCCCTTACCAGGCATCGTTTCTGCCAATCCGGCCTTCCGTTCAACCGTTGCAGGTCTGCGTAGCGCACGTTCGGCAACGGATGTCCGGCGTGCCAACATGATGCCGAATGTGGAACTTCAGCTCGGGCAAAGCTGGGATCGCAACCGCTATGGCATTTCCGGCAATTACAACGACAGCTCAGCGCGTGTCGTGCTCAACTACAACCTCTTCAATGGCGGTTCTGACTCGGCCCGAATCCGTCAGGCCAATGAGATGTATTACGCAGCCGTCGATCTGCGCGACAAAACCTGCCGTGACGTCACTCAAACCGCAACGATTGCATTGAATGATCTGAAAGCGCTCACAGAGCAGCAGCAGTACCTGGATCAGCACGCCCTGTCGACCGCCAAAGTACGCGATGCATACCGTCAGCAGTTCGATATCGGCCAGCGCACACTGCTTGACTTGCTCGACACCGAAAACGAGCTTTTCGAAGCGCGCCGCGCGGCAGTGGCCAATCGGTATAACCGTGAAGTCGCGAAATATCGTGTTCTGGCCGCTTCTCATGGCCTTTTGCCCGCACTCCAACTTGCGCCGATGGCGAAAGAAGCCCCGCCAGAGGACAGTAAAGAAGGTCCAGCGGAAGACGAAGCCGCGAACTGTGCCGATCAAGTTTATGTCACGCCACCGCTCGATACCGCTGGCGCAATGAAGGATCGGCCCGCACGCATGCCGCTAGCAGCAACCCCTGCCGCCCCAGCCGCCGCTCCGGCGATGAGCTTCAAGGCACAAACGGATACTCTGTTCGCTTACGGCCAGGCACAAATCCATCCTAGTGCCGCCGGAGAGCTCAGCAGGTTCGTCAGCGAAGCCGCCAACTTTACGATTGAGTCCGTCACCGTCGTCGGCCATACCGACCGCATAGGTTCGGCGGAATTCAACCAACGTCTGTCGGAACAGCGTGCCGCAGCCGTGCGCGATTACCTCATCAGCCGCGGCATGGATGGCAGCAAAATTCGCGTCGAAGGCAAAGGCGCCTCACAGCCAATCAGCCAGTGCCCGCGCCAAGATCCAGAGAACCGCACCAATACGAAACTTGTTGAGTGCTTGAAGGCCGATCGCCGCGTCGAAATCAACTTGCAAGGCACCAAACACTAAGTCAGTCTCGTTCCCCAAATAAAAAACCCGCCGAAATACTCGGCGGGTTTTTTTATTGGGTGCTACGAAACCGCTTAGAACCTATTCAAAATCTGTCACGAGAGGCTGGCAGCGGGGCGAAGAGCAGCTCAGGAACCGGAGTTTATGAGTGATAAATGAGGATTCCGAGCAGCGCATGAGCTCCGATCACAGCCTCGCAGTAAGATTATGAACAGGTTCTTAAGGCAAATGCCCCGCCATGATCCGGCGATAGAACTCATGGAAGTGCTGCATGCCATCTTCCATTGGGCTTTGGTAAGGACCGACCTCGTTACGCCCCTCGCGCAGCAAAGCAAGTCGCCCCCGATCCATGCGCTCGCCGATCTCATCGTCCTCGATGCAGGTTTCCATATAAGCAGCCTGCTCGGCCTGAACGAATTCGGGCTCGAAGGCGGCAATCTCTTCGGGGTAATAGAACTCGACGACATTCGTCGTCTGATGCACCGAACGCGGAATCAAGCTGCTCACAACGAGCACATGCGGATACCACTCGACCATCACATTCGGGTAATACGTCAGCCAAATCGCGCCATGCCGCGGCAGTTGGCCATTGTAAAAATCGAGTACGACCTTCTGCCATTTCGCATAAACCGCAGAGCCCGCCTTCTGAAGATTGGTAATGCCGACACGCTGGACGGAATACCATTCGCCAAACTGCCAGGTCAAATCGTCGCAGGTGACGAAATTCCCCAGCCCCGGGTGGAAAGGCGCCACATGGTAATCCTCAAGGTAAACCTCGATGAAGGTTTTCCAGTTGTAGTTGCATTCGTGAACTTCAAGGTGGCCGAGCACATAACCTGAAAAATCAATCTGTTCAGCCAAATGCATGCCTGCCAAATCCGCATTGGCCGAACGTGGTCCTTTGAACAAAAGCCCTTTCCACGACTCAAGCTTTGCCCTATCCAAACGCATGCAGGGCTGTTCCGAAAAATGCGGCGCGCCGATCAATTGTCCTTGCGCATCGTAGGTCCAGCGATGAATCGGACAGACGATATTGTCCGCTTTACCCGTTCCCTGGAGCATGACGGCCTGTCGGTGGCGGCAAATATTCGACATCGACCAACAGGCGCGATCCTCATCGCGCACGATCAAACGCGCATGATCCAGCCATTCCGTCGAGCGGTAATCGAGCGCTTCGGGAACCATCAACTCATGACCGACATACCCCGACCCGGCATCGAAGATGAGTTGTTTCTCCCATGCGAAAACTTCTTCATCAAAATACCAAGTAACAGGCAACTGCGAAGCTGCCGGAGCAAGTCGATTTCGAGTTGTGATATCCGACATCACCACCCCTCCTCCATAACCAGGGAAAAGCCAGGTGAAAAGTATTAAAGTATAATAAAAACAAAAACCTACGGGAAGCCTGCCCTATCGGGCATGATACCTCCGCCGCCCAATTAAGAATGGCACACAGCCACCCACCGTTTCCATGTCCAAAACCAGTGATAAACCCAAATCGTTCGAATCCGCCATCGCCGAACTCGAAGCCATTGTCGGCGCCATGGAATCGCCTGATTTACCGCTCGAACAGGCTATCGCGCAATATGAGCGCGGAATCAAACTTCTGCGCTTCTGTGAAGAGACGCTCGGCGATGCCGAACGTAAAATTCAGATCCTTGAAAACAATCAATTAAAACCCTTCAAAGAGACATTTGGCGAGACCCCGGAAACATGAGTGAGCATGGACTCGGCGCTTGGATGCGTGCCCGACAGAATCAAATCGAAGCCGCGCTTGAACAGCGTTTACCCGCCGTACATATTGCCCCGCAACGCCTGCATGAAGCAATGCGCTACGCCACGCTCGGCGGCGGCAAACGTGTGCGGCCGTTACTTGTATTCGCGAGTGGCGAGATAACCAACGCCGCGCCAACGGCGCTCGATACGGTTGCCTGCGCGCTCGAATTGATCCACGTGTACTCGCTTGTACACGATGACCTGCCCTGCATGGATGACGATACCCTGCGCCGCGGCAAACCGACCGTGCATGTCGAATTCGACGATGCGACCGCTCTGCTCGTTGGCGATGCTTTGCAAACGCTCGCCTTTCAGCTCCTCGCCGAAGCGGGCCTGGTTAACGATGCCGCGCGTCAGCTCATCATGATCGAGCATTTGGCCCGCGCATCCGGCTCGCGCGGCATGGCCGGCGGCCAGGCCCTCGACCTCAGCGCCGTCGGCCTTCAGATCAGCCGCGCAGAGCTTGAGTTCATGCACTTGCACAAGACCGGCGCATTGATTCGCTCCGCGGTGCTGCTCGGCGCGCTGTGCGGAGAAATCGATCCGCCCCAGTTGGAAGCGCTGGACCGTTTCGGCAAAACCATCGGGCTGCTGTTTCAGGTTGTCGACGATATTCTCGACGCGGAAGCCGACACCGCCACACTCGGCAAAACCGCAGGCAAAGACGCCGCCCATAACAAGCCAACCTACGTTACCCTTCTAGGCGCGGCGGAAGCGCATGTGCTCGCAGCCGAACTGCGCACTCAGGCGCACGCCGCGCTCGCGGATTTTGGCGCATCGGCGCAGCGTCTGCGCGAACTGACCGATTTCATCGTTGACCGCTCTTTCTAAGCGAACTTCTCAGGACCCTTGTCACCAATGAGCAAGTATCCACTGCTCGAACGCATCGATTCTCCAGCCGATCTGCGCCGTTTCGAGCGCAAAGACCTCAACCCGCTTGCCGACGAATTGCGCGCATTCCTGATCGAATCCGTCTCACGCACCGGGGGGCATCTCTCCTCCAACCTTGGCACGGTCGAATTGAGCATCGCACTGCATTACGTCTTCAACACACCGGAAGACCGGATCGTGTGGGACGTCGGCCATCAGACCTATGGTCACAAAATCCTGACCGGCCGGCGCCAAGCCATGGCCGGTCTGCGTCAGTTCGGCGGGATCTCCGGTTTTCCACGGCGTAACGAAAGCCCCTACGATACCTTCGGCACGGCGCACAGCTCTACTTCGATTTCCGCCGCGCTCGGCATGGCCGTTGCAGCGCGCCAAGAAGGCGTCGCGCGTCAATCGATCGCAGTCATTGGCGATGGCGCGATGAGCGCCGGCATGGCTTTTGAAGCATTGAACAATGCGGGGGTCATCGACGCCGACTTGCTCGTCATCCTGAACGACAATGAGATGTCGATTTCTCCGCCCGTAGGCGCCTTAACGAATATTCTCGCGCGCCTGCTTTCGGGGCGAACCTTCAACGCCGCCCGGCGCGCGGGAGAAAAAGTGCTGCGCGTCGCGCCGAGCATGCTCGAATTCGCCAAGCGGGTCGAAGAGCATGTCAAAGGCATGATCACGCCCGGCACCTTGTTCGAAGAATTCGGCTTCAACTACATCGGCCCCATCGACGGACACGATCTCGATACCCTGATCCCCACGCTACAGAACCTCAAAAATCTGCATGGCCCACTCTTTCTGCATGTCGTCACCTGCAAAGGCCAAGGCTATAAGCTTGCCGAAGCGGACCCGGTTCTGTATCACGGCGTCTCGAAATTCGACTACACAGCGGGCATCCAATCCGCCGGCAAAAACGCCGGGAAACCCACCTATACGCAGGTTTTCAGCGATTGGTTATGCGACATGGCCGCCGTCGACAAGCACTTGGTCGGAATCACGCCCGCCATGGGAGAAGGTTCCGGCCTGGTCCGCTTTGCGCAAGAGTTTCCCGAACGCTACTTTGATGTCGGGATTGCCGAACAGCATGCGCTGACCTTCGCCGCGGGCATGGCCTGCGAAGGCGTCAAGCCGGTCGTCGCCATCTATTCCACCTTTCTGCAGCGCGCTTACGATCAGCTGATCCACGACATCGCGCTGCAAAATCTGCCCGTCATGCTCGCCATCGACCGCGGCGGCCTGGTCGGCGCGGACGGCGCAACGCATCATGGCGCCTTCGATTTATCCTACCTGCTCTGCATTCCGAACATGCTGATCATGGCGCCCGCGGACGAAAACGAGTGCCGCAAGATGTTCAGCACCGCGTACTACCATGACGGCCCCAGTGCGGTCCGCTATCCCCGCGGAGCGGGCATGGGCGTCACGCCGGAACCGGGCCTGACGACACTCCCGATAGGCCGTGGTGAAATTCGCAGGCAAGGCAGCCGCATCGCACTGCTCGCGTTCGGCAGCATGCTCGCCCCCGCCCTCAGCGCGGGCGAGGAATTAAACGCCAGCGTCGCCAACATGCGCTTTGTAAAACCGCTCGATCAAGCGCTGATTCTGGAACTCGCCCGCTCACACGATCTCATCGTTACACTCGAAGAGAATGCCGTGATTGGCGGGGCTGGCTCGGAAGTCGCGCGGGTGCTTGAAGAGGCAGGGCTCGCAAAGCCGCTTCTGCGCCTTGGATTGCCGGACGTTTTCATTGATCATGGAGATCAGAACCAACTCATGGAGGCGGTTGGTCTAAGCGCCCAAAAGATTGTCGAGCGAATCAAGGCACGGTAGTAGCGTCAGGCTATATCATTAATAGTTGAGCATATTAGTCGGGAACGTTAGGATTCGAGCTTGAATCTTGGCGCAATGCGCTCATCTCCCCACAACAGACGCCGCCTAGCCAGTCGCACAGGCTCCATCCTTACGGCTTCGGCGCCGGCATCAGGAAAGAAACGTATGAACAGCCCTAGTGCGCGCGCGGCAATCATGCCAGATGTGCAAAGCAGCGAAGATCGTCGCCATTTGGCCATCGATAAAGTCGGTATCAAATCGATTCGGCATCCCGTCAAAGTCGCCGACCGCACCGGCGGCATCCAGCACACGGTCGCGATGTTCAACATGTATGTGGGCCTGCCGCATAATTTCAAAGGCACGCACATGTCCCGCTTCGTTGAAATTCTCAACGGGCATGAAACCGAAATCTCCGTCGAGTCATTCGAGCCGATGCTGCGCGAAATGATCCACCGGCTTGAGGCAAAAACCGGCCACATCGAAATGACCTTCCCCTATTTCATCAATAAATCAGCGCCTGTTTCCGGCGTCAAAAGCTTGATGGATTACGAGGTCACTTTCACGGGAGAAATCCTGCCGAGCGGCGAATGCGAGTTCACGATGAAAGTCGTGGTTCCAGTCACCAGCCTGTGCCCCTGTTCGAAGAAAATTTCCGAACGCGGCGCGCATAACCAGCGCTCGCATGTCACGGTCACCGTCAAGACGACCGATCTTGTCTGGATCGAAGACGTGGTCGATATGGTCGAGGCGCAAGCGTCTTGCGAGCTATTCGGCCTCTTGAAGCGTCCGGACGAAAAGTTCGTCACGGAGCGCGCCTATGACAACCCGAAATTCGTTGAAGATATGGTCCGCGATGTCGCAGGCGTACTCAATGCGGAAAAACGCATTTACAGCTACATCGTCGAATCAGAGAACTTCGAGTCGATTCACAATCACAGCGCCTATGCGTTGATCGAGCGCGATAAGCATACCGATCCTGTTTAAAACCGGGATTGACCACGGGTTGAGCGCAAGCCCCGCCAGTCATGGTGGGGCTTTGCGAGACAAACGTTATTGGCGCCAAAGGCGCCTCCAGTTCGTGGCGAGGAAGCCCCAACTTTCAAGTTGGGGTGACTCACTCAATTCAAGGCCGTGTATGAACACGGCTTTTTTATTTTTTCCTGCAACAGGAAAGCAGCAAACAAAAAGCCCGCGAACACGCGGGCTTTTTGAATCGGGCAAACGTTCTCGTCAGCGCTTGGAGAACTGCTTGCGGCGACGTGCGCCGTGCAAGCCGACCTTCTTACGCTCGACTTCACGCGCATCGCGCGTCACGAAACCGGCTTTCTTCAGCGGAGCCTTCAGCTCAGCATCGTATTCGATCAATGCGCGGGTAATCCCGTGGCGCACGGCGCCGGCTTGACCGGATTCGCCGCCGCCATCGACATTCACCTGAATATCGAATCTGCCAAGCGTTTCAGTCAACTCAAGCGGCTGGCGGACGATCATGCGGCCCGTCTCACGCGAAAAAAACACGTCCAGCGGCTTCCCGTTGACCGTGATAGCGCCGGAACCCGGCTTGAGGAACACACGAGCCACCGCAGTCTTGCGACGCCCCGTACCGTAGTTGTGGTTGTTCGGGAAAGCCATGACTTCGCTCCGGATTAGATTTCGAGGGCCTGCGGTTGTTGGGCGCTATGCGGATGCTGAGCGCCAGCGTAACACTTGAGCTTTTTGAGCATCGCATACCCAAGCGGCCCTTTTGGAAGCATGCCTTTGACCGCATTGGTCAAAACACGATCCGGGAAGCGTTGCTGCAGTTTCTCGAAGTTGGTTTCGTAGATACCGCCCGGATAGCCCGAGTGACGGTAGTATTTTTTGTCCGACGCCTTATCGCCGGTGACACGCAGCTTTTCCACGTTGACGACCACGATAAAATCACCGGTATCGACGTGCGGCGTATAGATGGCTTTATGCTTACCACGCAGCCGACGAGCGATTTCGGAGGCGATACGGCCCAGAACCTTGTCGGTCGCGTCTACCACGTACCAATCACGCTTAACTTCGTGCGGCTTGGCGGAAAACGTCCTCATGAGAGTGTCCTTTGATTCTTCTAGGACCTAGTTCCAGGCCCAATTCGGAAAGCCGTAGATTCTACATACAGCGCTAAGGCCGTGTCAAATCCAAGCCTTAAAAACAAAAAAACGCAGCTCGACTGAGCTGCGCCAAGTCCACACCAAAGGAGGAGGGTGGAGGAGACAAACCAAGATCGATTCGAATACAGCCCGAATCAATCGGTACAACTGCATTATGAACAAAAAACTTGTGCAATGCAAGAAAAGGAAGCGCCAAGAGGTTAAAATCTGTTGCGTCAATGTCAAACAATGCGTATGCACATCTAATTGATTGTTTTCAATGATTTTTTTATGTAACAGAAACAACGCCGCGCCAACAGAGGAAATCGAGCATAACTTTCTGGACGAGGAATTTATTGCACCACAGCAATCAATCGAAGCGAACGCAGCCTCCGTCACAATGACCGTTTTGGATGCTTGCCCGCAGGAGAGCCCGCGCATGGAATGCAATGTGAAATGGGTCGATAACGCGACTTTTCTCGCAAGCACTGGCGGCGGGCATTTTGTCACGATGGAAGGCGCGGCCGATCATTAAATGCGATAAGCAGTCGTCGTCATCACCCGCGACATCAAGCGCATTGCGGTGCGTATCGGGGCCGGTAACTCGGCCGCGCCGAGAGCAAGCGCGGTTTCCGCGTGTTTCGCTTCATCCTGTTTCATTTGATCGACAATCGCCCGCGAGCGCGCATCCGTTTCGGGCAAATGCTCCAGATGGCTATCCAGATGCGCTTCAACCTGGCGTTCCGTTTCGGCCAGGAAACCCAGATTCCATTTATCCCCGAGCTTTCCCGCCGCCACGCCCATCGCCAATGCGCCGGCGTACCAAAACGGATTAAGCAGGCTCTTGTGCGCGCCAAGCTCGGCCAAACGCCGCTCGGTCCACGCCAGATGTTCGGTTTCTTCCTCCGCCGCCTGGTGCAGGGCCGCGGTGACCGCCGGATCGCGCGAAGTCAGCGCCTGTCCTTGATAGAGCGCCTGCGCGCAGATTTCACCAACATGATTAACGCGCATCAGCCCCGCTGCATGACGTTTGTCCGCCTCGCTCAACGCCGCTTCTGGCATATCGGCGCCCGGCGTCGGCCGGCTTGAATGCGCCGGCGCGAACACCGTGCGCAAAGCCCGGTCGAATTCGTTGATTAGATTCAGGCTATTCATGTTGCGCATCCCCTTCAATTCAGCGCCATTTGTATCTCGGCAAACGTGCGCGCGATGGCCTCGGGCTGTACCGGAAGGCCAAGCTGCCGCGCCACTTGCGATGCGGAGATGACGCCGCGCACCATTGCCTGTTTCCGCGCGTCGTGCTCGATGACCAGCACATGCTGCCGGCCGGCGCGCAGCAATGTTTCGATCACATGTCCGACCTCGGCGCTCAATAAGTCGGATACCGAAACGGCCACAATATCTTTAAGCGGCGTCATCACATCCTCGACGCGCAGCTCTTCGCGCCGGCTATGCCGCTCGATGGCCACCTGCATTGGGCGCTCGCCCAGCAAATCGGAAGCGCTGATGACGCCGACCAACTGACGCTCCTGCCCGCACACCAAAAGCAGACGCACGCCGTGATGAATCATCGCCTGATGCGCCTGCTCAAGCGAAACGTCCGGTGCAATCGTCGCAGCAGGCACATGCCGCAAGTCGGTCATCACCTCGATGGCGGGCGAATCGATTTTTACGGACGGCGCCGGCCCGGGATTGGGCAGCGCGACTTTTTCATCACCCAGAGAGCACTCTGGCATTGCCCGGTAACGCACCCGCTCCATATTGACCTCCGTTAGACATTCACATGCCGGGATAGACTCAAGGCGACGCTGTCGAGTTCAACGCTGCTCCAATTTATCCTCGGGCTCAGGCGGGCTCAGAACATAAGTCGACGGGCGCACCGGCGGCGCGCCGCGAAAGAGAATCTCAGCCAATTCGTTCAGCGCCAGCCGATACACCTGCCGCTTGAATTCGATGACTGCGTCGAGCGGCACCCAGAATTGCGACCAGCGCCAGGCATCGAATTCCGGCTTGCTCGTCGCGCGCAGGGAAACGCTCGAATCTTTGCCCGTGAGCCGGAGCAGAAACCAAATCTGCTTCTGCCCGCGATACGTATTGCGCCATTCGCGCCTCACCCAATGACGGGGCACGTCATACCGTAGCCACTCGCGCGTACGCCCGAGAATTTTCACGTGCTCCGGCCGCAACCCCACTTCTTCGTGCAGTTCGCGGTACATCGCCTGCTCCGGCGATTCCCCTTGCTTGATGCCGCCTTGGGGAAATTGCCAAGAATGCTCACGAATCCGTTTGCCCCAGAAAACCTCGTTACGTGCGTTAGCCAGGATGATGCCGACGTTGGGCCGATAGCCGTCCCGGTCGAGCATGAAATCACCTGCTGAATACTTGAATTAATGTGAATTCTTCCACAGCGGGGAATTGAAAGAAAGCGGAAGGAAAGCGGCCCCCGCTCAGCATCGCCGGAACGCCCCTGGGTTAGAATTAAAAATTCATCGAAATTTTTGTCCTCATCGTCATGCGCGCAAGCCAATTCCTCATTTCCACGCTCAAGGAAGCCCCCGCCGACGCCGAAATCATCAGCCACAAACTGATGATGCGCGCCGGCTTGATCCGCAAACTCTCCGCCGGCATTTACACCTACATGCCGATGGGTCTGCGCGTGATCCGCAAAGTCGAAACCATCATCCGCGAGGAAATGAACCGCGCCGGCGCGATCGAACTGACGATGCCGGTCGTGCAGCCCGCCGAGCTGTGGCAGGAAACCGGCCGCTGGGACAAGATGGGCGCCGAGATGCTGCGCCTGAAAGACCGCCATGGGCGCGACTTCGCGATGCAGCCGACCTCCGAGGAAGTCGTCACCGACATCGCGCGCGCCGAACTCAAAAGCTACCGCGCGCTGCCTAAAAATCTCTATCAGATTCAAACCAAGTTCCGCGACGAGCGCCGCCCGCGTTTCGGCATCATGCGCGGACGCGAATTCATCATGAAGGACGCCTACTCGTTCGACCGCAACGAGGAAGCCGCCGGCCGCAGCTACGACGCGATGTATGCCGCCTACTGCCGGATTTTCGACCGTCTGGGGCTGACCTACCGCGCCGTCGCCGCCGACACCGGCGCGATCGGCGGCGACCGCTCACACGAATTCCAAGTCATCGCCGACACCGGCGAGGACGCGATCATCTACTGCCCCGATTCCGACTACGCCGCCAACATCGAACTCGCCGAAGCCCTGCCCTTGCTCGCCGGGCGCGCCGCGCCCGCGCAAGCGATGCAGAAAACGCCAACGCCAGGCAAGAGCACCTGCGAGGATGTCGCCACCTTACTCGGTACAGCCTTGTCGAACACAGTCAAATCGCTCGTGCTCGCGACCGATGAAACGGACGAGTCCGGCGCGATCATCAAAAGCACGGTCTGGCTGCTGCTCGTGCGCGGCGACCACGATCTGAACGAAGTCAAAGCCGGCAAAGTCACGGGGCTCGACAACGGATTCCGTTTCGCAACCGAGGCCGAAATCGTCACGCACTTCGGCTGCAAGCCCGGCTACCTCGGCCCGATCAGTTTGAAGCAGCCAGTCAAGATCATCGCCGACCGCACCGTTGCGCAGATGAGCGACTTCATCACCGGCGCCAACGAGCCCGATTTCCACATCGCCGGCGTCAACTGGGGCCGCGACCTGCCGGAGCCCGATGCGGTGGCGGATATCCGCAATGTCGTCGCCGGCGACCCTTCGCCCGACGGCAAAGGCAAGCTCGCGATCCAGCGCGGCATCGAAGTCGGCCATGTGTTCTACCTCGGCACAAAATACTCGCAAGCAATGAACGCCACCTTCCTCGACGAAGACGGCAAACCGAAGCCTTTCACGATGGGCTGCTACGGCATCGGCGTGACCCGGATTCTCGGCGCCGCGATCGAACAAGGCTGCGACGCGCGCGGCATCATCTGGCCCGATGCGATCGCGCCGTTCCGGATCGTCATCTGCCCGATCGGCTATGAGCGCACGCCGGAAGTCAAGGCCGCGGCGGATGCGCTGTACGCCGAACTCGCCGCGGCGGGCATCGATGTGCTGCTCGACGACCGCGGCGAACGCCCCGGCGCGATGTTCGCCGACTGGGAATTGATCGGCGCGCCACACCGCGTCGTGTTTTCCGAGCGCGGGCTGAAGGAAGGTCTGGCGGAATACCAGGGCCGGCGCGACACTGAAGCCAGCAAGATTGCCGTGGCAGAGCTTGCGGCATTCATAAAATCGCGTCTGCTGCCGTAAATAAAACAATGCAGCCTATCCGCTTCCGTCTTGCCGCGCTGTTCGCGGCGCTGTTCTGTTCCGTTGCGCACGCCGGCGCGCAGCGCGAGGAAGCGCTTTCGGCCAGCGTGCAGGCCGCGCTGCATGGCGCGATCAGCGATCGCGTCGCGCCCGAACCGCGTTTCCCGAGCCCCGCTGAACGCATCAACTGGCTCAGCGAAATGTCGCAGCGGCTGGTCACACGGATACCGGACACCGGCGAACGCATCGACTTCCTCAAAACCGTTTATTACGAAGCGCAGCGCGCGGGCCTCGATCCGCAGCTCGTGCTCGGCCTGATTCAAGTTGAAAGCGGCTTCAAGAAATACGCCGTCTCGAATGCCAGCGCGCGCGGTTACATGCAGGTGATGCCGTTCTGGGTGCGCCAGATCGGCTCGCCCGACCAGAATCTGTTCCATCTGCGCACCAATCTGCGCTACGGCTGCACGATTCTGCGCTACTACCTCGACATCGAAAAAGGCGATTTGTATCGCGCCCTTGGCCGCTACAACGGCAGCCTCGGCAGGCCGGAATATCCGAACCTAGTGCGCGCCGCGTGGGAAAAACAGTGGGCCTTCGCGCCGCTGCGCATCGCGCGCCAGGAAACAACCGGCCCGACGCAAAATTGAGCTTGTAACGGATAAAAATCGCCGGTGAGGTGTCTACGCGAAACCACCCGCGTAATGGAGGCGTCCTATGCGCCAGCCACATCCAACACTATTCGCCACGGCCGCATCCCTCTTTCTGCTGACTGCCTGCGCCGCAATGCCTTGGTCCGCAACGGCCCCCGCCAAAACTGACGATGGCGTATTGACCGACGCCACGCGAGGCATGACGCTGTATACCTTCGATCGTGACGTTGCCCACAACGGCAACAGCGCCTGCAACGGCCCTTGCGCGAAAAACTGGCCGCCGTTTTACGCCAATGCCGACGCCAAGCCGCATAACGCGTGGACGATCATCAAACGCGATGACGGTAAATCGCAATGGGCCTACAAAGGCAAGCCGCTCTATTTTTGGAGTAAGGATATGGCCGCCGGCGACCGCAAGGGCGACGGTTTCAACAATATGTGGCGCGCCGCAACGCCCTGAACAAAGTGAAAACATCACCATGCTGATTCGCGTCCGGCGCTTCGCGCATCCGATCGCACCATCCGAAATCACGCCGCAATCGCTCTATCAAGCCCGCCGCGATTTTCTGCGCGCGGCGGGCTTCGCCGGAATAGGGCTTGCACTGCCGGCATGGGGCGTCGATAAGCTTGCCGGCGTTCAAAAGAGCTCGTATTCAACCAGCGAAACGCCGACGCCATTGATCAATATCGCGAGCTACAACAACTATTACGAATTCGGCACGCGCAAGGATTCGCCTTCGGAAAACTCGGGGCAGTTCAAAACCCGTCCCTGGACCTTGCGGATCGAGGGTCTGTGCGCCAAACCGCGCAGCTTCGCGATCGAGGATCTACTCAAACTCGCGCCGCTCGAAGAGCGCATCTATCGCATGCGCTGCGTCGAAGGCTGGTCGATGGTGATTCCGTGGAACGGCTATCCGCTCGCCACGCTGCTCAAACAGGTCGAACCCCTGGCGGGCGCCAAATACGTCGAGTTCACCACGGTGGCGGACCGCGCCACGATGCCGGGACTCAGCTTCCCGGTGCTCGACTGGCCGTACACCGAAGGCTTGCGCATCGATGAGGCGATGCATCCGCTGACCTTGCTCACGCTCGGCCTTTACGGCGAGGAATTGCTGGCGCAGAACGGCGCGCCGGTGCGCGTGGTCGTACCTTGGAAATATGGTTTCAAGAGTGCAAAATCGCTCGTTCGCATCCGGCTTGTCGACAAACAACCGGCGACCACCTGGACCAAAGCCGATCCCGAAGCCTATGGTTTCTATTCGAACGTGAATCCCGAAGTCGACCATCCGCGCTGGAGCCAGGCCAACGAACGCCGGCTCGGCGAGTTTCTGAAACGCAAGACATTGATGTTCAACGGCTACGCCGATCAGGTCGCGCAGCTCTATGCCGGAATGGATCTAAGAAAGTATTTTTAATGCTCGCAGTCATCCGCACACTCTCGTCGCGCCAGGTTTTCGCGATCAAAGCGCTGCTCTTCATCTGTTGTCTGCTTCCGTGCGCGCTGTATCTCTGGAAATTTTTCCAGGACGCGCTCGGCGCCAATCCGATTGAAGCCATCACGCATGCAAGCGGCAAGTGGACGCTGCGCTTTCTCCTGCTTACGCTCGCCATCACGCCGCTGCGCAAGCTCACCGGCTGGCATTGGCTGATTCGGCTGCGCCGCATGTTCGGGCTGTTTACCTTCTTCTATGCCTGCCTGCATGCCACGACCTATTTCTGGCTCGATCAGTTTTTCGATTGGCACGGCATTGCGAAGGATATCCTCAAGCGTCCCTTCATCACGGTCGGTTTTGCGGCGTTCGTATTGCTGATTCCTCTTGCCGCGACTTCAAGCAACGCAATGGTCCGCCGCCTCGGCGGCCGGCGCTGGCAATCGCTGCACCGCAGCGTGTATGCGATTGGGATTCTCGCGATCCTGCATTACTGGTGGCTCGTCAAGCGTGACATCACCGCCCCGTTTGGCTACGGCTTGATTCTCGTCGCGCTGCTTGGCGCGCGTGCATGGTGGCGCGAACAGGAAAGGCGGCGTCAGCTTGCGACGCCCGTGGAGCGGTTTCAGCGCACGCTCAAGCCGATCGCCCCGCGCTCTGAGTAAAATTTGGGGCGTATTCGCGTTCGTCTCGGTTGCGCTCAATCCGTGGTCATTCTGCGCGAAGTCGAAGCATGCAGGGGTTTGTGAGCGGCTCTACTCGCTGCCAATCATAATTTGGCGCCGAGCAAACCAACTTCCCACCCGGCCGCGCGCAGCATTTTGGTGGTCTGAACGCTCAGGTAAACCAGCGCAATCAAGCCGATCAGCGGGAGGAAAGCCAAGACGATGAACAGGATTTTCTGCCCATGGCCTTTTCCCAGGCCGGTGCAGACTTTCAGAATCCCGCTCACGGCATAGAGCACAATCCCGAGGTCCAACAGCGTCATCGCCCAGTCGGGCATAGGCACCACCTGCGCAGCATAAAGAATGCCCAGGCAGAGATTGAGCACGATGCAGTAAATCACTATTTTCTGCCCGCGCGCGGCTAGCCAGAGCCTTTCACCCGCGTCGTATTCTTCTTGTTCTCTTTGCAACAATAGCGCCGACGGAGATTGACGCTCGCGTTCTTGCCGGCGGGCTTCTTCGGCATCCGCCTTTGCCTTGGCTTCGTCTTCTTGCGCCTGGAAGATTTTCGCATAGACGACTTTGCAGGCCGGGCACTGCCACTCCGGTCCCTCGTCTGATACTTGACGTACATAACCGCATTTGGGGCACTTCATGCATAACTCCTGCTTTGGAACGCATCGCCATATCACACCAATTCGGCATAACAACGGCATTTCCCACATAAAAATAACGCCAATACCGACCGCTGCGGCACATTTTTACCTCAAATGAATCCCTCACGTAGCGGGTTTCTGCGCGGATTTCGGCCGGAAAGCCTTGACCACGCGTTCATCCGTTTCAATGTAAGGCCCGCCGATCAAATCGATACAGTAGGGCACCGCGGCGAAGATGCCATGCACCAAAGTCGAGCCATCCTCAGCTTTCAAGCCTTCAAGCGTTTCGCGGATCGATTTCGGCTGACCAGGCAGATTCAGTATCAAACTCGATCCGCGAATCACCCCCACCTGACGCGAGAGGATGGCCGTCGGCACGAAGCGCAGACCGATCTGGCGCATCTGTTCGCCAAAGCCCGGCATTTCGCGGTCGGCGACTGCAAGCGTCGCTTCCGGTGTGACATCGCGCGGCGCGGGGCCGGTTCCGCCCGTCGTCAGCACAAGCGGACAGCCGGCTTCATCGCAGAGCTCGATCAGCGTTTTTTCGATGGCCGCGCGCTCATCGGGAATCAAGCGCTTCTCGGCGTGCCAGGGCGAGCGCAACGCACTGGCGAACCATTCTTCGAGCGCAGGCAAGCCTTTGTCCGCATAAACGCCCGTCGCGGCACGGTCGCTGACCGACACCAAACCGATGCGCAGCGTTTCGCTCATGTTTCTTCACCCTCATCCAGTACCGTTGTGTCCTGAGTTTCTTGCGTGCCCGAAAGCTCACGCAGCACACGGAAAATTTCCCGATACGCGCGTGGCGGCTTTTGCGCCTCGCGTTCCTTGAGCGCATTGCGACGCAAGTTGCGCAAATGTTGCAGGTCGGCGCCCGGAAATTCTGTTGCGATTTCACCAAACACGCCTTCGTCTTCGAGCAGCCGTTCGCGCAAGCGTTCGAGCTTGTGTTGACGCGCGATTTCGGTGCGCGACACGCCCGCCATGGCATCAAGCGCCTCGCGGATCGGCGCGATATCTGCCTCGTCGCGCATCAGGCGGCCGACATATTGCAGATGGCGTCGCCTGGCTTCGTGCTTGCCGACACGCCGGTATTCCTCGACCGCATCACGCAGGCGTTCGGACATCGGCACCTTGGCAAGGCGTTCGCGTGGCAACTCGCACAAGGCTTCGCCGATCTTCTGCAAAGCCTCCATATCGCGCTTGAGCTGGGATTTATTCGCTCGTTCTACGGGAATTCGATTCGGGTCTGGGCGGCTCATATGCGGGAAACTCTCGTTGCGTGGCCGATAATCGCGCCACGAAATCGTAAAATTATAGCTTTCCGTTTCGGAGCGCTTCGATATGTCCGCCGACCGTGGCTTCAGTTTCACCCAGGATCAACTGCGCGCACTCGCCCAGGACTGCCTGCGCTTCGCGCGCGAAGGTGGCGCCTCGGCCGCGGAGATCGATGTATCCGAAGGCTGGGGGCACTCGGTCAGCGTCCGCCACGGCGAGATCGACACGCTCGAATACAACCGTGACAAGGGTCTGTCGGTCAGCGTTTATCTCGGCACCCAGCGCGGCCATGCGAACACTTCGGATTTTTCGGCGCAGGCGATGCGCGATACGGTCAAGGCCGCGCTTTCGATCGCCCGCTTCACCGCGGAAGACCCTTGCGCCGGTCTGCCCGAGGCCGAACTGCTCGCCACCGAAGCGCGCGAACTCGATCTTTTCCACCCGTGGGAGACCGATGTTGAAGCCTCGCTCGAACTGGCCAAACGCTGCGAGGCCGCGGGTTTTGCCGTCAGTGGACAAATCACGAATTCCGAAGGCGCGAGCGTCTCGACGCAGCAATCGCAATTCGTCAGCGCGAACAGCCTCGGTTTCTGCGAAGGCTTCGCCACCACGCGCCACAGTCTCGGCGTTTCGCTGATCGCCGGCCAGGGCGACGGCATGCAGCGCGACGATTGGTGGGTCAGCTCGCGCGACGCGGCGCGTTTGCCGCCAGTCGAGGAAGTCGGCGATTACGCGGCGCGGCGCGCACTCTCGCGCCTCAATGCGCGCCGTCTGCCGACCCAGGAGGCGCCGGTGATCTTCGAGGCGCCGCAGGTCGCGGGCCTGCTCGGCCACTTCGTCGGCGCGGCAAGCGGCGGCGCGCTGTATCGCCGCGCCTCTTTCCTGCTCGGCCGGATGGGCGAACAGGTGTTCTCCGATCAAGTCACGCTGCTTGAAGACCCCTTCGTCCCCGGCGGCTTCGCCAGCAGTTGGTTCGACGACGAAGGCGTGCGCACCGCACGGCGCAATGTCGTTGAGAAGGGGCAACTCAAAGGCTGGTTCCTCGGCAGCTACTCGGCGCGCAAGCTCGGCCTGCAAACGACCGGCAACGCCGGCGGCTGTCACAACCTGATTCTGCAACCGGGCGACGACAACCTGAACGGGCTGATCCGCCGCATGGGCCGCGGCCTTCTCGTCACCGAACTGCTCGGTCACGGCATCAATATGGTGACCGGCGACTACTCGCGCGGCGCGGCAGGCTATTGGGTCGAAAACGGCGTGATCGCGTACCCTGTGCAGGAGATCACCATCGCCGGTAATCTATTGCAGATGTTCAAGGATATCGTCGCCTGCGGCAACGACATGCTGATCCGCGGCTCCAAGCAATGCGGCTCGGTGCTGATTGGGTCGATGACGATCGCAGGGGAGTAGAACTTCCAAGAACCTGTTCAGAATCTGTCGCGAGAGCCCGTTAGCGGGGCGAAGAGCAGCGCAGGAACCGGAGTTTATACGTCATAAATGAGGATTCCGAGCAGCGCATGAGCCCCGATCACGGGCTCGCAGTAAGATTATGAACAGGTTCCAAGGTTCCGCCATGCATCGTAACCAGCACATCAACCAGCCTCCGCCCGCGCTCAACAGCATTCTTTTCATCGTGCTGCGGCGCATGCGCGCGCCGCTGATCATGGTGATCGCCGCTTATACGATTGCGATTTTCGGGCTTACCCTGATTCCCGGCCTCAATGCGCACGGCCAGCCGGGCGGGCCGCCGATGTCGTATTTCCACGCGTTTTACTTCATCAGCTTCACCGCCACCACGACCGGCTACGGCGAATATCCGCAAACGTTTTCCGACGCGCAGCGCATGTGGGTGATATTTTGCATTTACCTCACCGTCATCAGCTGGGCTTACAACATCCTCACGGTATTCACGCTGTTGCAGGACAAAGCGTTTCGCAACGCTTTCGCGCGGATCGGCTTCACGCGCCGCGTGCATCACATCAGGGAGCCTTTTTACCTGGTCTGCGGCTGTGGCGAAACGGGGGAGCTCGTGAGCGGAACGTTGGATCGGCGCAACCAGCGTTTCGTGATTGTGGAGCAGTCCGAAGAGCGCGTGCAGGAACTCACGCAGATGCCGTGGCAAAGCAATCCGCCAATCCTGAATGCCGATGCGCGCCTGCCCGACAATCTGCTCGCCGCGGGGCTGGCCCATGCACACTGCCAGGGCGTGCTCGCCTTGTCGCGCGATGAGGAGGCGAACCTTGCGGTCGCGATCGCGGTGCGCCTGCTGCATCCCGACATTCCTATCCTGGCGGCCGTCCGCTCGGCCGGTACCGCGGTCAAAATGGAGTCCTTCGGCGCCGACCACATCATCAATCCGTTCGAAATTTTCGCCGCCCGCCTCGCGCTCGTAATGCGCGCGCCGAAGGCTTTTCTGCTTGCGCGCTGGCTGACCGGCATTCCGGGCGAACCCTTGCCCGAGTCCTACTACCCGCCGCGCGGCAACTGGATCGCCTGCGGTTTTGGCCGTTTCGGTCAGGCCGTGGTGCATACCCTCGAAGCCGAGGGGCAAAGCATCACCCTGGTTGAACCGCGCACCGACATTTCCGTAGGACACCGTCCGCATATCGTCAATCAAGGAACCGAAGTAGAACCGCTGCTCGCAGCAGGCGTGCGTGACGCGGTGGGCATCGTGGCGGGCACCGACAGCGATGTAAACAACCTCTCGATCGCCGTCACCGCGCGCAAGCTCAATCCAGACATCTTCGTCGTCATGCGGCAAAACCTTGCCGCCAACGATGTTCTGTTCGAAGCCTTCGAAGGCGACTTCGCGCTGGTGACCAGCCAGTTGATCGCGGAGGAATGTCTCGCAACGCTGAACACGCCCCTGCTGGTGCGTTTCCTCAAGCGTCTGACACAAGAAAACGATGCCTGGGCGGAGCCGGTGCTCGCACAGCTTGAAGCAGTTTGCGAAGAACGCCTGCCGCACGTTTGGCCAATTCGCATCAACAGGACGGAAGCGCCCGCCGCACTAAACCACCTGGTAGCGGGTAAACCGCTCGATATCGCCTACTTGCTGCGCGACCCCAACGAGCGCGACAAAACCTTGAACGCCTTGCCCCTGCTGCTCGTGCGCGACGGCAAGGATTGGCCAATGCCCGATGTGTCAATGGCCTTGCAGCCCGGCGATGCGCTTTTGTTTGCAGGCCGTCTAAATGCGCGCAACAGCCAATTCCTCAGCGTGCAGAATTCAAACGTGCTCGATTACATCCTGACCGGCTATGAAGCGCCGGGCGGCTGGGTCTGGCATCGCTGGGCGCGCTCGAAACTCGCGGCGGAGGAAAAGCGATAGCTTATCGAGGTCACGCGGAATCAGTGGACGCCAACGGGTTGAGCGGCAATCCGATTCAGTGAGTCGAAACCCTTCTACTAGTCCCACAACCCCGCTCCTATGCCGATCACGCAACGAATATTCCGCGCAAGTTGTACGGATTGCGTTGTCATAAAATTTGCTGCCCACCGGCAATAGTCGTAGCATTCCCAATCACCCCAAAGAGCTAAAGCACGAATCCCAAACATGCCATTGGGGCTGTTTTGTATCGTGGGGCGCTGAAGCATCCGACGCAAATTTACCGGAGAGTTCTGAATGAAAAAAACGTTGTTTATCGCCGTGCAGCTTGCTGCCGCGATGTTCATCCTACCGACACAGGCCGCAGAGCCTGCCGCGCACGCCCATGCGGGTAATGAACCGCCGCACTGGGGATACGAAGGCGATGGCGCCCCCGAACGCTGGGGCCAGCTTTCCCCCGAATTCGCCATGTGCGGGATCGGCGTAAACCAGACCCCGATCAACATCGAAGGCGCATTGAAAGCGGGCGTCAAACCGCTCCAACTGGATTTCAAGAACGGCCCGCAAACCATCGTCAATAACGGGCACACGGTGCAGGTCAACGTTTCAGGTGGCAGCACTCTGAAAATGGACGGCAAAACCTTCGAGTTGCAGCAATTCCACTTCCACACGCCGAGCGAGAACCTGATCGAAGGGAAATCGTTCCCGCTGGAAGCGCATTTCGTCTTTAAGAACGCGGAAGGCGAACTGGCCGTGCTTGCGTTGATGTTCCAGGACGGCAAGGCCAACGCTCAACTGGAAGAAATCTGGAAAGCCATGCCCAAGGAAAAGGGCGACCCGATGGCCTTGCCCAAAGAGGTGAATGCCCATGCGCTGCTGCCCAAGAGCCTGGCGTATTACCGCTTCAGCGGCTCGCTCACCACGCCGCCCTGCACCGAAGGCGTGCGCTGGCTCGTGCTGAAGGAAGCCACCCACATATCCAAGGAGCAGGTCGCGCAATTCGCTGCGGTCGTGCACCAACGCAACAACCGCCCCGTGCAGCCCCTGCATGGGCGGGTAATTGTGGAATAAACGCACCATCCCGTAGGGGCGACTGTCCCCGGTCGCCCCTACGATGGATAGCCGCCCCCATGCCGATCACGGCGCGCCCGCCCGCACCGCATTTTCTCCGCCCTCAATCGAAGCGCTCATCCTCGCGCAAATAACGCCATTGCCCGAGCGGGAGATCGCCCAGACGAATCTGGCCGATACGCACCCGCTTAAGGCCCGTGACGCGTAGACCGACGAGTTCGCACATCCGGCGGATCTGGCGTTTGCGTCCTTCGCGCAGTACGAAACGCAATTGGTCTTCGTTCTGCCAGGTTACCTGCGCCGGCCGCAGCCGGTGGCCGTCGAGCTCCAGGCCGTGATTCAGCAAAGCCAAGCCTTCGTCGTCCAGGCGTCCGCGCACCCGCACGAGGTATTCTTTTTCGACCTTGGAGTCTTCACCGATCAAAGTGCGGGCCACGCGCCCGTCCTGAGTCAAGACGAGCAGCCCCGTCGATTCGATGTCGAGCCGGCCCGCCGGGGCAAGTCCTTTCAAATGCGCGGGCTTGAAGTGCGGACCGCCGTCCGGCCGGTATTGGTTGGCGGCGGTAATCAAGGATATAGCAGGCAGGTAATCGTCTTCCGGCTGCCCCGAAACAAAGCCGACCGGCTTATTGAGCAGGATGGTGACGCGCTCGAACTGGATATGCCGCGCTTTGGGGGAAAGCGTGATTTTGGCCTCCGGCGCAACGCGCGTGCCAAGTTCGGTCACGCGCTCGCCATCGGCGAAAACCCAGCCGCGTTCGATGTACTCATCCGCTTCGCGGCGCGAACACAAGCCTTGCTCGGCCATCAGTTTGGAAACGCGAACGCCGGACGCCGCGTTGCGCGGCGCCACGGGCTTTACCGCCGCCCGCTCAGGTAAAGGTTCCTTGCGGGATTCGAACGGCGGCTTGGCGCGCCATCCGGCTTTGTTTTCGGATGTACGCGGACGCTCGTCGCGCGGTCCAAGCCTCCTGGATTCCGGGCGGCCAGAATCTTTCGGCGTCTCGCCCGAATAGGCACGCGGTTTGGAACCTGTCCGCTTCCCTTCAAAGTCCGTAGCCCGGCCTTCTTCTCTACGCACAGCAGGTTTGTCGACAACGCCTGTCTTGCGCGACACCGCATCGCGCGCGCGATACGGACGCGTTTCTTCGTTGCGGCGGGACGTGTCGTCGCTGTGCGCACCGGCATCCCGGCGCGGCGCGCCATCCGCCTGCCGCACATTGCGGCGCGAGGGTTCGCGCGTATCAGCGTCCGCAGGCCGCCGTCCGCGCTCGCGCAGCATTTCGGCTGTCCGCACAGGACGCTCCGCTTCGCTATTGCGCGTGAAACCGGTTTTACGCGGCCGCTCTTCGCGCACGGGATCGCGCGGAGCCTCTTCAGACTGCGCATCGCCGGCACGTTCGGCTTTACGCAGCGCATACGTGCGTTCGAGCGCAGCCCGCGCACGCGGGCCGGTGCGCAGTCCAGTCGTGGACTTTTTGGGAGCCTGGGGTTTTTCAGGCTTGCTCACGTCACATCCAACAGCTCAACTTCGAACACCAGCGTCGCATTTGGCGGAATGACGCCGCCTGCTCCGCGCGCGCCGTAACCGAGTTGCGGCGGAATCGTCAGTTTCCGACTGCCGCCAATCTTCATGCCCTGCACGCCTTCGTCCCAACCCGCGATGACTTGACCTCGGCCAAGACGGAACGCAAAAGGATCATCGCGATCCTTGCTCGAATCGAATTTTTCTCCGCTGGTCAGCCAACCGGTGTAATGCACCACCGCGGTGCAACCTGCCACGGCCTCGGTGCCTGTGCCAAGCGTCAGTTCCTCGATAATCAGCCCGCTGGGTGTCGTTTGCGTTTCGCTCATGTTCGTATGATTTCAATGTCGCATGCGGAGAGTCCGCATCGCGGGAAAAATAGGCCGGCTCAACAAAGTCTGTCGGCCGATATATGAAGCGCGTAATTATCGCATGCACGCAGAAGTCTGCGGCATAGGGGCATTTCGGCTCGTACTGCAATAAAAATCGAGGCGAGCTTCCTGTACGCTTACGCATGCGGCGTTGCCGCCCCGTCGCGCGAGCGCCGGGCAATCCGTAAGCCTTGAAAGGAAATCATGATGCGGATGCGTTCGATATTTTTGATCGTTCTGATTGCTGCGGGTTTGAGCGCCTGCGGGAAAACCGATCAGGCAAACGATGCAGCGAAGAATGCCGCGCAACAAGCCAGACAAGCGGCAGGCGAGGCCGCCGACAAGGCCAAGGATGCCGCCGCGCGCGCGCTCGATGCGGCCAAGGAGACAGGACAAGGCGCCATGGAAGCCACCAAGGATGCAGCTGCCGAGGCAGGCGATAAAGCGAAGGATGCGATCAGCGCCGCAGCCGATGCAACACAGAGCGCGATTTCGGCGGCGGCGGATAAAACCAAGACAATGGCTAAAGATGCCGTCAATAAAGCTGCGGACAAGGCCAAGGACGCCGTAAACAAATAATTCAGCGGCTCCCTGCTGCCGACGCGCTTACCGCACAGTCAAGGCTTGGGCATAGTCGAATCAAGTGAGTCACCCCAACTTGAAAGTTGGGGGCTTCCCCGCCACGAGTGGCGGGGCTTGCGCTCAACCCGTGGTGAGTCACTCCAACCAGAAGGTTGGAGCGTCCTCGCCACAAATTAGAGGCGCCTGTGGCGCTAATAAAACAACGCTTGTTCGCTGACTCCACCATGAATGGCGGAATCAGCGAACAAACCGTGGTCAAACCAAACGCTTTAAAAAGTTTTTTCATGTCCGCATCCACAAGCTCCGCAAGCGGAGTCGATTACGCAGCCTGGCTGCTCACGGCCGCCGCGCTGATCATCATCATTCCTCTTCATCTGCTGCCGACCTTGCTCGCGGGTTTATTGGTTTTCCATCTCGTTGGCGCTCTCACACCGCTCCTGGCGCGCGGCATTTCGAACGATCGCGCCAAACTGGTCGCTGTCGCCCTGCTGTCGTCCTGCATCATCGGCTTGCTCGTCGCCGCAACGCTGGCCTTGGGCAGTGTGCTGCGGACCGAAGTCGGCAGCCTCGCGGGTTTGTTCAAAAAACTCGCCGAGATTGTCGAAAGCACCCGCACGGTCCTGCCAAGCTGGCTGCTCGAAACGTTGCCCACGACGGCGGACGCCTTGCAGGTGCTCGTAACCCGTTGGCTTAAGGAGCATTCGCATGAGGTGCAGGGGTTCGGCGCCGATTTTGGACGCGGCACGCTGAAACTTTTCATCGGCATGATTATCGGCGCCCTCGTCGCGCTCTATGAAGCCCGCCCCGCGAGCAGCGCCGGGCCGCTTGCGCTTGCGCTGCGCGAACGCACCCGTCGTCTTGCCGAAGCTTTCCGCCGCGTCGTATTCGCTCAAATCTGGATTTCGGGGATCAACACGCTCTTCACGGCGATCTTTCTCGGCGTGGCGCTGCCCACGTTCGGCGTTCATCTACCTCTGACCAAAACGCTAATCGCGCTCACCTTCATTGCGGGTCTGCTCCCAGTGATCGGGAACCTGATCTCGAACACGGTGATCACTTTCGTCGCACTCTCGGTTTCGCTGCATGTCGCACTCGCGGCGCTGGTTTATCTGATCGTGATTCACAAGCTCGAATACTTCCTCAACGCGCACATCGTCGGCGGACACATCAATGCCCGCGCATGGGAAATATTGATTGCGATGCTCGTGATGGAATCGGCCTTCGGCCTACCTGGTCTGATCGCCGCGCCGATTTATTATGCGTATTTGAAGGATGAACTGAGCGCGCGCCGGTTGATCTGACACGACGATAGAAGAAGCGTTTTTTGATTATGCGCATGCTCGATGTCGCCACCCTATTGAACCTTCTCGCGCTCGATTGCGCGGTCTTTGCCCTGCTGATTCTCACGACAGCCTGGGACAAGCTCGGCGACGGCCGGCGCGAATGGTGCGCGGCCTTGGTAACACAGGCGCTTGGCTGGTCCTTGCTGGCTTTCGGCCCAAGCCGATGGCCGTGGACTCAAATGCCCGCGATCGCCTGCATCCACCTCGGCCTGTCGTTTTACGGCCTGGCGATGGCCCGTCTTGCGCAAGTGCCGGTGCCCCGCATCGGATATTTCGCGCCGCCTCTGCTCGCGGCGCTGCTCTATACGCTCACATCCGGCAACCCGATTGCGCGCGCGCACATCATCAACTTCATCGCGGCAGCACAGTTTCTGCTTTGTCTCTATCCACTCGCACGAAGCGAAAACGAGCCGCGCCTCACCACACGCAAAATCGTTGCCGCAAGTTTCTGTCTCGGTATATTCGGCTATCTGCTGCACAGCGTTCAGATCGCGTATTTGTCCGGCTCTGATTTCGACTATTTCAGCAACAACAACGCGAACGCCACATTTTTCCTGATTCACCACCTCAACATCGTTTTCGGCAATATCGGCATCGCGCTGATGTACCGCGAACGCGCTGTCGCCGAAGGACAGCGCCAATCGCACCTCGACCCTTTGACCGAAATCCTCAACCGGCACAGCTTTCTTGAGCACGCCGCACGCGAGTTGCTACGCGCCGAGAGTGCGGGAACGCCCGTCGCGGGGCTCATCATCGATCTCGAAGCATTCAAACGCATCAATGAAGCGTATGGACAGCTCGCGGGAGACCGTGTCCTGTGTCATTTCGCGCGGCTATTGAGCCATTCGCTGCGCGGCGAGGATCTCTGCGCCCGTTGGAGCGGGGCCAGCTTCTGTGCCTTGCTCAGTGATGCGAACGAAGACGGCGCGGCGCGTTTCGCGGAACGCCTGCAAACCGTGGCCGCCACAAACCATGTCGCCCCCGACGATATCGGCTATCGGATCAGGATCGGAATCGCTGCATGCCAGCCTGGCGCATGCGAAGCGCACGCTCTGTTCGCGCGCGCCGAAGCCGCTTTACGCGCAGCCAAAGCGCAGACGACCGCACAAGTTGGTGATGAGGTCGCCGCATGAGACTCGATTACTTCACCCTCCGCTTAGCGGCCCAAGCCGCACTCTTTGCCGGAGCGTTCACGATACTTTTGGCCATGCAAACCCGAATCCGCACAGAGCCCGTTCTGCTACGCTGGGTACAAGGTCTCGCGCTGAGTTCATGCGTCTCTCTGAGCAGTCTTCTGCTCGACAGCTACAGCACGATGCTCGGCTCCGCCTTCAGCGGTTTCGTCCAAGTCTTCGGCTTTGCTTTGTTGATGGATGCCGTCACCCTGCTTGGTGGCAAGCCCGCGCCGCGAGCAAGCCTGCTCCTGCCGGGCATCGCCCTGGCGGGCGCCCAATTTCTGCAGGCGGAAGACCCCGATTCGCGCCGCATGCTGTTTTATCTGGTTGCCGGTGGACAATTCATCGCCTGCGCCGTGCTCGCCTTGGCCGCATCACGCGCAATCTCGCTGCGCAACCGCCTTTTGCTCGCCGCGAGCTTTCTTCTCACGGCAGGCTCGTTCGGCTGGTACGCTTTCGATCTGACCTCCCAAGCGCTCGCTTTCTCCACCTATCAATCGCCAAGCCGAGCCGCGGGCGGGACTTTACTCATTTATATCAGCCTGTTATGGGCCAGCATCATCATTGTGCAGATCCATTTCGAGCGCTCGAACGCCGCCCGCACACGGTTCACCTCCCTCGACCCGCTGACAGGCAGCCTCAACCGCCCTACGCTGTTGCTCCTGGGACAACAGGAAATTGCCCGCGCCCAGCGGCACAGCCTAGCGCTTTCGGTTCTCCAGATCAAAATCGACACCGCGACGATCCCGCGCGAGAAGGTTGGATACGAGCGGATCTTGAAACATCTGTCCGAAACGCTGGCCGCGACGCTGCAACGCCAGGATCTTTTCGGCCGTATCGATGAAGCGGAGTTTGGCGCCATCTTGCCCGACACCTCGCTCGATGATGCACGGCATGTTGCCGAACGGCTGCGCGTGCGGATCGAAACGCGAGCCGAAACAGAGTCAGGCTATCCCTACCGCATCAGCATCGGCGTCGCCGAGCGCGCGGCGAACGAACTCACGCCCGGGCAGGTTCTGGTGCACGCCGAAATGGCGCTGCTGCGCGCCAGCCAGGCCGGCGGCAACCGCGTCGAAACGGCGCAGGAGCGCCTAAGCGGGCGGGCCGAAATTTCCCACACGGCCAGCTAGCAAAACGGTCCCAGTTTGTAGGGACTCATAGATAGCATTGTGAAGAAACACCCAAAACTCGATCCTGATGCCCATTAAGCAAACCTCTCTTACGGATTCACTTTTGAGCACTTTTTATTCGCCAATTTGTCAACCAGCATGTAAAGTGTCAAACCGACTGTCAAGTACAACATAGAGGATGTCATGGGAGAAAAGCTGAGCAACGCGCCGCTGTATTACACCGTTGCCCAAGTCCAGTTCAACCCCATTCTGGATCTTGATGGGTACATCCCGGCAATCCAGGCCAAGATGCGCGAGGCACACTTTCCCGACTTTAAACAAGAGGTCTTGCAGCGTCTTGTTTTGCCGTTTGGCGGCATGGAGTCGAACCAAATGGTGGCACCAACCATCACCCCTCAGCGACGTTATCTTTTCGGTGACATCACAGGTCGCTCCCTGTTCTTGTTAGAGACCAACACGCTATCGTTTCGGACCACCAACTACGACACCTTCGAAACCTTCTCTGAGGCTTTACTGAAGGGAGTGAGTATTCTTCACGACGCCCTCCGCCTCGATTTCATCGAGCGAATCGGCCTGCGCTACTTAGATGCAGTTCAACCCAAAGAGGGCGAATCGCTTCAAAATTTCCTCGAACCCAAAATGTTAGGGTTAGCGCTACGCGATGAAGGCCAATTGCAGCACTCAATGAGCGAGACGGTTGTAATGACTTCTATAGGCTGCCAGCTCATTTCGCGTGTATTGATTCGCCACGGACACATAGGGTTGCCGATGGAATTAAGCGGTTCTTCGCCGATTATCAACCCTCGCTTCACACAAACGGAGAGTCTGCACGCCATTGTCGATACGGACGCATCCATCACTCGCCGCGAGGAGTTTGAGCTTGCCAAAGTGAGCGCGCAATTAGCAGCACTTCATGAGGAAATCGACCAATGTTTCAGAGCAACGGTCACTAAACAAGCTTGGGCTTCTTGGGCCTAAAAAGGAAGCACGTCATGAGCCCTGAAATGACCTATGGCGGCGGGTGGGTTGCCAAGCCCCCTGTTGCGACGGGTGGCTCCTTAATCAGCAGCCTTGTCTGCTTGGCAGGATGGGCGGTTGCTGCCAGCACAGCCATAGCATCAATCGGCACCGGCGGAGCGTTGTCGCTTGAACTCTTGCAACGAACTACCCAGCAGGCCTCGCATACAACGCTTACGGACGAGATGATAAATGTCGAAGACGTCCGCACTCCCAATGATGATTTAGTCCGCATTCGCGAGGTTCTCAACCCTGCCGTTTCGGACCTCGCAAACACCTTCAATGTGTCGCGTCAGTCAATCTACAACTGGCTCAATGGCGATCCAGTTGCAGAAGGGAACGCAGCGAGACTACAAGATCTTGCTCAAGCTGCTGACGTACTCACCCGCGAGGGGATCATCGTCAATGCCACCTTGCTAAAGCGCAAGTTCGCCAACGGCAAAACGCTTATGCAGGTTGCACAGGCAGGAGAGTCTGCACGCGACGCAGCCTTGCTGTTGGTGCAGATCCACAAACGCGAAGCCGCCCAACGCAAACGCATGAACGCCCGGTTTGCGAACCGAGTGCAAACGCCGGCAACAGCGGACTTCGACCTCCCCGCGCCTAGCGACGATGCGTAAAAGGTGACACGTGACGGAGTGGAATCGAGACACCCCATGGCGCCAAGGGCATCTATTGAGCGATGGCGCAATTAAAACCTTAGGGCTTCATCACACTACAGAGCCTAACCGGACCATCGCCATCGTCGCTACCCATGACTGTGACCTCGCGCAGCCTCCTGAATCGGAACCTTACGTCGAGCTCGTGGTAGGCTGTCTAGCGGACAAGAATGGCAACTACACCCACGCAAAAAACGCCCGCAAGCTCCACCTCGAATTTGCGGGTGACATGGCTTTTTGGGCGGAGTTCGAAGCGACAGCCAAGGTCGCTATCGAAAAAACGGCCCTGAACAGTTTCATTCCTCGGTCTGACGCCCATCTCGGACCCGAGAATCACGCCATTTTTCAGATGTGGCTTGCTAGCCGCTATCGCCGCTCGGCGTTTCCAGACGAGTTTGAGAACCGGTTAACCTTAAAAGAGTTCAAGCTGCATGAGAAAATTGCCAAAGCGGTAAAGCCCCATGGCGAACTGATTGCAGGAGTTTTCTTCGACGTGGACGAAGGTGCGGAAATCACCCGCGACGGCCCTGACGATACCTACACCCTTGATATCACCATCCTCCATTTTGCCGACCCTGACTTTGACAAAGCTGAGAAGGCAGCAACCGCGGTAGCTAGCACCATTGAAAAGGCGTTCAGGGAAAAGCTGTTCGAGCCCACCCAAAAGTGGCAACACATTGAACTGCGGTCCTGTGAACCAACCTCAGAGTCGGTCTTGACCTACCAGACATTCAAGCAACTGAAACGATGGCGGCTGGAGCACATCAGCCTTGCCGCTGAGCCGCAACAATCCGTCTTGGCCGAATAACACACACCTAGACCTGCTTACCCGATATCTAGGTCTCTAGGCACCACAACGCAAGCGCAACCATTTCTCGGCACCAACAATCCCCGAGACCAGCACCGCGGCCGCAACGACATACACCCAGGTATCGAGCCGCAATGCGGTGCTCGCGAAACCGGCCTGCATCGGCGGCAGATAGGTAAACCCAAGCTGCAACACGAGCATCGTCAAGAAACCGAACCACACCCAGGGATTCGACCAGACGCCGACACTCCACCAGCTATGTCTGAGCGAACGGCAATTGAACAGATAAGTCATTTCGCCGCAGACGAAAACATTCACAGCGGCTGTGCGCGCATATTCGATCGACGCCCCGCGCTTCAGCTCGAAGTTGAACAAGCCAAAAGCACAGATCACGAGCAAGGCGCCGACCAGCACGATCCGCAGCACCAGGACGTGGGTGAGAATAGGCTCTCGGGGCGGGCGCGGCAGGCGTGCCATCACATCGCCCTCCAGGGGTTCGAAGGCCAGCGTCAGGCCCAGCAGCAGCGCGGTCGTCATATTGATCCAGAGGATCTGCAAGGGCGTGATCGGCAGCGTGCTGCCAATCAAAACCGCCAACAGGATAATCACCCCCTCGGCGAAATTCGTTGGCAGCGTCCACACGATGAATTTGAGCAGGTTGTCGTAGACGCCGCGCCCTTCTTCGACCGCGGCTTCGATCGAAGCGAAGTTATCGTCGGTCAGCACCATATCGGCCGCTTCCTTGGCCACGTCGGTGCCACTTTGCCCCATCGCGATACCAATATCCGCCTGCTTGAGCGCTGGCGCGTCGTTGACGCCATCGCCTGTCATCGCGACGATTTCGCCGCTGGCCTGCAAGGCGCCGACGAGACGCAGCTTCTGTTCCGGCTCGACGCGCGCAAAGACATTCACCTCGCCCGCCGCGCCGCGCAGGCTATCGTCATCCAGGGCGGCCAGCTCGCGCCCCGTCAGCACGCGCGGCCGCGCTTGTTCTCCGCCAATACCCAACTCGTGCGCAATCCCGCCTGCCGTGGCGGCATGATCGCCGGTAATCATCACGACCCGGATGCCCGCCGCCTTGCACTTCGCAACGGCCTGCGCCGCCTCGCGGCGCGGTGGATCGATCATGCCTTGCAGGCCGATGAACATCAGATCCTGCGCAAGGCTTTGATGCGTTAAAACACGCGCATCGGGCCACGCCGCATACGCAAACGCGAGCACGCGCAAACCGCCCGCCGCCATGTTTTCAGCCGCGGCCAAAACTACATCGGTAGCGAGCGGCCGTTCATTCCCGTCGGCGTCCAGAGCCCGGCTGCAACGCTCCAGCACACGCTCAACCGCCCCCTTCACATACACGCGCCTGGCATGCCGAGTCGCCATGTATTGCCAGCGCGAGTCGAAAGGCAATTCCTCATCGCGCGGATGCGCCTGGCGCAGGCTCGGAATATCGAAGCCACCTTTCAACGCGGCGAGCAGCAGCGCTGATTCAGTCGGATCGCCCTCAAACACAAGTTGCCCCTTCTCGACGCGCAAACTTGCGTTGTTGCACAGCACGCCCGCGGTCAGTAGTTCGCGCAGAGCCGGCGCATCCACGGCGGCCCCGGCGCGCGCTTCGATTGTGCCTTCGCACGCATCCCCCACGCCGCTGATGCGATAAGCCGCGCCGCCCGCAATGACCTGCGTGACCGTCATCCGGTTTTGCGTCAGCGTGCCGGTTTTATCGGAGCAGATCACCGTGACGCTGCCGAGTGCTTCGACCGCGGGCAGGCGGCGAATCACGGCGGCGCGGCGCGCCATGCGGTGCACGCCGATCGCCAGGGTGATCGTCAACGCCGCCGGTAAGCCTTCGGGAATCGCACCGACGGCCAGCGCCACGGCGGCCATCAGCATCGCGCCGATGCTCTCGCCGCGCAGCAAGCCGACAACAAAGGTCAAGCCCGCCAAGGCCAGGATGACGACCAGCATCTGGCTCGAAAATTTCGCCAAGCGGCGCATCAGCGGCGTCGCAAGCGAAGGCGCTTGTTCGATCAACTGCGCGATCCGGCCCAATTCGCTCGCCGCGCCGGTCGCAACGACCAGCCCTTCCGCCGCGCCTTGCAGAACATGCGTCCCCGCATAGGCGATGCAAGTGCGCTCGGCAAGCACGGTATCCTCGGCAAGCCCGGCGGGCGTTTTGGCGACGGGCAGCGATTCGCCGGTCAGCATCGCCTCGTCGACAATCAAACCGCTCACGCGGAACAGCCGCAGATCGGCGGGGACGCGATCGCCGGCCTCGACGCGCACGACATCGCCAGGGACCAGTTCCCCCGCTTCGATACGCCGCAACTGCCCAGCGCGCAAAACCATGCAGGCGGCCGACACCCTGCGCGCCAGCGCCGCAATCGCGGCCTGGGCGCGGGATTCCTGGGTCGCGCCGACGATGGCGTTAATCAGCACGACGCCGAAGATCACGCTCGCGTCGATCCACTCGCCGAGGAACAGCGCAATCACGCCCGCGGCCAGCAGAATGTAGATCAACGGCTCGCGCAACTGGCGCAGGAAACGCATCAGGCCCGACTCCGGCGCGCGGCCTTCGATCCGGTTGGGGCCGTATCGCGCGCGCCGGATGCTTGCCTCATCCTCGCTCAAGCCTTGCTGCGGATCGCTCGCGAGCAACTCGGCGCAGCGCTCCACGCTCTCGGCATGCCAGGCAGTCATGCCATCACGCGACACGATGCGCCGGCGCGCCGCGCAGGAATGCGTCGACGTTGGCGATCGCCCCTTGCGCAAGGCGCTGCATCGCGCCCGCGGAGGTCCAGGCCATGTGCGGCGTGACGATCAGATTCGGCACATCGGGCGCCAGCAAGGGGTTCGGCTCGCGCGGCGGCTCTTGCGAGAGCACATCGGTCGCGGCGCCCGCAAGCCGCCCCGCACGTAGGGCTTCGGCCAACGCAGCCTCATCGACGAGTCCGCCGCGCGCGGTGTTAATCAAAATCGCCGACGGTTTCATCCATGCCAGAGTGCGCGCGTTGATCAGGCCGTGCGTATCGGCCGTCAGCGGACAATGCAGGGAGACGGCATCCGCTTCGGCCAGCGCTTGCTCAAAGGCCACATAACCAGGCCGCACCGTGGCGGCGGTATGGCGCTCGGCGTAAATCACGCGCATTCCAAGCGCCGCGGCGCGCTGCGCCAAGCCTTCACCGAGCGCGCCGCGCCCCACGATGGTCAAGGTCGCGCCGAACAGATCGGCCACCGGACGATCGAAGAGACAGAACACCGGCGACTGCGCCCAACGGCCCGCACGCACGTCGGCCACATAGCCGAGCAGGTTCCGCCGCAAGGCCAGCATCAGCATCAAGGCATGTTCCGGGACCGTAACCGTGGCGTACTCGGGCACATTGGAAACAACGACGCCGTGTTCGCGGCACGCGGCAAGGTCGACATTGTCGGAGCCCGTGGCGCTGATCGAAACCATGCGCAGATCCGGCAGCCGTTCGATCAATGCGCGGTCGATGCAGACCTTGTTGACGATCACGACCGCCGCGCCTTGCAGACGGTCGAACACCTGCTCAGGCGCAGTCGACGGAAACGCGAGCCATTCGTGCGGCGCGGAGGGGCGCGGTAATTCGGAACGGATCGATTCGGTTTCAAGCGCCACGACGCGCGGCAAATGCGTTTGCATGGAAACCCCCTCTGTGCGAATCAGGTCAGCGATACCATAGCATGCGACTCCCAAATTTCAACATGTGGAAAATGCTCCGCCTACGCTAGAATCCAGCCTCTTCCAATCAAAACAGAGTTTCCCAACCTTGGCCGCGGACGAATCGAAAACCTCGTCGATCCAGGTGATCGAGCGCATGATGAATCTGCTCGATGCGCTGGCGAATCATCCAAATCCGGTGTCCCTCAAACAACTGGCGCAGGAGACTGGGCTGCACGCCTCGACCGCGCACCGGATTCTGGCTGCGATGATTGCGGGCGGCTTCGTCGAGCGCGCCGAAGCGGGCGTCTACCGGCTCGGCATCCGCCTGCTTCAGTTCGGCAATATCGTCAAAGCACGCCTTTCGGTGCGCGAGAGCGCGCTCGAATTCATGCAGCAACTGCATCAGACGACCGGAGAAAGCGTGAACCTCGGCCGGCGCGACAGGGACGAAATCGTTTATATCGAACGCACATCGAGCGGACGTTCGGCCATGCAGGTGGTGCACATCGTCGGCGCGCGCGCGCCGCTGCACACAACGGCAACCGGCAAGCTTTTTCTCGCCGAGGACGGCCCCGCGCAGATTCAGGAATATGTGAAACGCACCGGCCTGCCGGCAAGCACTCCGGCCTCGATCTGCACGCTTGCGGCGCTCGAAAAAGAATTGGAGCGCGTGCGCCGGCATGGCGTGGCTTACGACATGGAAGAGGTCGAACTTGGCGTGCGCTGCATCGCGGCAGGCATCCGGGATGATTCCGGCGCGCTTGTCGCGGGGCTTTCCCTTTCCACTCCGGCGGAGCGCTTCAATCCCGACTGGGCGCCTTTGGTGCGCGATACGGCCAAGGCGATTTCGGCCGCGCTGGGTTATGCCGAATCGGAACACTGATACCGAATAAAAAAGAGCGTGCCGAAGCACGCTCTTTTCATTCAAGCTCGTAATCGGCCGCCTCAGCCCGCGGGCATGTGCGACTCGCGCTGCGTCAATACCTGCTCGACCCAGCGTTTAACACGCTGCGCATCGGCCACACGCGTAAATTTACCGACCGAGTCGAGCAGCACGATCACCATCGGCTTGTTCGCAAGCCATGCCTGCATGACAAGGCAACGGCCGGCTTCATTGATGAAGCCCGTTTTCGAAACGCCGATCTGCCAATCCGACGAGTGGACCAGGGCATTCGTGTTGTGGAAGGTTCGTTCGCGATTGCCGATCACAACGGTCTTTTCTTCGTCGGTGGAAAACTGGCGAATCAAGGGATAGCGCGAAGCCGCGGCAACCATTTTCGCCAGATCATAAGCACTCGACACATTGTTCGGATTCAAACCCGTCGAATCGTGAAACACCGTGCCCGTCAGTCCGAGCTCATGCGCTTTTGCGTTCATCGCAGCCACGAATGCCGGCACGCCGCCGGGATAGTTCCGCGCAAGTGTCGCGGCGGCACGGTTTTCGGACGACATCAGCGCAAGGTGAATCATTTCCTCGCGGCTCAGCGTTGTTCCAACGATCAAACGCGAAGAGGTGTTCTTGAGCTTGTCGGTATCGTCTTCCGCAATAATGAGCATTTCGGATAATGGCAGTTTCGCGTCCAAGGTCACCATCGCTGTCATCAGCTTGGTGATCGAAGCGATCGGCATAACGGCTTCCGCGTTGCGTTCGAGCAGAACGGCGCCACTGTCCAGATCCTGCACCATGAAGGCGCTCGATTTGAGCCGCGGGTTGCCTTTGCTATCGAGGGCGAACGCCTCCTCGACCGGCGGCTGTGCCTGCCTTGCGAGCTTGGCGGAAACATGCGTGCGCGCCGTGACCTTTTGCAGGCGAGCGCCACGCGCGGACGGCTTGGCGCTCGCTTTCTTCAATGCGGTCCGCTCGGCCTTTGCCTTGGTTTTGGAGACGGCCTTCGCCTGCGCGGCGGGCTTGGCTGAAACATGAGCGCGTTTGACGTGGGGATGTTTTTCGGCGGCTGTAGCGGTTGCCGTGCCAAACGTTGCTAAAGCGGCGGAAAGAGCAAGCACAAGCATCGGTTTCGTATTCTTCATGATCTGCATTCCCGCGGGGAAATTGGCTTGTCTGTGCCTAGTTAATATAGCAATTCTTAAAAAATTTAAGTGCTTACGGCTCTATTTTAAGAGATTGGTTCAAAAATATTGTTGCGAATAGGGCCGAATTCCCAACGTATTTTGTAAGCATGATGAAACGGCTTTGTCTCAAAAATTTAACATATTTGACATTATTGATGATACCCCTTTGCCTGCTAGGCGACGATTTTATTTCAGGCGGGGGCTGCGTGTCAGATTGGATGATTTATTGCGCTTGCACCGTAAAGCGGCCAAGCGGAGCGTGAATTGCCCCAAGCTAAAGCTTGGAGCTTCTTCGCCACGAATCGGGGGCGCCTTCGGTGCCGGTAAGCGCTCGACTCGTAGTCGATCAGCCGGCCCGGCTTAGGTCAGCGCTCCTGCCCCGCCTCGACAACGGTCAATGCGGTCATGTTGACGATACGGCGCACGGTCGCCGTGGGCGTCAAGATATGCACCGGCTTGGCCGATCCGAGCAGAATCGGTCCGACCGTCATCCCGTCGCCAGCCCCAGTTTTGAGCAGATTGAACGCGATATTCGCAGCATCGAGCGTGGGGAAGATCAGCAAGTTCGCATCCTCGCGCATGCGCGCATTGGGGAACACAAGCTCACGGATCGACGCGTCGAGCGCGGCGTCGCCGTGCATCTCGCCTTCGACTTCAAGCTCGGGATGCCGCTCATGCAACAAAGCCAGGGCGCGGCGCATCTTTTCAGCCGTCGGCGTGTCGTCGGAGCCGAAGCTCGAATGCGAAAGCAGGGCAACCTTCGGCTGAATGCCGAAACGGCGCACCTCTGCGGCGGCCAGATTGGTCATCTCGACGATTTGTTCGACATTCGGATCGTAATTGACGTAGGTGTCGCAAAGGAAAAGCGTTCTGCCCGGCAGGGAAAGCAGATTCATCGCATACAGATTGCTCGCGCCCTTGCCCACCCCAAGCACATCCCGCACGAAGCCCAGGTGCCGCTGGTGCAAGCCCGAAACGCCGCAGATCATTCCGTCGGCATAGCCGAATTTGAGCAGCATCGCGCCGATCAGCGTGGTGCGCCGGCGCACTTCGCGCTTAGCGAACTCAACCGAGACGCCGCGGCGCTCCATCAAGCTATGGTAATGACTCCAGAGCTCGCGATAACGCGGATCGTCGTCCTGGTTGACCATTTCGAAATCGAGTTCCGGCCGCAGGCGCAGACCGAAGCGCTCGATATAGCGTTTGATGACTTCGGGACGGCCGACCAGAATCGGGCGCGCCAAACCTTCGTCAACAATCGTTTGAACCGCGCGCAGCACGCGTTCGGATTCGCCTTCGGCAAAGATGATGCGTTTCGGCGCCGCCTTCGCCGCGGCAAAAACCGGACGCATGATCAAACCCGACTGCCAGACGAAATTGCTCAGCCCCTGCCGATAGGACTCCATATCCGTCAGCGGACGCGAAGCGACACCCGAATCCATGGCGGCCTGCGCCACCGCGGGCGCGATCTTGACGATCAGGCGTGGATCGAACGGTTTGGGAATGATGTATTCGGGGCCGAAGCTCGCCACTTGCTCGCCATAGGCCGCGGCGACGACTTCGGAGTGCTCCGCGCGGGCAAGATCAGCAATCGTGCGCACGGCCGCGAGCTTCATCTCATCGGTAATCCGTGTCGCCCCGACATCGAGCGCGCCGCGGAAAATAAACGGGAAGCACAGCACGTTGTTAACCTGATTCGGATAATCGGAACGTCCGGTGGCGATAATCGCGTCCGAACGCACGGACCGGACCTCCTCGGGCAGGATTTCGGGCGCGGGGTTCGCCAGCGCGAGCACCAAGGGCCGCTCGGCCATCTTCGCGACCATTTCGGGCTTGAGCACGCCGCCGGCTGAAAGACCGAGAAAAACATCGGCCCCTTCGATGACTTCCGCGAGGCGGCGCGCATCCGTCTGCTTGGCGTAGCGCGCCTTGATTGGGTCCATCAGAACCGTGCGCCCCTCATAGACCACGCCTTCGATATCCGTCACCCAGATGTTCTCGACGGGCACGCCGAGCATGACGAGCAAATCGAGACACGCCAAGGCGGCCGCGCCCGCGCCCGAAGTCACGAGTTTGATTTTGCTGCGGTCCTTGCCGAGCAAATGCAGGCCATTGATCAAGGCCGCGCCCACGACAATCGCAGTGCCGTGCTGATCGTCGTGGAAAACCGGAATTTTCATCCGCTCGCGCAACACACGCTCGATATAAAAACATTCGGGCGCTTTGATGTCCTCAAGGTTGATGCCGCCGAAAGTCGGTTCGAGCGTGGCGATCGCTTCGATCAGCTTATCGGGATCGAGCTGATCGAGTTCGAGGTCGAACACATCGATTCCGGCGAACTTCTTGAACAGCACCGCTTTGCCTTCCATGACCGGCTTTGCCGCCAAGGGCCCGATATTGCCCAGCCCAAGCACCGCGGTGCCGTTGGTCACGACGCCGATCAGATTGGCGCGCGCGGTCAGCCTGCTCGCCTCGCCCGGCTCGTCCGCGATCGCAGTACACGCTGCCGCCACGCCGGGGGAATACGCCAAAGACAGATCCTGTTGATTCGTCAGCGCCTTGGTCGGCACGACCGTGATTTTTCCCGGGAGTGGCAGACGATGGTAATCAAGCGCAGCAACGCGAAAGCGTTCATCCATAAAATTGTCCTTTTAATGCTTAGTTGCTCATTCAATTGATCTGCATTCCGTCACGAATGCAAATCGAGTTATATAGTGGAATCTAAGAGAAAATTTGGTTTGCATTGAGCAGAGGAACAGTCCGCGATTTGTGCCCGACAGCGACACAGCGTACACTTTGTGTGTCCAGACGGAAATGTTGGCCGCCCCTATATTTTTTCGGCTAACACCGCACGGCGTCGTTCTCTCCCCCATTTTCGACGCAAGGCCATGGCCGGCAGGTGTTTTACGTCTGCCGGAGCGTATTTCAGTACCGAGATATCAGGAGAGTTGCAATGACTACACGCTCGTCCGATGCGGCCCAATCCGCCGCACCAGCCTTTGTTCGACACACCAAACTGAAACAGTGGGTAGCGGAAGTTGCGGCCCTCACTCAAGCCGATCACGTCGTCTGGTGCGACGGCAGTGAAGCTGAGTCTGCCCAGCTTTGCGCCGATATGGTCGCAAAGGGACAGATGATCAAGCTCAACCCCGAAAAGCGGCCCAATTCTTTCCTCGCTTTTTCGGACCCCTCCGACGTCGCGCGCGTCGAGGACCGTACCTATATTTGCAGCAAGGATCCTGAAAACGCCGGGCCGACCAACAACTGGGAAGATCCGGACAAGATGAAGGCAAAACTCACCGAGCTGTTCCGCGGCTCGATGAAGGGGCGCACGCTCTACGTCATCGCCTTCTCGATGGGCCCGCTCGGCAGTCCAATCGCGCAGATCGGCGTTGAGCTGTCTGATTCGCCTTACGTCGTCGTCAACATGCGGATCATGACCCGCATGGGACGCGGCGTGTATGACGTGCTCGGCGAAAACGGCGACTATGTGCCCTGCCTGCATTCGATCGGCGCGCCGCTCGAACCGGGCCAGGCCGATGCCCGCTGGCCGTGCAACCCGACCGTGAAATACATCTGCCACTTCCCGGAAACGCGCGAGATCTGGTCGTATGGCTCCGGCTACGGCGGCAACGCGCTGCTGGGCAAGAAGTGCTTCGCGCTGCGCATCGCCTCAACAATGGCGCGCGACGAAGGCTGGCTGGCCGAGCACATGCTGATTCTCGGCGTCGAAAACCCAGCCGGCGAAAAAACCTATGTCGCCGCCGCGTTCCCGTCCGCCTGCGGCAAGACGAACTTCGCCATGATGATCCCGCCGACCGGATTCGACGGCTGGAAAATCACCACCGTCGGCGACGACATCGCCTGGATCAAACCCGGTGCCGACGGCCGCTTCCACGCCATCAACCCAGAAGCAGGCTATTTCGGCGTCGCGCCCGGCACCAGCGCGAAGACCAATTACAACGCGATGGCAACGCTGTCGGCGAACATCATTTTCACCAACGTTGCGCTGACCGATGACGGCGACGTGTGGTGGGAAGGCATGAGCAAAGAGCCACCCGCGCACCTGATCGACTGGACCGGCCAGGACTGGACGCCCGGCTGCGGCCGCAAAGCGGCGCATCCGAACGCCCGCTTCACCGCGCCCGCCAGCCAGTGCCCCTCGATCGATCCGAACTGGGAAGATCCGAAGGGCGTGCCGATTTCCGCCTTCATCTTCGGCGGCCGCCGCGCGACCACCGTACCGCTCGTCTACCAGGCATTCAGTTGGAATTTCGGCGTCTATATGGCGGCAACGCTGGGCTCCGAAACCACGGCCGCCGCTTTCGGCCAACAAGGCGTGGTGCGCCGCGATCCGTTTGCCATGCTGCCGTTCTGCGGCTACCACATGGGCGACTACTTCAATCACTGGCTCAAGATCGGTCACACGATTGAGCACGCGCCGAACATCTTCTGCGTCAACTGGTTCCGCATGAATGAAAACGGCGACTTCATGTGGCCAGGCTTCGGCGAAAACACGCGTGTATTGAAGTGGATCGTCGAACGTTGCCAGGGCAAAGTCAGTGCGCGCGAAACGGCACTCGGGTGGATGCCGCGTCATGCGGATATCGACTGGAAGGGCTTGCCGGTCAGCCGCGCAGAGTTCGAGGCACTCACGCAAGTCGACATCGCGGCATGGCGCAACGAGTTCGCACAGCACCGCGAATGGTTCGACAAACTCGGCGCGCGTCTGCCACGCACGCTGGCGCTGCAACGCGAACTGTTCGAAGAGGCGATCGCCGACGATAGCGCCAACTGAAGCTTGCATAAACAACCGGCAGACTCACACGGCCCGGGAAACCGGGCCGTGTTTATTTTGATATCCACTCAGCGACAAGCATGAGCGAATACACAAACTTTCCCCGCTGCGGCCCCGTCGCGGCACGCGCAAGCGAAATCGAGCCCTTCCATGTCATGGAACTGCTGACTCGCGCGCATCAACTTCAGGCGCAAGGTCATGACATCATCCACATGGAGGTCGGAGAGCCCGATTTCCCGACCCCGGAGCCCGTCATCCAGGCTGCTCAGCACTATCTGAGCGCAGGCAGAGTCGGCTATACACCGGCCGCTGGCCTGCCTCAATTGCGCGCAACGATTGCCGCTTACTACCGCACGCGCTTTGGGCTCGACATCGCGCCCGAACGCATCGTCGTCACGGCTGGCGCATCGGCGGCACTCATGCTGACTCTCGCCGTGCTCACCGAACCGGGGCATGAATGGCTGCTGCCCGACCCCGGCTACCCCTGCAATCGCGTCTTCGTGCGCGCCTTTGAAGGCATTCCTCGCGCGCTATTGGTCGGGCCGGAAACCTGTTTTCAGCCGACCGTCGAGGCCATTGCGCAAGCCTGGACGGAGCGAACACGCGGCTTGATCGTCGCCAGCCCAAGCAATCCGACCGGCACGCTGATTGCAAGCGAAACCCTCGCGGCAATCCATGCTCTCGCCCGCGCGCGCAAGGGCGCATTGATCGTCGATGAAATCTATCAAGGCTTGAGCTACGGCACCGAAGCCTGGAGCAGTCTGGCGCTCGGCGAAGGCTTATTCGTCATCAACAGCTTCTCGAAATATTTCGGCATGACCGGATGGCGTCTGGGTTGGCTGGTCGCACCAAACGAGTATGTGCGGGAAATCGAAAAGCTGGCCCAGCACTTCTTCATCAGCCCCTCGGCTCCAGCCCAGCATGCCGCGCTCGCGGCCTTCACTCCGGAAAACATCGAGATCCTGGAGGCCCGCCGGCAAACCTTGGCGCAGCGCCGCGACACCTTGTTGAATGGCCTGCGCTCGCTCGGCTTCAAAGTCCCAGCCGAACCTCAGGGCGCGTTCTACATATACGCCGACATCAGCGCGCTAGCGGCGGATAGCTTCGCCCTCGCCCACCGACTGCTGGAGGAGGCGGGGATCGCAACAACACCCGGCCTGGATTTCGACACCCGCGCGCCCGAACGATGGCTACGCTTTGCCTATACAACCGATGTGACGCGAATCGAAGAAGCGCTGAATCGGCTGCGGAAAGTGTTTTAAATGAAAATGCCGGCTAACGCCGGCGTTTTCATTACGTTGCAAATCATATAAAAATCAGCTCGCCGGATTGGAGCGCGCGCCGGACTTCATCGCCAGTTTGAGCCGCTCGGTTTCCGCGATCACGCGATTGGCGTAACTCGTCGCGCCATCCGAGCCCGCGCCGGCGTACTGCTGCAAACCCGCCGCCAAAGAGCCATTGCGGCGGATATATTCCTTCAACACCATCGACCCGACCCGGATATTTTCAGCCGGCTCCAAAAGGGGATGTTCTCCCGCCTCAGGATCGATTTTGTCTTTATGGAAACGCGGCACGACCTGCATCAGGCCCTGCGCGCCGAATGGGCTTTCCGCGAACGGGTTGAATTTTGATTCGATGCCCATCACCGCGATGATCAATAGCGGGTCCAGACCCACGGTACGCCCCGTCTGCAACGCGGACAAGATGAGCGGCTCGATCGCGGCGCGCGACACTTTATACCGCCGCGCCAGGTAATCCGTCACCCGCCCCATTTCCGGCGAAAGACGCGGCACCACTACGGGCTCAGCAGCGGCAACAGCGCCAAGCTCCGACTCCAATTCCTCCACCGGCAAGGCCGCTGCGCTCTCGCGCGCAATAACCTCATGCCGTCCGAAGACATCGGGCAGAGTCAGGCCAGACACGCCTTGATCCGCAAAACGAGCACCAACGAGCACCATCACAATCAGTCCCGCAACAACGAGACTGCCATGGGCAAAATGTAGCAAAACTGTTCCAGAACGGCGCGCCAAGGCGGCCATAGGAGTTGCGTAGAGCATCATTATTCCTCCTCTCGGACCCCTGCGAGCCGGATACGGTAAGAATTTCAGGCGTACAAAAACCCTACAGTCGGAAAACTGTGCGAGTGGCCGCCATTATTTCTTATTGCCCGTACCGCCTTGAAGGGAGGTCAAAGGTCGAACAAGGTGAATCGCCGCAACTAGACGATGCACCCACAAAGCGCGAAGCTACGTGAAGACGGAACTGCGACTGGTGGGCTGTTCCGCGCGCTGAATTAAACACTGCGATCAGGTAATCGCAACCAGTTCGGCGCGCAGTTTATTGATTCGATTGGGTTTTGTCAATCACCTGAAAATCCAGGATGAAAAATAGATCACGCCAAGCCTGCATGACGACAGAATATCAGCGGGTTTTCAGGTGAAAATTGCGTAGGCAAAAAAACGAAAAAGCGCGTGTCGTAACACGCGCTTTGGGGGACAAACAGGCCGCAATCAGGACGGACGCGATCCTGTCGGGAACGGCCAGGCCGCCGTCGGATTGAGTGAAGATTTCAAGCCGGGCGTAGCCGCTGTAGACGGCTTGGCCTCCGACGCGGAGGTTTCGGCAGGCTTGCTTGCCGCAGGCACGACATTGGCGGCTTTCAGCGTTTCAGGCTTGGCCGCTATCGGAGCAGGCGCTGATTTCGCTGCGGGCGTCGCCTTGCGGAGCACAGGTTTCTTTTCTACCGTTTCTTTCGACTTGGCCGCGGGTTTAACGGCAGTCTTGGCCGCGACCGGTTTGGCGATGACAGCTTTCTTCGGTGCGGCAACCTGCGCAACAGGTTTGGCTGCTGCCTTTTTAGCCGGAGCCTTTGCTACCGCGGGCTTCTTGGCGGCGACGGCCTTGGTTGCCGTTAGCGCTTTCGGAGCCGCTTTCTTCGCTATCGTCGTGCTGGTTTTCTTCGCCGAGACGGCTTTCGTCACCGCCTTTTTCGGTGCCGCAACCGGCTTCGCCACAGCTTTGGTCACGGTTTTCTTCGCGACCGGCTTGGCAACAACCTTTGTTGTAGTAGTCGTTTTTTTGACCGCAGGCTTGGCAGCCGCTTTGACTACCGCTTTCTTCACTGCGGTTGTGGCCGTCTTTTTAGCGGCCGGTTTTTTCACCACGGTTTTGGCGACGGTCGCCTTCTTGGCAGGCGCCTTTGCCGTTGTCGACTTGCTTGCGGCTTTCTTCACGACAGGCTTGGCGGCAGCCTTCGCAGTCGTCGTCTTCTTGAGCGCGGGCTTCGCTATGGCTTTTTTCACAGCTGGCTTGGCCACAACTTTTTTCGCCGCCGGTTTTGCCTCAGCCTTAACGGCAACTTTTTTTACGGCCGACTTGGTGGCGACTTTCTTTGCGGCAGGCTTAGCCACGACCTTCTTCGCAGCTGGCTTGGCGACCACTTTCTTCGCGGCGGATTTGGCAACAGACTTGGCCGTGGCCTTGGTTGCAATTTTCGTCGCGGCCTTTTCCGGCGCGGCTTTCTTCGAGGCGGCAGCCTTCTTCGGTGCGGCCTTCTTCGCTTTTGCACTAGATTTTGCAGTTGCCATGGTTACCCTCCATCGTAGCGTCGTGGGTCATAAAATGCGCACGCCGCCACAGATGTGGCGCGTCGCTACCGCGCACGCGCGCGGTTGTCTTCAAAGCAGATGCTGATAACGTCATCCGCTTTGATTTTCTGAAGCACATCAGACGACGACACCTTCCCAGGACGACGCGGGACAGAGGACAAAGCCGGCTCAATCCCAATTCAATGCGCAGCCGGTCTGGTATTCAATCACCCGGGTTTCAACAGCTAACGAGGTTTTCGTCGAAATTCAGCATGCCATTACCCTTTAGAACAATTTTCGCCCTGGGGCAATGATTTTTTATCGCGCAAAATCCCACGAACCCCTGTCCTGGAGCGGCTTCCCGGCGATTCGCGTTGCGCTCGAACGAGAAAAATCGAAGCAAACCCGCACCACGACTTGCTTTGATGAAGGCGCAAGAAAAAACAGCGCGCAAGGTCCACGCAAAAATCCGACTCCGCGATGTTGTGCGAATCGCACGCTTTGCGTTGGATCGGACGTCCCGCGTAAAGCGCTGCGATTCAGGCTGAAATGGGCTTACTGACAGGCTTCGCAGTCCGGATCGTCGATGCAGCAAAACTGCGTGGAGGGCTCCGACACGGCATTCAATTCACTGCCACGCCCGGTCGATTTTTCCGCCTGCGCAGCGCCGAGCGCGCGCAGATAGTAGGTCGTCTTCAAACCGCGCAGCCATGCGAGTTTGTAGGTCTCGTCAAGCTTACGGCCGGACACGCCCGCCATGTAGATGTTCAGACTCTGGGCCTGATCGATCCACTTCGAACGCCGCGCGGCGCATTCGATCAGCCATTTCGGCTCGATCTCGAACGCCGTGGCGTAGAGCTTGCGCAGCGCCTCCGGCACGCGATCGATGCGCGCCAGCGAGCCGTCGAAGTACTTCAGGTCGGCAACCATCACCTCGTCCCACAGCCCAAGCGCTTTCAGATCGCGCACCAGGCTCGCGTTGACGACCGTGAATTCGCCCGAAAGGTTGGACTTCACATAGAGGTTCTGGAACGTCGGCTCGATGCTCGCATCCACGCCGACGATGTTCGAAATCGTCGCCGTCGGCGCGATCGCAACACAGTTGGAGTTGCGCATACCGACCGCGGCGATGCGGTGGCGCAAGGCGTCCCAATCGAGCGTGCTCGAAGTATCGACCTCCAGATAGCCGCCGCGTTCTTCATCGAGAAGCTTGAGGCTGTCGAGCGGCAGCACGCCGCGATCCCAGAGCGAACCGCGGAAGCTCGCATAGCGGCCGCGTTCTTCGGCAAGTTCGGTCGAGGCCCAATAGGCGTAGTAACACACCGCTTCCATCGAGCGGTCGGCAAACTCGACAGCGGCTGCCGAAGCATAAGAAATCCGCCTGGCGTGCAGACAATCCTGGAAGCCCATGATGCCAAGGCCGACCGGGCGATGTTTAAGATTCGAAACACACGCTTTGTCGACGGCGTAGTAGTTGATGTCGATGACGTTATCGAGCATGCGTATCGCGGTGCGAATCGTGCGGCGCAGTTTCTCGTGATCGAGTTCGCCGTTCTGATCGAGATGCGCGCGCAGGTTGACCGAGCCGAGATTGCACACGGCGATCTCGCTGTCCGACGTATTCAAGGTGATTTCGGTGCACAAGTTCGAGCTATGCACGACGCCCATATGCTGCTGCGGCGAGCGGATATTGCACGGGTCCTTGAACGTAATCCACGGATGCCCGGTTTCGAACAGCATCGTGAGCATCTTGCGCCACAATTGCAGCGCCGGAATACGGCGGAAATGCCGGATCTCGCCGCTATCGGCGCGGCGTTCGTATTCGGTATAGGCGAATTCAAACGCATGACCATATTTCTCGTGCAGATCGGGCACATCGGACGGCGAGAACAAGGTCCAGTCCGCACCTTCCATCACACGCTGCATGAATAAATCGGGAATCCAATTTGCGGTGTTCATGTCATGCGTGCGGCGGCGGTCGTCGCCGGTGTTCTTGCGCAGTTCGAGGAATTCCTCGATGTCGAGGTGCCAGCTTTCGACATAGGCGCAGACAGCGCCTTTGCGCTTGCCGCCCTGGTTCACTGCGACAGCAGTGTCGTTGACGACCTTCAGAAACGGGATCACGCCCTGGCTTTTGCCGTTCGTGCCCTTGATCCGGCTACCGAGCGCGCGCACCGGCGTCCAATCGTTGCCGAGACCGCCAGCGTATTTTTGCAGTTGCGCGTTTTCCTTGATCGCCTGGTAAATGCCGTCGAGCGTGTCGTCGACCGTCGTCAGATAGCAGGACGAAAGCTGCGAATGCCGCGTGCCGGCATTCAACAATGTCGGCGTCGAACTCATGAAATCGAATTCCGAGAACAGATTGTAGAACTCGATCGCGCGCGCCTCGCGCTCGCTCTCGCCGAGCGCAAGCCCCATTGCGACACGCATGAAAAAGATCTGCGGCAGCTCGATACGACGCTCCTCGACATGCAGGAAATAGTGGTCGTAAAGCGTCTGCAAGCCAAGATAGCCAAATTTCAAGTCGCGCTCCGGCGCGATCGCCGCGCCCAGGCGAGCAAGATCGAATTGCGCAAGCGTGGGATCGAGCAAGCCGGCCTCAATGCCCAGGCCGATAAAGCGCGCGAAATAGTCGGCATAACGCAGCGCCATTTCAGCCTGGCCGATTTCCGCGCCCATGACCTCGGTTCGGATCACATGCAGTTGGAGACGTGCAGTGACGAAGTTATAGTCCGGGTCTTTTTCAACCAGGGTGCGGGCCGCGAGAATCAGCGCCCGATACACCTCCTCGATCGACACACCGTCGTACAGATTGCGCAGCGCGCCCTCAAGAATCTGCTTGGCCGAGACACGCTCGCCAAAGCCCTCGCAGGCCGCTTCGACAAGGCGCTGCAACGCCTCGCCATCGAGCGGGCCGCGCACACCATCGCGTACCACATGCAGCACGGGATGCAGCGCGGCGTCCTGGGTTTTCTGCACACGTTCCGCCGCGCGGCGCTCGCGGTACAGCACATAGGCCCGCGCCACATCGTGTTCGCCCGAGCGCATCAACGCAAGCTCGACCTGATCCTGAATATCTTCGATGTGGAACGTACCGCCATGCGGCTGATGCCGCACCAAAGCCCGCACGACCTCATCGGTCAGCCTGGAAACCAGCTCGCGCACGCGCGCGGAAACAGCGCCTTGCGAGCCTTCCACCGCCAGGAAGGCTTTCGTCATCGCGACCGTGATCTTGTTCGGCTCGAACGACACAACTGCCCCGTTGCGGCGAATCACCTTGTATGCGCTGAAACGGCCCGCTTCGCTGCTCGATACCAGGCTTGGGTCTGGCGCAACGGATGGCAGCACTGCTTCGGTCACTACTTGCATCGAATTTCTCCAGGGAATTGCCTGTGCGGAGCCACACAAGGGATGTGCGAACAATCTACTACATATAGTATTTATGACAAAATCTTCGACTAATTCTAGTAATCAAAACCAAGCCGGCGCAAGCAGAGAATCGATCAGCGCCGACCATGGCATTGCAGTCTGTCGTGAATCACCCCAATCTGAAGCTTTGGGCTTCTTCGCCACGAACCAGGGGCGCGCTTTCAGCGCCAGTAACACCAGTCTCGCTGACCCCGCCATGAATGGCGAGGTCAGCGCTCGACCCGTGGTCACTCAGCCACTCTGGGTAAACAAAAAAGATTCAGGAGCAACCGAGCAGGCCGCGCAGATGCGGCCATTCGAAGAAGGGACCGGGATCGGTTTTGCGCCCGGGAGCAATATCGCTGTGGCCGACGACATCCTCGACCGGATAGTGTTGCGCGAGCCGCTGGATCAAGGCCGCCAGCCTCAGATATTGCGCGGCGGTGAAAGCCTGATGGTCGCTGCCTTCAAGCTCGATGCCGAGCGAAAAATCATTGCAGCGCGCATATCCGCGCCAGTTCGATACGCCGGCGTGCCAGGCGCGCAAATGTGTCGGCACAAACTGGATGAGCGTGCCATCGCGGCGGATGAAGAAATGCGCCGAAACGCGCAATTGATGAATGTCCGCGTAATAAAGATGCGCGGCGGGGTCGAGCCGGTTGGTAAACAACTGTTCAACGCCCGATCCGCCGAAGGTTTCCGGCGGCAGGCTGATCGCATGCACGACGAGGAGGCGCACCACCGTGCCGGCGGGGCGTTCGTCGCAGTTCGGCGAGGCGAGGAACGCAGTGCCTGCAAGCAGTCCGTCCCCTTGTAACTCGCCCAGTTCGGGAAGATGCGGACTGCCTGCGTCGCCCGAACAAGAGATGCCTTGGATCGACAACCGCATCGGCTTAAATGCCCGAATCCTTCATGCCAAGTCGCTCCATGCGGTAGCGCAGAGAACGGAAGGTAACGCCGAGCAGGCGCGAAGCAGCCGTCCGATTGCCTTCGGTTTTTTCGAGCGCGTCGAGAATCGCCTGCCGCTCGACGCGGTCGAGATAGTCTTGCAGTGACTCCCGTTCGAGCGCCACGCCGCCCGTAAGTGGGACGTCGCCCTCAGCACGCTCGGCCTCGCCCGGTTCGAGGTGCAGGTCATCGGCTTCGATGACTTCGCCGAGATACAAGGCCATCGCCCGTTCGAGAATATTTTCAAGCTCGCGCACGTTGCCCGGAAAAGCATAGGCCAGCAGAGCCTCATGCGCGCGCGCGCTGAGTTTAGGGCGCGCGGTCTCCCCGCCCTCGCCGGCAAGCTTGTCGAGCAAGGACTCGACCAGGGCCGGGATGTCCTCGCGCCGCTCACGCAGGGACGGCATGCGCAGTTCGATGACGTTGAGCCGGTAAAACAAGTCCTGACGGAAACGCCCCTGGTCGACAAGCTCTTTGAGATTCCGATGGGTTGCGGAAATCAGGCGCAGGTCGACCGCCTGTTCAACAGTGTCTCCGACACGCCGCACGCGTTTTTCCTGGATCGCGCGCAGCAGTTTCACCTGCATCGGCAAGGGCAGATCGCCCACCTCGTCGAGAAAGAGCGTACCGCCATTCGCCGCCTGGAAAAAACCATCGCGGTCCTGCTCCGCGCCGGTAAAAGCGCCTTTGCGATAGCCGAAGAATTCGCTCTCCATCAGGTTTTCCGGTATCGCGCCACAGTTGACGGCAACGAAAGGCTTGCCGGCGCGCGGGCCCATTTCGTGGATCAGACGCGCGGCAAGCTCCTTGCCGCTGCCCGATTCGCCAGTGATGTAGACCGGGGCCTGGCTGCGCGCGAGGCGTTCGATCATGCCGCGCACTTGCTGCATGGCGGCCGAATCGCCAGTCAAGGAGCTTGCGCCGCTGCGCGCCTCCGCGCTCTGCGCAGGCAGCGCGAACACCGATTTGACAAGCGCGCGCAATTGATCGAGCGAAACCGGCTTCGACAGATAATCGAACGCGCCGGCTTTCAAAGCCAACACGGCAGTTTCCATGCTGCCATAGGCTGTAATCATGGCGACCGGCAAATCCGAATGGCTCGCTGCGATTTCGCGCACCAGTTCGATACCGTCGCCATCGGGCAGGCGCATATCGGTCAGACAAAGCTGAAACGAATGCTCGGCCAAGAGAGCGCGCGCTTCCTTAAGGCTGCCAGCAGTTCTTACGCCGAGCCCCATGCGCAGGAAGGTCAATTCGAGCAGCTCGCGAATATCGTCTTCGTCATCGACGATCAGAACCGTCGATCCATTGCGGCGTCTGTCGTTGGAACTGTTCATGCGCCTCCCTCCGCAAGCAAGCTGAAATGCGCGCCCACAGGCGCTTCATCCAATTCGAGCGTCGCATCGTTGGCCTGCGCCAACTCGCGCGCGATATACAAACCAAGCCCCGTTCCTTTCGAGTCGGTCGTAAAGAAGGGCTCGAAGACTCGATTACGGATTTCCGGGGAAAACCCCTGCCCGTCGTCGGAAATCTCGACCAGCACGCACCCGTGCTCTGCTGGCCTGGCCGTGACACGCACCGCGTCGGGCTTGCCGGAACAATAGCGCTTGGCATTGTTGATCAAATTCCAAAGCACCTGGTGCAGATGAATCCGGTCGAAACGAATCCGCAGCTCGGGCGGGATATCGCAGCGGACCAGTTGCGGATCGAGACTGCCAAAACTGCTGTTGTCCTCGATAAACACGCGCATGAAATCGGCAAAGGGAATCGACTCCTGCGTGACGCGGTCGCGCCGCCCCAGTTCGAGGACATCGGCGACCATGCGCTCGATACGGCGCGAATTGTCGAGCACGATGCGGATCAGGCGCGTCTGCATCACGGCGCGCTTCTCTTCGGCCAGCAATTCCCCCGCATGCGAAATCGCCGCCAGGGGATTGCGGATCTCGTGCGCGATACTGCCCGTCAAACGCCCCAAGGCGGCCAGCTTGATCTGCTGTGCTTCGAGTTCGATCTGTTCGAGATCTTCGAGAAAGATCACGCGATCCCCCGCATTGCCGGCCGCATGCACGCGCAAACGGACCCGCTGCCCGTTGTCTTCGAGCGTGGTCTGCGCCGCACTGTTCGCAAGCGCCCCGGCCAATGCTTGCGACACCCGCTCCAGCGCCATGCCGGGCCGCGCCACGCCGCCGAGCAGTTTGGCCGCTTTCGGGTTGAGCTGGCGCAGCACGCCATCCTCGCCCACGACGAGCACGCCATCGTGCAGATCGGCGATGATCCGTTCGTTGACCAAAATCTGGCGCGTCAGCGCGCTGCCGCGTTGATAAGCGAGTTGCTCATTCTTCAAGGCGCGCTGTGCCAATAAGCGGGCAACCGTCGCCACGGCAAAGAAGCCGACACACAGCAAGCCGACCGCGGCAAACTCAGTGGTCGGATCGCCCTCCCCGGAATACACATACCGGATACTCTGGACAACCAGAACGCCGACGGTCGCCAGCGCAGCGTAGAAATAAACGAGCCGCCCTTCCCCAAGCAAACCACCCGCCGCCACCACAACCATCAAAATGTAGGGCATACCGCCGCGATTACCACCGCTGAAATACATCAGCACGGACAGCACCGCGATATCCACAAGGATTTGCAGGTTCAGTACCCACGCAAAAGACAAGCCGCCGAGACGCTGAAAATAGAGCAGGAGCAGCGCAGCAAAAAAATACACTGCGACAACCCCCATCCAGATCGAAATACCACTCTGATCGCTGATGAAAGCGTGGCTGACGAGCCCAAGGCCACTCGCCAGGACCAAGCGATAGAGGCTGTAGTAGCGCAGCGATTCCCAGCGGGATTGACCCGGCTGCCACATAGCCGCTTGCAGATAGGGATTTTTCAAGTTCGTTCGGCGAGGCAACGATGCGCCTCGCTACAGTAGAAGCGGCCGTTCACCCTCACGCCTTCGCTCTCCGGCACATGCACGCCGCAATGAGCACAGGGAAAGACTTTTTCAGCGGAAACCTCGGCGCGCCTGGAGGCAGGCCCGTTATGTTTGCCCGCGGCGGCGCCGAGGAGCTTGCGCCACAGCCACCGGATACCCAACAGGAAAGCCAGAACAATCAGAATCGCGCGCACGGCGGTCGAACTCAAAAAGCGTATCGCGCCGAGTTTAGCACCGCCCCGCGCCGATTTGATCTGTGCGCCCAATCGAACGAAACTGGCGGCTTGGCGGGCTCCGGCGCCGGGCTGTCATTCTGCGCGAAGTCGCAGAATCCATTTCTCCTCCGACAGTGGATTCTGCGACTCCGCTTTGCTCCGCGCAGAATGACCGTGAGTCGAGCGCAAGCGAGACAAACCTTATGGCGGCGAAGATGCCCCAATTGCAACCTCTCGCTACAGATTATGAACAGGTTCTTATGACGCTCAACCCCCTGATTCCCGGCAGCGGCTCGATCCGCATTCTCGATCAATGCCTGTTGCCGTATGCGGAAACCTGGCGGGAAATCGACACCCTCGAAGCCTGCGCGCGCGCGATCGAAACCATGCAGGTCCGCGGCGCTCCGCTGATCGGCGTGACCGCCGCTTTCGGCGTTGCGCTCGCAATGCGCGCAAACGCTTCGGACACAGCACTCGCGGAAGCCGTCGCCCGCCTTGCCCGTACCCGCCCGACCGCGGTCAATCTGCATTGGGCGCTGGCGCGCATGCGGGAGAAACTGGCCGCGGCGCCCGCCAGCGAGCGCGCCGCAATCGCCTGGAGGGAAGCGCTCGCCATCCATGCCGACGATATTGCCGCGAATGCGGCGATCGGCCGGCACGGCCTGGCCTTGATCGCGGAACAAGCCGCCCGCAAACCAGGCCCGGTGCGCATCATGACCCATTGCAACGCCGGCGCGCTGGCCACCAGCGGCTGGGGCACGGCGCTGGCGCCCGTGTATGCCGCGCACGCCGCGGGCATTCCGGTTTCGCTTTGGGTCAGCGAGACGCGGCCGCGCAATCAAGGTCTGCTGAGCGCATGGGAACTCAGCCGGGAAGGCGTGCCGAATACTTTGATCGCCGACAACGCGGCGGGCCACCTGATGCAGCGCGGCGAAGTCGATATGCTGATCGTCGGCGCCGACCGGATCGCGCAAAACGGCGATACCGCAAACAAGATCGGCACCTATCTGAAAGCGCTGGCGGCGGCGGCGCACAAGATCCCGTTCTATGTCGCGGCGCCGACGAGCACCTTCGACGCGGCCTGCGCGGACGGCGGCGGAATCCCGATCGAAAACCGCAGTGCGGCGGAAGTCCAGCGGCTCAGCGGACTAAACGAATTGCAACAAAAAACGGAGGTGTGCATCTTCGCGGGCCACTGCGCGAACCCGGCGTTCGACGTCACGCCGGCCGCCCTGATTACCGCGATCCTGACTGAGCGGGGCAGCGTCGCGCCTGCCAATATCGCAACGCTCCTCGATTCATGAGCCAAGCCAATATTCGATCCTCCAAGCGCAATGTTTTGGCCCTGCGCTTGCGCTAACATTCCCGTTTTCCACCATTCACGTCAGTCAGTCATTACGGGAGTCGCCATGTCCAGCCTTGAATCCGTAACCCCCGCCCTCAAAGCAAGCATCCTTGCCGAGGCGCTCCCGTACATCCAGCGGTTTTTCGACAAAACCATCGTCATCAAGTACGGCGGGAATGCGATGACGGACCCGGCGCTGAAAGACTGCTTCGCGCGCGATGTCGTTCTGCTCAAACTCGTTGGCATGAATCCCGTCATCGTGCATGGCGGCGGGCCGCAGATCGACGACCTGCTCAAGCGCATCGGCAAGCAGGGCCAGTTCATTCAAGGCATGCGCGTGACCGACGAAGAAACGATGGATGTTGTCGAAATGGTGCTCGGCGGCCATGTGAACAAGGAAATCGTCAATCTGATCAACAAACACGGCGGCCGCGCGGTCGGCCTGACGGGGCAGGATGGCCAGTTCATCCGCGCACGCAAGCTGATGATGCCGAACAAGGACAAACCCGAGGAACTGATCGACATCGGTCTCGTCGGCGAAATCACCTCGATCGATCCAAGCCTAATCAAGTTTCTCGACGCCGGCGATTTCATCCCGGTCATCGCGCCGATCGGCGTCGGCAAAGCCGGCGAAACCTACAACATCAACGCCGATGTCGTAGCGGGGAAACTCGCCGAAATCCTCAAGGCTGAAAAGCTCGTCCTGCTGACCAACACGCCGGGCGTGCTCGACAAGGCAGGCAATCTGCTTACCGGAATCACCCCGCACGACATCGACGAAATGGTCTCGGACGGCACGCTGTCCGGCGGCATGCTGCCGAAAATCCATTCAGCGCTCGAAGCCGCGCGCAACGGCGTGCAGTCGGTGCATATCATCGACGGCCGCGTCGAACATTGTCTCCTGTTGGAAATTCTGACCGACCACGGCGTCGGCACCATGATTAACAGCCACTAACAGAACGCGGCGGACTGGCTCTCAGCCGGTCCGCCATCAAACCTATTTATCCCACGCTGCGAGCAGGCAATCCCATGACAACCCTCTCAACCCTCGACGAACTGCTGCTCCAGGCGTGCCGGCAAATTGCGGCGGCGGGCCTGAACGCCAGCGCGGCAGGCAATTTGAGCGTACGCGCCTCCCAGGAAGGCATGTTAATCACGCCATCGGGTCTCCCCTGGCAAGAGTTGGAAATTGACGACCTCGTCAGCATGCAATTCGACGGCAGTTGGAGCGGTGCCTGTCCGCCCTCCTCCGAATGGCGTTTTCACCGCGACCTCTATGTCTCCCGGCCCGAATTCGGCGCGATCATCCATACCCACGCCCCGTTCTGCACCGCGCTGGCTTGCCTGCATCGCACGATTCCACCGTTTCACTACATGATCGCCCGCTTCGGCGGCGGCGACATCCGCTGCGCGCGCTACGAAACCTATGGAACCGCGGCGCTTTCAGACGCCGTGCTCGAAGCGATGGAAGGCCGCAACGGCTGCCTGCTGGGCAACCACGGCATGCTCGTAGCCGGGCGCGATCTGCGCCACGCTTGCGCGCTTGCCGTCGAACTGGAAAGCTTGGCGGAACAATACTGGCGCGCCTGCCAGCTCGGCGAACCGCGCTTGTTGAGCGAAGACGAAATCGCGCGCGTACTCGAAAAGTTCGCCAGCTACGGCGTGCGTTGATGCGCTGCGCCACATAGAAGAGGCGCGTGATGGCACAAAATATGCTGCCGTGCACGGCTTGGGGCAACGCCCCCGATCGTCACATCGGACAGTTTCATGGGGGCAAATCCAATTTCAGCGTCCCATCCTGAAATATTGACCAGGCAATTAAGGGTTAAAAGATAGTAGTTCATCCCCATCTATGAGGCATGGACAAAGAAGACGGACGCAAGCTGTCGCGGCAAGCACAGCATGAGAGGCGCAAACAAGCGGTGCGATTGCACCGCCGTGGGCTGCCATTCAAAGACATTGCCGCAGCGCTGAGCATGAGCCAGAACACCGTGCGGCAAGCGGTCAAGGTCGCTCAGGCCGAGGGCATGCGAGCCCTGGCTCCCAAGCCGACGGGCCGCAGCGTGGAGCAAAAACGCCGATTGGCTGCCGAGCAAGAGGTACACATTCAGCGCTTGATTTGCCAACGTCGCCCCGAGCAACTGAAGCTGTCGTTTGCGCTATGGACGCGCGCGGCGGTGCTGCAATGGGTGCAACAGGAGTTGGGTATCGAATTGCCGATATGCACCATGGGCGAGTACCTCAAGCGCTGGGGTTTTACCCCGCAAAAGCCCATCACGCGGGCCTATGAGAAACGCTCCGAGGCCGTCAGGAAGTGGCTTGATGAAGAGTATCCCGAGATCCCGCAAAGAGCCAAGCGAGAGGGCGCCGAAATTCACTGGGGCGATGAGACGGCGGTGGTCAACACCGATGTCCGAGGCTGCGGCTACCAACCCAAGGGCCAAACGCCGGTGGCCTACGCCGTGGGCGGCACGCGCCAGAAGTTGTCGATGATTTCTACTGTCACCAACCAAGGCAAGACGCGCTGGATGATTATCGAGGAGGCGTTCAACAGCGACAGGCTGATCGAGTTTCTGAGCGCGCTCATCAAGGATTCAGACAAGAAGGTGTTTCTGATTCTGGACAATCTGCGTGCGCACCACAGCAAGCCCGTCAAAGCATGGCAGGCCGAGCACAAGGAGAGGGTCGAAGTGTTCTACCTGCCCAGCTACAATCCTGAATTGAACCCCGATGAGCGCTTGAACATCGATCTCAAGCAGACCCTGGGATCGCGGGTGCAATTGCGCACCAAGGACAAGCTCAAAAAGGCAACCAACAGACACATGGAAATGGTCGAACAAAACCCCGAGCGCGTCATGTCCTATTTCCAAGACCCGCGGGTAAAAAATATGTCGCTTAACATCAACCCTTAATTGCCGGGTCAATAGTACGTCTTAAGCAGCATATTTCACGCCGGGGTCTTGGAAGAAGCGCTTGATCCGTTCAGGTGATTGTTCGAGTTTTACCATGTGTTCGGTAGCGGCGAGTTTCAGTTTTGCCTTGGTGCGTACAGCCACTTTCGTCCCGATGGCATGCTTGAAGTTGGCGTTGAAGCGCTCCTCCGGATTCAACTCCGGGCTGTAGCTGGGTAGGTAAATATGATTATGACAAATAGGTGTAATCACCCTGCTCTGCCTTGGTCCGCTTCTCAATCTCCGGGTATTGCTCATCGAGCCACGCCCGCACCGCTTCCGGCCGCTGCTCGTAGGCCTTCTTGATTGGCTTTTGTGGGGTGGAACCCCAGCGCGACAAATAGTTGCCGACTCCGCGCACCGATAGCTTGATGCCGTATGCCCGTTCAATCAGTTGCATGACAGCCGCCCGGTTCCACAGCGCAAATTCCATCTTCAATTGGTCAGGACGCTTGTCACAAATGATCTCGCGGATCGCCCGCTCTTGTTCCTCTGTCAGCGTTCGCCCTTGACCCTTACGCTTGCCTCGCCTACTCGGCTTGAGGGCAGCGAAGCCACCTTTTTTATAGCGGTCAATCGCCGAGCGAACCGTCGGATACGAAAGCCCACTTAGATCGACGATTTGCATCACGCCATAGCCCTTGCGATGTAACCGCACCACTTGCTTGCGCCTCTCGTGCAGTTGCTCCTGTGTCGAATATCTTGCGTCGTCTTTTTCCATCTGCCCTACATGGGGATTGATCCGAATATTTGAAGCATTATCGTGCCGGGTCAATAGCACACAGGGAACGGTAAGCGATGCCGTGCTCAACAAACCGTCGGGAAACGCCATCTTCGATGCCCTGGGGCAGGATTTAGTCGGCGTTCACATTTATAGGTGAAAACCCTTGGAATGCATATTGAATGCAAAGATGGGATAAGACTCGCGGTCAATGGAGTGTCGACAACCTAGTCGAGTAATACGATTTGCCGCGCGGTCACTGCCTCATCTGGTGCGCGAAAAATTACCCCCTTTACAAGGGCTAACCCTCTCTGAGGAGACAGGCAAATGTCGGACCAAACTGTTGTTCGTCGTCGCGTAGCGCAGCATTCGATCAGCGATGCGCGATACAACGATGCAAAGTCGCAATCGCAATACCAGCCCTACAAGGACGCAGCCTGGGGCTTCATCAACCACTGGTATCCGGCGGTGTTCAGCAAGGAGCTGGTGGAAACCACGACCGAGAACGAAGAAGAACTTCAGACGGGCATCAAGGGCATCATGATCGCCGGCGTGCCCATCGTGCTGCGTCGCGTCGATGGCAAGGTCTACGCACTCAAGGACCAATGTGTTCACCGTGGCATTCGTCTCTCCGAGAAGCCGATGTGCTTCAACAAGGAAACGATCACGTGCTGGTACCACGGCTTCACGTTCAATCTGGACGACGGCAAGCTTTCGACCATCGTGGCGAATCCGGACGACAAGCTGATCGGCACGACGGGTGTCACGACGTACCCGGTTCAGGAAGTCGCGGGCATGATCTTCGTGTTCGTTCGTGAAGACGACTTCCCGCTCGAAGACGTTCCCCCGCTGTCGGATGACCTGCCGTTCCGTTTCCCGGAAAACAACGAGCGCTTCCCGCACCCGCTGTGGCCGGATACGCCTTCGATCCTGGACGAACACGCAGTCGCTCACGGCATCCACCGCACGGGCTTCGGCAACTGGCGTATCGCGTGCGAAAACGGCTTCGACAACGCGCACATCCTGGTCCACAAGGACAACTCCATCGTTCACGTGAAAGACTGGGTGCTGCCGCTGGGCATTCTGCCGGTCGCGGACGATTGCATTCAGGTCGTTGAAGACGAAAAGGGGCCGAAGGGCATGGTGCAGTGGCTGTTCACGGACAAGTGGCAGCCGGTGCTGGAAAACAAGGAGCTGGGTCTCAAAGTCGACAACCTGAACGGTCGCTTCTATCGCACGTCGGTGGTCGTCCCGGGCGTTCTCATGGTCGAAAACTGGCCGGAAGAGCACGTCGTTCAGTACGAGTGGTACGTCCCGATCACGGACGATCTGCACGAGTACTGGGAAGTTCTGGTCCGCATCTGCCCGACCGAAGAAGATCGCAAGAAGTTCAAGTACCGCTTTGACCGCGTGTACAAGGAACTGTGCCTGCACGGCTTCAACGACTGCGATCTGTACGCGCGTGAAGGTATGCAGCACTTCTACGCGGATGGCACGGGCTGGGATGACGAGCAACTGGTCTCGACCGATATCTCGCCGGTCACATGGCGCAAGCTCGCTTCGCGTCACAACCGTGGTATCGCGAAGCCGGGCAAGGGCGTCTACGGTGCTGTGAAGACCCACAGCACGCGTCTCAAGGAACTCGCTGATGGCAAGCGCCCTGAGTACTTTGTCGAACAAGTCTGGTTCTAAAGCTTGATCGGCATTCATCAGGGTGCCTATGAGCCCATCGTAGAACCTTGTAGGACCCTGATGTCTGGTTGCGAGGGGGAGGCCAGTTCGCTCCCTTCTCGTTTCTGTGTGCATCAGGCCTCGACCTGACCAAAAATTTATTATCCGTATCCGTCATGAGCAGCCTTCCACGCGACGTGCACAATCTGGAAATCTACGATCTGTCATCGCAGATTCGCAGCGGCAAGATCAGTCCGGTAGAAGTCACCACGGCGATGCTGGCCCGCGTGGAAGCGCTGGACGCGAATTTGCATAGTTATGCTCGTGTAACGCCTGAACTGGCACTGAAGCAAGCGGAGCAAGCAGAGAAAGAAATCAAAGCCGGTAACGTGAGGAGTCCTCTTCACGGTATTCCGGTCGCAGTTAAAGATTTGTTTGATACCAGGGGCATCGTGACTGCCGGTGGTATGCCGATTCATGCGCAGCGCGTACCCACGGAAAACGCGACGGTCGTGCAACGTCTGCAAGATGCAGGGTCGGTGATGCTGGGCAAGCTGCAAATGACGGAGGGCGCGTTCGCCATCCATCATCCGACGATCCCCGATCCTGTTAATCCGTGGGGTGCCGCGCACTGGTGTGGTGCCAGTTCCTCGGGTTGCGGTGTGGCCACAGCGGCTCGTCTGTGCTATGGCGCGATCGGTTCGGATACGGGTGGTTCGGTGCGTTTTCCCAGTGCAGCTAACAATCTGACGGGATTGAAGACCACTTACGGCACGATCAGCCGTAGGGGCACGATGGAGCTGGCTGCATCGCTGGACCACGTGGGACCCATGGCTCGTTCGGCCCGTGATGTGCTGCTCCTTCTCGCCATTATTGGTGGTCACGATACGCAACGACTGCTCGCCCTCATTGACGAACAACGATTCGCCGATTTCCTGAACGGTTTCAAGGGGTTGCGAATAGGCGTGGACGAATCGTGGATTTCGGATGGTGTCGATCCCGTGATCCAGCGCGCGATTCAACAGGTCAAGGTCATCCTTGCCGAGGCCGGCGGAGAAATCAAGAGCATCAAGGTTCCGGATACGCGGGCCACCAGTTCCAACTGGGAGCATCACTGCGGCGTTCAAACCGCTGTTGCTCATGAAGCGACTTATCCCAGCAGGGCCGCTGAATATGGTCCTGCACTGGCCCGTTTGATTGATCAGGGACGGGAACTCAAGGCTGTGGACTACGAGCGATTCATTCGCGATGCCCAGCAGTTTGCGCGTGAGATGGATGCGGTTTTCACGGATGTGGATGTCGTATTGGCTCCGGTGCAGCCCTACGCGGCTCCGACGTATGAACAGTTGGCAGGTCTGGCAACAGACCCCGAGGCTAACCGGCGCCTGATTCAGTTCACGTCGCCGTTCAACGCCTCGGGACATCCCGCATTGTCGATACCCATTGGATTTACAGAGCAAGGATTGCCCATCGGTGGGCAACTCATTGGCCGCAAGTATCAAGACGACCTGCTGTGTATGGTCGGCATGGTATTGCAGAGCCACAGTGATTGGCATCGTCAGGTCCCGCCTGGGTTGGCTTGATTGATATTGAAAACATTTTGTTTTGCGGATTAAGTCATGCCCCAAGCTCATCAGGTAACCATTAACTTCGCAGACGGCGTGAGCCGTACATTTGCCGCCGAGTCGGGTGAAAGCGTTCTCGAAGCCGCAATCAAGGCCGAAGTGCCTGTGCTGTATCAGTGCAAGGCCGGGGCTTGCGCGTCCTGCACGTGCAAGCTCGCGGAAGGTGATGCCGTGTCTATCCCTGGTGCCAGTTCGACGCTCCTCGCTTCGGAATACGCAGAAGGAAATCGGTTGCTATGCGTTACGAAGGCCGAATCTGATTGTTCATTCAACGTCGCATACGGTTCGGAAGTCGGCTCGTCGGTCGCCCAGGAGGTGAAGGTCTTCATCGACTCCGTGGAGCGTATCGCGCCCAACGTGATGCGTCTGACTGTCGAGCTGGCCGAAGGCAACTGGCTCGAATTCAGGCCCGGGCAGTTCATGCAGATCACGGTGCCGGGTTTGGGTGTTCTGCGCAGCTACAGCCCATCGTCTACGTCGGTGACCTTGCCAAAGATGGAATTTCTGGTCCGGTTGCTGCCCAATGGCGCGATGTCCACGTTCCTGGAAAATGATGCAGAAGTGGATCAGGTTCTGACGATGAAGGGACCATATGGGGCTTTCTTCCTGCGTGAAGAGCATCGTCGTGTGCCGCATATCTTCGTTGCCGGTGGGACGGGTCTGGCTCCGATCCTGTCGATGATTGACACGCTCAGGCAGACCTCGGGCAAGAAGCCGCCGATGCTGCTCTCGTTTGGTTGCGCGGTCCCTGAAGCGCTGTTTGCTCTGGATGACATCGAGCTGCGTCAGCACTGGTTGCCGACGTTGAAGACCCGGGTCTGCGTGGATCGCAACGCTACGGAAGGCCTGCACGAAGGTTCACCGGTCTCGGCCCTCAAGGAAGGTGATGTGACGGATCCGGACACGGTGGCTTATCTGTGCGGCCCGCAGCCGATGATCGACGCGGCAACCAGGCGTCTGATCGAGTTTGGCATGAAGCCGGAATTGATTTTCGCAGAGCAGTTTGTTGCATCGAATTAAGGAATGGACATGGAATTCAAACCCACGAAACAAATGCCATTTTCGGTTCAGCAGGCAGAATGGTACGAAAAGGCCAAGGCCAACCTGAGTTCGAAGCGTCTTCAAAAACTGCTGTTCGAGCTGACGGACATTCACAGCCCGACCGGTTCGACGCGTGAAGCTGCTGACTATATGCAGCATCATATGGAGATGATCGGGCTGCAAACGAAAACGCATGACAACTCGGCCATCAGCCGTTCGGTTATGGGTGAACACCGGGGCACCGGGGGCGGCGCGTCGCTGCTGCTTTATGCGCCTATTGACACTCACCTTGATCGCACCAAGGAAGAAGAGATTCTTTCGGGCCCCGGTCAAGAAGCGGATTTGCAGCCGCACGCCACGCAGATCGAAGACTGGGTATTGGGCCTCGGCGCTTCGAATCCGAAAGGCATGATTGCCACGCACGTTGAAGTTGCAACGGCAGTGCTGGAAGCGGGTATTCCGCTGAAGGGCAATCTGCTTGTCGGCATGGCTGATGGTGGTATGCCCGTTGACATCAAAGAGCGTTATTCGGGCATGTCGAATGGCGTGATCAATTTGCTCAATCGTGGCATGTACCCCGATTTCGCCATCATCATGAAGCCGTGGAACTGGGTCTACCACGAAGAGCCGGGGATGGCCTGGTTCAAGATCACGGTCAAGGGCACGATGGGCTATGCGGGTATCCCGCACAACGTTCCGGGTTTCCGTTCGTCGGTGGTTCCCGCTGCGACGGTGATTCAGGAGTTGCAAGCATGGCTTCCTGAATACGCGACACGCAATACGTCGGGCGTTATCGAGCCCCATGGCTGGATTGCGGGCGTTCGCGGCGGTCAGGTCGAAAGACCTGCATTCCCGTCCGCAGTCACAGAGATTTTCTTCGACGTTCGTGTGAATCCCCGCACGAGCCCCGCCGATGTCAAGGCACAGTTCGCGAACTTCATCCAGGACGTGAAGACTCGTCATCCGGAAATCGCTATGGACTGGGAAATGTACGGCTCGGTCCCGGGCGGCACCACTGATCCGGAAAACTGGATTATTCAGTCGGCCAAGCGTGGTTGGGAGCACATCGAGGGACGTCCGCATGGCGTTCCCGACATGCTGGCCGGTCAAACGGACGGTGCGGCCCTCCGTCGTTACGGTGTGCCAACTGCTCGTATCGGTTGGCCGTGGCCGGCTCAGGGCGCACCGGTGCCTGTTGCTGAGGGTCTGGGCGGCATGGGTGCCACCTACGTTCCCGACCTGATGCCCTGCGCTGAGAAGATCCTGTATGCGGTGATCGACACGCTTACCCGTGACCGGAGCGAGCTTGGCCTTTAAGTTTCTGTAGTTGTAGTTCCATAACCGGAAAAAAAGAAGGAGACAGGCATGGGTAAGAAGCGCATCAAGATGATTTTCCCGGTTCCGATGAGCGAGGCAACTCGTCCTCTGGTGGAGTCGCAACTGCCGCCTTCGATGCAGCGCCCGGACATCGAAGTTGAATTCGTGGGCGCTGGTCAGGTCATGACGCTCGCAGATTCGTACCTCGATATGGCAGTCATGGAAATGGCTGTGATTCAGGCGGGCATCAAGGCCGAAGAGCAGGGCTTCGATGCCGTGTGTATCAACACAGTTTCGGATTCGGGTCTCTACGCGCTCCGCTCGCGTCTGTCGATTCCGGTGATGGCCCCGGCTATCACGTCGTTCCATCTCGCGTGCTCGCTTGGTCACAAGTTCAGCGTCCTGACTATGTGGCCACAGTGGCACGCGTTGTACAAGAAGACGACGAAGGAATACGGTCTGGAGCATCGTCTGGCCTCGATCCGTGACATCGGCGTTCGCCCCGATACGCAGGAGCTGCTTCAGGGAAAGGAAGAGATCGTATTCGCGGCCCTGGTCGAGGCCGGTAAGAAGGCAATCGAAGAAGACGGTGCGGACGTGCTGGTCCTGGGTTCTACCACGATGCATCAGTCGCACGAATACCTGGCCAGGCACCTGAACGTACCGGTTCTGAATCCGGGCGTGGTCGCATACAAGTATTGCGAAATGCTGCTCGATCTCGGACTGTGCCACAGCAAAACCGCATTCCCGAGCCCGGAAACGAACAAGGACGCAGCGTTCGGCCTCTAAAGCTGCCAAGGATGCCCGCCGGTAAGGATTAGACATGCCGCACGATAAAGATCAACCGTTCATCGATTTCACGATGGCCGATGCCGCTCGGGCTTTTCGCGATGGATCGGTGACGAGTACCCAGTTGGTATTGGCCTGTCTGGAACGTATCAACGCAGGAAAAGCCCTGAATGCATTCGTTACCGTTGATGCAGAGGGCGCTTTGAAGGCAGCAGCGGCCATTGATAACGCACGGCAGACGGCGATTCCGTTGGGGCCTTTGGCAGGCATCCCTATCGTGGTCAAGGACAACATCCACAGCGCGGGTATCCGCTGCACCGCAGGTAGCCCCGCATTCGCAGACTTCGTGCCTGTCGCGGATGCCCCGACTTTGCGCAAGCTGCGGGATGCCGGCGCCATCGTGCTGGGCAAGACCAACATGCATGAACTGGCCTACGGGGCGACGGGCTACAACGGTGCCTTCAATACGGGTGCAGGCCGTGGGGTGCGTAATGCCTACGACCCGACCAGGATTGCCGGCGGTTCGTCCTCGGGCTCGGCCGCGGCTCTCGGCGCGCGTATGGCACTCGGGGCATTGGGAACCGATACAGGCGGCTCGATGCGCATTCCTCCGGCACTCAACGGCGTGGCTTCGCTGCGTCCGACGTGGGGTCGCTACTCGGGCCTGGGCGTGATTCCCATTGCGACGACTCGGGATACCGTGGGCCCGATGGCGTTGAACATGCAAGACGTAGCGCTGCTTGACGGTGTGATTGCCGACGAGTACGCGTTGCCCCACGTCGAACTCAAGAAGCTACGTCTGGGCCTTCCCGCGGAGTTTTGGGCGAATCTCGATCTCGACACACGCGAGGTAGCAGGCTCCGTGGTGACGCGTCTCACTCAGTTGGGCGTGACCTTCATTGATCTGGGCGAAACCGGATTGATGGAACTGAATGATGCGGTTGGCTTCCAGGCTGTGGTTGGCGAGTCCCGATCCAGCATGGAGCAGTACCTGGAGGACAACGGCCATCAGATGACGATCGAAAAACTGGCCGAGAAGATCGACAGTCCAGACGTGAAGTGGATTTATGAAAACTGGGTGCTGCCCAACAAGTTCCCGAATGCTGCAGGTGAACTCGTGGATGTGGCGCCCATGTACGAGCAGGCACAAAAGGCCGGTGGCGGACGAGATCGGTTACGCGCCAGGTATGCCGAACTGTTTGCCGAACATCAGCTGGACGCGCTGATCTTCCCGACGACCGCGTGCGTGGCGCCCAGTGCGGACGACAGCATTTATGAGGAAGCGAACTTCCGGCGCCTGATCCAGAACACCGAGCCGATGGCGAGTGCCGGGCTCCCGGGTCTGAATCTTCCGGCGGGACTTGGTTCCCATACGGGGCTCCCGGTTGGCATGGAGTTCGATGGTCCGCAAGGTTCGGATCGACGGCTGCTCGCCATTGGCATTTTGCTGGAAAGCGTTCTGGGCTGCATTGCGCGCCCCTGAAGGGCACCTATACGTTGTTTCTACAAGGGTTGAATAAAGATGATTAATGCGCTGAGCTACATCGTGGTTGAAACCCCACGTATGCAGGAGTGGATCGACCAGGTGACGAACCACGTCGGTATGCAGGTCGAAGTGATCAAAGCTGGAAAGACCATGCGCATTCGCGCGGACGAAAAGATTCAGCGATTCGTCGTCACGGCTACCGGTGGCGAGTCCACGATGGGTATGGGCTTCGAAGTTCCTGACGCCGCGACCTTCACGGCATGCACGATGGCATTGGAGGCCGCTGGTTATAAAACGACGCCCGGTACGGCTCAGGAAATCGAATTCCGGGGTGTCAAGAACATGGTGCACTTCCGTGACAACGATGGTGTGCGTCTGGAGATTGCCTACGGTCTGGCCGATGCGGATACGGAATTCGTATCCGGTCGTCCGATCGGTGGATTCCGTACCGGTAACATGGGCCTGGGTCACGTGGCGTTCATTACCGAGCACTTCGAAGAAATCTCGAACCTGTATCGCAACGTGCTGGGCATGCACCTCTCGGACTACACCCATAAGCCGTTCAGGGTCGAATTCCTGCACTGCAACCCGCGTCACCATACGATTGGTATCGCGCACACGGGTGGCAAGGCCGGTATCTATCACCTGATGCTCGAATACAACGACTTCGATGACCTTGGTCGTGCATACGATACCGCACTCCTGAATCCCGATTCGATTGGCGTGACGCTGGGTCGTCACATCAACGACCATACCACCTCGTTCTATCTGAAGAACCCGGATGGATGGATGTTCGAACTGGGCTGGGCTTCACGCACGGTCGGACCTGACTGGGAAGTCGAGGAACTGAAAGGTATGAGTCTCTGGGGTCATGACCGGACATGGCTTCCGGATGACAAACGCGAAGAAGCGCGACAAATTCTCAAGCAACTGGCGGCCGAAGGTATGCGCGCGCCGGTTGTTCTCCCTGATACACAGAAAGCAAAGTGATGAGCAACGCAAGTCCCGAGATCGCAAATTCACTCAAGCTGGGTGATTTCACGCTGAACTATCACGACGTTGGTGAGGGCATGGGCGATCCAATCCTGCTGATTCACGGTTCGGGCCCCGGTGTCACGGCCTGGGCTAACTGGCGCGGCATTATTCCGGTCTTGAGCGAGAAGGCGCGAGTCATCGCACCGGATATGCTGGGATTTGGATATAGCCAATGTCCCGCTCACCTCAAGCTGACGCCCCCTGTCTGGGTGGAATCGTTGATCGTGTTGCTCGATGCGCTGAAGATCAAGAAGGTGTCGGTAGTCGGCAACTCCTTTGGTGGCGCCATCGCACTGGCTCTGGCCAAGGCACATCCCGAGCGTGTGAATCGTCTGGTACTGATGGGGACGGCAGGCATCAATGCTCCGATCAGCGGGGGTCTTGAGAGGGTATGGGGTTACACGCCAAGCCTGGAGGCCATGAAGGGGCTGATGGAAGTGTTCGCCTACGATCACTCGATCATCACCGACGATCTGGTTCGTATGCGTTACGAGGCATCGATCCGTGCAGACGTGCAAGAACGATTCGCTCGCCTGTTTCCGGCGCCGCGCCAGCGGGGCGTGGAAATGCTGGCCCTTGCTGATTCGGATCTGGCGGCAATCACCCACAAGACATTGCTCATCCACGGCGTGAACGATCAGGTGATCCCGGTCGAGTGGTCGCGACGGATGAAGGCGTTGCTCCCGAACTCGACGCTGCAAGAGTTCGATCAGTGCGGACACTGGGTGCAGATCGAAAAGGCTGCGCAGTTTACGCTCGCGGTTTCGGATTTCCTGCTCAATTAAGCAATGGGATAGAGATGCAAACTCTCGATATCAAAGGCCGCTGGCAAATTCAGGCCTGGGAACAGATTTTTGATGACGGTCGAGTGACCTACCCGATGGGCACGGAACTCGAAGGGTTTATGGAATATGGGCCGAATGGCATGTTCTGCGCCATCACCAAAAAAGATCGCGCACAGTTCACGACTGGTGGTCAGTGGAATGCATCGGACGCAGAGAAGGCCCAGGCATACAACACCTACCTGACCTACGCTGGCGATTGGAACATCGAAGGTAACGTGGTAACGCACAAGGTCAAACACTGCCTGTTTCCGAACTGGGTAGGTGGCGAACAGAAGCGCTATGCAGAGTTGAAGGGCGATCTGTTGTCGTTGACCACGCATAAGCTGGAAGCGGGTACGTCGGAAGCCCGGGTCGCTCGTCTTACATTCAAACGCGTTTAAGGCCTGTGCATGTCCGTTATCCTTGAATGCCTTTCCCATACGCCGCTGCACGGGTATTTCGATCCGAAGCCCGAAGTTGTTGCCGAAGTGGCCAGAATGAGTGCCGCCGCACGGGAACGCGTTCGCCAGTTCGATCCTGAACTTGTAGTCGTGTTTTCTCCCGATCATTACAACGGCTTCTTCTATGAATTGATGCCCAGCTTCTGTGTCGGGGCCAAAGCTCATGCTATTGGCGACTACAAGAGCCTGGCAGGGGATCTGCCGATTCCGGTTGAAGATGCGAGGGCGATGGTTGAGTACGTGCTGAATCGCGATATCGATATGGCGATTTCGTATCGTATGTCCGTGGACCACGGTGTGGCACAAGCGCTCGAAGAAGTGACGGGTGGCCTCGACACCTACCCGGTCATTCCTGTTTTCATCAATTCGGTTGCGCCGCCGATGTCACCGCTTCGTCGCTCGCGCCTGATGGGCCAGGTGATTGGCGAGTATCTGAAATCGACGGGCAAGCGTGTGTTGATTCTCGGGTCAGGCGGAATCTCCCACGAGCCGCCGATTCCCGAGCTGAAGAACGCCACGCACGAGATCTCGGAACGTCTGATCCACACGGGCCGCAATCTCAGCCCAGAAGACCGGAATGCGCGTCAGGAACGCGTTATCAATGCGGCGAGAGCGTTCACAGCGGGTGAGGCGCCGGGCATGCGTGCGCTGAACCCTGAATGGGATATGGCATTCCTGAAGATGATGCAAAGTGATTTGCTTGCCGTGGATCGTTTGAGTAATGAAAACGTTTTGCGCGATGCGGGCAAGAGCGCGCACGAGATCCGGGCATGGGTCGCCGCGTTTGCTGCACTTTCCGCGTTTGGCGAGTACGAGGCTGAAATCGACTTCTATCAGGCTATCCCTGAATGGATCGCCGGGTTCGCCTACATGCATGCGGCACCCAGGGCCTAGGGAGAACTTAGATGAGCAAGCACGTTATCGCAGAGCGACTGCGGATTGCAGAAACGACCCGCCAGACTATCGCTCCGATACGCGCGGGAGTGACGGTCCCTGCGGTTCATCCGGAAATCGCGCTTGACGATATGGCAACTGCGTATGCGGTGCAGCAGATCAATGTCGAGGCGCGTGCCGCTCGCGGCGAACGCATTGTTGGTCGCAAGATCGGTCTGACCTCGCTGGCTGTACAGAAACAGTTGGGCGTCGATCAACCGGACTTTGGTGCACTGTTCGCGTCCATGGCGTACGGCGATAGTCAGCCGATTTCGCTTTCGACACTGATCCAGCCGAAGGTCGAGGCTGAAATCGCGTTAGTGCTGAATCGCGATCTCACGCACGAGCGTCATACGTTTGCCGATCTGATCAGTGCGACGGACTACGCCGTGGCCGCCATCGAAGTCGTCGACAGTCGAATCCGGAACTGGGATATCAAGTTCGTGGATACGGTCGCCGACAACGCATCGAGTGCTGCGTTCGTGTTGGGTTCGCGTCCGGTCCCTCTCTCGCAACTCGATCTCACCAGGTGCGCGATGAGGCTCGAATCAGATGGGCAAGTGCTCTCCACAGGCAACGGCGCAGCGTGTCTGGGCAATCCGTTGAATGCTGCGGTATGGCTCGCAGATCGTATGGCTGCGCTGGGTACGCCGCTGCGTGCGGGTGATGTGGTTCTGACCGGCGCGCTGGGACCGATGGTTGCAGTGACCACGCCCGGCACCTACACGGCGGTAATCGACGAGCTGGGCTCGGTCCGCGCAACTTTTATCGAGTGACGAATATGGCGAAGAAATTCAAAGTAGCCATCATCGGGTCCGGCAACATCGGCACCGATCTGATGATCAAGATCATGCGCAAGAGCCAGGTTCTGGAAATGGGCGCGATGGTCGGTATTGATCCGAAATCGGATGGTCTGGCTCGCGCGGATCGTATGGGTGTTGCGATCACCCATGAGGGCGTCGAAGGCCTGACCCGGTTGCCCGTGTTCAAGGATATCGATTTCGTATTCGATGCCACGTCGGCTGGCGCTCACGTGAAGAACGACGCATTTCTTCGCACGCAGAAGCCGGGTATCCGCATGATCGATCTGACACCTGCCGCAATCGGACCGTATTGCATTCCTGTCGTGAACGGTGACGCGAACGTCGACGCGCTAAACGTCAATATGGTCACGTGCGGCGGTCAGGCGACCATTCCGATGGTCGCGGCCGTCTCGCGCGTGGCCGGGGTCCACTATGGCGAAATCATCGCCTCGATCTCCAGCAAGTCGGCGGGTCCTGGAACCCGGGCCAACATTGACGAGTTTACAGAAACTACGTCGAAAGCAATCGAAGCCGTAGGCGGTGCATCGAAGGGCAAGGCCATCATTATTCTGAATCCGGCTGAGCCTCCGGTCATCATGCGTGACACGGTTTATACCCTGTCTGAACTTGCCAATCGTGAGGCAGTCGAGGCCTCGGTTGAAGAGATGGTCAGGGCCGTGAACGCCTACGTTCCGGGCTATCGTCTGAAGCAGAAGGTGCAGTTCGATGTAGTCCAGAACCTGAACATCCCCGAGCTCGGCAAGTTGAGCGGTCTGAAGACGTCGATCTTCCTCGAAGTGGAAGGTGCCGCACACTACCTGCCCGCTTATGCCGGCAACCTCGACATCATGACCAGCGCCGGCATGCGTACCGCAGAGCGCATGGCTCAATCCATGATCGGCGCATAAAGGGGCCGCATATGAATCAGGGCAAGAAACTCTACATCTCGGACGTTACGCTGCGCGACGGTTCGCACGCGATTCGCCATCAGTATTCGATTCAGAACGTGCAGGACATCGCACGCGCACTGGACAAGGCGAAAGTCGATTCGATCGAAGTGGCACACGGTGACGGCCTGCAAGGCTCGAGCTTCAACTACGGCTTTGGCGCGCACTCGGACCTGGAGTGGATCGAAGCAGTCGCCGACGTGGTGAAGCATTCGAAAATCGCTACCTTGCTACTGCCTGGCATCGGCACCATTCACGATCTGAAGGCCGCCTACAACGCAGGGGCGCGCGTGGTTCGCGTTGCGACCCACTGCACGGAAGCCGACGTTTCGAAGCAGCATATCGAATACGCCCGTGAACTCGGCATGGATACCGTGGGTTTTTTGATGATGAGCCACATGACCACGCCGGAAGCACTCGCGGGTCAGGCGAAGCTCATGGAAAGCTACGGCGCCACCACGATCTACGTCGTGGACTCGGGCGGAGCGCTGTTGATGCAAGACGTCCGTGATCGTTTCCGTGCAGTGAAAGCAGTGCTCGATCCCGCAACGCAGACTGGCATACATGCCCACCACAATCTGTCGCTGGGTGTTGCAAACTCCATCGTTGCAGTGGAAGAAGGCTGTGACCGTATCGACGCATCGCTCGCCGGCATGGGTGCGGGCGCCGGCAATGCGCCGTTGGAGGTCTTCATCGCGGCAGCAGAGCGCATGGGCTGGAATCACGGCACGGATCTGATCACGTTGATGGATGCGGCTGATGACATCGTCCGCCCGCTCCAGGACCGTCCGGTGCGTGTGGACCGTGAAACGCTGGCCTTGGGCTACGCGGGGGTGTACTCATCGTTTCTGCGTCACGCAGAAGCTGCGGCCAGGAAGTATGGCCTGAATACGGTGGACATTCTTGTCGAACTAGGCAAGCGCCGTATGGTCGGCGGCCAGGAAGACATGATCGTTGACGTGGCTTTGGATCTTCTCAAAGCCGAAAAATAGTTTCAGTGACGCTCAGCGTCAATTACGGAGGTGGCTCTCTCCATTGCAGAGGGAGTTATATATCGCAGTCCACAAGGACATAGCGCAAAACACAGTACCCAAAAAAACAGGCGGGCGCTGACAGGTTAGGAAAAGTCGGTCGTGAAGATCGAACAATTTGCATTGCTTATCGGTGTGATGGTGGCTGCCCGCGCCAACGCACCAGCCTCGGTCTGATTCATTTTTTCTAATCTGGAACGGATACGTAACAACAGTTCCTGACGCATTGTGCGTCAGGAACCTTTAAAGGAGACATATGAATGAGTAACGAAGGCCGATACATGCGCGCTGCGCGCCTCCACGACAATACGTCGGGCAAGTTCAGCGTTGATACGATTCCGTATCCGACGCTCAGGCGTCCGACCGACGTCGTGATCAAGCTCAAAGCTTCCGGCATCGTTCCGAATCTGGGCAATGTGATCACCAACTACCGTTCGGAAAAACCGTATCTGGCGCATGCGGCACTGCCCGCCATCTACGGTCTGGACGCAGCAGGTGTCGTGGCTGAAGTCGGCCCCGCAGTGACGGGGCTCAAGGTCGGGGACCGCGTATACATCAATCCGGGCCGCTCGTGTGGTTCGTGCCACGCCTGCCGCGTGGGCGAGCCCATCAACTGCGAAGCTTACGCGTTCCAGGGCTACTTCGGCTTCGGACCGAAGTCGCAATTTCTTTATGAAGAGTACCCGTACGGGGGCCTCAGCGAATACGCAACGGCGCCCGCAGACGGTCTGGTGAAGCTCGGCGACAAGGTTTCGTTCGAAGTCGGCGCGCGCATGGGCTATCTGGGCACGGCCTATTCGGGTCTGCGCAAGGCACAAGTCGCGGCCGGCAAGTCGGTGATGATCATCGGCGGCACGGGTACCCTGGGCCTGTGCGCCACGCTGATCGCGCGTGCAATGGGCGCGACGAAGATCCTGGTCGTGGCTCGCAACGAAGAAACGCTGGCCCAGGTCAAGGCAATCGACCCGGCCCGTATCCTGACATACTCGGTCGCCAATGGTTCATCGGGCATGGCCGCCTGGGCCAAAGAGCAGACGGACGGTGTGGGCGTTGATTCGGTGGTGGACGCCATCGCTCCGGGCCCGAACATGCAGGTCACCAAAGACGCATTCGGTGCGCTGCGTCGCGGCGGCAAGCTCGTGGAAATCGGTGCCCAGGTCAACGAAGTGCCGGTCAACATGCACGAAATGATGTGCTCGGCGCTGTCGGTGATCGGCTCGCTCTGGTTTACGGTTGGCGAAGGCCAGGATCTAGTCGCGATGATCGAAGCAGGTACGCTCGATGTGTCGTCGTTCAAGAACCACACCTACACGCTCGATCAGGCAAATGAAGCGCTGGAAGACGCAGCAAAGCGCGTCACGGGCTTCGTCAACGTCGTGGTTGTTCAGGAATAGGAGGAATACGAAATGGTACGTCGTGTTGTGACTGGCCAGATCAATGGCAAGTCCGTTATCCTGAGCGATTCGGAGGAATCGGGCCATGCTTTCGCAGCGGTGCCCGGTTTCAAGACCACGCAAATCTGGGCAACGAGTCCCGAAACCGTGCTCCCGCATTCGGCAGGGGATCCCGTTGCCGCCGCAGCCACGGTGATGCCGGCGCTGAATGGCTCGCGCCTCATGATCGTGCAGTTCCCACCAGACGCTGTGATGGCTGATCCTGCGTTCGACGGCGTTGCTGCGGGCGCCGAGTATGCGGCCATCCTACCGGGTCTGGCTGAATGCTTCGAACTCGATGGCTCGGGCTTCCACATTACCGACTCGGTTGACTACGATATCATCCTCAGCGGCGAACTCTGTCTGGAACTCGATGACGGGGAAATGCGTGTTCTGAAAACCGGGGATATCGTGGTTCAGAACGGTACGCGTCACGCATGGCGTAACAAGAGTAATGCACCTGCCGTGATGGCTTCGATTTTGATTGGAACCCAACGGAAGGCCTAACCTGGAACTGGAGTGGGGAATTAGAAATGAACGCTCAACAGACCAATCACAATGACCATCATGCACACCATGCACAGCGAACGACCAGGCACGTCGAAAAGCTGGAATGGAGCGATGCACTGCTACTTGGGCACGGCCCTATGGATGATGAACATCGTGAGTTCGTTCGGGTGGTCACTGCATTGCGTAACAGCACGGCACACACCGCTCTGGCTGCGCTCGATGCAGTGGAAAAGCATTTGATTTCCCACTTCGATCTTGAACACGCATGGATGGAAAAGACGAATTTTCCTGAAGTCTATTCCAAGTGCCATCGAGATCAACACGACGAAGTGCTTGGTTCAGTGTTTCAGGTGCATCAACTGGCGGCTATCGGTCAGATCGGGCTCACCACCGTACATAGACTTGCACAATCGCTGATGGACTGGTTTCCGGGCCACGCGGACTATATAGACTCGTCTTTGTCCGCGTGGATCAATGGTAAAACGCATGGCGGTCAGGCCGTGGTATTGCGGCGCAATCTGGTGCACGAGGATCGGACGCCTGACGAATCACAGGCAGAGGCCACATAACTGGCTGTGACAAGAAACGAGACAAAGATGTTGATGAACGGGAAGGTTGGTCTGGTGACCGGTGGTGGTTCTGGAATGGGTAGGGCCGCTGCGCTGGAACTCGCCAGGGAAGGGGCCACGGTTGTTCTCGCCGGTCGTGGCGAAGACAAGCTTGTTTCGGTCCGGAAAGAGATCGAAGCGGTGGGTGGCCAGGCGGCAATCTTCCAGGCCGACGTTTCGAAGCGAGAAGACAATAAAGCGCTTGTTGAATTCGTAGAAAAAACGTTCGGTCGTCTCGATTTCGCATTCAACAACGCAGGCGGGCACGGGGATTTCAAACCCATTCACGAAACGCCAGTCGACGAAGCGGAATGGGTGATCGATCTGAACTTCAAGGGCGTGTATTACGGTGTCAAGTACCAGGTCGAAGCAATGCTGCGCTCGGGTGGTGGCTCCATCGTCAATAACGCCTCGATCTTTGGATTACGCGGTATGGATGGCATTGCACACTATGTGGCGGCCAAACACGCGGTGGTGGGGCTGACCCGTGCAGTCGCCAAGGAATACGCGATCCACGACATTCGCGTGAATGCTGTATGTCCCGGCGCCACCGAGACACCGAATTACATGCGCAGCACTGGCGGCGATGTCCATTTGCTGGATGCAATGATTCCAATGCGCCGAATCGGCCAGCCCGACGAGGTTGCGAGTGCTGTGATATGGCTACTGTCGGATCAATCTCGATACGTGACGGGGACGACCCTGAGCGTCGATGGTGGCATGACGATCTGACGCTGCAGGACCGGGTTTTGCAGACCATGGGGCAGCAAAAATAAGTACCACAAATTCAACGGTTGAGAACAAATATGAGTTTGCTTTTCAATGAAGTACAGAGCAGCCATGAGGTGGCGGTCGAAGTTGAAGGCACCAGGTACACGGTGCATTACAACGACATTGGGGACAGCAGGAATCCCGTGGTGGTGATGCTCCACGGTTCGGGCCCCGGTGCCACCGGCTGGGCTAACTACTATCGAAACATTGACGCGTTTGCTGGCGCTGGATACCGCCTTCTGCTGATCAATATGCCTGGCTTCGGCAAGAGCGATCCGGTCGTCATCGACAAAGGCTCCCGTTCCGAATTCAACGGTCAGGTCGTTCGCGCTGTTCTGGACCAGATCCAGGTCGATAAGGTAAGCGTGATCGGCAATTCGATGGGTGCCCACTCGGCGACAGCGTTTGCTTTGAAGAACCCGGAGCGGATCAACCGTCTGGTCTACATGGGCGGCGGTACCGCTGGGCCCTCGATGTTCGTTCCGCAACCAGCTGAAGGGATCAAGCTCCTGAACTTCGTGTACCGGGAACCTACGCTCGAAAACGTCAAGCGCATGATGAATGTGTTTGTCTACGATGCCTCGGCCCTGACCGACGATCTGCTGCAACAGCGGGTGAACAACATGCAGGCCAGCAAGCACCACCTGGATAACTGGGTGAAGAGCATGGCCGCGAACCCGAAGCAATTCTCGGACTATCAAACGCAACTCCACGAGATCAAGGCCCCCGTGTTGATCGTCTGGGGGCGGGAGGATCGCTTCCTCCCCTACGACATGGGCCTCCGTCTGATGGTGGGTCTCCCCAATGCCGAATTCCACATCTTCAACCGCTGTGGTCACTGGGTGCAGTGGGAGCACGCGGAGAAGTTCAACCGCATGGTTCTGGACTTCCTCGCCAACTAAGGTATGTGCAATGAACAGGCATTGATCGACGCCTGTTTCTTTTGGCTGAGCCGAGTTTGAAAGCGCTCACACTTACCTTCAATTTCTGAGCCTGCTCATCCATTGCCCGTGCGGCTGCCGCAGATTCTTCCGGAGCGATCCGCTACAACTGATCTTCAGACAACGAGGTATCCGGGATGTGGCAGTAAGGCTCTCTCCGGTGCGAGTCGCGCGTAATAACAAAGAGTGGCGTGTTTTCCGCTCAAAAGGGGGATATCCCCCGATTTTTAGCGCGTATTTTCCGGGCAACCGATTTTATTATTTGTCACTTTGCCACCCAAAACAGTCACCGAGTCATGAACAACCGCTCTCCCATTCTTGCATCCGTTCAGCAGGGCGAGACGACGCTGCGCCAGTGGTTGTCGGTCTTTGCCGTGGCAATCGGCGCATTCGCGTTCGTGACATCCGAGTTTTTGCCGATCGGGTTGCTCACTGAGATCTCGCGCGACCTCCACGTGACACCGGGTACCGCCGGGCTGATGGTGAGCATGCCAGGCGTGATGGGCGCGGTCTTCATGCCTGGCCTGATGATCTTCGCCGGACGCATGGACCGCCGACAGGTGTTCCTGCTGCTCACGGCGATGCTGCTCGTGTCGAATTTCCTTTCCGCGTTTTCGACAAATTTCGCAACCATGCTGATCGGCCGTGCAATGCTCGGCGTGGCACTCGGCGGCTTCTGGACGCTCGCGACCGCAGCAGCGGGCCGCCTCGTGCATACGAGCGACGCCCCGCGTGCCACCGCTATCATTCTCAGCGGCGTGACTTTCGCAACCGTGATTTGCGTGCCAATGGCCACCTTTATCGCGGGTCTCACGTCGTGGCGCATAGCGTTCTTCGCGACGGGTGCCCTCGTTGCGCTCGCGCTGATCGCACAGGCGTTGCTGGTGCCATCACTGCCATCGGCGGCCGGCTTGCGTGTCGCCGATTTCGTCACGCTGCTGCGCCGCCGGTATATGCATTTGAGCATGCTGATGCTCGCGCTCGTGTTCGGTGCGCATTTCTCGACCTACACATTCATCACGCCGCTGCTCCAGCAAGACTTCTCGATGAGCGCAATTACGCCGCTGCTGCTGGCCTTCGGCATAATCGGCTTCTTTTCGAACGTGCTGACCTCCGTGGTAGTCGCGAAACGCCTCAAGACCTCGGTGGCGGCGACGACTGCGCTGCTGCTATGTGCGCTCTCGATCATGATCGTACTTAAACACTCACACGTTGGCGAAATCACCGCAATGCTGATGTGGGGCGTGGCATTCGGTTCAATTCCGTTGTGCTTCTCCGTGTGGTTCCAGCGCAGCACTGCCGATCTGCCCGAAGCTGGCTCGGCGATATACGTGATCGTGATCCAGGTAGCCATCGCGTTCGGGTCGTCGGTGGGTGGCGCGGTCGTAGATCATGCTGGCGTGCACGCAGACCTGGCGCTTGGCTGTGTGCTTACCGTATTCGGGCTCGTTACGCTGCAACGGCTTGCCGCGATGGAGCGGAAAACGAAATTCGCGACACCAGAATGCGGGTCCAGCCCGTCCCAACAATTTCCTTTGCGGCTCATCGAGCAACGCATGCCATAGTCAGCCAGCTTTCGCTGGAATTGATCGCTCGCGCAATTTCCATCTGCTCGGGCGACACCTGTTTGCCTGCGCCAGTGGGCTTGCCTGCCTCATCAGCCTTGATCTAGCTATTCAGCGTCTGCGTACTGATGCCCAGAATCTTGGCCACCGCGCCTGGCTCTGGCCGTTACGCGCCATGCGTACGGCCTCAATCTTGAATTCCAGCGTGTACCGCGCCCTCGGGTTACCCATTGCTCAATCCTCCGTCACTGAAGTTTTACACACGCTCAGTAACGGATACGTTTTTCGAGGGCAAGGTCAACCATCCGCATTGGAATCTACAGCCTTCTCTTGCGCCTGCGCCAATTGCATGCCGACATCTCCCCGAACAGTGGAGTAACCGTAGCGATCTCAATATAACACATGGTAGAATCCTCGATAATGCACGAAATATCGAGAAAATCACGTAAACCTTGGATAGTTGCCAGTTCTCACCTCGCATACAGGCATCATGGTCTGACTTCACGGATCTGCCGCTACCGAAACTAGGTCCATCTCCGGGCGCTTGTAATTTCGAGTACGTGAGAAGAAGGGCTTTATCTACACATCAAGGTGCATGAGGAACTGAAAGTAGGAGACAGATGTGGAACTGCCTGGATGGAACGCTGGCCACGCCCCCCCCTGTACGACGCCCAACTTCGAGCGCTTCCACACGCGGGACATTGAAGAAGCACGGCTCTGGGGAGCGCGCGTGTTCTGCGAAAACGAATTGCTCAGTCTGGATGCACGCGGCCAGATAGACGCGCGAACGTGCTACCGAAGGTTGGGGGGAGTGGGAATCGGGCGGATCAGCTACGGCGGTAATGTCACGATAAGCCCCCGTCAGTTCGACACTTTCTATCTCGTGCAGATGCCGCTTCGCGGAGGCGAATGCATCGATAGTGGCGGCCAGACCACTTACTCGTCGCCGACCGTCAGTACTGTCCTCAATGCTCAACAACAGCTTCAGATCCGTCATGGTGTGGGCACAGAGAAACTCGTCGTGCGGATCGATCGCGACCTGCTGGAGCGTCAGTGCAGCCAACACCTCGGCCGCAGTGTGCAGCATAGGATCGAATTTGAAACGTCAATGCCACTTGATTCGCCCGCCGGTAAGCGCTGGATGCGGACGGTTTCGTGGCTGTTTGACTGCCTCGACAATGACGCGCCTTTCGCATCACCCCTACTTACCGCACAAATCGAGCAGATGATCGTGGCCATGCTGCTCGTATGCCAGCGTAACAACCAGTCGGCGGCGTTCCAGGATGATTCGCGCGTGATTACACCCGCCTTCGTGCGACGAGCCGAACTGTTTATCGAGGAACACGCTCACGAGCCGATTACTGTATGCGATATGGCGGAGCACGTTGGCGTAAGCACCCGTTCGCTCTATAACGGTTTCCGAAAATATCGGAACATATCGCCAATGCTTTTGCTCAAGGAAAATCGCCTCAGGCGGGTGCGAGAACAACTGCTGCAATCAGACGTGGGGCAGACCACGGTCACGGCGGTGGCGTATCAGTGGGGCTTCACTCATCTCGGGCACTTTACGACCGACTACAAGCGCTGGTTCGGCGAGAGTCCTTCCGAAACGCTGGCGCGCTGAAATCGGTAAGGAGGAGATTGAAACGCCCCGGGTTTGTCTGAGACACGCTTGTTAGAACCTGTTCACCGCCGGTCGGCTTAACGTACAGGAACAGCCCTTGATCCACTTTCCGCTTGTACGGCTTCGCTTCCGCCTTGGCGTTGCGGGCATTAACATCATTCTTGATCGGGGGGCGTTTCGCTTGAAAGTCTGCGGTAGCCATAACGCTTCCCCCCGGAAGGTACCCCCATGCGTTTTGAGGCATACCCCCGACAATACCCCCACGCACCCCCGGATACAACAGGATCAATTTGGACTAATTCGGACAATAAAAAAGCCAGAACCCTTGCGTTTTCTGGCTTTGTCGGACATGTTTGAATGTAACTGGATTGACTTGTGGTCCCACCGACAGGAATCGAACCTGTACTTGCCGCTTAGGAGGCGGCCGTTGTATCCATTCAACTACGGCGGGCCAAAGAGGGTGCAATTCTAGCATTGCCACACCATCACACCGCCGAATTCTGTTTCCTGAAAGGAAACCCGGACGGCTTTCCGGCATCCAATCCAAAGATCTGTCCGCTGCGGAGGGAATCGTGATGAAACGTTTATCTATCTGGTTCGCAGGCTTGCTCTTGACGATCCTGTCTGCCGTGGCGACGGCCGAAGCGCCCAAGGTCGGGGATGCCGCCCCCGCCTTTACCCTACCCGACCAAAGCGGACAAGCGCATTCGCTCAGTGAATATCGCGGCAAATGGCTTGTGCTCTATTTCTACCCGAAAGACGGTACGCCCGGCTGCACGACCGAGGCGTGCAACTTCCGCGATGCTTATCTGCAAATCAAAGCGCTCGGCGCACAGGTGCTCGGCATCAGCGTCGACGACACCGCTTCGCACCTGGCCTTTGCGACGAAACACTCATTGCCGTTTCCCTTGCTGGCGGACAATAACGGCAAAGTCGCAACGCTATACGGCGCTTTGAACGATTTCAAACTCGTGAAATTCGCGCACCGACAAACTTTTCTGATCGATCCGCAGGGCATCGTGCGCAAAGCCTATCCCAAAGTAGATCCGGACAAGCATGCCGCGGAAGTCACTGCGGATTTGAAGCAATTGAGCGGTAAAAGTTGAATCGAGCTAATATCACATGCCTTGTCTGCACCGCTGCATGAGGGTTTCGTTCGCGGCTCTAACGCATCTTCGATTTGAGTTTTGGCACGAAACACGACATGCAACGGCTCCTCTCACGCACCACACAGTACTGCATCGGCACAAGCCTGGCCCTGGGTTTATTTCTGGCGGGCTGCGCGACCCAATCCGCCAACCAACAAATCGGAGCTTCTTTTGCGGGGAAGAACTATGTGCTGTTGGGCGAAGTGCACGACAACGCCGAAGGACAACGACAACGCCTCGCCGCGCTGACGCATGCGGTTGAACAAGGCTGGCGTCCCGCGATTGCGATGGAGCAGTTCGACCGCGAACGGCAAACCGACATCGAACGTGCGCGGCACGAGCGCCCCGACGATGCCGATTACCTGATCGCGCAAGCGGGCGGTGGCGGCTGGGCCTGGCCGCAATACCGGTCCGTCGTCGCCCTGGCGCTGCGCTACGATCTACCCTTGGTCGCCGCCAACCTCTCGCGCGCCGATGCGGGAAAAATCGTGCGCGGCGGCCTCGATGCGGTTTTCAGCACCGCCGAACGCAGCACGCTCGACCTCGACAAACCGCTTGCCGCGGACATTGCCGTCGCCCAAACCGCGGAACTCCAGCGCGCTCATTGCGGAAATTTCCCTGCGGAAATGCTGCCCGGCATGCTCAACGCGCAAGCCGCGCGCGATGCGGTCATGGCGGCCGCGCTCAAACCTTACGCGGCACGCGGCGCGGTACTCATTGCCGGCAATGGCCATGTGCGTTCGGATATCGGCGTGCCGCGCTGGCTGAACATTTCAGCGCGGAACGTTCTCTCGGTCGGCTATCTGGAAGACGGCACCGAGTCAGAGGCCGGCAGCTTCGATCACATCGTCATCGTCCCACCGGCCGCGCGGCCCGATCCATGCAAAGACGCAACCCCACGCGAAGCGCAAAGCTAGAACCGCGGCGCTATCCACGCATGAGCAAGTCCAGCGTAGAATAAATCGTTTAGATTCTGTGGACCCGCTATGCGCATTAGCCCCCGTTTACGCTTGGCCACCATCGCAATCGGCTGTTTCTGCTTGCTCGGCTTTGGCGCGATTTTGCAGCAATGGGAACATATCGAGCCCTGCCCGATGTGCATCATGCAGCGCTATGCCTTCCTTATAATCGGCGTGATTGCGCTTGTCGGCGCCGTGCACAACCCCGCGCGGATTGGCCAGCGCATCTATGCGGGCCTGCTTGTGATCGCGGCGGGCATTGGCCTGGGCATCGGCGCGCGGCAAAGCTGGCTGCAATGGTTTCCACCGAAATTCCTCGAATGCGGGCCGGATCTGGAATATCTGCTCAACTCCTTCCCGCTCGGCCAGGCGCTGCCGAAAATTTTCGCGGGTTCGGGAGATTGCTCAGCGGTCGACTGGACATTCCTTGGCCTTTCGATCGCCAACTGGGCCGTCCTTTGTTTTACCGCGATCATCATCATTGCCTTGACGCTGATTTTCCAGCGCCGCGCTACTGATAACTGATCGTAAACGCCATTGTGGCGTTGGCCGGGCCGGGCGTCGGCGCGGCGGTGCCTGTTTGGATGTAGCGCGCCCGCAGCGGAATGCTGTAGTTCCCGCTGGATGTCGCGGCGAGTTGGGGCACGGTCGCGACCGCCGTGGGGGAGCCGAATGTGACCGGAACGTCAGAATCCACCCACCAGACTTGCAGGCCGACCCCGCTTGCCGCGGCGACGCCAGACTGTGTTGGCGTCAGGGCCGCGATGCCATTGGAAAGATCGAGAACCGGGGTTGTCGGCGTCAGTGTAAAACTGATCTGGTTACTCTCGCTACCCGTCGGCGAAAAGCTCCAATAGCGGCCGCCGCCTCCGATGTCGGCACTTATTCCCGCAAAATAACGGCCGTAGAAAGCCGGACAATTCAGCAATTGGACCTCGAAGTATTTCCATGGCGTGGCGCTACCCGACCCGGTGAAGACGCTCGTCTGATGCGACCCCATGTCGACCTGAACATCCGGCGTCGTGCAGGTCTGCGAAACAATGGTGACGGTGCCGGAGAAGGTGCCGCGCACCATCGGCAGCGCATTGCCGCCGACACCGCCGACGACAAAATCAACCGCGAACGACGGCAGGTTCCCTCCAGAGACAACACCAGGCGACACGGGACCGATCTTGATCAGGTCTACGACCGCCACTGTGGGGCCCCCCAACGCCGCCATGCCGCCCTGGCAAGTCTGGTAGGGCGTATTGCACGGCGGTACGGATACATCGACATACAGCGGGAACAAGGAACCCGGATCGGACGGCACCCGCCGCAGCGCCACCCCGATACCCGGCACGCCGGTTTGATAGACACGGCCCGCGTAGATCCCCGTCCAGGCGCTTGCCAAGGGCTGCGGCGTCGAGGACAACCAGGAGTTGAAACCTATCTGCAAGGGGTTGGTCGAGCCATCGTTGGTGCAGGTCCAAAGGAAGTCTTGGATGTTGACCGTCTGACTATAAAGTATCGACCCATCCGGAAGATCCCGGCCAATCGTGAGGGAGGTCATACGCAGCGGTATTTCAACATTACCCGGACCACTTCCATACGGGTTGGACGGCTGATAGGTGCAGGTGTGGGCTGCCTGCGCGGTTCCGGCCCCGAGCAGGCCGAGCAACAGACCCAGCCGGGCGATGCGCCACCAAACGGTTACGAGACATCGAATCATTGCGTACTCCCGGCGTTCACGCTGCCGTGTACACGCGGTGCGGCAGCAAGAGGATACATGCCAGATGGCGGCACACGCTGCTTGTACAAGCTGAGCAGTTTCCCGATTGCGGGAGTTGCAGCGGGTACTTCAGGCGCGGCGGGCGCAACCGGCACAGCGGACGCGGCAGGCATAGCGACTATGGCGGGCGCGACGGGTACTGCCGCTATAACGGGCGCGGCGGGATAGGCGCAAGACAGTTGCATGCGCTCGATGCTGTCACGTTGCACAGTCTCCGGCAGCGCCACTTGCATCACGCATTGCTGATTCGGTGCCTGTCCCCAACGGATCGTCAACAACGCCTCGTTGGCGGGCAAGCGCGCATAAATGCTGCCGCCCTGACCGACGGCCCCGACCAGATTGCCCTCCTCGTCGACCACATCCGCGCCGAACGGCGGGGCCGAGCCGTCCGGCAGCGTCGCATCGATCAGCACGGCCCGACCGGATACGGTCGGATAACGCAGCAGCACGATAGCACCGGCATGCGGCGTAATTTGCTGAGTAGTCGTCTTTAGTTCCACATCGAGCGGAATCCCCTTTGGATCGACCGTCACTTCATTGATACGGTACGGCGTCAGATAAGGAACCACCCCATAGCCGCGCGCATCGAGCTTCACGCCGGAATAACCGAGCACGCGCGCACCGGCCGCATCGGGCGCGGCAACCACGGCGACCGTCTCGCCGGTGTAGGGCGACAAGGTCACGCCCTCGGGATGCGCAACAACCGAACCGGAAAGCCCAAACGAAGCGTTGCTATAGCCCCTGCCCGCGCCATAGCCCGCCATGGCCGTGGTTTTCGGACTGATGTACTGGCCATTGAGCGTGCCGGCCGTGCCGATGCTCCCCGGTCCGTTCGAAACGGTGGCGCCGTAGCTCCACTGGTTATCCTCACCGGCGACGCCAGAGAGGGTCGCCTGCACGTTCGTATCGCCGGCCTGATTCGTCACGTTCATGCCCAGGCGCGGCGCATACAGGGTTCCGCCAAGCGGCATCGACAGGTTGAACATGACCTGGTTATCCATATTGCCCGCCGCGCTGCGCACGCGATTGACGGACAGCGTGTAGGCAAGCGAACGGTAGTTGTTGCTGTAACCCAACTGAAACTGCACGTCCTTGCGCTCGGCGTTCCAGTAATCCTGCACGAAACCGCTGACGAAGAACTGCCCCCAGCGTTCCTTGAGCGATTGGTTGAACGTCAGCGTCAGCCGGTGGCGTGGCCGCGCGATCACGTCCGCCGGCATCCCCCAGCGCGCAGCGCTCACCGCCTGTATCGCGCTCGCCATATCCATAAAAGCGCGGCTCGAAAACCGGGAAGCCATAATCGACACATTGGTCACCGTTTCCACGAACAGCTTGTTGTAGCCGAGCCGCAGGTTCGCGCCAGATCTGGTGCTGTCCGGCAACCGCGTGCGCGATCCCGTCACATCGAACGACAGCGCCCCCGCCGGAGTGCCAACCGCGATCCCGCCCAGCACGGCCGCATACTGTTCGCTGGCCTGGAAACCGCCATAGCCGGTCAGGTAATTGCTCAAGCCGCGTTGATAAGCGGCCTCGAAAAACTTTGGCTCGGACGACAGCGAGGTGTTACGCAGCGTGCCGCCCGTCAGGTTGTAACGCGATGTGCCGGGGCGCAGGAGTTGGGCAATGGATGCATAAGGCACGATGAACGTGCGCACGCGGCCATCGCCTTCCGTCACCGTCACTTCGAGATCACCGCCGTAGCCGAGCGGAAATAGATCGTCGATGACGAACGGGCCGGGCGGCACGGGGGTGTCGTAAATCACGGTGCCACGCTGGCGGATCGTCACGCGCGCGTTCGTTTCGGCGATGCCGCTCACGATCGGGGCATAACCGCGCTGAGAATCGGGCAGCATGCGGTCATCCGAGGCGAGCTGCACGCCGCGAAACCCCTGGGTGTTGAACAGATTACCCGTGGTGAAGCCTTCGCCGAGCGTCAAACGCCCCGCGATCGACGCAATATCGCGCTCGGCATACGTGTTAATGCTGTAGTAGGTGTTTTTCAAACCGGATTGCCAACTCTGCGCGCCATTGTGGCGTAGATGCCAGTCCCCGAGGTTCACGCCGGCGTTCAGGCCAAGGTACGCGGAATCGGTCGTAAAGCCCGCCGACTCGTTGCGGTACGCGTTGAAGGTATAACTGAGCATCCCGCCCGTCACCCCCGAATCCCACAGCTCGGAGCTCACATAGCCGCGCGGCGTGCGGCTCAGCACGCTTTGCGGCAGGGCAAGATCGAGGCGCAGCTCGCTGGTATCGAGATCGGCACGCGCATCGGGAACCCGTTCCTCCAGCACGACGCAGGCAGCTGGATCTTCGAAGGCTTTCAACGCCGACGGGTCGAGCTTGTTCCAGTCGAGGCCAACCTGATCGAGCAGCATACGCGTCATGCACACGCGCCCACGATACGGGTCATCGCCAAGTTTGACCGTGATGTTGGTGCGGCCCTGCGTCTGGCCATTCAGATAAAGGTCGACGCGATAGTCGCCGGGCAGCACCGGGTTGCCGCGCTCGAAGCGGCGCACATCGATACCGCTCTGCGGCGGCAGGAAGGCGCTGTCGAACTCGACATTCGTGGACGAGGTCGGCGGACGCGGCATGGTGCCCGCATCGTTAGCCCCGGAGAGGGCAGCGGGAACGGCCTCCTCGTCCGTAGCGGCCAAAACTTCCTCTGCGGGGCAGAACGCCAGCAACACGGCAACACAGATACGCGTAAATGGGAAGGGATGCGATACCATCCCCCAGACTCAGCGGCTTTCCGCCGGGTAGGTCGCGGACACGTTCGCGCCGAAGTCGTTGATCGTCTCGAAGCGAACGCGGACCGGCCCCTCCGGCGCCTTTTGCAAACCTTCCAGTACGAACTCGCGTTGCCCGAACGGGGCTATCATTCCGGGCGCGCTCTCGTGGGTCTTATCACCGGCCTGAATACTCGCGCGCGTGACGCTGACGTGATAGGGCGTCGGATTCTTTGCAAGCAAAACGATCTGTTTGTCGTCCGCGGAGCGCGCGAACGACCATGTTACTTTCGCCGGCGCATCATTCGGGTCGCCCACAAGGCCCTTGGGACGGTAGAACAGCTTGATGCGCGTGCGGAATGCCATTTGCAGCACGTTCTGCCTGTCTTCGCGCTCAAATTTGGGCGGGATTTCAAACACATTCAGGTAGTAAACCGACTCGCGATCGGTCGGCAGCCCTGCCTGGGTGTAAATCACCCGCAGCATCTGACCTTTTTCGGGGTCGATGCGGAAAACCGGCGGGGTCAGCGTAAAGGGCATCGGCCGCTGCTGCGCAGCAACGCTTGTGTCGCCATCGTCGACCCAAGCCTGAATCAGCGCTGGGGCCGTACCATTGTTGTTGAGCTTGACCGTGACGTCCCGCGCGTCCGCCGGGTAGATGACCCGGGTGCCGGTAATCACAACGCTTGCATTCGCCTGCATCGTCAGCAGGCTGACGATGCAGGCCATCGCTATCCACTTCAGAAAATTGAGCTGCATAGAGATGTCCCGCAGCCTATAAGGCTGATGGCGCCATTGTATGCCATCAGCCAAGGGAGAAGGCTACCGGACGAGGACTACTCGTAGAAAATCGAGTACGTTACTTGGCCCGTTACGAAACCGGGAGTGGTCGGGCCCGTTGCGTAGTACTGGACCGCGTAGGGCAGCGTGGCCGTACCCGCCGCGTCAATGGTGACGGGCGTAGTATCAAGGCTCTGCCCGCTATCGCCCGCCTTGATGGGCTGGCCGCTCAAGGCATCGAGCAGTTGCAACTGAATATTCGTTGCCGCGCCAGTGGTCTCCATCTGTATCAGGTTGCCCGATAGCGGATCGACGCCCGGGCCGCTTTCGAAGAACGCGTGCGCCAAGCCGCTGACGACCGTACAGCCCTCCAGACCAATCGTAAAGCCAGTTTGCCCCGCCGTATTGGTCGCGGCCTGGAGCAGGTTGATCGACACGGCTGGTAAGATAACCGTTTGTGTTGGTCCAGCCACGCCGTTCACTTTGATCGTGCAGGTTTGGTCGACCAGTCTGCCCATGAAGGTAATCGTGCCGTCCGAAGCATGGGCAGCCGGAGCGGCGACTGCGCTCAAACCGACTGCGGCGAGAGAGAGGAGGATCTTTTTCATTTGCGAGGTCCCGGTTGCTTGATGAGAACAATCCATCCGCCGCGCTCTGGACCATGCTTTCACAGGCTACGCGGTTCACGATGCATCTTGATCTTGGCTACGGCTTTTTCTCGAACCAGTTCACGGCCTAGGCTTGTTTTATTGGCATGTAACGACAACTATTTCACGTGCATTGATCCAAATACCTCCGCTATTGCATTGATTTTTAGGGGGATCAGTGAATTGCCATACGGTGGGACAGTCACCCTTATCGCGACAGACGCGCTTTGCCGATCACGCGAAGGCTGTGCGGCGCAAACTAAACCGCACCTGATATTTAGCGGGATATTCATAACGCTACGTGGTAAACGCTCAGCGAACATGTTGCTAAGTTAGATTCCTGCGGTGCGGGTGGACCGCAGCCAGCACATTTGGTGTAGACAAATTCAGCTGAAATATGTCCGTTGCATCAACGGGGGACGACACAAATTGAGGCCCACCGGATCGCTGTTGATGCGTCGCAAACAAGCATGCGCCAGCGTTTAGCAAATCCTGCTTAGCTATTTATCATTGCATCGGTCGATTGCAAAGGAGGTGTCGGATGTCACACGCCCAAGAAACTGTTAAAGGCTTATCACCGCCATCACAGGAAAAGGTTGTGCCAGGAACGATAGAAGCACGCCCGCCCGAAGGAGAAGAAGCGATTGCACGCATCGCAGCCTTACAAGGCGCACCACGGGAATTGGTCAGCCGGGAGTTCTGGAGCGCGTGGGATGCCCTTCTGGTCGATGCGAGAATTCCCGACTTCATGTTGGTACTGACCGAACGCAAGGTCGTCAACGCCCTGCGGCGGGAAAAACAAACTCATCACTAACTATTTAGGCCACAATCCAGTGGCCTGAGCGTGGACCCAAAGCGCCTGCACACCTAGAGAATCTCCTGGACACGACGGTGTTTCCTCTGCATTACCCGCCGTGGACAGTGTCAGGTTTCTATCACAGAAACCGCCGTCACGATGCAGGATGCTCTGCACGGAACTACTCCTCAATCGATTGCTTGTTGGCCTTACCGCTTTGCTCACATATATAATTAGCCGGTAAATTATATGGCGGCATCAGCCATTCAAACATGGAACTCGAACAGAAATATCTGGCGCTTTTGCAGGAAGCCTGGCGGCGGCAGCTTCCCGATCTTGAGAGCCTTCGACTGTGTTTTCAAGCGCTTTCGCTGGCATCGGCGATCGATCGCGATTGCGCCACGATGCTGGCACCTCACGGCCTGTCCGAAGGCCGCTTCGTGCTGCTGTTTCTGCTCGATGCCGCCAACGAAGGACTGGCGCCCAATACGCTGGCCGAAAAGGCGGGCGTTACTCGCGCTACGGTCACGGGTTTGCTTGACGGTCTGGAGCGCGAGCTTCTGATCGAACGCCGGGCCGACACTAACGACCGCCGCGCACTGCGCATCCGCTTAACGCACAAGGGCAAACAGCTTACGCAAAAGGTTTTCGACCAGCATAGCCGCTGGATCGCCGGCTTGTTCGGGAATTTCTCCGCGCCTGAACGCGCTCAACTGGCTGCACTGCTCGATAAGGCGGCGGCGAATTTACCTTCCGCCAGTCGTGGAAGCGCAAAATGAGCCAATCTGCATCGCGCAAAGGCGCCACCCGCGCCGCGGATATCCCCGCGGACATTCTGGCCGCCTTGTCGCGCGGCCAATTGCAGAGCGCCACCCTGGCCGAGGGCTTGGCGCTTGACCAAGCCGTGTTGCTGCACAACGTCTTTCCCAAATTATCGCCGCAAGCGCTCAAAGCAGCCGAAGATGTTTACCGGCTCGGCATCCTCAAGCGAATGGAGGGCCTTGGCGCAATCCTGTTGGGCGAACTGGGCGCTGCCGGTATCGCTCAATGCCAATCGCACGGCTCGGACACCGTGCGCGGCTGGGCCTGCTTCATGATCGGCGCCCAGCATGGACTAGACCTGGCAGCCAGGCTAGCCGCGATTCGCCCGCTCGCCGACGACGCGCATTTCGGCGTGCGTGAATGGGCCTGGATGGCGGTACGTCCGCATCTGGGAAAGGATTTGGATGGCGCCATCGCGCATCTGACGGCCTGGACCGCATCGCCCTCCGAACGTCTGCGCCGCTTCGCGAGCGAAGCATTGCGCCCGCGTGGCGTCTGGTGCACGCATATTGCCGCGCTCAAGCAAAGGCCCGAACAAGCGCTGCCAATCCTCTCGCCGCTCCAGGCTGACCCAACCGTCTATGTCCAGGATTCGGTAGCGAACTGGCTCAACGATGCTGCCAAGGACCAATCCGAATGGGTACGCGGCCTGTGCCGGCAATGGCTGCAAGGCGATCCATCGGCGGCAACCCGCCGCATCTGCCAACGCGCGATGCGCAACCTGGCTACTTCGAACATGTGAATGCCACCGGAGGTGACGGTAATTTCAACAGCCACCTGCTTGCCTTGGCGGGATAAAGGCCAGCAGAGTGCGGCACTTAACGGATGACTTCGAGAATCTCGACGCCGAGCGAATACAGACCGTCTTCAGTGGCCTGGCTGCGCCGGACCTGCACACGCGCATGCATCGTGCCGCCATTGAGGCTCTGTGCATTCGGTTCAACGAGCACTTCGAAGATTTCACCCTCTTTGGGAACATAACGCGTCAGCAAGGTCATGCCGCCAACACCGATATCGGCACACACCGCGGGATGAGACGTATGCGGTGGGGGAGGAATGATCTTTGCATCATTACGCAGCGGCACTCTGACCGCGGTACGACGCTCCCTGCCATATTTATCCATTATTTTTTATCCTCTCTTTTTACGGCAGACACGAGAAGCATCGAAATATCGTCATGCGGCGTCGTACCCGCGCAATGCACTGCAAGCGCGTGCTGGAGCGCCGCGAGCAGCGTTCCGGGCTCGCCCTGTTTGAGCCCCGCCTCGATGCCTGCATACCCAAACCATACGCCGTCCGGCGCCGCAGCCTCAAGCACCCCATCGGAGCAGGCCAACAGTTGCTGACCGGGTTCGAGCGTCAAATGCTCACAGCTTACACACTCAGGCGTCAATACTTCGACGCCAAGAGGAAGCGCGTTCGACCCAAAACGCCGCAGCACCCGGCCCGCGCCATCGATCTGAAATACATCGGGCATACCGCCAACCCAGACATCCGCCGCCGACGCATCCGCCTCGATCGAGATCAGCGTCGCCGCAACGAAGCGCTCCTTCGGCAAGGCCGCATGCAGCACACGATTAAGCGCGTAGACAAGCTCCTGCAAGCTCGGCGCAAGCTCGACCATGCGATAGAACTCGGACACCGCGGGCAACACGCTCACCGCGGCAGCCAGACCATGCCCCACCGCATCGGCCAACAACGCAAACAACTTGCCGCAAGACGAGCGCGCAACCAAAACCAAGTCACCCGAAAAACCGCGCGCTGGCGACAGACGATACTCGACCGCGGAGTCCGTCAGCCGATGCGCGCCAATCCCTCGCTCGATAATCTCCTGCGCCAGCGCATTCTCGTGCTCGGCCTCCGCACGATAAAGCCGCAGTTCCCGCTCGACCCGCCGCTGCTCGCTGACATCACGCAGCACACCGACATAGTTCGCGCCGTTTTCGTTGGTTAGCTGAGACAGGCTCAGTTCGAGATAACGAATCGCCTTGTCGGGCCCCGCACACTTCAGCTCGCACGGCGGCTGCGCACACGCTGCGCCATACCCAATCCGCTGTTGAACAATATCGGCGCGCAACTGTTCGCCGTCGTCCGGCAAAAACAGTTCATACACACTCATGCCAACAAGCGCTTCGGCATCCCGATCGAACAAGCTTGCGCAGGCGCGATTGGCCTTGAGAATCACGCCGTCGACGCCGAAAACGACCAAGCCGTCATTGACGGTATCCGCAATCAGTTTCAACTGCGCGCGGACCCGCTCAGATGCTCGCTCTATGGAAAGCGCGCGCGATAGCATCTGCATCTTGGCCGTAAAAACGGCATAGGAAATCGGCTTGACGAGGTAATCATCGGCGCCGCTTTCCAGCCCCTTCACCACATCGTTCTCTGAGCCCAGCGCCGACAACATGACGATCGGCACCCAGTGTTCCTGCGTGCGTTCGCGCATCTTGCGCGCGGCGGTCAGACCATCCATGACCGGCATCATCACATCGAGCAAGACGATATCCGGTTTCTCTCTATCGAAAACATCGAGTGCCTCCTGGCCATTTTCCGCGATGAAGGTTTGCACACCCAAACGCGCCAGATAAGCCTGTAAAAGCTGCCGGTTCGCCTGATTGTCATCGACAGCCAAAACCCGGTACTGCGGCAAAGTGGGCCAAACTTTCACAAATACTCTTCCTCTGCCTCGTCAAGCCAGGCATGCACTTCATTGCCCACGCCACAGAACTCTAAACCACTGAATGCAATTCGGCGGGCCAGCGCAATGCCACGCCCGTTCGGCGCCAATGCGCGCGCCGACGTCAAATCGAGAAAACACCGCCAATCGAAACCCGGCCCCTCGTCGCGAATGCGAAAGTGTCGCCGCGAACCTTCTGATAAAATCTCCAGGCGAACGCGCTTATCACGGTTCTCCGCCAACAATTGGCGTCGGGCAACCTCATGCGTCCAAGCTCCCGCCGCTTGAAGCCGCGCTTTTTCGGCGTAGTCGATGCCGAGATTTCCGTGCTCGATCGCATTCACGAGCAACTCCGCCAAACCCAATGCCACCAGCCCGGGATAGGCGCAGACCTGAGCTGCATTGACGGCCAGTCCCAAGACTTCATCAAGCGTGCGAATCGTAAACGCCGTCGTTTCGCTAGATTGAACTGCCATGCCCCAGCTTGCCTTCACGCTGCCACAAAAATCGTTCCTTAGGCTCAAGCTGGCCGAAACGGGTTCTCAATCGCATACACCCTCAATCACCACTGCTCATAGTGCAACAAATCCTGCACAGAGCAGATTTATAATAATACGCTGGCATTTGCCAAGTCGGTTTTTCCCAAATCAAGATAAGAACCCAGCATGGCGTTCGTCATGAGCTTCTCTTACGCTTAACGGCACATTCAGGCGAGCGTTGAAAAGCGGCAATAATAATTGCGGTATTTTTTTACGCCACCATTAACTACGCTCGCCTAACTGGCGCAGCACTTCCTGCGCCATCGCGGCAATTACGGACTCCGCTTCGCCGATCACATCGGCCAATGTGATCCTAAATCCCGAATGGCGATTCGCGGCGGCCGTAATCATTGCTGGCAGATCGCGTTTCACATGCCCACCCGCGGCCAAAAAAACCGGCACGACAAGAATTCGCCGATGGCCGCGTCTGACCGCCTCATCGATCGCCTCGGGCAGACTCGGCGGCATAAATTCGAGAAACGCGGTGCACACCCAGGCGCCGCTTTGTTGTCGTTCAAGCGCCTCGGCCAGCCGCTGCACCGGACGCGCCCATTCAGGGTCGCGCGCGCCATGCGCGAGCAAAAGCACGGCCGGAGCATTCATGTCGGCGCGCCTTGCACGAGAGCATTAATAGCTTCGGCCGCGGCAAAAAAACCAAAGCTTGCCGTGACCGCGACACTTGAGCCGAAACCGGCGCAGTTGAGGCCTTGCGGCCCGCTGCTCGGCGCGCACGCCGCATCCGGGTAACGCAAGGGTTCGATCGAGAAGACCGCACGAATACCGAATTTGCGTTTCGGATCGCGCGGGAAACCGTGCTGCTTGCGCAACGCAGCACGCATTTTCGCAAGCAGCGGATCTTGTATGGTACGTGACAGATCCTCGATGCGAATCCGCCCCGGATCGCTCTGCCCGCCTGCGGCGCCGCATGTGACCAGAGGCAGGCCCTGCCTTACGCAATGCGCGGCAAGCGCCGTTTTGACGCGCACGCTGTCGATCGCATCGACCACGTAGTCGCAGCCTTGCAACAGCGAAGCTAAATTTTCCGGCGTCAAAAAATCGTCGATCGTTTCGATCCGGCACAGCGGGTTGATAGCGGCAATGCGGCGCGCCATTGCATCCACTTTCGCCATGCCCCAATCCGGGTCGAGAGCATGGATCTGGCGATTGGCGTTCGACTCCGCGATTACATCGAGATCGATCAGGCGGAGCATACCGACGGCGCTGCGCGCCAAGCCTTCCGCCGCCCAGGAACCAACGCCGCCAATCCCTACAACACAGACACGCGCGGCTTTAAGGCGCGCCAGGCCCACCTCGCCATAAAGCCGCGCCAGCCCGCCGAAACGCCGCTCAAAATCGACCTGCTGCGTATTTAGTGGGACTGCATCCACACGAGCAATCCTTGCGCGTTCAGGTCCAAATCGCCGGCCAACAGATCGAGCGCCGCCTCGCCTTGTAGGCCCCAAGCCTGTGTGGATGCTTCATCCAAGACCAGGGCACTCAATTTCTCGACCAGCAGGGCGTGTGCATCGGGCGCGTGGGGGTCGATTCCCTCGGTCGCCGCCACATGCGCGTCGATCAAGGCTTTGAGGCGCGCGCCGAGCCGCGGCACATCGGTTGCACGGCTGTAGTGCGTTGGATAAATCGCTTCAGGATTCAGCGCCAGCAGACGGTCGATTGAGGCGTGCAGTGCCGGCGGATCAAAATGCACCGGCGTGGTGGTGGCGAAGATATGCGAGCGCCCCACTCCATCGCGCAGCTCGCGATAGCACAATCCAAACGTATCGCCCGTAAAAAGCGCACGCGCGTCGCTATCCCAATAGCACACATGATGACGCGCATGCCCCGGCGTATCGAGCACCGCGAACTTCCGGCTGCCGAAGCGAATTTCATCGCCTTCATTGATTTCGACAAGCCGCGACTCGGGAACCGGCTGTAGGCCACCATAAAGCCGGGTAGCATTTTCCTCACCATAAACAGCAATCGTACCCGCCCAAAGTTTGGACGGATCAACCAGATGCCGCGCACCGCGCGGATGCACCGCAACGCGCGCTTGAGGCAGCACCGCCGCAAGCGCACCCGCGCCACCCGCGTGATCGAGATGGACATGCGTCACGCAGATCCAGTCCACCGCATCGGGCTGCAAACCGATCTGTTCCAGCGTCGCAAGCACCTGTGGCACGGAATGCACGGTGCCAGTATCGATAAGCGCGACACGGCCTTCATCGGAAACAACGAGTTGAATGGCATCAAGCAAAGGCCGCATATAGCCGGAGTCGATGGCGAGAATACCGTGCGCCTGATGATCGGGGTGACGTTGAACGAGATCGCGAATCTGGGACATGGAGGTCGAGGCGAAATGCCAAACAGTGCTAAGGGAATTCGCATTTTAGCGAGTACGCAACAAAAGTCGGCAAGTACCGTCGAATCAGCGACAATTTGTACTCTGCCTTCAAGTAGCTGATGCCATGGATATCACCCAGTATGAGCCGCGTGTCGTTTGGCGCCACTTTCAGACCTTCCTACAAACGCCTCACGCTTCGTTCCATGAAGCGGCAATCCGCACAAAAATCAAGGATTGGGCAAAATCAAATGGCATCGAGAGCTTTCAAGATGCAAGCGGCAACCTGATTCTGCACAAGCCCGCCAGCCCTGGGCGCGAACACCACCCTGTCGTCACGCTACAGGCGCATCTGGACATGGTCTGTCAAAAAAACACCGAGTCATCGCACGATTTTCTGCGCGACCCGATCCAAGTCAAAATCCGCGACGGCTGGCTCGTAGCGCCCGACACCACGCTCGGCGCGGATAACGGCATCGGCGCCTCATTGGCATTGGCAACCCTGGATACACCGGGTTTGGAGCATCCCCCGCTGGAAGTTCTGCTTACCGTCAATGAAGAATCCGGTATGACGGGCGCGCACGGCTTGGCAAACGATGTTCTCCAGGGCGAGTTGATCCTCAATCTCGATACCGAGGAATGGGGCGAATTCTGTCTTGGCTCGGCGGGTGGTGCGGAGGTAAATATCGCGTACAGCTATGCGCAAGAGACTTTACCGGATCATTACGCACTCTACGCCATCGAGCTCGGTGGCCTGCGCGGCGGGCATTCGGGCATGGATATCCACCTCGAACGCGGCAACGCCATCAAGCTTATCGTGCGCCTGCTGAATCGCTTGGGCTCACGCTTCGGTAATGCGCTGCGCCTGGTTTCGCTTAAGGGCGGTTCCGCACGCAATGCAATCCCTCACGAAGCAAGCGCCATCATCGGCCTGGAGGCGGAAATCGCCGCGCAAGTGGTAAACCGCATCGCCAACTTTGCCACAACGCTCAAAACCGAACTTGCAGGCACCGACGAAGCCGTGCATGTGCGTTTCGTGCCGCTCCCGCGAGCGCTCGACGAAATACACGTGATGGCGCTTGCCGATCAGCACCGCTTGCTTGCCGCAGCACACGCGGCACCACATGGCGTGCATCGCATGAGCCAACGCATTTCAGACACGGTCGAAACCTCGAACAATTTTGGAATCCTGCGCATTGCCAACGGCCAAGTCAGTGCGAATTTCATGGTGCGTTCGCTGCTGGAGTCCAGCGTGCATGCGCTGTGCTCCGAAATCGAAAGTCTCTTTAGACTTGTCAGCGCACAAGTGGGGATCGAAGGCCATTACCCAGGCTGGACGCCGAACCCGAATTCCCACCTCCTCGCCTTTGCACAAGAAATCTACAAGCGGCTGTTCGGCAACTGGGCAAGGGAGAAAGTCATTCACGCAGGGCTCGAATGCGGCATCCTCTCGGCCAAATACCCGCAGGTCGACATTCTTTCCTTCGGCCCGGATATTTGCGGTGCACATGCGCCGGGGGAATGCGTCAATATCGATACGGTCGCGCGCGCCTGGCAGTTGCTCACGGAGATATTGAAAACAATCCCAGCGAAAAGCTGATAGCGCCAACCCGCCGCAGCTTAGGCTGTTAAAACGCGGTGCCAAAAATTCGATCGCCCGCATCGCCCAAGCCGGGAATGATGTAGCCATGCTCGTTCAAATGGCTGTCGATTGCCGCGGCGTAAATCTGAACGTCAGGATGCGCGGCATCAAGCCTGCGCAGCCCCTCTGGCGCGGCGACAACCACAAGTGCGAGGATTTTTTTGCAGCCCTTGGATTTAAGCATATCGACCGTCGCGGCCAAGGACCCGCCGGTTGCCAGCATCGGGTCGATCACCCATGCCGTTCGATCATCGAGGTGCTCGACAAAGCGTTCGAAATACGGTTTGGGTTGCAAACTCTGTTCGTCACGCTCGATTCCAACGACCGAAACCTTGGCGCTCGGAATCACGTCAAGAACGCCGTCCAGCATTCCAATACCGGCACGCAGAATCGGTACGACAGTAACCTTCTGGCCCGTGAGCCGTTCGACCTCGACGGGCCCCGCCCAGCCCTCTATCGTTACCCGCTCAAGCTCCAGATCCTTGGCCGCCTCATAGGCCAGAAAACACGCAATCTCGGCGATGAGTTCGCGAAATTTTTTCGTTGAAATATCGGATTCGCGCAGCAAACCGAGTTTGTGCTTGACCAGCGGATGCGTTGTTTCGAACACAGGCATAGGGGGCTCCTGAAATTAACGACTACCGATACCGCGATCGCCTTGACTGCTCAAACTACTCTTCAACTACGCTTTTTCACCAGACCCGCCAAACCAACCGCGATCAGGATGACGGGCCACCATGTCCCGAGCCCATCCAGCACAGCCCGCAACTGCAAGACTCCCAAATTGCTGAGTAAAAATAGAACACCGACGATGATAAGGACAAGCGGGCCGATACGGGATTGCATGGGGGCTCTCCGAATAAAAAACTCATCTTGCTGACTTCGTCATGCATAACGGAGTCGCGCTCGACTTGTGATCAGCCTGGACTGTGGCGCGGCACGCTTGAGTTCGCAAGCGTGAATATCTCAACTTTTGGTTTCAACCAATTGTTTAAGATTAGCAAGTCCTGTTTCAAAATCAGGCCCGACTTTTTTATCCACGAATACGCCAAGCCAACGCGCAAGCGGACTCCACCCCGTTTGACCGCTCAACGACCAAACGACCCTAGTGCGCCCATTCGCAGGCTCCAGTATGAATTCGCCGTAGCTGAGCCGGGATGTCGAGGAGGTTTCGAGTTGATACGTCAAATGACTCGGCGCTTTGGCGCGGAGAAAACTCACTCTCCCATTGCCTTGGCTTCTGCTGCGCCACGCCCAGACCGCGCCTTCTCCATTTGGGCTACCCAAGTACTGTATCCGCATCGCCGGGTCTTTGCGGATGCTGGCGCTCCAACTCTTCCAAGCTTTCGGATCAGCCAAAAGCGGCCAGATTTTTTCGGGCGTTGCGGCAATCAGCGTACTGCGTGTCGAATTAAATTCCCCAGGCAATAAGAAACTCGCGCCCACTACAAACGCGACAAACATGGCAAGCAACGCCAGCGCCCGAGTTAGGATTTTCATGTCCGACTCCAAAAAATTTATCCCATAGCCATAGTCATTCGGGTCCTCTCCTATCCCGACAAGTTTCAGCACATTCACGACCGTCTCCGATTTTCCAATGCCATAAGCATAACGATCGACCCCCGGTCTCGCCAAGAGAGAAAACACACTTGCATCACCCGATCGTGACGCCTACCATGCTGCCCTCAGTACAGAAACGGCCCCGATCAATCAAACAGGGCAGAAGCAGCATGAGCATCTACACACTCCACGACCGGGTCCCCGTACTCGGAGAAGGAAGCTGGGTCGCGGAAAACGCGAGCGTAATCGGTTCGGTAATACTGGGCCGTAGCGTCAACATTTGGTTTGGGGCGGTTCTGCGCGGCGATAACGACCCGATTACGGTCGGCGATGAGAGCAACATCCAGGACGGCGCGATTCTGCATACCGACGAGGGCGTTCCTCTGACAATCGGCGCACGCGTCAACATCGGCCATATGGCGATGTTGCATGGCTGTACGATCGGAGACGGCTCGCTGATCGGGATTAACGCGGTCATTCTGAATCGCGCTGTCATCGGCAAACAATGCTTAATCGGTGCAAACACGCTGATCCCTGAAGGCAAGGTGATCCCGGATCGTTCCCTGGTCGTTGGCACGCCCGGGCGAATCATCCGCGAACTGAGTGAAGCGGAAGTCGCCGACTTTCAACGCAACGCGTTAGGCTACGTCAACAATGCCCAGCGTTACCGTGAAGGTTTACACTGCATCGGCTAATGCCTGTTACTATCCCGCAGAGACAAATCCTGCGGAGCTGACATGCGTACATTCTTTGCCATAGCGCTCACTTTTTTAGGTTTGTTCAGCCTACCGGTCAGCGCACAGACCGCGAACACCCCCACTATTGTCGAATTGACCGCCGAGGCAACGCTCAGTGCCTCCAACGACCAAGGCCGCGCGACCTTATTTGTCGAAGGTAGCGATCAAAGCTTGCCGAACCTCTCGCACAAGTTGAACCAGCAAACAGCCAGCGCGCTAACCCTTGCCAAGGCCTACGAAAAAACAGTCAAGACTCGCACAGGGACAAGTCAGAGCTGGCCGATTTATGTGCGTAACAGCACGCGCATCGAAAGCTGGCGCATGCGTAGTGAAATCGTGCTTGAAAGCCGCGATACCGCTGCGTTGTCCGAACTCATCGGGAAGCTGCAAAACTCAGGTCTTGCCTTGGCAAATATCGGCTTTCAACCCGCGCCGGAAACGCGCAAAAAAGTCGAGGATGCGGCGATTGTCGACGCAATCGCGGCTTTCCATGCCCGCGCCGAAGTGGCCGCAAATGCACTGGGCCATAAATACCGGATCCGCCAGATAGCGATCCACACTCAAAACCAGATAATGCCGCGTCCGCTCCAGGCTCCAATGGCAAGAACAGCAGCTGCATCCCTTGCGGAAAGCAGCCCTGCGCCCGTTGAAGCGGGAGAAAGCCAGATCAACGTCAATATTTCGGGCCAAATAGAACTGCAATGATCGCGCTGATACAGCGCGTACTCGAAGCAAGCGTCAGTGTGGAGGGGCAACAGATCGGGTGCATCGGCCCCGGTTTGTTGGCATTGATTGGCGTGCGCCCGGACGACGACTTAAAAAGCGTGGAACGCCTGCTTGAGCGCTTACTCGGCTATCGTGTCTTTGCGGACGAAAACGGCCGTATGAACCGCTCGCTTGCTGACACGGGAGGCGGTCTGCTGCTGGTCCCGCAATTCACGCTCGCCGCCGATACACGCAGCGGCCGCCGTCCAAGCTTCACCTCGGCGGCCGTGCCAGAGGTGGCGATAAAACACTTCGAAGCACTCGTGGTCCTGGCGCGCGCGCAGCATCCAAGCGTGGCAACAGGCCAGTTCGGGGCGGAGATGCAGGTGAGCCTGATCAATCACGGCCCCGTCACCTTTTGGCTCGAAAGCTGAAATGCGGCGTGGGACATTTGGGTTGAAGCTGCGCCTGCTCTGCTACGCTTTATCGCTTGTACTTGCTGCGTGCTCCAGTGCGCCGGGCAAACGTCCCTCACCCGAATCCGAACGCAAATACCTGCGCCTTCCCGCCGCTTCGGGTGCCGAAGCCGTCGTCTTCGCGCTTGGCCTCCTCGACACAGGCTACCGGTTTGGCGGGACCAATCCCGAAGCAGGGCTCGATTGCAGCGGAATGATTAGCTATGTGTACGAGCAAACCGCGCAAGTGCGCTTGCCGCATAGCGCGGCGCAGATCGCCGACACAACCCGCCCGATTACACGCGAACGCATGCGCCCCGGGGATCTGGTTTTTTTCAATACGCAGAACCGCCCGTTCTCGCATGTGGGCTTATACATTGGCGACGGCCGCTTCATTCACGCGCCGTCGAGTCGCGGCCGCGTGCGCGTCGAACAGCTCGATTCGACTTACTTCTCGAATCGCTTCAACGGCGCCCGCACCCTGCTCCAATAGTTCAGCGCTGTTCGACCAATGCCTTGAGAAAGGCCACCGGTACGGCATAGGTAATGCCGGAAGGGGAGGTTAACGCAGCCTCCTTGCTGCCCTTGACCCAGGTCATATTGATGATCGCAAGCACCTCTCCTGTCTCTGGATTGAACACCGGGCTGCCGCTATTGCCGGGATAAGCCGTTGCATCGAGCTGAAAAACTTTAAAGGCGCCCGAACGGATACGCTGGATCGCCTGTTCGTTGAGCTGCCCCGCCGTCGCCTGGGGAATCACGATCGGCGTAATTGCGGAAACGATGCCGCGATGGGTCGCTGGCGTGAGCCCCAAAATGCCGACGATCGGAAAACCGGTAAACGCAATTTCCTGCCCTTCTCGAACGCTTGCAGCATCCCCGAGCCGCATGGGCGGCAAGGGCGCACCTTCGATTTTCAGCAAAGCGAGATCATGGCTCGGATCGTTGCGCAGCTTCGTTGCTTTGCGCACCTGCTGCTCGCCACCATTGGGAAAAACGATGACGATCAGTTCCTCCATATGATCGACATCCAATATGACGGGAACGACATGCGAGTTCGTTACAACCATCGAGCCGTCTCCCACCGCAAATCCAGTGCCCATCAGACGAAACTGCGGCGAACGCGTGCGCAGGAAAGTTCCAATCGCCACGACGGACGGACGCACCTGCGGCAAGGTGCTTTCAAGCCCCGCCTGAGCGGGCGAAAAAACCCCGGCCCACAAAATGCACAGGAGCGCGACAAGCCCCTGCTTAGCGAGACGGGACAATAGGCGAAGCCGCCGCCAGGCTCGGATCGAAAGAGTGACTGCCTTTGCGGAACATCCCGGATATCCGTTTAACATAGTCGACCGTTTCCCTATAAGGTGGAATGCCACGATAGCGATCTACCGCGCCTTCCCCTGCGTTATACGCGGCAAGCGCCAGCATGACATCGCCCCGATAATAAGACAGCAGCCAGCGTAGATAGGCCAAGCCGCCGCGAATATTCTGGGTTGGATCGAAGATGTTGTACACCTTGAAACGCTGCGCGGTTTCAGGAATCAGCTGCATGACGCCATAAGCATTGCGTGGCGAACGCGCCATCGACTCGAAGTTCGACTCTGCCGCGGCCACGGCAAGCGCAAGCCGCGGTTCGATGGAATACTGCGGAGCCAGCAACCGGATCAGCTGCGCCACGCGGCGTTTATTCGTGCGCAAACCCGACAGCACCGCATCGAGATCGGCCTCGTCGGATAGGGTCGGATCATTCGCTTGTGCGACGGACCTGGGCTGCAAACAAGGCGGCATGACCCCTGCCGGCGGGCCGAAAAACCGCTGCGCATTTTTTGCCTGTTCAACCCCAAGCTCCGCGGCTCGACCCATCAGGCTCGCAGCGATGCGATCGTCATGCACGACCCCCCGTCCATCACCATACATCCAAGCCAAGGCGACATATGCTTGAGAGTCCCCATAACGGGCCGCATCACAATAAAGTTCCGCGGCCCGGGTCAAGTCTTGGGGAATACCTTCACCGTGTTCGTATTGAGTAGCCAAACTCACCAACTGGCCCGCCAGCACCAAGCGTGGATCGGGCGACACCTCTGTCGCCGCGGCTGGCCAAGCCGCTGCGGCAAACAATACAAACACGATACTGCGGAAGAACATCATTCATCCTTGAGATTACAGCCTCCAGAGACGCGCTCCAATTGCCGCGACATCCGCTGGATTGAAGAAACTCTTGACGTCGACGAAAACGCCGCCGTTTTCGAGTTTGTCCGCCAAACGCTTAACACCCATCTCGGCATAAGCGTTGTGCGCGACACAGGCAACAATTGCCGCACAGCGAGGGATCTCTTCCCAGGGCGTCAAACTCACCCCGTACTCTTCCTCGCATTCGTGAGGCTCGGCCAGCGGATCGTGAACGAAAACGTTCACGCCATAGCTCTTGAGTTCGCGCACGACATCGATGACCCTACTGTTGCGCAGATCGGGGCAGTTTTCCTTAAAAGTCATCCCCAGCACGACCACGTTTGTGCCCTTGATCGGATGATCGATAGTGATCAGCTGCTTGACCGTTTCCTCCGCAATGAACTTGCCCATGCTGTCGTTGATACGACGTCCGGCAAGAATCACTTGCGGGTGATAACCGAGCATTTCGGCCTTATGCGTCAGGTAGTAGGGATCAACGCCAATACAGTGTCCGCCGACCAAACCCGGACGGAAATGCAGGAAGTTCCATTTCGTTCCCGCTGCTTTGAGCACTTCAAGCGTATCCAGCCCCATTCTATGGAAGAGCACCGCCAGCTCATTCATCAAGGCGATGTTGAGGTCGCGCTGCGTGTTCTCAATCACCTTCGCGGCTTCCGCGACCTTGATGCTGCTCGCGGGATAAACCCCTGCCGTGATAACCGAGCCATACATCTCGGTCACCTTGGCAAGCGTTTCAGGCGTATCGCCCGAAACAACCTTCATGATTTTGGTAACGGTACGTTCTTTATCACCCGGATTGATCCGTTCAGGCGAATAGCCCACGAAGAAATCCTTTTTCCACTTCAGGCCCGAATGCTTTTCAATGATCGGGATGCAAACCTCTTCCGTCGCACCCGGATAAACGGTGGATTCGTAAACAATGATCGCGCCGCGTTTCAAGTTCTTCCCGACCGATTCGGAGGACTTCACGAGAGGGGTAAAGTCAGGCTGATGCGCTTCGTCGACTGGCGTCGGGACCGCCACGATGATGAAGTCGGCTTCCCGCAGCACAGCGGGATCGGTGCTGTAGGTCAGCTGGGTTGCCAAGGCGAGGTCTTGACTCAGAACCTCTCCCGTAGGGTCCGTACCTGCTTGGTAAGCGGCAACTTTTTCCTTGGACAAATCAAATCCAAGCGTGCGGTATTTTTTCCCGAACTCAACCGCAAGTGGCAAACCCACATAGCCGAGGCCAACGACTGCAATCGTATTCATAACAGACTAATTCCTATCAAAGCGTCTTAAGAAGATTTTGGGCGTTTGAGCGCAGAGGCGACCCTTCTGGAGCCGTTTTCAGCACAGTTTCAATTTCCGTTTTTGCAGCCGACTTATCGCCCGATTTTGCGAGAGCACGCGCCAAACTCAGTCGAAGTTCGCCGCGATCCGGAGCAAGCGAAACGGCTTTCTTGAGCGTCGCAATACCTTGCGCAACCTGTCCTGCATCGATTTGAAGAGTGCCTTTCGTATCGAGGAGCGGCGGCGAATCCGGTGCCAAAGCCAAGGCTTGTTCGATATACGACATCGCCTTGGGATCTTTCAGCTGGCCCGCAACCCAGGCAAGGTTATTCAAGTACATCGGGTTCTTCGGGTCGAGCTCGGACAAGGCTTGATACTGCTTGAACGCGTCGGGATAAACCTTTGCGGCAAGTGCCAGTTCCGCCAAATATGTGCGCACGCGTTGGTCGCGGGGGTTGTCCTTGAACCAGCGCGCAAGCAATGCATCCGCCTCGGCTTTTTTATCCGATGCAAGCAGAACACGGTAGAGCTTGACCAGTTGGGCGGGTTGCTGGCTTAGCTGGAAAGCCTTGGTATAACTCGCAACGCTGGCACTCAAGTTTTTGGCGACGAACTGAGCCTCACCCTCCATTTCATAACCCAAGGGGTCATTAGGCTTCAACTGTTGCTGGTCCCGTGCAAGACCGATTGCGTCGGCAGTTTTGTTTTGCTCCAGTTTCAGAACAAACAGTCTCTGTTTCGCTTCGGGCGCGTTTGGCGCAATTTGAAGCGCACGCTTCAAGGCTTCCTCTGCCCGCGCAGTGTTTTTCGCGCTGCGCTGCAGATCGGCCAAACCAAGCAATGGCTGGATCGAATCCGGTTTGACGGACACGGCTTTTTCCATTGTCGCAATCGCTTGCTGCATGTCCCCTGCACTGGCCTGAGCTCTGGACGCCATGAGAAGCACCGGCATTTCCTGCGGGAAAGCGGCAATCAAGTTCTGCGCAATAGCAAGCGCACCTTTCTTGTCCCCCGTGCGCAACAGCAGTTCCAACTCGGCAAGCCGAAGTGATGAAACAGCCGGATTGGCGGTAATGCCTTTATCGAGAACTTTGCGGATCTCTTCCGGCTTGCCTTGTGTCTGACCAAGGAAACGCGCAAAGGCGAGATAGGCCTCGGGATTCTTGGGGTTTTGCTCAAGTACTTTTTCGAAACGCTTGATAGCCGCATCACGCTGCCCATTTTTCATATCGAAATTGGCCAGATTGATTGTGGCCGGCAGGAATGCGGGATTAAGCGACAGGGCTTTATTGAATGCGGCTACCGCGCCTTTTTCATCACCGCTCGAAGCCAAAACGCCGCCGAGCAGATTATGCGCAAACGCCTGGTTGGGCTGCTTCTCGACATAGGCTTGCGCAATTTCTTTGGCCTTATCGAATTCTTTACGCTGCAAATGCAGCATGACCAAAGTCACATCCGCGCCGCTGTTTGCGCCATCGATCGAGCTAGCCGTTTCCAGATCGGCAATCGCACGCTCCGAGTCACCGCCAGCCAGCCGGGCTACACCAAGACGGGCGCGCGCTCTTGCGTCATTGGGATTGATTTTCGTGGCACGATCGAAATATTCCGAGGAACGCTTCTGGTCACCTGCATGGAGCGCAGCTTCCCCCGCGATCATCAAAGCCTCGTAATCGGGCGGATTGGCAGACACCAAGGGTTCCAGCAGTTCAAGTGCCTTGGCTGGATCGCCCCCCCCAACATAGGCCCTTGCCAGCAAACGTCTAGCGGCCACGTTGCCGGGAACCTTGTTCACCACTTTTTCAAGATTTTCTTGCGCCTGCAGGAATTCCCGCGAGCGAAGCTGAGCGGTACCCGCCATCAACGCTGCGGGCAGGAAATCCGGTGCGACGCGCAATACCTGTTGCGCGGCATCGCGCGCGGCATCGTACTTTCCGCGCTGAAGCGCAACCACTCCCGTGGCGAAACGGACATAAATGTTTCCCGGGCTGACTTTACGCGCCTCGGCCAACTTCGCATCGGCTTCATCGAGCTTGCGTAGACTCAACAGAATCTGCGCCGCACGCAGACGAGGCTGGACCGCCTGGCTACGCAGTTGAGCGGCCGTATTCAGATCCGCAAGCGCAAGATCCGTTTTGTCCTGGATAACATAGATGTCCGCCCGCAGCATCAATGCCTCATAACGGCTGTCATTGGCTTTCACTAATTCATCGAGCATTGCAAGAGCGCCCGGCAAGTCGCCCGCAATCACTTTCATACGCGCTTCCACCAACCTGGCCGGCGGATAATTCGGCAGCGCAGCCAAGGCGTCACGAACCGCTGCTTCAGTCTTCGCCTTATCGCGCAGAACAAGATAAGCATTGGCCTTTCCGGTAGAAACCGCTGCAATCGCTTCAGGGCTTGTGGGCTTGAACTCAGCGAATTCAGTGATCAGATCTTTGGCCTTCCCCATGCTGACCAACGCACTAGACAAAGGCACCGCAATTTGATCAAGCGGAAAGCCCTTGTCGAGCGCTTTACGAAACTCACGCTCCGCGCCCGCAGGATCGCCCCCTTCAAGCAGCAAAGAACCAAATAAAAAGCGCGCCTCCGCGAAATCCGGATTCTTTTGCAGCGCGTTCTTCAGCTGAATAATCGCGGCATTGGAATCGCCCTTGGCAATATAGTCACGTGCAGAGGCAACCATCTTTTGGGGGTCATCACCGCAAGCACTGAGAGAGAGCGCAAACAGGAGCGCAAAGCAACGTAATTTGGGATTCATGGGTTCGGAAACCTCAGAGGGGATCTTTCTTCAAACCGAAACGGTTCATCAGGTCATACAAAGTTGGCCGGCTAACGCCCAACACTTCAGCCGCCCGGGCAATATTCCCATTAACTCGGGCAAGAACACGAACAACTGCTGCACGCTCCGCCTCATCTCGAACCTGGCGCAGGTTCAGCGCTGCGAAATCTTCATCCGGCGCGGAAAGGCCGAGGTCATCGGCGGAAATTCGACCTGAATCGGCCATGATGACGGCACGCTTGATACAGTTTTCAAGCTCACGCACATTCCCCGGCCATTGATGGGCGGAAATTGCCGCAGCCGCTTCCTCGGTTAACCCAAGCGCGCCACGGCGGTTATCCGCAGCAAATCGCTGCACGAAAGCATGCGCCAACAGGCTGGCATCGCCGTCCCTGGCACGCAAGGGCGGAATATCGATGACAATTTCCGCCAGACGATAGAAAAGATCTTCGCGAAACTTCCCGTTCGAAATCTGGGCGCGCAGATCCTGATGCGTTGCGCACACGACGCGCACATCGACAGGAATTCCCTCACGCCCGCCGATCCGCTCGACCAGGCGCTCCTGCAGGAAACGCAGCAGCTTTGCTTGTAGGGCAATCGGCAGATCGCCGATTTCATCCAGGAACAATGTTCCCTTATGTGCCAATTCGAATTTTCCAGGCGTCTGCTTGACCGCCCCGGTAAACGCGCCGCGCTCGTAGCCGAACAATTCGCTTTCAAGCAAATTCTCCGGAATCGCCGCGCAGTTGATTGCAACGAAGCGTTCATTGCGCCGCGGCGAAGCTTCATGCAAGCCTTTCGCCAATATTTCCTTACCCGTTCCGCTCTCGCCGAGAAGCATAACGGTGACATTGGCGGAGGCCACTTTTTCGATTGTTCTGAGAATCCGCAACATCCCGGCATCGCGGGTAATCACACCGGAAAGAGGCCCGCGGGCGTGCTGCATTTGCAGCTTGCGATTCTCCATCTGCAAGTCATACAGTCGGTAGGCTCGATCTATCGTCAACAGCAATAAATCAGGCTCAAAAGGCTTGGCAAAAAAATCATAGGCGCCGGCCCCTACCGCTCTGACGGCATTTTCCCGGTCATGCTGACCCGTAAGCACGATCACCTTGGTATCCGGAGCCAGCGAAAGAATTTCGTCGAGCAGGGCAAAACCTTCTGCCGTGTCATCCGGCAGCGGCGGCAGCCCAAGATCCATCGTTACGACGGCAGGCTCATGACGCCGCAACTGAATGATTGCCGACTCTCTATCTTCCGCGGTAACCACTTCATAAGCGTCGAACGCCCAGCGCATCTGCTTCTGCAAAGCCGGGTCATCTTCAACGACAAGGAGGGTTCTTTTCTTTTCGCTCATGCTTCTCTATGTAGTGTCAGCAGCCCGTTCCGTGTTCTGCGCTCGTGGCAGCCAAACCGTTATTTGGGTGCCATGACCAGGTTCACTCTCCACGTCGATCCGCCCCCCAAGCTCATTCACATATTGGAATGTCTCATAGGCGCCGATTCCCATTCCGGCATCCTTGGTCGTTTGGAACGGTTTAAACAAGCGTTCCCGAATGAACTGCTGCGACATTCCAATTCCGTTGTCGTACACTTCGATTCCAATTTCCTGCGGACCCGGATGAAATCTCAAGCCCACGATACCATCACTACCTGAAGCGTCCAGTGCATTTTGCACGAGGTGCCCAATCACTCGCTCGAAACGTTCGGGGTGCACCATAATTAGCACGCCCGTATCGCCATCGACATGAATATTTTCGGATTGATGCCGCTTCGAACGCGCAATTTTTTGCACAACCTCCAATGCATCCACCGGCCGCCGCGGGTCGATTGAACGCTTTTCTTGTAGCTGACTCATCAGCGAAGCCATCCGCCCATGAACATGCCGAACCGTATCGAGCATGTCTTTTTGGAATTCTGGATTGCCTGCGTGCCGATCCGCATTACGCAAAACCAGCTGAAGCTGGGCAATGAGATTCTTCAAATCATGCACGACGAAAGCCGACATCTTATTGAAAGAGTCAAATTTCTGCGCTTCCAGAAGCGCCGCCATGGCCTGTTCGCGGGCCAGATGAATGACGGCTTGTCGCGCGGCCGTTTTAAGCAGATCCAAAACCTCCCAATCGACATCGATCCGCGTTCGCGCTGTCGATAGGACAACAAACCCCACCAGCTCTTCCGAACTGGCCAGGGGGACGATCAACCACGCATCCGAAACACCGGACAGCCACTCCGGAAGCTGCATGCCCTCGTACATGGAGGGGAGGCTACGCAACTCTTCCAGGTTTACGATCCATCCACGCTGCATTAAATAGGCAAGAAATGGGCTGTTAGCTGGCTCCGTGTCGCTGACCGGATCATGATTCAAATGTCCTCGGCAAGTGTAAACACCAGCCCGGTCACGCATCCAAAGTAAACCACCCGGGCTTTCCACCAGATCGGCAAGCGCGCGAATCACCGCCACCGGCAAATCCGCCGAAGTTCCGGTACTCATCAGAGCCTGAGTCACTTTGAGCCATTCTTCGCGGTAGTCATAGCGGTAACGGAAAAGATGTTTCGCCAGGAAAACTCGCAATTTCGCCCGCAAAGCCCCCGAAAACAGAGCCAGGACTACGGCAAGCAAACCTCCGAAAAGCAGGGTCGCCTGCAGCACACGCCCCCATTCACCGCCGAAATACCGAACCCAATACCCGGCTGCCGCAACCACCAGCAAAAAACCGCCCGCCAATGCCAACGATGTGCTGTGAAAGACAACGTCACGCGACAAGGCAATCCGGAAATCCCACTCGCGACTGCGCGACGCCGAGATCGCGACCAGCGGCACCGTCATTGCGTAGACGATCCCTCGCGCGCTCCATAAATGCAGGTCGATCCGGCGGTAAAGCAGTGCATCGGAAAAAACATAGAGGTCGAAAAAGAAAGCCGCCGCAAGCCCCAGGCACAATGGCTTGATACCCCAGCGCGATTCGACGGGAAAATTTCGAAAAACCTGTTCGATCGCCACAAGCCCCGCAACGGCGCTGGCAACGGCGAGCCCGATCGGTGCGATGCTTGCCATCCCGGCAAGATCTCCCCCCGCCGCGACAAGCGCTTCAGCCAAAGCGCGCAGCCCGATGACAAACAGAACGACGCGCCTGATCCGCTCAAGCGCGCCAGGCAACCCTTTGTCACTCGTGGTCAATAAGGAAAAAAGGAAAACAACCCAAGCGGCCTGTCGCCCCGCATCCAAGAGCGCATCAAGACTCCAGGTCAGCGCGCTGGGGCTTTTGCCGAAGAGCAGTGCCGCCAAAGCCCACAGGGCGCTGCTTCCAACGGCAATCAGAAGGAGCCGCCCGCGCCGCGCGCCCTTCCAACTCAGCCACAGATGTAAGCCAAAGACGGCAAACACCAGTATCGCCAAGCCGAAACTCCAAGCAAGAACTTGGGAGGAGGCGTCGTTCATTTTCGCGCCGTATGTGCGAAAAGATCTGTGCTAAAGCAGACGCCCCCTCTTGCCGAACGGCGCAAGGGGGCGCGGAAGTGAGTTAAAACGAATGCTGCGCCAATCAATGCGCGCCTTCGCCGGTCAGAACAACACGCACCGTCTCAGCAAGGATCAGAGCGTCGAGGAAAAGCGTGTGGTTTTTAACGTAATAAAGGTCGTACTGAAGCTTCTGAACCGCGTCATCCACCGTCGAACCGTACTGGAAGCGCACTTGAGCCCATCCGGTCAAACCCGGTTTGACGCTGTGGCGCACGGCGAAGAACGGAATATCGCGTGCCAGCTGATCGACAAAATAAGGACGCTCCGGACGCGGCCCGACCAAGCTCATCTCGCCGCGCAAAACATTCAGCAGTTGCGGCAATTCGTCGATACGGGTTTTGCGGATGATGCGGCCAATACGCGTGACACGGTCATCCTGTTTGCTCGCCCAGCGGGGCTTGCCGTCCTTTTCCGCATCGGTCCGCATGCTGCGGAATTTAATCACGCGAAAAACTCGACCGCCGCGGCCTACCCGTTCCTGGGTATAAAAAACCGGGAAGCCCGACTCGATAACAATCGCAACCGCGGCAAGCACCATTAACGGCAGTGCCAGCACCAGGAGAACGAGAGAGCCAACAATATCGAATGTACGTTTGATAAAAGACCGTACCAGTCCCTGCTTGAAACCATCGCCATAAATCAGCCAGCTTGCCTTTAAGGCATCGAGCCGGACCTGGCCACGCACACGCTCATAAAAGCTTGCAAGGTCAAGGACGCTGATACCTGCGAGTTTGCAGTCGAGCAACTGTTTTAAAGATAGAGAGCCACCCCGCCGTTCGCGTACAGCAACGATGATTTCATTGATCGAATGCGCGCGAACCGTATCGATCAAACTATGTGATTCCGGCAATACACGATGATTGCTGACCAATACATCATCATTATTAGGCGACGGATAGAAACCCACGACATCGAATGCAGCACGGCGAAAATGGTTCAGGCTATATTCGACTGCGGCCGCTTCATGCCCCGTACCAATCACCAATACGCGGCTGCGGCGCAAAATCGGCTCTCCCGATGTGCCGACAACCAAACCGCGCACAGCCAAAATGACACCGAGAATCAGGATAGCCGTGACTTCTCCCTGTTCGTGGCTGAAGTCGCCCCACGGCAACACACGAAAGACGATATAGGCAATTGGAATACTCGCGAGCAAGGACAACAAAATGCGCGCCACCGTGTCATACAGGCTTGACGAAGGAATTCCGTGATAAAGCCCGAGCGCACCGTTCAGCGCGATCATGATGAGCGCAAACACCAACGCGGAAGGAATCACGGGCCCCAACGCAGGAAAACCACCCCGCTGCTGAAGCAAAGCCGCAATCACGATGCCCACGAAGAGCAAAAGACTGTCCAGAACAAATTGCGCCAACGATGTGGCCGGCACATAGTGATTAAACAAGCGCAGCATGTTCCCTATCCGTTTCCGAAACACCGTCCAAAATGATGGGCCAAATAAATTACAAGCAGTTGATAGAGAACGATACCGGAGGGGCACGATAGGAACGCGTGATATCGGTCACGCGTTTGGCATCCATCAAAGGAAATTTATTTTTCCTCAAAAAATCAATCACTTGAAACCCACTTCGAGGAGAAAAAAAGCGTCGGGCTGTGCAACCTCTCACATCTCGATCCAGCGGATTAACAACCACCCCGGACCCTAAATGAGAGCCTTGGCGAGGGCGACCGAAATTTGCCGCACCGTTTCGCCCGCCTGCGGGAACGCCTTCCCCAGCGTCAGAAAGCCGTGAATCATACCGGACACTTCGATCCGTTCAACGCCTACTCCCGCATTCATCAAAGCCTCGGCATAAGCAAGACCATCGTCACTTAGAGGATCGCACTGCGCGAGAACCAGCAAAGTCGGCGGCAAACCGCCCAGAAACGCTGCATTCAAAGGCGAAGCCCGCCAATCCTCGCGCTCGGAAACAGCCGGGAGATAATGCTGCTGGAACCAGCGCACCACCGTTTCGTCGAGCATGAAACCATCGCCAAAAGCCTTGTGGCTGGGCCGCACGGAATTTTGATCGAGCGCCGGATAGACGAGACACTGCATCCTTACATGCGGCCACCCCGCATCCCGCGCAGCGATGGCCGCCACGGTGGCTAGATTGCCGCCGGCGCTGTCGCCGCCGAGCGCAATCCGCGCAGGATCGACCCCGATATCCGCGCCATTCGCAGCCAGCCAATCGAGCGCAAAACAAGCGTCTTCAACCGCGGCGGGGAAAGGATGCTCGGGGGCCAGGCGATAATCGACCGAAAAAACCGCGGCGCCGCTTGTATTGGCGATCTCGCGGCATAAGGAATCGTAGGCATCCACATCACCAAGCGTCCAACCGCCGCCATGCAGCCACAGCAATACCGGCAGGCGATGCTGCTCGGAAGCGGCGCGCGGGAGATAAAGGCGGGCGAACAGCACGCCGCCCGCCGCAGTCGGACGCGGCATCGGCACATCCAGCACGGCGGCGACCGGCTCAGGCGCCGGGCCATAAACAGCGATGAGTTTGCGAAATGCATGACGCGCCTGCGCCACACTCAACTCGTGCATGCGCGGGGCGCCCGGCCGATAGGCCTGCGCGAGCAGTTTGGCCGCACGCGGATCGAGCATCACGCGCCGCCGCGAAGCTTTAGATGGTTACGCGTTCGACGCGCAGATCAATCTTTGCCGGTGCGCCTTGGGTCAGCACTTTGGGCTGCGTCGTGTTGACGTAAAGCAGCTTGCCCTCGTAGGAAATACGCGCGGACAACACATAGGTACGCTGCTGGTCGATGCTGGCGGAAGGAATGGACAGTTCAAAGGGGATCGGCCCATCCTCTTCGGCGGACAGGCGGACGCGGGCAAGCTGTGCTGGCGCGCCAAGCCCCGAAACATCGGTGAGGACAATGTCGATCACAGCCTGGGGCGGCAGCGCCATGCCGTCGCCATAGTTGATGCGGCCTCGCACCGTTGCCTGGGCGGTCTCAGGAAGCGTCCCGCAGCCCGCCATCGCAAGGGCGAGCACCGCAAATGCCGTACTCCGGCGGCGACCGTTTGGTTTGCCTGCTGCCATGACTCTCAATACACTCAGGGATTGGACGCGATCCGGGGAGTCTAAAACTCGAACCCGAACCTTTTATAAAATTGATATTTTGCTGGTGCCGGGAGAGGGACTCGAACCCTCACAGTGTTACCACCGGCGGATTTTGAATCCGCTGCGTCTACCGATTCCGCCACCCCGGCGCAGAAACGACGATTATCGCGGAAACGCTCTTTTCCTTCAAGCAAAGGTTATGCCGTCATTTGTATCCGAGTTTGACTACGATCTCCCGCCCGAGTTGATCGCACAAGCCCCTTTGGCCAGTCGCAGCGCGAGCAGGCTGCTCGTCGCGCATCCTTCCGGGGAGCTTCAGAATCATCCATTCAGCGAACTGCCCAACTTTCTCAATCGCGGAGACTTGTTGGTTTTCAACGACAGCAGGGTGCTCCACGCCCGCCTCTTCGGCCGCAAAGCCACCGGAGGCGAAATTGAAATCCTGATCGAACGCCCGCTCGGGGAACACGAAGCGCTTGCGATGATCCGCGCGAGCAAATCGCCGAAGCCCGATAGCCTGCTGCGCGTCGCGGACGCCTTCGATGTCAAGGTGCTCGGCCGGGTAGGTGAATTTTTCCATTTGCGCTTCCCGCAAGAAGCCAATGTCATCGATTGGATCGAGCGCTACGGCCGCCTGCCGCTTCCGCCGTATATCGAACGCAGCGCCGGTGAAGCCGACGAAGCGCGCTACCAGACCGTCTACGCGCGCAATCTCGGTTCGGTTGCGGCGCCGACGGCCGGCCTGCATTTCGACGAAGCCCTGCTTGCCGAACTCGCCGCGCGCGGCGTGCGTACCGCTTATGTCACGCTGCATGTCGGGGCGGGCACCTTCCAGCCCGTGCGCGTCGAAAACCTCACTGAGCACAAAATGCACCGTGAATGCTATGTGATCCCACAGGACACGGTCGACGCGATTGCCGCAACACATGCCGCAGGCAACAAAGTCACCTGCGTGGGCACGACAAGCTTGCGCGCGCTCGAAGCGGCGGCGTTCGATGGCACGCTGAAAGCCGGCGCGGGCGAAACCGAACTTTTCATCACGCCGGGCTTCACGTTCCACGTCGCGGACAGGCTCATCACCAACTTCCATCTACCCCGCTCGACGCTCTTGATGCTCGTTTCCGCCTTCGCGGGTCAAGACCTGATCCGCAGCGCTTACGCCCACGCCATCGCAAACCGCTACCGCTTTTTCAGCTATGGCGACGCCATGCTGCTCGAAAGAAAACCCACATGAAATTCGACCTGCTTCACACTTCGGACGGCGCGCGCCGCGGCCGCCTGCAGCTTAATCACGGCATCGTCGACACCCCCGTCTTCATGCCGGTCGGCACTTACGGCACGGTGAAGGCGATGAGCCCGCACGAGCTGGACGAAATCGGCGCTCAGATCTGCCTGGGCAACACCTTCCACCTCTGGCTGCGGCCCGGGATGAAGGTGATGGAAACCTTCGGCGGCCTGCACGACTTCATGGGCTGGCGCAAGCCGATCCTGACCGACTCGGGCGGCTTCCAGGTTTTCTCGCTTGGCGCGCTGCGCAAAATCAGCGAAGAAGGCGTCAAGTTCAGTTCGCCGATCGACGGCGCGAAACTGATGTTGACGCCCGAAGAATCGATGCGGATTCAGCGCGGGCTCAATTCCGACATCGTGATGATCTTCGACGAATGCACGCCCTACCCCGCTGAGCATGCGGTCGCCGCGCAATCGATGCTGCTTTCGCAACGCTGGGCGCGCCGCTCGCGCGACGAGTTCGACCGGCTCGAAAACCCGAATGCGCTCTTCGGCATCGTGCAAGGCGGCATGCATGAAGATCTGCGCGACGAATCGCTCGCCGCCTTGATGGACATCGGCTTCCACGGCTTCGCCATCGGCGGTCTGTCGGTCGGTGAACCGAAGGAAGAAATGGAGCGGATTCTGAGCCACACCGCGCCGCGCCTCCCGGCCGACAAACCGCGCTACCTGATGGGCGTCGGCACGCCGGAAGACCTTGTGTATGGCGTTTCGCGCGGCATCGACATGTTCGACTGCGTGATGCCCACGCGCAATGCGCGCAACGGCTGGATTTTCACGCAATGGGGCAACCTCAAGATCCGCAACGCCAAGCACCGCAACGACCCGCGCCCGCTCGACGAAGCCTGCGGCTGCTACGCCTGCCGCCATTTCTCGCGCGCCTATTTGCACCACCTCGACCGCGCGAACGAAATCCTCGGCGCGCGCCTGATGACGATCCACAACCTTTACTACTACCAGCAACTGATGCGCGAAATGCGCGAAGCCATCGACCAGCAGGGCTTTGCCGCTTTCGTGGCGGACTTCCATAGCCGCCGCGGCCGGGGCATCGACTGAACACTAGAACTAATCCAGCCAGCTCAACCGAGAGAACCCGGCCGGACTGGTATACTTATATATTCGTTTTCACAATTTTTTCGGAGTGCAACGTCGTGCTGATTTCGAACGCCTACGCGCAAAGCGCTGGAACAACGGCTGATCCGATGGGCGGCTTCATGGGCTTGCCCTTCATTATTCTGATGTTCGTGCTGATGTACTTCATGATCATCCGCCCGCAACAAAAGCGCACCAAAGAGCATAAATCCCTGCTCGAAGCGCTGCAGAAAGGCGATGAAGTCGTCACCCAGGGCGGCATCGCCGGCAAGATCGTTGACGTGGGCGACGCCTACGTGCGCATCGAAATCGCCAGCAACACCGAAATACTGGTGCAAAAACCCGCCATCGCCGGGGTGCTGCCCAAAGGCACGCTCAAAAGCGTCTAAGCACACCCGATTCCGGCGGACACACCGCTTCAGGATGCATCGAGACGGCCCCCCTCGCCGTCTCACCCATGCCCTCGCAGCCAACGTCCCGATATCCACTTACCACGTCCTGCCAACATGAACCGTTACCCTCTCTGGAAGAACTTGCTAATCCTGGTGGTTCTGCTGTTCGGTGTCATCTACACGCTGCCGAACTTCTACGGCGAAGTCCCCGCTGTCCAGCTTTCCAGCGCCAAGAGCACGGTCAAACTTGCCGCGGACACCCAGGCGCGCGTTGAACAAACCCTTGCACAGGCTGGCATCGCGCACAATGGCATCTTCACCGACGCCACGTCGATCCGCGCCCGCTTCAACGACACCGACACCCAGCTCAAAGCCAAAGACGTGCTTGAGCGGGCATTCAACCCCGATCCTAACGACGCTTCTTACACTGTCGCGCTGAATCTACTCTCCGCCAGTCCCGCCTGGCTGACTTCGCTGCACGCATTGCCGATGTACCTCGGCCTCGATTTGCGCGGCGGGGTGCACTTCCTTTTGCAGGTCGACATGCAAGGCGCGATCACCAAGCGGCTCGATTCGGCGACCGGTGATCTGCGCACGATGCTGCGCGAGAAAAATCTGCGCCACGGTGGCATTTCGCGCGATGGCGAAACTCTTGTCATCCGTTTTCGCGAAGCCGATACCCGCAACAGCGCGCGCAGCCTGATCCGCGATCGTCTGCCTGAACTGCAACTCGCCGACAAAACCGAAGGCGAGGATCTGCTCCTGGTCGGATCGCTCTCTTTGCAAACGCAGCGCAAGATTCAGGAAGACGCCATCAAACAAAATATCGCCACCTTGCACAACCGCATCAACGAACTCGGTGTCGCCGAACCCGTGATTCAGCAGCAGGGCGCGGACCGCATCGTCGTGCAACTGCCGGGCGTGCAGGACGTCGCGAAAGCCAAGGAACTTATCGGCCGCACCGCCACGCTTGAAGTGCGCATGGTCGATGAAGCGGCAACGCAGTCCGGCTCCAGCGTCGGCGTCGATATTTTCCCCGAGCGCCGTAGAGACGGCACGATCCTGCCAATTCCGGTCAAGAAACAAGTGGTGCTGACCGGCGACCGCTTCAACGGCGCGGACGCGAGCTTCGACAACAACCACCAGCCCGCCGTCGCAGTGAATCTTGACGCCGCAGGCGGACGCATCATGCGCGATGTCACGCGCGAGAACATCGGCAAACGGATGGCGATCATCCTGTTCGAGAGAGGCAAAGGCGAAGCGATTTCGGTCGCCACGATTCAAGGCGAATTTTCGAGCCGCTTTCAGATCACCGGCCAGTTCACAGCAGAGGAAACCAACAACCTCGCCATTCTGATCCGCTCCGGCGCACTCGCCGCACCCATGGAAATCGTAGAAGAACGCACGATCGGCCCGAGCCTGGGCGCGGAAAACATCAGCAAGGGCTTCCACTCCACCCTGTGGGGCTTTGTCGCCATTGCGATCTTCATGATGCTGTACTACATGCTCTTCGGCGTGATTTCCGTTCTTGCGCTGGCCTCGAACCTGCTGCTGCTGCTCGCGATCCTTTCCTTGCTGCAAGCGACGCTGACCTTGCCGGGCATCGCGGCGATCGCCTTCACGCTCGGCATGGCGATCGACGCGAACGTGCTGATCAACGAACGTATCCGCGAAGAGCTGCGCAACGGCTCGACGCCCCAGGCGGCCATTTCGGCCGGTTACGAACGCGCGTTCGGCACGATTCTCGACTCCAACGTCACCACGCTGATCGCCGGTATCGCCCTGCTGATTTTCGGCAGCGGCCCGATCCGCGGCTTCGCCGTTGTGCACTGCCTCGGCATTCTGACTTCGATGTTCAGCTCAATCCTCGTCTCGCGCATGCTGGCCAATTTCATTTATGGCCGCCGCCGTAAGCTCGAAAAAATATCGATCGGCCAGATCTGGCGCCCCACAGCCAGCAAGACCTAAGTTCAGCGCCAACCCAGACCACAAGGGAATTCAAGCATGGAATTCTTTCGCATCAAAAAAGACATCCCCTTCATGCGGCATGCGTTGGTTTTCAACGTCATTTCGATCATCACCTTCCTCGCCGCAGTGTTTTTCCTCTTCGCGCGCGGCCTGCATTTCTCGGTGGAATTCACCGGCGGCACCGTCATGGAGGTTAGCTACGCCGAAGCCCCGCAGCTCGACGGCATCCGCGACGCCTTGACGCACGCGGGTTTTGTCGACGCGCAAGTGCAAAACTTCGGCACCTCGCGCGATGTGATGATCCGTCTGCCCAACCGCGGCGCGGAAACCAGCACGCAGATTTCCGAGCGCGTCATGACCACGCTAACGCAAGGTTTCAGCGCGGAACAGAAGAAGCCCGAAAAACGCCGCGTCGAATTCGTCGGCCCGCAAGTCGGCAAGGAACTCGCCTCGGATGGCGCGCTGGCCCTGCTGCTCGTGATTGTCGGCATCGTCGGCTACCTCGCGGTGCGTTTCGAATGGCGCCTGGCCGTCAGCACGATCATCGCCAACCTCCACGACGTCGTCATCATTCTCGGCTTCTTCGCCTTCTTCCAATGGGAATTCTCACTCGCCGTGCTGGCGGCGGTCCTCGCGGTGCTCGGCTACTCGGTCAACGAATCGGTCATCATTTTCGACCGCGTGCGCGAAACCTTCCGCAACAGCCGCAAACGCGGCCTGAGCGTGCCGGAAGTGCTCGACCACGCAATCACGAGCACGATTTCGCGAACGATCATCACGCACGGATCGACCGAAATGATGATCCTCTCGATGCTGATCTTCGGCGGCGAAACGCTGTTCTACTTCGCGCTCGCCATCACCATCGGCATTCTGTTCGGCATCTATTCCTCGGTGCTCGTCGCCGCCCCGCTCGCGATGTGGCTCGGCGTCAAGCGCGAACAATTCATCGTTCAGCCGAAGCAGAAGCAGGAAGCCGTGGTTTAGAACCCGTTTTAATCTGTCATTACAGGAACGAACATGGCAGCAGTCATGCCCGCGCCGGCCGCCAGCCGGCATCTGATGTCCGGCAACGAGGCCGTCGCCCGCGCCGTGTGGGAATCCGGCGTAAAGGTCGCCGCCGCCTATCCGGGCACACCGTCGACAGAGATGCTGGAAGCGCTCTCGACCTACCCGGACATCTACACCGAATGGTCGGTCAACGAAAAAGTCTCGCTCGAAGTCGCCACCGGCGCCGCCTATGCCGGCTCGCGCGCCTTCTGCTGCATGAAGCACGTCGGCATGAACGTCGCCTCCGACGCACTGATGACCCTGACCCTGACCGGCGTCATTGGCGGCCTGGTGATCGCCATCGCCGACGACGTCGGTCTTTCCTCCTCGCAGAACGAGCAGGATTCCCGCTACTGGGGCCGCTTCGCCCATGTGCCGGTATTCGAGCCGGCCGACTCGCAGGAAGCCTACGCCATGACCGGGGCCGCCTACGAGTTGTCGGAGCGCTTCCAGGTGCCGGTGATCCTGCGCATGACCACGCGCATCAACCACGTCAAATCGCTGGTCACCGTCGGCGAGCGCGTGACACACGTCGGCGCCGGCTTCAAGAAAGAGCCGGGGCGCTTCGTGATGGTGCCTGGCAACGCCGGCAAGCGCATTCCGCTGATGTTCGCGCGCGATGTCGAACTGCGCGCCCTAGTCGAGACCTCGCCGCTCAATTTCATCGAGGACGGCAGCGATAAACGCATCGGCTTCATCGCCTCCGGCCCGGCCTACATGCACGTCAAAGAAGCCTTCCCCGACGCGCCGGTGCTGAAACTCGGCCTCTCGCATCCGCTACCGCTCGAAAAATGCCGGGAACTGGCGGCCCGGGTCGAACGGGTCGTCGTCGTCGAGGAAGTCGAGCCGCTAGTCGAGACCGAGCTGAAAGCCCAGGGCCTGCCGGTGCTCGGCAAAGAAATCCTGCCGCGGCAGGGCGAACTGTCGCCGGACGTGCTGAAGCCCGCGATCGCCCGCCTGCTCGGCGAGCCGGAACCGGCCCCGACAACCATCGCGCCGATGCCGGTGTTCCCGCGGCCGCCGACCATGTGTGTCGCCTGCCCGCATCTCGGCGTCTATTACACGCTATCCCAGGTACGCAACATCCACATCGCCGGCGACATCGGGTGTTATTCGCTGGGTGCTGGCCACCCGTGGAATGCGCTCGACACCTGTCTCTCGATGGGTGCCTCGATGGGCGTCGCGCTCGGCCTGGACAAGGGCCGCGGCGAAGCCGACAAGGACAAGCGCATCGTCGCCGTCATCGGTGATTCGACCTTCCTGCACATGGGCATGCAGGGCCTGCTCGACATGGTCTACAACCAGGGCAGCGTCACCGTCCTGCTCCTCGACAACCGCGCCGTCGGCATGACCGGCGGCCAGAACAACCCCGGCAACGGCCGCGACATCCACGGCGAGGAAGCGCCGCGCGTCGACTTCGCCAAGCTAGTCGCCGCCCTCGGCGTCAAGGAAGAGCGCATCCATGTCGTCAACTCCTACGAGCTGCCGGTGCTGTTCAAGACCATCCGCGAGGAGGTCAAGGTGCCGGAGGTCTCGGTCATCATCACCGACCAGCCCTGCGTGCTGATCAAGGACTACCACAAGCTCAAGCCCTACGAAGTCATTAACGATCGCTGCACCGGCTGCGGCAACTGCCTCGACGTCGGCTGCCCGGCCATCCACGTCACCCGCCGCGGCAAGGAAGTCAAGCCCAGTGGTAAGGAAGTCGATCTCGCCTTCGTGCGCATCGAAACCTCGGTGTGTACCGGCTGCGGCCTGTGTGTCCAGCCCTGCGCCCCCAAAGCTATCGTCCACCACACGCCGGTCGCGCCGATCCGCATCGTCAAAGAAGGGGCCGGCGCATGATCACCACCAATATCCTCGTCGTCGGCATCGGCGGCCAGGGCGTCATGACCGCCACCGAAATCCTCGCCGAAGCGGCCATCGCCATCGGCCACGATGCCAAGAAGACGGAAGTTGCCGGCATGGCCCAGCGCGGCGGCGTCGTTTCCTCACACCTGCGTTTCGGCTCCCGGGTGCTCTCGCCGCAGATCACGCCCGGCACCGCCGACGTGCTGCTCGGCTTCGAATCGGCCGAGGCGATGCGCTGGCAACACATGTTGAAGCCGGGTGGCATGACGCTGATGAACATCGCCCGCCTGGTGCCGCCGGTGGTCGAACTGGGGCTGTTCGACTACCCCACCAACCCGCTGGCGGAAATCCGCCGCCACGGCAACCCGGTGCATGCCTTCGATGCCACCGAAATCGCCCTCGAACTCGGCGACATCCGCCTCGGCAATACCGTCATGCTCGGCGCCATCGCCGATCACTTGCCCTTCCCAGCCGCAACACTGCTCGACAGTGTGCTCAAGCGCTTCCGGAAGAAGGGCGAGAAGCTAGTCGATCTCAACCGCCGCGCCTTCGAAGCTGGCCGGGTAGCGGCTGTTGACGTCAGGGAAGCGGTGCCGGTCTGATCGCACGGCCCCGCGCCGCACGGGCGGGCCGTTTAAAAGTCAGCCGGATTCAGCCGAAGCAGGCAATCGTCTCCAGGGTGACAACGCTTATGTCGTCTTGGGAAAAAACACCACGCCCGGCAGTGTCTCGAAGTGCGCGTCGCATGTCAGCAGTTCCGCCCGCTGATGTTGTGCTGTGGCACAGACGATGGCATCGGCCGTTGCGAGCCTGTGCTCACGATGCAGGTCCGCCGCAAGCAGAGCAATGGCCGTGTCTAACGGGACAACGGTGCATTTTTGCGTATAGGCGATCACCTGATCGGCCTGCTCCTCGCCAACTTCGCGCACCAGCCACTTCGAGAGTTCGAGTTGCACGATAGTTGGTACGATGCACTGCGCCTTGGCCGGGAACTGCTTGCCTAGTCTTTGTCCAACCGCACTGCCGGTAAGCCACTCGATCCAGGCCGAGGTATCGACGACGCACAGCGGGGACGACATATCAGTAGCGGTCCTTGCGGTCGCGGTAGCCATCCTTGCATGCACCCTTGGCAATACCCGCCAGTTGATCGAGTTCGGGTACAGGCATCATCAGAACACCCTTGCCCTTGGGGATAAACACGAACTCCTGCCCCGCTTGCCAATGCTGTTCCTCACGCACGGCCTTGGGGATGGAGATCTGGAACTTACTCGACAGGGTAGCGGTTGCGCTCACATTGACACCTCATCGACATCGATCGAATTTCGGTAAGAATACAGAACTCTCCGCTCGCCGCGCCAGCATGCGTTGGCGAGCCGCCCCAAGTTTAAAGGCTTTCGCGCCACGAACGCTCAGGTGTTCTGCACCACGATATTCGGAAACTTGAAACGCATATCGCGCGCTTTTTCGGCAATCGCAATCGCAACCTGGCGCGCGATTCCGCGATACGCCTCGGCCAGCGGACCGTGAGGATCGGCAACCACGGTCGGCGTGCCGGAATCGGTCTGCTCGCGGATGCGGATATCGAGCGGCAGCGAGCCCAGGAAAGGCACGCCATAATCGGCGCACATCTTCGCGCCGCCGCCGGCGCCGAAAATAGGCTCAGCATGGCCGCAGTTCGAACATATATGAATGCTCATATTTTCGACGATGCCTAAGATCGGGATGCCGACCTTCTCGAACATTTTCAGCCCCTTGCGCGCATCGAGCAGGGCGATGTCCTGCGGCGTCGTCACGATCACTGCGCCCGTCACCGGCACGCTCTGCGCGAGCGTCAGTTGAATGTCGCCGGTGCCGGGCGGCATATCGACCACCAGATAATCGAGATCGTCCCAATTGGTTTCCGTCAGCAGCTGACGTAAAGCCTGTGTGGCCATCGGCCCGCGCCAAACCATCGGCTGCTCGGCATCGACGAGAAAGCCGACCGAATTCGCCTGCAAACCGTGCGCGCGCAGCGGAAGCATCGTCTTGCCGTCTTCCGATTCGGGCCGCTCGCCGTGCAGACCGAGCATTTGCGGCAGGCTCGGACCATAAATATCGGCATCGAGAATGCCGACACGTGCGCCTTCCTGCGCCAGGGCGAGCGCAAGATTCACCGCGGTCGTACTCTTGCCGACACCGCCCTTGCCGGACGCAACGGCAACGATGTTCCGCACGCCCGGCAACAACTTCACATTGCCTTGCACCGTGTGGGACACGATGCGCGAACCGACATTCACCCGCACTTGCGCCACGCCTTGCGCGCGCAGCGCCGCCTCGACATCGCCCGCGATCCCGGCAAACTGGCTCGCAGCCGGATAGCCGAGTTCGAGATTGGCCTCAACCGCATCTCCCACGATGCGCACCGCCTTCACCGCCTTGGCCGCAGAGAAAGATTTTTGGGTATTCGGATCGATCAACGCACCGACCCATTCCGCGATTTGCTGCTCGGTAAAACTCATCGCCATCCACCTTTTATTTAACCCGACTAATTTAGTCGAATTTACCACGCGGACATGGCGAATGTGTTTTTCAACAGCATGGTAGATTCCAATTTTCCGGATCCGGCAATCGATTGAATAACTCCAGCCGCTTCTTCTTTAAGCGGGCTCAAGCAGGAGCATGTAATGAAATACGGTGACAAGAACCTTTCGGGCATCACAATACTGCTTAGTTTCGCAGTTTGTGGCTGCGGAAATACTGTCTCAGCATCCACTCAAAATCAGAGCCAGGGTCAGAAAACGAATTCAGCACTCATGCATTACATGGCTAGCGAAGAAACCGGAGCGGCTGTTTTTACACGAAGAGGCACCGTGATTGCACAGAATGGATGTGTGAAAGCACGCGAAATCCAGGGGAAAACGAGCCCTCCTGAAATAACCGAACAACAGTTAGACCCGAGGATAGGCCCCATTCGCATTGAAGAATATTTCAGCGAAAATCAGTATGCGCGTTACTCCCTCTCCTACGTCCCCATCATTTCAGAGGGATGCGTGGTTGAAGCAAGGGAGACCATCACTTTCAAGTCCAATTCGCTGACGAATGGCAAGACGATATCCTGGCGCAAAGCAGGCGGAGTGTATGGCAAGCGGATTGTGCACATTTCCGCCCCGCCTTCTCCGGAACTGAAGAGTGCTTTGGCCGCCCTTGCCGGTTCAATGACCACGGCCTCTAAAAACATCCCGAAGATAGCCATCCCGACGGGAGCAACGCGGACAATCGCCGGCCTGGAGTGTAAAGAATACGAGTGGCAGGATGGCTCGGGAAGATCGGCATGCTATGCCACCGTTTCAAACCCAAGGCCACTCATCCCAAACGGACACAGGGATTACGACAATTTTCCCCTATTCATCAAAATGGCCCCAAAAGGCGAAGACGACGCGAGCCTGGGGATACATACGCAAGCAATCGAAGTAGACCTGTCCATTCCGCTGGATTCATCCAAGTTCGACCCCGAGGCGCTTTGATTGCAGGGTTCTCTTTCGTTTCGATATCGATCGAAATAGATACTCACATGCTCTGTGGCGTGCAATACGCCGTGGCAATGTCTCCGCGCTTCCGACAGCGCCAACAAAACACCCAATTCGCGCCCAATCGTCAAATTCGCCCCCTCCATTTGTAAATATCTTTAACTTGTCCGTTACCAACTGCCATATGACATTCAGATACATATAGTGCGCGGCTCCCTTTACGGCATACATGCATTCGTATTGGTTCAAGAGAGTTCATGCACCCGCGCACGACCTCTACACGGAAAACAGTTCAATGCATCGACGTCGCTCGCACACGATGAACAGCAATGCGCCGACAGAATGACTCCACAGGAAAAGAAGTGATGACGCCCCACGCACCCCGCACCCGGCCCGCGTTGTATCGCGCAGCACTCGGTGTTGTTTTTGGCCTCACACTCGCTCTGAGTGGCACGGCGCACGCCGACTGCGGCCCATCCAACGGCGACCCCAGCCCCGCCTCGGAGGCGTGCACCCGCAGCGTGACCGAAAGCGGCTCGGGCGATGTCGCCAGCGGCGCGGGCAATCCGATCGATCTGCGCAGCGGCAACAAGTACCGCCGCGAGGTCGATCTGGCGGCACTCCCGGGCGAGGCCGGGTTGGAGATCGTGCGCCACTACAACAGCCTGACCGAGCGCATCGGCTTGCTCGGGCGCGGCTGGAATCTGTCGTTCGAACTCGCTCTGTTCGTGCTGCGGGATTCGATTCAACTGCTGCAAGGCGATGGACGCCGGATCATCTTTGCGTGCGGCCAAGATTCGGTGTGCCGCGCACAGAATCCCGCCGACGGGGAAGTGAGCGAATCGCCTGAGCGCTTCGAGTGGGTACTGCCGGACGGGCGGCGTTTTACGTTCCGGCGCAGCCAGGAGAGGCGTCTGATACGCGGGCGCATCGAGCAATTACAGTTGCCCGGCGGCGGGGGCTGGACTTGGCATTACGGTCCGCATAACGAGTTGCTGGCGGTCTCGGATGCGGCCGGACGCAAGCTGAGTTTGCTCTACGATGCGCGCGGGCGATTGAAACGCATCAAGAGTCCGTTGGGCGAGTTCGCTTATTCGCGCGATAAGACGGGGCGGCTGGTGGAAGTCTCCGGCCCACAGGGCCATGCGCGCCGCTACTTTTATGAGGATGCGCGGCGCACGTACTTGCTCACCGGCATCGAGGAGAATCAGGCGCTGCCCGATGAGGCCAATCCGCGCTGGCAGCGCGTGGCGACCTATGCCTACGATGAATCCGGACGCGCCATCCTTTCCGAAGGCGCGAACGGGGCGCATCGCGTGCGTGTGGCGTGGAATATGGCGCTGGGTCAAACACGCGATGGGGCCGACGGTGAGGCGGTACTGACCAACGCCAGCGGGGCGGTAACGCGTTATCGCTTCAAGGAGATTGCGGGGCTCACGCGGTTGATCGAGGCGCGCGGGCCGGGCTGCCCCACTTGCAGTCCGGGCGATGTGCGCTATGCGTGGGCCGCACAGGGCCAACTCGCAGCGAAAACCGTGCTCGATGCGCAAGGCAATCCGCTGCGCGCCGAGCGTTTTACTTACGATGGGCTGGGCCGGCGCATGAGCGTCACGCGGCAGATTTATACGGCGGGCAAACCCGGCCCGATCGAACCCGTGCGCCGTTTTGAATACGCCGGGCGTGCTTGGCAGCCCACGCTGATCGCCGAGCCTTCGGTGGTGGCCGGACAGGAACACCGCTGGCGGCTGGATTACGATGCGCAGGGTGCGCTGATTGGCATCCGGGAAACGGGCTATACGCCCGCAGTCGAGAATCGCGCAGTGGCCAGCACCACCCGCGTCACGACGCTCACCCGCGACGCCAAGGGACGGCTGACGGTCCTCGACGGTCCGCTGCCCGGCTCTACCGATAGCGTGCACTACGCCTACGACGCGACCGGCCAGATTACGCAGGTGCGCACGCCGGACGGGCGGACCCTCGCCATCGAGAAGCGCGACGCCGCAGGTTTTCCAACCCGCTGGCGCGTCAGTTGGGGAGCGGAACAAGCGAGGACGGAAACCTTCAGCGCCGAGCGCGATGCGCGTGGGCGGCTCACGCGTTTGACGCGCCGCGCCGAACGCGGCGGCGGCAACGAAGCCATCGAACAGACGCTGCGCTATGCCTATGACGCCGCAGGCCGGCTCATCACGCTGACCGGCCCGGACGGCTTGACCGAGCGCATCGGCTATGACGCGGCGGGCCAGCCGACGGAACAGATCGCCCCCGACGGCAGCCGCCTGCGGCTGACCCGCGATCTCGATGGGCGCATTGCCGAGACGCAACGTTTGGACCCGCAAGGCGAACTGCGCCAAGCCGAACGCTTCCTGCGCAATGAACGCGGGGAGCTTAGCGGGATCGAGGATGCGCTTGGGAAAGTGCTCGCACTCGCGTATGCGCCGGGCAAGCTCACGCTCGAAAATGCGGCGGGAGTACGTACCGAGCACGAACTCGACGTCGAGGGGCGCTTGACGCGCCGCAGCGAGGCCGTGGGCACACCGGAAGCGGCGAGCCTGCGCCTAGCCTACAACCGCGATGGGCTGCCCACGCGGCTCAGTGACGCGCTCGACAACGTGACCGAGCGTGCCTATGACGATTTCGGCCAGCTTGTGCTGGAGGTGAGCCCGGACCGGGGGAGGCGCTTTCATGCTTACGACGTGGCCGGGCGTGAGATTGCGCTGCGCAACGGCAACGGTGGAACCACGACCTTCCAATACGACGCAGCTGGGCGGCTGATCGCGCAAGGCACGCCCGAGCATCCGGGGCTGATCCGCACGACGTGGCGCGAGGGCTTGCTGAGCGAAACCCGCGCCCGCACGAATGCGCCCGGCACACCCTTGCGCGAGGTACGCCAGAACCGCTATGACGCGGCCGGGCGGCTCACCGAGGAACGGCTTTGGCGGGTGCGCCTGAACGATGCCGACGCCGACACAAATTACAACGACAGCACCCAGGCAAAGCCCGACACCCTGGGTTTCCTGTGGACCACGCGTTATACGTATGACGCGGCGGGACGCCGCAGCGAGGAGATCCGCCCGGACGGCCACCGCGTGCGCTGGCGTTATGCGGACAACGGCCAACTCGCCGGGATCGATTTCGACGGCCAACCCGTGCTCGATGCACTACGCGCGAGCCGCTACAGTGGGACCGAGAGCTGGCGCTACGGCAATGGGATTGAACGCGATCTGACCCAGGATGCGCGCGGGCGGATCACGCAAATCACGGAGACGCGCCGCGCGCCGGGTTCGTGGTGGGCACGCCTCTTTCTGGCGCTCACACCACGCGAATTCGGCGAGCGCCAACTCACCCGATGGGACGCTTGGGAACACCAAGCTTTCAGCACCCAGACGCAGACGTTCGATGCGGTGAACAACCCGACCGCGATTACGCGCGGGTTCGACGCTCACACCCAAACCTTGCACTTGGGCTACGATCTGCGCGAGCGCCTGACGGCTTGGCATGATGAGACCCGCAACACGCGCTACACCCTGGATGCCAATAGCAACCGCGTCGCGGAAAGCTCGAACGAAGGGGAAGAGAAAGACGAAGGGAAAGATCAAAGCGAAACCGGACCCCGGCTGATCTACCGCTATCAGCCCGGCACGAACCGCTTGCTGGCACGCGGCGAAGTCCAGCAAACCTTCCGTGCCGACGGGGTGCCGCTCACGCAAACGCATCCGGCCTGGCAACGCCAGTTGGATTACGACGGCGATGGGCGTCTCATTGGAGTGCGCACGCAAGCCACCGCCGACGCGCCGACGCAAACCGTGCGCTACGCGATCGGCCTGAACGGCGAGCGCATTGCGCGCCGCGCCGAGGGCCACACGACGTATAGCCTGTATGCCGAGCAGCATCTGACGATGGAGGCCGATGAGGCCGGGCGCATCACGCGCCACTACATTTACC
>Ga0123357_10000025_pt1 | contig 131170 bp, 103 predicted proteins | sample TergutEmb28metaG_FD_89873 | JGI IMG/M metagenome (GOLD analysis project Ga0123357, IMG submission 89873) | Embiratermes neotenicus P4 segment gut microbial communities from Petit-Saut dam, French Guiana - Emb289 P4 | ecosystem: Host-associated > Arthropoda: Insects > Digestive system > Gut ...
ACCGCTTTCGATTTGGCGCGATCCCTTCGTTGGGGCCTGCGGTGCGGTCCTCAAAGCCCACCAAGGCTGTTCCGGTCCGCTCCTCGGCCCCGCCTCGGCCTCGCGCCAACTTGAAAGCGGTCTAAGTTTGCTTGGAGCGGCGGCCTTTCACGCGCTCTTCGACGGGACCGCTTGCGCCGATGCCGCCGCCAGTGCCCGTGGTGCGGGTGCGAGCAAGGCGACCTCCGCCCAGATCAGCGCGCTCGCGTCCACCATGATCACGCCACGACGCGCGATCGGGATCGTTCGGATAGCGACCGCCGCTTGCTCCTCGGCGCGCGCCGCCGCCCCAATCCTCGCTCACGTCGTAACTCCGGCGACCCGGCGAGCCACCGCCGTAACGTGGCAAACCGCTTTCGATTTGACGCGATCTCTTCGTTGGGGCGGACTTCGGACGCGCTCCGCGACCGCGGCTTTCGCCTTTTGCTCCCGCAGCCACTCCCGCCGCAACGGAGCGCGGCACACCGTAGGTCTTTTTCAGCGCAATGAGCTCGTCGCGCGTCAGGCGGCGAAACTGACCCGGCTTTAGCCCCTCCGCGTTGATATCCGCGAAAGAGAGTCGTGCGAGACGCATCACCGGGAATCCGGTTGCTTCGCCCATGCGCCGAATCTGCTGATTTCTGCCTTCGCGAAGGGTCAACTCAATCCACGTCTTGTCACCTTCATAGCGATCGAGGCGTACCTCGGCAGGCAACGTCACTCCGTCCTCGAGGTGCACGCCTTTGCGAAAGTGATCGAGATCGGCCTCCGTCATCACACCCTTGACTTTGATCACGTACGTCTTCGGTACCGCGCGCTTTGGGTGCAAAAGTGCGTCGGCGAACTCGCCGTCGTTCGTCACGAGCAATACGCCGCTCGTGGCGAAGTCGAGGCGCCCCACCGGGTAGACGCGCGCGCCGAGACTCGTGAGCAGTTCGCGCACAGTGGGTCGTCCTTCCGGATCGCTCATCGTCGAGACGACGCCGCGCGGCTTGTGCAGCACCGCGTAGATGAAGTCCTCGGCGACGACGCGCTTGCCGTCGACTTCGATGCGATCACGGCGCGCGTCGGCCTTGGCGCCAAGTTCGGTGATCACGCGCCCGTTGATCCGGACGCGGCCCTCGGTGATGAACGTTTCGGCGGCGCGACGCGACGCGATTCCCCCGCGTGCAAGGATCTTCTGGATGCGTTCCATGATGCGCGAACCTGCGGCGCGCGCCCCACCATAAACGGCCGGCACGCGGGACCGCAAGATGAGGCCTGAAACCTCTACCTTGCTTGGAAGATAACTTGTTGAATTTATTGATGTTATTTCGGAAGCTTCTCGCCACTCAAGGAAGTTGTTCCGGAGTTCAAGGTCGCCCTTGACCATCAGGTATGTTCACGTAGTGTATATCCACGAAGTGAACATCCACCGCGTTCTCATCGTCCCCGAATTCGGGAAAAGAAGGAGCGACCGAGCACGTTCCGAAGCGTGCTAACTGGTAGGCACGTCTCAGGCTCCGTCGGGCCTTAATGCGTCAATAACAGGAAGCTTTCCGATTCATGCGGAAGAAGATCTCGACCACCATCTACGTGACGCTGGAGCAGGCTGACAAGCTGAAGCTCCTGCACGAGCGCACGAAGGTGCCCGTCTCGGTCTACATCCGCGAGGGAATCGACCTGGTGCTTCGTCACTACGCGCACCTTCTGCCTGGCCAGCTCACGCTCGTTGACGCCGAACCAAGCGCGAATGCGTCGCCAACGCCGCCGGATGTTTCCGAGGACCGCACAACGCCAACGAGCACCGACGCCCCTCCTGCCGTGGCCGCTGCCGCCGCCCAGAAGTAAACGCGCCCCGCGAATTCAGACGAGGACCGTGCGTTTCGACTAGGGTGCGCCCGTCCTGTGCCATTTCCTCAATCCAAGATTCGCAATTTTTCGATTATCGCCCACATCGATCACGGCAAATCCACGCTCGCCGATCGAATTCTCGAGATCACGGGGGCGCTCACGCAGCGCGAGGCGCGCGAGCAGTTCCTCGACAAGATGGACATCGAGCGAGAGCGCGGCATCACGATCAAGGCGCAGAACGTCCGACTCCGATACACCGCGAAAGACGGCGAAATCTACCAGCTAAACCTCATCGACACGCCGGGCCACGTCGATTTCAATTACGAAGTCTCGCGAAGCCTCTCGGCGTGTGAGGGTGCGATCCTCGTCGTTGATTCCACTCAAGGGGTGGAAGCGCAAACGCTTGCGAACGTGTATCTGGCGATCGACCAGGGCCTCGAGATCCTCCCGGTCCTCAACAAAGTGGACCTTCCTTCGAGCGATCTCGACAAGACCAGGCAGGAGATCGAGCAGATTATCGGCCTCGATACGTTGGACGCCGTGCCGTGCAGCGGCAAGACGGGCGTGGGTGTGCCCGATATCTTGGAACAGATTGTACGGAAGGTGCCGCCGCCAAAGGGCAACGGAGATGGCCCCCTCCGCGCGCTCATCTTCGATTCCTGGTACGACAGCTACCGCGGCGCGATGATCATGTTTCGCGTCGTCGACGGCACGATCCGCCGGGGTGACAAGGTCCGCTTCATGGCGACCAAACGCGAATACGAAGTCACCGAGCTCGGAACCTTCACGCCGCACGCCGCGACGCTCGAGGAAATCGGTCCGGGCGAGGTCGGTTTTCTCGCGGGAAATATCAAGAGCGTTCACGATACGAAAGTTGGCGACACCATCACGCACGCGCCAAGCCAAACTCACAAGCCTGCAACCCTACCGTTGCCTGGCTTCAAAGAAGTAAAGCCCATGGTCTTTGCGGGCATCTTCCCAACGGACAGCACCGACTATCCGGCCTTGCGCGACGCGCTCGAGAAGCTGCAAATGAACGACGCGGCCTTCAGCTTCGAGGCCGATTCCTCAGAGGCACTCGGGTTCGGCTACCGCTGCGGATTTCTCGGCTTGCTTCATATGGAGATTATCCAAGAGCGGCTCGATCGCGAATTCAATCTCGATCTCATCACGACGGCGCCGAGCGTCGTCTACCACGTAGTTACGACCGCGGAATCGACGGAAAACATGATCATCGTCGACAACCCGACGAAGCTTCCGCCGCCGCAGAACATCGACCGCATCGAAGAGCCCTTCGTGAAACTCACGGTGCATGTCCCGCAGGAATACGTCGGCGCAGTCCTCACCCTCTGCCAAGACAAACGCGGCACGCAGCTCGACATGACGTGCCCGAGCGCGGATCGTTACATCATTGTTTACGAAATTCCGTTTGCCGAGGTTCTCTTCGACTTTCACGATAAACTGAAAAGTATTTCGCGCGGATATGCGTCCATGGATTACGAGCTTACCGGCTACAAGCCCGGGAATCTCGTGAAGGTCGATATGCTCGTCAACGGGGATCCGCTCGACGCACTCAGCATCATCGTACACCGCGATCGAGCTTACAACCGCGGGCGCGCCCTGGCGGAGAAGCTAAAAGAATTCGTGCCCCAGCAGCAATACGAAGTTGCCATTCAAGCCGCCATCGGAGGCAAAATCATCGCGCGCGAGACCGTGCGTGCGCTGCGCAAAGACGTCACCGCGAAATGCTATGGCGGCGATATCTCAAGAAAGCGCAAGCTCCTCGAAAAACAGAAAGAGGGCAAGAAGCGCATGAAGCAGGTCGGCAACGTCGAGATCCCACAAAAGGCGTTTTTGGCAATCCTCAAGGTAGATCAATAATGTCCGCCAAAATCGCGGCTCTCACCGCACGCATCAACGCCGAACAGCCGGACGACGAGCACGCAGGCAACGGCCGGTGGACCTACGAAGGCTCCGTCCCGTTCGCCGATCTCGGCGCGGCGGCTTTGGATGCCAAGGTCCCGCACGTGCATCGTTTCAGGCTCGGAAACGGCCTGCGCCTGCTCCTCCTCGTCGACAAGAGCGCACCCGTCGTCAGCTACTTCACGTGGTTTCGCGTTGGATCGCGCCATGAGAAACCCGGCAAAACCGGTCTCGCACATCTGTTCGAGCATCTCATGTTCAATGAGACCGACAACCTCGAGGCGGGGGAGTTCGATCGCAAGCTCGAAGAAAACGGCGCCGAGTCGAACGCCGCCACGTGGCTCGACTGGACTTACTATTACGAGTCCTTACCGAAAGATCGGCTCTCGCTCGCCGTGAGGCTCGAGAGCGAACGGATGGCTCATCTCGTTCTGCGTGAGCCGCAGGTCGTCAGCGAAAAAGAGGTCGTGGCAAACGAGCGCCGCATGCGCGTCGACGACGACGTGGAGGGCGCCGCGAACGAGATGCTCTACAAGATGGCGTTCACGAAGCACCCGTACCATTGGCCAACGATCGGCTGGATGCAGGACATCGAAAACTTCACGCCTGCCGACTGCACGACCTTCTACAAGACCTATTACGCGCCGAACAACGCCACGATCGTCGTGGTTGGCGACGTACGCGAGGCCGAAGTCCTCCAAAAGATCCGCGACGGTTACCGTACGATTTCATCTTCCGTTTTGCCTGACGAAGACACGTTCCCCGAGCCGCCGCAGCTCGAGACGTGTGAGCTCACGTTGAAGAAGCCGACGGCGAGCGAGAAGATGCTCATCGGCTACCGCGGACCCGCACTCGGTGACGCCGACCACGCGACCTTGTCCGTCTTGAACGAGGTGCTCTTTGGCGGACGCGCGGCGCGGATGTATCGCGAGCTCGTCGTCGACAAAGAGCTCTGCACCGATCTGCGCGGCTGGGTATCGACGTTCCGGGATCCCGGTCTTTACGAAATCTATTTCACCGCGCGCCCTGGCGTCGCCATCGGCGACGTGATGAAGGTCGCGGACGGCGAGCTTGCGAAGGCGCGAGAGTCGCTCGTGACCGACGAAGAGCTCGCGCGCGCCAAAGCCAGACTCGAGCTCGGGCTGCTTCAATCGCTCGAGACGATCGGCGGCAAGGCCGAGCAACTCGGCTTTTACGACACGGTGCTCGGCGATCCAACGGCGGCATTCCGCAGGCTCGAGGCCTACCGCCGCGCAACCGCGGGAGAGTTGCGGACCGCGGCGCGGCGCTACTTCAACGATCAGACGCGGACGATGATCCGCGTCGTGCCCGAGTCGACGCCGACCGAGGAGAACGCAGAGTGACGCGCAAGATTTCCAGCTCTCGTGACTCAAGCACGGTGCGCTTCGATCTCGGGGGCGGCGCGATGGGCTTCGTGGAGAGCTCGCCGTCGGTGCCGCTCGTGTCGATCGTCGTCGCACTCCGAACCGGATCGGTTGCCGATCCCGAAGGCAAAGACGGCTTGCTTCGCCTGACGGCGCGCATGCTGCGCCGCGGCTCTCTCGGCATGTCCTCCATCCAGATCGAAAACGCGATCGATCGACTTGGCGCGGAGTTCGGCGCGGAAGTCGCACCGTCGACGATGAGCCTGCACGGCCAGGTGATCCGGCGGAACCTGCATGCATTCTGCAAGCTTTTCGTATCCATCCTTGGTCATCCGACGTTCGCCGAGGACGAGCTGTCGCGCCTTCGCCGTGAGAGCATTGCCGAGATCCAAGACGCACGTGACAACGATCGCGTGCTCGCAAGCCTTGCGCTGCGCCGCTCGCTCTTCGCCGATCATCTCTACGCACGGAGCGCGGTCGGACGAGCGTCGTCCATCGAGAAGCTGACACGAGACGACGTCGTCTCCGCCTACGAGCGCCATTTCGTGCGCGCCCATGCCGTCATCGGTTTCGCCGGCGCGATCACGGAACAGGAAGCGCGCGAGCTCGGCGCGCTCATCGCGTCCGCGCTACGCGAGGGAGCGCCCTCCCCCGCCGACGTGCCCGAACCGACGGCGCCCGCCGGTCGCTCACTCGTCTTCGTCGACAAGCCAGAGCGCACGCAGACCCAGATCCTCATCGGCACGCTCGGCACGTTTCCGCACGACGACGATCACTTTCCACTCGTGTGTGCCACGGCGGTCCTCGGCGGCACGTTCACTTCGCGTATGATGCGCGAGATCCGGAGCAAGCGCGGTTGGTCCTACGGTACAAGCGCGCGTTTGACGATCGAGCGAAGGCGCCACGCGTTCGTCATGTCGGCCGCTCCAGCATCGAATGATTGTCCGCCATGCATCTCGCTCGAACTGTCCATGCTGGAAGAGTTCGTCGAGCACGGCGTCGCGTCGCGCGAGATCGCGTTCATCAAGAACTACATCGTTCGTTCGCACGCGTTCGAGATCGACACGGCCGCAAAGCGACTCGGCCAAGCGCTCGACAACGAGCTTCTCGCGCTGCCCGAGGACTACCACACGCGTTACCTCGATCACGTGCGCGCCGTCACACCCGCGGCCGCGAGCGCATCGATCAAAGCGCGGATCTCGCCGGACAATCTCGTCGTCATCGTCGTTGGAACAGCGAACGACATTCTCGATAAAGTGACCGCGTCGATCCCGCGGCTCGCGCGTCACGAGGTCGTTCCCTTCGACCGGGAGTAAGAGCCATGAACCCGCAGCCATTGGTCTTCGTGAGCGGAACCTTACCCGGCAATTCCGTTGAGCAACTTTTTGGTTGCTTCAACGTCGTCAGGGGTGAGAGCGGCATCCGCTCGGCGGAGTTCGCCGCATGCCGCGAACGCGTCGAGGCGCTCGTCGCGCTCGTCACCGATCGCATCGACGAGGCTTTGCTGGCGACGTTGCCGCGGCTTCGCATCGTGGCCAACGTCGCGGTCGGCGTCGACAACATCGATCTCGCCGCGTGCGCGCGGCGCGGCATCGTCGTCACCAACACGCCCGACGTGCTCACCGAAGCAACGGCCGATCTCGCCTTCGGCCTCCTCTTGTCGGCAGCACGGCGCATCGCCGAGGGCGACCGGCTCATGCGCGCCGGAGGATTTTCGGGGTGGACACCCACCTTCATGCTCGGCACGCGCGTGCACGGCATGACGCTCGGCATCCTTGGCTTGGGACGCATCGGTCAGGCCGTCGCACGGCGCGCCCGCGGTTTCGGAATGCATGTGCTCTACACGCAACGAACACGACTCTCCGAGGAGATGGAGCGTGCGCTCGGTGCCGCGTTCGTTCCCGCACTCGACGAGATGCTCGCGCGTGCAGACGCCGTGAGCATCCACTGCCCGCTCACCCAAGAGACGCGTCACCTGTTCTCGCGCGAGCGGCTCGCGCGCATGAAACCGGGCTCGGTGCTCGTCAACACCGCGCGCGGCCCCATCGTCGACGAAGCCGCCCTCGCCGATGCGCTCGCAAAAGGTCCGCTCGCAGCCGCGGGGCTCGACGTTTACGAAGAAGAGCCGCGCGTGCACCCGGCGCTGCTCACACGGGAGAACGTCGTGCTCGCACCCCACATCGGAAGCGCCGATCGCGCCTCGCGCGAAGCGATGGCCGGTATGGCCATCGCGAACGTGATGCGTTTTCTTTCCGGCGAGCCGCCTGTTTCACAAGTAACGATGGGTCGTTGAACGCAGGAGGGCATGGTGGTCACGGCTGGTCTGGCTTCTCGACGGGACGGAAGAGTCCTCCACCCAGATAGCGCATCCTTCCGAGCAACAAGGGACCCGAGACAGCCTGCTTGAAGGTCAGTCGTACGTCTCCCGTGAGCCCAATCCCCTGAACACCGCACACGTTGCACGGCGCAACCATCGGCTCCGCAAGCCCGAGCCGGCGGCACTCGGCGCGCACATCGGCAGCGAGCGCCTCTGCAGCACTTACTTCCTTGGCGTGATGCGTGACGACGTATGGCGTGACGCTCTCCCAGACGTGCGAAGGCTGCGCGAGCGAAGCATCCGCGTCGTCATTGAAGGTGCTGGGCAAAAGCGTCAGCAGGCCAGCACCCCCCGCACGCAGTTCGCGAAAGCCATGGAGCGCAACATCCAACGTGCGGAGATGCTCGCTCTCCTGCTTGGTCGGCGAACGCCGCTCGAGCAGATGGGGCGCGAGGATGAGTAGTCGTCGTGAAGTTGGGTCGAACGCGAACGCCAGGTGGGAAGAGTTGGCTCGACGGAGCGGAGCACCATCTGCCTCGTGTCCGCAAAAGAACGGGGGAAGCTTCTTGTCCTCGCTATCCTCGCGAATCGTGGACTGAACCCGCGCCATGACAGCGCGTCGGAGGGCTCGCGCAAGATCAACGGCCCGTGGCTCGCCGACAAGGCCATCCACGACGGCGAATGCATGCACGCCCGGAACGATGTCTGGCGCCGGAGCCATGAGACCAAGGCCCAGAAAGCGACCATCGCCGATCAGCAGCGGCCCCTCTACGGGTGCGCTGAACGCGACCTCGACGTGCCAGAGGCGCTCCTTCGCGAACCGAGTTCCTTTGGCAAAGGACCCGACGCGAGCCCCCGCTGCGTCGAATGGCTCCCTCTGCACGCGAATCTCCTCGACGGTGGTGCATACATCTGCATGGCGGAGTGCTTGGATCACGGCGGCCCGAGCTCCTGCGATCTCGACCACACGATCCATGCCGCCCTTGGCTTCGGCGAGTCGACGAGCTGGTTCGATGCGACGGCGCTTAGCTTCCTCCGGCACCGCAACTGGAGTCACCGTGCGGAAGACGCGCGCCTTCGACCCGATGCCGTAGTGGCGAAGCATGTCGTCGTCATCCGTCGGCACCAGGACGACGTTCTTCAACTCACCAGTCTCTGGATCGAACAGCTCCGCCCCTGAGAACCCCCAACGAATGTCATCGCTGCGCAGTGGGCACGCTGCAGGCACCTCGACAAGCAGTCGCCGAATGCCGCGGTCGGCGTAGTGCATGCCGATCGAAGGGATCGGGATGATACGCACACGGCTCTCCACAGGCGCTGCATTCGACCCATCGGCCTTGCGGCCGACGAGATGGCGTTCGACCTCGTCGGTCCGGTTTGGCATCGCAGCATTCAGACGCTCCTTGGCCGCATCGCGCGCAGCGACGACCAGCAACGAAGCACCAGCCAGCGGCCATGCGACGCGAAGCTCGGAGTCGGAAGTGGAGCGGAGCTCGAAGAGATGCCGAGTCGGCGGGCTCTCATACGCAAACAGTCGATAGCTGGGATTGGGTGGCTGAACGAACACACGCCTGCCACCTTCGCTTCGAAATCGCCGTGCGGAGTAGCGTCGCTTGAGGCTCTCGAGTGAGCCAGCATGAGGACAAGCGAGTCGGAGGCCAGCCCCCGCGCTCGGGCGCCGCACCACGCCGTCGTACTCAGCGAGCCGCGCCTCCAGCGTCGGTTCGTCGAGCAGCTCACCCCACGCCCAGGCCATGTCGACACCCCGACCAAGCTGGTAGAGCTTCTCGGAGAGCGCGCAGACTGCGATGGCGTGTGATTCATCGGCTTCGTTGAAAGGCCACGCGTAGATCCAGGGCACCCTCGCATCGAAGATCCGGGGCCTCCATATTTTCGTTGCCAAGCGAATCTCGCTGATGCGCCGCACGTCACCGCCCTTGGCGTCGAGATCGTTGTTTGGCATGTACATCAGGACAGACTCACCACGCACCGTGCGCGGCATGGCGATGATGGGCGCATCGTGGAGTCCTTCGAGCCACACGAGAGCGCCCCTTGTCTGTTCATCGAGGGGCCCGCTAATTCCCGCGCCCGCAACGAGGGCCTGAAACAAGCGAAATGGCGACGGCGAATCGTCACCGTTTCCGTGGTAGCGCCCCTCATGAGCGCGTACGTGAATAGCCAGGTAACGCGTCATCATGGGTTGCTCGCCGGAGCGGCCTCTCCCTTCTTCGAGAGCAGTTTCTTGGCTTCCGCCAAGTCGAACTTGTGCTCGAGTGTTCCGGACCAATTTTTCTCGAACGGTGCGGCAGCATTCCTTGCGAAGGCTACGAGTTGGTCACTTCCGGGAAGAGAGACAGGCGCCGGCTCACCGCGCCTGGGAACTTCCGTCCACACGTCCTTTTCATCTGCATGTCGAAGCAGGCAACCCTCGCGCAGAAAGAGCTCGAGGTCGGCGGTGGCAGCGAGCAATGCAAGACTCAACACGTACTGCTGAACCTGCTCTGTTTCTTCGACATCCTTTCCTCGCAAGCCACGTAGCGCGACGAGGTTGATCGTGACGTCGCGCTCGATCGGTCCCTTTGCGAGCACACCACCGAGCACGCGCGCTTCTGGGTTTGGAGCGCCACCGATAAACTGCTGGATCTTGTCGGTACGGCGGAAAGTAGCAGGTGCATCGGCAAATCCCACGACAGACAACTCCAGCTTGCCCTTCTTCTTCTCCTCGTCCTTGAGATCTTTCTGCTGCTGTTCACTCAGTGCTTTCCACACCGAATTGAACTGGGCTGCGCTGTGGAGAACTTCGACATCCCACGCGCGGATGATCGAGCGAACCAGCCTGGGACGCTTCTCGCCAGAGCCACCGCGCGAGTCCCAGACGCCAAACACCAGCGACGTCGGCGCGATGGTGCAGAGCGGCGCGGCGTTGCCCTTGTTACGCAGGGCCTCGAATGCCTTCGCAATCTCTCCGGCAAGCGTAGGGCTCGCGAGCACGACAGCGTCAGCGCTGCGGTGCGCGAGATCGAGAAGCGAGCGCTTCTCGATGTGCTGCTCGGCGTTGTCGTCGCCGTCCTGAACCTTGGCCTGCTTGTCCTTCCCCTTCTTCGCTGCCCCATTGTGCAGCACGATCTCGATCTGGGGAACGAGATTCGCGAGAGGGTTCAGTTCCTCGCCCTTGTCGTTCTTGCCAGTGGACTTGAAGATCGGCTCGAGACGATTTGCTTGCGAACCAACCGAGTCGATCGTCGCAACGCGTGCTCCGTCTGCGAGCGTGTCGATGTTGTAGCCAATGTCCGCGTAGGTCGGGGGAAAGATAATGCCACGACCGCTCTCGTCGGCCTCGACGGGGAGGAGCCGCTGACGGAGCCGGAGTGCGACCGGGCCGCTTTTGGCGTCGAGACACTTGCTAAAAAACTCGGTGGTTGCATCGCTTGGTCGCGACGAGGGGGTAGGTTCTGCGGTCTGAGATGTCATTGTTGGGTCTCCTCTTGTGCGAACGTCGTGACTTTGTTTTTGCCGGAGAGGGCGAGCTCGAACTCGAACCGACGCGTCGGCATTTTCAGATCGGCTCCTGATAGCGCCGCGCGTGCGAGCATTGGTGGCAACGAGTACCCCCAGACCGCGTAGCGAACCTTGCGTGTCTCGTCCTTCTCGTACTCATCGGGTCGCGCGTGCTCGAGCCCGATCGCCGCGAGCATCTGCACAAGGGGCGACGCGGCGATGTCATCTTTCTGCGTGTTCGGCGAGTAACCCGCGTCGATTGCGGTCCATGCACCTCGTGGATCGAAGTTGAAGCTGCCGCCCATCGGGGTGACCACGTCGAATGGCGCCTCGATCAGTGCGTCCCGTTTCTCTTGCCAGAGCTGTTGAACTCCACGGCTCTTGATGTCACCCGTCGATTGGTTCTTCTTAGACTTCGCTCGAACGCCGTGAAGCATTTGTGCGGCGATGCGATTCGCGGAGCGATTTCCCGAGTAGAGCTTGAAGTCCTTGCGCGACGAGCCATCGGCCCAATGGCTCACGGTGATGCGCCGATCATCGGCCACAAGCTGAATGGGAAGTGCGTTGCGGTCGCCTTCGGCGCATGGGAACGCTGGGGACTCCATACGCCCCTCATTGCTGGCCTCGGCGTCGAGAGCGTCCGAATCAGCATCATCGCTTCCGTCGTCCGCAGGCGAGGGAGCGGTCTCGTCATCATCATCGTCGCCATCGGCCGCGCCGCCTTCGACGTAGCCAATGGGGGTCAGTTCGACGATCCTCGCGTTTGCGAGAAATGCAAGGACGACCTCGAAGGGGTTCTTGTCACCGTCAGCAGCGAGGACGAACCTCCCAGGCGATTCGTTCCACTCGAAGTAAGCCTCGGCGCCCCCGAGGAGCACATCGGCGGCTTCAAGGAACCCTAAGCAGGCGAACACCTGTCCTGGATTCTTGAGATCGACCGGAATGGATGCGGACATGCAAGCCATCACCTCTGCTCCCTCTGGTTTCGTCGTGACGTGATCTGATCTGCCGCACGAAGCAGCGCCTCCAACCATGCAAGTCCCCACGGACCCCAACGCCGAGAGAGGCGCGCGAATCGAAGTGCAACCTCCCGCGCTCGTTCATCGACAACCGACGGTGGCGCGTCGTCGCAGCCGCTCGTGCCGATCACGGGACGTGCGTAGCCGTGATGTGCTGCGATGAGATGCAGGACGAGATCTTGATCTTCCTGGGGGAGTGCAATGAATCCCTCGCTCTTTGCGACATACGGCAGCGACCCCAGCTCGTGGCGATATCCGTCGAGGATGTCGAAGTCGATCGGCCCTTTGGTCTTCGCATAGGGACGTCCATCCATGGGTGCTTTGAACGCGCGCTGCCAAAGTACTGAGCGCTTTCCTTCGTCATGGAAACTGGCGGCAAGTGCAACGATGTCCTGGTAGTACGCATCGAGCCCGATTCGCTTCGCGATGGCTCGGGCACACTCTTCCTCCCAACTCTGGTGCTCATCGAGCGTTTGCGGACGGTCGGCCTCGGCGCGTTCGTCCTCCATTGCGGCGTCGCCAACCCACCCGTCGATTGCCAATGCCGCCAACGGTTCACCATCCGCCACTTTCGTGACGAACAAATATCGCCGCACCCACCCACCGCCTGGAGTGGTGCGCCACGATGCAACATCCTGCTCGCTGGCGTCTAGCGGATGAACACGGAATCCTGTGATGGGCACGTCGTTGGCGTCCGGACGAACGAGCCACGTCGTGGTGGTGTCGTCAGCGGCTTCGGCGGTCGCCTGGGCTTTGTCATCCAAGAGACCGTTGGTAAGACCGCCAAGCCGCGCGTCGACAATGAGCGTCGCACCGGTAAGTAGATCGTCGAGCTGCTCGCGAGCCTTCTTGGCTTCTTTGCTCTCCTCGCCCTTCTTACCCCTACCCTTCGCGGCTGCGAGTTGTTCGAGCGTCCGCCATCCCTTCACCTCACCGCGAGGCGTGAGGGCGATAGTGACGACCTGCTTTCTGGGAGGGAGTCGCGCCTCATCGTCCTGCGTCTTGTAGACGGCCTCGGCGCGCTTGATGAGCCAATCGCGTACGAATTGAGTCTCCGTTTCGAGCTGTTCGCTCGTGTGCGGTGGCGCAGCCTTGAAGAAGCGCTTCGCCGCCTTGGCGTCCCTGGCGTTGAAGAGGCATTCGTTCCGCACCGGCAGGTGTTGCCGCCAGACAACCGTTGTTCGCGGATCGTTTGGATGGAAACCACGAAGCCATGGGTCGATCTCAGGTCGCCCAGGGTGTTCTTCGAGCGACGTCATCGACCAGGCGTCGACGAGTGCGCGTGTGAGCTCGGGGCGAAGCGGCTCGACCGTCGTCGCCTTGCGCACAGCATCGGCTTGTCGTTGTCGGAGCTGGAGCAGCGCATCCGGGCTGAGGCTGCCTCCTTCGCCGACCGTCTCGAGCAATCTGCGAAGAGCACGATGTTTCACAACCTCGGCCTCGTACTCAGCCACGATCTTAGCGTCGGCGTCCTTGAACGCCTTGATGTGCTTCTGAAACGCGGAGATCGACTTTTTCAGCTCCTTCTCGGCTTGCTTGCGTTTCTCGTCGGCAGCCTTCTCGTCGCTTGTCCTTTTCCGGCCCTTGCGGATGGACGTCTTCTCGCCTTGTAGTGCGCTCAAATTCTTCGTCAGCTTCTCGATCTCCAAACGGGCGGCCTTCCACGCATCACGCTTCTCGATCGCCTTCTTTGTTCCATCCGAAGCAGCGGGTTCGTCTTTGACTACAACGACAACCTTGGCGTCTCCGTCACCACGCCGGTTCACGCGGCCGAGACGCTGGACCATTCGCTCCCACGCGACGAGGTCGCAAACCATGTGATCCGCATCGAGATCCACCCCAACTTCTCCAGCGGACGTCGCGAGGAGGAAGGCCGAGCGCTCAAGGCTTACATTGGAACCCGCCAGGAATCCGAGTTGCGCAAGCGCATCGCGCGCCTGGACGCGCTCACGCACGCGGCGCCCGCCCACGAAGAGTTCAATGGTGGGTTCAGCTCCGTCCTTCTTCGCAAGGCTACGCAGCTCTGTGGCGACATCTTCGGCATCTTCACGCTTGTCGCAGAACACGAGGCAGCGGATGCGGTCAGTTCCCTGCGTTGTCAGGTCCCATGCCTGCTTCGCGAGTACACTGGCGAGTCTCGGTCCCTTGCCCTTCTTGTCGGCCTTCGCCTCGTCGCTTTCGTCCTCGCCCCCCTCGCTCGCTGCGTCGCTCGCATCCCGGACGAGCCGTACGGTGGTCAGCGTCTTCTTCGCGCTCAGGCGCTTCGAGACGACGGAGTTGGCGCGATCTGCCTCGGTGAGCGTCAGTGGCGTCGAGCCAGCTTCTCGTCCCGTCGCCGAAAGCGAAAGCAATCGAAACTTGGGAAGCAGGTTGCAAAGTGCCGGATCCTTCGGCCCGAACACCTCGATACCGCCTTCGATCTGACGCAGCAAATCTTCAAAGGCCGGAACGAGGTGCGCCTCGTCGAGCACGATGAGCGTGTCCGTACCAAGCAGCCCCGCGTGGTAGGGACGCATCTTCGACGACACGCCATAGCCGGAGAACAGGAGGCGTGAACCCACCATGTCGACAGTGCCCACCACAATGGCGGGTGCGCTTGGATCTTCGAGCCACTCACGGTTGTCGACGTGCTGCCCGCGAAGGGTTGAGATGGGCAAGGGTCGATTACCAAGGCCCAGCGCGTCGGAGACCGAACGCTCCTCTTGCACCCAGTTTCGAAGCTTCTCTGCGACCTCGGTAGCCTGATCGACGACAGCGCGACGATCGACGACGTAGACGAGCCGACGAGGCAATGGCGCACCGAGCGCTCGTGCGACGAGCCAGACTACTATCGTCGCGGTCTTCCCGAGGCCAGTCGGAATATCAAGCGTAGAAACAGCTTCTCCTTGCCTGAACCGGCGGAATAGCTCGAGCTGCCAAGGGAAGGGGGTCTGCCCCTCCTCGAGGCCGAGAGCCCCCATGAGCCACTGCAAGCCGAGGTCATGGTCACCATGGTTGGGCATGAATTCCAATGCCTGTGGTGCTCCACCCATGAACACCCCCTCATGGCCTTCACGGTCTGCTCGACCAGAACCATCATCGGACTCCATCAACCTCTCCTTCCAATTCCCGGTTTCATGAAACACACCCTACAACCCGTATGCGACAAGGACGGTCACAGCCTCTCCGATTTTTTCTGAGCGGCCTCCGCTGCACGGCGATGCTCCTTGCGCACGCGATCGGCGAGCGCCTTCGGTTGCAGCACGGAGACTTCGGCCCCAAAGCTTAGAAACCAGGCGACGAGGGGCGGGCCCACGGGGATCTCGAGTTCGACGCCGAGCGTCCCATCCTCCCCTCTGTCGAGCCGCTGGCTGGGATGGATCTTCTTTTCAGCGACGAAGGGGGCGGCTTGCGCCGAGAACCGAAGGTGGACTCGCTCGTTGTGCCCCGACCACGGGCCAAAGCTTCCCTGAAGCATGGGTGACGCCGAGAAATGCTCCCGCGGAGTGAAGAACTGGCCGGTCTTCTCGACGGATACCGCCCGATTCACCAGGAAGGTTCGTACTTGGCGGCGTTTGTGGCAGAAGCCAATGAGATAGAGCGCGCCAGCCTGGACGTGCAGGTGATACGGGTTGACCAGCCGGCGTGAGGGATGCTGCTGGCGAGGCTTGCGATAAACGAGTTCGACCGTCTCACGCCGCTCGAGCGCCGAAAGCAGCTTCTCGATCACGGCGTGAGAGCGACGATGGTCGTGACTGGCCCCTGATAATGCGCTGATCTGGCGTGTGGCAGCTGCGGCGCGCTGGGAAATCTCCTTCGGCACGGCAGACCGAATCTTCTCCAGCGCGGAGATGGCGGCTTCGTGAAAGACGGTGCCAGCGAGCCCTGCGAGCAGGTCTCGGCCCGTCGACAGCGCGAGCATCTCGGCAAAGGTGAGAGTCAGCGAGAGCCGTCTCTTGTGCCCCTCCATGATGCGCCATCGTTTTTGGGCATCGTCCGGGTCTTGATAGAGTGGCACTCCCGTGCTCTCGAGCACCGCGAGATCCCGATAGATGGTGCGGGTGGTGCAGCCAAGTTCCCTGGCGGCCTCACCAACTGCCAACTCTCGCCGCTCCTCCAGGAGCTGAGTCAGCCTGTGCTGCCGTCGGAATGAGTCTCCACGCCCCATAAGCGCGGCACTATACACCTTTAGGGCTGCGCGGCGATGCCTCAGTTGTAGGTGCGAGCCTTCCCCCGAGTGCGTGTGCGAGTAGCATACGCACTCAGCGTCGCACGTCTCCGCTAGCCCGGATAATTCACGACGACTCCGCGTAGAAGAGCCGATCCCTTTGCGGCGTGCGCCCTTCTCGCTTCGGTCTCGGCCGTCTGCAGAAATCGCGTCATGAATGATCCGGGCTAGAGGGAGCACAATCGGAGGCGCAGGAGGTGCTCCAAGGGGCAGTGGCAGTCCTGGTTTTCCAGAAATCCCCGGCAATGGCCTGCCCCTACAACCAACAAGGGGCGCACCGCGGGGCAGCACGGGGCAATCGTAGGGGCGGCCCTTGTAGCCGCCCTTATGAAGTCCTCAACCGCAAGATCCCCCGGTCGCAAATGGCATCGGAGCTCCCTCAACCGCAAGACCCCCCAGTCGCGAGGGGCATCGGAGATCTCTTAACCGCAGGATCCCCCGGTCGCGACCTCCCTTGCCTGCGGTTCGAATTCGCTGAAGACCCCCTCGCGACCCCCTTGCCTGCGGTTCGAGTTCGCGGAGGACCCCCTCGCGACTCCCCTTACCTGCGGTTCGAGTTCGCTGAAGACTCCCTCGCGACCCCCCTTACCTGCGGTTCGAGTTCGCGGAGGACCCGGTCGAGAGCGCCTACGCGGTGATTTCGGAGCTATTCGACAGCCTGCTGCGCGAATCGATGCGTCGGCTGGGCGCTACGGCGCCTGCGTAATCACAGGGCATTCGTAGGGGCGGCCCTTAAGGCGCACCTTGTGCGCCCATTTCCCCACCACTCAATACGGCCACAACAACGGAAGCACCACTACCATCACAATGCCGAAGAGCACTTGCAAGGGCAGGCCCACTTTTACGTAATCCATGAACGTATACTGCCCCGCAGACATCACCAGCGCGTTGGGTGGCGTGGAAAAGGGGCTCGCAAAGCACATGCTGGCCGCCACTGTAACGGCAAACAGGAAAGGATACGGGCTGACACCTATTTCATGGGCAGAATGCATCGCAACAGGAGTAAAAAGCACCGCCGTCGCGGTATTGCTGATGAAAAGCGTGAGCAGCGAGGTGGCAAAATAGATCCCCGCCATCAAAGCCGTGGGACCAAAACCTCCCAACCCTTCCACCAATCCTCTGGAGATGGATGCGGCGGCGCCGGTTTTTTCGATCGCCAACGACATGGGCAACATGGCGCCAATCAATACGACGCTCTCCCAGTTGATGGTTTTGTAGGCTTCTTCGACATTGCGAAAACACCCCGTGAGGACCATTCCCACGGCCGCCATCAACACGGCGGCAACGGCAGGCACCACGTTGAAGGCCATCAACATCACCATGCCGATCATGATGGCCGCCGCGAGAGGAGCTTTATGATCGAGCGTGATCTTCGACGCCTCCGCAAGCGGTTGCCCGATGACCACCCACTCCGACGATTCCTCGCTGAGCCGCGCGATGTCGCTCCATTCGCCCTGAACCAAGAGCACGTCTCCCGACTGCAATTTTTCGTGTTTCAGGTTTTGCAAGATGTGCTCTTGCTTGCGTTGGATGCCCAGGATATTGATCTTGTATTTTTCGCGGAAACCCGAATTTCGAACCGGCTGATTCACCAGTCTCGAGTTGGAAAATACCACGACCTCCGCGATCCCAATCTCGTCGAACCGGAGCTTGCCCGCAAAAGCGGGTGCTTCCTCTTCCGATTCGTGCATATCGATCATGTCGACCTTATGTTCGACCGCAAATCGCCGTACCTGCTCGAAGGAACCGGAAAGATACAGGACGTCGTTCTCTACGATCACAGTTTCGGGACCGGCCAATCTCTGATTGATGGTTTTCAGGAATTTTTGATTGATGGTCTTCAGGAACAGGCTACGACCATGGGCCCGGCGCCTTATTTCTAATACATTGATATTGTACCGCTTGGGTATGTTCAATTCCTGCAATGTCTTGCCCGTCAACGACGATCCGGGGATCGACCGCACGCGGAACAGGTTCTGCGAAAGCTGGTACTCATTGGCCAAATCTTTGAGCGATTTCGGTTTTTTTTCATCCCCCGCGTCCTTGTCTTTCGTGAGAAAAATTTTGCTGAGGGGACCAAGAGCAACAATCCCCAGCGAGACGCAAATCATGCCGACGGGCAGGAATGAAAAGAACGAGAGGCCCTCGAGACCCGCATCCCTGAGCGCGCCGTCGATGACCAAGTTTGGCGGCGTTCCGATGAGAGTCATCATTCCGCCCATGCTGCTCGCAAAAGCCAGCGGCATCAGGAAACGGCTCGGACTGGTGTCGGCTGCAACGGCCAGGCTCACGACGATCGGGAGCATCAGAGCGACCGTGCCGGTGTTGCTCACGAAACCCCCAATCACCGCCGTCACCATCATCACCATCACAAACAGTCTCGTCTGACGATGGCCAGACAAGGTCAGTATTTTTCTGCTGATGACGTTGGCCAGTCCGGTACGTAAAATGCCGCCTCCCACGACGAACAGCCCGATCATCATGATAATCACGGGACTCGAAAACCCCGCGAGTGCCTCGCCGGGCGTCAGTATCTTGAACAACATCAAGAGGATGAGCGCGCACAACGCCACGAGGTCCGAACGAATTGTGCCAGTTACGAAGAAGACGATGGCGAGAACCAATATGGCAAACGTGATGAACATGGTCGGTATGCCGCGCAGCTACGAGCGTTTTGCGAGGATTTCGGCAAATTTCGTGTCGTAGCGCGCGGCCCTGAATTCTTCGGATGCGAGGAGCTTGCGCACGAACGCGATGTTCGTCGTAAGAGGAGCGATGACCGTGCCGGCAAGCGCGCGATCGAGTTCGGCAATGGCAAGGTCGCGCGTCTTCCCCCACGCGACGACTTTGGCAATCATGGGATCGTAATAAGGAGTGACTTTCGAACCCGCACGGACCCCCGATTCAACGCGCAGCGAGGGAGACTGCACGTCACCCGCGCCGCCCGCCCAGCGGAGTTCGTCGACGGCTCCGGGCTTGGGGATGAAGCCCTTCTTCGGATCTTCGGCGTAGATGCGTGCCTCGATGCTATGGCCGTTTTTTCGAATCTCGGACAGATCCGGAAGCTTTTGTCCCGCGGCCACACGAAGTTGAAGCTCGACGAGATCGAGCCCCGTCACCATTTCAGTGACCGGATGCTCGACTTGAAGGCGCGCATTGACTTCGAGGAAAAAGAGATTGCCGGCGTCGTCGGCAATGAACTCGCACGTGCCTGCACCGACATAGCCAACCTTCTTCACCACGCGGAGCGCGGCATCATAAAGAGCCTGCCGGCGCTTCTCCCCCGCGTCACCCGCGAAGAATGCAGCCGCCGAAGGTGACTCCTCGACAATCTTTTGGTGTCGGCGTTGCACACTGCACTCACGCTCGCCAAGGGCAAAGGCCTGACCGTGCGCGTCGCAGAGAACCTGAACCTCGACGTGACGAGGCTCTTTGACATAGCGTTCGAGGTAGACGCGCGCGTCTGCGAAGCTGGCCTTGCCGCGATCGGAACATGACTTGAGAGCTCGCTCGAGGCCGGATTCATCCATGACGACCTGCATGCCAATGCCACCACCCCCGCCCACGGCCTTGACGACAATGGGATATCCAACTTTCGCGGCGACATTCTTTGCATCTTGCACACCTTCCGGCGCGTCAATGGCAATGGGTTCGTCCGTGCCGGGAACGGGACTCGTGCCGACCGAAAGCGCAACGTGGCGCGCCTTCATCTTGTCGCCAAACGCATCCAGCACGCTCGGCGGAGGTCCAATGAAAACTGTGCCCACCTCGGCAACGGCGCGCGCGAAAGCAGACTTCTCGCTGAGAAAACCGTAGCCCGGATGAACGGCGTTCGCGCCAGTGCTCTTCAGCGCAGCGACAATGGCATCGATGTGGAGATAAGAGTCCTTTGCCGGCGCCGGACCGACAAGTACGGCTTCGTCCGCATCTCTGACGTGCGGCGCGTCCGCATCTGCTTCGGAGTAAATTGCCACGGTGCGAATGCCTAGTCGCTTGCACGTACGGATCACGCGGCGAGCAATCTCTCCGCGATTCGCGATGAGGACTTTGTCGAACATAGCCTCTTTATTTAGCATACGTCAGTGGAAGTCTCGACTTGTCGCGACCATGTCAGGTAAGTGCATATCGAGTGACTCCACACGTTCGGCGACGACGTAAATAACCGACGACGGTACGGCGCGGTCTACAAGCTTCGGCAAGGATGGGTTCCCCTTGTCGCTCCGCTCGATCTTTCCGTGCACCATGAGAAGGCGCGCCGTCATCGCGACGTGACGGTATTTTTCGAAGACGCGCGACCAGAGCACGAGATTCAAAAATCCGAATTCGTCCTCCATGGTCACGAATACGACGCCGCTCGCCGTGCCCGGACGCTGCCTGCAGATGACGAGCCCCGCCACGCTGACGCGCATGCCCTCCCGAAGCGAGAGACAATCACGCGATGACTTGATCCGCTTCGAAAGCCGCGGTCGGACGAGTTTCATGGGATGGTCGGTTACCGAGATACCTGTGCGCTCGTAATCGAGAACGAGTTGCTCCGCGCGTGACATGGGTGCGAACGACGCACACGGCTCGATGGACTCGACGTGGCTCCACATGCCACCCATCCGCGGGCGTGCGACCTTCCAGATCGCTTCACGCCGCCCGCCCGAGAGATCATCGAGCGCACCCGATTCCGCCAATACAAAGAGCGCTTTTTTGTCGAGGCGCGCGCGCGTGGTGAGATCTTCGATGCTCGTGAAGAGATGATCTTTGCGAACGCTCTCGATACGCTGACACACTTCTTCGCTGAGGCCGCGAACCAAACGCAAACCAAGACGGATCTCCATCTTCGACGGGCACGCGCAGTCCCAGCCGCTCGCGTTCACGTCGAAGGGCAAGAGCCGAACACCATGGCGCTTGGCATCTTGAAGCAACGTGGACGGCGAATAAAACCCCATGGGCTGGCTGTTGATGATCGCCGCCGCGAATGCCGCAGGGTGATGCACCTTGAGCCATGCGCTTGCGTAAACGAGGAGCGCAAAGCTCGCTGCATGGCTTTCGGGAAATCCGTATTCGGCGAAACCTTGAATCTGCTGATAAAGACGCTCCCCGAACGCTTCCGGGATGCCGCGTTCGCGAAAGCCTGAAAGCAAGCGCTCCCGGTGAATCTCGAGATTGCCTGTTTTGCGCCATGCAGCCATGTCGCGACGTAGTCTGTCGGCTTCGCGGCCGCCGTAACCTGCGCCTACAATGGCAATCTGCATGACTTGCTCTTGAAAGAGCGGCACACCGAGCGTTCGCTCGAGGATGGGCGCTAAAAGCGGATGCGGAGGTTCGGCCTTTTCTTCACCCGCGCGGCGGCGCAAGTACGGATGCACCATTCCACCCTGGATGGGCCCCGGACGTACGATCGCGACCTCGATGACGAGATCATAGAACTTCTGCGGACGGAGGCGCGGCAGCATGGCCATCTGCGCACGGCTCTCGATCTGAAAGACGCCGACGCTATCGGCTTTGCAAAGTGCATCATACACGGATGGATCTTCGGCCGGGATCGCCGCGAGCCTGTCCGTGACGGGCCCTCGTGCCGCAACGTCTTTGACGAGATCGAGGCATCTGCGAATGGCCGTCAGCATCCCGAGACCGAGCACGTCGATCTTGAAGAAGCCGAGCGTATCGATGTCGTCCTTGTCCCAAGGGATGATCGTGCGACCCGCCATGGTCGCAGGCTCGATGGGCGCAACCGCCGAGAGCGGCGCGGCCGAGAGCACGAAGCCTCCCACGTGAATCGACAGATGCCGCGGAAAGCCCTGAATTTTATGCGCGAATGCGAGCGTCTGGCGCACGCGCGGATCTTCGGAGCTCAGACCCATGGCTTTGAGGCGCGACTCGCTCACGGCCGACATGCCGTCCCACCACGTGACGACGCTCGAGAGCGCACCCACTTGCTCGAGCGACAAACCGAACGTCTTGCCCACATCGCGCAGCGCGCTCTTCGATCGGTACGAGATGACTTCGCTCACCATCGCAGCGCGATCGCGCCCGTAAACTTCGTAAATCTCCTGGATGATCTCTTCGCGACGTTCGTGCTCGAAGTCGACGTCGATGTCCGGCGGCTCGCGCCGCTCATTCGACAGAAAGCGCTCGAAGAGCAAATTCGAGCGCGCGGGATCGACCGCGGTGATACCGAGGCAATAACAGACCGCGCTGTTCGCGGCGCTTCCCCTACCCTGGCAGAGAATGTCGCGACGGCGCGCCATGTCCACGATGGCGCGCACGGACAGGAAATACGGCGCGACTTCGAGCTTCGTGATGAGAGCAAGCTCCTTTTCGATCTGTAGAGCGACGGACGCGGGCACGCCTTGATAGCCACGTCGATGGCTATATCGCTGCCCTGCACCGTCGTACGTCAAGCGGCGAAGTGCTTCGTCGGCCGTTTCCGCCGGACTGCCGCCACGAAAATCGCGGTGCACGAGATCCGTGAGTTCGTACGGGAAACGGTACGAAAGCTCTTTGATCGAAAAAAGACAGCGATCGGCAATGAAACGAGATCGCCCGATCCATGCGGGATGCACAGAAAAGAGGCGTTCGATTTGCTCTTCGCTTTTGAGATGCGCTTCGGCATTCGGCAACAGATCGCGCCCCGCATCGCCCAGCGTCTTGCCCTCGCGAATGCAATGAAGAACGTCGAAGACAGGCTTGTCTTCGGGACGCGCAAACAACACGCGACCGACTGCGCAAACGGCAACTCCGTAGTTGCGCTGCGCCTCGAGCGTGCGGGTGACGCGCACGCGATCTTCACCGTCCTTGTGCAAATAGACGGCGATGGAAAGACGATGACCGAAGGCGCGCTTCAAGTCGCCGATGGGAAGCGTGGCATCCGCGAGCGCCCAGAGTCCCGCAGCCTTCGCGCATACCCGAGAGAGCGGAATGCCCGTAAAGGGCGACTCGGGATGGCGCGCATGGCTCTCCGTGAGGATCTCGCAGAGATTCGTGTATCCTGCATGATTTTCGACGAGCACCGTGAGGGTCGTGGCTTTGCCGGGCACCTCGTCGTGATCGCCTTCGTTTTCGAGCGTGAGCTCGCAGCCCAAGATGATGCGGATGCCATGCTTCTCTGCTGCTTCGTGCGCGCGCACGATGCCGTAGAGGCCATCGCGATCGGTGATGGCGATGGCGTCGTAGCCGATCCTTGCCGCGCGCTCGACCATGCTCTCGGGCGAAGACGCGCCAGCGAGAAAGCTGAAATTCGTACGCGCCGTAAGCTCGACGTAGCGTGATCCCATCTTACTGAACCGCTTTCAAGTTGACGCGAGGTCGAGGCGGGGCAGACACGGGGGTCTGCCCCTACAAGCAACCAAACGCATATTCGTAGGGGCGGCCCCCTGTGGCCGCCCTCGTCGCGATCGCGGCAACTCGAAGTGGTCTCAATCGAACCACCCGCGCACGCGTGAGAGCCCGCTTGCGCAATCGATTTCGACCCACGCATGCGCCTCCTCTATCCATGCTTCCACGTAGTCGCACGTGCGTTGCGCGCGCTTCCACCAGTCGACGGATTCGAGGCGCGCGAGCCGGCGGACGATGCGCACACGCTCGCGCGGCACGACGATGGGCTCCTCGACGATGCGCGTTGGCTCGGGAATGCTCGAGAGCAGGCGCTTGCGAGGAGGCGCAGGCGGCTCGCCGATGCGGACGAAGCGCGATCGATCCTCGGGCTGCCATGCATCACCGAGTGCGAGCTTTCCAACCGCGAGATCACCGAGATCGGCCGCGAGCTCGGCGACCAGACGCGGCAAGACGGTATCCGCTTTGGGAAGCGGATCGAAGAGCGAGAGCATCGTTTGAGGCTTGTGCACGAGCAGCGGCGCACGAAGCTTGGCCGACAGCACGGGCGCGCACAGAGCGAGCCGTTCGATCCTCGGCCGCAGCGCCGAGAGAAGATCTTGCGCGCGCGACAGCGGCGAAGGCAAATCGAACACAATGATCTCTTCGTGTTTCGAAGCGTCCTCGAGGAGCGCGCGGTCGAGCGAGAGTACGAGCTCGAGGCGCGACGTGGCGACCGCGCGAGCTGCGAGACGTGATGCGAGGCGATCGGTCAGTGTCTTGGTGACGAAGACGAGGGCTTCGGTGCCAGTGACACCGTACTCGAGCGACACTTCTTCTTCCGGGATGGATGGCGGAAGATACGGCGTGAGCGGCGCACGATCATCACCGTGGGCAAGCGCGAGGACGACGGGAGCGAGCGCACCGAGCCGCGACGCGAGCGATGCGCGAGGCAGCGACGTGAGATCCATCACACTTCGCACGCCGAGCTTCGTGAGCCAGCGCACGTCGCTCTCCGGCAAAGGCAGCGCAGAGATCTCGAGTTCCGCCATCGCCGCCGCGTTCTTTCCGGGCGAGACAACGCGAGTCGCGCACACCGCGCGCTGTAACTCACGCCCGCTTTCAAGTTGACGCGAGGTCGAGGCGGGGCCGAGGAGCGGACCGGAACAGCCTTGTATGGGCTTTGAGGACCGCACCGCAGGCCCCAACGATGAGATCGCGTCAAATCGAAAGCGGGCGCGCGCGAGGATGGCCGAGACGCGTGGCCCATCCGCGCAAACGACGGCACACGCGTGCCCCTGATCGACCATGGCACTTGCAAGACGCGCGACGAGCACCTGCTCTCCCTGCTCTTGATTGGGGCCATGAAGATGCGCGCACCCCGTGATGTCGACCCAAACGACATCGCCAAAGCAGCCGACGAGATCATCGCGCGCACGCTTCGCACGCGCAGACGATGCTTGTTCGAATGCCACGGTGGCACCGAAAGCAAGCGCGATCTCCGCGAGCCGCGCGAGCTCCCCGCAGACATCCTCGGGCCTCACCTCGACACGCAACTCCGGCAAATGGATCGCGCAAATTCTCATCTGCGAGGAAGGGACACCCGCAACGCGACGGGCCAGGGCAAGGGTCGCGAGGTGGATGCGTTCGTCAAGAGGAGGAATCGTGTGCCGCTCTCTTCCGATGCGAGTGCGAGCTTGCGCACGACGACCGAGCCGTCGACGCGCGGACGACGGTGACTGCCAACCGCGAGGTTGCCAGACAGGCCTGAGAGCGCGTCGACGATGACGAGATCGAACGCGCCGGAGATTGCAATTCTCACGACGGTGCGCGCGAGCGACACCGGATCGGGCCGGACGATGAGAAGCCGATCGAGATCGATCCCGGCTTGAGCAACCGAAGGCGCGTAAAGCGACGGCGCGTTGGTTGGATTCACCCACGCGCACCACGCGCGCGCATTGCCTTCGTGCACCGTGCGCGCCGCCGCGAGAGCGATGGTGGTTGCGCCGCCGCGCATGGCCCCTGCCATGCCTTTCGTGCCGCCCACGGGCGCGGCGAGCTCGACGACGCCAGGAGGCAAACCGTGATCAGGCAGGACGTGATCGAGCTCGGGCCCGAGATGCAGTACGGACTTCGGCTTCGACAGCGACGCGATCCCCTGCACGACGCCGAGCCGAGCGAATTCTAAGGCATTGAAATCACGCAGGTTTGAGCCGAGAACAGCACTTATACTGAACATAATAACAGTATCTTATGGTGGCGCAAGAGTGCCCGGAGAGTGCGTGCTAAAGGTAGCGACCTGATGACGGAGGCACTCTCTAAGGATGTCGGCGCGCAGAGCTTGCCTGACGATCCCGCGCTCGCTCGCCTCGCCGCCATTTTGCAGGGCATGGGCTCGGTCCTCGTTTGCTACTCGGGCGGCATCGACAGCGCTTTCGTGCTCGCGGTCGCGCATCGCGTGCTCGGCGACGAGTGCGTCGGCATGACCGCCGTGAGCCCGAGCCTCGCGTCGTTCGAGCGTGAAGAAGCAGCACGGGTTGCTCGCCAGATCGGCGCGCGCCACGAGCTCGTCGAGTCGGGCGAAATCGATCATGAGAATTACGCGAAGAATGATATTGACCGGTGCTTCCACTGCAAGAGCGAGCTTTATCGCCTGAGCGCAAAAAAGAAGATGGATTGGGACTTGGCCGAAGTCGTCAATGGTACCAATACCGACGATCTCGGCGATTATCGTCCGGGCCTCGAAGCCGCGAAAGAAGCGGGGGCGCGCAGCCCTCTCGTCGAAGCCGGGCTCGGCAAATCCGAAGTGCGCCGGCTCGCGCAGCTTCTCGGAATGTCCATTTGGGACAAGCCCGCCGCTGCATGCTTGTCGAGCCGTTTGCCATATGGAACTCGGGTGACGCGCGAGCGACTCACTCAGATTGATGCGCTCGAAAAAGCAATTCACGATCTTGGGATTCGTCAAGCGCGCGTGCGCTGGCATAAATTAGAATCGACAGGCAACACGGTCGAGAGCGCGATGGCACGCATCGAAGTCGCGCACACCGAAATGGCAAAAGCGTTCGAGGTGCGCGAGGAGATCGTGGAAGCCGGAAAGCGCCTTGGATTCGCGTACATCACGCTCGATCTCTCCGGCTACCGCACCGGCAGCCACAACGAAGTGCTCAAGGGGCGGTCGCTAAGGGTGATAAGCGACCCCGATGCTCGGTAATCAGATGCCGACGTAACTACCACACACAGAAACCTCCCGACGGCCCGGGTTCCACACCAACTTCCAATCTGAAGGCGTCAGGCTCCCAAGGGAAGGTAAATGTCGACTACGAAGATTACGTGTTAAAGGTGGCATCAAGAGAGGCTGATGCACAAAGGAGAAAACTGATGAACAAATCGGCAATATATTTTACCCGCGCCGCACCTGCTGCGCGTGAGGGCGCGGTTATTCTCTCTGGCCACATGATTGACCAAGAGGCCGATCCAAGTTTTACGCGACCAATGAACATTTTTGTTGATCAATCGTGGGGGCATTCAGGCGATGTGCGCAATGATGTGGTTTACGGTTTGGCGACGAGGCCGTCAACTGCAGTACCTGGCCTGACTGAGATCTACGCGTTGGGCCGGGACGCAACCTTGTGGATCAAGCGACCTCGGCAAGACCCTGTGGAAGTCAAGGTGCCGGTCCGGGAACCCTGGATGTATCTGGAAAACGTGTGCCTCGCCTCGACTGGCATCTACGTCTGCGGCGGTCAGCGGCAGGTGTATCGGTACTCGGATGGACAGTGGTCGGCCCAGGACGACGGGATTTACATTCCTTCAACCAACGGGGAGCCGGGCCCGACCTTGTTTTCGATTATTGAGTTGAAAGATATGTCGCTGCTGGTCGTCGGCTCAGGAGGATTCATTGCCACGCGGCCTGCCGGTGGGGCTTGGACGATCCTCGATTGCCCAACCAACATGGACTTGCTTTGTGCATTACCGGACGATCAAGGGATATGGATTTCGGGCCGTGCGGGTACATTGCTGTACCTGTCCGCCGATATGGCAACGTGGTCCGATCATTCGGACGAGAACGTCAGTACCGCTAACTTTGATTGCCTGGCGCACCATGGTAAACGCGTCTACATCACTGCCAGGAACGATCTTCTTGTGACTACAAAAGAAGGGGGAATCGCCGTTGTGCAGGCACCATTCAAGCCGGACAGTGAATTTCACAGCGTCTGCACTTCTGGCGATTATCTTTTTGTCACAGGTGACGAGCATGTGTATCGGCTTGGACCCGATGGCTGGGTGTATCTTCAATGCCCAGACAATACCTAGCCAGTGTTGCGGTGATCGGATACCCCCGGCCCAGTCGTTTCCGATCCCCATCGTCCCCCAGCAGCACGTCGAGAAGGCCGCCCACCTGCGCCACATGTGCCTGATGAATCTGGGGTGTCTGGACAAGCGTATCGCATCTGGATAGCATTGCGAGAGCGGGCAGCCACGGCAGCTGTTGCCGGCAGGCGCTGGAATCGCCACGGTGGGGGCACTGCAAACACGCGACATGGCGCGGCCGGCCGTACTGCTGGACTTGGCCGGCTCCTCGCCGGACGCCCGCGGCGTGCAAACCCAAGCGGCGTCAATTGCGGGCCTTCCCCGTCCGTGCGCAGGAAGGCGCGCTTCGCGCCTGACGAGCACGTGACAAGGGGAAGGCGGCGCAGCTCGCGTAGCGAGCGCGCGGTTGGGGCTCATTAAGTCGCGCACACCGAAATGGCAAAAGCGTTCGAGGTGCGCGAGGAGATCGTGGAAGCCGGAAAGCGCTTCGGTTTCGCGTACGTCACGCTCGATCTCGCCGGCTACCGCACCGGCAGCCACAACGAAGTGCTCAAGGGGCGGTCGCTAAGGGTGATTTGATATCCCTATCCGCGCGACAAATCCCCGCCCTCTGCTCCGTCTGATACCCTCGACGCAAACTGCATGCGTCACAAGATAAAGGCCCTTCTCGTCATCGGTGCCGTCGGGCTGACAAGCTGGTCTCTCGCGGGGTTGCCAGCAGGAAAAACAGTACGGCCTTGGTCCCACGCTTTGCAGTGATGGGACGGTCTCCGGCTCCTCAGGTCGCGGGACGTGCTCCCATCACGGTGGAATCGCGGGAGGCCGCCACCGCGGTCGGCGATAAGTGGTTGGGAACGGAAAGGGGTCTGCGAATCAGGCAGCCGGGTTATACTTTTCATACTTGCCTCAGCGCAAACGATGCACCATAAGGCTGGCAATCTCGGCGCAACGGGCTCCCCTGGCGGCGCGCAGGAAGGCGCGCCCCGAGGTCTCGCCGCAGGCGGGCCGAAGACGCGAAAGCAGAGGCGCGCCTGACGAGCACCGCCCAAGGGGGAGCACGCGCGGTGAGCGGAGCGAGACGCGCGGTGGGGTCCCACTCAACACAGTCGTTCGTAGGTCATCGTGAGGGCGGAGACGAGCTCGTCGACTTTCAAGAGCGGGTGGTAGCGGCCGGGGCCCAGCATGGCGGGCATCATTTCACCTGCGCGCGGATCGATGGTGAGGGCGTGAATGCGCACGCCGACGCGATCGGCCTCGCGGACGGCTTGACGCACATCGAGGATGCCGTGTTTGCCTTCGTATCGATCGTAGTCCGTGGGCTTGCCGTCGCCGATCATGAGAAGAAGCTTGTGGCGCTCGGGCCGGCGAGCAAGCAGGCTCGTTGCGTGACGGAGCGCGGGCCCGATGCGCGTGTAACCTTGCGGTTGCATGGCTCCGAGATGCGCGCGCCCAACGGGCCACGGCGTGCCGTGCCCCATGATCTCGAAGACGCGACACGCCGTCCTCGTGTGCGAAGCGAACGCGAAGATCTGAATCGTGTCACCGAGCGTGCTCGTCACTTCACCGAGGACGAGAACGGCCTCGCGCGCGACGTCGAGCACGCGCCGATCGGAGACCCACGCGTCGCTCGATAGCGAAACGTCGAGGAGCACGAGCAGCGCGACGTCTCGCTCCTTTCTGCGCCGTTGCACGTAAAGGCGCGGCGCCCCGCAGTCGTCCGCGCGCAGCGAAGAGAGGTGACGGACGACCGCGTCGAGATCGATGGCCTCGCCATCGCGCTGCCGTCGTTCGACGGCGCGACGAGTGCGCGCAACCTCGATGCACTTGCGAAGCTCGTCGATCTTTCGCCGATGCCGCACGAGGGGTTCTTGGTGCCAGACCAAGTCCACGGCGCTCACTTGCGTTGGGTAAACCGTGCACCATGCACGCAAATAATCGTGGCGTTTCGCGTCCCATTCGTCGTACGGAATGCCGCGCTCGTGAGCGAGCACGGTCTCGACGTCAGGGATGTCGGCCGAGGCCGAGACGTCGGCAGAGAGAACGGCGTGAACGCGATCATCGGAGCGAATGATCTTGCCCAGATCGAGCTCCTCGAGAGCTTCAGCGTGCTCGTCGAGCTGGTCGGAGCCGTCCAGATCGCGCGCACCGCCGTGGTAGTCCTCCGCGGTGTCGACCTTTTCGAATGCATGCTGGACGACGTTTTCCTCGAGCTCCTTCGGATCGATCTCAACGAGCTCGATGGTCTCGATGGCTTTGACCTTGCGCTGTCGCGCGTCGCGCTCCGGCGGGCTCCCCACGTCTCTCGCGGCGTCGTCGCCGCGTGCCACGTCGTCCGGACGCATGCTGCCCCAGAGCACGACGGGCGGCGAACGCCGATCTCTGGGTGCTCGGGCGAACGCCGTCGAATCGAAACGTGCACCTTGCACGAGGATCTCGCGGCGCAGTTCCTCCACCTCCGCTTCGCCGTGCGCGAGCTCTCGAGGATCGGGCCTCTCGGCAAGTGCCGCTCTGCACGCCGGCTCCCATCGCTCGAAAAATCCAGGCCACGACTCCAAAAGCGCCTCGAGTGCGGCGCGCACCGCCATGACCTCGCTGCGAACGTCGTCGAGACGATGGCGCGGGACGAATCGAGCATGCTGAACGTAGAGCATGCTCGAGAGCGCGGTCCGCACGACGTACGCGTCGACGTTGCCCGCAGGCGACTCGGAGATCGATATCGTCGCCGGCAGAAACAGCACGCGCCCAACGATGCCCCCTTCCGCTTTCGCGGATCGAACGCGCACGTCATCTCCGGCGACGATGCGCGCGAGCACCGTCAGTCGCGGCTCGAGGAGAGCGAGATGCGCGGCGTAAGGCGGAATCGCTTTTTCTGAGCCACGACCAAACGCCCGCGCAATCCGGCGAATTGCTTGATACGCGGAAAGTTGCCAATCCCAATCGAGCGACGGCCCGCGCGATGAATCGACAGGCTTATCTTCTGGAGACATGATTAAACCGCTTTCAAGTTGCCGCGAGGTCGAGGCGGGGCCGAGGAGCGGACCGGAACAGCCTGCTTCGGCTTTGAGGACCGCACCGCAGGCCCCAACGACGAGATCGCGGCAAATCGAAAGCGGTCAAAACGCGAGTGCAACTGCTTCATTGAGGCCGTCGCGCACGTCCGGATCGTCGGTGAGGGACTCGACGATTGCCACCTGACAAGCACGACGCGGAGCGAGCCCCGCCTGAACGAGCTTTGCCGCATCGACGAGCAGACGCGTCGAGGGCCGCTCCGCGAGCCCCAGATGATCGAGCTTTCGAACCTTCTGCGCAAGCAGACTGAGCCGCCGCGCGACTTTCCTGTCCACACCGGTTTCACCGACCAGGATGTCGACTTCGACGTCGACATCGGGATAATCGAATGCGAGCGACACGAACCGCTGACGCGTGGATGCTTTCAATTCCTTGAGGCCGCGCTGATATCCGGGGTTGAAACTCACCACCAAGTGAAACCCATCGGCCGCGGCAAGCACCTCGTCGCGCTGTTCAATGTAGAGTACACGCCTGTGATCGCTGAGAGGATGAAGCACGACGATGACGTCGGGACGCGCCTCCGCAATCTCGTCGAGGTACAGAATGGCTCCTGCGCGAACAGCCCGGGTGACCGGGCCATCTTGCCATTGCGTTTCACCGCCGCGAATCAAATATCGTCCGACGAGATCAACCGCGCTCGTTTCGTCGTGACACGCAACCGTGACGAGCGGGCGTCCGAGCCGCTCCGCCATGGCTTCGACGAAACGGCTCTTGCCCGTGCCCGTGGGTCCCTTCAAGCAAAGCGGGAGTTTTTGCGCGAAGGCATATTGAAAAATGGCGCACTCATCCGTAATCGGTCGATAAAACGTAGAGGGTTGAGGCACGCGTTACTCCGCCGCGGAGGACTCCGCCACTGGATCGACACCTGCGTCGGAAGCCCCCTCCACACTCACCTGCGGCAATCCATACATCGTGAAATTCCAGATGTAGAGGATGATCCCTGTGGTGAACACGAGCGCGGCGAGAACGAGTCCCACGAAGTGGACCTCGATGGCCTTTTGCACCGCAAGGAAATCCATTCCCGACTTTCGCTCGAGATAGACTTGCGAAATACCAGCCACCGCAAAAGCCCCCGTCATGCCGAGCATGCCTACATTGGATACCCAGAATGCCCACGTGCTACTCCAATGCTTGTACGCCGTCCGTCCCGTCATGCCCGGCATGGCATAGGCGATGACGCCGAGAACGATGGTTGCGTACGCGCCCCAGAACGCGAGGTGCCCGTGCATGGCGGTCACGAGCGTCCCGTGCGTCCACAAATTGACCTGCGGAATGGTATGGGCGAATCCAAGGAAGCCCGCACCAACGAAGCTCATGATGCCGCAGCCCACGGTCCAGAAGAGGGCATTCTTGTTTGGGTGCCGGCGCCCTCCTCGCAGCATCATGGTGACCGCATAGGCAGCCATGCCAAGGAATGCCAGCGGCTCGAGGGCCGAGAAGATACCACCAACGGCAAGCCAGTAACGGGGAGTACCAATGTAATAGTAGTGGTGTCCCGTCCCGAGAATTCCGGAGAGGAACGTCAGACCCACGATGACGTAGAGCCATTTTTCGATGACTTCGCGGTCAACGCCCGTCAGCTTGATGAGGAGGAACGATAGAATCGCTCCCATGATGAGCTCCCAGACCCCCTCCACCCAGAGATGGACGACCCACCACCGGAAATACGAATCGTGCACCTGGTTTTGGAACGTGTACATTCCGGGCAGGTAGAGCAGTGCTGCGGAAAGGAGCCCGCCGAAGAGAACCGCACCGGTGGTGCTGAGGCGGCGCGCCTTCCATGCGGTCATGCCGATATTGAAGAGAAACGCGAGGACGTCGACGACCACGAGGTAGTCGAGCGGACGCGGGATCTCGAGGAACTTTCGGCCTTCCCACCAATCGAGGTGAAAACCAACGATGGCAATGACGCCCACGACGACGAGAGCCGCCCACTGCACGACCGCAAGCTTCGGACTAAAGAGCTCGCGGTCGGATTCCTCCGGGATGATGTAATAGGCGGCGCCCATGAATCCCGACAGAAGCCACACGACCAGAAGGTTGGTGTGCGTGGCGCGAGCCGCATTGAATGGGATGACGGAGTGAAGAACGTCGAAACCCAGGTGCGCGAACCCCATGATGAACCCGTAGAGGATCTGCAGCGAAAGCAGCAGCATCGACGTCGCAAAGAACAAGTACGCGACGCGCTGGCTCTTGAACTTCATCGTGCGCCTCCATTCGAAAGAAGGAACGAGGCGAGCTCTTTGCGCACCTCCGGCGAAAGGCTAAAATTGGGCATCGCCGTTCCGGGCTTCACCGAATTAGGATTGGAAACCCATTTGTCGAAGGCTTCCGGGGTGTACCTCGCAGAAAGGTTGTCGAGAGCAGGCCCCACGGCTGCGCCCTGACCTTCGAGAGAGTGGCACCCCATGCATAGCTCCTTGAAGATGGCAGGCGCCGAGGCGAGCTTCCCGCTGGCCGCACCATTCGCAGGCGCCACAGCAACATTCGACGGAGGCTTGGCAGCAAGATCGGGCTTCGCAGGGAATCCGTTCGTATCGACGTGCCCAATCCAGTCGAGGAACGCAACGAGATCGTCGATTTGTTCTGGATGCTGGTCGAAGTGGTAATTGACCATTTTTCGCTCATTCGGAAACATGGCTTCCGGATTACGCAAAAACATCCGGATCCAATCTTTGCCGCGGCGTTCCACGACTTTCGTGAGCTCCGGTGCGTAATAAGCACCTTCCCCCAAGATCGTGTGACACCCCATGCAATTGTGTTTATCCCAAATGAGACGGCCGCTAAGGACATGGGCGTCCAACTTATCTTCGTGGGAGCGGGCGGGCACCCGCATGAGGGTATCCACCGTCAGCCAAAGAAAGATGGCTGAGAATCCTACTGTCCCGCCGAGGAAAAACTTTTTTGCGTGAGACTTCGAGAGCATGCCATTCCTTCCGGGCCAAGCCCTAGCCCGCACCACGGGCGTTGCGTTGCGAAGGTTTTATGGAACGCCCGCGAGGCCCAGGTGCTGACTACGGAACAACGATTGAATCTGCGAGCGATCAAGAATTGAACGCTGCGCGACTCTTCAATGCTCTACTGCTGTGCAAGGGGTATGCCTTGTTCGTTTTCATCCCGAAACTTGAGGCCGCCCTCGAAATACTCCGAGTATTCCTGGGCCGGCCTCCCTAGCTTTGCGTCGCTCACGACGTTTCCGGATGAGAACTATCAAATTCGCAAATGACGATTCATAAAGAAGCGCACTGTTTGCGAGTTTTGCGCAAGACATGCACCGTAAAATTTCCCAAAAATGAGAGTTATAGGCCCTCCCGGCCGCGCGCAGCCGGCCCGCAAAGATGGGGCGGACGTGATCTTCTGCGGCGAGCACGGCCAAGGGAGGGGCAAGCGCGGTGGAGCGAAGCGACACCGCGCGGGGGTGGGCCTCCTACTACTTCTTCGGAGCGACCTTCTTGTCTGCGTGATGTCCCGCAGCCTTGGCGGCAGGCGGCCTCGCTGCTTCGTGATGCGTGCGAAGGGCGAGCACCACGAGTGCCGCGGTCTTCTTCGAGCCCGTGGCGCTATCGAACTTGCCAAAGGCCTCCGACTTCTTGCCGTGCGTCATCGTTGCCGTGCCGTCGTCTCCAATGGAGATTTTCTCGTTGTCACCAACGATGTCATCGCCGCTGAACTTGAGGCTGTTTTTGAAATCACCCATGAGCGCGCCGTCGGCACCAACGGTGACGAGCGTCCTGCCGCTTGCATCCTCGATGTGGTCGCCATCAATCTTCAACAAGGTCTTGCCGTCGGCACTTGCGACAGTGCCATCGCCCTTGATCTCGAAGCTCTTGGCCTTGGCCCATTTCTTCGACGGCGTGAACTTCATTGCAGCGATATCAATCTTCTGCACGGCAGGGGCGACCGGCGTCGTGTCCGCGGGAGGAGTGGTTTCCGTTGCAGCAGTGGCAGCGGGCGGAGGAATATCCGTCGGGGCGGCCGTGGCAACAGGCTCCGTGTCCGGGGACTTGGGGGGCGGTTCAGATCCACCGCATGCAGCGGCGAGGAGGAGTGCGGGAATAGCGAACAGTAGCTTTGAGCGGAACATGGCGGCGCACGGTAGTCGAAGGCGCGAATCACCACAAGGCGCAACAAAGCGCAATTCCAAAATACGACGGACCGAGTCGCAATCCTGAGACGTCACTCTTTGAGAGCTTCAGCACCACCAATAATTTCCATCAGCTCTTTGGTGATCGCGGCCTGGCGCGCGCGGTTGTACGCGAGCGTCAAGCGGGCAATCATGTCCTTTGCGTTACGCGTGGCCGAGTCCATGGCGGTCATGCGAGCGCCATACTCACTTGCTTGGCTCTCCAGCATGGCGCGATAAAGCGAGACTTCGACGTACATCGGCATAAGGCGCTCGAGAACAGTGCGCTCGTTGGGTTCGAAGAGGTACTCCGTGGGGGCAAGCGCTCCGTCGGCCGGTGCCTCGGGCTCAGGAAGCGGGAGGAGCTGCTCCACCACCGTCTTCTGCGTCATGGCGCTCTTGAATTCGTTGTAGACTACATATACCGCGTCGATCTCGCCCTTCTGATAACTGCCCATGACCCAGTCGGCCACGATGCTTGCTTTTGCGAGATCGAGACCCTCGTACATCTTGGGGAAGTCGCGCGCGACCGTACCGCGGCGGCGAACGAGGTAGTCGCGCGCCTTTTTGCCGATGGTGCCAAAGACAACGTCGATGTCCTCTTGCTTCTTTGCGCGCCACGTGCGTTCCGCGGCTTTGCTCGCGTTGACGTTGAACGCGCCGCAGAGTCCGCGATCACCCGACATCACGACGACGAGCACCTTGCGTTCCGGTCTGCGCTGAAGGAGCGGGTGAACGGCGGCGTTCGAATCCGGCGACGCGTTCTCGTCGACCTGCTTGCCCATCGCGCCGGCCACGCCATGGAGAACTTCCTGCGTCTTCAGCGCGTACGGACGAAGCTGCGTGATGCGCTGCTGCGCGCGGTTGAGGCGCGCGCCCGCCACCATCTTCATGGCGCGCGTGATCTTCTGCGTTGCTTTGACGCTCGTGATCCTTTTGCGAATCGTCTTCAAGGAAGGCATGAGTTCGCCCTCTCACTTCTTGGCGAAGGCCATACCGAAATCGGCGAGCGCCTTCTTCAGCGTCTCCTCCGTGTCCTTGTCGAGCGCTTTCTTCGTGCGGATGTTCTGGAAGATCTCGGGGTACTTCGACTCGATGAACGGATAGAGCTGCTTTTCGTATTCGCCGAGCTTCGAGACATCGATGCTATCGAGGTGACCCTTCGTGCCGGCGTAAATGATGACGACCTGCTTTTCGACCGGCTGCGGAACGTACTGACCCTGCTTGAGGATCTCGACGAGGCGCACACCGCGATCGAGCATGTTGCGCGTGACCTGATCGAGGTCCGAAGCGAACTGGCTGAAGGCGGCCTTCTCGCGATACTGCGCGAGATCGAGCTTGAGCGAACCAGCGACCGACTTCATCGCCTTGATCTGCGCCGAGCCGCCGACGCGGCTGACGGAGATGCCGACGTTGATGGCCGGACGCACGCCCGAGTAAAAGAGGTCCGACTCGAGGAAGATCTGGCCGTCCGTGATGCTGATGACGTTCGTCGGAATGTACGCCGAGACGTCGCCCGCCTGCGTCTCGATGATGGGAAGCGCCGTGAGAGATCCGCCCGCTTGCGGGTTTCTCACGATCTCGTAGCCATTGCCCTTGGCCTTGAGTTCGTGCTCCGCGGCCTCGTGACCCTGCTCGCCGAGGTGAACTTTCGCGTCCCCGCGCTTGTCCCAGGTCGTGCCCTTCGCAACGACCGCGAGCTCGTCGGCCATCCTCGCTGCGCGCTCGAGCAAACGCGAATGGATGTAGAATACATCACCCGGATACGCCTCGCGTCCCGGCGGACGGCGCAAGAGAAGCGAGAGCTGGCGGTAAGCAACAGCCTGCTTCGAGAGATCGTCGTAGACGCAGAGGGCGTGACGGCCGCTATCGCGGAAGTACTCCGCCATGGTGACACCCGTGTAGGGTGCAATGAATTGCAGCGGCGCAGACTCGCTCGCACCGGACACGACGATCGTCGTGAACTCCATGGCGCCCGCGTTCGTGAGTCTGTCCGCGACCGAGGCCACGGTGGACTGCTTCTGACCAATGGCGATGTAGAAGCAATGAACGCCCTGGCCCTTCTGGTTGATGATCGTGTCGATGGCGACGGCGGTCTTGCCCGTCTGGCGGTCGCCGATGATGAGTTCGCGCTGCCCGCGGCCGATCGGCACCATCGAGTCGATGGCTTTGATGCCCGTTTGCAGCGGCTCTTTGACCGGCTGGCGCGCGAGGATGCCCGGCGCCTTGATCTCGACGCGACGGCGGTGCGGCGTGTCGATGGGGCCCTTGCCGTCGATCGGCATGCCGAGCGCGTTGACGACGCGACCGACGAGCGCCTCGCCAACGGGCACCTCCATGATGCGGCTCGTGCGGCGAACCGTGGCGCCTTCTTTGATTCCAGTCGACTCGCCGAAAAGCACGGCGCCGACATTGTCCGCCTCGAGATTCAGCACGAGGCCCATGATGCCGCCAGGGAACTCGACGAGCTCACCGGCCATGGCCCCTTCGAGGCCGTAGATGCGTGCAATGCCGTCGCCGACGCTGAGCACGGTGCCCGTCTCGGTCGTGACTGCGGCCTTTTCGTAGGTCTGGATCTGCTTCTTGATAATCGACGAGATCTCTTCGGCCCGAAGCTGCATGGCGTTCTCTTCTTCGTCTTTGGTTACGTGGACACGCTGTGAAAATCGTAAAATCGGCTGATCCAAACCAACACGAGTCAGTTCGGGATCATGGCCTCTTTCATCTGGTGGAGGCGCGCAACGAGCGAGCCATCGAACACCGTGTCGCCGACGCGAACGACGACGCCACAGAGAAGCGACGGATCGATCTTGCGGTCGAGCGCGATACGGCGTCCAGTGACGCGTTCGAGTTCGCGCTGCAATCGCACGAAATAATCTTCCGAAAGCGGCATGGCTGCCAAGACTTCGGCGCGAACGATGCCGCGTTTCTGATCGGCGAGCTCGCGCAGGCGAACGGCGATGGCCGGCAGCGCCCTCACGCGACGGCGATCGACGAGAAGAGCGAGCGCGTTCTTCGCCGTGACGCCGAGGCCGAGCCGGTCGCTCACCTCGTGCATGATCGCTTTTTTCGCGGACGCCGAGAGGAGCGGATCTTCGAAAGCGCTGCGCAGCTCACGACTGGACTCGTAGGCCTCGGCAGCGCGCCCCAGCTCGTCGACGAGCGCGTCGAGCTGCCCCGCCTCGCTTCCGAGTTCGAGCAAGGCGGCTGCGTAACGCTTTGCGATGACGCCAGGAATCACGATGCACCTCCCGTGGAACTTGCAGCGGCAGGACGGCGCGACAGCTCGGCGAGCAAGTCGTTGGCGAAGCGAGCGTGATCGTCCGAGGTGATCGACCGCGCAAGGATCTTCGAAGCTTCTTCGACGGCGAGATCGATGGTCTCGAGATGGATCTCGTGCCGGAGCTGGTGGCGCTCCTGCTCGACGAGGCGATCGGCGTCGCGCTTCATGCGCTCGGCGGATTCGTTCGCATCGTTGAGGATTCTGTCCGCGTCGCCCATGCCGGCCGCAATGAGCGAATCACGCGCAGTTCTGGCGTGCTCATCGGCGTGGGCAAGATCGCCCTGATACTGCTTCGCGCGCTCCTTCGCCTCCGCGAGGAACTTCTGCGCATCCTCGATCTCTTTGCCGATGGTGATGCGGCGTTGCTTGAGACCTTCGGCAACCGGCTTCTTGCCCAACGTGTAATAGAGAGCCGCAAGAAGACCGAAGTTTATGACGAGCGCGAGGATCGCGGGCTTCTTCTTGTCGAAGACATCGAACCAGTTGATGGACTCCGGACCGTGGTGACCCTCGCCGTGCTCGGCACTCTCCTGCGCACCATGCTCGCCATGCGCACCGTGCTCGGCAGGCACCGCATGTTCTTGCGCCACGGCAAGGGCCGTGACGAGAGCAAAGGCTGACGCGAGCAGTCCTACGAGGATTCGTCTGAAACGCGTTCTCACGACGACACCTCCCGGCCGAGAACGCGACCGGCGATCTGGCGGCCGAGCGCGGTAGCTTCCGTGCGGAGCTGCTTGCGCGCCGCGTCCGCCTCAGTGGTGATGTTTGCGCGACCATGCTGAAGGGTGGCCGCCGCTTTTTCGCGAACGCCAGCCATGAGCTCGGCTTCCTTGCGAACGCTTTCGGCGCGAAGAGCGTCGCGCTGGGCGGCGCCGGCAGCACGTGCCTTGGCAAGGATGGCCTCGTACTCGGCAAGAGCCTTGGATGAGCGCTCATCTTCCTTGCTCGCCTCGCGACGCGTGCCTTCAATGCGTTTTTCGCGCGCCTCGAAGAGACGCATCATCGGGTCGAACAGCATCGGCTTGAGCACGATGATGAGGGCGACGAAGATGATGACTTGAACGAAAAGACTTAGGTCGAAGTCGACGGTAACGCCGCCCTCGGCCAAGATTTGTCGGGACGCTGTGAGGGTGCTCACGCTGAGCAGCGACATGGGGCCTCGTAAGCTCGCTCGACGAACCACTTCTCCCGAAGGGACGCCGAGCGTCGGACGGGTCGCGAGCTACCACTACCGGCTCCACGTGTCCACGTTAAGTTGCCCAGTCCGCGCTGTTAAAGTTGCGCGCGAGCTGTCTCGCGCGTCCAGATGCCAAACCGGGCTCGTTTGGGCATGTGGCGTGCACCCGTCGTCGCATGCCTCGATGGAGATGGGCAAGCGCGGTCGCCATCCTCGTCATCAGTGCATGCGCGCACACTGAGCCGAGCGCCCCGCCGAAGATGGGAACCACAACGACAACGAGCGCCGCGATTCCCGCGGCTCCCACGGCCGGCAGTGAGCTCGGGCACGGCGCCGATCCGCGCCCCATCTCCGCCCCAAGATACACCGCGGCGCTACGCGTCGATTGCCACGAGTCCTTGTTGTGTGCGCCGTGAGCTCACGGCTCACAGACCAAGGACGAACGCGCGCACGGCTTCGCGGAACGCCTTCGGTACTTCGAGGTTGGGTAGGTGCGCGGCGTCGTCCAGCACGGCGAGCTTCGCGTTTGGAATCGCGCGCGCGAGTGTCTCGGCAACAGGCAGGGGTACGAGGACGTCTTCGCGCCCGGACACGACGAGGGTCGGCACACGGATCGACGCGAGATCAGCCGTCCTGTCCGCACGATCGCGGATGGCTTCGAGCGCTGAAGCAATGGCGCCTGCCGACGATTGCATCCCGAGAGCGCGCACCTGACCGACGACCTCCGGCTTGACGTTCACCGTGGTCTTCGAGAGCAAGCGCGCGATGAGTTCTTCGACGACGGCACCTTCTTCCCCTGCCCTTACGCGTGCGATGTTCCGATTCCGTGTGGCGCGCGCCGCCTCCGGTTCGGCCTCCGCGCGCGTGTCGATGAGCATGAGGCCGCGCATGCGCGAAGCATGTCGGTGCGCGAACGAGAGCGCGACGTAGCCTCCCATCGAAATGCCTCCAATGACCACGCGCTCGCGAATGCCGAGGGCATCGAGCAACGACGCGACGTCGTCGGCCATCGCGTCGATCGACGGCGGCTGCAACGCGTCGAACGGCGTCGTCGTGCCAAAGCCGCGCATGCTCGGAGCAATGACGCGCATCGCGTCCGACAAGAGATCCGCATCCGCGCGAAACACCTCTGCGGAGAGCGGGAACGGATGCAAAAGAACGACGGTCGTGCCTTTGCCCTCATCAATGAACGACATGCGAAGCCGCGCGGTATCGATCTCCATGGCAGCGCGAACGCTAGCCGGACGAGGCGAGCTCTGCGAGCGCGCGACTTGTCGCACGCGAGGCATCTTGCGACACCCCGTTGGAACCCTTCCGCGCTTTTCGCATCCGGAGGTGCTTCAGCGACAACCCCCGAGTTCAATCGAGCCTTCAATCTTCTTGAAATCTTCGTTGAACCAGATCGCTTTCACGCCGACGTCTGCATCCGCGAGAAACTCTTGCGACTCTTGAGAAGGCCTCGTCGGAAACAGCACGGCGAGGTCGATGGCCACTCGATTGCTTTGCCGTCTGCGATAGTCGAGAAGCTGGCCCACGGCCATTCTGCACATTGGCATCGCATCATTGGTTTTCACCTCCACCAGCAGGTGCCGACCATTCCGGTATTCAAGGATCAGAGCGTCGAACCGACAAGTCCGCTCTGATCCTTCCTGGACGATGAGACCGGCCTGCTTGCAGATTGCGCGAAACGCGTTCGTCATGGTGTTGTGCGTCCGACGCATCGTCACCATATCCATCGAGCGCAGGTACTCCACGTCCTCGTCGTTGCGCTCTCCCAATTCCTTTGGCGGATTTGCAATTTGTTCCTCATCGATCACATCGAGATCGAGGGCGTCGTCGATACCTGCCTGCCCAATCCGCTCCAAAAGGTCGTCATGGAGGTCGTCATGTTGGATGACGGCATCGAGATCGAAGGCGTCGTCGATACCTGCCTGCCCGATCAGGTTCACGAGACCGTCATATTGCGCTCCAAGGGTCAGTGATGCGGGGTCGAGGCGCCTCAGAAACTGGCGCGTTCGAGCATTGATGATTGGTGCGCGACTGCGCGGATCGAGACACGCGAGAAGCGGGGTCAGGAGGTTCGACGGCTTACCATCTCCTGCGCGCGGGCGAGACAGAAGCGGGAGGGATTCGATCTTGCGATAAGCCGCGTTCGCAGCGCCATCGTCGACCGCACTGGCTACGGAGTCGACAATCTTCCGGACAGCGTCACGATGATCACACAGCCACTCGCGAGCGATTCTGCGAAAACCGTTGTAATAGGCCACTATCCCGAGCTCTCCAATGGCATCCGGAGCGCCGTTGGTCTGAAACCCCTTCATTAAGGCTAAGCCGGCCTTTGGATCAAAGCCAAGGTCCGAGAGTGCCTCTACGACTGCCCCAGTGTTATCAGTGATCTCACGATGTCTGTTTTTTGTGATCCAGGTAAGCCTGCATAATGCATGCAGTTCATCGGCCGACAGTGCGCCCCTTGAGGCGCAGATGTCGTAACAAGCTCGTACGAGTCGTGCTGTCCTTCGCTCGCGATTGGCCCATTCCTGAATTTCGCCATCAGCCCAGTCCAACATGATCCCATCAAAGTATCACCGCAGTCGATGCGAGTGCGCGGACAGTCCCTCGTCGCTGAGCGACGAAGGCCGGCTTGAGCGAGAAACTCACGGCGTGTCACGAACCCTTTGGGGTTCCGAAATCGAGATGATGTCTGTTGTTCTGATAAACCCTTGGAGATCGACGATGCAGCAATGACGGGCCTTCCCCGTTCGTGCGCAGGAAGGCGGGCGCTTCGCCCGCCTGACGAGCACGTGACAAGGGGAAGGCGGCGCGGCGAGCGCAGCGAGCGCGCGGATGGGGCCGCTTAACACGCGCTCGCGAATGCCGAGTGCATCGAGCAACGACGCGACGTCGTCGGCCATCGCGTCGATCGACGGCGGCTGCAACGTGTCGAACGGCGTCGTCGTGCCAAAGCCGCGCATGCTCGGAGCAATGACGCGCATCGCGTCCGACAACAGATCGGCGTCCGCGCGAAACACCTCGGCGGAGAGCGGGAACGGATGCAAAAGAACGACGGTCGTGCCTCTGCCTTCGTCAATGAACGACATGCGAAGCCGTGCGGTGTCGATCTCCATGGCAGCGCGAACGCTAGCCGGACGAGGCGAGCTCTGCGAGCGCGCGACTTGTCGCACGCGAGGCATCTTGCGACACCCGCTTCATGCAGCCGAGGCCAAGCAAGACGCAGATCTGCAGGTCGGCTTGAGGAACGCGCGTTGCACGATTCTGCGGCGTGCGAGAGCGTGCTTTGAGTGAAGACCTGACGATCCGCGACAGGATGTACGAGAGCTTCGGCCAGCAAGGGTTTGCCATGCCCACCTACCTTTCCGAACCGCACGAACGCGACGGCAGCCCGCTCACGGTCGGAATCGCTTGGGACGAAGCAGAAGAGTCCGCTTTGGCCGAAGGTTACGTCGATCGCATGAGCGCGAGTTCCATCGGGTCGCATACCGAACGCGACGAGCGCATTCACGATGCGGTGCTCGACCGGCTGACAGGCGACGGATCGATCGACATGTCCGAGGTCGAAATCATCCTTCACGAGGGCGAGGTCACACTCAGTGGAAGCGTTCCAACGGCTGTCGATCGCGCACGTGCCGAGATCCTCACCGAGCGCGTTCTGGGTGTCGTCGGAGTCGTCAATCGACTCAGCGTCGTGCCGCACTTTTAACGCTACTGCCGGAACTTCGTTCCGGGCTACGCGTTTCCGCTACGCGGAAACCAGTCGTGTTCCCTTGTCTCAAGGGGGCGCGGCGCCCCCTCTTGCCCGCTTTCGCGGGCAATTCACCCCTCCGAAAAGCCGCTCCCGCGGCTTTGCTCACTCCTGCCGGAATACTTCCGGCAGGAGTGTTAAATGCGGCATGTATCAGAGCGTGCTCGACAGCCGTCGCGAGCGAATCGAGGCTAGGGCGGAGCGCGAGGAGCCCGCGTAAACGTGACTTGTCGTACGTGCGCAGGCACCGCAGCGCCCACCTGAGGTCCCGCCGTAGGCGGGCCGACAGCGCCGAAGGCGCCATCGAAGCGTATCGATTCGCGCAGCAGGCTGGCGAACTCGCTCTCAGTGAGTCATGTGCGCCCATGAGGCGACAGCATTGACCGATTGCCGTCGTCGCGCGAAATATGTCCATCCTAAGGACAGTGACGATGCGCCTCTTTCACGGAACTCTTGCAAGCCTTTTGAGTCTTCTCGTTCTTGTTCCTGCGTGTTCGGGTGGCGGAGGTGGCGGACAAGATAGCGTGCCCTCGTCCGACCTGAATTCCTCGCAGCAGGCTTCATGCAACGACGACGCGGATTGTGCCAGGGGTGAGCGATGTGTCGAGAATTCTTGCATACCCACTTCTTGTACCGACGGCGTGCAAGACGGCGATGAAACGGACGTCGATTGCGGTGGGTCGTGCGAGCGTTGCGACGCTGGGAAGGCATGCCAGGTTGGCGACGATTGCGACAGCCGTTTCTGCACGGACAGCGTATGCGAACCTCGAGAACAAGGGCGCAAAGACGGCGATGAAACGGACGTCGATTGCGGCGGCAAGGTGTCACCACCGTGCGGTTGGGATCTCGCGTGTGTGGTGAACGAAGACTGTGCGTCGAACGCGTGCAGCGCCACCACGAAGAGATGCGTTCCACCGAGCTGCACGGTCCAAGATGGCGGGAAAACGTGCGGTCTCGACGGCGCCTCGGATTGTTGCCGCTCCTTGCCCGTGACGGGTTACCAAACGATCAACGGCAAGACGGTCTATCTCGATAAATACGAAATTACGGCCGGGCGCATGCGCGCATTCGTGCAAGCCGTGACGGCCAGCCAAGGTGGCGTAGCGGATATCAAAGGCTACATGGACGCGCATCGCCCCGCGCGCTGGAATGACGCATGGGGAGCCGTACTTCCTTCGGCGTTCCAGGATGGCCAACCCGAAATCACATATCAAATTTCGAATCCAACACCGAAGGTTTACGAGCCTTTGCGCGGTTATTTTTATCCAGGGCAAGACATCGTAGCCCCCACCGGCGCACTGTCTGCGGTTTCAAATGGTTCGTATTCAATCTGGCCAAGCATCGTCAACACCTTCGGTGAACTTCACTTTTTTGACGAGTACTCGTCGACTGCAGCGAACCACAATCTCAATTGTTCCAACACGAGCGGCTCGTACGGCCGCGGCACCTACTGGCTTCCTCCGGGCGGGAACATCAATAGGCAGTTCGATCAAGCCACGATGGACAGGCGAGCCCTCAACTGCACGACCAACGCGATGTTCGCGGCGTTCTGTGCATGGGACGGCGCCGAGCTCGTGACGGAAGACGTGATGCAGTACGTGGTGGGCGGTTCGCTCAGCACGAGTGGCCATATTGGCAATTGTGCCGGGTGCCGCATTGGCGCAGCCCCCACCGCAGCCTCCGGAAGCTGCACGCGGGGCCTCAACATCACCTACGACAGCGGCGGCAGCTACAGTGCTTGCCCCAACCTCCCAGGTTATGATCCAGGCCCGAATGAAGGCATGGATGCTTCGGGACGTATCTTTGCGCCTGGCATTGTCGCAGACGACGTCATTCGGGTCGTAGCAACGGACGAAGGCTGGTACGATCTCATTGGGAATCTGATGGAGATTGTCGTCTCCTCAGACGATCTGTTTTTTTATAATGGCTATGGCCTTGGAACCATGAGCGTCACGTATCACCGCGCCCAAATCAAGACAGCTCGCTACAAGAGCGGATCCATGGGGGCGCGGTGCATGCGCCTCAAGTGAGGACCGCTGCGGTCTATTCTACAACGTGCACCGTGCTGGCTTGAGGCCCCTTGTCCCCATCTTCTTCGGCGAAGCGCACCTTCGTACCAACGGAGAGCTTGTCGAAGCTGTTGCCGACGATGCTGTTGCGATGAAAGTAAATCTCGCGGCCATCGGGATCTTCGATGAAGCCATAACCGCGATCGCCGAAAAGCTTCGAGATGATTCCGTGCGGCGGCCTCTGATGCGAGACCTTCACGCCGAGCTTCAACTTCTGTGAATACTCTTCCAGCACGCGCTCGGCGTCTCCAAAGGCGCTATCGAGGGTGGCGTGCAAGTCCTCCTTGTCGCCGTCCAGGTTGCGAGAGACGACGAGCTCTTGCCCAGGCACTCGCATGTTGATGCACACTTGATAGCGCTTGCCTTGCTTGTGGTGTCTGTGCGGTGCCGCCACGACGACGTGGCATTTGACCATCCGATCGAAAAACGTTTCGAGCTTTGCAGCGCGCCTCTCCACGTGCGACGCAACGGATTCGGACTGCGGGATATCGCGAAAAGTAACTTGAACGAGTGCGGCCATTCGCATGGCTCCTTTGTTTTCTAGACCACTTCAATATCCATGCCGTAGGGTCGCGATCTCGGCCGATGAACGAGCCACCCAGCGCGATTGTCCAAGAAGCCAGCGCGGCCGAACGCGTGGTCGTCCTCAAAGTGCGCGCGCCCGGTCGAACATCGTGGGTCATCGTCGGCGTAGCCGGAACCACGGCGAGCACCGGGCTCCTGCCACCGGAAGCACGCAAAGAGCGCTGGGGTGGACGCTTGCCGCCTGGCTCTCGTCGTCAGCGCAGTCGCGAAGACGCGCTCGTCGGCGCACACGTCCTCGGCATTGGAAAAAACGAGATCCGCATCGACCAACGCGGTCAGATCCGCAGCGTGCGCGCATTGTCGGGCCGCATCGTCGTCACCGACGTGATGGACCCCGACGCGCCCCCGGCGTTCACGCTTCTCGATGAAGAGTCTCGCGCACGGCTCGAAGCCGCAGGGATCGCGCTCGTCGATGCCCTCGCAACCTCTGCGATCGACGTCGTTCGCAGCGAGATCACGCGATCGCTCGACAAGGCGCGCACGAAGATCTCGCGGCGAAGAGAGGCCGTCCGCGGTGACTTGCAGAAGATCGCCGAAGCGAACGACATCGCGTCGCGCGCGAGTTGGTTCATTGCGGAAGCGAAACGCGCATCGCGCGGTGCAAACAAACTCGTCGTCACGGACTGGTCGACAGGCGAGCCTTTGCCGATCGAAATCGCGCTCGATCCCGCGAAGAGCGCGAGCGAGCAAGTCGAGGCCATGTTCAAGCGGGCCAAGCGTCTCCGGCTCGGGGCCCAGATCGCGGAGAGCCGCCTCGCGCAAACCGAGGCGCAGCTCGCCGCCGTCACGGAAGCCATCGCGCACGTTGCCGAAGCGACCAGCCTGCCCGCGATGCGTGAAGCTGCGCATCAGGCGAAGAAGGCCGCACCGCGCGACGTTGCGCTGCCCGACGCACAAACCACCGAAGACGGCCGCACGCGCGCAGCGAAAAAACAGTCGACGTCGGGGCGGCGAACGCCTTACCGCACGTTCTTCGCGCGGAGTGGTCGCAAGCTCTTGGTCGGCAAGGGCGCGGCCGACAACGACACGCTGACACTCAAGGTATCGCGCCCGCACGATCTCTGGCTCCACGCAAAGGACCGCGTAGGCGCTCACGTCATCGCGCCGCTCGACAAAGGGCAGACGTGCTCCTCCGAAGATCTCGTCGACGCCGCGCACCTCGCGGCACACTTCTCCGATGCGCGTGACGAGAAGAATGTGGATGTGCAGTACACGCATCGAAAATACGTCCGCAAACCGAAGGGCTCCGGCCCGGGCTTCGTCCTTGTCGATCGCGAGAAGGTGCTCGTGCTCCGCATCGATCCCGGCCTTCTCCGTGATCTGCTTTCGCGCGAGGACGAGACGCTATAAGTCTCGGTCATGCGTCTGGCAGAGACGATTGCTGCGTGGTTCGGGCGCGTCGAAGTCGTGCTCGCAGGCGTCGAAGGTCACTTGCGCGACGGCGAGGAGGCTCTCGCGCGCGGCGATGCGATGCGTGCGCGCAGAGATGCCAACGTGATCCTCGCGCGCGTGCCGCATTCGCCCGTCGGTCTCGCGCTCCTCGCCGACGCGTGCGAGGCCGGTCACCTCGACGCCGAGCTGGCGCAGACGCTCGAAGAGCTCGCCAGTCGCGTGGCTTCGCGCGCCGAAATCTGGGTGCGCCTCGGGCGCGCACGCGAGCGCGTCAAGAGCCCCATCGAAGAGACGCGCGATGCTTTTCTCCGTGCGCTCGCCGTAGCCGAAGCGGGCAGCGATGCGAGACGCGAGACGTTGCTCTGGCTCGCGGATCTGGATCTCTCGAACGGCGATGGATCACGCGCCGAGCTCTGGCTCGAACGACTCGCAGATCGCAACGATTCGCAAGTTGCGCTCCGGCGTGCCGAGGCCCGCCTTCTCGAGAACGATGCCGCCGGCGCGCGCGAAGCGCTCGATCACCAGGAGCTCGATCCCACCGACGGGCGCGCTGCCCTCCTACGCGGGCGTACGCTCCTCGCCACCGGCGATGAAGGCACATTTCCGCTTCTGCTCCGCGCCACCGTGCTCGACACACCGGGAGCGAGCGAAGCTTTGGCGTCGGCGCTCGCGCGAATGCCGACCGACGACAACATGCGCGCAAAGATCCGCACGATTGCCGAGGCACGCGGAGAGATGGATCTTGCGAGGTGGAAGGCAGCCTTCGCGCGCGCCGAAGGCCGGCGCGACGAAGCGCGCGCCGCGCTCGTTGCTGCGGTGCGCGCGGGTGACGTCTCGGCCGCGCGCCCCCTGTTCGACACCGCTCTCGAAGACCAAGACCACGCATCGCTCGTCGTCGCACTCTCGGCGCTCGGTCACGAAGATGCTGCCGTGGACGATGCGCGCAAGCTTCCGTCGCCTGCTCGCCTGCGTGATCCCGGAGAGGCCGCGGAGATCCTCGATGCTCTTGCGACCGTGCACTCGGCGCGCGTCGAGCCGTGGGCGAGCGGCACGCGAAAAGTCGCCGTCGAGACCTGGATCCCGGCGTCCGGCGCGCCCAGTCGCTGGACCGAGCTGCTCACGCGGCTCGATCGGCACGCGCGCGCACTGCATGCCATCGATGGCCTCGCGAAGATCGCCGAGCTCGCCGTCGAACGCTCTCGCCCCGTACGCCTCGCCATCGTCGGCGAGTTCAACGCAGGCAAGAGCACCTTCATCAACGCGGTCATGGGCGCCGACGTCGCGCCAACGGGCGTTCTGCCAACGACGGCAACACTCCATCACTTGCGCTACGCACCCAATCCGTTCGCGCGCATCAAGTTCCACGACGCCGGCGCGGACACCCGCGAGCGCATCGTGCCGTCGAGTGAGCTTCGCACCACGCTCAAAGCCATCGATACTGCCACGGTCGAGCGCGTCGAAATCTTGATGCCGATCGCGTCGCTCACGCGCGTCGAGATCCTCGACACTCCGGGCTTCAACGCACCCGATCCAAAGCACACCGAAGCTGCGCGCTCCGCGTTCGAACAAGCCGACGCCCTCGTGTGGCTCTTCGACGCCGCGCAGCCGCTCAAACAAACCGAGCGCCTCATCCTCGAAGAAGCCAAGGCGCAGAATCTCCCGGTGCAGATCCTCGTGAACAAGGCCGATCGACTGGGCCGCGACGATCTCGCACGCGTGATGCGCTCCGTCTCCGAGTCACTCGACGACGTCGGCCTGCGCTCTTGGTCGCCGCCCATCGCTCTCAGCGCGCGCCTCGCGCTCGCGGGCAAGCTCGGAGACGCAAACGCGCTTGCAGAAAGCGGGTGGGCCGCGGTGCAGACGCTGCTCGACGAACAGATCGTCGGACGCAGCGACGAACTCAAAGAGCGCGGGCAACGGCGTCGAGCCGCGCGCGTGACGCGCGAACTCAGGCATCGCGCACAGAACATCGCCGAGACGGAACGCAGCGCCATCGACGCGTCGAAGCGCCTCGCCCATGATCTCGCGCAGCGCGCAGGCGAGCTCGAACGGGAATCGGAACAAGTCGCGCAAAGGATCGCGGGCGCGATGGCCGCTGCCGCGAACGAATGGAAGAGCGATCTCGACGTGGTCGTGACCGGTCGCGATCGAGCGCAGGCCGAAAGCGATCCCATCCTCGTTCGCTACCAGGTCGAGCGCGCCGTCACGCGTATCGCGAAACCGCTCGCGAGCGTGCTCGCGTCCGTGGCGTGCAGAGGAGCTACGGAAGTGGCAGGTGCATCCGAGGTCGATCTCCTGCCGCTCAGCCGTGCGATCGTGAGAACCTTCGCGGCCGCGGGCGGACAGCCCGAAACCATCGGATCGCTCGGACGGAGCGCCGCTCTATCCCTGAGCGAGCATCTGCTCGATCTTGCAGCGGCACCTCCCGCAGAGGGCAGCGCAGAAGGCCGCGTCGCCGAACTCTCGGCCATTGAAGAAAGCCTCGAACGATGAAACGGATGGCGCTTTTTACCCTTGCAGTCCTCGTTCTCTCATCGGCGTCGTTCGCCCCGCACGAAGCGGCCGCCGATCCGCTGCTCGACGTGGGCAAAGGCGACGTCAACGTGCAGGCCGAAAAACTCGAAGTCGACGTCGCTGCGGGCAGCGCGGTCCTCACCGGGCAGGTGGTCCTGCAGAAGGGCGATCTTTCGGTGCATTGCCCGCGCGTCGAGTTGAAGTTCGACGCTTCTCCTCACCTCCATTGGGCAAAGGGCTCCGGCGGCGTGGTCGCGGACGTGCGCGGGGTGCACGGCGAAGCGCCGGAGGTCGAACTCGATCTGAAGAAGCAGGTGCTCGAGCTGCGCGGCGGCGTGAGACTCTCGCGAGGCCAAGGTTGGATTCAAGCCGACAAGGCCACCATCGAACTTGCCACGGCACGCGTGACGGCAACGCAGGTGAAAGGCACGATCCCCGTCCCCAAGCCATGAGCACGGCGATCGAGGCGAACGAGCTGCGCGTCATGCTCGGCGATGAGACCGTCCTACGCGGCGTGACCGTGCGGGCGGAGGCCGGTGAAGTGCTCGGTGTTCTCGGTCCGTCGGGCGCAGGCAAGTCGACGTTGTTTCGTGCGATGGTCGGCGAGATCCCCGCCCAATCCGGAGAGATTCTTCTCTTCGGCGAGCCTGTGACGCGCTTGCCGTTGTGGGAGCGTGCGCGCCGCGGCGTCGCCTACCTTCCCCAGACACCGAGCGTGCTCTGGGATCTGTCCGTGCGCGACAATCTCCGGACGTATCGCCGGATCGTCTACAGGGGAAGTTGGTTCACTCGCAGAAGCGAGTCTTCGCACGACGAGGACCGGGCCATCGCGATCCTTGCCGAACGCGTAGCGCTTGCAGACAAGATGGACGTGAAAGCCGGCGAGCTGTCGGGCGGAGAGCGCCGGAGGCTCGAACTCGCGCGGGCGCTCACACGTCCGCCAAAGGTGCTCGTCTGCGACGAGCCATTCGCCGGCATCGATCCGCAGCAAGCAAGCCGACTCGGCGACATGCTGCGATCGTTGGCAAAGGATAGCGGAGTCGCAGTCTTGCTCGCAGATCATCATGTCGCCGAGGCTCTCTCGGTCTGCACGCGCGCGCTGCTCCTGCTCGACGGCCAAATCGCGATGGAAGGCTCGCCAGACGCATTTCGACGGCACCCCATCGTCGTCGGCCGGTACCTCGGGAACTGGACCCGGCCGCCGCCAGAATGACCGATCGGTCAACAGGAAAGCCGCCAACCACCTCCAAATTGATCAAACGGTCATCGGGAAGGCGAGCAAGCACCTCCAAGTTGACCAAACGGTCAACCGGAAGGCCACGAGCCACCTCCCCAACGCTCTCGAGAGCATTTGGACGGCCACAAACCACCCTCGAATTGACCCAATGGTCATCCGGAAGGTTGTCGACGGCCTCCTTATTGACCCAATGGTCATGAGCGGCGCGCATCGCGCCGCGCGAGGCTAATTGTCCCGCTGGCATCCTTTTCGCTTCCGAGACCCGCCCACCGGTGTAAGCTTGTCTTGGCGGGACTTTACCGATGGAAATAAAGCAGCAGCTAAAGCTCTCCCAGCAGCTCGTGATGACGCCGCAGCTCCAGCAGGCGATTCGCTTGCTGCAGCTCTCCCGGCTCGAACTTATCGAAGAAATTCGTAAAGAATGCGACGCAAACCCGGTTTTGGCGGACGAGGAGTTCGAACCGCGCCCCCGGACGAACACGGACTCCTCGGGGGCGGAGGTCATTGGAACGGCGCCGGAGCAGGGCGAAGCCAGGATGGAACGCCTCGACGAACGCAGGCGTACGGAAACGGGCAGCTCCGAGAAGACGGATACCAAACAAGTCAATGAGATTGATTGGGAGCAGTTTCTCGAAAATCGCACCCTTCAGCAGCCTCTGCCCGCCAGCCGCGGTGGCTTCGAGGAGCTGCCGCCCATCGAACAGAACCTTACGAAGGCGGCGTCGCTCGTCGATCATTTGCGATGGCAACTGCAAATGAGCGATTTCACGGAAGCCGAAAAGGGCTTTGCGGAGCTCGTGCTCGGCAACCTCGATGACAATGGTTTTCTCGATCTCAAAGGGGTCGAACGCCCAGACGGAACCCGCACGCCGGATTTGACGATCGAAGAACTCGCCCACGAAGCTGGGCTCGATCCCGAGGACGCGCCGGAGGTCCTACGCATCATGCAAGAGTGGGATCCTGTGGGCGTTTGCTCACGAGACCTGCGCGAGTGTCTGCTCGTGCAGGCCGAGGTTTTCGGCTCGCTCGATCTCGATGTGACCATCATCGATAAGCACCTACACAACCTCGAAAAACACAACTACCAGGCCATCGCACGCGATCTGAAGGTACCGGTCGAAGAGGTTTACGAGTCGGTCAAGGAGATTCAGAAGCTCGAAAGCCGCCCGGCGCGTAATTTCAGCGAGACGGACGACAAGCAAATTGCCATTACGCCGGACGTTTACGTCGTCAAAGATTCGGACAAGTGGGTCGTCACGGACAACGATCGCGGCGTACAGCGCCTCTACATCAACGAGGCGCTCACCAAACAGCTCCTCAAAGATCCGAGTGCAAAGGAGTTCATCGGCGAAAAGCTTCGCAATGCGCAGTGGCTGATCCGTGCGATCGAACAGCGGCGTAAGACGATCATCCGCGTCACCGAGTGCATCGTCGATAAGCAGCGGGAGTTTTTCGAGCGCGGTGTCGCCTTTCTCAAGCCTATGATCTTGCGCGACGTTGCAGAGGCCGTGGGCATGCACGAGTCAACCATCTCGCGCGTGACAACGAACAAGTACGTTCACACGCCGCAGGGGCTCTTCGAGCTTAAATACTTCTTTAACTCATCGATCCGCCGCGTCGCCGAGGAAGACATTGCGTCCGAGAGCGTCAAGCAGGCCATCAAAAAGATCATCGAAGGCGAGGACAAACAAAACCCGCTGAGTGATCAAGCCATTGTCGAGATTCTCGCCAAGCACGACGGCATCCAGATCGCCCGCCGCACAGTCGCAAAATATCGGGAAATGCTCGGGATTTTGGCCTCCAGCAAACGCAAGAAGCTGTTCTGAGGGCAGGCACGGGGGCCTGCCCCTACACCTGACCGATACCGCGTGCGTGTAGGGGCGGCCCCCCGTGGCCGCCCCGCATTCGGTGCGGCACCTCCTTCGGGCTAGCCATAAGATAGTGGCTCGCGCTACGCTGAGTGCAGGTGCCCCGATCGCGCGTCGTTTTGCCGAGGACATCCGCGAATGCCAACGTCGATGACGCTGGTGTTCGATTGGGGTGCTGTGGTGTGTTGCGCAGAAGGGAGGGCAGCGTGACCGCACGCGCGGTCGCCGAGTTTTCTTCGACACGGCCCTTCTCGAAGGAAGAGAATCGGCGAAAAACGGTTTGGCTGAACGAGTTTCTCATCCAGAAGAAACGAACGAGACGTGAACGACACCGAGGAGTCACGGAATGAATATCTCCATCACCTTCCGACACATGGATGGTTCGGATGCCGTCAAGGCCTATGCAACGGAAAAGGTTGGCAAGCTTCAAAAGTTTTTGAGGCAGCCACTTCATGGGCAAGTGACGGTGAGCTGCCAAAAGACGCTGCATCTCGCTGAGATCGATATCCACGCGGGCAGTCAGCATTTCCACGCGCGCGAAGAGTCGGAAGACATGTACGCCTCGATCGACAAGGTCATCGACAAGCTCGAACGTCAGATTCGCGGCGCTCACGGTGCGGCGAAGAAGAAAGGTGCTGATCGCGCGTCGGAACACCTTCTGCCGGACGAACCCGAGGAGTAGGGTGCGCGTGCAAACCTGCTGCGCGCCGGTTTGCGCGCACACCCTAGTACCGGCGCTTTTGCCGTTGGCCCACGAGCATTCTTTACCATGCGTCTCACGGACCTACTCTCGCCGGAGCGCGTCGATATCAAGCGCAACACGGCAAACGATCCATTCGACAAAGAGCACGCGATCGGTCTTTTGGCGTTGATGCTCGGCGAGCACGACGGCGTCACGACGGCGGAGATCGAGCACATTTTGCTCGAGCGCGAAGCTCTACAATCTACAGGCATAGGCGAAGGCGTGGCGATCCCTCACGGAGCTCTGCCACAGCTTAACGAACAGGTGGCGGCTCTGCTCATCGTTCCCGATGGGGTCGAGTTTCAAGCCATCGACGATGCCCCGGTGTCGATTCTCTTCGGCGTCATCGGCCCAAAGCGCGCCACGGGCGAGCATCTGAAGACGCTCGCCCGGGTGTCTAGGCTCTTGCGCAGCAAGGATTTCCGCACACGCCTCGTCAACGCGGAGACTTCGCAAAAAGCCTTCGCGCTCATCGACGCGGAGGAAACGGAAAAGAAGGGGGGCCTGTGAGAACGCGTTCTGGCGGCAGGACGCGATCATGACGTCGGTATTTCCCGTTCCTCCATTGGCGGAGATCACGGTTGCCGATCTCGTGGCCGATCCGCGCTTCGGCGGGACACTGAAGCGGCTCGCGGGTGAAAGCGGTCTCGACCGCCCCATCCGTCATCCGCGCGTACAAAAAAACGGGCTCGCGCTCGCGGGCCACTACTACGGCGTCGTTCCTACGCGCGTGCAGGTGCTCGGCGAAACCGAGATTTCGTACCTCGATTCGCTCGACGCCGACGCGCGAGGAAGAGCGGCACGGGGCCTGTTCTCACTCGGCTTGTCGTGCGTCGTGCTCACGCGCCGCGGCGATGCCCCGCGCGTCCTCCGAGAAGCCGCGGAAGCGACGGGCACACCGCTTTTTGCGAGTGGCGCGCGGTCGAGCCGCACGATCAACGAACTGCACGCGCTGCTCGACGAGAAGCTCGCGCCAACGACCACGTTGCACGGCGTGCTCGTCGACGTCTTCGGCATCGGGCTTCTCTTGCTCGGAAAAAGTGGCATCGGCAAGAGCGAGTGCGCCGTCGAACTCGTGCTCCGCGGGCATCGGCTCGTTGCCGACGATGTCGTCAAATGCGAGTGGCGACCGCCGGGAATGGTCTTTGGCGCAGCGGCCGACATCCTCCGCCATCACGTCGAGGTGCGCGGGCTGGGCGTGCTCAACATCCAAGACTTGTTCGGCGTAACGGCCGTGCGCGAACGCAAGCGCATCGACATGATTGTCCAGCTCGACGAGTGGAACGAGAAGACCGAGTACGACCGACTCGGCATCGACGATCGCTTTCTCGAAGTCCTGAGCACTCCCATCCGGCTCCTCACCGTCCCCGTGCGCCCGGGCCGAGACATGGGCACCATGCTCGAGATGGCTGCGCGCAACGAGCTATTACGGCGTGCGGGAAAGCACAGTGCACGCGCGTTGGTCGCACGGCTCGAAGAAAATGCAGGCCTCGGGCGCAATGCTCGCGACGACACGGCGGACGATCTTCCGGAGAGCGTGGTGCGAGCGCCCACCCCTCCGCCTCCACTGTCGTTCAACGAGAGCTCGGCCTGGATCCCTGCCCGCCCGAAGGACGACGAGTGATGCAAGGCGCGGAGAACCAGGCCGGTGGCGGCACCCCCATCCGAAGGCCGATGGTGGTCGTCGTGACCGGGCTCTCTGGCGCGGGGCGAACGACGTCGCTGCACGCGCTCGAAGATCTCGACTTCTTTTGCATCGACAACTTGCCCACGGCGCTCGCGCCCGATGCGGTCGCGCTCTGCGAAAAAGGCGGCATGACACGAGTCGCCCTCGGAATCGACGTGCGGGTTCGCGTGTTTCTCGGGGGCGTCGATCGCGTTCTGTCGCTGCTCGACGACGCCGGGCGGCGAGACCTGCACGTGCTGTTTCTCGACGCGTCGGACGAAACGCTCCTGCGCCGTTTCAGCGAGACGCGGCGCCCGCACGCGCTTGCCATGTCTGGAACCGTCGGCCACGCAGCCTCGGTCCTCGAAGGCGTGGCTCTCGAACGCGAGCGTCTCGCCCCGCTGCGTGCACGTGCCACGCGCGTGCTCGACACCACGAATCTTAGCGTTCACGAACTTCGCCGCGCGATTCTGGGTCAGTTCGGCCCTGCCTCGGGAACCGCAGAACGCATGGCCGTCCGCGTGATCTCGTTCGGATACAAATACGGCATACCGGCAGACGCCGATCTCGTGTTCGACGTGCGCTTTTTGAAAAACCCGTATTTCGTGCCCGAACTCAAGGACCTGAAAGGCACCGATCCGCGCGTGGTCGACTACGTCCTCGGCCTGCCCGAAACCTCGGAGCTCGTAGATAAGACGCTCAAATTACTTACCTATGTCATTCCGAAATACGAACGCGAAGGGAAAAGCTATTTGACTATCGCATTCGGATGCACGGGCGGCATGCATCGAAGCGTCGCGGTGGCGGCATTCGTGGCGGCGTTGCTCGAACAAACGTTGCGCGAGGCGTCTTCGGCAGCCTCGCACATCGACATCACGCTCTCGCATCGCGATATCCGGCGCCGCGAGGCGGCGCACGGAGGTGCGTTGACGACGTCCGCGGACCCGAGCGAAAAGCGAGGTCCATCATGAGTTCCCATCCGAGAAACTGCTGCGCGCCGCAAATCGTCGGTCGGCCTCCCTCAAAATACTCCGAGTATTCCTCGGTCGGCCTCCCTAGCCTTGCGTCGCTCGCGACGTTTTCGGATGGGAACTCATGAGCGCTCAAGCCTCCAACAAGTTTAAGATCATCAACGATCTCGGGCTTCATGCGCGCGCCGCAACGAAGCTCGTGCAGCTTGCATCTAAATTTCCGTGCGACGTCCAGCTCGCCTACCAGGGGCAGACGGCGAACGCGAAGAGCGTGATGGGGGTCCTGCTTCTCTGCGGGTCGAAGGGCACGGTCGTGGAGGTTATCGCCTCTGGCCCGAACGCATCGGAGTGCGTCCAAGCGATCGGCGAGCTTATCGCGAGTCGATTCGGAGAGCCGAGCTGATGGCCGACCGCACGAAAGGCGCAACGAGCCAAGTCGGTGCGCGTCCGCCATCGTTGGGGGACGTCAGTGCACCTCCGAGCTCGTTCGACCTCGAGCCGCGCGAGGCGATCATCCTCAAGGGCATCGCCGGATCGCCTGGCGTTGCCGTGGGGCCCGCGCTGGTCCTCGGCGACGTGCGATCGTCGTTCATCCGCAGGCACGTGCGGTCGTCGCAGATCCCCGCTGAGTTCGAACGCATCAAGAACGCCGTCAGCACGGCGCAAAGAACGCTGCGCGAGGTCGGCGCACGCATGCCGTCGGCGATGCGCGAGGCGTCCGCCATCCTCGACGCCTACCAATTGATGCTCGAGGATCCAACGCTCCACGAGCGCATTCACTACAAGCTAAAAATCGAGAGAAAGTGCGCTGAGTGGGCCGTGTCCGAAGCCGGCGAAGAGATCGTCGCTCTCTTCGACGGCGCAGCTGAGCGCGACGTCTATATCCTCGAGCGGCGCCACGACATCGAGTTCGTTTGCGACCGCCTCCTGCGTGCGCTCGTCGGCGAAGACAGGTCGCGTGCGGTCCGCCTCGAAGAACCCATGATCATCGTCGCGCGCGATCTCTCTCCGGCCGACACGGCAAGTATGGTGCGCGAGCCGGCGCTGGCCTTCGTCACGTGCGTCGGCACGCGTACGAGCCACACGTCGATCATGGCGCGCGCTCTCGAGATCCCCGCCGTCGTCGGCGTCGCGGACGCCATCGATCAGATCCGCACCGGCAACACGCTCGTCGTCGACGGGCTCACCGGCGAGGTCTTCATTCACCCGAGCGAGGAGATGATCCGCGACGCGCGTCAGCGCTCCGAGCAACATCTCGCCTTTGCGCGGCGGCTCTTGTCGGCTCGCCACAAGCCGTGCATCACCGCGGACGGCGTCCCAATCGAACTCAAGGCGAACGTGGAGCTCCCGGCCGAGGCGATCCTCGCCGTCGATCACGGCGCGCAAGGCATCGGTCTTTATCGCACCGAGTTCCTCTACATCGATCGGACAACGCAGCCGGGCGAGGACGAGCAATACGAAGTTTATCGCGCCATCGTCGAGGCAGTAAGCCCTCAGCCCGTCACTCTGCGCACCTTCGACATTGGCGGCGACAAGTTCGCGAGCACCTTCCAGTTGCCCGCCGAGATGAATCCAGCGCTCGGACTGCGAGCCGTACGCCTCGCACTCAAGCAGCCGGAAGTCTTCCTCGTGCAGCTTCGCGCCATGGTCCGCGCGAGCGCCCACGGGGACGTGCGAATCATGGTCCCCATGGTCACGAGCGTGCACGAGATGCGCGAGGTCCGCCGCCTGCTCGGCCAAGCGATCGAGCAAGTCAGAGCGCGCGGGCAGGCGTACGAGGAGCACATCCCTCTCGGCATGATGATCGAGGTGCCCGCCGCCGCCATCATGGCGGACGTCTTTGCGCGCGAGGCGGAGTTCTTCAGTCTCGGCACGAACGATCTCGTGCAATATGCACTCGCGATCGATCGGGCGAGCCAGCCGCTTGCCGCGCAGGCGTCGCCCTTCGATCCGGCGATCCTCCGGCTCATCAAATTCGTCACCAACGCGGGCAACGAACATGGGTGTCCTGTCTCGCTCTGCGGAGCCATGGCCTCCGACCCCCTCGCCGCTTGTCTGCTCGTTGGTCTTGGCCTGCGCGAGCTGTCCATGGAGGCCGCCGCCATTCCGGAGATCAAGGAAGCGGTCCGCAGACTCACCCTCCAGGAAGCCGAAAGCATTGCGCAGCGTGCGCTCGCATGCGACAGCGCCGACGCCGTCGAAGAACTTCTTGCTCGCGAGCTCGCACCCCGCCTCATCGATCTTCTCGCGGGTCTTGCGGACGCGTAGGCCTCCGCCTACACTGCGCGCGCCGCGAAGCGGCTTTCCACGTCAACAAAAGTTTTCAACGAGGGTCTTTCCGGGCGGTCAACGAATCGTGTGGCTGTTCCGTCCTGGGGGATACCTTCAGCTCTGGAGTTTCCAAGAGATGCCTCTTCACACCGAAAAGAAAGCGGAACTCATCGTTAAGTTCCGTACGCACGAGTCCGACACGGGCTCTCCCGAGGTTCAGATCGCCCTCCTTACGGAGCGCATCTCGTATCTCACCGAGCATTTCAAGACGCATGCGAAGGACCATCACTCGCGCCGTGGCCTTCTCAAACTCGTCTCCAAGCGACGAAGACTTCTCAATTACCTAAAGAAGTCGAGCCTCGACCGATATCGCAAAACGGTTTCGGCCCTAAACCTCCGCAAATAAGCGCTTTCCAGAAGGGGGCGGCATCGTTGCCGTCCCCTTCTCGTTTTATCTTTTTATCTATTGACCCACCGGAACTGACCCACTCCGCCTTGCTCTTCGATTCATCTGCACGAGCGTACGTTCGCGAAGATGAACCGAGGATCTAAGGCGCCGAACGGTCCGGCCGGCGTTTCGCCGCACGCACGCGGCAAATCGCAACAGGAGCAGTTTTCATGTCCTTTGTCCGTGAATCCGTGATGATTAACGGTCGCCCGCTCACGCTCGAGACGGGTCGCCTCGCCAAACAGGCGAACGGCGCGATCCTCATTTCTTACGGCGAAAGCATCGTGCTCGTCACGGCCGTCAGCGGTGAAGAGCGTCCCGGTCTCGATTTTTTCCCTCTCACCTGCGAATACGTCGAAAAAACATTCGCCGCAGGCAAAATCCCAGGTGGTTTCTTCAAGCGTGAAGGCCGCCAGCGCGACGAGGAAATCCTCACCAGTCGCCTCATCGATCGTCCGTGTCGCCCGCTCTTCCCGGAGGGATTCAAGAACGACACGCAGATCATTGCGACCGTCATGTCGTCGGACAAGATCAATCCGACCGACGTTCTCGCGCTCACCGGCGCGAGCGCCGCTCTCTACATCTCGGATATCCCGTGGGATGGCCCCTTGTCCGGCATGCGCGTCGCGCGCGTCAACGGCGAGTTCGTCGTCTTTCCAACGTTCGAGCAGCAGGCCCAAGCCGACATCGACATGGTTGTCGCATGCAGCAAAGACGCGATCGTCATGGTGGAAGGCGGCGCCGCCGAAGCAAGCGAGAAGGACGTCATCGACGCCCTGATGTTCGCGCACTCGGAGGCACAACCGATCCTCGCTCTCATCGAAAAGATCCGCAGCGCCGTTGGAAAGCCAAAGCGCCCGTTCGAGCCAAAGAAGCTCCCGGCGGAGATCGCCGAGAAGATCCCAAGCATCGTTGACAAAGCGATCCTCGAATCGTCGCTCATCAAAGACAAGAAGAAGCGCTACGACGCCTACAGGGTCGCGAAGAACGCGATGGTAGAAGCGCTCACGAAGGACCTCGGCCCGGAGAAGTTTGCCGAGCACGAGAAACTCATCAAAGCCGAATTCGACGAGCGCAAATACCATGTTGTCCGCGAGTACGTGCTCAGCGAGAACAAGCGCATCGACGGCCGCGACATGACGACGATCCGGCCGATTGCGACGGAGGTAAGCCTGCTACCTCGCGTGCACGGCTCGGCGATGTTTCAGCGCGGCGAAACACAGGCGATGGTCACCACGACGCTCGGCACGAGCGCCGACGAGCAGAAGATCGATGCGCTCATTGGCGAACGCTGGAAGCGCTTCATGCTCCATTACAATTTTCCGCCGTTCTCTACTGGGGAAACCAAACCGATGCGCGGCCCGGGCCGTCGTGAGATCGGCCATGGCGCACTCGCGGAGCGCGCCCTCGCCCGCATGGTGCCGGATCCAGAGAAGTTCCCGTACACCATAAGAATCGTCAGCGAGACGCTCGAGTCGAACGGCTCGTCGTCGATGGCGGCGGTCTGCGGCGGCACGCTTTCCTTGATGGACGCAGGCGTTCCCATGAAGGCGCCTGTTGCGGGCATTGCCATGGGCCTCATCTCCGACGGCAAACGCACGGCGATCCTGAGCGATATCCTCGGCGATGAAGACCACCTCGGTGACATGGACTTCAAGGTCTGTGGAACCTCGAAAGGCATCACCGCCATCCAGATGGACATCAAGATCTCTGGGTTGTCGCGCGCCATCCTTACCAAGGCACTCGATCAGGCGCGCGACGGTCGCGTCTTCATCCTCGGCAAGATGCTAGAGACCTTGAATGCGCCGCGCACGGAGCTCTCGAAGTACGCACCGCGCATCACGACCATCAAGGTCAAACCAGATCAGATTCGCCTCATCATCGGGCCAGGTGGCAAGACCATCAAAGGGATCATCGACCAGACGGGTGTCGCTATCGACGTCGAGGACGACGGCACGGTCAACATCGCTTCGAGCGACTCGGTTGCGGTCCGAAAGGCCCTCGACATCATCAAAGGCATCACGGCCGAACCGGAAGTCGGTGCAGTTTACAAAGGTACGGTTCAGCGCGTGACGGACTTCGGCGCCTTCGTTGAAATCCTCCCGGGCACTGACGGCCTGCTCCACATCTCCGAGATGGCTCACACGCGCGTCGAGCGCGTCACCGACGTGATGAACGAAGGCGACGAAGTCGAAGTGAAAGTCATCGAGGTGGGGCGTGACGGAAAAATCAGGCTGTCGCGCCGTGAGCTCCTCCCCTTGCCCGAAGGTCCCGACGGCGAAGCGGCCAAAGCTCGCATGATGGCCGCGCGTGACGGCGGCACCCCGCCATCGCGCGATCGCGGGGGTCCACGCGGAGATCACGGTCCACGCGGCGGCCCGCGCGGCGATCGCGGTGACCGTGGCGGCCCGCGCGGCGATCGCGGCCCGCGCAGCAGGTAGAAGCAACCAAAAGTTGTATCCCTCATGCAAAACGGCGTTCAGAGATCTCTCTGGACGCCGTTTGCGGCATCAGCTTCTTTACATGTGGGAGATGATATTGTCCCCGAAGGCGCTGCACTTGATCTCTGTTGCGCCGTCCATGAGACGCGCGAAGTCGTACGTGACCTTCTTGCTCGCGATCGCGCCGTCCATTCCCTTGATGATGAGATCGGCTGCCTCTATCCACCCCATGTGACGGAGCATCATCTCGCCGGAGAGGACCACCGAGCCCGGATTGACCCTGTCGAGATCGGCATACTTCGGCGCCGTGCCATGCGTCGCTTCGAAGATGGCGTGGCCCGACACGTAATTAATATTGCCGCCTGGCGCAATGCCAATACCGCCGACCTGCGCAGCAAGCGCATCCGAGAGATAATCACCATTGAGGTTTAGCGTGGCAATGATGTCAAATTCTTTGGCGCGCGTGAGCACCTGTTGGAGTGTAATGTCCGCAATGGCATCTTTGATGAGGATCTTGCCCTTCGCGAGTTCGGCCTTCTGCTCCGCATTGGCGGCGTCTTCGCCTTTCGCGGCTTTGGTTTTTTCCCATTGGCCCCACGTGTAAACGGAGTCGCCGAACTCCATTCCCGCCAGCTCGTATCCCCACCTCATGAAAGCACCTTCGGTGAATTTCATGATGTTTCCCTTGTGAACGAACGTGACGCTCTTGCGCTTATTGGCAATTGCATATTTGATGGCCGCGCGAACGAGGCGGTCGGTGCCCTCGTGGCTGACGGGTTTGACGCCCACGCCCGCAGAGTGCGGAAATCGAATTTTCTTATAGTCCTTCGGAAATTCTTTTTCGATGAAGGAGAGAACCTTTTCGGCCTCCGGGCTCCCGCTCTCCCACTCGATCCCCGCGTAGATATCCTCCGTATTCTCACGAAAGATCACCATGTCGACATCCTCGGGGCGACGTACGGGGCTTGGTACGCCTTTGAACCAGCGTACCGGGCGCAGGCATACGTAGAGATCGAGAAGCTGGCGGAGTGCAACGTTCAAGGAACGAATGCCGCCACCAATGGGCGTGGTGAGGGGTCCTTTGATCCCAACGAGGTATTTGCGAAATGCCTCGACCGTCTCGTCGGGCAACCAGTTCCCCGTCGCCTTGAATGCCTTTTCGCCAGCGAGAACTTCGAACCAGTCGACCTTACGCTTGCCGCCATAAGCTTTTTCGACTGCGGCATCGAACACGCGCACGCTGGCGCGCCAGATGTCGCGCCCGGTGCCGTCACCCTCGATGAAAGGGACGATCGGGTGATCTGGAACGTTTAGCTTATTTCCTGAACCCATCGTGATTGGCATACCTGTAGGCGTAGACATCGGAAACCTCCGGGGGAAATGCCGATGGCGTAACACGGTCTCGGGCCTCGGCGAAAGAGGCACGCGTCAACCCAGCCAGCATAAAGCCGACTACAGTGTCTCGCGCATGAGAGTTCGAAAAGCGGCGGCGTCCGTTCGGCGGATGTCCAAGCTTGTCATCCTGCTCGGAATTGCCGCAGCCCTGTCCGTACTCACACCGGCGAGAGCGGGCAGCGGTGCGACCGTCGCGCGCGCAGCATCCACCCAGCGCTTCACCGCCGAAACACCCGACGCGATCATCGACGCACATCGTCAACGCGTCCTCTCCGCGAAGAATGAAGAGGATGCGATCTCGTCACTTTCCGTCATCGCGTGGGTGATGAGTCGTGCGAGTGCAGGTGTCGCCGAGCGCGCTATCGCGGATATCGCGAATGCTTCGACCGTACCGGCAGAAATTCGAAGCGAAGCCGCGATGCTCGCGCGTGCACTCGCGGACGACGAGAGAACGATCGCGGGGATCGATAAAGCGCGCGCCCTTGGCATCGTCACCGACGTTGCCGTGCTCGGTCCATTCCGCGACACGGGCGGCGGCCTCGATTCGCGCGATGGACCGGAACGCACGCCGGGCGCGGCAGGCGCAGCGACGTTCACCGATCTGCGCGCGCCGTATTCGTGGGGCAGCGTGGAGGTTGGCTGGCGAGCGATCCCTCACGTCTTCGCGCAAGCGCGAGGCATACCGCTCGATTTGTTCGTCCACCCGCGACGCGAGAGCTGCTCGTTCGTTGCCTCGAAGATTCACCTCGATGCGCCGAAGTCGATCATCGTTCGGCTCGCCGCGTCGGGGCAGGCGCGCCTCGCATTCGACGGCGTCGACGTTGGCAAGAGCGACGACGTCCATGCTCTCGGCCGCTTCGATCGCCTCGCCGCGCGCATCGATGCAACGGCGGGCAGTCACATCGTCTACGCGAAGATCTGCGCGGGTGCACTCGAAGACTCGGGGCTCGTGCGCTTACGCATCACCGATGCGAACCACGCGCCGCTGCGTCTCGTAGCATCGGCCGACCTGGCGCTCCACGACGGCGAAATCATCCCGTGGGAAAAAGCAAAGGTTCAGAAGATGACGACGCCCCTCGCGCGCGTCCTCGCACCGACGAGAGACTCTGCGGATGCCCTGCTCGACGCGGCCATCGTCCGGACGATGGCCGGCGCGGACGACCTGAAGAGCCCGCGCGCCGCCGGCGAGCTCGACGCATTCTTGCAGCACGAAGATCTCGATGCCGATCGCGTTGCCATGGCTGCCTGGGTCTCGCCCTCGGGCGCAGACAAAAGCGCACGCATGTATCATGCACGTTCTTTGGCGGGCAAGACCAGCGACGCCGTCACGAGCTCGTTCGTCGATCGCCGCCTCGTTGAGCTGCACCTCGAGAACGGGATGGAGGACTGGGCGATCGCAACCTTGCGAGGTACCCACATCGACAAGAAGAGAGACTCCGAAGCGGTGCTTCTCGGCGCGCGTGCGCTGGGCGGGTTGTTTGTGGATACGCTTGCGATCCAAGCATTCCGCAACCTCGCAACGGCGTTCCACGCCGCGCCCGAGCAGGTCTCGAACGCACTCGTCCTCGAGCTCGTAAGCCTCGCGCGAATCTACGACAAGAAGACGTGGACGGCGGCGTCGATCGAGCTCGCTCGGCGCGGCATCCGCGGCAAAGTTCTCGTCAATGCGATGGGGGCCCGGGGCAAAGACGACGTCGTCAAGGCCGCCATCGATGGCTTTGCGGGCGGAATCTACGACGCCGACGAAGCTTGCTCCATCGCGGAGCACGTGAGCGATGCGGGCGCGCACGACGTCGCTGCTCGCCTTTACAGCACGCTCGTTGGATGGGCGCCGAACCGCGCCGAAGGGTGGGCGGGTCTTGCGCGCGAGATGTCGGCGCTGCCGAGATCCGACGAGACCTCGCAGAAAATCCTCCTCGCATTGCAGCGCGCGCGAGAGCTGTCTCCCGGCGACGCGAAGGTTCGCGCGGAGCTCGCGCTGCGTCTCGGCGCCGGCAAGCACGACACGAAGAAAGAACCGGCTGACGACGAGCGCTGGCTCACGGCAACCGAGACCATTCTCGCGCGCCGCAAGGGTATCCCCGCGGGCAACGCGCCGCCCGACGTCGCGGATCGCATGCTTCATTGGTTGCGCGCCGTGCGCACGCACGCCGATCACCGCGTCTCGCAGCTCATTCAGTACGCACGCGAAATCGTGATCGCGCCGCGCACGCAGCAGGGTCTCGTCGAGACGCTACCGCAAGAAGGAGATCTCACCGAGATCTTGCGCGCGCGCATTCACAAAAAAAATGGCGGCGTTGCCTTCCCCGTCGAAGAGCACAACGACGGCGCCTCTCCGCGCATAAGTTGGCCGGAGCTCGAGCCCGGCGACACCGTCGAAGTCGTCATCCGTCAGTGGACGGCCGCAGCCGTTGGCGGCCGCGGCGATGCTCCGTACTTCTTCATGGACTACGCGGGTGGGACCGCCTCGCATCCGCTTCTCTACAACCACGTCGTCGTCGAGACGTTGCCGGGCCGCCCGCTCTACATCGATATCGTTCACAACGAACTCGCACCGCCAAAGCGCATCGAGCGAGACGAACGCGGAATGCACGTCACGGAATTCATTTGGGAACATCCTGCGGTCGTTCCCGAAGAGCCGCTCGCACCCGAGCTCACCGAGACCACACCGGTCGTCGTTGGCTCCACGTTCAAGTCGTGGGCAGACTTTCGCAAGTGGTACGCCGAAGCCACGCGCGGCTTCACCGATCCAGACGACGAAGTTCGTCGCATCGCGCGGGAGCTGACGAAAGGCAAGACTTCGCGCGAAGACAAGCTCCGCGCGATCTTCGATTTCGTCTCGGACGACATCCGCTATGTCAACTACGTCAGCGGCGAATTTTGGCTGCCGAATCGTCCGCAGCAATTGCTCGCGCGCCGCGAAGGCGATTGCGACGACAAAGCGATCCTCCTCATCACGCTCCTTCGTGCTGTTGGTATCGAGGCCGAAGAAGTCCTCGTGCAGACGCGCATGACCGGACAACCCTCCGTGCTTCTCGCGAAGAATGCCGCGGTACCGCTCTTCGATCACGGCATCGCGTTCTTGCCTGGACCCGACGGCGGAACGTATCTCGATGCGACGAGCCCCGAGTCGCGTCTTGGTCCCATCCCGTCGATGGACGCACGGGCCGTTGCACTGCGCATGAATGGCCCGCCCGAGATCGTTTCGCTTCCAGCAAGCTCACCGGACCATCACGGCAGCGACGTGACATGGACACTCGCACTCGCGCCGGATGGCAGCGGCGAGCTCACCGGCGAGGAGCGCCACTTCGGCGACAGCGCGTTCTGGCTGCGCACGAACCTCTCGCAAGCCGACGCGCGCAAGCAGTACGTGGAAGATACACTCATTGGACCGTGGTTTTCGACCATCGACGTCGACAAAGAAATCGACTTCCAAAGCAATCTCGAGGGCGGTCAGGCAAAGGTGAAGTACAAAGCGAAGTCGCGCGCTGTCGCGCGTCGCGAGGGGAGCGATCTCGTCGTGTCCTTGTCACCGAGCAACACCTTCGGCTCGTCGCTCGCGCCGCTACCAACGCGATCGCTGCCGGTGCAGCTTCCATCTTCGCTTGCACCGAGCCATCAAAATCGCACGATGCGCATCGTCGCGCCGGCGGGTTATGTGTGGGGCGAGCTTCCACCGGGCGGCGACGCAGACAGTCCGGAGGGAAGTTCCTTCGGCCATGCGCATCTCGAGATCAGGCGTGATCCAAAAGAATCGCGCGTGCTCCTCATCGAGCGAAGCCTCGTTTTCGATCGAGACCTCATCGCTGTAGGCAAGTACGCATCATGGCGAAAGTGGATTTTGCAGGTGGACGCGCTGATGCACAGGGAAGTGCGCCTCGTGCCTGCAGGAGCCGCCAAGTGATCCGCGATCTCCGATTCTTGACGATCACGCTCTTGGCACTCGTCGCAGCATGCGGCGGCGCAACCAAACACGTGAAAGAGCCGTCAACGGACAGGCTATCGTCACCGCTCGTCGCGGCATTTCGCGAAGAAGCCATAGGCGATCAAGCCAAAGCCGTCGGGCTCTATGCGAATGCGCTCGATCGCGCGGCGCAGACACCGGACGATCCGTCGAGCGTCGCGGTGATGATGGCTTCGCTCGACGCGCTCGTGCATCGAAACGTGAACGCGCTATCGAGCTTCACGGCATCGAGCGCGCTGTCCGACCGAATCGATCCGGCGGCCCTCGCAAAAAGCGGCGGCAGCATCGAATCGCGCCTCGCGCATGTACAAGCCAATGCAAAGGGACCGTTCGCGGCGCCGCTCATTGCACGCGCGCGCCTCGCCCTCGCAGAACGCCGCGGAGACATCGACGCAACCAAAATGTTGCGTAACCAGACGGGATGCGTGCGCGAAGCCACCGTCACGGGTCCCGTCGCATGGGCACCTGTGAGCGGCGTTCATCAACCGAGCGATCTCGATCGCGCCGACGCACCACTTCCGCGACTCGGACCGCGGCTCGGTCCGTTCGCACCTGGCGCAACGCCCGCGGTGGTGCACGCGCTCGGTTGTCGACTTCCACTTTTTGCCGAGTCGAGTGTGAGCGGCGTGCGCGAAGTCGTCGTCGACGTCGACGTGAAGGCAAAAGGGATCATCGGCATCGGTCTCGAGTCGCCCGCTGCAGCGAGTCTTCGCGCAGGCGGCATCCTCGCGATCGATCGAGCGACCTCGGCCGGAACGGGAGCCGTCGTGCGCTTCGCGCGCGTGGAGGTGGATCGCCCGGGGACATTGCGGCTCGTCGCACGCGTCGGCGATGCCTTCAGCATGATCGGCATCGGCGCGTGGGACGAGAACGGCAAACCGCTCCGCGCGCAAGCTCCCACATCCGGCTCGCGCGCCAATGCATCCGCAACACGCGCCACCATGATCACGGCGTCTTCGCCGAAGACGGCCGACGATGTACTCACTGTCTCGCTCGGATTGCTTGCCGCGAAGGAAGGACGCGACGCCGAATCGCTATTGTATCCCGAGCTCGCGCGCGCAACGACGCCCCCCGAGCTCTTGCTCGCCTACGGACGCGCGGTGCTCACCGTGAAGGATCTGCCATCTGCCACGTCGATCGAGCGCGCACAGAGTGCGTTCGATCGCGTGCTCGACGCTTGGCCGAGTGCGTGGGAAGCCGTCATCGAACACGCTGCGCTCGCAGGCGCACGGCGGTCCACGTCGGAGGCTTGTTTTGAAGCACTCGCCGATCTCGACAAGACACTCTCCAAGCGCGCAGTGTCTGCACCCGCCATCGCCGCCGCATTCGAGGCCGCAACGGCGGGCCGAGAGTCACTTTACGATCGTGCGGCCGCGGCGTTCGATCGGGCCAAGATGGGTATTCCGAACACGCTGCTCTTACGTGACTCCGAACGCCTGACATTCGCGCGCACGGGCAGAGAAGACGCCGCTTTCGAGTGCGACGCTCATTCCGCAGCCGATCGCACGACGCTCGCCTGTTACGGCGCGCGCATCACCATCGGCGATCGCCAAGGCGCCAGCGTCGAACTCGAACATTTGCGCGCGCTCGCCGGAAGCTCGCAGCTCTATCTCTCGCTATCGTCGCGGGCCGCACTCGAGACTGGCGACATCGCGCAAGTGGCTCGCGACGTAAGCGAAATGAACCCCGGCGACCGAACACTCGCCGTACTCTACGCTGCAAAGGGGGACGCCACCGTCCCCGAGATCCTGAAGCTCGCCTCGATCACGCGCGACGCTCTGCGGGTGCTGCCCGGCATCCTTCGCGCTTCCGGTGACAATCCGCTCGCCGCGTGGGACGGCGTCGCGGAGAAGGTCACGTCGGAGAGCAACATCGATGCAGATCGCGACCGCGGTGCCGCGACCGAAGTGCTCGCTCATGACGAGACGTACATCGTCGACGAACGCGGCCTCGTGCACTTCGTCATGTTCGACGTGCGGCGCGTGATGGGCACGACCGACGTGGAGGCCAACGCAGCGGCGGCAAGGCCGGTTCTTCACGGCAAAAGCACAATGTCTGTTTTACGCCGTCGCATCTTCAAAAAAGACGGACGAATTCTCTTGCCCGACAGAACACCGAACGCGGCGCAGGATCATGCAGATCTCTCACAGCTCGAAGCCGGCGATGCCGTCGAGGCGATCTACGAGGGCTTCGCGCTGCCCGCCGGCATGGGCAACATCGGCATCGACACACCCGATCTGCTCCCCGAGCGCACGGCTGTGCAGAGTGCACGTATCGAGCTTCGCCTACCGCGCGGGCTCCAAGGTTCGCTGTGGAGCCACCCCATGCTCGGCAGCGCCCAAGAGCGCAGCGACGAACATCAGCGCGTGCTCGTCTGGACCATCAAAAATCAGCCCGTCCGCCGGATCGAATCCGGAGTGCCGAAGATGGACCGCAACGTCGCCGTTAGCTTTTCGACGACCCAATGGGCCGACGTTGCGCGCGGGCTCGAGAACACGATGGAATCGCTCGACACGAAGGATCCCGAGGTCATGGCGTGGGCGCGCGAAGCCGCCAACGGCATGCCGAAGTCGCGCGCCCTCGTCGAAGCCGTCGTTGCGAAATCTGGTCAGACCGTCAAAGAAGCGTCCGGCGTCGCACTCGCCAACATGGACCTCGAGAGCAACGCAGGGCAAACGATGACCGCGCGTACGGTGCTCACCGCACGCGAAGGGAGCCGCACCCTGCTCATCGTGCAGGCGTTGCGTGATCTCGGCATCCCCACCGACGTCGTCATCGCCGAGAACGAACCGCTCAGCGATAGCGCGTCGTTTCCCCCACATCTTAGTCGTTTCATGCATCCGCTCGCGATCGCGCACGTACCGGATCCGAACAAGCCCGGGGTCTTCCACGAAACGTGGATTGATGCCGACGTCTCTGGTCCCCCTTTGCCTGCCGGGCGCATCTCGCCGGAGCTCCGGGGGCGCAGCGCGCTCTTTGCAGACGGACGCATTCAGCCGCTGCCCGCCATCGCGATAAGCACCGAACGCGATGAAATCGACGAGCACCTGGTCGTCGATGATCAAGGCAACGCGAAAGGCGTGATCACGGTTCTTCTTCGGGGGCGCGCAGCGCAAGATCTCGCCGAAGCGCTCGTGAACCTCGTCGGCCTGGAGCGCCAGCGCGCGCTGCGAGGCATTGCGCTTGGCTTCATGCCATTTGCCACAGTCGACAAAGTCGAACTCACGTCCTCCGAAGGCAGTTGGCAGATCGCCGTTCGCGCCGAATTCACCGCGCCCGCCTACGCACAAATCGAAGGCCAGAAGGCTGCGTCACGTACGTGGGTTTTGCCGGGAATGGATCCGATTCACCACGTCTTCCCGCGTCCGTACGTTTCAACGCTTGCATCGAGTTACGCGACCGAGGCCGCGAGAGAAAGCGCACTCGCGATTCTTCGTGCGACGCAATACCGTGTACGAAGACGCATCGAGCTCCCGGAGAATGCAAAGATTGTCCGCGCGCCGATATCCTTCGATGGCAAAGGTCCGCTTTTGTCCGCGTCGCGCAAATTCCAAATCACCGGAACGAATATCGAAGAAGACTTCACTCTCGAGATATCGACCGGCACCGTCGCACGCGAGCACTACGAACAATTCGTGAACGCCGCGCAACGCACGGATGACGCTTTTCGTGCAAGCACCCGCGTGAAATGGGGTAGAACCCCCGCACCATGAGCGGCCACTCGAAATGGGCAACAATCAAGCACAAGAAAGGCGTTGTCGACGCCAAGCGTGGCAAGCTCTTTACGAAACTCATCAAAGAACTCACGGTCGCCGCGCGCATGGGCGGCGGGGAGCCGGCGCATAACCCGCGGCTTCGCAAGGCCATCGCAGACGCCAAGGGCCAGTCGATGCCCGGCGATACCATCAAAAATGCCATCAAGCGCGGCACGGGCGAAATCGAAGGCGTGTCTTACGAAGAAGTCCTCTACGAAGGCACGGGACCTGCGGGCACCCTCTTTCTGGTCGAAGCCACGACGGACAATCGCAACCGAACGGTTGCGGAGATCAGGAAGGTCTTCGAAAAACATCATGGCAACCTGGGTGGCGCAGGCGCCGCCGCGTGGGCCTTCGATCGGCGCGGCCTCATCACGATCGAAAAGCCCGCTGCCACCGAAGACCGTCTCATGGATGTCGCCGTGGGTGCAGGCGCCGAGGACTACGCCGACGACGGCGAAGTTTGGACGGTGACGACACCATCCGACGAGCTGCAGATCGTACTCGACGCGCTCGAAGCCGCGAAGATCGCTGTCAAGGCGTCGCAGGTGGGCTTCGTCCCGAAGAACAAAAAGTCCGTGAGCGGACGCGACGCCGAGGTGTGTATCGACCTCGCCGACGTGCTCGACGATCACGATGACGTGCAAAATGTCTACGCGGATTTCGACGTATCAGACGAGGACTTGGCAAAGCTCGCGTGATCACCGCGCCGGCCAAGCGTAGCGACGGCGTAACTGTTCTCGGGCTCGATCCCGGCACGCGCAACTTCGGCTGGGGCGTCGTCCGGCGCATCGGCACGCGCATCGTGCACGTCGCGCACGGCACGATTGCCGTTGGCGGGGACGCATCGCTCGGAGAGCGGCTCGTCGGCATCGAAGAAGCGCTCGTCGAAATCATCGCCGCGCACGCGCCCGACGAAGTAAGTATCGAGTCTTTGTTTTTCGCGAAGGACGCGCAAGCGGCCGCGAAGCTCGGTCATGCACGCGGAGTCGCGCTTCTCGTGTGCGCGCGCGCCGGGCTCACCGCGTTCGAATACGCCCCCGCTCGCGTGAAGCGCACTGTGACGGGGTCGGGACGCGCCGACAAAGCGCAAGTTGCACAGATGATGCGCGTGCTGCTCGGGCTGCCCGTCACCCCGCATTCGGACGCCGCGGACGCCCTTGCCATCGCGGTCACGCATCTTCAAGGGCGCGCATTTCTTGGGACATCGTCGCATTCGGTGCGCGGCGCAATCCGCTAAACCATTTGCGCCGTGGTCTAGCTCGCAATATTGCATTCATCATGCGTCGTTTTCTCAAGCTTGCGCTCGTCGCGCTCGTGCTCTCGTCTGCGCCGGTCATCACCACGCACGTGTTCGCGCAAGCTGCGGCGCAGCCCCTCCCCGCTGCAAAGGCAGCCGAAGTCACGCAGAAGGTTCAGGCCTTCTACGACAAGTCGACGACCTTCACGAGCGACTTCAAACAAGAGTTTTTCGTCCAGTCGCACAACGTCCGGAAGACATCGAATGGCACCGTCATCTTCGCCAAACCCGGCAAGATGCGCTGGGACTACGCGTCGCCCGCAGGCAACGTGGTCGTATCCGACGGTACCATCCTCAGAGTCTATGAAGCCTCGAACAAACAGATGTTCGAGCAGAGCGTCGACAAATCGCAATACCCGGCGGCTCTGTCCTTCCTCGTCGGCGGCGCGAAATTGTCGGAGGTGTTCAACTTCGATCTTTACGACGGCGCCGCGATGAACTTCCCCGGTGGTCAAGTCCTGGTCGGCACTCCGAAGCAGCCGTCGCCCGCGTACCAGAAAGTCTTCTTCTACGTCGATGCACAGACCGCGCAGGTGCGGCGCGTGCTCATCGTCGACGGTCAGAACAACAGAAACCGCTTCGACTTCGAAAACCCGCGGATCAACCTGCCGGTGAAGCCGGAGCAATTCACATTCACGCCGCCCCCGGGCACGCAGATCATCAAACCTTAATATCCCTGAGAGCATGTTGACCAGCCGTCGCGAGCGAATCGAGGCTAGGGCGGGCGCGAGCACCGCCGGACTCGAACTGTACGGAGTCCAGCGTGCTGGACGGAGTACAGTGAGAGCGACGGAGCGAAGCGAAGTGCACAGGCTTGGTGGCCTTTGAGTACGGAGCGCAGCGCCCAACCGACGCATCGATTTGCGCAGCAGGCTGGCTGTCCTGCGTGTGGTGCGAGCGCCGTCGAGAATGATGTCTGCGCTCGCTGTGGATATGCGTTCGGAGAGGAGCATCGGTGTCCTCATTGCGGCGTCGTGGCGCGCACCGAGGCGCGCGTCGTGCGCGGACGGACGCAGCCGATCTGCGCGCTCTGCGGCGGACCACGAATTCCGAGTGGTCTCGGTGGGGACGCAGCCGCCACGGCGCTGCGTCAGAGCAAGGCCCTCGATGGGCGATCCATGCGCGCACGGATGACGAGCGTGATCTTCGCGGTCATGACGGTGCTCGGCGCGTTGGTGCTCTTGGCTGCGTGGCACGCCGGATTCGTTGTCATGCTCGCTCTCTTTGCATGCACGGCGCTCTTCGCGGCTCTCGCTCTGCGCGCACGAAGGACCGCCACCCGTCTCGATCGCAAATCGAAGGACGCGCAGGATGAAGCGTGGCTGGCTGCGGTCGAAAACGTGACCGCGCACGAAACGAATGGGGTCACGGTGCACGAACTCGCCGCGCGTCTGCACATCGACGAAGAGCGCGCCGACCATCTCTTGACGCGGCTTCTTGCAACCGAACGCACGCGCATCGACGTCGGCGACGACGCCGAGGTGCGCTACCGCACGCGCACCGAAATCGCACCGGGTCTTCGTGTCGACGACGACGCGCTCTACGAACAGGAGCTCGCGAACGAGGACGATCCCGCACGCAACAAACGAGGTGCGCCGTGATCGAGCACCGTCGACGCGCCTTGACCAACGTGGGCGGCGATGCCGACGAGGGCGGAGACCGCACGGCGAGCAAAGCGCTCGCGCACGCCATCGACGTCGACCCAACGGAAGATGCCAATGCACCCGATCGCGCGCACGTGCACGGCTTTCACGCCTACCCCGCGCGCCTTCATCCCGTCACGGCACGAAGACTCATCGAGTTCTTCTCGTCCGTCGGCGACACCGTTGTCGATCCATTTTGCGGCTCGGGCACCGTCCCCGTCGAAGCCATGCTCGCAGGACGCAACGCCATTGGCACGGATCTCAACCCTCTCGCGGTGATGCTCGCGCGCTCGAAGACGTACCCTCGAACGCCCGAACAAATCTCTCGGCTCGTCGATGCATCGAAGGGTGTTGCGGCCTTCGCGGACGCGCGACGTAAAGCCAAGGCCGGCGCGTTGCGAAGGCTCCCGCGTGAAGACGCCCTGCTCTTTGCGCCGCACGTGCTGCTCGAGCTGGGCAGCCTTCGCGCCGGAATCGATCAGGCACCGGCCGAAACGCGACCCGATCTAAAACTCGTTTTGTCGTCGATCCTCGTGAAACTCAGTCAGACGCGCGGCGACACCGCAGACGACGCCGTCGACAAACGCATCAGTCGCGGCTACCCCGCGCGTCTGTTCGTCAAGAAGACCGAGGAGCTCGCGCGCAGGTTCGGTGAATTCGCGGCACTCGTTCCTTCGCCGAAACCGCGCGTTCGCATCCTCGTCGACGACGCCCGCACGCTCCATGAGCTCGACGATGCTTCGGTCGATGCGATCATCACCTCTCCGCCGTATGTTGCAACCTACAACTACCTCGCTCACCACGACATGCGCATGCGCTGGCTCGGCCTCGACGCGCGCCGGTTCGCCGAAGGAGAGGTCGGCGCGCGAAGGAATTACGAGCGCCTGTCGCCGAGCGACGCGCGCCGACATTGGGCCGAAGAACTCGCCGACCTCTTGCGCGCCATCGCACGCGTGGCGCGCAGGGGAGCTCCCGTCATTCTGCTCATCGGCGACTCCGTTGCCGCGCGCGGCCCGCATGGCGAACCACCAGAAGCTCTTTACGCCAACGACGTGGTGGCCGACGTTGCGAACCACCTGCAATCGCTCGTGCCCGTCGCACGCGCATCACAAACACGTCCTCACTTCCACGGACCAACGGCGAGCGCGTTTCGCGATCGCCCGCGCGCCGAACACGCACTCCTTCTTCGCCGTGCATGAATGCGAAATGGGATGCGAGTCCGCTTAGAGCGTGTAGGGCAGCCGTCGCGAGCGAATCGAGGCTAGGGCGGAGCGCGAGGAGCCCGCGTAAGCGTACTTTTCGTACGTGCGCAGGCACCGCAGCGCCCAACCGACGTATCGATTTCGCGCAGCAGGCTGGCGAACACGCTCTGAGTGGTAGTAGGCGGTCACCATGCCCATCGTTACCTTCGAATCGGTCAACGGCACCACCAAGAAGACCGTGGATGCTCCCAAAGGCGGCTCTCTCGCCAACATCTGCGACGATCACGATGCGCCCATTCCATTTTCGTGTCGGAGCGCAGTCTGCGGGACGTGCCACATCGAGGTGCTTGAAGGACAAGCCTCGCTGTTGCCACCGGGCGACGAAGAGCTGGACGTGCTCGAGGCGATCAACGCAGCGCCGCCACGCTTCCGTCTGGCTTGCTGCGCGCAGATCAAGCCGGGCCCCGGCGCTGTCCGGGTCCGCGCCCAGAATGAATAGAGCGTGGCAATGACGGCGTAACAAGATTCGCGCATCGCGAATAGTTTTTCGCGCCTAATTTCGGAGTCATTCGGTTGACGACGAACAACCATGCGGCATACGAATTTCTAGACCGGCATCGTTCGGCAGGTGAATGTGGCGAGAAATATGCAAGAAAGTTCATCGGATGACGCATTACTTCGGTCCCGAACGAACGAACGCCCGCGTCGGCGAACTCCAGCAGCTGCGGTCGCGAACGTCCGGCTCGAGCGCCGTGTGTGAAGACGTGCACGTGAGCGTCCCGCCGAGTGCAAGCGCGGTCGCTTCCGGCATTGCAAGAGGACGCACGAGCCTCCTTTCGCGCATCATCACGAACCTCGCCGTTCAGGACTACTTCATCGCCGGTTACTTCTTGGTGCTGCTCTTTGCGCTTGCCGTGGGCACGGGTCCCGGCCGCGAGGCGTGCGTGCGCACGGTCCTCGGCGATCTCGGTTTCTTCTGCACAGGTATCGTGCTTACGCGCGGCGGCATTCTCCGCGAAGGAACCATGATCCACGCGCTCGTCTACCGACTCTGTGGGTTCCTCCCCGTCTTCCTTTCGTACTTTCAGTTACGGCATATCCTGCCGGCGGTAGCTCCCACGTCGGTCGACGCCCACCTCGTCGCCCTCGATCTACGCATCTTCGGTGTCGAGCCTGCGCTCGCATGGGATCGCTTCGTAACAGCGAATACCACCGAGTGGTTCGCATTCTTTTATTTTAGCTACTTCTTCTTATTGACCGTGCACGTCATCCCCCTGCTGCTCAACGCATCGAGCCGCATCAGACTCGCGCACTTTGCATTCGGCGTATTCATCGTCGTCTGTTTCGGCCACATTGGCTACATGCTCGTGCCGGGTTGGGGTCCGTACCGCGCATTGGCAGGGCAATTCCAGCACCCACTCGTTGGCGGATTCTTTTGGAATCTCGTGAAAGCCACTGTGGATGCAGGCGGCTCACAGAAAGATATCTTTCCTAGTTTGCATACGGCCTTACCCACGTATTTCGCCATTTTCTCGTTCATGCACCGGCGCCACAAGCCATTTCGATATACGTGGCCAATTCTTGCGTTCACCGTGACGCAAATCATTATCGCAACGATGTTCCTTCGATGGCATTACCTCATTGACATCGTTGCGGGTCTGACGCTCGCCATCACGGCAGCACTCGTGAGCTACCGCGTCGTCCTCTGGGAAACGGCGCGGCGCGACCGGCTTGGACTCGAGCCGATCTACTCGATCGTCGCGTGGCCTTGGTCAACGAACGCCGCGACCGATTCAAGCAAGGAATTCGGCGCGGCGCTGCGAGAGCACGAAGTGGCGGACGAAGAAGCACGCGACGAAGCAGCGCAGTAGGGGTTAAGGCACGGTGAGCGTGGCTTGCGCATAGGCGTACTGCGCGAAGGTCGGTGCGGTCACGGTGCCGCCCGGCTCCGTCGTGCCGCGAGCTTCGGCGGACATGATCGCGCGCGCGCCATCGCCGAGAATGAGCCCCGACCATCCAATGCGGATGTCGAGCGCCGTTGCAGCGCGCCAGGTGAAGGCCGCGTCGATCTCGCTCCCGAGCCCGGCGCCTGTCGAACCCGCTGCGCGACCGAGCGACGTGAGGTAGCTTCCGATCCACTCACCCGATGTTCGGGCGAGGCGTGCATAGCGATACTCCACGGCGAAGGAAGTTTGCGCCCAAGGAACGATCTGTACGCGCGCGCTCGCATCCATCGCGTTCGACCACGCAAAGAGGTCCATCTGTCCGTGAAAGCGCTGCGGATCAGCAAGCAGTGGATCGAACTGGTGATAGCTCCCGCTGCCGTCGTCACCCGACGCATAGGAACCGGCAATGCGCAATGTTGGCGTGAGCGCGATCTCCGGAAGCGTCTTCGCGATGTGCGCTGCCGCCGCCCACGCCGAGACATCCGCGCCGCCAATGGCAAGGGCGTTGGCTCGACCGAATTGGTACGCACCCTCGGCCGCGTAGTCCCAACCCCTGGCATCGCCGAAGATGCGGAGCGCGCCGGTGTACGTTTCACCCGAGAGCCGCGAAGCCGAAAAGCGCGATCCGTCGAAGTTATCTCCTTTCGAGCGCGAGATGCGCGCGAGCGCGTAGGCTTCAATGCGAAAGAGGGGCGCGGCTGACCATCGCGCGAGCGCACCATAGAGTTCAACGCCCGAACGCGACGGCCCCGACGTATTGCTGAACGAGGAGCCGAGCGGCGACGGCGCCTCGAGCACCGCGGCGAGCGCCTCGATGTCGACATTGCCGGCTGCATAGTGCGCGCGCGCCGCGTCGAGCGATCGACCCATCGGCGAAAAGTCCGCATCACCGAGCAGGCGTCCTTCGCCCCAGACGACGGCTTGCCGGCCCAAGCGCACGTAGCTTGGGCGCGCGCCACGGTCATGAACTTCGAGGAAGGCTTCGTATGCGCCGAATCGTGCAGCATTGCTCGCGGGTGCGAACGTCGCGTCGGGCGCCCCCGAACCGAGCGCCCGTGCATCCTGAAGCGTGAGCTGTGCACGCAATATTCCGCGCTCTACGCCGAGCCCGAGCCGCGATCGTTCCGACGCGGTCCATGCATCGCGCACACGCGGGCTCTGGCGTCCGAAGGGATCGGATCCACCGAGATCGGGCGGGCTATTCATGTATTCTGCACGCATTCGGATCTCGAGCGACGGAGCGAGCAGAAAATCGCCGAGCGCGATCTTGTCTGGCGCAGGCGGCGGCGACTGCGCACGCGCGGATCCACTCGCCAAGAGAAAATGGGCAACGGCTAAAATCGAAAGCGGTATAGGCTTCATCCTAAGAGCTCGGCGTAGAGATCGTCGTAGGCGCTTGCGACGATCTCGGGGGTATAGCGTGCATGATACATGTGCATGCCTTGGCGACCGATGGCGCGCGCGATGTCCTCATTGGCAAGGAGTTCGATCACGTGCTCTGCGAGTGCATGAGGATCGCCTGGGTTGACCATCGGTGCAAAGTCGAACGTCTCGAGCGGACCGCCGCGAGCAACCACGAGGGGGATGCCAAGCGCCATCGCTTCGAGCAACACGAGCGGCAGATCGACTTTGCCATAGAGATCATCGACGGGAAACGCAACGACGGACGCAATGGAGAGAAGATCGGCCATGCTCGAGACTTCGCCGAGGTGACGTGTCTTGGCTGCAGCGCCGCACCGATCGAGATCGCGCTCGATGATCCGCTGCGCGATCTTCGCGTCGCTCTTCTTCTTCCTGCACGCAAACACAATGGTTGTATCCGGAAACGCGCGCACGATGGCAGGCACGGCGGCGGCAACGGTTTGTGCTCCATGCGAAACCTCGTAGTCGCCCGGGTAGAGCACCACGGGGCCATCACCAATGTGGTAGCGCGCGCGAACGCGGGCACGTTCGTCTTGGGAGAGGACTCTCGGAGCGCGCGCACACGGCGGGATCACGCGCAGCAGATCTGCGTTGACGCCAGCACCGAACAGACCTTGGCGCGTATGCTCCGAGAGCGTGACGACGACGTCGCCAAAGATCCAGCGAGCTGCGCCGTCGAAGGTCCGTGGCGCACTTGCGACGGTCTGCACGACTCTGCCGCGCCAGCCAGCCGCCCGCCTCGCCATCTTTGCGAAGAGCGCAACGCTCGACGATAGCGGGTTTGGTGCGAAGACGAAGTGCCATGCGTCGAGCGGATCACCCGTGAGCAGGCGCAACGCCACGCGTGCATTCGCCGTCACACTGGGTGCAAACCGACCCGCATCGCGATAGATCGGCTCGGCGCTGACGCGCGGGCCGATCGGCTCGCCGCCCTTCGTGATCATCACCGCGGCGCGCGCGCGTGTCAGGTTCGCGGCGATGTCGCGCACGAGGTTCTTCGAACCATCGTTCCACGGCGGCGCCATCGGCTTCGACACGAAGAGGATCCGAGGTTCAAGCATGTTTACCAGCCTGCTGCGCGCCGCGATGCCTGCGTTGGACCCTGCGGTGCCTGCGCACGTACGAAAAGTACGCTTACGCGGGCTCCTCGGGCCCGCCTTGGCCTCGCGTCGCTCGCGACGGCTGGTAAACATGCTCTCAAGTTAGCCAGCCCGGTGCTCATACTTTTCATACCCTGCCCTGGAGGATCTCTCGCGCATGCTCGAGCAGTGCCTCCCGCTCGTTCAGAGATGGATCCACGGTGACGAGCTCGAGGAGCGCATCGAGGATCTGCCCGATGATGCGACCCGGCGAAAGACCGAGTTCTTTCATGAGAACGTTGCCATCCACGGCGAGATCGCGCGTCGAGAGCGCCGCACCTTCGGCAAGTGTCTTATCAACGTGCGCCTTGAGCAGCGTGAGTGCCGCGAGATCGGCCTCTTTGAAGACGGTGCCTTTGCCGCGGAGATCCGCCTCGTTGAGCGCATAGAGATCGACGATGCGCTCTTTGCCAACGCGTCGGATCCATCGGCGCACGGCTGCATCCGACCACGCGTCGTAATGAAAGAGATGATGGCGCACGAGCGCAACAATTCGGTTGCATTCGTCGTTCGAAAAACGGAGGCGCGTGACAATCGGAAGTGCGATCTCGGCACCGAGCTTGTCGTGACCGTAAAACGTGAAGTCTTGCACCTTGTCGCTGTATGCGCGCGTCCGCGGCTTGCCGACGTCGTGCAGGAGCGCAGCGACGCGAAGCACGGGATCACCCACGCATGCATCCATGCACGCCATGCCGTGGTTCCAAACATCGAGCGAGTGATGCTTGTTTTGCTCGCAGCCAACACCCTCGAGGAGCTCGGGGCACGTAATCGCGAGGATGCCGCTTTTTCGCATGATCTCGAAAGCGCGCGACGGCCTGTTCGCCTTCATGGTTTTAACCCACTCTTCGCGCACGCGTTCCGCGCTGACTTTGCGGAATGTATCCAGCGTTGGCTCAATGGCAGCGAACGTCTCCGGATCGAGATCGAAATCGAGAGTGGCCGAAAAACGCGCTGCGCGCAGCACACGCAGTCCATCTTCGGAAAATCGATCGAAGGCAATGCCCACGGCGCGCACCACCTGCTTGGCGAGATCGGCCTGACCGCCAAACGGATCGATGATCGCGCCGCTCGACGGATCGACAGCCATCGCGTTGATGGTGAAGTCACGCCGCGACAGGTCCCGAGCGATGTCGTCGACGAAGTGCACGGCGTCAGGGCGGCGCCCGTCGGAGTACGTGCTCTCGCCGCGCAGCGTGGTGATTTCGTAGTGGTGTACGACGGCGTCCTTCGGATCGCGCACGGCGAGCGTGACGGTGCCGTGCTGGATCCCCGTTGGAATGGCGCGCGGGAAGATCGTCATCAGATCTTTTGGCAATGCATCGGTGGCGACATCCCAATCCGCCACGGCCTTGCCAAGCAGCGAGTCGCGCACACATCCGCCAACAATCCACGCACGCTTGCCCGCACCACGAAGCCGGTCGCAAATCGCGAACACGTTCGCGGGCACGAGTTGCAGGTTGAAGGACGTCATGGGAGAGCCCACACTTTTTTCTGCATGACGGCTCGAGGTGTCAACAGCGTTTGAGTACCGCCGCTCGACCGCTTTCAAGTTGACGCGAGGTCGAGGCGGGGCCGAGGAGCGAACCGGAACAGCCTTGGTGGGCTTTGAGGACCGCACCGCAGGCCCCAACGATGAGATCGCGGCAAATCGAAAGCGGTCAATTCGAAGCGAGCAGACTCTCCAGTTGCTGTTGCGAAAACTCGTAAGACTTTTTGCAGTAGTCGCATTCGATCTCGAGCGGCTTTCCGCCTTCCATGAGCGACTCGATGTCGGCCTTTGGCAACGACGCAAGACTCGCGGCCAGGCGCTCCGCACTGCATTGGCAAGCGAAACGCACCTCTCTCTCGCCGACCTTCGTAGAAGGCATGCCGTAAAGCATCTCCTTGAGAAGCTCCTTGGGTGAGCCGGCGCCGCGGGCAAGCAATGGGACGATGTCCTCGAAGTCCTTGAGACGCTCGGTCATGATCGCGAGCGGCCCTTCGGCCACGTCGGGCAGGAGTTGCACCATATAGCCGCCTGCGGCCGCAACTTGCCCATTCGAAAAATGCGCACCAATGGCAATCATCGTGAGCGTTTGCTCCGACTCCTGCATGTACGCCATGAACGCGGACGACATGGCTTGCGAGCCTAGCGGCACGCTCACCACTCCTTGGTGGAGCGAGCCGTTGTGTAAAGTACGTGCAATCTGCAATAACCCGTGCCCGGCGAGGGAAAGCTCTTTGATGTTCGCCGGAAGCTGAATGAGCCCGCGCGCAGAGCCGTCCGGATGCGTGTCGGCGACCATGCGCGCACGCGGATTTTCGCGCTGGAGGATGGCTTGCAACCGATAATTGGGCGCCATGCTTTCTCGCACCAGAATGGCGCCGGTCAGCAAATCCGCGAATGTGCGCTGTAACTCGTTCGTCTCTGCGCGTTGGACGTCGAGCGCAGCGCGAACGGTGGCCGTCGTGTCAGCCACAATCACACGAAAAGCGCCGTCATCCGTCATGGCGCGGATCACGTTGTCTGCATGGAGCACGGTTACCTCGCTTTCAAGAGACTTCGGACGCCTCGAACGATCTTTTGCCGGCGGCAACCTTCTTTTTCTGTGCTCGCATCTCGCGGTAAAGTGTCAGATCTTCTCTCATGCGCTCCGCCATCACCGGCGCCCGCTTTAGCACTGATCGAGAGAAATTCACGATAGCGTCCGGCGCTTTCTGCGCTGCTTTCGTGCTGCCTTCGACGAAACCGATCACGTGATCGCACAAGCGCTCCGTGCGCGACCTTCGAATGTACGGAGCGGCCGCAGCAACCATGTCCGCGGCGCTGCCCGCATAACGATGCCGTGCTTTGTAAAGCGGACTGCGCAGACGCGCATTCGATGCGAGCACCGCCGATACTTCTTCTTTCGTTACACGATGCTCGGCAAGCACGCCCTCGTACTCGGAAAGAGCAACCTGCTTGGCTTTGAAGAGATACATCTGGACGCGCGAATAAAAGTTCACGCGGCCATCACCGCTCGTTTCCACCGGGCAAAAGATCGTGCCCGGATATTTCTCGATAATTGCACTCTGAACCCCATCCGACACGCCGGAGCTCGGCATGCAACCAAAAGGTTTCACGCTGAGCGTCATATGCGCTTTCTTGTGAACGACGTTGGAGATGAGTTTACCAACCTCCATGTGCCCTTCGCCACCGCGCAAATCGGTGTTGTAGGAATCATGGCTCGTGCGCGCGATCTCATCCATGTTGGCCAGCGTGTAACCGTAAAGGCCCGCGGTGTGCGCGAACGTCTGGAACAGCACGCGCATGAGGAAGTCGCCGCCATAACTAATTGCAAACTTCTGGAAAACCGCAAAGGGTCCACTTTTGCCGAGGCCGCGAGCAGCCTCATCGAACGCGCGCAGATCCGCGCGTTCATGCGTGTCGTTTCGCATTTCCCAGAGCGTGTAAAGGAGCCACGCGGTCACGGGCTGAACATCACACTCCGCACCTTCCTGCTCGAGAAAGGACTGCAATTGGTAATTGCCGTCGCCTTCGGTCGTCATGGCCCAAAATTCGCCAATGATGCTGACCTTCGGCTTTGCCACCGTTTTGTCGACTTCGACGGCCGCGAGGATTGATTTGCACCTCCAAAGCGCGACGAGAATATTCGTCCTTTTTTCGAGCGCCTCGTAAAGAATCTTTCGGGACTTTTCGAGCGCCTCGTTCGTCGCGCCCTTCACCTTCTCGTACGGCCGAACGCGATAGCCATAGGCGTTGAGAACGTCACCAGCGATACCACCTTTGAAGAGCGCCCAGAAAAACGTCCCGTTCAATTCGAGGCCCGCGCCCTCACCCGTCGCTTGATGGAAGGCGCCCGTCTGCTCGAAGAGCAGGACACGAAAGCCGTCGAATCCCGCATCGCGAAGCGCTTTTCGATACTCCGTGACATACATGCCGAAACGGCACGGGCCGCATGCGCCAGCGGTCACGAAAACGAATTGGTCGATAATCTCTTTCGATGTCATTCCATGCTTGTCACGCAACGTGACGAGGTACCGAAGGAGATTGCCAACTGTGAAGTATGTCGGGTTGCACTGGCCACGATTGCCGAATTCTTTGCCAACCTGAAATGCGCCGCTGTCGGGGACGCCGAGCCACTGCGCCTTGTAGCCAATGCCCTTGAGCGCACCTTCAATGAGGGAATCCTGCATCCTCGTGAGGCCGCCGATGAGCATCGTCACCCTCGAGCGCTCGGACCTCGTGAAGCCAAGTCCGACCATCTCCTCCGCCCAGTGCTCGGTTGCGACGTCGACACCAAGGCGCTGCTTTTCCTCCGCCTCGAACTTGGCGAGCTCAGCCTCCACATCGAAGAGCGGCTCCGCGAGGGGAAGCCTTCTTTTCTCACGATGCGGAGAGGTTTGATGGCTCATGAGCGATCTCCCGGGAATCATTCGGCGGCGCTGCTCGACGCCGTGTCGAGCCGGACGATGCACCCATCCTTCGTCTTTTTTCCAAGCTTCACGATTCCCTTCTGATCGGGTTCGGGTGCACGAGCGCGCGGCGTGTACGCTCGGACTTTCTCGCGTACGACTTCGATCTCGGCAGCGAGATCCACGTCTTGCGTGCGGCGCTCGGCGAGTTGTTTTTGCCTGAGTTCGAGTAGCTCGAGGCGCTTGCTGTCAATGGCGTGCACGAGCTCATCGCGCTTGATACGTGCATCATGCAAGCGTTCTTCATGGAGCTTGAGTGCGTGCGCATACGTCTTCACACGTATCTTGATCGATCCGGCTGGCTTGTTTGCATCGATATCGTGAAGCGCCGCATATGGAGTTTTCGACGTTTCAACGATCGAATCGATGAGTCCGTACACGGGGGAGTCATGCCCGCACTTGAAGGACGAGAGATCGAGCACCACGACGTTGGGGTGATGCGCGGCGAAGACGGCGGCCCAAACCTTCTGCGCGCTGTTGACCGAATAGTTCTCCGGCCACACGTGATTCAACCCGAGCGGCGTCTTCATCGTGCCGCTTGCAAGTTCCTCTTTGAAATAACGATCGAGGTACTCGCGCGCTCTCGGAATCGAGCGAACGCTGAGCACCGGATATCCGAGCACCTGGAACTCCTCCGGAATACCGTGATTCAGCCCCGGATCGGAATGGTAGGGACGCGACAGGAGAAGAATTGCGACGCGGTCTTCGGCTTCCACGGTCTCGAGAATGGCCCGGCCTTTGTCTTGCAGGTCATTTTCGAACATTGTAAGGGCCTTCCACGCCTCGCGGCAGGCATGATCATTTTCGTCTTCGGTGATTCGGAGGCGCGGTCCCCAGGTCGAGAAGAGACGTTTGGCCAACAGATTCGGCTCGGCGAACGACACGGCAGGATCGACATATTCGATTCCGCGCTGCGCAAAAAAGTCGACTTCCTTCGTAAACGCCGCCTTCATGACGTTCGGCGCGCCGGCGACGATAGGACAGGTTGCGTCGTCCATCGTGTCGGAAACGAAATTCGTAATATGCGTGACGATCGGGAAGAAGATGTAAGCGAGCGGTTTTTTTTCGGTGTGCTCGTGGAAGAGGAGCTGATGGATATGCGCCTGCGCGACCTTCGACGGGTAACACGGGTCAACGGAGCCGTATTTTCCGCCTTCGGCCCACATCTCTTCGGTGGTCTCCTCGCTGAATACGATATTTTGCTTCGGCACGCCGAGCGCCTCGAAATAGGTCCGAAAGAAGGGGGCCGTTGAATACAAATTCAAAACGCGCGGAATGCCGATACGCGTTCGACGGCGAAATTCGGCAGCAGAGCTCGACGAACGCTCGAAGGGCCGCGTGATCTCGACCCGCCTCTGGCCAAAAATGCCCTTTCGAACTTCGATGTCCTTGACGAGCGAGCCCGCTGCGGGCTGAGGCACCGGCGCATAGAAATGCATGAAGGCGCGCTTGGCCTCGTAGTCGACCATGTTCGGGTATTGCTTCGCGATCTTCTTGCGTTCGGCGACGAGGCGGAGCATCGCCTCTTTGCTCTCCACCGTCCCCTTCTCGCAAGAAAAGCCGGCAATGTAGCGGCTTTCACGACCGTCCGGCGTTTTCGTGTCGATGAACGTTCGCTTGCATTCGTTCGGACAGAAATAACATACGGTTTCTTCGTTGGTCTTCGTCGTGTATTCGAGATGAATGGCCGCATCGACACCGATGAAACTCGTGCGTCCGCGGCGTTTGACCGCACGAAGGGTCTCCATCGCCGCGCCAATGGCGCCGGCTTCGCCCGTGTGCGGATGAACGAAGACCTCGGCGTTCGGGACGCGTTCTTTGATGTAATCGACCTGCGCTTTGACGGCCGCGAGATTGTATTGCGTGCCACCCTGCAAAACGAACTTCGTCCCGAGCGACGCGAGCCGCGGAATCTGAACGACGTATTGCCAGACGTTTTTGGGAAGCACCTGCGCGAGACCGGCAAGCATCTCCTCTTTCGAAAAACCTTCTTTCTGAAAGTTGACGCGATCGGTATCTAAAAAGACGGCGCATCCGTAGCTAAATTTCGGCGCGAGATCGGCCTTGAACGCGACGTCCGCAAATTCATGCACGGGAACGCCAAACGATTCTGCCGTAGCCTGAAGCAACATGCCATTTCCGGCCGAACAGCTATTCGAAAGACGGAAATTCGCGATGTCGCCATTCTTCATGAACAGGACCTTGATATCCTGCCCGCCGATGTCACATACGACGTCGATATCACCGAAAAAGTGCACGGCACTCATCATGTGGGCGACGGTCTCAACGATATTCACGTCGCTCTTCACGCACTCTTCGAGCACATCGGCGGCATAGCCTGTCGCGCCGAAACCCATGCATTCGAACGTTGCGCCCTGCTTTTCGATATAGCTCTTGAGCTGCGCAAGGAGCTCTTTCGCGTCTTGAATCGGGTTGCCCTTCGAAAGCTGATAAGCCTTCGCGAGGATCTTGCCCGAATCGTAATCGACGACCACCGCCTTGCTCGAAGTCGAACCACCATCGAGTCCGATGACGCCCCGCACGTTCTGCCCGGGCTCGAACACCGCAGGTTCGAAATTCGGAATTCTGTAGAGCGCACGGAACTCTTCGAGCTCGATGTCCGTTTTCGATAGCGGAAGACCGGCGTTCTCGCCGAGGCGCGCCTTTCGGCCCGTCGTGATGTATTCACGAAGATTGCCGAGATCGTTGAGCCACCCAACCTGGGCCGGCTCGTGCATGCCATAAAGCACCGCGCCGAATGCGGCATAATATTGTGCGTTCTCGGGGACGAAGACGATCTGCTCGATGGGTCTGTCCTTCGGCCACTCGTATCCACGTTCTCGCCAGACCTCCGGGATTCGAAGCCGCCAGCACTCCTGCAAAAAAGGCAAATACGTGTTGGGTCCGCCGAGAAGAAGCACACGCGCCTTGAGCGTGTTGCCGCGTGTCAGCACGCTGAGATTCTGCATCACGATGGCGTCGGCGAGCGAACAGAGCACCTCGCTCGATGGGATACCGCTCTTGATCAAGTTGACGATATCCGTCTCTGCGAACACACCGCACTTCGCAGCCACGTGATGAAGCTTCGAGGCGTCGAAGTGCAGCGCCGCAACGAGTTCCGGCGGTGCATTCACTTTGAGAAAACACTTGTCGATCGTGGCGCCCGTGCCGGACGCGCATTTGTCGTTCATGGACGCAATGGCAGTCTTGTCGCCCGTCGTCTCGTCCGTTTTGAACACGATGATTTTGGCGTCCTGTCCGCCAAGCTCGATCACGGAGCCGACGTCGGGATGCAGTTCCTCGACGGCCAGCGTCATCGCGTTGACCTCTTGAACGAACTTGCCTCCTGTTGGAGGCGCAAGCGGCGCCGACCCTGATCCAGTCAGGAAAATGCGCCATTTGTCCTTCGGGTGATCGGGAAAGGCAACCATGATCTCCTCGAGCAACTCGAGGACCTTTTCCGGCTGCTTGGTGTGATGACGCTGGTAGTCGCTCCAAAGGATCGCTTTGGTCGTCGGATCGACGACCGTCGCTTTGACGGTCGTACTGCCGACATCCATGCCAATCGCGAGAAAGCCGTTGCCGTTCACCATGCCATCACCAGAGTTCACAAGGCTGGCAAGCGCGTACACTCACCCGCCGAAATCGCGCGAGAGGCACGACAATGCGTGACTGGCTCGCCAAACGCCGCGTCGGGACAGCCCGTAGGCTGAACTGACACGTCAGTTCAGCACAACACTAAGCCGCTTTCAAGTTGACGGGGGCTTCCCCGGCGGCGCGCGGATGGGGCCCCAACCGACCGCAGCGCGGGCCCCAACGATTTGCGGCGCGCAGCAGTTTCCGGACGGGAACTATCTCGAATACGGGTTCGGCGGCGGTGCGTGCGGATTTCCCGCGCGAGGCGGCGAAGTGGCCACGGGCCTCGGCGATCCGGTTTTCGGCTTCGGCGGCGGCAGCGCCAGATCCGCGGTGGACTCCGGAGGCGGATCCGGCGGGAGATCGAACGTTGGCACCGGCGAGAGCGCGAGATCGACCGAAGACGACGGCAGCGGCGCCGGCGGGAAGCCCTCCGGCACGTGCGCCTTTGGTTTCGTGTCCTCCGCGTTCACCACGATCACTGCGGCAGCCACTGCGAACACCACGCACACGCCGAGCAGCACGAGGACGACGCGCAGCGCGAGGCTCGGTCGCTGCCCCACGACGTTGCCGCGCACAGTTGGAGACTGCCGACGGATGGCATCCCCCGGCGCGTAGACCTCGTACGAGAGCGCCTTCCCAGGTTCCGCCTGCGGAGCCGACATTGCCGGCATAGGAGAACGCGGATCGACCGAGCGATGACTGGCGTTCAGTGCCGACGCCAACAGGGGCGAGGGCGTGAAAGACGCACCCGTTGCAACGGGTGCGCGGAAATCCGGGGTGGACGGGGCCTGCGAAGCGAAAGGCAACGTTGTAAGAGGCAACGTGGATTCCGACCACGCCGAGTCTTCAGCGCGAGGCGGAGCGGACTCCGCTCGACGCTCCTCCGCCGACAGCGCATGGAGAGATTGTGGGGGAGGCCGTGACGCGGGCGGCGGACCGATGATCGTCGGCGTGTACGAAGTATGGGTGACCGCGGATGGCGCGTACGACGGCGGCATGGGCCGCTCGGGAGCCCGAGCGATCAACGTTGGCGGTTCCGACGCCAGCGGCGACACAGGGTCTCCGAGGCCGATCGTGGTGGGCTCATACGACGGCCGCACGAGCCCTTCGGGCACCATGGCGATCACCGTTGGTTGATCCGACGGCGGAGGATCCGATTCCGACTCCGACAGCGCCGAATCTCCCAGGCCGATCGTGGTGGACTCGGGCGAAACAGGCACCGCAGGGGCCTTGACGATCATCGTTGGCGGTTCCGACGGCGGGGGCGGTTCCGACGGCGGGGGTTCCGACTCCGATCCCGGCGGCGCAGAATCGGTGACGTTTGCCAACGGCCCCATCAACGGCAACGGCACGACGACAGCGGCGGGGGGTGCAGGTTGCGGTGTCACTCGCGGCGTGACGGGCGTGACCGGGGCTCGTTCGGAACCTGCCGGGGCTTTCGACGCAGGGGACGACTTTGCACCGATCGCCGACGGAAGCCCCGGGGCCTGCCTGGCGGGGGCCTGCCTGGCGGGAGCCGGCCTGTTGGTTGCGCCAGCACGGGGTACCATTGGCTTCGTGCTCGGCGCCGTAGCAAGGAGATCTTCGTTATTTTGTACCGCATCCGACGAAGTTTCGACGGGCGGCGTGACCGGAGCACGATGCGAAGCGGCACGCGGGGAAGACGTCGAACCGCCCGGGCGCGGTATGCGCGGCACTACCGGACGGGCCGCTCCTCCACCATTCGACGGGGCCGCCGAAGTTTGGGGGTTGACATTCGATTTTGCCGACATTTCTGCTCTACACACATGGCGACAGGGAAACCACACCGGGCCCCGAGCGTCGCGCCTTGGCAAGTCTACGCCTCTTATCGCTTCGGCGCCTCAGAAACGACAGGCGAAGTGAGGAGCGTAGGTCCTTCACATTTCCAGCGTGAATGCGCGTGTGTTCCGAACTCCGCCCGTGTAAAACAAAATCTGCGTGGGCTGTCATTGGGGCCCTGCAAAGGGCTGATCGAGGGTCGTGGACAAGACCGAGCGAAGACAACAAATTCTTACACACGCGCGCAATGTCTTCGCAAAGCGCGGATACCACGCGGCGAAGATCGACGACATCGTCGCCGCTGCAGGGATTGCGCGCGGCACGTTCTACCTCCACTTCGAGGACAAGCGCGCCATCTTCGAGGAGATCGTCGACGGCGCCTTCGAGGGGCTCGGCAAGGCGGTCGTGCGCGTCAACACCGAGCACCCCACGCTCTCGGTCGCCGATCAAATCATCGAGAACATCCGCAGCATCGTCCGCGTGCTCATCGCAGATCCGGCAACGACGAAGATCCTTCTATCGGACGCCGTCGGACTCGATCCGGCATTCGATCGCAAACTTCTCTCGTTCTACGAAGGCATCGGCAAATTCCTCGAGTCTTCGCTCGAGGACGGCCAGGCGCTCGGCATCGTCTCGCCAGGCGACGTGCGCATGTTCGCGATCATGACGCTCGGGGCAATGAAGGAGATCATGTACCAGGTCGTGATGCGCGGCCTCGCGTACCCCGAAGGGCGCATCGTCGAGCAGCTCTTTTCGTTTCTGTCCGCAGGCTACCTTCGCGTCACATAACGAGAGTTTCGTGAATGTTGGGGTTCGTAAAACTCACCCCAACCCACATGTTTGCTTGCTGCGTGGCTGCGTAGGTTGGGGTGAGCTTGCGAACCCCAACTCCAACGTGGAAGACTTTTGGTTCTGTGTTGGCACTGACGACCGAAGCACCTCCACATCCCGAACAGCTCCAGACAGAGCAGCTCCCCCTTCCCCTCGATGACTTCGCATCGCAAGAGCGCGGTCACGGCATTGCTCGACCGAACCGCGTTTATTGCAACCGCAACTTGAAGATGACCAGCATTGCGTGGGTCGGCTTCGACATGGACTACACGCTGGCGATCTACGACCAGGCGGCGATGGACGACCTATCCATCCGCGCGACCATCGCGAAGCTCATTTTGCGCGGCTACCCCGAGTTCATCAAGACCGTGCCGATCTCGACCGAATTTCCTGTGCGCGGTCTGCTCATCGACAAGCGCTTCGGGCACGTCCTCAAGATGGACCGCTACAAGTACGTCCACAAGGGTTATCACGGCTTTCGCGAGCTCACGAAAGAGGAACTCCGCGCCCTCTACCACGCGAAAAAGATTCGCCCCGCAACGCCGCGGTTTCATTGGATCGACACGCTCTACGCGCTCTCCGAGGTCGCCACCTACGTGGCGCTCGTCGATGCGATGGAGAAAAGGGGGCTCTCGGTAAACTATGCGCGCCTCTTCACCGATATCCGCGAGGGGATCGACGAAGCGCATCGCGACGGCACGATCCTCGACGAGGTCGCGTCGGATCTCCCACGCTTCGTGCACCGTGATCCGAACCTCGCACCCACGCTCCACAAGCTCCGCTCCGCAGGCAAGAAGCTCTTTCTTCTCACCAACTCGCGCCGACAATACACGGAGAAGATGATGACGTATCTGCTCGGCGACGCGATGGCCGAGTACCCAACGTGGCGCAACTACTTCGACGTCGTCATCGTCGCAGCGCACAAACCCGTGTTCTTCACCGAGCGTCATCCGCTGATGGAGCACGATGGTGAGGCGCTTATGCCAGCGACCCAGCCGCTCGAGCGAGGCAAGATCTACGAGGGAGGAAACCTCCAGGAGCTCGAACGCGCGCTCGGCGTCACGGGCGACGCAATCCTCTACGTCGGCGATCACATCTACGGCGACATCCTTCGGTCGAAGAAGGACAGCGCGTGGCGCACGGCGATGATCATGCAGGAGCTCGAAACGGAGATCGCTGCCTACGTATCATGCAAGGAAGATTTCGCGGCGCTCGAGTCCCTGGAAGATCAACGCGAGCACCTCGAAGACGATCTTCGCTACTACCAAGCGCGCATCAAGGAGCTCACGCGCAACATCGATCATCGCTCCGGCGATCACCAGAAGAGCACGCGCGATCTGAATGCCGCAGCAGCGGCCGCTCCGCCGCATCCGAACTCGGAGACGAGTCTGAACGCGGACGCTGCCGCGTCGCACGGCGAGCATTCGGAGCTCGAGGCCGAACGCGTGCGCTTCAAGCGCGCCGTGGAGCGCATTCGAGGCAAGCTCCGACAGATCGAAGCCGAAGTCAGCGCGCTCGAACGACGCATCGACCAGCGCTTTCATCCCTTCTGGGGCTCGCTTCTCAAGGAGGGCAACGAGCAATCGAGCTTCGGCAAACAGGTCGACGATTATGCGTGCGTTTACACGTCTCGCGTGTCGAACTTCTTGGCGTACTCACCCCAACAGTCCTTTCGGAGCCCGCGCGACGTCATGGCTCACGAGTTTGGGATGTAGTACGAGCCCACCCGATGCGCGCTTCATTGCCCACCGGTAGGATCAAGAGCTCGCCTGACGACTTCCTCGTCGACGAGATCGCTGCGTATGAACCCTGCGGAACCGGCGAGCATCTCTACGTCCATTTCAGGAAACGGGGGCTGACCACGGACGAAGCTGCGCGCGCCATCGCCAACGCACTCGGTGCCGACTTTCGCCAAGCCGGCATCGCAGGTCTGAAGGACAAGGCGGCCGTGACGACGCAGTGGATGAGCGTGCTCGTGCGCGATCCGAATGCGGAAGCACGCGCAATGGAACTTTCGCTACCGAACATCGAGATCCTCGCGGCGAAGCGGCACGGCAACAAGTTGAAGACCGGGCACCTGCGCGGAAATCGCTTTCGCATCGTCGTGCGCGGGCTCGCAGACGGAGCGCTCGGCAACGTGAAAGAAACCTTTGCGCGCATCGCGAACGAGGGCGTTCCGAATGCATTCGGGTTGCAACGATTCGGGCGCGAAGGCGACACCGCCTCGATCGCGCGCGCGTGGCTCACGGGCAAGGCACGAGCTCCCTCGAATCCACGCGTGCGCCGTTTTCACTTCTCGGCATTGCAGTCTGCGATCTTCAACGCCGTGCTCGAAGCGCGCGTGGCCGACGGATCGTGGAACGTTCCTGCCGCAGGCGACATCCTCAAGAAAGAGGACACCGGTGGGCTCTTTCTCTGCACGGACGCCTCTGTGGACCGCGAGCGCGCGCTCCGCGGCGAGCTCTGTCCCACGGGGCCGATCATCGGCGAAAAAATGCAAAAGCCCGAAGGCGAGATCCGCGCGCTCGAAGAGCGAGTGAGCGCGCCCTTTCTCGAAGGGATCGATCTGCACCGAGCTCGCACTCTCGGCGAGGGGACGCGGCGCGCGCTGCGCCTTCGTGTCATCGATCCGTCAATCGATGAACTGACGAACGATAAAGTGGAAGCTCCTCGGGAACATGGCGGCGCGTGCGAGGTTTGCTTTGTGCTACCCAAAGGAGCCTACGCCACAACGGTCCTCGGCAATGTCTTCGATCTCGGCGCAACCCCTTCTCATTCGGAACCGTCGTGAGCGACGCAAAGCTAGGAAGGCCGACCGAACAATACTCGGAGTATTTTGAGGGAGGCCGACCGACGATTTGCGGCGCGCAACAGGTTCCGAATGAGAAGAAAGAGGAAGAATGATCGAGCGAGTGAAGAACGCGATGGTCGGGCTGGGGGCCGGGTGGGTCCTCATCCTGATGTTGATCCTCAGCGTCATTTCGCTGGCCATCATGCTCGAGCGCGCGTGGCTCTATTGGTCGCTCCGCGATGACGTGCCCAACTTGATGAGGGATCTGGGTCGTCTGCTCCGCGGCGGCGATCTCGACGGCGCACGTCGCCGCCTCGAAGCTTCACCAAGCGCAGAAGCCGCAGTGGTCATCGCGGGCGTCGTCGAAGCAGGCATGGGGCCAGAAGCCGCTGAAGAAGCCATGGCAGGCGCGAGTGCGCTTCAGCGAGTGAAGCTCGAACGGCGGCTCGCGTTCCTCGGAACGCTCGGCAACAACGCACCGTTCATCGGGCTGCTCGGCACGGTCATCGGCATCCTTGGCGCCTTCAACGAACTCGGCAAGGAGAAGAACGCAACGTTGTCGGCCGCGGGCTCGGCCATCGCTCCCGAAGCGGTCATGAGCAACATTGCCGAAGCACTCGTCGCAACGGCGGTGGGGCTCCTCGTCGCCATTCCCGCGGTCGCCGCGTTCAACACGTTCCAGCGCGTGGTCCGCACCACGCTCTCGAACACCGAAGCACTCAGCCACGTCCTCCTCGCTCACCTCAAGGCAACGGGAACGCCGGGACCCGACGTCGATTCAACGGTCAAACAGGCGGCTGCGCGCGTGGAGCACACGCCGGCCAGCAAAGGCGGCCGCCGTTCGGCAAAAGAGTCGGACGACAACTGAGGAATTATCGAAGATGGCAGGCGGCGCTCAAGACACGGAAGACGCTATCGTCGGGATCAACGTCACCCCGCTCGTCGACATCGTCCTCGTCATTCTCATCATCTTCATGGTGACCACGAAGATGATCGTGTCCAAATCGGTTCCACTCGATCTGCCGAAAGCAGCTTCGGGCTCCGACATCCAGACCGTTTTCAGCATCGTGCTTCTCGCTGACGGCACTACGCAGGTCGACAGCCGGCAAGTGCCGAACGACGACGCGATCGCGCCGCTCGCAAAGGCCGCGCATGACAAGAACGCGGAGCTTCGCGCCGTCATCAAGGCGGATACGGCCGTGACTCATGGGCGCGTGATTCACGTGCTCGATCTGTTGAAGCAAGCGCAGGTTGCAAAGATCGCGTTCGGCGTTTCCCCCATCGCTCCTGGCACCACACCCGGTACAGGCGGTGCAACACCAGCTCCTGCGAAGTAGGTGACGTGAAGCGGGTGGATATGGCGAAGTCGAACGGAGCAACCAAGCAAACGGGCGAGAGCATCGATCCGTTCGCTACCGTGCTCGGCATCGAGCCGAGGTTTCCGGTGGCCGTCATGATCGCCGTGGCGCTGCTGCTGCATGCGGGTGCAGCAGCCGCCGCCGGAACGGCCATGATGCTCGCGGACATGGCCACGTGGGCTCACAAGGTTCGATCGAGCATCGCCGCGCAGCTCACGCAGACGTACGAAATCGAAATGGCCAAGGAGAAACCGCCGGAGCCTCCGCCGCCGGAACCCGCGAAAGAGGAACCGAAGGAAGAGCCCGCGCCGGTCATCAAGCAGCAACAACAAGAGGCGAAGCCGCATGAGAACACGCCGCCGCCTCCTCCTGCTGCTGCCCAAGCCGGCAAGGTGCTCACGCAAGAGCCGCCGAAAGACGAGCCGGTCGATCTCACGGGCAACACGTTCGTGACCGGATCGAGCAGCACTTTCGCGGGCGGGACCACACAAGCCGGCGGCACGAGCAAGACAGCGGTGTACGGCACTGCGGCCGCGGCAACGGGAGTGCCCGGCGGCAAAGGCACAGCGCCTGCACATACTCCTGGCGTTGACAAGTCGCGCGCGGCCGGCCTTCTCGGCGGCGCGAGCTGGGATGATTGCCCCTTCCCCTCCGAAGCCGACGCCGAGCAGATCGATAACGCGTACGTGACCATTCAGGTGAAGGTCAAATCGGACGGCGCGGCCGACTCGGTCACCGTCGTGCAAGATCCCGGGCACGGCTTCGGTCGCGAGGCGAAGAAGTGTGCAATGCGCAAGCAATACGCAACCGCACTCGACGCCGACGGCAACGCCATGGCAGGCACCACGAAGGTTTTTCGCGTCCGCTTCAGTAGGTGATCCCTCCGCGCGCTTCGCCTTCGGCTCGGAGCGCTCTCAGACTGGCTTCCCAGATGGTCGCGAAGCTTCCCAGATGGGTCGCGGAGTTTTCCAGACCGGATTTTGGCTCAAATTTTCGATCTCGAAGCCAGCGACCGGCTGTCCCAAGCTCGAAAGTGCATCTTTCTAGGCAAATTTCTGATCCGAGAAGCTTCCTTCCCATCTGGGAAGCTTCGAAGACCGTCTGGAAAGCTTCCTTCCCATCTGGGAAGCTTCGAAGACCGTCTGGAAAGCTTCCTTCCCATCTGGGAAGCTTCGAAGACCGTCTGGAAAGCTCGGGGAGGGCAGGCACGAGGGCCTCTGCCCCTACAGCCAACTGACAACGTATGCGTAGGGGCGGCCCCCCGTGGCCGCCCTTATTCGATGCTATCTGTGCACACGCGGAGGTGGCCCTCAGCGAGCTACACCTGTGGGAGCGAACGGCAGAATCGTTTTGAGATCGTCGTCGGTGAAACGAAGTTGCAAGCCGAGGAAGTAATCACGCCTGTCGGGTGTGAAGATTTGATCGGCGCCGCCAATGAGCCAAAGGCGATGAAGGAATTCGTAACCAATCCACACTCTGTAGCGCGGTCGAATCTCTTCACCGAATCCGAAGAGATCTTGCACGACCTCGAATCGGTTCGACAGAAGGTGTGTATCGAGGCCAATGCCGCCCGTGGATTCCTTGATACCGAATCGGCCTGTGAACGGGCCAATTCGCCGCGCAAACTGCAACGAAAAGCGGAATGCGTCCGTGGTGGTCGTGGTCACCGTGCGATAGTGCGCGGGCTCGTTCGGGTTCGTGGTGTCCACGTCGGTCTGCGTGATATTCGTTTTGCCGCGCGGGTCATTAATGAGCTCGATGACGTAATACTTGTCTTCGCGCGGCTGAAGCCGGAGCTCGACATAACTCTTGATGGTATTCGCGAGGAAGTTGTAGTCGGCGCGCAGACCAACGACGGTTTGAAGGCGTCTTAGACCGTCCACATATTCGTTGACGCCTTCGGCAACGCCCTGGACGTCGTTGATGAGGGACTCGTCCTTGGTGAGGCGGCCCACGGTGCCCTCGCCGCGGTCGATTCTTCCGGCAACGCTGTCAATGTGGCCGAGCGCGCTCTCGAGGCTCTTCGATGCGCGGTTGATGCGCTCGACGCTGCTCCGAAGCTCGCCCGACTCACCGTCTTTGCCGCCCTGAGTCGCAAGCAAAACTTTTACGTCGTCGGTAATGGCGCGCACGTTCTCGAGGATTCTTTGGATCTCGGGCGCGCTGTGCTGCGAGATACGATCGACGTTTTCGAGGGCATCTTTGATGGCCGCGCGATTCTCACGCACCGTGAGGTTGATGGCCTCGGTAGCCTGCGCGAGATTCTCTAGCGTCGCCTTCATGTTGCGACCGCCCTCTTCGCTGCCGATGGAGAGCGCAAGCTGCTGCGCGACCTTCTCCACCAAGTCTGCAATACGTCCGACCGTCTCCTTGAGATCGTCGATGGAACGAGCTTCGGGCAAGGTCTGGATCTCGTCGCCGTCTTTCTTGTCCGGCTCGCCGACTCCTTCGGTGAGGACGACGACGTTCTCACCGAGAAGCGACGCGCTCTTGACGCCGAGCCGAGCGCTCTCGTGAAGTTTCACGTCGGAGTTGACGCGAACGTCGATGCGCGCGGCTCCGTTCTCGAGCCGGATGTCTTGGACCGTGCCGACAGGGATACCAGCAATGGTGACGCGCGAGTTCTTCGCGATGCCCGTTGCATCGGTCAGGTAAGCATGGACGGTGTAGCCCTTGCCGCCTCCAACGTGCGGGCTGATCGTGTGAAAGACGAGGTACCCCGCGCCCGCCGTAATCACGACGAAGAGGCCGATTTTGGCCGCTTGGGTAACCCTCGCCATACTTTTTTCGGAGGTTAGTCGAGGTAGCGCGAAAGTTCACGCTGTGACTTCGCAGGAGGTGCGAGTGCGTTCGTCCAACGTCCGCGAGCATAGACGACGGCGTATGCGAAAGCGCTCGCGACGTTGGTGATCGCGACCACCTGAAAGACAGCACGAATGGATTCGGGGAACAAGATCACCGCGAGGAGACCCGCAGGAAGCTCCACACCAAGGATGACCGCGAGATCGATCGCGAAGGTCGTGCGCGTCGCACCTGCGCCGGCCATCGCGTTGCCGAGGACGATCCCCGTGCCGAGCGCGACGTACGATGGCGCAACGACCTCGAGGTAGTCGAGCGCGATCGCAACGGGTCCCGGCTCGTTGTCGAAGATATGGAGGATGGCCGTGCCGTACGTGAAGACGAGCGCGATGAGACCAAAGTTCGTGGCGATGTCGTAGAGAACGGTGATCCAACCAGATCGACGCGCGCGCGGCAGCTCGTTTGCGCCGAGGTTTTGCCCCACGAAGGTCTGTGCCGCGCTGCCCCAGCCCATGGCGATGAAGAGCGCCATCGTGTCGAGCCGGAAGACGAGCCCCATGGCAACCGTCGCAGTTTGGTCGGCTTCGGTGGTGAAGAAGCGTGCAACCAACGAGTTGACGAAGAGCATGGCGGCGATGCGCAGAAAGAACTGCGTGCTCGCGGGCCACGCGATGTTCGCGATCCTCCGGATCTCCCGCCAATCAGGGTGGCGCGAGCCTCTCGCGGGAAAGACGTCGAAGCGGCGCACGAGGATGATGACGTTTGGAAGAAGGACCAGCGAACGCGCGACGACTGCGGCCCACGCGGCGCCCACCATGCCCATACGCGGCACGTGCAAGGCTCGCGCAAGGGGGAGCGACCAAGCGAACATGGCCGGCGCCGGGCCGGGGCCGAAGATGAAAAGGATGGCGAGCAAGACGTTGAGAACGTTGGCGAGCACGAGGAGCAGAACGGGGGTCTTCGCCGAGCCGAGGGAACGCTGGACGCTCGTGAGTTGAAGCAAGAAGTAAATCGAGAAGCCGCCGGTCGCTGCAACATGCAAGTACGAGGTCGCAATGTCCGCGACGTCCCCTTTGGCCCCGATCAAATCGCGAACGACGAAGCCGGCACCCAACCCGAAGACCACGGCGAGCACCACGCTGAGCGCGCCGATGATGAGCATCGACTGCCACGCGGCGTTCTTTACGCCGCGTTCGTCACCCGCCCCTTTTCGTCGTGCGAGCAGCGCTCCCGCGGCGGTCGAGACGCCGTAGCAGAGAATCGTTCCGAGAGCCGCGACCTGATCACAGATACCGATCGCACCGACAGCAGCACTGACTTCGCCGAGCGGGAGCTGAGCGATGAGATATGCGTCGACGAGATTGAACGTCGTCTGTAGCGCCATCCCGAGCGCGAGCGGAGTGCCAAATCGGGCGATCTCGAGCGCGAGTGGGCCGTGGACGATTCGACTTTCACGGCCCTTGGCCATTGCGGAGCAGGTTGCCATCAATCTGCGACAAGAGCTAAAAACCATTGCCATGAGCGACGAGAAGGACGCGCGTCCGAACGGCCGTACGGACGAAAAGCCATCTCGCCGCGACGTGATCAAGCGCGTCGGCCAGACGGCCGGCGTGCTCGCAGGGGCCGCAGTGCTCGGCCGCCTACTCTGGGATAGGGGCGGCACGGCGTCTGCGGCGACCGCGACGGCGCAGGCGCGCGACTTTCGCTCGAAGGCCGCCTCATCCCAAGATGCTGCCGAACTCGCGATCGCGAGGGCGAAGAGCGACGAGGCCGAACCCTCGGCCGACGCGCTCGTTCGCCGCGCCGTGGATGCCATGGGCGGCATGCAGCGCTTCATCGGTCGAGGCGACGTCGTCGTCATCAAACCAAACATCGGCTGGGACAGATTGCCTATCCACGCGGCAAACACGAACCCCGATGTCGTCGCGGCTCTCGTCAAACTCGTGCTCGACGCAGGCGCGAAGAAGGTCGTCGTTGCCGATGCATCATGCAACGATCCGCATCGTTGCTACCAGCGCTCGGGGATCTGGCGCGCAGCCTACGGGCTCGGCGCCGAAGTGGTGCTGCCCGACGAGCATCGCTTTCGCACGACGCGCATGAACGGCGAAATCTTGGACGAGTGGCCAATCTTCACGACGCTCATGGACGCCGACAAAGTCATCAACGTGCCGGTTGCCAAGCATCACAACCTCGCCAAGTACACGGCCGCGATGAAAAATTGGTACGGCATGCTCGGCGGCCGGCGAAACCGTCTGCATCAAAACATCGACACGTCGATCGCCGATCTCGCCGGGTTCATGCGCCCCACGCTCGTCGTCGTGGATGCCATGCGAGTGCTCATGCGAAACGGCCCGCAAGGCGGAAATATCGACGACACGAAGGTGATGAACACCGTCGTCGCAACCACCGATCAGGTCGCGGCCGATGCCTACGGCGCGACGCTCATTGGCCAGCATCGCGACAACCTGCCGTATCTCAAAGTGGCGCATGATCGCGGGATTGGCACGATGTTCTGGGAGAAGCTGAGGGTACGCGAAGTATGAAGCGCCCGGGGTCGGGCATCCCGGCGCGCGCGAGCATCCGCGCGCTCAAGTGGTTGCGCCGTGCATCGCAGATCTTTTTCTTTGCATTGTTCATGTATTTTCTTTTGCAAACGGGTTTTCGTGGCAACTTCGCCGCCGGCTCGGATGCACCCGTGCGTCTGCCGTATCCGGTGGAGGCATTTCTTCTTGCCAATCCGTTCGTGAGCATCATGACCGTGCTGTCCACGCACACGGTTTACCGAGGTCTTCTTTGGAGTCTCGGGTTGATTGCTCTCACGCTCATCGTCGGGCGTGCCTTCTGCGGATGGATTTGTCCGTTCGGCGCGCTCCACCATTTCTTCGGTTGGATCCTCCCGTCGCGCCGTGGCCGCGGCGCGGCCCGCGTAGAGGCGAACAAGACGCACGGCCGTCGCCAGCGCATCAAATACTACATCATGGTGGCGTCGCTGCTCGGAGCGGTTGCGGGCAGCGCCATCGGCGGCATGCTCGATCCGATTTGCGTCGCCGTCCGATCCATCGGTCTCGGGGTCATCCCCGGCACGCAGTACATCATGCATCGCGCGTTCGGCGCGGTGGAGAATGTGCCTGCGCGCGCCGTTCAATCCGCCGCCGGCCACGCGGAAGATGCACTTGCGCAGGCCGTATGGGGCTCACACCAGTTTTACTTCCACCAGACGTGGCTCATTGTCTTTCTCCTGGTTGCCGTCGTTTTCATGAATCGTTTCATCCCGCGGTTCTGGTGCCGCGTGCTCTGTCCGCTCGGCGCGCTGCTCGGCGTCTTTGCTCGCTTCGCGCTCTTCGGGATGGAGAAAAATCATGCAAAGTGCACAGACTGCAACCTGTGCCTCGTCCACTGCCAGGGCGCCGACAGCCCGCAGGGTGGCGTGAAGTGGCGGCAGGACGAGTGCCATATGTGCCTCAACTGCGAGAACGCTTGCCCTGAGGACGTCATCAAGTTCCGCTTTTTGCCAAACCGAAAGAGCGCGATAAGAGAGCCGGATTTGCAGCGCCGCACATTGCTGGCGACCACGGCGGCGGGCGCTGCATTCATCCCCGCAACACGCATCGCCGACAGCCTGGACGTCAATTACCACTCGAAGGTCATTCGTCCCCCGGGTGCAGTCGAGGAGCGGGCCTTCCTCGAGCGCTGCATTCGATGCGGAGAATGCATGAAAGTCTGCCCGAACAACGCCCTCCACCCTGCCATGTTCGAAGCAGGCATCGAGGGGCTCTGGACTCCCATCCTGATCCCACGCATCGGTTATTGCGAGCACTCGTGCGTCCTCTGCGGCCAAGTCTGCCCCACGGGCGCCATTCAAAAGATTACGGAGAAAGAGAAGCTTGGTTTGGGCGTCGCGCCGGTAAAAATCGGCACGGCGTTCTACGACCACGGTCGCTGTTTGCCGTGGGCCATGCAGACGCCGTGCATCGTCTGCGAGGAGTTCTGCCCGACATCGCCAAAAGCCATTTGGGTGGAAGAAGTCGAGGCCCCGGTGCGCGAAAAAACTCCGGGACCAAACGGCGAGCCGCCGGCCATGAAGACCGTCAAGCTTCAGCGCCCGCACGTGGATCCGAGCCTCTGCATCGGGTGCGGCGCGTGCGAGAAGGTCTGCCCGGTGCAGGATCAGCCAGCGGTGTATGTTACAAGTGTTGGCGAGAGTCGCAGCAAAACGAACGTGATTCTTCTCGAGAATACGAAATACCAATCAAAGAGTTGATCATGGCCCGCCCTATTCGCCGAATGCTCCGCATCACCCTCTTCATCCTCTGTGCGCTCTCCATCTGGACGACCTATGCAAACGTCCTGTCCGATGACACGGCCGTGCGCGCGCTGGCCGACTCCGTTGCAAACAAGGCTGCCGGCTGCGGCGACGCCTGCAAAGCCACGACGATACGGGGCGGCCGGGGAATGCTTTCCACCACCATCGATTACGACATGGCAGGCCACGGGCACGTATCCGTCGTTTGCCGCAGACCATACATTGCCTTTGGCGATGTCGCGTGCGAAGTAGCGAAGTAGGGCACGTTATAACGTGCGTTGGTGCCAGCACGTGCGAAGCTCTTCGATGCATTGACGAGCGCGTGCAAGGCTTGGGCTCCGTCGAATGGCCCGTTCGACCGACCAGCTCCGAGCCGCCTCGATGAACCAGGATCCGTATCCGGGTGCAGTTTTTCGGCAAAGTCCAGGTTTTGGTACAATCGCTGTTTGAATTCGAGGCTTCGTCGACATGCGAGCTAAATTAACGAGAGTTACTTTAGGGTCACGTTCTTTTTCCGGTTCCATCGGCAATTTCATCGCGCCTACGTGAAGTGCTGCGGCTGCGCACTCATGGTCTGCAAGAAACCATGCTTCGACGGCGTGTACGGCAAGACGAAGAACGTAGTAGTCGCCCTGATTTGTTAGTCTATTTTTCGATAGCCAGGTACCCGGACACTCCTCGTCGCAATCGAGATCCCGAAGAATCAAATAAGGCGAACTCCGGTTGGCGTTGAGCAGATTGGGAATGAGCGAATCAAGCCTAGATTTCCATCCTGAGGCAACAAGCAAGGGACTGACCTGAAAACCGGCAGCTTCACAGAGCCGCGTGGCAAAGGGAGCATCCGTGTCTCCTTCGACGACGATGGTGATGGAAGCTGGAATCAAGGCCTGGTCCCGAATGTCCCGAGATTCGCGTATTCATCAGGGCGTGTGATGTCCTCCACATACATAGATAGTGGCATATCCGCTTTGGCAGCATCCACGAGCTTGGGCCATGCCTTGCCGCTTTTCGCGGTCGTTTCGGAACCGGTTGTCTCGAGAATCAAGAGTTCCGAGGGATCAACTCCTTTATCCGCAAGGAGATCTGGAGAATGGCTGGTCATGATCACCTGTCGAGCGTGACGCGACGTCACGTTGCTGACAATGCTTGGAAGTTGCCGAACGGCCGCCGCATGAAGTGACATTTCCGGTTCTTCGAGCAGGAGCGGACCTCCAGATTCATCGAGAAACCAAAGGAGTCCGATAAGACGGAGGGTTCCGTCGGAGAAGGCCCACTCCCGTTGCCACGCACCTTCCTTACGCCAATGATTATATTTCGCACGCAAATGCGGAACACCCTTTTTGTCTTGCATCCATTCTAATTTTTCGAATTGCGGCAAAACGCTTCGAAGCCCTTTCTGAATTCGATTCAAACGAGCATCGCGCGTCCTTTTGGAAACTTCGCCCATCGCCTCGATGAGTCCCGTTCCAAGCCCCTTTCCGAAACGGCGGGAGTCGCCTTGTGCAGGCGCCCGAACGAGCTGCGGAATCACATGAATGTAGTCAACCGTACGAAGAAAATCGCGGAGAGATCGAAACTTGGCATTCGCCGAGCGTTGCTCCAGGGCGGTTGCGAAGAGAAGCTCGGGATCCTTCTTGTCATCGGGATTCGGGCGATGCAGGCGATTCTCTTCATCCCGATCAACGATCTCTTCAACAATCCGTGCGGGACCAGGTTTCTGCGATGAACCCGTGGCCTCGAGAACCAAGCGATAACGCCACGTGCTTCCATCAATTTCGGCACTAACCGCGATTGTTATGGTCGGATTTGCGCCCGCGTGCAGCGAGCGCACCGAGCGAATACCGCCGCGATTGCTCTTCTCGAGAGCATTGGTGAGACCCCCACCGTCAACGGCAAGTTCTTGAAGAAACCGAAACGCATCGAGCAAATTCGACTTTCCGGACGCATTCGGACCGACCACGAACACCCGGTTGGCCAGTTCCACGTCGACCGTCCTGAAGTTGCGCCAGTTTTCGAGTTTGAGGCGCGTGAATCGTCCTTGCATGATCAACCCGCTTGTTTTCCGCGATGCTACGGCACGCGTCGTAGGCTCGCAACGAGGTCGCGCTCGTCCATCCTCCGATCAAAAAAGCCTTGCGGCGGTGTCGTCCATGAAGAGCCACGATGCGCGCGGGATGCGCAAGGTGTCACCTTCGCGCGTGAGTCTGCCGCATGCGGTGAGCTTGTCGATGGCCTCGATGCGTTCGGCAGTCCATGGATCGATGCCGAGATCGCTCGAGGCGCGCGCGAGATCGACTCCGCCCTCGATGCGCAATCCAAGCATGATGCGCTCGCGTAAGAGCGTTTGCGCATCGAGCATCTCGGACGAGATCGAAATCCCGTCACCTTCGCCAACCACGTCGTCGCGCACGGTCTTCGTGGCCTCGACGTACTTCTTGGGATCGATCGCGTTTCGATAACGCACGCCACACCGCCCGGCCCTAAGAGCTCTCAGAAAACCGAAGGCGGCGACGCCGAGACCGATGTACTCGTCGCCATGCCAATATGCGAGGTTGTGCCGTGCCTCTTGCCCGAACGTTGCGTAATTCGAAATCTCGTAATGATGAAAGCCGCGCGCCTCGAGCGCCTCATCGACCGCCATGAAGGCATCCGCAACGACCCCGTCATCGGCCACAGGAAGAAGACCGCGACGTCGCCTTTCGCCAAACTGCGTGCCTGGCTCGATCGTGAGCTGGTAGCAAGATAAATGTCCGACGCCCGTTGCTGCGAGCGCATCGGCTTGCGACCGTGCGTCCTCAGCGCTCTGGTTCGGCAGACCGAAGATGAGATCCGTGGAGACGCGCGGGACCCCGGAAGCGAGCGCGGCTTCGATGGCGCGGCGTGCGCCATCCGGATCGTGCAGTCGTCCGAGGAAGCGCAGCTCCTTGGCGCGCAGCGACTGCGTGCCGATCGACAGTCGGTTGACACCGGCACGACGAAGAGCAGAGGCACGCGCGCGATCGAGAGAAGTGGGATTGCATTCGACTGTGATCTCGGCGTCCGCGCTCACGTCGTAAAGCTCGCGCAGTAGGGCGAGCACGCGCCCGAGCTCGCGCGGCTCCCAGAGACTCGGCGTGCCGCCACCGAAAAAGATGCTCGTGATCGCGACGGGTTCGATGCGCCCAGCAACGTACCTCGCGCGCGCCCGAGCCTCTCGCACAACAGCATCGGCGTAACCTACGTGATCGAGCTCGTCTCGCCCGATCGCGTAGCTAACGAAATCACAGTACGGGCACTTTGCGAGACACCATGGAAAGTGCACGTAAATCGCGGTCACAACGACGCTTCTATAGCTAAAGCGGAGGCTACATCGAGACCTGCACTCCCGTTGCCGTAAGGAAGCGAGGGTGGTAGGCACAATGTGGGCATTTCGCCTGCAGTATTGAAGATCCAAGCCGTATCTATGCTTGAGGTCACCGACATCATCGATCGTGTGCGGGCCTACCAGCCGGCGGCAGACGCCGCCTTGATCCAGCGCGCGTACGACTTCAGCGCGAGGGCTCACCAAGGTCAGAAGCGCAAATCAGGGGAGCCGTACTTCGTGCACCCCGCGTCGGTTGCCGGCATCATCACCGAGCTCCGCCTTGACACGGCGAGCGTTTGCGCCGGGCTGCTCCACGACGTCGTTGAGGACACGCTCGCCACCGTCGAAGACATCGAGCACGAGTTCGGCGGGGAGATCGCGTCGCTCGTCGACGGCGTCACCAAGCTCGGCAAGATCAACTTCACCTCGAGGGCAGATCACCAGGCCGAGAATTTCCGCAAGATGGTCGTTGCCATGGCGCGCGACATCCGCGTCTTGCTCATCAAGCTCTGCGACCGCGTCGACAACATGCGAACGCTCGAGCACATGAAACCGGACGCGCAGGAACGCATCGCGAGAGAGACGCTCGAGATCTACGCGCCGCTCGCCAACCGCCTCGGCATCCAAGCGTTCAAGTGCGAGCTCGAAGATCTGTCATTTCGCTGGCTCGAGCCCGATTCCTACGCCTCGGTCAAGAGCGCGGTTCAAACCACCAAGAAAGACCGCGACAAGTACATCCTCGAAGTCACCAAAACGCTTTCGAGCCGCCTCGCCGAACAAGGCTTCGCCTCCGAGGTCAACGGCCGCGCCAAGCACCTTTACTCCGTGTGGCGCAAGATGAAGGCGAACGACAGTGCGATCGAACAGATCCACGACATCATCGCCTTTCGCGTGCTGGTGGAGAGCGTTGGCGACTGTTACGCGGCGCTCGGCGTCGTTCATTCGAAGTGGACGCCCGTGCCGGGGCGCTTCAAAGATTACATCGCGCTGCCGAAACCGAACATGTACCAGTCGCTGCACACCACGGTCATCGGGCCGGGCCGCGAGCGCATCGAGATCCAGATCCGAACCCACGAGATGCATCGCGTGGCCGAACGCGGGATCGCAGCGCATTGGAAATACAAGGAGCGCCACGGCGGTGGAGTTGCAGCGGACGACGCGCAACGTTTTGGTTGGCTCCGTCAACTCATGGAATGGCAAAAGGATCTCAAGGATCCGGCCGAGTTCCTCGAGGGAGTCAAAGTCGATCTCTTTCAAGACGAGGTCTACGTCTTCACGCCCAAAGGCGAGGTGCGCGTCTTTCCGAGGGGCAGCACGCCGGTCGATTTCGCCTTCGCGATCCATTCCGAGCTCGGCGAGCACATCACGGGCGCGCGCGTCAACGGCAAGCTCGAACCCCTGCGCTACAAACTCCATAACGGCGACGTTCTCGAGGTCGTCACCAGCTCTTCGCAGCAACCGAACAAGGATTGGCTCGACTTCGTCGTCACCACGCGCGCGCGCGCGAAGATCCGAAGTTTTCTTCGTCAAGAACAGCGCGACAAGTCGCTCAGGCTCGGGCGCGAGCTGCTCGAACGCGAGTTCCAGCGCGCAAGCGTGTCGCTCTCGAAGCTGCTCAAGAACGACAGCGAGCTTCGCAAGGTGCTCGAGACGGTGAGCGTTCAGAACATCGACGAGCTCTTCATCGGCATCGGCTACGGCAAAATCGATCCGAGCGACGTGCTCGACGTACTCGCGCCACCGTCGGCCGACGGGGTCAAGAGCGTGCCTCCCGAGCAGCTCCGCGAAGGACGCCTCGCCGGGTTCGTCCGCAAAATCAAGGGCGACGACGGTGGCATCCGCTTGAACGGCATCGACGACGTGCTCGTCCGCTACGCCAAATGCTGTAACCCGCTGCCGGGCGACGACATCCTTGGATTCATCACGCGCGGCCGCGGCGTCACCATTCATCGTCGCGGATGCCCCAAAGCGTTCGATACGGATCCGGAGCGCCGCGTGGAAATCACGTGGGACTCGAAGGCAAAGATCAACCGCGCCGTGCATCTGCGCGTCGTCACCGCGAACCGTCCCGGCATCCTCGCAACGGTGGGCCAAACCTTTAGTCAGATGGGCATCAATATCAGCGAAGCGACCTGCCGCGCCGGCGACGACGGCAAGGCGATCAACACATTCACATTCGTCTGTCAGGACTTGAACCAACTGAAGAGCGTGATGCGCTCACTGCAGAAGGTGCAGGGTGTGGTGATAGTTGAGCGCGCATGAAAGTGACTGTCGTTGGCGGAGGGCTTGCGGGCTGTGAGGCGGCGTTTCAACTTGCCGAGCGCGGGATCGACGTCGAACTCATCGAGCAGAAACCGCTGTCGCGCACGCCCGCGCAAACGACCGACAAGCTCTGTGAGCTCGTGTGCTCGAACTCGCTGCGCGGCGCGTCGCTCACGAACGCCGTTGGTCTCTTGAAGGAGGAGCTCCGGCGTGCGGGCTCACTCATTGTCGAAGCCGCGGAGATCGCGAGAGTGCCTGCCGGTGGCGCTCTTGCCGTGGATCGAGACGTCTTCGCCAGCACCGTGACGGCGCGCATCCATGCACATCCCCGAATCCACGTTCGCCACGAGGTCGTCACGCGCTTGCCCGACGGAGCGGCCAAAGCACCGGTGATCCTCGCTACCGGTCCGCTCACCGGCGACGCGCTCGCAGCCGATCTCGCGCACGTCGTCGGTGCCGAGAACCTCGCATACTACGACGCGATCGCGCCCATCGTGAGCGCCGACTCGATCGCGTGGGACAAGGTCTTTCGGCAGTCGCGCTGGGGCAAAGGCGCACCGGTGACGGACGAAAGCGGCGACGAAACGCAAGATGCAACAGCGCTCGGCGACGAAGCGTACGTCAATTGCCCATTCGACGAAGAAGGATACAAGACCTTCGTCCGCGCGCTCATGGATTCACAGAAGGTGGAGCCGCGCGCTTTCGAGGACGCGCGCTACTTCGAAGGCTGCCTGCCCATCGAAGTCATGGCCTCGCGCGGCGAGATGACGCTCGCCTTCGGTCCCATGAAACCCGTCGGGCTCACCGATCCACGCACAGGGAAACGGCCGTACGCGGTCGTGCAGCTCCGTGCCGAAGACAAGATGCAAACTGCATACAATCTCGTCGGCTTCCAGTCCCGCATGACGCACGGAGATCAGGCGCGCATCTTCCGCATGATCCCCGGACTCGAAGACGCCGAGATCCTTCGCTACGGCAGCGTGCATCGCAACACGTTCATCGACTCACCGAAGTTGCTCGACGCGCGCATGCAGCTTCGTGCACGGAGCAACTTTTTTGTTGCAGGGCAGCTCGCAGGCGTCGAGGGCTATGTCGAGAGCTGCGCGAGCGGCTTTCTCTGCGCCGTGCTTCTTGCGCAGGCGCTCACGAATCACGCCGTCACGCCTCCCCCGGAGACAACCGCGCTCGGAGGCATTCGCACGCATCTGATGCGTGCAACCGAAAAGTTTCAGCCGTCGAACATCACCTGGGCGTGCATGCCTCCACCGCCGAATCGCAGACTCAAAAAGCACGATCGCTATCGAGCCATGGCAGACAGAGCACTCCTCGATCTCGACGCATGGCTGTCGACGGCACCGCTCGCAAAAGTCGCGCGCAATTTTAGACCGCTTTCAAGTTGACGCGAGGTCGAGGCGGGGCCGAGGAGCGGACCGGAATAGCCTTGAAGGCTTTGAGGACCGCACCGCAGGCCCCCCTGAGGTCCCGCCATAGGCGGGCCGACAGCGCCGAAGGCGCCGTCGATGCCGAGATCGCGGCAAATCGAAAGCGGTTAGGAGGGCTCTATTTCGCTCTCGGTGGGAAGTGCTTCCGCGGCCTTGTCGCGCTCCAATCGCTCGAGTCCGCGCTTGTACATGATGAGCGTCGCGATCTCCTCGTGCTCTCGGCCATCCACGCGCACTCCGATTTTGATGGGCACTCGATAGTACCGGGGCGCATCGATGAAACGGACTTTGCGACTCGTGTCGTCGAGCACGGGCACCGGCTTCACGGTGTCGTCGAGCCGCGCGAACATGGGAGACAGATCGTAACGGAAGACGTGCTTGACCCGGCGCACGTCAGTGGCGAGGAGCGATGCATTCCGTTCGACGCGGCCGCTATGAACATAGCTGAGGATCGTGACGGGCACGGTTGCGCCCGCCTCGGGGTTCAGCGGATCGGGCAACGTGGTGGCGCTTTGCCAGAACGACTCGCGCGCGTTCACGATCACGTCGCGGCCAGACAGACGGCGAGCAGGCGCGCGGTAACGCGTGATCCGCTGCGCGCCATAAACGCGGTGTACGCGCCGCATCATCCATTTGCTGACAATCTCTTGGATGCGATCCCTCGCGGCGTAGAGAAGACCGGCGATGAGGGCGAAGATGAAAAGACTCGAGCTCACGGTCCGCGGCGAACCCGCGCGCTTGGAAATCGCGAGCTGCCAAACGAACGCCCCTGCCGATACGAGAAGCGCGACGAAACCAGCAATCCAGTGATAGGCGCGCTCTTCGACCCGGAAGCTCTCGCGCTCGAGGAAAAGCACCTCTTGAAAGTGCTTCTTCAGACGGCTCGAGCGATCGAGGTAGCGCTCGAGCGCAGCGGGCGACGAGGGATCGGCATTCCCAAAACCGCGCTCGGTCCTGTACGCGAACTCCGATGCGAGCACCTCGCTGAGCCTAGCCTCGACCACCGCAAGCACAGGTTCGACGCGTTCGAGGTTCGGGGACTTCGACTGCGCGAAGTTCGACAGTGCGCGCTCCGCGTCCGCGAGCGCCTCACACATGCGAACGCTGATGTACTCGTCGACGAGCTCGCGCTCGCGAGTGAGCTCGGCGAGCTCGTCGTCGCCGGCATGCACGAGCCCTTCGCGCGCATCTTGCGAGATGCGCACGAAAGCCTCGATCCAGATCATGAGCGCGTCTTCGAGCTCGCTGCGGGAGGCCACGACGAAGAGCGAACCCGCGAGGCGGCAATGGCGGGCGAAGCCGTCCGAAGCGCGTGCGAGCTGGCTTGCCATGGCGAGCGCTCCACGTCGCAACGCATCGATCGTGACGGCGTCGTCCGTTGCGGCGAGCGCGGGCCCATCGAGACGCGTGAACACCTGCATCTGGTCCCACGGCACATGACGAACGAAAGCGTTTTGCGGAATCTGGATTTCGACATGCAACGAGTACGGCACAGGCGCCTTCGCGGGGAGCGGAAGCGACAGGCTCCACTCCAGACGGGACGCATCATGAACGCCGACCCGAACCTGACCGGCTTGCTCATCTGCCGCCTGTTCGGCCGCGATATAGTTTTCGGTCAGTTCAGCGATGGCCATGGAAGAATTCACTCGATCGGCATGTGGACGTGGCCACGATCCAAAAAGCGCATTTCATGCCGCACGGCGAGCGCGCAGATCTGCAGCCGAGACGGCCAAAGAGATGCGAGCCCGCCGAGACAGCGAGGCCGGAGGCGTACTAGAGGTACGGGGGGAGGCCGAGCAACGAAGGCGGGCGACGCAGATCTGCAGGCCGTCACATGCTGAGGCCGCCGTCGACGTCAATGGTGCGTCCGTTGAAGTAGTCACACTCGAGGACGAACTTGACCGCAACCCAGATGTCCTCCGGCACGCCAATGCGACCAACGGGAATGGCAGCAACGAGGGCGTCGCGCGCTTTCTGATTCATGCCCTGTGTCATTGGCGTTTCGATCATGCCTGGGGCAACGGCGCCCACGCGGATGCCGAACGGCGCAAACTCTTTCGACCAAGTGACCGTGTTCGCAGCGAGCGCAGCCTTCGCCGCGGAGTAATTCGACTGCCCGCGGTTGCCATGGCGCGCGATGCTCGAAATGTTGACGATGACGCCCGGACGCGTGTTCGTTTCGACCATCTTCGCAACGACTTCGCGCGCGAGAAATGTTGCACCGGTAAGGTTTACACCGATGACCGCGTCCCAATGATCCATCGAGAGCCTCATGATCTTGCCGGTCTCCTTGTCCTTTTTGACGAGCAGCCCGTCGCGCAAAATACCTGCATTGTTCACGAGACCGTTCAGGCCTCCCATGGCACCGTGGGCCCACCCGACGAACGAGATGAGGTCGAATTCGTCCGTGACGTTGAGACGGCGCGCGTGCACCTTTCCGCGCGCGGCTTTGGCAGCGTCGACGGTGTCGGCGAGACCCGCCTCGTTGACGTCGCCAATGGCAACTTGAGCGCCGGATTCGGCGAGCCGGAGGGCGAAGTGACGACCCATGCCTTGGGCGCCACCGGAGATGACGATCTTCAGATCCTCGAGCTTCATGGCCGCGGATTCTAGACTGAACAGGCTTTGAGTTCTCAGAGCATGTTGACCAGCCGTTTGCGCAGCAGGCTGGTCACCAGCGGAGCCATCCGACTGCGGTCGCGGCCAGTAGAATGAGTGTCACGACAACGACTTCCACAACGAACCGCATCGATCTCTTGAGTAGGCGATAACCTAAAGCCACGAGCAAGGCCGCAATGAGCAACACAGGTAACCCTGTGTGGGCAGAGAGCGATCGCACGGCGATCTTGGCCGAACGCACGGCTGTCCCGAATGGGAACACGGAGACGCGGATCAAATGTCGGAGGACATCGTGGAGGTTCGGCACGAATATGCACGGATCGTGGCCAGCATCGCCGCATATGAGCAACTTCGTGGCAACGGTTCCGCCGCATCGAGTTCGCGGGGAGGCGTGCAATGCCTTGCGCAGATCGCGCACCTTGAACGCATTTCAGAACCGTCGCGAGCGACGCGAGGTCGAGGCTTTTTCCGAGGAGCGCGCGGAGCGTACTTGAAGTACGTGAGCACGCACGGGCCGGAAAAAACGATGAGATCGCGGCGCGCAGCAGGTTATGAAATGCGTTCTAGCGGTCGCGGCGAAGACGGGTCATAAGGCGATACGATGACGACGCAGGTGACGCCTCAATCGAGCTCCGCGCTCGAGGCGCCGGCGGGCGATACGACCGTCCGGTCGGTGCGCTCGCGGATCGAGTGGCTCGGGCTCGCCGCTCTCGGCATCGTCGCCGTGCTCGTCTTCTGGGTCTTCGACGCCCTGCCCTTCCAAGATCTGCCGGCTCACGCGGGGCTCATCGCGATGCGCCACAGGTACGCCGAATCGTCGTTCGAGCAACGCTTCTACGTGCTCGCTCCGCACGTCGGCCCGTACTCGCTCTTTCGATTTCTCGGTGAGGTTTTCGTTCGCGTCGTCGGGCCACTCGGAGCGGTGCGCGCCCTAGCCACGCTGCCCGTCATCGCGACGCCGCTCGCCCTGCTTTTCGCGCGGCGAAGGCTCTACGAAGATCATTCGCCGGCGTTCGGCTTCATCGGCCTGACTCTGTCTTTCAGCCTGATGACGCTGCTCGGTTTTGCGAGCTACTTGCTCGGCGTCGCCGTGATGCTCGTCGGTTTGACGCTCTGGCTCGAACTCCTCGTTGCAGCGGACGACGGCGCTCCGAACCTTCGCCGGCGCGAATTCGTCATGGCCGTGTTCACGCCCTTCATTTTCGTCGCGCACGGACATGCGTTCGTGCTCTTCCTCGTCTGCGCGGGGGTCGCGTGCCTCGCCGCCGGCAACGTTCGCGAGCGCCTCATGCGGCTCTGGGTGCTCGCGCCGGCCGTGGGACTCGCAGCTTGGGTCGCGTGGATCGAGCGCGGAACCACCACGCCGCCAGGATCCTTACCCGTCGTGCCTCGGCTGGCGCCTCTGTTTCACTCGTTCACGGAGAAGCTTGGCCTGCTCGTGACGCCAACGCTCATGACACGCAGCGGAATCGATTTTCTTATTTCCATATTCATTTGGATTTTCACGATCGTGAGCACCGTGTTCACCGTCCGCTCGCTGCGCACTCCGGCGCGAATCAAGAACGGAGTTCAGAGAGAATATTCACGAGACCGCTTTCAAGTTGACGCGAGTTCGAGGCGGGGTGGGATGCGACCGGACTCGAACTGTACGGAGTCCACGAAGTGGACAGAGTACAGTGAGAGCGACGGAGCGAAGCGAAGTGAACAGCCTGCTTCGGCTTTGGTGCGTGTGCTGGATGGCACACGCACACGCCGTCGCACGGCTCCGTCAGAGGCCGTACCGCAGCCGCCAACGACGAAATCGCGTCAAATCGAAAGCGGTCTAGCCGCGGACGTGCGCCATAGCCGCGCGCTCTACGCATCGGCGGCGGTCCTCTTGCTCGCATTTCTCGCACTTCCGCATGCCGTTGGGTGGTTCGGATTCGTCGACGGCCGTCTCGTTCCCTTGGTCCTCATCCTCCCGCTTCTCGGGATCCGCCGCGCAACCCTTCCGCGCGCGCTCGTGAGGCTGCTCGACACGGGCGCACCCGTCTGCGCTGCAACCATCGCCCTCTTGGCCATGATTGCATCTTACAAGTTTCAGGCAGAAGCCTCCGGCTTCCATGAAGTGCTCGCGCACGTGCCAGCGAGAGCAAGCCTCTTGAACCTCCCGCTCGATCCGAACAGCGAGATCTTCACCGCGCATCCGTTCGTCCACTACGACAAGCTCACCCTCGCCGAGCGTCCCGTCGTCGTCAGCGACATCTGGTTTCACCAGGGCTCGGCGCTCTATCCAACACCGGAGAACCCAGCGGTCCGCCTTCCTTCGAGTTACAGCGAAAGCGATCTCAAAGAGATTGATTGGCCCGCCTACCACCTTGACGATTGGGACTTCGTCCTCATTCGCACCAAGCCATCCGCCGGGCAGCCTTCCACACCCAACAGTCTCGTGCTCGAAGAGCATCGCGGGGGCTGGTGGCTCTTTCGGCAGGCCGCCCCAACTCAATGAACCCACCATGGCTCCGCGCCATGAAAGCCATCATTGAGCGACATATAGAGGGCATCATGGAGGGGCGTGAGGCTCGTTATACTCGAACTTGCTGATCCCGGATTCGCGTCCAGAACGAGCACGGTACCTTCCGTGGTTCCGTCGCTCATCCAAAGCTCCTGACCGGTGGTGGGGTCCGAGGCCGAGAAGAAAAGGTGATTGTCAAAGACCACCAGCGTTGAACCGAGATTGCCGACGAAGGATCGTACGAGCTCGGAGCTTTGTGGCGTCAACGCGGTCATCCGCCAAAGCCCCATACCCACGGTACCGTTGCCGCCAAGGAAATAGATACCGTCCCCGAAAAGCACGAATCCGGAGGTGGGCGTCATGGCCTCGAGCGGAGTGAGCGCAGTCGACGTTTCGTCGATCTTTAAGATAGCTCCCCCAACGGCGTAGACAATGGCGTCGTCCTTTTCGATGAGCGCGCTGGGCGTCGTGGTCAGAGGAGTCAGGAGCGTTGCCGGGGCCGCGCCTCTCGTTCGATAAATACCGGTGCTCATCGCAAAATAGGTATCCTGATGACCTTCGGTGATCAGGATTGCCGTGCTCATCGTCATCGCGTCCACCGTGGGGCCTATCTGAAGGATGTCACTCTTGGTCGTTGGATCGAGCGCGAACAAGCCAGACGTGAGGTTCAAGTTGTCGAGTATCGTAAACATTAAAACATCATTGTAGACACCCATGCTTTGAATGCTTTGAATTTGAGGCCGGAGTCCAGAGGGCGATGAATCGAGATCCGCGACGAGCTGCGTTCCCTGCTCCGTGCCGTCTGTAGTCCAAAGCGCCACGTTCGTTGATGCTGGCGCTGACGTGTTGTTACTAAAGAAATAGATATTGCCCTCATAAGACACTGGCGACCCGACGATTCCGCTGCCAACGCCGGGTTGGACATCTTTCACCAGCGTCGTGCCGGCCGCGGTTCCATCGCTCGTCCATAACTCGGTTCCGGTATCCGGTGTCGTGCCTGAAAAATACACGCGATCCCCGAGGACGCGTAGGGAGCTACCGCTCACGACTCCATTGGCGCGTCCGGGATTGATATCGGTCACCAGATGCGTTCCGCTCGTGTCATTCACCCACAGCTCATTGCCATCATTGAAATCGGAAGCCATGAAGAACACGTTGCCGCCGGCAGCAACGAAACCGCTTGGCGACGAAGGCTGGGTACCCGTGGCGCCCAAAGCCAACGGAGTCATCATGGTACCATCGGACTGGTCGGGAATGCCGGTGTCACCGCCGTCCAAAAAGAGTACCCCATTGGCAACGACGGGGCTGCCGTAAAGCCCGCTTCCTGAACCAGGTACGAAGTCCGATACCATCGACGTGCCCAATGACGTTCCATCGGTCCGCCACAATTCGTTGCCATGCGTGCCGTCATTTGCGCTGAAGTAGGCTTGATTGCCAAGGACGGCAAAGCCGGAAATGCTCGAGGAGGCGTAGCCTGGATTGATGTCGAGAACCATGGAGGTCCCTGCGGCGGTTCCATTGGTCACGAAGAGCTCGGTTCCGTGCGTCGCGTCCGTTGCCTGAAAGATCACCTTCGAGCCGAGTGCCGTAAAACCAGTTGGACTGCTCGACCCTAGACCTGGGTAGAGATCGGCGACTATCGTTGTGTTGTCCTCGGTGCCGTCGGAGCGCCATGGTTCGGCGCCGTAGGTGCCGTCGTTCGCTTGGAAATAGACAAACCCACCTTGCGCAACGAAGCGCATGTTGCTCGAAATGGACCCGCCGGCTCCAGGGTAGATGTCCGAAACGAGGACGGTTCCCGCGGCAGTTCCGTCGGTGATCCACGGCTCCATGCCATGCGTGCCGTCATTCGCCGCGAAGAAGACGCGGTTATTGAATGCAACAAAATTCATGGGCGATGAGCTCGCCGCACCGGGATAGATATCTTTGAGGAGAACGGTGCCGTCGGCCGTGCCGTCCGTCACCCAGAGCTCGGTGCCATTGCCGCTGTTATCCGATGCCGAAAAGACGAGTTTTCCACCCAGAAGCGCCGCGCTGCCAGAAACGCTGTTGATGACGGGTGCGGGGCCTGACTTCACTTGCACCGTGGACGCCGGATCGCCATTCGTGCTCCAGAGCGTCCTTCCATTCGTGTTCGACTCCACGAAAAGAAGGCGGCCGGATACCTCACCGAGAATGCCTTGGAATCCTGATGGGGTGCCAGGATACCCGTCGACGAGGAGCTCGGTGCCGCCGTCCGATCCGTCGCTCACCCAGAGCTCGTTTCCAACGATGGCGTCCGTCACAGTGAAATAGAGTTTTCCGCCTGACGCGATCTGGACAACGGGCGAAGAAAGCCACGTGGAGCGCGTGGCCACCACCGTGGGTGTGACCGAACCGCTGTTCAGTGAATAAAGCGCATAACCAACAACGTTTTGGGCCCGCGCGCCAAAGAACACGCGATGATCGATCTCGATATAGCCATTCGCATTCACGACGGGCATGGTGTTGACGTCCTCCAGCATCGAGAGCGAATAACTCCTGCCTGCATCGCCGCCCGCATCGCCGGTGTCTACGGAGTCCACCGAAGGAACGTCATACCCAGTGCATCCCGCCGCTATCAACGCGACCAGAAGAATCCCGTGACGCATACGAACCTCCAATAGCCCGTCCATGTACGCGCTTGGTGCGCAATCTTCAGCCCGGCATTGGTCAATTGCAAGTTCGCACTACGCGCGGCCGCGACGTGAGGACGGGCCGCAGCGCAAGCCGGAGCGGACGGAGCACTCGCAGTTTGCCGCGGATCGAACCGCGCAGTAAAGAACCCACCTCCATGCGTCTCGTTGTCTTCGGTGCAGGGTACGTTGGTCTCGTCACGGGCACGGGCTTGAGCGATCTCGGTCATGAGGTTCTGGTCTTCGACATCGATCCGCATCGCATTTCGAAACTCAAAGAGGGCCATGTCCCTATTTACGAGCCGGGACTCGCGGATCTCGTCCACCGTAACCAACGCGGAGGTCGGCTCGCGTTCGCCTCCGAAATCCCAGCATCGTTCGCAAACGCCGATGCGTACTTCATCGCCGTAGGCACGCCTCCAGGCCCAAACGGCGCCGCGGATCTGTCGGCCGTCATGAACGTTGCCGACGTGATCGCGAAAGTCGCAACGCGCAGAGCGTTCGTCATCGTCAAGAGCACGGTTCCCGTTGGAACGTGCGACGCAGTTCAAGCGCGGCTCGACGCAGCCAAGGTGTCTCTCGAAGTCGTGTCGAATCCCGAATTCTTGAAAGAGGGCGACGCCGTCTCGGACTTCTTCAAGCCCGATCGAGTCATCGTTGGCGCTCGTTCGGAGGACGCGCGGCAGATGCTTCGCGAGCTGTACGCGCCGTTGCAGCTCTCCGGCGAGCGTCTCGTCATGACCGATCCGCGTTCGAGTGAACTCATCAAGTACGCATCGAACACGATGCTCGCGATTCGTATCTCGTTCATGAACGAACTCGCGCGCCTCTGCCACGCAACGGGCGCGGACATCCACGCCGTACGCCTCGGCGTCGGGACGGACTCGCGCATCGGCAAGAAATTCCTCTACGCGGGCCCTGGCTACGGCGGCTCGTGCTTCCCGAAGGACGTGCAAGCGCTCGCCGCGCTCGGCCGCGAGAGTGGTGTCCAGCTTCGCGTTGCCGAAGCTGCACACAGCGCAAACGAAGAGCAGGCGTCGTTCCTCGCGCACCTCGTCGACTCCGCGTTGGGCGGCGTCCGCGGCAAGCAGATCACGCTCTGGGGTCTCGCCTTCAAGCCGGAGACCGACGACATCCGCGAGTCGCCCGCCGTACGCCTCGCGAGCGCGCTGCTCGAGCGCGGTGCAAGCATCGTCTGCCATGATCCGGAGGCAGGCCCAAACTTCGCGAAGCTGTTCGGCCGCAAAGTCACCGTGAAAGAACGCGACTACGACGCGCTCGATGGCTCACATGCTCTCGTGCTTCTCACTGAGTGGCGTAGTTACCGCGCACCCAACTTCGCCGAGATCAAACGGCGACTCAAGAGCGCCACGGACGGCATGCCACCCGTTCTCATCGACGCGCGCAACATCTGGCGCCCCGGCGATGTCATGCGCGCGGGCCTGCGCTACCAGGGCATTGGTGTTTCACTCCATCGGACGCCGGATCGCCCGTCCCAAATCTTGGATCGCTCGTGAGTACCGACCAAACACGAAAGCCACGTCGCTGGCTCGTGACGGGTGGCGTTGGCTTCATTGGCCATCATTTGTGCGCTGCACTGCTCGAACGCGGCGACGCCGTCCGCATCGTCGACGACTTTAGCGACGCGCCTTACCCCGCCGTGATGAAGGAAGAGAACGAAGCCTCGTTGCGGCGTGCATTTGCTTTACAGGATGACCGTTTCGAAGTCGTGCGTGGATGCATCACCGACGCGGCTCTTGGTCGAAGGCTCGTCAAGGACGTCTCCGGCGTGATGCACCTTGCCGGCCTCGCGGGCGTTCGTCCTTCGTTCGCCGATCCCGCGCGCTACCTGCACGTGAACGCGGAGGGCACGGCGAACTTGCTCGATGCCTCGCAGCGTGAGGGTCTCGGCCTCTTCGTGCTTGCTTCGAGCTCCTCGGTTTACGGCAACACGACGCCCCTGCCCGCCCACGAAGATGCGCCGGCGATCGTGCCGGAGTCACCGTACGCGGCGAGCAAGCGCGCGGCGGAGCTCGTCGCGTCCGCGATGATCCGCAAGAGCCCACGGATGCGATGCCCGGCGCTCCGCTTTTTCACCGTCTACGGTCCGCGTCAAAGGCCCGAGATGGCAATCTCGCTGTTCCTCCGGAGGGTCCTTCGCGGCGAATCGATCACCGTGTTCGGCGACGGATCCATGCGTCGCGACTTTACGCACGTGGCAGATATCGTGCGCGGGATCCTCGCCGCGGCCGATCACGCGCCCGAAGGCGTCCGCGCGTACAACCTCGGCTCCGGCGCGCCCGTAACGCTCAACGAACTCGTCGTCGCGATGAGCATAGCCGCAGGACGCCCGCCCGCTGTCGAGCATGCACCCGTGCCCCTCGGCGACGTCGACGCAACCTTCGCGGACATCTCTCGCGCATCTCGGGAGCTCGGATGGCGTCCAGAGATCAAGCTCGCCGAGGGACTCGCCACCGTCGTCGACGGATTTCGAGCTGATGCATAGTGCAAGTGATTATGTGCAATCTACACGAAAATACGTGTATGCCCCACCTCGTGCGAGTGAATGCTGCAGCTCCATTGCGTCGCGCATGCGCTCACTCGTGAGCGAGCCCAGAACGAGGGAACGAAAGCTTCCTCCGGCGCCGTGAGATGGTGGTAGATTTGCATGAGTGAGTGTCGTCGGTATCGACCTCGGAACGACGAACACGGTCGTTGCCTGCGTTCGTGGCGGCAAGGTTCACGTCCTCGCGGACGAGCAGGGTCAGCGGCTTCTGCCAAGCGTCGTGAGCTTCCACCCGAATGGCCAGGTGCTGGTCGGAAGTGCGGCGCGCGCGCGCCGGATCATCGACCCGCGCAACACCATCTACAGCCACAAGCGGCTCATCGGTCGCTCATGGGGCAGCCCAGAGATTGCCCGAGCCAAGCAACGCTGCACGTTCGAGCTGCGTGAAGGCCCGGGCCAAGCGCCGCTCGTGCGCGCACGCAACCAAGACTACACGTTGCCCGAGATCAGCGCGTTCGTCCTCAGGCGCGTCCGCCAGATCGCCGAGCTTGCTCTTGGCGAGCCCGCAGAGCGCGCGGTCATCACGGTGCCAGCTCACTTCAACGAGCTGCAGCGCGCGTCAACGAAAGTGGCGGGCCGTGTCGCGGGGCTCGACGTCCTTCGCATCTTGAATGAACCCACGGCCGCAGCGCTCGCGTATGGCCTCGGCCGCACGGGCAACGAACGCGTTGCGGTGTACGACTTCGGCGGAGGCACGTTCGACTGCACGCTGCTCGATTTGAACGGCAATGTGTTCGAGGTCCTCGCGAGCGCCGGAGACACGTTCCTCGGTGGCGACGACATCGATATGGCCATTGCCGAACGCATGACGGAGGCGCTCCTCAGAGAGCACCGCGTCGACGCGCGCACCGACCCGCAGTTGTTCGAGCGGCTCAAGACGAGCGCCGAAGAGGTGAAGATCGCGCTCTCCCGTACCGATAAATACGCCATCACGCTGAAGGATATCGGCCACGGCGTGGGCGGTGGAGCGCTCCAATTCACATTCACGCTTGCACGGCGCGATCTCGAGTCGATGATTCAGCCGCTCGTCGACCGCACGTTCAAGGTCACGGAAGATGCGCTCGCCATCGCGCGCTTGACGCCGACCTCGTTCGACAAGGTCATTCTCGTCGGAGGTTCGACGCGCATCCCGATGGTGCGCAGACGCGTGGAAGCGTTCTTCGGTGCGCCGCCGCTCGACCGCGTGAACCCTGAAGAAGTCGTTGCCATCGGCGCCTCCATCCAAGCGGCGGCACTCACCGGATCATCGCGCCGGCGTCGCATTCCCGACCCGCCACCGCGGCCATCAACCGCCACGTCCGACACGCTGCCTGCGGTGCGAGGGGCAGCCCCGCCCGTGTGGTCTCCACAGCAGCAAGACGACTTGCCAAGCGGCCAATTCGGCGACATCGGCGATCTGTCCCTTGCCTCCACGACGGGGGTGTCCGTCGCGGAATCCACCTCACCATCCATGACGGCCGGTCGACCCACGGAACCCTCCGTGAGCGACTTCGGACGCATCTCCGAGCTTTCGCTCATCTCGATGGCGGACGCGGACCTTTTGCCAGCGAAATTCGAAGACGACAAATTCGACAACCTGCCGCAAGCCCGCGAAGACAACTTGCCGCAAGCTCGTGAAGGCGGCTTGCAGCGCTCGCACACGATGCGCCCGTCCTCGCCGCCGCCCGAGTTCGCGCGCGGCACCATGCCGTTGCCGCAGACGCCAGCAACGCCTGCGCCTGCATCGCGGGGCACGGCGCCAATGCCGCCGCCGCGCACGACGCTGCCAATTCCGGGAGCGGTGAGCGTCCCATTCAATCCAAAGTCCACCGCGCCAATGCCAACGCGCTCGGTGCCGCCGCATCCGCAAGGCACTGTCGGGCCTGCACCTGCGGATCTATCGCCGATCACCGTGCCGAGCCCCGAGCCGTTGATGCCTGCGCGAAATCTCGGAGTCACCCCACCCATCCTCATCGACGTCACGCCGCGGGCGCTCGTGGTGGAGACCGCAGGCGGCTACACCGACACGATCATCCCGCGAAACGCGAAGATCCCTTGTGAACGCACGCGTCGCTTTGCAACCGGGCGCGACATGCAGACGAGCGTGCGCGTCCGCGTCGCGCAGGGCGAACATCCGGGCTTCCAACAAAACACGTATCTCGGCGAGCTCGAGCTCTCCGGCTTGCGACCCGCTCCTCGCGGCGGCGTCGTCATCGCGGTCACGTTCGAAGTGGATGCAGACGGCACGCTTCGCGTTCGCGCGCGCGACGTTCAGACGGGAGTCGAAGCGCGCGCAACGCTTCAACTCGTCGGCGTCGCCGACGAGTCTTCGGTCGTCATGATGATCAACCGCCTCAGCAAGGAGCCCGCAGCGGGCGGACAGACAGGTTAGCCGTGACCGACGACGCGCAGGCCATCACGCAATGGCTCGCCGTCATCGACGAGATCTCGTACTACGAGCTCTTTCGCGTGACGCCAGCGGCAAGCTTCGACGATCTGCGCGCGGCCTTTCACGCCTTCGTCGAAGACTTCCACCCGGACGCACACTACTGGCGCGACCCAGGCGAACAAGCGGCCATCGGCGTTGTCTTCCGGCGCGGCACCGAGGCGTACCGAATCTTGTCCGATCCGTCGCTCCGCGCGCGCTACGACGAAGGACTGCGAGCCGGCATTTTGCGGCCTGAGCTGCTCGTCCTCGAAAACCCCGCGAGCACTCCATCGAGGACGTCGATGCGCGCACGCCTCATCGACCAGATCCGCATGCCGAGCGCACGCCCCTTCGTTCTGCGCGCCGAGGAATTATTCAAAAAGGGGGATTTGAAGCAGGCAAAGATTCAGCTCGTCATGGCTATGCACTTGGACGCGAACAATCCGGCGCTCGAAGCCTTCGCGAAAGAGCTCGAGGAGGCAATGAAGGCCCAAAAGACGTAGGTCTGGAACGATGAGATCGCGTCAAATCGAAAGAGGTCTGCGAGGGCGATGAATCCATCGCACCGTCTTATCCGGAAGCGCCTGTTCGATCTCCACGGCAAACGCGTCGAGTCTCGCAAGTGCCGACAGACGCGGCACGATCACGACCGTGCCCGGCGAAACATGGAGCCATGGCGCAACGCGCGCAGAACGCTGATCGCGCGCCCTAAACGATGCTGTACTTTGACTCTGCGAATACGCGACGCTCGGGATCCCACACGAAGAGCTTGCGCTCGCTTACCTCTCCCCCCTGCACGCTCGTCACCAGATACGCCAAATCATAACTTGGCCCGTCTCCACCCGCCGTTGTCGCCTCCACGTCCGTGGGCGAGAAGTAGGCTCCCGCATCCACGTGCGAATGATAGAGCACCTTGGCGGGCCTGCCCGCCGCTGCTCGCTCACGTATCTCTCTTTCGAATTTCAAAGGATTGATATCGAAATACATCCGGCCGGTGCGGGGATATGTCTCGGGATCGAGCGCATGCAGCTTGTTCGCGCGATTCTCCATTGGCACAATCTCGTCGACGAGGAGCGCATCACTCGCGCCAGAGAATGGTCCAACGAGCAGTCCGCAGCTTTCCTCATCGCGCGCGTAGGCCGCCTTCGCCTCTTCATCCACGCGCGCAAGGATATCCGCATGGATGACAAGGCCTCCCAAAATCCATGGATGCTTGTCAATATCGTGCATGACTACCAGACGTATTCCTTCTCCCACTGGAGTGGAGAGAAATACCGGTCTCCCCGATCGGCAATGATCGCAACCACACAACCAGGCTTGCCTTCACGCTGCAGCCGCTCCGCCATGCTCACCGCGGCAAATACGTTTGCACCCGACGAATGCCCAATATGGACTCCCTCTTCCCGCGCAAGCCTGTCCGCCATATCCCAAGCCTGTTCGGTGGACACGTGGAAGATCTCGTCATGGCCTGCGGCGTCATAGATCTCGGGAATGATGCTCGAGGCGAAGTGCTTGAGTCCGTCGAGTCCGTGAATGGGAGAGTCGGGTTGCACGGCGATGCAGCGGATAGATCTGTGGTGCTCGCGCAGCCGGCGCGCCGTGCCCATCATCGTGCCGCTCGTGCCAAGGCCGGCAACGAAATGCGTGATTGTGTCGCCCACGTCACGCAAGATCTCCGGCCCCGTGCCGTAATAATGCGCGAGAGGGTTTGACGGATTCGCATATTGATCCGGGTAAAACCATTTCTCCGGATCTTCCTCGACGATTTTCTTCACGAGGCGGATCGCGCCGTCCGTGCCCTCGAGTTCATCGGAGAAAATAGTCTCCGTGCCAAATGCACGAACGATATCCTTTCGTGCCTTCGACACGTTTGCCGGCATGACGAGCTTTACTGGAATCCCAAGGGCCGCGCCGTAAAGCGAATACGCAACTCCCGTGTTGCCGCTCGTTGCGTCGATGAGCGTCTGACCTTTGCGCAGCCGACCACTCTTGCGCGCGTCCTGGATCATGCGAAGCGCTGGGCGATCCTTGACGCTGCCGCCCGGATTTTCGAATTCGAGTTTCGCGTAAACGGCGACATCCGGTGCATTTTTGGTAACGACACGCAGGCGCAAAAGCGGCGTATCTCCGACGGCTTCGACAACCGACTCCATCCGGTGAGCTCGCATGACACCGCTCATGACAATATCTCCTTTTCATCTTCGAAAACGATATGGCGCATGGCAATGAGCGCGCGCAGCGATCCTTCGGCGACCTCGCGCGCTGCCGCGTGATCGATGCCGAGCGACGCGACGTCAAGCTCCCGCACACATGCAACCTTAAGGTTGCATGATGCAACCCTCCCTACCCCGGCGAGTCGCAAGTACGTTGCCTCGATCTCGCGCACAAACCCCTGGCCGCCGAGAACGACGGCGGCCGCGCCGAGACGCACCTGCCCCTCCTCACCGATTTCCGGCACGCGAATCTGGCGCTCGTAGCGGCGACGAAGAAAGCTCACGCGATTCACCCTCCGGCGATGGCAGGAACGATGCTGATCTGATCGCCGGCCTTGAGTGCCGTTGACAGACCGCCGGTGAAGCGGACGTCTTCCTCACCGACGTAAATGTTGATGAAGCGGCGCACGCCTTTTTCGTCGAGCAACCGGTCACGAAGGCCGGGATGGCGCGTCTCGAGATCGGCGATGACGTCACCCACGGTGCTACCCGCGCCTTTGACTTCGTCGGCGCCACCCGTGAGGGTTCGCAGCGCGGCCGGGATTCGAACGATGATCTCCATGATGACTGTCTCCTACGAATGCGTCGCGAAACGAATGGCGTTTCTATCAGAAGTCACGCGCGGGCACCGCACAGCGCGCACCTCGAACGAGGTTCAATGCGCCGCCGCCTTACAAAAAGCGTCTTTGCATCAAAAGTGAAAAGCGCGCCGAACACGTCCTTGCCTAAAAGCGCAGAGAGCGCGAGATCGGCTTGCGCGGCCGCAACGACACCGACCATCGGCCCAATCACGCCCGCCTCCGCGGAGTTCACCTGGTCACTCGGAATGTCCTCGAACAAGCAGCGGTAACACGGCTTGCCCGCAGATCCGACCGCGAGCGCCGTGCCGTACCAGCGAACTGCGGCCGCGTGAACGACGGGCCTGTGCGCGCCATGCGCAGCGTCTGCCGCGAGAAACTTCGTCGAGAAGTTGTCGCTGCATTCGACGACGAGATCATAACGGGACGCGAGATCCACCGCGTTCATCGGCAGAAACCGCGTCTCATGGGCTTCGATGCGCACCTGTGGCGCGAGCGCCGTGAGAGCGCGCGAAGCGGCCAACGTCTTCGACACACCAACGTCCTCCTCGCGATAAAGGATCTGCCGATGGAGGTTCGTCACGTCGACGAGATCATCGTCCACGAGGCCGATCGTCCCGACGCCGGCGCGCGCGAGCACGATGGACGCCGGACATCCGAGACCGCCCACGCCAACGACAAGCACGCGCGCAGTCGATAGAATACTCACGCCAGGCCGTCGCGCGGATCGTCGACAGTGATGCCCGGGAAGTAGTCCTCGAGGCTGAAATACCGTTCGCCCGTGTCGCAAAGCACGGTGACGACGTTCTTGCCTGCACCGAGCTCGTGCGCGATGGCCAACGCCGCAACGATGTTCGCCCCGGAGCTGATGCCAACGAGCAGCCCTTCACGCCGCGCAAGCAGCATCTTCGCCCGCCATGCATCTTCGTCCGTCACCGTGCGCACTTCGGAGACCACCGACGCGTCGTAGTTGCGCGGGACGAACCCGGCGGCAAGCCCTTGGATCTTCGTCGGCCCGCGCTCACCTCGCGAGATGGTCGCGCACGCGGCCGGTTCAACGGCGACGATGCGCGCCGATGCATGCACTTTGCATATTTCTCGGCCCACGCCGCTCACGGTTCCGCCGGTGCCGACGCCCGAGACGAAAGCGTCGACGTCGAGAGGACCCATGGACGTTAGAATCTCGTGAGCCGTGGTTCGCGCATGCACGGAGGGATTGGCTGGATTGGCGAACTGCTCGGGCATGAATGCGCCCGGCGTGCGCTCTTGGATTTCGTGCGCCTTCGCGATGGCTCCATCCATTTGCTCTTCAGCGGGCGTGAGCACGATCTCTGCGCCGTAGGCCTCGAGTAATTGCCTACGTTCGAGGCTCATGCTCTCCGGCATCGTCAGAATGAGCCTGTAGCCCTTGACGGCGGCGATCCACGACAGGCCGATGCCCGTGTTGCCGCTCGTGGGTTCGACGATGGGGCCCGGCGGCCGGAGCAGACCGCGTGCTTCCGCATCTTCGATCATCGCGCGACAGACGCGATCCTTCACGCTGCCGCCTGGGTTCATGTGTTCCATCTTCGCCCACACCGTGGCGCGCGGAACGCTGCCGGCCCAAGGCGCTCGGATGCGCACGAGCGGCGTATGTCCAACGAGATCGAGCACAGAGGATGCAATCACGGAAATCTCCTTGCGCGCGCGAATCTACTTGCCACACGCGAATTATCAACCCAGAACGGCCCGGCTTGACCCCGCGGGGCCGCACGCTAGCGTTCTCAAGACGCGCGCAAGGAGCATCCAGCGTTTTGAGCATTTTAAAAGCATGTCTACCAGCCGTCGCGAGCGGACCGAGGCTAGGGCGGACGCGAGTACCGCGCGGAACAGGCTTGAAGGCCTTTGAGCACGGAGCGCAGCGCCCAACCGACGCATTGGTCTGCGCAGCAGGCTGGTAAACATGCTTTCAGAACCGATCGTTTTGGCCGTTGTTGTGGCGGCCGTCGGCTCTCTCTTCGCCTCGGCCGACGCAGCGCTGACGTCCTTGCCTGAAGTGCGGCTTCAGACTCTCCTAGAAAAAAAGGAGCGAGGTTTTCTCCGCTTCTCGGCAAACAGGCAGCGCCTTCTCGCGCGCTGGCTCGTGCTACGTGTACTCTGCATCAGCACCGCTTCGGTGCTCGTTCTACGGGCGCTCGGAAGTGCGCTCGGTATCGCGGCAGCCGCTGCAGTCTCGGTGTTCGCATCCGTGCTGACGTACGGAACGTTCACCGAAATCCTCGGCACCATGGCGCGCCGAAGACCCGAAGCCGTGGGCCGCCTCGTTCTTCGCTATCTCAGGCCGTTCGAGTGGATCGTCCTTCCGATCGCCGAGCCGCTCGCTGCGCTCGGTAGCTTCATTGGCGCGCGCGTCCCCGAAGACTCCGCGGCCAAGATTGCACGCATGACCGAGGAGGAAGTGGAGTGGCTCGTCGCGCAGAGCGAGAGGGCGGGCGCGCTCGAGAAGGAGCCGGCCACGATGATCCGTAACGTGCTCGACTTCCGGAACCTGACCGCCAGAGAAGTCATGGTTCCAAGGCGGCGCGTCTCGAGCATCGAAGTCACCATGCCGCTCGATTGCGTGTTCGATCACGTGATCAAACACGGTCACTCGCGCTACCCGGTCTATCGCGAAGGTCTCGATAACGTCGTCGGCCTCCTCTACGTCAAAGATCTCTTCGACGTCGTGCGAAAAAACCAGCTCTCAACGATGAAGCTCGAAGACCTGATACGGAAGCCAGTCCTCTTCATCGCCGAGTCACAGCTAACGCTCAGCGTGCTGCGCGAGATGCGAAGCCTCCGGCTTCACCTTGCCATCGTGAGCGACGAATTCGGCGGAACGAGCGGCATCGTCACGCTCGAGGACATCATCGAAGAGATCGTCGGCGAGATCCACGACGAATACGACACCGACGAAGTCGCGCCCATTCAGAAGCTCGCCGACGGCCGCTTCGTGGCAGACGCCGCTATCTCGATCGGCGATCTCGAGGTGCACCTCGGCAACAAGCTCCCTGAAGATGGCGACTTCGAGTCGCTCGGCGGCCTCATCATTCATCACGCCGGCCGCGTTCCGGAGGTCGGCACAACCCTCGAACTCGACGGCTACGACCTTATCGTGCGAGAAGCCAACGAGACGCACGTGATCAAAGTCGAGATCGTCCGCACGCGGCTCGAGCCGCTGCCGGTATGAACTTTCATACCGCTACCATCCGCCTACCGCTTTCAAGTTGACGCGAGGTCGAGGCGGGGCCGAGCAGCGGACCGGAACAGCCTCTTGGCTTTGAGGACCGCAGCGCAGGCCCCAACGATGAGATCGCGTCAAATCGAAAGCGGTACATAACCCCATGCGAGATCGGCGCGTGTCTCGGGATCGGTGCCGGCGCCGATTCGCACGTAGCCTCGGCAGAGAAGTGCGCTGCATCGAAGGGCGCGCGAGATCGTGTGCCCGCGGCCCAGAGCAAAGAACACACGGCGTGCGAGGGTCGGTGCTTCAACGACACGCGCGAGCACGATGACGAGAGCCCCCGGTTCGAGCGAGTCCGGTTCGGGCAACGCCGCAGCAAGACTCGCGACGTCGTGAGCCTGCTCCGGTCCGAGCGCCACAGCATACGCGGCACCGTCGTCGCGGTAGATCGAACCGAGCGGCGCCGACTGCGCAAAGGACGGCAGCGTTGCCCCGATCAGGCGAAAGCCATTTGGGCGCGCGGGAAGTGGGGGCGACACAAACGTGAGAATTACTGCACTCTGTTGAGGCCTTCGGCAAGCCTGTCGGCGCGCTCGAGCAAGCCTTTCGATCCCGACACCGCATCGCCGCCCTGCTCACCGTGAATGTCCGCGACGAGACGCGCGAGCTGGCTGCCAAGCTGCGCGATTTGACCCGAGGTCTCACTGGGGAATGCCGCCTCGATCGATTTGGGCGCAACGTACAGCGCGGCGGGTTTGTCGAGCCCGCCTGCTGCGTACTTTGGCGCCGATACCGTTTCCTTCGTCAGAGGATTCACGGCCTCGAACTCTTTCGGCAATGCGACCTGCTGCGCGGGATTCGGAACCTCGATGGCCTTGGCGAGCGGCGCGAGCACTGCCACCGCGTTGTTCGACGCGTCCCTGGGACCACCGAGAAGAACGACATAACTGATGGTCGCCTTCTGGCCTGCCGCAAGTTGCTCCGTAATGGGCTTTTGCAGCCTGGTGAGCAGAGACACCACGGCGTTCTTGCGATCATTGACGGCTTGCACCGACGTGATGAACTCGATCAGGCTTGTCGAAGTGTCTATCGAAAAGCCGCTGAAGCGCACGCCGGCAAGCTTCGACCCGTCGAAGTCGACGTTGATGGCACCGAGATCGTGCGCGAGCGTGGCGGGGAACTTCTTGTCTTTGAGCAGACTGTTGCGCCCTGCTTCCACCGTGTCGGAAAGCTTCTGGAGATCCGTGCGCGCGTGGATCACTTTGGTAGCGAGATCCCTTGCATTATTGACCGATATCTGCCGGGCGTTGCTTGTCTCGTGGGAGGAACCCCAGACGTAACCGACGATGCCGAAACCGAGAGCAGCAACGGCGGCCGCCAAGAGCGCCTGTTTGCGGGCACCCCTGCGAGCTTCGTGCACGGCAGCGTCATCGACGATGATACGTTGAGGCGGCGGCGGTGGTGCAGGCGTTGCCGCGCGATATGGAGCCGCAACAGCAGCAACGAGCGGGTTCGACGGATCGAGCGGCACGCCCGATTTATCGAATGCCGGCGGCGGCGCGACTCCCGGCGGTATGGGCACGCGCGACGGAGACGCGGACGAAGCAGCGGCCTCCGACGACGCGACCGGCGCCACGAGCCCCGGGGGCGGAGTGGGTACCGGTACATTTTGGGGGCCGCTCTTTCCGAGACGTGCCTTGAGATCGATCTTCGGCTTCTTTTCTTCGGCCATCGAATCCCTCGATGCAGAGACAGTTCGCGGGGTGGACGAGAACTCTTACCGCGAGAGCAACGTGCGCGTCACTTTATTGGCTTATAGGGGGAAGCGCAACGGGCGGCGAGGCTTGGAGACGCTCGGATGGATTGAGAGCGTGATATCGAAGAAAGTCATTTCTGACATCTCAGGGGTGCGTGCTGTAGGGTCGGCGCGTGGACTTTCATGGGTGGATCGACATCTATCTCGATCACCTGCGCGTCGAACGCGCGCTTGCCAAGAACACACTCGAGGCCTACGCGCGCGATCTCGGCGAGCTTGCGCGGCAGCTCGACGACGGGACCGTCAGCGACGTACGCCGCATCGATCCCAGCCACGTGCTCGGCTTCGTCATTGCGGGCAGCAAGCGAGGGAAATCTGCGCGATCGAGCACGAGGCAGCTCTCTGCACTTCGTGGCTTCTTCAAGTTCCTCGTGCGCGAGCGCGCCCTCGACACCGATCCCACCGCGCTCATCGATCGGCCCAAGCTTGCGCGCAGACTCCCGCGCGTTCTGTCGTACGAGGAAGTGGACCGGCTGCTCGCTGCACCTCCCACGGACACGGCGCGCGGCGTGCGCGACAGCGCCATGATCCATTTGATGTACGCATCGGGACTTCGCGTCTCGGAGCTCTGCGCACTCAAACTGAGCGACCTCGATCGCAAAGTTGGCACCGTGTCGCCGCTCGGCAAAGGGAAAAAACGTCGGGTCGTGCCGGTGGGAGAAATCGCTCTCGAGCGGCTCGATCTCTATATCGATGCGGTGCGCCCACACACGAAAGGCGCCGCCACCGATCCGCATCTCTTCCTCTCACCACGCGGCAAGCGCTTCACGCGGCAAGGCTTCTGGAAGCTCCTCAAGGCTTACGCGCGCGCGTGCGGGATCACGACGCCCATCTCACCGCACAAGTTACGGCACTCCTTTGCCACGCATCTTCTTCGAGGAGGAGCAGATCTGCGCGCGGTGCAAGCCATGCTCGGGCACGCCGATCTCGGCACCACCGAGATCTACACACGCGTTGCCCAGGATCACGTGCGAGCCGCTTACGACCGCGCGCACCCGCGCGCATGAGCGCGTTTACCAGCCTGCTGCGCGCCGCGATGCCTGCGTTGGCCCCTGCGGTGCCTGCGCACGTACGATCAGTACGCTTACGCGGGCTCCTCGGGTCCGCCTTGGCCTCGCGTCGCTCGCGACGGCTGGTAAACGCGCTCTATAGAGAGTCGTGACTGGTGTACGTTGGCGAACGCTGATGCATGCGTTTTCGGTGATCGAGCCAACCGTCGTCGAGACCCCCGTCATCGTCGAGATCCCGCATGCAGGGGTCGCCGTCGACGCACCTTCTCTCGCCTATCTCGCGGCGCCCGCAACCTCCATTGGTCGCGACGCGGATCTCTACGTCGACGACTTGTACGAAGACGCGCCGGCACACGGCGCCACCGCAGTCGTCGCCCACATCTCACGCTACGTCGTGGATCTCAATCGAGGCGAGAACGATGTCGACAGCGATGCCGTCGAAGGCGCAACGAGCGCACGACGCGCGAGCCGCGGCGTGGTTTGGCGCCTGACGAGCGACGGCGCGCGCGCACTCGAGCGGCCATTGCCAAGAACCGAACTCGAACGGCGACTCGAGACGTACTACCGGCCTTATCATCGAGCACTCGCTCGGATCATCGAGCGAAAGCGGAAGAAATTCGGCTTCGCCGTCGTGCTCGCCGCACACTCGATGCCGAGCATGGGCCGACCAGAACGCAGCGACGGACAAGTGCAGCGTGCCGATCTCGTGCCCGGAACGCGCGGCCGAACGAGCGCAGCGCGAAGCTTCATCGACGCCGTTGAAGCCCACGCACGCGCAGCTCACCTCTCGGTTGCGCACGATGATCCGTACCAAGGCGGATACACAACATCGTTTTATGGGCGCCCGGATCTGAACGTACACGTGATTCAGGTGGAGTTGGCGCGCCGCCTCTACATGAGTGAGGTCTCGCTCACGAAGAATTCAGGCTTCGCCGAGATGCGTGCATTCTGCACCGATCTGGTCTCGGTTCTCGGACGCACGGTCCCAAATCGCTAGAAACCGGAAAGCGGTCTATTCTTTCTTCGTCGACGTGCGGAGGGCCGCTTCAAGAAATGCCACGCGCAGAAGAGCCTCCTCTTTGGCCTTCCGCTCCACCTCCTTTGCGGAACGCTCCGCCTCTTCGGCGGTGGGCCACAAGTGAAGGCCCGCTTCGTCGTCAGCAATTCGCAACTTGCGGCCCTCCTCGACCGGCACGAGATAACCACCGATGGCAGGTGAATAGACCGGGCCGTCGCCTGCATGAACTCGCCTGAATTCCCCGCTCTCGTTGCGGCACCAAAGCTGGAGCCGATACGGGCCGCCGAGGCTTTTGGGGCCCGCGAGCATGGGATCGAAGATGCACAATTCCCCCGTTCCGCTTTCCGCGTACTTCTCCGGCGCAATCTCATAATC
>Ga0123357_10000026_pt1 | contig 128045 bp, 119 predicted proteins | sample TergutEmb28metaG_FD_89873 | JGI IMG/M metagenome (GOLD analysis project Ga0123357, IMG submission 89873) | Embiratermes neotenicus P4 segment gut microbial communities from Petit-Saut dam, French Guiana - Emb289 P4 | ecosystem: Host-associated > Arthropoda: Insects > Digestive system > Gut ...
AAAGCCGATGGTGACGCCATCGTCGCCGAGGTCTATCTCGATCCCGACACACCTGACGCCGCTTCGCGTCTCAGCGCCGACATCACCCGGCTCAACCGCACCTTGGCGTCGTACAAGAACATCGACCGCACAGTGGTACGCAGCAGCGAATTCCCGAAAACCAGCACCAAGAAAATCCGGAGATAGCCATGGATCAGACCCAGTTGCTCGATGATCTACGCAAAATTGTCCGGACGTTCACCAACACCGACATTGCAATCACGCCAGCGACCGTCCTGCGCAGTGACCTCGGCCTCAACTCCTACGAATTGGTCCAACTGGTTTGCGCCATCGAGGACCAGTACAACGTAGAAATACCGGACCGGACGATCAGCAGGCTAAGAACGGCGCAAGACCTGCTGGACTTCCTGGCACCTAATGGATGAGATCTCGCTCTACCTATACGACGCGATGGCGCAAGTCAGCGACGAATTCGTCGCCAGACAACTGACCCGGCTACCAGCCTTCCGCCGCGAGTATTGCACACGGTACCGGCAATCCAATGATCAAGCCGCCTGTGTAATCGCCTATCTGCTACTTGCCAAAGGACTCCACGAGCAATACGATCTCCCACCGCTAAGAACCTTCAAATACGGGAAAACCGGCAAACCCTTCCTCGCTGATAATCCTGCCTACTTCAGCCTGAGCCACTGCCCCAGGGGCGTCGCCTGTGCCCTCGCCAACACCGAGGTCGGCGTCGACATCCAAGACGTCCAGTCATTCAACCCCGAGGTAGCCAGGCGGGTGTGCTCCGCAGCAGAACTCCACGCGCTGAGCCTTTCCGCCGATCCCGCGGACCTGTTCAGCCTGATGTGGACGCGCAAAGAAAGCTACGCCAAAGCCCTGGGACAAAGCCTCGCCGACGTGCTCCGCCAGGATTTGCCATCGACTGGTTTCTGGAGCCATCGAGCGCCCGACTATTGGTTGACCACATACTGTGCGTGTGAATGTCAAGCCTGCACTGTTGCTACGGGGTCGATTTCGCTCCCGGCTTCTGGGACTGGCTCAGACAAAGTGGCAACTCCGGCTTGGTGATGAGTGTTGAAACTGTGCTTAACGTTGAACTCGTCCCTCGAGGTGTCGAAGTCAGCGCCTGGGCACTGGCCAACAAGTAGATGTTTCGCTCGATGGACGCGACGGCGTTGACGAGTATGCGATTGGTGGCGAAATGGGCCAACGACCCGGCGCACAGTTATCGACAATCAGCGATCGCAGACTTCCTGGGCAAAGCTGACTCGGAGTTAGTGGCCTACGACCATGCTCACAAGGTAACTGTCGTAACCCATGAACAGCCGGCACCCCAGGCAATGAAGGAAATCAAGATTCCCGATGCTTGCAAGGCTCTAGATGTGGATTACATCAACACCTTCACGATGCTGCGTGCCGAACACGCCCGTTTTGTTCTGGGCGCCAACTAGCAAAGTGGTAAGCCGTCTGTTGGGTGGACGGTATTCAACCAGCGGAGGTTGCGAAATTCGGACTCGTATCGTCGTTAACCTCGAGGCTAACACTCTGGCTTACAAACTCATCGTTGCCAATTCGCCTGCCATGTAGATCGGGAGGTTGACAATGGAATCTTGCACTCGCCTCGGCAGCCCGGACAACCGTAGCGCGAGACGCGGTTTGTGAGCGGCTGCGTAGGCTGTGAGTGACTTTGAGTGGACGGTCTGTCCGGCTTTCACCTCTATCGGCACGACATCAGTTCCGAGTTGCACCATGAAATCGATCTCACCACGGGAGTCATCGCGGGCAAAATAGTGCGGCTCGAGGTTCTGCGCCACCATCTCCTGGAAAACCAACTGCTCCGTCATGGCTCCTCGAAATTCGCGGAAAACATCATCGGGAGCCAGCACGGTCTCAATGGGTAGCTTGGCCATCGCCCCGAGCAACCCCACATCAAGACAGAACAATTTGAACAGGCGTTGGTCCTCGTAGTTCTGCAAAGGAAGCCTCGGATTATTGACGCGAGTGACTCGCGCGACAAGCCCGGCGTCATCAAGCCAACGCAACGCCAATTCATGGCTTTTCGCCCTCGCGCCTTGTGCAACCTGAGAGTAAATGAATCGCTTGTTCTCTTTGGCTAACTGCTTTGGGACGCTACGAAACACGTCTCGCAGTCGCGGTACCAACACAACGGGGGCGTGCTTGGAAAAGTCCTGATCGTAGGCATCGAGTATCGCCTGCTGCACAGATCGGACACCCAGCAGCGAATTTTCAGACACATAGAAGCCGACCACCTCTGGCATACCCCCGACCACCATGTACTTTCGCAACCTGTCCATGAGAGTCGGGTGGAAAGCCTCGATCAAGGTCCAGTCAGGGTTCGGAGTCCTCAGTAATTGGCCGTATCGTTCGTCGCCCGTAGCGCGCAGGAATTCATTGAAAGTCATTGGGGCCAGGTCGAGGAAGTCGACCTTTCCCACCGGGAAGGACGTCCCCTCGTGCAGGGCGATTCCAAGCAGCGAACCAGCCACGATGATGTGATACTGTGGTGCCTTCTCCTGAAAGTACTTGAGCGACGTCAACGCGCGCGGCACCTCTTGGACCTCGTCCAACACAATGAGCGTGGTTTCAGGTTGTATTCGCTCCCCGGAAGCGAGTTCCAGCCCCTGGATCAGGCGTGGAATGTCGAAGTCAGTCGCAAACAGCGTCTGGACTTGCTCGTTGTCGTAGCAGTCGACGTACGCCATCGATCGATAGGCCGTGCGACCAAACTCCTTCAGGAGCCAGGTTTTTCCAACTTGCCGGGCTCCACGGACCACCAGTGGCTTGCGCTTTGACGACGCCTTCCAAGTCATCAACGACTCCATGGCCTCACGAAACATGCGTCGACCTCCCATCATCTAGCAATCATCATATCATCGAGACGACTGTTGCATGCAATATCTGTAAGAACTAGACAGTTACTGCATGCAATTTCTGTCCAGTCGGCTTTTTGGCGCTACTCCGACAAAACTGTTCGCTCTCGGAAGCATACTTCTGCCCTCTCTGTCTATCAGCATAGACAATTGACGACTAGTCTGATAGACTATGGAAGTGGTCAGTGATCAGAAGACTCGTGACGTGCTGCGGGCACTACGAAACGCTGGGTTCCTAGCCCGTCGTAGCGATGGCAGCCACACCTGGTGGCAGCACCCCACCGGGGTCGGGATCTCTGTTCCGGATGGCCATTCAACCATCTCCCCCGGAGTATGGGCAAAAGTGCTGAAAACGATCAAATCGGTGCAAGGGGCTGAAGAATGTTGAGAAAAACGTACCAAGTGCAGGTGTCGCGCGACGACGAGTGGTGGATGATCGCCATTCCAGAGTTGGATGGCTTGACACAAGCACGCCGCTATTGCGACATAGATCACATGGCTCGCAGCTATATTGCCGTCACACTGGACGTTGACAAGGCAAGTTTTGACATTGATATCGCCGTTGATTGCGTCGGCCAAGTGTCTGGAATCGCCACCATTGTTGACGACATCGCCCGTCACCGAACACAAGCCGCCCAACTCACCCAGCAAGCAACTATCGAATCACGGGAATTGGCTAAACAACTGTCAGCGTCTGACGTCACAGTGCGTGACATCGGCTCGATCATGGGCATCTCATATCAGCGTGCCCAGCAACTCATTGCCGCTTAGCGATCAGTTTTGTTTGCAGTCTTGTCAACCTTATGACCAGTCGCAACGGAGTGAGACTGGTCGGAAAGCTCCAGCGGGGGATTTACCTAACTAACCAACTGCCTTGCCGGTCTGAGCCTTCACGTTCAATGAGTCCCAGCGCCTTGAGTTTTGCCATATTGGATGCGACTCGGCGCTGGGTGATGCCAACTTTTTCTGATATGGCTGCCGTGGTGACGAAGGGGTTGACTGAAATCAGCTGGAGGATCGCCTTTTGCGTGGTTGAAAGAGCCTGATCACTGACGTTTTCTATGACGTTTACACTGACGTCGACGTCAGTGATCGGGGTAGAGAAGGTGACCTTTATCTCGGTACCGGTGGCCGCGAACACCGGGGCCGGACGGCCTTCGGCTTTACAGGCCGCTTCGATCTTCTCAATGCCACGGCCCCAAGTTTCGATTTTACCCGAGCGGAAGAATGCGTTGGCGATGTTGGGATTGTGTGGCATGGAGCGATGCCAGGTGGGTAGGTCGGCCACCGTCCAGTTCTCCGGCAGCCTGCCGTCGTTGTAGACGATCACCTCGTCCGGGAACACCTTGATTTGAATCGGTATGCCGCTGCTGTAGTCGCGGTGGACCCCGATCGCAACCCCAACACCCCGGTCAGCAGGCTTGACCATGTACGACCAGATCGCCCCATCCCTATCCGTCTTACTTTTGATATAATCAATGCATGAGTGTGATGTATGCGACTGTAACATCGAAAGGCCAAGTCACTTTGCCTGTTGAACTGCGCCGCAGCCTAAAGGTGGAGCCGGGGCAAATGGTCGGCTTCCGGGTGGAGGGCGACCACGCCGTCATGGAAGCCCCGCCTGACCTTGAGAGCGTACGCGACCGATTGGAACAAGCTGCCCGTCGCAACGGAACATGGGGCGTCCCTTATGACATGGACGACGTCCGACATCGGATGGCGGTGAAGCGCTATGAAGACTCCATCGCTTGACACCAACTGTCTTGTCCGGCTCGTAGTTCGAGACAATCCGACACAAACGTCCAAGATGGACACTCTCCTAGCCATGGGGCCACATTTGAGAGTGTCGGAAGTCGCAATCCTTGAGACTGTCTTCGTGCTCGAGTCTGTGTATCAGTTTAGCCGTAACGACGTAGCCAGCGCACTTAGAACTTTGATCGGACAAGCAGTTCTTGACTTTGACCACGCACTTTGGACGGAAGTTGTGAACGAATATCTGGTACGCCCGAAACTGTCATGCGCGGACATCTTCTTGGTCCTTGACGCCAAGAGATCAGGTGCCACCCCACTGATGAGCTTCGATAAGAAACTAGTCACACAGATGGGCGCCGTCACCCCGTAAACGTCTGCCTCAGCGTCCCCTCATTGGCGTTTCTCTGGCCTTTTGACTTGTCAGTCCGATATGGTCCAGACTGACGGCAATGACTGGGCCAGAGAGAGTCTACTTCCTGGTCCAGAGTGATGATGTGGTGTCTTTCGTCACTGCCACCGGCGCAAACAACATATTGAACATCACATTACCCAGCCGAGGCAGTTGTAACACGACGTAACCGTCTCAGTGCGCCGAGGCCCAGGAATCGCCCACACCCACCGACACGTCCAGCGGGACTTTCAACTGCATGGCCGACGACATGACGTCCGTCACCAAGCCCGTGAGTTGCTCCCCCTCACCCGGGCCCACCTCAAACACCAGTTCGTCGTGCACCTGCAGCAGCAGCCGCGACGATAAGCCAGACTCGCGCAGCCGCTGGTCCACGCGAATCATCGCCAGCTTGATGATGTCGGCGGCGCTTCCCTGGATCGGCGCATTCAGCGCGGCCCGTTCGGCCATCTCGCGTATCTGCCGGTTCGGGCTGGTCAGGTCGGGCAGGTAGCGGCGGCGGTTCAACAGCGTCTCGGTATAACCGGTCTTGCCGGCCCGGGCGACCACGTCGTCCAAAAACTCGCGCACATGGCCGAACGTCGCGAAATAGTCGTCGATCAACTCGTTGGCCTGGCCCACGCTGATGCCCAGCCGCGTCGACAACCCGTAGGCGCTTAGGCCATAGGCCAGCCCGTAGTTCACCTGCTTGACCTGCGACCGCTGGGCGGACGTGATCTGCTCGGGCGGCAACTTGAACACCTTGGACGCCGTGACGGTGTGAAAATCGACACCGCTGCGGAACGCCTCGATCAGCGCCGGATCGCCCGACACATGGGCCATCACGCGCATCTCGATCTGCGAATAGTCGGCGCTCAATAACCCGTCGTAACCTGCCCCGGCGACGAAAGCCTCGCGCACCTGGCGCCCCAGCGGCGTGCGGATCGGGATGTTTTGCAGGTTCGGGTCGGCCGAGCTGAGACGCCCGGTGGCCGCCGCCGTCTGCTGGTACGTGGTGTGGATGCGCCCGTCATCCGCGATCGAGCGGATCAGCGCGTCGACGATCTGGCGCAGCTTGATGTTGTCGCGATGCACCAGCAACTGCTCCAGGAAGGGGTGCGCCGTGGTGGCGTATAGCCACTCCAGCGCCTCCGAGTCGGTGGTGTAGCCACGCTTGGTCTTCTTCGTCTTGGGCATGCCCAACTGGTCGAACAAGACGGCTTGCAATTGCAGCGGCGAACTGAGGTTCAGCTCGTGCCCGACGATCTCGAAGGCTCGCCGCTCCGCCTCCATCACGGCCCGGTCCAGGTCGTCGCGCTGCTGCTGGATGACGTCCTCGGCCACTGCGATGCCTGTCGTCTCCATGCCCATCAGCACGCGCTGGACCGGCAGTTCGACGTCGGTCAGCAACGACGCCGCCCCCACCTGCTCCAGACGCTGGGTCATGACGCCCGTCAGATCGGCAATGGCAGACGCCCGGTCCGGGGAATCCGCGTCCGTCCCAAAATCTAGTGTCGCCTGAGCCGACCCCTCGGCGGCAGGCCGCAGCTCGCGGCCCAGGTATTGCGTGCATAACCCGTCCAGGTCGAACGAACGCTGGTCCGGCCGCAACAGGTAGGCCGCCAACTCTGTGTCCATGACCAAACCGCCGACCCGCCACCCCATGGCCAGCAACGCCTGCAACGCCCCTTTGGCGGCGTGCATCGCTTTGGGACGGCCCGGATCGGCCAGCCAGGCCGCAAGCGCCTGCTCGTCCGCCAATTCCAGATCGGCCACCCGCACGACAGCCGTGGCCGACGGGCCGGCGATGGCCAGCTCGTCCACCTGCCCCGTGCCGCGCGCCCAGCGCCCGGCGACGAACAACCCAACCGCCGTCCCACCACCGGCGTTGGCGTCCAGCCAGTCGGCCAGCTTGCCCGCTTGGGGACGCCCGACCACCCGCTCAGGCGCAGCCGGTGACGACACCGTCTCAGTGGCGTCCTCGAAACCCAGCGCCTCCAGCACCCGTCCGCGCGTGTGGTTGAATTCCAGGACGTCGAACAGCCGCGACACTTTCACCGCATCGGGGGGGCAGCGGCGCAGCCCAGCGGCGTCCGTCTCCAACTGCAAATCCGTCACCAACGCGTTGAGCTTCCGGTTGCGCCTGACGTCGTCCAAATGCGCCCGCAGCGACTCCCCCACCTTGCCGGTCACCTGATCGGCCCGCACCAGCAGGTCGTCGAGGCTGCCGAACTGGGCCAGCCACTTGGCCGCCGTCTTGGGGCCGACGCCCGGCACCCCTGGCAGGTTGTCGCTGGCCTCGCCCACCAGCGCCGCCAGATCGGGGTAGTTCTGCGGCGCCACCCCGTACTTGGCGGTGATCGCCTCCGGCGTCATGGACGCCAATTCCGAGACGCCCTTGACCGGGTACAAGACGGTGACCGAATCGTTGACGAGTTGGAACATGTCGCGGTCGCCAGTGCAGATCAGCACCTCCATGGACTCCCGCTGGCCCTGCGTCGCCCAGGTGGCCAGGATGTCGTCGGCCTCGTAGCCGTCCAGACCCAAGTGCGCGATGTTCGCGGCGTCCAGCAACTCGTGGATCAGCTCCGTCTGCCCCAGGAAGGGCTCCGGCGTGTCACCGCGCGTCCCCTTGTAGTCGGCGTAATCGGTGGTGCGGAAGCTGATGCGCGACGTGTCGAAAGCCACGCCGATATGGGTGGGCTGACGGCTGGTGATCAGGCTGGCCAGCATGGAGGCGAACCCGTACACGGCGTTGGTGTACTGGCCGGTCGACGTCATGAAATTGTCGACCGGCAGCCCGTAGAAGGCCCTGAAGGCGATCGAGTGACCGTCGATCAGAAGCAGGCGGCTCCCGCTCATGGCAGGGTTAGCCGTCCTCTCTGGCATTCTCGATGATGCCCTCGGCCACCTCGCGCATCGACTTGCGCATGTCCATGGCCTGCTTCTGTATCCAGCGGAAGGCGTCGGCCTCCGTCATCCCGTAGATGTCCTGCAGCATGCCCTTGGCCTGGTCGACGAGCTTGCGTGACTCCAGACGCTCGGCCAGGTCGGCCGCCTCGTCCTCGACGGCGCGCAGTTCGGCGAACCGCGCGATGGCCAGTTCGATGGCAGGTACGACGTCCGACGCGTCGAATGGCTTGACGACGTAGGCCATGGCCCCGGCCTCACGGGCTTGCTCCACCAGGTCGCGCTGGCTGAACGCCGTCAGCATGACGACGGGCGCGATCCTCTCGTCGGTGATGATCTCCGCCGCCTCGATTCCGTTCATGACGGGCATCTTGACGTCCATCACCACCAAATCCGGCTCCAGTTCGCGCGCCATCTTGACGGCCGCCTCGCCGTCACCGGCTTGTCCGACGACGTCATAGCCCTCATCGGTGAGCAATTCGACCAGATCGAGGCGGATCAGGGCTTCGTCCTCGGCGACGAGCACCCGGGACCGTCCTCCCGGCTGGTTAGGGGTGTCTTTTTGACTCATTGTTGTTTCCTTGCATAGGATACCGCAGCGTTTTCCATGGCTATGTTATCGCTAAACAGCGTCTGTAGCTATACTGCCACGCTGTGGATGTGGCACAATGGTTACGCCAACCAAGCCCGGGTGGCGGAATGGTATACGCGGTCGGCTCAAACCCGACTGGCCGCAAGGCTGTGAGGGTTCGACTCCCTTCCCGGGTACTTTGTGACGTACGGCGCGTAGACTGACCCTATGACACCAAAGATCCAAGAAGTCGTCGTCGAATGCGCCGACGCGTCGAGCCTCGCCAAGTTCTATGGCCAAATCATGCAATGCCCCTGGGGCTACCAGGAAGACCTCGGCGGAGTGGTCGACGCCGGCGACCTGTTCTTGTTCTTCCAGCAACTGCCGCCGGAGCAGCTTTCGGAAGGCAACCGCCTGCACCTAGACATTGAGGTGGACGACCTGGAAGCCGCCGCCGCGCGCGCCGAGGCACTCGGCGCCACCAGGACCGGCGAGCAGTTCGACGACCCGTCGGACGGCGGTGGCTACATCACCCTGCGCGACCCAGAGCACAACGCCTTCTGTTTCGTCTGCCAGCCCACTGGTTCGTGGTCACAAATGCTGCGAAACATGGCTGAGCCAGGCAATGCGACACCAATTGGTGACGTCTGAACCGAGATGGAATGACAGCACGCCCAGAAGTAAAACTGCTGCTCATCATCACTTTGGTGGCATCGGGCGGTCTATGCTTGACCTCCTGCATGCCTGACCTCCCGACACCGGACATCCAACCATCGCTCGTCGTGCCCTCCGATCAGGCAACTGACACCACGTCGACACACATCATGCTCGACGATCAGGGGACGATCTCGTGCGGGATCAACTTATGTGCCGACGCCGGTCTCGCCTCGGTCGTGATCACAACCACCGGAAATCAAGTAGACGCCGCTTTGTGCCTCAGCCAGGAGATCAACTTCAGCGACGAAGAGGCGATGACGACCTGCACCGGCATGAGCGGTACTCAGTACGAGCGCTGGGTCTGGCATGGCGTCCGTACCGGTGACACCGCCACCGTCACCCCGACCACCTATTCGACACCGTACTTATGGGCTGTGGTCAGTTTCACGTCTGACGCGCCAGATGCGACTCCGGTAAGTTTTGTCGGCGCTGATCACTGCCAGCGCCTGGACGGGAGCTTCGGCGTTGAGACGCAGTATGGCGAATGCCTTGACGGTTAAGAGCCAACATACTCAACGCCACCATACCGTCGTCCAATTGCACCACTAGGACGGCATAGTGGCGTTCGGGCTGAAAACTTGGGCAATCCAGCGACCGAACCACTCACCTACCGAACCGTAACCACCTTCATTGGGCGACGAAGCGACATACCTCAACACCGTCCGTCCCCAATCAACGCAAAACCGCCGGGCCGTCCGAAAACGACCCAGCGGTTTGTTCGCCTTAGCCAGGCTGAACTAGGCGGAGATCACGACCTTGAGGGCGTGGTTGTCTGCCGCGTTGCCGAAGCAGTCGTACGCCTCAAGCATCTGGTCCAGCTTGAAGTGGTGGGTGCCCATTGGCTTGACCTCGAGCTTGCCGTTGGCGATCAGATCGATCAGGACGGGGGCGGTCACGCCGTCCACCAAGCCCATGGTCATGGTGATGTTCTGGATCCACAGGCTCTCGATCGGCAGGGTGACGGGCTTGCCGTGCACGCCGATGTTGGCGATGTGACCGGTGGGGCGCACCAGATCGAAGGCCGATTCGAGCGTCAGCGGGATGCCGACGGCCTCCATGACGACGTCAGCCGCGCCATAACGGCACAGTGCCTTGACCTCGTCCTTCCAGCCGTCATGACCGGAGTTGATGGCATGGGTGGCGCCAAACTGATTCACTGCGGCGTCCAGACGGAAAGGATCCAGATCAACAGCGATGACCCGGCGCGGGCCCATCAGGTTGGCGGTCGCCATGGCGGCCAGGCCCACGGGGCCGGCGCCGATCACGACGACGTCGTCGCCCGGCTTGACGGCGCCATAGAGGACGCCCATCTCAAAACCGGTGGGGATGATGTCAGACATGAAGATGACGTCGGCATCGGTCAGGCCCTCGGGAATCTCGTGCAGCGACGTGTCGCCGTAGGGGATGCGCACGTACTCGGCCTGGGTGCCGTCGATCAGGTGGCCCAAGATCCAGCCGCAGCCGCCAACAGACAGGCAGTGCCCCGGATGACCGTTGCGGCAATAAACACAAGTTCCGCAAGCCGTGATGCAGTTGACCACCACATGGTCGCCGACCTTGAACTTGGAGACGCCGGAGCCGGTCTCGACAATGGTGCCGACGGCTTCGTGTCCGAGGATGCGGCCATCAGTCACTTCTGGCACATCACCCTTCATGATGTGTAGATCCGTGCCGCAAATCGTTGTGGTGTCAACCTTCACGATCACATCGGTGGCATCCTGGATGGTCGGATCAGCCACATCCTCCCAGGCCTTCTGGCTTGGCCCATGAAAAACCAGTGCTTTCATTCTTCGCCTCTCTTGTCGCGATATTCCTTAGAAAAGTCCACATCTGTGGGCATAATTGATACTAGTCCCTCACCTTTACCGTGATGTCAGCGGGCTGGCCGTTTCGCTATCAGCGTTCACGGCACTTGGACGGACGGATCGCAGTTCCGCTGACAGCGGTCTGAGGTGTAGCCTTGATGCGTCATGGCGCTCATGCCATCCGCTTAGTCTAAAGGAGGTAATCCATGCCGGATCAACCTCCGAGTACCAGCTTCTGACGGCGTCAGATCTCCTGCGATTGATCTTGGACGTCCGTCGGCCGGCCAACCAAACCACCACCAACAGGAGCAACCATGTCGATCACGCCAGGGCCCGAAGCCCCCAAGTGGCTCGATTTGACGCGCCCGAGCCCACACCGGATCGAAGACTTGGCGGAACAATACGATCTGCACCCCATGCTGCGCGAAGATCTGGTGCTGGCGCATCAGCGGCCCAAAATCGAGCGATACGATGACGCCCTCTTCGTCGTCCTGCACACCGCCCGCTACTCCGATGCCGCCGAAGAGGTGGAGTTCACCGAGCTGCACGTCCTGATCATCGGCCAACAGGTGATCGTCATCACACACGGCAACACCTCCGTCGTCGACACCGCCCGCCGGCGCCTGGAGTCGGACGCCGAACTCATGGAGTGCGGCCCGGAAGCCATCCTCTACTCGCTGGTGGACGCCGTGGTGGACGAATACGCGCCCGTCGTGCGCGGCCTGGACCACGATATCGACGAGATCGAGTTCGAGGTGTTCAGCGGCGACACTCAGGTGTCACGGCGCATCTACGAGCTGAGCGGCGAGGTGGCGGATTTCGGACGGGCCGTCCACCCCCTGCGCGGCGTGCTGAACGACCTGATGGCGGGTTTCTCCAAGTACGAGGTGCCAGAGCAACTGCGGTCGTACCTGCGCGACGTCACCGACCACCTGACGAACATCGTCGAATCGATCGACCAGTTCCGACGCTCGCTGCGCGACATCCTGACCGTCAACGCCACTTTGATGACGCAGCGCCAGATCGAGGAGATCCGCGAGCTCAACGAATCGGGGCAGGAGGAGAGCGTCGCGATGAAGCGCATCTCCTCATGGGCTGCCATCATCTTCGCCCCCAGCCTCATCAGCGGCATTTACGGCATGAACTTCAAACACATGCCCGAGTTGAACTGGCAGTACGGCTACCCCTTCGCCATCGGCTTGATGCTCGTCGTCGTCGCGGCGCTGTACATCCTGTTCCGCCAGAAGAAGTGGCTTTAGGCTCGCAGCGTGTCCAGCGCCCGCTGAAGGTCGGCTGGCGGCGCTGAGACGAACTCCACTGGTTCGCCAGAGGACGGGTGGACGAAGCCGAGTTCTGCGGCATGCAGCCACTGCCGGTCGAGCCCCAGCCGGGCCGCCATCACCGGATCGCTGCCGTAAAGGGGATCGCCGACGATGGGATGACGCAACGCCGCCATGTGCACCCTGATCTGGTGGGTGCGCCCGGTTTCGAGGCGGACCCGCAGCATCGCGGCGCCGCGGAACAGTTCGGTCGTCTCGTAGTGGGTGACGCTGGGACGCCCGTCAGCCCGCACGGCGAACCGCCACTGGGCGCCGGGATCACGGCCGATCGGCGCTTCTATCACCCCGGCTGGGGGGTCCGGGTGGCCCTGGACCACCGCCAGGTAGTATTTCTGGACGGTATGATCCCGGAACTGCCTCTTGAGAGCCGCATAATCGGCCTCTGTGCGCGCGATCACCATCAGCCCGGACGTTCCCACGTCGAGGCGCTGGACGACGCCCTGGCGCTCCGGAGGGCCTGACGTGGCTAATACCACCCCGGCCGCCGCCAGGTGTGACAACACATCGGGACCGTCCCAGCCCAGCGAAGGATGGGCGGCCACGCCGGACGGCTTGTCGACGACGACAATCGCCTCGTCCAGGTGGACGATCCGCAGCCCGTCCGCCAGGCGTGGCTTCAGCAGCACGCGTCGCTGCTCCAGATCGGGGATGTCCAGCATCTGGCCGGCGCGCACCCGCAAAGAGGGCTTGTCGGCCACGACATTGTCGACGAGCAACCGTCCGGCTTCCACTTGCGCTGCCAGTTGGCTGCGCGACCAGCCGGTCATGCGGGCCGCGGCGGTGTCCAGACGCTCGCCGTCCAGGCCGTCCGGCACCAGGAAGACGGTCATGCCGACGGCTCGGCAGTGTCTTGCCCCGGCTGCCTGGCAGGTGACCGCAGCAGCCACAAGACGATGATCACCGCCGCCGCTGTGATGCACATGTCGGCGACATTGAAGACGGCGAAATACTTGAGCCCGATCCAGTCGATGACCGAACCATGGAACGCCCCGGTGCCACCGGAGAAACGGTCGGGCCGGAAGATGCGGTCGGTCAGGTTGCCCGCCACGCCGGCGATCAACAGGCCGGTGACGACGTTCTGCAGCCGCCCGTCGGCGCGCGGCGCCACGATGACGACGAGGACGATCAACGCCACCAGGCCAAGCCCGGCGAACACGACGGTGAGCGAGGTGCCCATCGAGAAAGCCGCCCCGGAGTTGAACAGCAGCTGTAGTCGTAGCCAGGACCCGATGACCGGCACCCACCGGTCCATCGGCAGCACGCGCAGGGCCATCTCCTTGGTGCCGAAGTCAGTCGCATACATCAAGACGGTCACGACGATCAGCAACCAGTGACTGCGCCAGCCGCGCACCGGGTGGTCTTTGACCAGTGTTATCAGCGAACCCGACTTTTTCTGTTCGTCCATCAGCGTTGGCAGCCAGCTTTAGCGGCGCTCAGCCCTCTGCTTGCAGGCGACGCACATCGTGGCCCGCGGGAAGGCTTGCAGACGCAGTTTGCCGATCGGCTGCCCGCAGGACTCGCAGTACCCATATCCCCCGTCGTCCAGCAACTTAAGCGCCAGTTCGGTCTGGTGCAGCATGTGGCGGGTGTTGGCGTTCAGCGACATCTCCTGGTCGAGCTCGAAGTTCGAAGCACCGACATCGGCGGGGTCTTTGCCGGCGCCGTCCGGCCCGTCGTTCATGCGGTCGGCGAGGTTCTCCTCGGCGTCCGCGATCGCCCGGCGCATACGGGCGATGTCGTCGCGCAGATCCTCCCGGACTGCTTCGATCTCCTCGGGTGTCCAGGCGTCTTCGCCCGGCAGGACCGGCAGCCCGGAGCTAACTGGTTCATTCTCAGTCTCAGCCATCGCAAGTTCCTAAATTTGAGGTAGTTGGGGTACACCATACGCCATTGGCGGGGTTTCGCGCACCCGATCTTTCAAATAAACACTACCTATCACCGGATCCCGCCAGAATATCCGCTGCTGCCCGACGAATCGAACATGTCCGGACGGCGGGTAGTCGAGAACTCGATGTCGCGCAGAGAGTCCATCTGCCGCTGCAGATGCCCCGTCATGCTCGACCGGTACTGGGACTCGAAATCGCGCAACTGGCCGATTCTTTCGCTCAGCTGGTCCTTCTCGCGCTCCAGTTGCCCGAAGATCTGGCCGCGTCGTTCTGCGGCTTCGGAGTCGATTGCCGACGCCCGTGCTCTGGCCTCGGCGATCACCCTGTCGGCGGAAAGGGTCGCGTCGGACTTCATCGCGGAAGCATCCGATTCGGCTTTGCGCGACATCTCGGCGATCTTTTGCGACGCCGAATCCATCATCCGCCTGGTTTCGACCTCCGCGTCGATCCTGTGTTCTTCGATCTCACGCTTGGCGTTATCCATCAGCACCTGCACCTGTTGCAGCGTCTGCTGGACCAGCAGCACCACCGCCGGCGACGCTTCCGCGCTGGTGGTGACGACTATCTGGCGGGTGTCGCCCGAGACCGGGCCGGCGGCCGGCTGGATTGCCAGCTTGGCCTGCAATTCGAGGATCTGCGACTGCAACAGCGTCGCCTGCGAGCGCAGGGCGGCGTTCTCGTCGGTGACCGTCGCCATCTGCTCCGGTGGGATGCCGGGCACTGCGGCCGGCATCGCCGACAAACGGGCATTCAACACCTGGTTGTCGCGTGTCAACTGATCGATACGGGCCTGCATCGCCGCCAGTTGGCTGTTGCCGGGCGTCGCCGCCGCCATGCTGGCCAACCGGGCTTGCAGATCCTGATTCGACATGGTCAGCTCATTGATGCGGGCCTGCATCGCAGCCATCTGGCCGGGATCGCCACCGGCTGGCATCGACGCCATCCGCGCCTGCATGTCGGCTTGCGAGCGCAACAGATTGTCGCGCTCTTGGCGCAGCGCCTCGAATTGCTGGCGCAACGCCGGATCTTCGGCGCCACCACCGCCGGCCTTGAGCCGCTGGTTCTCGTCGACGAGTTGGGTATAGCTCACTTCCAGGCGGTCGATGAAGTTGTCAACTGCGCTCGCCCTGTACCCGTCCTCGTTTGGCTGACGCGCCATGGGGAATCGGATGTTCCGAACCTCATCAACAGTCAGAGTCATGGTTTGCTCCCATACAGCTAGGATTCCTTAGTATTCTCAGGCTATCTTAAGGATAGCAAATGCCTGCCTGGATGGAAGGCCCACCCTGAGAATCCTCAGCAAGACTACGTGGACAAGCCATCTCACCGCTAACCGGACCATAAAGGACAGGTCGAGGTGTCGACATCACGGAATATCCGCCAGGACATGTTCCACGATGGCAGGGTCGACCTCGACACCGGGTGGCGTCAGCAGATACACCAGCGGGCCGACGTGCTTGACCTTGCCGTCGATGGCGTACGTCACGCCACAACAGAAGTCCACGCTGCGCCTGGCCTCGTCAGACGGCATGGCCCGCAGATCCATGATTGTGGGCAGTAAAGCCATGCAGCGGTCGACCACCGGCTGTATGGCGTCGAAGTGTGGTGGCGTGAACCTCAGATTGGTGGCGAGCCAAGTCGTCGGGCTGTCGTCGCCCGGGAAATCGGGGGATGGCTTCGGCGCCGGCACCCGGTCGGCAGGCGCCGACGGTTTGGGTTCTGGCTTCTCCGGTTGCGCCGGCTCCTCCGATACCGGGGACTGCGGTTTCGCGTCAACCGATTCGGCTTCCTCTTGCGGGATGGCGGGTTCGAGGTAGCGCTCGTTCTCGAGCAAGCCGAGCCAGTTGATGGCGCTCATTATCTTCGACCCCGTAGCCATCACAGACCTTTCTCGTCCGGCACGCCAAAAGACGCCCTCCAGGGCAGATTACCTGTCAAAGTGGTCCACTGCTGTGAACCCACGCCGTCACTGCATGAAACCGACCACATCGATGTCGTCCCATCCTGGTCGCGGCGGAGTCTGCTGGAACACGGGTGGCTTGAACTCGGGCTGCTGGAACGGCACCGTCGGCGGACGTAGCGTCGACGCCCCCGCAGGCGGTGGCTCTCCCCCGTCGAAACCGGCGGCGATCACCGTCACACGCACCTCGTCGCCCAGCGAATCGTCGATGTTCGTGCCGAATATGATGTTGGCATCCGGGTGGGCGGCTTTCTCGACCAGATCCATGGCGTTCGAAACCTCCTGGAGCCCCAGATCGGTCCCGCCGGCCACCGACACCAGAACCCCTTTGGCGCCATCGATCGTCGCCTCGAGCAGTGAAGAACTGATGGCCTGCTTCGTGGCGCTGAACGCCCGGTTGTCACCCTTGGCCGAGCCGATGCCCATCAGCGCCGCCCCCGCATTCTGCATCACCGATTTGACGTCCGCGAAGTCCAGGTTGATGAGCCCCGGCGTCGTGATCAGGTCGGTGATACCGGCGACGCCCTGCATCAACACCTGGTCGGCCTGCCGGAAGGCCTCGAGCATGCTGATCTGGTGCTCCGCCTTCTCGAGCAGTCTCTCGTTGGGTATGACGATCAGGGTGTCGACTTCGTTCTTCAATTTGTCGATGCCCCCCACGGCGTTGTTCATACGCCGCTTCCCCTCGAAACCGAATGGTGTGGTGACTACACCGATTGTCAAGGCCCCGCCCGTCTTGGCGATTTTCGCCACCAGCGGGGCGCCTCCCGTGCCAGTGCCACCGCCTTCGCCGGCGGTCACGAACACCAACTTGGAGCCGCGCAGCACCTTCTCGATCTCTTCGCCGTGATCCTTGGCGGCCGCCTCCCCCGTCGCCGGGTCGCCGCCGGCGCCGAGCCCTTCCGTCAGCTCACGCCCGATGTCCAGCTTGACGTTGGCGTCCGACATCAGCAACGCCTGCGCGTCGGTGTTGATGGCTATGAACTCAACTCCCTTGAGTCCGGCTTCGATCATCCGGTTGACGGCATTGCCACCGCCACCACCTACGCCGACGACCTTGATGATCGACAGAAAATTCTGATCGGCAACGGTCATAACCGAACGCCTTCCGAGTGTGGTTGCATGATGTGGAGACCTAGTGCCACCACATTTTCTATATGGAAGGTTAAGTGACGAGATGCCAGGCTGTCCAACACGCCGCGATGAAAACTGCCCAAGTCTCATCCCGAGGTCGAGATTTGCGACGCCTCACCGCACCGCCGGTGACGTCGGAGCTGACACATCGTAGACATGCCCGGGCTGGGCCAGCAGCACCGTCAGCACCTGGGCTTTCAGGCCGGATTGGGCGGCGCCTCCCCAGATGACCTCCCGGTTGCCGTCCAGTTGGATCGTGATGGAATCACGGCTCTGCGCATCCAGCGACTTGACTTTGTCCATCAGCTCGGGTGGGAGCGCGAGCACGACTGTGGCGACGTCGGCCAATAGGTTCGAGTCGTCCTTGCTGACCGTGACCAGAGGCACCGGCGGCGCGTCGGCGCTGGTGTGGAACACTGCGCCGTCGTCGCTCACCCACTCGTACTGCCCGCCTTTGGCCACCTTGAAGACGGCCTCCCGCTCAATCACGTGAATCACCACATCGCCGGACCAGTGGCGCGACAAGGTGATTGACTCGACTTCTGGGATCGCCTGGGTGACGCGCTGGTTGACGTCCGACTGCCGGACCGTCACCAGAGGCGTCCCCAACGAGATGCCGGCCGCGCTGATCACGTCATCCTCTGTCGTCAATGCAACACCGTCGACCGTGAGCTGACGCACCGCCAGGTATCCCGAGAAAAATACCAGCCACACCGCCCCGGCCACGGCCAAGACGATCAGGACGGGCACCACTTTGGGCCACACCCGCCGATGGCGATTGCCCAGCTTCGGCGGACGCACCAGGCCCACGTCACCTGCCATGAATGCCTCCCAGGATGACCTGGGCCACCCGGGTGGCCGATCCGGGCCGGATGATCTCTTGGGCCGCTCGTCCCATGGCCGCGAGCCGTTCCGGATCGTGCAGCAGCGGCCCGGCCAACTGCACCAGACGTTCCGGTGTCATGTCCTGGTCGTCGACCATCAGCCCGGCGCCGCGGTCGACCAATGGAGCCGCGTTGCGGCGCTGCTCGCCGTTGCCGACGGCGTAGGGCACGAAGACGCACGGCAACCCGACGCTGCCGGTTTCCGTGACGGTGCTGGCCCCGGCGCGGGCCAGCATCAGATCGGCTGCCGCGTAGGCCGGAGCCATGTCGTCGACATACCCGAGAGGCACGTAGCGCGCTCCCCCGGCCGCCTCGACAATCGCCGCGCCGTCCGGGAAGTTGAGCGGCCCCCAGATGTGCAGCACGCTGATGCCGTCGGCCAGCAGCTGGTCCCGGGCGCCAGTCACCGCCTGGTTCAGCCGTTGGGCGCCTTGCGAACCGCCGCTGACCAGCAAGACCGGTCCGGTGGCCGGCAACTGCAACGCCTGGCGGGCGGCTGGCCTGTCGGCGGTGCGCCCACGGCTGGCCAGTCCGGTGATCGGCCCGCGGATGGGCATGCCGGTGAATTCGGCATGCGGCAGCGGCGTGTCGGGGAAGGACGTCAAAACGGCGGTGGCGAAACGAGCCGCCACCTTGTTCGCCAGGCCGGGCAGCACGTTCTGCTCCTGCACGATGACTGGTAAGCGCGCGAAGCGAGCCGCCAGATAGACGGGCAACGACACGTAGCCGCCAAAACCCGCCACCGCGTCGGCCCGGACGTCGCGGAGGATGGCTGACGCCTGCCTCGTGGCCCGCCAGAGACGCCATGGCACCATCAAGAGCTGCGGCGTCAGGCGCCGTGGCAGCGGCACGGGGTCGATGAGACGCAGATCGAGGCCGACGGCTGGGATGACGTCCACCTCCAATCCCGAGGCGGTGCCCACGCAGGTGATCCGGACCGACGGATCGAGTTGCCCGATAGCCTCGGCCGTCGCGATGAGAGGCGACAAATGACCGGTGGTGCCACCGCCGACCAGCACGACCGACGCTGTCATCGCTTCTTCTTCCGCTGGGCCACGAGTGCCCGTGCCTTGAGCGCCTCTGGCTCGTTGCGGGCGGCCGCCAACAACACGCCCACACCGATGGAACACGCTAACAAGGACGAACCGCCGTACGAAAGGAACGGGAACGTCACCCCGATCACGGGCAACAGACCGAACGCCACCATCGTGTTGATCAGTGCCTGCACGGCTATCCAACCGGTGACACCGCTGGCCGCCAGCCGCCAGAAGGAATTGGGCTGGGTTGAATTCTTTGCGATCCGGATGCCCGTCCAGACGAAGAGGAAAAGCAGGCCCAGCACGATCAGTATGCCGAACAGCCCCAGCTCCTCGCCCAGCACCGCCAGGATGTAGTCGGTGTGGGCGCCGTTGTATAGGCCGCCCCATTTCTGGCGCGACGTCCCGGGGCCTGTCCCCCACCACCCGCCAGAGGCCAGCGCGAATATGGCGTTGTCGGGCTGGTCGGATGCGCCGGACGGCGTCAGGTGTAGCGAAGGGAACCGGAAGGCCAGAAAATCTGTGAACTTGCTAAGGTGGGTCGGGCTCAGCCAGAAGACGACGCCACCGCCAGCACCGAAGACCGCGACCAGCGCGGCGATCACCTTGCCCTTGGCGCCGACTAACCACAGCTGCAAGAGGATGATGACGGCGAAAATGAGCGCGGTGCCCAAGTCCTTCTCGCCGAGCACCAAACCGAGCACCATGAGTGTCATCGGCAGATATGGCAGGATCAGCCGCCAGGTGTTGTCCAGGTTTTGCGCCCGCCGCGGTTGCGAGAACACGGCGGCCCCCCAGACGATGATGATGGGCTTGGCGAACTCCGACGGCTGCACCTGTCTCAGCGATCCGATTTTCAGCCAGGCCTGCTGATCGCCGACAGCCACGCCCGGCCCGCCCTTGGCGATGACCACCGCCAGCACGATCATGATCACCAGCAGGCACACGATGGCCATGGCGCTGTAAACTCGCGCGTTCAGCCGCGACAAGATGAAAGCGACGCCAACCCCGATCACGGCGAATAACAATTGCCATTTCCCGAAGTAGTACGGGTCGTTTTCTTGGTCCATCCCGATGACCGACGAGGCGGACAGCACCATGAACAAGCCGAAACCGGTCAGGGCGGCCGCCAACGCGATCATCAGGTAGTAGTCGGCCATCGGCTGCTGCAACGCCTTGGCCACCGGACGTTCCACAGACTTGGCCGGCCAGTGGGTCACCACCTCGTTAGTGCTCATGCGTCACCTCCCTGACAGCGGCGGCGAAGTCGTCGCCCCGCTGGTCGTAGCCAGTCCAGATATCGAGGCTGGCCGCCCCCGGCGCCAGCAGGACGGTGTCACCGGGCCGGGCGTATTCCGCCGCTTGCTGGACGGCTTGGCGCATGACGTCGCGGGACGCCCCGTCCACCACCACGACCGGCACGGACGGGGCCTGCCGGGCCAGGACAGCGGCGATTTCCGCGCGGTCGACGCCGATCAGTATGGCAGCGCGCAGCCGACTGCGATGGGTGGCCACAAGATCGTCGAAATGGGTGGCCTTGGCCTGCCCTCCGGCTATCCAGACGACAGGATCGTAGGCGCCCAGCGACGTGTCGGCGGCATGCGGGTTTGTGGCCTTCGAATCGTCCACCCAAGTCACGCCGCCCGAGGTGGAGACGGTCGCGATACGGTGCCCCGCCGGCGTCATATCGCGCAGGCCGGCCGCCACGGCACGGGGTTTGACGCCGAAACTGCGCGCCAGCGCCGCGGCGGCGAGGGCGTCGCTCAAGGTGTGCGGGGCCAGGGGGTGGACGTCCGACACGTCGGCCAGCGGCAGGGCCGAGTCGGCACGCCGGTTTGTGAACGCCCGGTCGACGATCAGGCCGTCGACCACCCCGACCATCGAGATGGCGGGCACGCCACTCGTGAATCCGATGGCCCGCGCGCCCTCGGTCACATCGGCCTCTTCGACGAGCCGGCGGGTGACCTCCTCGGCGGTGTTGTAGACGCAGGAATGGGTGACGTGGCGGTAGACGCGACCCTTGTCAGCCGTGTATGCGGCCATCGGGTCGGCGGCTGACTGGTACCACTCGAGGTGGTCCTCGTGGACGTTCAGGACGACCGCGGAATGCAGCGCTGCCGTCGTCATCCAATGCAACTGGAAGCTGGACAGCTCGACGGCCAGCACGTCGTAACCGGCCGGATCGTTCAGCGCCTCGATGACCGGCCGCCCGATGTTGCCGACGGCGGCACTGCGATGCCCGTCGGCTCGCAGCATGGCGTCGAGCATCAGCGTGGTGGTCGTCTTGCCATTGGTGCCGGTGACGCCCAGCCAGGGGATGACGCGGTCCGGGTGCATCAACCGCCAGGCCAGTTCGACGTCACCCCAGATGGGCACACCGGCAGCGGCTGCTTGCAGAAAAATGGGCGAATCGGGGTGCCAGCCGGGCGACGCGATCACCAGATCGGCGTCCCCGAGCCGGTCAGCCGCGTCTTGGCCCAGCTCGACGGCACCCCCGAGCACCTCGAGCAACGCCGCCTTGTCTGTGACGGCAGCGCTAGCCGACTTGTCGACGACGCGCACGCTGGCGCCCAGTTCCAACAGGGCGTCGGCGGCGGCGAACCCGGACTGGCCCAAGCCGGCCACCACCACGTGGCACTGGGGCCACGGGCTCGCCCGGTTCGCGTCGTCCAGCCAATCGATCATCGCGATCGCACCACCCACTCGGCGTAGAACAAGCCGAAGCCTAGACAGACGGCGATGCCGCTCATGATCCAGAACCGCACCACGACCGTCTGCTCCTCCCAGCCGAGCAACTCGAAGTGATGGTGCAGCGGCGACATCTTGAAGATGCGCTTGCCGTGGGTGGCCTTGAAGTAGCAGACCTGCAGGGCGACGCTGCCGGTCTCGACGACGAAGAGCGCACCCAGGATGAACAGCAGCAACTCGGTGCGGGTGCAGATCGCCATGCCCGCCATGGCCGCGCCCAGGGCCAGCGAGCCGGTGTCGCCCAGGAAGATGCGGGCCGGTTTGGCGTTCCACCACAAGAATCCGAAGCAGGCCGCCGCGATGGCGATCGATGTCATGCCGAGATCGTAGGGGTCTCGCACGGGATAACACATGGCGGTGACCGGGGTGGGCGAGAGCACCGCTTGCTCGCACCACTGGCTGCTCTGCCAGATGTTGATCAGGGCGTACGCGAAGAACACGATGGCGACGGAGCCGCTGGCCAGCCCGTCCAGCCCGTCGGTGATGTTGACGGCGTTCGAGAAACCGGCGATCAGCAACGTCATCCAGATGACGGCGGCGACCACCGCCAGATGGACGACGGCGCCGTTGATGTCTCGCGTGAACGAAATGGCACGCGAGGCCGGTGTGATGCCGACGGCGTCCGGGAACTTCAGCGCCAACACGCCGAAGGCCACGCCGACGATGCCTTGGCCGACCAGCTTGACCCAGGGTTTCAGGCCACCGGAGTGTTCGTGCCTGACCTTTGACCAGTCGTCCAGGAAACCGATCAGGCCGGTGCCGATCATCAGGCCGAGCACGAGCAACGCACTCGCCGTCGGTGGCCGCTGGGTGGCCAGGTGCGTCCCGACGTAGGCCAGTATGATAGCCAGGATGATTGCCAGGCCACCCATGCTGGGCGTCCCACCCTTCGCGGCATGCAAGTTCTGCAGATCGTCGCGCACCCCGGGCCCGTAGTGGTGCTTTTTCAGGTAACCGATCAACAGACGTGTGCCAACGAGGGCGACTACCAGGGAGATCAGCCCCGCCAACAGAATGGTTTTCACAAGGTCTCCTCACCGCGCGCTGCGACCAGCTGGTTGACGATGGATTCCAAACCGACGCCTCGCGAGCCCTTGACCAGCAAGACACCGAACGATTCGGACCCCAGCCAATCTGCCACATTTGCCTGGTTGAGCGCGTGACCCTCGCCCCCGGCGAGTCGCGCGCCGGCGACGATCCGATCGGCGAAATCGCCCACGCCGATGACCACGGCCCCCGCTTCGGCGGCCTGGCGGCCGATGGCCTCGTGCGCTGCCGGGGCAGCATCGCCGAGCTCGAGCATGTCGCCCAAGACGGCTACGCAACGGGTGCCGGGACGGGCCTTCGCCAACCGCTGCAGCGAGTCGATGGCGGCCGCGACCGAGTCGGGATTGGCGTTGTAGGCGTCGTTCAGCAACAGGGTGCCGTCACCCAGCAGGCGTGGTTCCATGCGCCAGGCTGACCGCGCTTCCGCCTGGTTGAGACCGTCAGCCACCTGGCGCGGCGTCGCTCCGGCACAGATCGCCAGCGCGGCGGCGGCACAGGCATTGGCCACCTGGTGCAGCCCGAGGGTGCGCAGCGAAACCGGCTCGTCCAGATCGCCAGCCGGGGTGTGGCCCACCAGCTTGAACCTGGCCCGGTCGAGTTCGTCGGACCAGACATCGGCCGCCCCCACCCAGAAATCGGCGCCGCTGGGCGGACGGGTCGTGGCGCTGAACCAGGCCAATTGGGCTGACGTCCGGGTCGCCATCGCGGCCACGAGCGGGTCGTCGGCATTGAGCACGGCCCAACCGTCAGCGGGCAGGGCCTCGACGATCTCGCCCTTGGCCTGGGCGATGTTGTCCTGCGAGCCGAACTCGCCCAGATGGGCGTGGCCGACGTTGAGGACGGCGGCGATGGACGGTGGCGCGATGGTGCACAGCCACGCGATGTGGCCGATTTTTGTGGCTCCCATCTCGGCCACCAGGAAGCGCGTCGACTCGTCCACGGATGTCACCGTGACCGGCAGCCCGAGTTTGCTGTTGAAAGATCCGCGCGGCGACACGGTGCGGCCCAGCGGCTCGAGGATCTGCGCCAACATGTCCTTCGTGCTCGTCTTGCCGGACGATCCCGTCATGGCCAAGGTTTTCATGCCGGCGTCTCGCGCCTGGGCGGCGATGGTGCGCGCGAACTGGCTGAGCGCCGCCGGCACGTCATCCACCAGGATCTGGGCCAGCGGGGCGTCGACCGGGCGGCTGACCAGCGCGGCCGCGGCCCCGCGCGCTGCCGCCGCTGCCGCGTAGTCGTGACCGTCCACGCGCTCGCCGATGATGGCGATGAACAATGCTCCGGGCGTGGCCAGGCGCGAATCGAGCACCACATCCGGGCCGACAGCCCTGTCGTCACCCAGCAACTGGCCTGAAACCATGGCCGCGATCTCTTGTGCCTGCCGTGTTTTCATGCTGATCGCTCCTTCAGTTCGAGCCAGGCCTCCTTGACTAGGTCGGTGTCAAGCATGGGGATCAAAAGCCCCGCCAACTCCTGGAACTCCTCGTCGCCCCGCCCGAGTATGGCGACAGTCCATCCCGGTTCTGCCATCGACAAAGCCAGCTTGACCGCTTGGGGACGTCCTCCCCCGTCGATGATCTGCGACGGGCCGTCCGCCAACTGTGACGCTTGCCCGACGGCCCCGTCCAGTATCGCTTGCCGGATGACGCCGGGATCCTCGGTGCGCGGATTGTCGTCCGCCACGATCACCACATCCGCCTGCCGCGCCGCCGCCGCGCCGATGAGGGCCCGTTTGCCGGGGTCCCGGTCGCCGCCGCTGCCGATCAGCGCGATCACCGGGCGCGACATCGACCGCAGCAGCGCCTCTGTGGCCTCCGGGGTGTTCGACAGATCGACGATCACCGGCGGAGCGCCTGCGCCCAGATCCACCTTCTCCATGCGTCCCGGCACCGTGGTGTGGGCCAGGCCTTGCACGACCAGTTCGCCGGACAACCCGGCCGCATCGGCCATCGCCAGCGCCATGACGGCGTTCACGGCGTTGAAATCACCCAGCATGTCGAGGCTGAAGCGCAGCATCCGGCCTTGGTGGACGACCTCCACCATCTGGTGCCCGTCGGCTGGATAATGTCCGGTGATGCGCCAATCGGCGTCCAACCCGTGGCCTATCGTCGTCACTGCGGGGCCGCCGTCGCGCCGGATGATGCCGAGCAGGCGCACGCCCCATTCGCTGTCCACGTCGACCACGGCCTGGCTAGCCCATCTGGGCCGGAACAGCTTCGCCTTGGCCAAGAAGTAGTCTTCCATCGTGGGGTGGAAGTCGAGGTGGTCGCGGCCGAGGTTCGTGAAACCGACGACGTCGAAGCGGACACCCTCGAGGCGGTCGAGCAGCAGGCCGGCCGACGTCGCCTCCATGACGAAGGAATCGGCGCCCAACCCGGCCATCGCCGCCAAAGACTCCTGCAGATCGACGGACTCCGGCGTCGTCGGCGTGGTCTTGTGCAGTGGCAACTGCTCCCCGTCGAGGGTGAAGCCCAGCGTGCCGATGTAGCCCGCGTGCCGGCCGCCGGCCCGCAGGGCGTCAGCCAACATGAAGCTCACAGTCGTCTTGCCCGTCGTGCCGGTGACGCCCAGTGTGAGACGTCCGTTTGTCGGGTCGCCGCACAGGCGGGCCGCCAGCTGTCCCATCGCACGCCGGGGGTTGTCGGCCACGAGCACGGGCAGGTCTTGGTCCACGCACATCTGCGATCCGGCGGCGTCGGTCAGCATCGCCACCGCACCGCTGGCTTTGGCCTGGTCTGCGAAAGCGGCGCCATGGGTGGTGGCGCCAACCAGGCCGCAATATAGATCGCCCGGGCGGACTCGTCGTGAGTCGTAGGCGAGGCCGGTCACACGGATGCCCCGCATCGTCTCCGGCACGGCGACCAGCCCGTCGGCCAGGTCACCTAGCGACACGTTGCGAAGGGGAGTTTTGATTTCGGTCATGGTTTGTAGGTCAGTGGCTCGTTGTCGGTCTTCTGAGATTTCGGGGTCACCCCGTAACGCGACAATACTACGCTCATCAAATCCTTGGCCACGGGCATCGCGATCATGGAACCGCTGGAGTCGTTCACGGGGTTGTCCTCCACGACGTAGACGAGGAACTGCGGATCGTCGCCCGGTCCCACGGACATGAAGGACGAAGTGACGCCGTTGTAGCCGTTGACCGTCTCGTCATAGCGCTGGGCGGTGCCGGTCTTGCCACCCCAGCTGTAGCCGGGGATGATGCGCGACTTGCCGAAGGTGGACGACCCGGTGCCGGCCGTCATCAAGTCCATGATGGCGGCTGACGTCTCCGGGCTGACCACGCGCCGGGTGGCCAGGCGGGGCTGCGGCACGTTGTGGCCGCTCGCGTCGGTGGCCGACTTGATGATCGTCGGCTGGTGGTAGATGCCCCCATTGACGATTCCGGCGACTGCTGCCGCCTCCTGCAACGCCGTCACGGATAGCGACTGCCCGAACGCCATGCGGTCGCGCATGTAGTCGGGAGGGTTGGTCGGCAGATCGCCGGGATCCTCGCCTGGCAGCTGGATGCCCGTCAGCTGGCCCAGCCCGAACGACTGCAGGTACTGCACGAGCTTGGACTTGCTAGATTGCCGCGCCAGCAGCACGGTGCCGATGTTCGACGACTCGACGAACACGCCGCGCACTGTCAGGTGGAGCGTGCCATGCTTCTCCGCGTCGCTGACCCAGTTGTCGCCCGACTTGATTTTTGACGGCACCTGGACCCTCGTGTCCGGCGTGATGAGACCCTGGTCGATCAGCGCGGCCAGAGTCAGTATCTTCTGGACGGAGCCTGGCTCGTACCGGTACCGGATGGCCCGGTTGCCCCGATCGGCCGCCTTGGCGTCGCCGAAATTGTTGCCGTCGAACGTCGGGGCGTTGGCCATGGCCAGCACCTCGCCCGTCTTGACGTCCATGACGATAACCATGCCGAAGTCGGAGTGCGACGCCTGGATGGCACGTTCGATCTCCTGTTGGGCGGCCGCCTGGATCACGGCGTCCAGCGTCAACTGGTAATTGTTGCCGTCCACCGGCGGCACCAGCGTGTTATCGCCCATGGGGATGACGACGCCGAAGCGGTTCTTCTCGCTGCTCGACGTCCCGTCAGTGCCGCTGAGCCCCTTGTCACGCGCAAACTCGAAGCCCTCCAGCGCGTTGCCGTCCGCGCCGATGAAACCGAGCACATTGGACGCCAGCGTGCCGTCTGGGTAGACGCGCCGGGGGGTCTGCCAGGCGTCAAGCCCGAACCAGTTGCCGGCGGCCTTCTCGGCATCGATGTTGGCCCAGGTGTATGCCGGCACGTTCGTCGCGATCAGCTCGTACTGATTCGGTGAGCCATCCGCATTCCTGGTGGCCGTGAGGTGGCCCAGGTAGTCGTCGACGGAGCCGCCGAGATTGTTCATCAGAATCTCCGCCAGAGCCTCCGGGGTGGCGGCCGCATGGGTGATCTCGTCATCCGTCAGTTGGCGATCTTTCGAGACGACGACCCCATCCGTGGCGATCAGGTAGGGATCCGCCGCGATGGTCACATACGGCAGTGTCTGGGCCAACATCACGCCGTTGCGATCGGTGATCGATCCGCGGTTCGCCGGAATCGTCGTGGGATGGGTCTTGAGTTTGTCCAGCGCGCCGGCAGCCGCCCCGGCGCTGTCGATGCCCTGCACCCAGACGGCCCAGACCGCCACTGCCCCGATGAGTATCGAGACGACGGCGGTGATGTAGTTGAGCCTCTTCTTGGCCCGCGTGGCAGGCGTCGGGCTGTCAGTCCCAGTCGTGCTCATGTTACGGTCCCTCCGGTGCGTTGACCTGGTTCGGCTGGGGTGAGTTCGGGGCCGGATAGATCTTGATGTCGAAGGGCGGCGGCACAGCGGTGCGGCCCGTCGGAATCGTGTTGGGCAACTCTGTGCAGGTGACTGGTTTGACGCGGCCCGTCAGCTGGCCCGTTTGCAGGTTGACGAAGGCGGCGTTCGGGTTGGGGCACATCCCCAGCGCGGCGGCTTGTTGCTCGAGGCTGGTGACGGACCCGAGCCGGTCGCTCTCGGCTTGCAGGGCATCGGCCTGATTGCCAAGCGTCACTGCCTGCGCTTGTATGTTACGGAGTTCGACCGAACCGGATTGGATGGTGATGCTTAGCACGAGCACACCGACCATGCCAGCCATCAAGATGATCGCAAGAGCGACGATGAACGGTATTTGGCCGAGCTGCTTGGGTTTGGGGGCATTGTTCACGACGCTCATGTCATCTCTTTCTCGATGGTTCTCAGGCGGGCCGAGGTTGCCCGCCGGTTCAGGGCGATCTCAGCATCGGCTGGGCGTTGGGCAGGTTTCCCGACGATGTGGAACTGGGGCTTCAGCTCCGGCGGGACGATGGGCAGAAGGCGCGGCGCCCTGTCCTTCACCGCGTCAGCAAATGCGTGTTTGACAAGGCGATCTTCCAGCGAGTGGTACGAGAGCACGGCGATCCGCCCACCACTGGCGAGCCGGCCAAAAGCGAGTGGCAGTGCTGCCCCGAGCGCCTCCAGCTCACCGTTCACGGTGATGCGCAGCGCTTGGAAGACGCGCTTGGCCGGATGCCCGCCGTCCCCGAAGCGGATGGCCGCAGGCATGGCGCCCACCACGATGCCCGACAACTGGCTGGTCGACGTGATGGGCCCCGCCGCCCGCGCGTCGGCGATTGCTTGCGCCACCCGCCGGGCGTTTGGCTCTTCGCCGTAGTCGCGGAAGATACGGGTCAGGTCGGCCACCGGCCAGGTGTTGACGATTGTGGCGGCGTCGACGGCCAACCGGTCGTCCATCCTCATGTCGACGGGACCGTCCTTGCTGTAGGCGAATCCGCGTCCCGCGTCGTCGATCTGCAGGCTCGAGACGCCCAGGTCGAACAAAATGGCGTCGGCCGACTTGATCCCCGAGCCGTCCAGCACCTCGGGCAGAGCGTCGAATCGTTGCCGCACAAGCTCGACCCGGCCGTCGAAACGGGCCAACCGCTGGGCGGCCAGCTCCAGGGCCTGACCGTCCCGGTCGATGCCCACCAGCCGGGCGCCGGGGCACGCGTCCAGCAAGGCTGCGGAATGCCCGCCCAGCCCGACGGTGGCGTCGACAAGCACCGCGCCGGGATGGTTCAGCGCGGGTTGCAGGGCGTCCACGACTTGGTCTAGCATGACAGGAACATGGACAGCCACGTCAGCATTGGTGGTGACGCTCATCTGCCCTCCTTCGCACGGAACCGCCCTTCACCCCAGCCGGCACGTGGGGAAGCCGTGCCGGATGGGGTTCCTCAGACGATCCAAAGTCTCATTAGTTGCCTCTCAGCGATTGGCTTGCCGCACTGTTCTTCTTTGTGAACTCGTCGCGGTGAGCCTCTGTATAGGCGTTCCAAATGCCAACATCCCAAACTTCGATCCTGTTGAGGACGCCCGTAAGAAGTATCTCGCTGCCCAAATGCGCATGGTCGCGCAGAACCGGTGGTATGGTGACGCGGCCTTGGCCGTCCAAGGTGATCTCTGATGAACGGGCCCCGAGCATCCGGAGGTAAGCCTCCGGGTCGTCGTATGACTCAGGATGCATGATGGCATCCTCGGCTCTGGCATTGAACTCCACCATTGTGCGTATCGCCAGGCACTCCCCGACACCCTGTGATATGACCATGGGGGTATCGGCAAGCTGCAGACGCCATTTCTTGGGCAAGGAGAAGCGACCAGTGGAGTCCAGTTTGACTGGAAACGTGTCCATGAAAAGTTTGTCGGACATCTTTGGTCACCTCCTCCTTTCCAATCCGAAAATAGGTGGCACATACCATTTCACCCCAACATACACTATTTTTTTGGCAGATACAACCAAATCATCCCGAATCACACCGAGGCATGCCGACAAAAAAGGGGACGCCACCCGGCGTCCCCAAGCTTGGGCAAGAGGTTGTTTTCTACGGCGAGTCCATATGGACGGGCACGAAAGCCTCAAACCCAAGTTCACATAATGACGAACGCACCGCCTGGCACGCCTCGTCGAGATCTGCCGCCGACGCGGCATGCGCATTGGCCAGCGACATCCTGGCCTGGTCCCTCAGCGGGAAGACGTGCAGATGCAGGTGCGGCACGTCGAAACCGGCGATCATCATGACCGCGCGGGAACCCGGGTAGGCCGCCTGCTGGGCCAGCCCGACGCGCTTGGCGACGGTCATCAGGTGTCCGAGCAGTTCATCGCCGGCGTCGGTGAAGGCCACGACCTCTTCGCGTGGCACGACCAGCATGTGGCCCGGCGTGACCGGCTCGATCGTCGCGAACACCACGCACTGATCGTCGGCATAGGCGAAACGACCGGGGATCTCACCGGCGATAATTCGCGTGAAAATGCTTGTCATGATCGTGTTCGTGTCTTTGGATCAGCTTCGACGTCTTGTGGGTCGGCGGATTTGGCGGCATGGGGCGATCGCACGATGACAAAGACGACACCCCCGAACATCACCAGGAAACCCAGCACGGATAAGGGGAACCACCACAGCATCCCAGCAGCCAGCAGGACGATTCCGGCGGCGAAGCCGACTATCAGGGCCCACCAAGGGCGTCGGCTGACCACTGGCTCTGGCGCAACCTCGAACTTGCGAGAGAATCCGGGATCTTCGGCGCGCAGCGAAGCCTCGAGTTGATCGAGCAATCGCTGCTCGTCGGCTGACAGCGCCATGGCGTCCCTTTCACAATCGCACGGAACAGTCTACCCGAATCCTGGTAGACTTGTCTGGTTGTGCTGGATCGGGGTTCGGCGTCATTTGACACCGGCGACCAGATGAGGAGTCTTCGTGAGTGGTGGGTCGGTTCTAGCCGACGAACTGGCAGTGGAGCAAGCCGTGGTCGATCAGGCCTACAGCTGCTTGCGGACGGCGGCGGCCTCGGCCCGCCAAATCGACGACGAGGCCCAGCGCCGCTTTCACACGGACCGCGCCGACTGGCACCGCGAGGAGGCCGGCACCGCTCTCTTCGAACGGGATGCCTTCGCCTTCCAGGCCGCTCGCCGGCTGGCGGTGCTGGACGCCGAGCACGAGGGCCTGGTGTTCGGACGCATCGACCTAGCCGACACCGAGATCCGCCACATCGGCCGCCTCGGCGTGCGGGACGACAACTTCGAGCCGCTGGTGATCGACTGGCGGGCGCCGGCCGCCGAACCCTTCTACCGCGCCACCTTCAGCGACCCGATGGGGGTGACGCGACGCCGCGTGCTGCACTGCCAGGGCGAGCAGGTGGTCGGCATTGAGGACGATTTGCTGGACGCCGAAAATGGCACGGGACTGGCCGTCCTCGGCGAGGGAGCACTGTTGGCCGCCCTGACGCGGGCCCGCGGCGCCACGATGCGCGATATCGTCGCCACCATCCAGTCGGAGCAGGACGAGGCCATCCGCGCCCCCTATCCGGGCGTCACCATCATCTCCGGCGGCCCCGGCACCGGCAAGACGGTCGTCGCCCTCCACCGCGCCGCTTATCTGCTGTACACCTATCGCCGCCGTCTGACCAATGGCGGCGTGCTCATCGTCGGGCCGTCGACAATTTTCATGCGCTACATCGAGCGAGTGCTGCCCGGCCTGGGCGAGGACTCCGTCACGCTCAAGGCGCTGGGCCAGGTGGCGGGCGACGTCTTGGGCTTGGAGACGAGCCGTCACGACGAGTCGGAGCCGGCAGCCCTCAAGGGCAGCCTGCGTATGGTCGCACTGCTGCGCCGCCTGGTCGCCGATCCGCTGGCGGAAGCCGCCGAGGCCCAACGGATCACGGTCTCGATCAAAGGCGAGATCATGATGCTGCACAGCGACACACTCGCCACCATCAGACGCCGCGTCCTGGGCTCCCAGAAAGCCAACCGGGCCCGTGAGGCTGCCACGGCGGCGGTTCTTGACGCACTGTGGGCCACCGCCTCCGCCGACACCAAGGATGACATCGACCGGGTGAGTTTCAACGAGCTGATCACCGGTCAGGCGCGTTGGCAGATGTTCATGCAGGCCTGGTGGCCCATCCTTGACGCCGAGCACGTGTTGTCCCGCCTGGCCGAACCCCGGGTGATGGCGCGCGTGGCCGCCGGCATCTTCACTGTCGACGAGCAGGCCACGCTGGTGACGAGCTTCGCGCAAGCAAAGGGTTATGCGCCGGGCTTGGGCCTGCCCCGTCCCGCCTGGACGATCGCCGACACCGCATTGTTGGACGAGCTGATCTGGTTGATCGGCCCCCAGCCGGCCGGCGAGGCCGAGGAGCCCGAGGTTTTCATCGGCGAAGACACGCAAATCGAGGAACTGGTCACCACCACCGACCTGATCGACGGGCAAGTCATCCCCGACCCCGACGCCGAGCCACAGGAGACGTTCGCCCACATATTGGTGGACGAATCGCAGGACGTCACGCCGATGCAGTGGCGCATGTTGCGCCGCCGCGGCCCCCAAGCCTCGTGGACCATCGTCGGCGATCCCGCCCAGAGCTCGTTCCCCGACCCACAGCAGACCGCAGCCGCCGTCGACGACCTGATCGGGCATGGTCCCCACCGCGTCCACCACCTGGACACCAACTACCGCAGCCCGCAGGAGGTCTTCGAGCTGGCTGGGAGCTACATCGTCAGACACGAGCCGGACGCCGACCTGCCCAGCGCCATCCGGACCACCGGTGTGGCGCCCGACCTGCGCGTGGTCCCGGCGGCCGGCTGGGTGCAGGCCGTCGATGAAACCGTCGCGGAATTGTCGCCGCAGACCGACGGCACGATTGGTGTGATCGTTCCCGCCAGCCGGTTCGACGAGCTGGCCGGGCTCGGTTTGCCCGAAAATGCGAGCATCGTGACCGCGCTCGACGCCAAGGGAATGGAATACGACATCGTGATCGTCGTCGCGCCCGACGAGATCGTGGCGCAAACCTCTGGCGGTCCGCGCGTCCTCTACGTGGCCCTGACCAGGCCGACGCAGCGCCTCATCGCCATCGACTTGGACCGGCCAGGAGCGTGGCGAGAATCTCTCTAGTCACCCCGGAGCGATTCTGGGTGAAAAAGTGGATGCCCGGCGTGCCGTCATCCAGTAATCGCCTGGCCAGTTCCAGGCTGATCTGAGCGCCCTCGTCGCGGACGGCGATGGCGTCGTCCCCCTTGGCTGCGAGTCGCCGCACCAAGTCGTCCGGCACCGGAGCGCCGGACAGTTCTGCGAAACGTCGCACCTGGCCCAGCCGCGTGATCGGCATCAGGCCGGCGATGATCGGCATGGTGACGCCGGCGTCACTTGCCCGCCGCACCAAATCGGCGTAGTGGCTGGCGGTGAAGAACAACTGGGTGATCGCGAAGGACGCCCCCGCTCGCTGTTTGTCGGCCAGTATCTTGACGTCCAGCTCCGCGCTGCCTGCTGGGTGGACGTCGGGGAAGGCCCCCACGCCGACCTCGAAATCGCCGTGCTGCCGGACCAGTGCCACCAACTCGGTGGCGTTGGCGAGCCCGCCCGGTGTGGGTTGCCACGGCTCGCCGGGACCTCCCGGCGCGTCGCCCCGCACCGCCAGGATGTGCCGCACCCCGGCGTTGGCGTATTGGTCCAGCGCCGCGCGGAGTTGGTCCGTCGTCTGCCCGGTGCAAGTCAAGTGGCCGACGATGCGTAAATGGGTGTGCGCCGCCAGCGCCCGGGTGGCGGCGATAGTGTGTTCCTGCGATGAGCCACTGGCTCCGTAGGTGACCGAGACGAAGTCCGGCGCCAGGGGCTCCAGCTGCTGAGCCGTGGTCACCAGTTGTTCGAGCCCGGCTTGGTCGTGTGGCGGGAAAAACTCGAAGCTGAACGTCGGCTTTTGCGCCGCCGCCAACGCGGCTATCGACAGGTCAGCTGGTTCAGTCACGGCACCACTCTACCGGCTGATCGACCGGTCCGATGGCTGGATCCCATAGTCCCGTTTCGGCACGTCCCACAAAGCTGACCGCAGCGGTCGCGGCGTTAGCCGAGAGCGCCGGTATGCGACTGGGCCCGAGTGAGCCGAGGCGCGAAAATGGACTAAGTCCATGCGCCGACAGCGAACGGTGCTGAAAGGGGACTATGAGACCCAGTCAGGCAAACACTGTCTCCAATCACCTCTCGGATAAACTGAGCAGGTGCTTTTCGACGCGAGTGATCCCCTGGGCCCACGGTTCCGGGACGCGATTGAGACGGAACTGACGGCGGCCATGGCCGCCCGGCGGGCCGATGTCGCGGCCTGCGACGGCGCCCTGACAACGGCCGTCGACCTGCTGACGCCGCTGGTGATTGACGGCAAGCACGTCCGGCCAGCATTCGTCTGGTGGGGTCACGTGGCCGTGGCCGGGGAGCCGTCGGAACCAGGTCGTCTGCTGCGACTGGCCGCCAGCCTCGACCTGCTGCACGCCGGATTGCTGGCCCACGACGACCTGATCGACGATGCCGACACCCGGCGCGGGCGTCCCAGCACACACAAGGCGATCGAGGCACTGCCGTCCCCCGCCAACCCGCCACTCGGCCAGGCCGGGGCCTTGATCGGCGGCGCCTGGCTGATGCAGTGGAGCCAACAAATGGCCGACGAATGTGGCCTCAGCGACGACACCCGCGCCGTCCTGGACGACCTGCGCAGCCGCGTCCTGACGGGTCAGATGGCCGATGCCTGGGCGGCGGCCGGACTGCCGCTGCGCGGTCCTTCGTCATCAAACCAGACGCTCCTGTCCCCCGCTGCCATCGTCGCCGAGATCGGCGAGTTCAAGACGACGAGCTACACCATCACCGGCCCGCTACAACTGGGGGCGACGGTTGCTGGAGCCAACGCTCGCCAATTGGCGGCGCTGCACGACTTCGGCCGCCCGCTCGGTCGCGCGTACCAGGCCCGCGACGACATGTTGGGCATCTTCGGCGATCCGGCCGTCACTGGCAAGCCGGTGGGCGACGACCTGCGCCAGGGCAAACTCACCATGCCGGTCCAAGCCGCGTTGGCGATGGCGTCCCCCAGTGACGTCGCCACGTTGAAAGCCGTGCTGGGCGACCGGATGGCTAGTCCGGACGAGGTGGCCGCGGCCATCCGGATCATCGCCGACTGCGGCGCCGCGGACCACACCGAACGCTCGATCGCCGACGACCTGGCCGACGCCCTCGCTGCGCTGGCCGACGCCGGGCTCACGGCTGACGGGGTCGCCGGACTGACCGCGCTGGCAAAAACCTGCATCGAACGCGATCACTGACGCCGCGTCTGCTGGCGTTTAAACCACCTGACGGTTTAGTATTGGTTTACGCTGTGTGGTCTTTAAACTTTCCCCGACCCCCACAGCCAGGAGTTGATCATGACACCCGCGGATGACCGGTTCGTCGGCGATGTTTTGGACGGCCGTTATGAGATCATCAACCGAATCGGACGCGGTGGCATGGCCAGCGTTTACAAGGCCAAGGACCGCCGTCTGAACCGTATCGTGGCCGTGAAAATCATGCGCGACGACGTCGAGGACGACCCGGGGAATGCGGATCGCTTCGACCAGGAGGCCAAGGCCGTCGCCAAGCTGTCGGACGTGCACATCGTGTCCGTGTTCGACCAGGGATACGACCGTGACCGGCCCTACATCGTGTTCGAGTACGTTGACGGCGCCAACCTGAAGGCCTTCATCATCAAGAACGGGGCGTTGACGGTGGCGCAGGCGCTGCCGATGATCGAATCGATGGCGATCGCCCTGGCCGTCGCCCACGAAGCCGGCATCATCCACCGCGACATCAAGCCGGAGAATGCCCTGATCAGCCGGACGGGTCAACTCAAGTTGACGGACTTCGGCCTGGCCCGGCGGGCCGATGTGACGTCGATGACGGTTTCGGACGGAGTGCTCGGGTCGCTCAGTTACGTCTCACCCGAGCGCCTGGAGCATCAGGTGCCGGTCGGTTTCGCCTCCGATATCTACTCGGTCTCAATTGTTGTCTTCGAGATGTTGACCGGGTGTAAGCCCTTCGAGGGTGACGACGCACAGGTCTACCATTCTCACATGTCGATGGACGTCCCGGCGCCGTCTACAATCCTGGGCAAGGATGGAATCCCGGCCTGGCTAGACGCCCTGGTGGCGGCCTGCGGACGACGCCAACCGGAAGACCGGCCTCCCGATGGGCGCGATCTCCTGCGCCGTCTCCGTCTCGGCATGGATGCCCAACGCCGGGGACGGGGCGACAACCCGGCAGTCATCGCGCAAATGGGCGCCCGCGTGGCACCGGCTCCCCAACCGATCAAACACACACCCGTCGCAATCGAGCACACGCCCCAACTGCCTGGCCCCAAGCCAGCTGAGCGAGTGCCGCAGCAGCCCGCCAAGCCCCAGCCCCCCAAACCGGCGGGGCCAAAAGTCACTGGCCGCATGGTTTTAACCGGGCTCTTGGTGATTTTGACGATCGCTGCCTGCGCCACGGGGTCCTGGTGGCTGTCGTCCGGCCGCTACACCGCCATGCCCGACATCGTCAACCACACGCAGACCGACGCCAACCGGCTGGTGCAGAACGCGCGTCTGACCCTGACCACTGACAAGGCCTACTCCGAGACCGTCAAATCGGGCAATGTCATTTCGTCCGATCCCCCCGCCGGGGAAAAAGTGCTGGGCGGCAGTTCGGTCCACGCGATCATCTCGCAGGGCCCGGAGCGGTACGCCGTCCCCAAGCTGGCCGGGCTGACCCTCGACGAGGCGACTGTCGCCCTGGACGACGTCCACTTGACCGTCGGCGACGTCACCCAGCAATACTCGGAGAAGGTGGCATCGGGCAAGGTGATCAGCGCCGGTGAATCGGCGGGAGCGATGGTCAAACCGGGCACCCCCGTCGACCTCGTGGTGTCGCAGGGACCCAAGCCGATACCGGTGCCCGACTACACCGGGAAACCGGCCACCGACGCCATGGACGCCCTGACCAAACTCGGACTCGTGCCAAGCCAGACTTTCAGTTACTCGACCAAAGTCTCCGCTGGCATGGTCATCTCACAGACGCCCAAATCAGGCAGTCTGCACAAGGGAGACTCGGTCACCCTCACGGTGTCGCAAGGACCGCACATGGTGACGATCCCTGGCGGACTCGTCAACTCCAAATCGGCCGATGCCAGAAAGACGCTGACAGATCTGGGGTTCAAGGTCGTCTTCAGCTTCCTGCATGCCGACGGCAATCGAACAAATATCGTTGCCTACACCGACCCGCCGACCGGTGCCAGCGTCGTGCAGGGCGCCACCGTGACGCTGTACATCAACTAATAGATAGTGGGTATGTCACCACAGTAGCGGTGGCATACCCACATTTCGGCGGTGACTTCCTACTGATTGCGCAGGAACAACCTGGTCAGCAGCAGACGTCCCCAGCCAAGTATCAGCATTGCAGCGATAATCAGCCAGGCCATCAGGAAATCGGCTTTAACGCCGCACCAAGCGGCACAACCAGCCAGGAACAATATCGTCACAAGGGTGGTGACCCGAGAGGCACGCCCCGAGGCCTTGTAGAAACGCTCGTCGAAGACCTGCTTCATCGTGACGCGGATCTGCTCATCGCTCTGGCCGCGCCAGCGGATGAGCCAATACCCTGAAATCACTATCAAGGCAAGACCGGCCCCGGCAAACCCGCCGACCAGCACCCCATAGGCGGCGGTCGCATCCGGCTTGGTGGTGATCACGCCCGCCACGCCGAGCCCCAAGAGCACGATACCGGCAATCATCATGACGATCGCCGTCGGTCGTGTCATATGTTTGAACCAACTCACTTCTATCTCCTTACTCGTCCTCTTCGTAGAGGAATATCTTGTCAATCGGTTGACCGAAGTACCGCGAAATCCTGAAAGCCAGCAGAAGCGAAGGATTGTAACGGCCCCGTTCCAGCGAGATGATGGTCTGCCGCGACACCTCGAGAGCTTCCCCGAGTTCTGCTTGGCTGACGCCCCGTGCCCGGCGCAACTCCTCCAGTCGGTTATTCACCGCGAAGTCCATTTCTCACCCCAAAAGGGTAGAACACAGCCAACCATGATGTCAAGTTTCCTTTACATTGCGGAGCGTCGACAACGGCTCACAAGATAGTGCCCAGGATGGCCCCCGCCTCGGCACACTGCTCGAAGGTGACGTCCAGGTGGGTGACGGCGCGGACGATGTGCGGGCCGACGCCACTGATCATCACGCCCGCCTTCTTGGCCTCGTCCACCACCTCGACTGCCAGGCGAGCCCCGGTGTCCATGACGACGATGTTCGTCTCAGGCAGTGCCTTGATCGCCTGCGGCGCGCGTTGTTGGACGGCCTGGGCCAAGGCGGTGGCTGCCACGTGGTCGTCAGCCAGCCGGTTCACATTATGGTCGAGCGCGTACAGGCAAGCCGCCGCCAGCACGCCGGATTGCCGCATCGACCCGCCGAGGGCCTTGCGCTGGACGCGGGCCCGGGCGATGGCTTCGCGGCCGCCGACCAGCACCGATCCGACCGGGGCGCCCAAGCCCTTGGAGTAACACACCGAGACCGTGTCGAACAGCCGCCCGTAGTCTGCCATAGCCACCCCGGTGGCCACATGCGCGTTCCACAGCCGGGCCCCGTCCAGGTGGAGGTTGACGCCCGCCGCCCGGCAGGCTTGGTTGATGGCCACCAGACTGGCATACGGCTGCACAGTCCCGCCGCCGAAGTTGTGTGTGTTCTCGATCTCGACCCCGGCCGTCGTCACCAAGAAACCAGCCGGCGGCGCGATCAGCGCTTCAATCACCGCCGGATCGGCCACGCCCGTGCCACCCGACGACCATGTCCGCGTCTGGATGCCGTGCAGCGCCGCATGGGAGCCGTGCTCGGCGCGGACGATGTGGGCCAGTTCGTCGCACAGCACCTCCTGACCGCGCGATGCCGTCAGCCAGATGCCCAGCAGGTTCGACATGGTGCCGCTGGGGACGAACAACCCGGCCTCGTGGCCCAGCAGGGCCGCCGTCCGGGCTTCCAACTCGGCGACCGTCGGGTCTTCCTGGTAGAGGTCGTCGCCCACCTCGGCGGCGGCCATGGCGGCCCGCATCGGTTCACTGGGCAGGGTTATGGTGTCAGAACGAACGTCAATCACAAACCACCAGTTTACTTCCAACCAACCACAGCGCTGCTCTGGCAGACCCCGATGAAACGCTTGCCGCGGAAAGCCAAATAAAGCCAAATTTGGCCAAATGTTTGGCTTTCGTCCCCACAGCCAGTCGGCTACGGCACGAGCACCTTTTCGACCAGGGGCGACACCATGGTGTGCAGGATCGCGTAATAGTCCATCGAGAAGGTGAGGACGTCCCCCACCCGGTATGGCGTGCGACAGTCGGTGATGTCGGCCACGAAGACGTCGCTGCTGCCGTGGCCGAGTTTGATGTCGGGGTCGTGGGGCGTCAGGTGCGCGGCGTCCACGTCCTGTTTTCCGGCGGCTACCAGCGCCCGTAGCCGTACCCCTTGGTCGGGGAAATCGGGATCATCGGCTATCGGCGTCACTCCGGGGGGACGATCGCCCACGGGTTGCGATGGCTTGCGCTGAATCTCGATGATCTCGGCGGCGAAGGTGAATGGATCGACGTGACAACCCGGGATGACGTCGTGGTAATCGGCCACCCGGCCCAGCAAGATGGACTCGCCAAGGCGCAGGTGGTTCACCTCGAGTGGTATCAGGCCGTGCTGCAGCATGATCAGGGCGTTGGAACTGCCGCCGGACACCACCGGCAGGGCGAACCCCACGGCGTCCTCCACCTCGTGCACCAGTATCGCGAGCCGTGTCATGGCGGCCATGGTCGGGATCACGCCGGAGATGCAGCCAAACTCCGTGCCGATCCCGTAGAGTTCGACTCCCTCGACCGCTGTCACCTGCCGGCACAGTCCGACCACCTCGTCCGGCATGACCCCCTCGCGGGTATCGCCCAAGTCGACCATGACGACGACCTTGTGGGTGCGTCCCAGACTTGATGCCGCCGCGCCCAGGGCCCGGATCGTCACCATCTCGGAGTTCAGGCTGATGTCGGCGTGCCGTACCACCTGGTCGATCTGGCTCAGCATGGGCGGGCGGATCAGCCAGCGTTCGACGCCCAGATCGGCCCACGTCTCCAGGTTGCGGATGTTCGCCTCGCACAGTGACTGCGCCCCGGCTTCGGCCAGCGCCTGGACGAGGCCACGATGGCCGATCAGCGACTTGGTGACGACGCTCACCTTGATGTCATGGGCACCTGCCATCGCTTGGATGACGGCCATATTGTGGCACACCTGGTCCACGTGGATGGTGACGGACGGATTCATAGGGCTCCTTTCCGAGAAGGTTGGTGAAGTATTGCTGTGCCGAGCGAGGACGTGCTGGGCGGGATGAGCCGCAATCCCAAATCTTGTACGTGTGCTGGTAGCACACCGCAAGATGTGGGGGCAGCGGATCGCCCGATCCAGTGCGCCGCAGGCGGCGCATGAATAGTTCACCGCCTTCCAGCGTCAGTCTACAGGCTGCGCACCGCTCCGGGCGGCAGTGTCTTACCGGCGACGAACGCGCGGTTGGCGGCGGCGCCGCGGCGCTCCCACACCCACTGTTCGTCGTCCACCGGCTGGGCCGCCCCGCCCTTGAGGCGCATCGCCTGGTCGATGAGACGCCAGGCGTACCAGGGGTTGACGGCCAGCATGGGCCCCAGCAGGTTGGTGACGATCAGGTTGCCACGCCGGGCGCCTTCCAATTGGGGGACGGACGGATCGTTGCCGATGCCGTACAGCACCTCGCCGAAGCCGTCCGCCGATCCCAGGCGCAGGTCGGTTAGTCGGACCTGGATGCCGGCCAACTCCTCGCCGTCGGCCCGAACGATCAGGTCGTCCCCGTAGATCTCAGCGCGTTCGGTCACCTCGGCGTCGATCAGCGCCAAGCCGGCGAAACCGGGTGCGTCAGTCAATTTGGTTTCGCGCGCCACCAAGGCCGCGCTGGTGCCGACGACCAGCATCGTGCGCCCGGACTCCACGTACTCGTCGAATTGCTGACGCCGCGTGGCCAGCACTCCCGCCACCGTTGGCATGGACGCCAATTCCCCCGGCCCGACGACCACGATGTCGGCGTCGTCAAGCGAGAAATCGTCGCCCAGGTGTTCGACGCGCGTGAGGTTCGCCTTGATGTCCGACTGCTCGCAAACGCGCATCAGGGCCATGACGTTGCCACGGTCGCCATGGAGGTTCAGGACGTCGGGATACAGCCACACAATATTGAGAACACTTCTCATTTCTGTCTCCCGTCCGCATACGGCCGCAGCGAGTCGTACAGCCCGAGCCAGGTGATCATATAGGCCTTCTCTGGCCCGCAAGCGGCCAGGGCGTCCAAAATCTGGCGCGGCGAGTCCGAATCGACGACGATGATCTTCTCGGCGGGGAAACCGTCGTAGACAAGCCGTTTCGCGATGTCATAGCAGTTGACCGTGCCGAAGCAGAGGCAGGCGTCCACCCCGCTGGCGAACAGCCGCTTGAAGGTCGTGTCGAAGGTATAGGCGGTGTTGTTGTAGTGCGGCACCATGTCGTGGACGACTTGCAGGCCGATGCCCAGTATCTTCGGGTGGGGGTCGGCCGCGATGGTGTCGATGGCGCTCTGCAGCGTTTCCGGGTTCTCTTGCTTGATCCGCACGTAGAGGATCGACTTGCCGGCGTGAGCAAACTGCTCAAGGCGTCCCCCAATGTTGGTGAACGACTGGAACGCCGCCGCCTGGTCCGGGGCGGCGATGCCGAATTGCGTCGCCACGGCGCAGCACAGGACGTAGTTGTAAAGGAAGTGCCGGGCGCCGTACGCCATGTGGTATTGCTCGCCGTTGACCGCGAACACCTGGGCGTCGTAGTCCACGCCGTCCAGCAAGTAATCGGGGCTGGCGCTGGAGCCGAAACCACAGCCCGGGCAGTGGAAGGTGCCGACGTTCGACAGGTTGTAGCCGTCGAAATCCAACGCCTCCCAGCACAGCGGGCAGGGCATCGAGACGGCGAACGGGTCTTCGACGGTTGCGGTGCCGGTGTCTTGCGGGGCCACCGAATAGGCGACGGATCGTCCGGCCAAGTGGGCCAGGGACGCGCTGCGCGGCTCCTCGTTGTTGACGTATGCGGTGACGTCGGAACCCATCGCCGCGGCCACCTTGGCGTAGACGTAGCCAGGATCGCCGTTGCGCTGTACCTGGTCCTTCTGCAGGTTTGTGACGCAGATGTGCCGAGCCGGGATGATCCGGCGGATCTTGGCGAGGTACCGCTCGTCCACCTCCAGGATCAGATACTCGGCTTTGAGACGGCCCCTCATCGTCGAGTTCTTGATCAGGGTGGTGGCCACGCCGGTCGCCATGTTGGCGCCCTCCAGGTTGGTGGCGACGGTGCGGCCCGCCGTCCGGAAGGCGTGGACGATCAGGTTATTCGAGGTGGACTTGCCGTTGCTCCCGGTGATAAAAATCGTCTTATCAGGGTCGATGCCGGTGAAGCGCGACAGGAATCCCGGCATCAGGCGCAACACGATCGTCCCGGACATGGCCGACCCTCTGCTGGGTGCGATCCAGCCAATCAGGGTGGCGACGACTTTGCCGAACCAGAGCATTGGCAGGAAGGTCAGCTTGTTTTTCATCGCCGTCCACCCTACCATCGCGCTTGGGGACGGCCCAACGCTGGCCGGACGGTGCTGTCGGCGTCGTCAGGCGCCTAGGTAATCACCCGACAGAGAAACACCCGACAAGGACTTGGTTTACGCGACATCATTTTGCGCCACTGCCAGCACAACCCATCCCAGAACGACCATAAAATCGGCCGCCGCAACGATGTGCGATGGGTCGTGTCATGGTTTTGGGCCAATCAGGCGTCATAACCCATCCCATATCGTCGCCAAGTGCGTGCTGACGTGCGGTTTGCGCCTACTCGTGGCGCACAACTGCCAGGTTGTTGCCCGCACAGAAGGCGTGACGGCATCGAGCAGCTAAACCCCCGGGCACCACATGGGTGAGTGTGCCTGAAACCACGAGTCCATCGGCTCACCCCGACTTGAAGACGACCATAGCCACTCGGTTTCTGCTGCGCTATGAATTCTCAGCTTAGGTTAATGTCCCAATCCGCTTCTTGTGAATTGGTCTGGTCTGACCAGACCTGATAACATAGAGGCATGAGCACCATGACACGGGAAGTGGGGGTTTACGAGGCCAAGACCCACTTATCGCAACTCCTCGACCAAGTCGCCGACGGCGCCGTCATCACTATCACGCGTAGTGGCAAGTCAGCGGCAGTCCTGGCACCCGTCCCCCAAGCAAACACCCTCGAACCGCGCCGCTTCGGCATCTGGCCAGACTACGTCGTGCCCGATGGTTGGGACGACTTCACCAGCCAAGATGAAAAGTTGTGGTACACGGAGTGAGGATTCTGCTGGACACCAACGCATTGCTGCGCTTCGCCCAAGGCTGGCCCGGGATGCCAGCAGCCGTCCGTCAGACAATAGCGGACCATCGCAATGAGGTGTTCGTCTCGTCAGTCAGCGCAGCCGAAATCGCTCTCAAAGTGTCCATCGGCATACTAACTCCTCTGCCGTCACCACTTCACGAGTTGATGTCGTTGCTGGACCTGACCGAACTGCCCTTCACCATTGCCCACGCCGAGCAGTTGATGACCCTACCGTGGCACCATAAAGACCCCTTCGACCGCATGCTGATCGCCCAAGCCCTGGTAGACGACCTACCAGTCGTCACCAGTGACCGGATCTTCGCTGACTACGGCGTTCGCGTCATCTAGCCGCTAACTTACCAGCCGTGGGCATATTACAATTCACCGTCACCCAACGCACCTGTCGGCAACACCAACGTCTGGAAGCTATTGAGCCTCGGATCGTCGCTAAAGGAACTCATATAGGGCGGGTGTAAGCGTGTCAGCATGGAAGATGACGGGCTTGCCAGTGGTCTGTGACAAATCGGTTATGACTTCCCGAGGCCGTCCCTCGGAGTCAAAGCCGACATAGAGGACTTTGGGAGGGTCTTCGCGCAGTACCCGCCGCGCGGTGGCATTGTTCATCACATAGAGTGCATCGCTTTTGGAGACACCGTGCTTTGCAGCCGAATCAATCATGTCGACATCTATCTCATTGAATTGCTCAGGCGGCACATACCATGTGGTCATTAGGCAACCTGGCGCTCAAGTTCGTCTAGCTGACGGTCAAGACCATCGCGTATGATCTGGCTACGGTTTAGACCTGTACGATCAGCTACAGATGCGAGACGCCGGGCACGGGCTGGATCGAGCCGGAAAGGTACCACCTGGGCGGTCTCCTGGCCGACAGTGCGTGGTCGTCCGAGATCACGACAAGAAAACACAAACTCGGCGGTATAGCCACGCTCCGCTTCCGCAGCGTCAGCCTCGAACAAAGCGAGTTCTTCAGGTGAATACGATGGACTGCTCATGTAAATATCGTATTACGTAATACGATTAGATTCAAATCGTGCTCACTTCGAGTGACCTAACTGCGTAGACCTCGCGTACTCGAGAATTCATCGTGGACGATACCAAAGGTTGGAATTCCGCCGTCACCAATCCTCCGGTTCCAGGCCCGGCCGCTCCGCCGCCATTGCGCCGAGCCTCTCCGCCACGCGGAAGGCCAGCTCCAGCGCCTGGTTGCGGTTGAGCCTCGGATCGCACAGCGTCTCGTAGCGGTCGGTCAGGTCGTCCTCCGTTGTCTCGAAGGCGCCGCCGACGCACTCCGTCACGTCGTCACCGGTCAGCTCAACGTGCACGCCACCCGGCCAGGTGCCCATCTGCTGGTGGACGTCGAAGAAACCGTCCAACTCCTCGACCACCGAATCGTAACGCCGAGTCTTGAACCCCCGCTCCGTCGTCACCGTGTTGCCGTGCATCGGATCGCAGACCCACGCCACCTCGTAGCCGTCCGCCACCACCGCGTCTATGAGCGGCGGCAGCAGGTCGCGCACCCGGGCCGCACCCAGCCGCGTGATGTACGTCAACCGGCCCGGCTCATGACCGGGATCCAGGCGTCTGGCCAAGCCAACCGCCTCTTCCGGCGTCGTCGTCGGCCCCAACTTGACGCCCAGCGGATTGCGGACGTGCCGCAGTAACTCCACATGGGCGCCGTCCAACTGGCGGGTCCGCTCACCGATCCACACCAGGTGCCCGGACGTGTCGTATGGCTGTCCGGACCGATAGTCGATGCGCGTCATGGCGTGCTCGTAGTCGAGCAACAGCCCCTCATGGCTGGCGAAGAACTCCCCCGCCCGCACGTCGTGACCGCTGAGCCCGCAAGCCGCCAGGAAGCCGATAGCCCGCTCGATCTCGCCCGCCAACTGCTCATAGCGCTGCTCCACGTGCGTGTCGCGGACGAACTGGGCATTCCAGGTGTGGGCCTGCCGCACGTCCCCGAAACCGCCGGCCATGAAGGCGCGCACCAGATTCAGGGTGGACGACGCCGAACTGTAGGCCAGCAGCAACCGCTCGGGGTCCGGACGACGGTCCGCCTCCGTGAACGCGAACCCGTTGACCGCATCGCCCCGATAGGCCGGCAGCGTCACCCCATCGCGCGTCTCAAAATCGCTGCTGCGCGGCTTGGCATACTGCCCGGCGATGCGCCCCAGGGTGACGACGGGAATCTGCCCGGCGTACGCCAGCACCACGGACATGGACAGCAACACCCGTAGCCGCGCCTTGATCGCGTCGGCCGTCAGCCCATCGAAGGTCTCGGCGCAGTCACCGCCCTGCAGCACGAACTCTTTACCGGCTGCCACCTGGGCCAGGTGAGCCCGCAGATCGTCGCACTCGCCCGCGAACACCAACGGCGGCAACGTCCGCAACCGCGCCACCGCAGACGCCTCGGCAGCCGCGTCGCCATAGGCCGGTTGCTGGGCAGCACTGAAGGCACTCAGTTCGTCGAGGGTTGGCACAGACATGGCACGGATTCTAGCGCATCGAGCCGAAGCCGGACTCGAACTCCCGGAGAGTGAAATCTGCGCACTTGAGGTTTGGACGCCCTAGAGCCACCAACACCTCGTAGCAGCCACCAAGATCGGCCAACTGCTTCATGTCGACGTTGGGGCCCACCACCTCGGCGCAACAGCACCGCTTGAGCACATCGTCTGGCACATCGGTGACATCCAACGTCGTCATGCCCATGGAAACCTTGCCGATCACCGGTGCCCTATAGCCGCCCACGCACATGAACGCGCCCACCGGCTTGGCGTCGGTTTCACTCAAGGCCCTCAGGTAGCCGTCCTTGTAGCCGATATGGGCCAGCGCCAACTTGGTATCGCGCTTGGTGACGTACGCCCCGCCGTAGCCGACCGGCTGCCCAGCCGCGACCCATTTGATTTGCGACAATTTCGCGTATATCTCCAGCGCGCTCTCGGCATCCGGTGAAACGGGACGGCTGGCGCTGGGCGCCCCGCCGATCAGTCCGACACCGATGCGCACGATGTCGAAGTCGAAGATCTGATTGTCCAGCAAAATGGTGGCGTCCGTGGCGCTGAACGACACGGGACGCGGTGGCAATTCGGCCAGATACCCATTGAGGACGTCCAATTGCCGCAGGCAACCACTGGCGTCATCGCCCTTGATGTCGGCGAAGTGGCTCATGTAAAACTCGACGTCGAGATGGCCCGTCAGCTCGTCGAAACCGTCCGCCAACTTGTCGACGTCCCCATCCAGTAGACCCAACCGGTTCATGTGGGTGTCCAGGTGGATGACGGCCCCCCGCCGCCCGTTTAGCCCACAGAAGCGGTTCCACCGCTCGATCTGGTCCAAGTCATTGAGGCAAGGCGTCACATCGTGATCGGCGAAGTAGGCCTCCTCGCCGTCCAGCAACCCGGCCATCGCGTAGATGCGGGCGTCTGACTGCGGCAGGAAGCCCCGCAACTCGATCCCCTCGGCAATCTCCTCCACGAAGTAGCAGCTACAACCGGCCTCATACAGCGCCGGTGCCACCGCCGCCATCGAAAGCCCATGGACATCACCCTTGAGCACCACACCGCACACGGTGTCCGTCTGGGCAACCCGATCTGCGAATATCCGGTAATTGTGGACGACCGCGTCGATGTCGCGGATCCGGACGATGGACTTGCTGCCGAATGCCGCCAGGGGCACTTCACGGTAATCAACCATTGTATTCCTCACTATGCAGTACTTGGTTCTTTGATGATTGCGGCATGTGTGCGGGTGGAACGCCGGTTTGGGCTGGCGACACCGCAGCCGCCCGCAGAATATGGTGGCCACCCAGACCATGCGGCGAGGATGGCGTCTGGGAGCCCCCGGGCCGGCTGGAACCCGTGCACATGCCGATACATCTTCACAACCTACCATTCACATCAGGCCGGCCAAATGACGGGGCACAACGCACATCCGGCTGGAGCCACATCATTTGGTCATCTTCATCAACTAGACCCGATCGACCAACCGCTGGCTGACAACCCGGGACACGCCGTCGTTGCGCATGGTGACGCCGTAAAGGGCGTCTGCCACCTCCATGGTCCGCTTCTGGTGCGTGATGATCAGCAACTGGGACGTCTGGCGCAACTCCTCGTAGATATCGAGCAATCGCGACAGGTTCGTGTCGTCCAGCGCCGCCTCGACCTCGTCTAGAATGTAGAAGGGGCTGGGACGGGCGATGAACAAGCTCAGCAGGAAGGCCACCGCCACCAGCGAGCGCTCGCCGCCAGACAGCAACGACAACCGCTTGACCTTCTTGCCCGCGGGACGGGCTTCGACGTCCACCCCCGTGGCCGACTCGTCCGCCGGATCGGTCAGCACGAGTTGGCCGACGCCGCCCGGGAACAGCCGGGCGAAAACCTGCTCGAATGTCGAGGCGACGTCCTGATAGGCCTGGGTGAAGGCCTGCTGCACCTGCGCGTCCACCTCGTCGATGATGCCGAGCAAATCGGCCCGCGTCTTCTTGACGTCGTCCAATTGCTCGGCCAGGAAGGCGTGGCGCTCGCTCATCGCGTCGAACTCCTCGAGCGCCAGCGGATTGACTTTGCCCAGCACCGCCAGATCCTGCTCGGCCCGGCGGAGTCGCGCCGCCTGCTCCGCGCGCACATATGGCCCGCTGGCAGGTGCGTCCGCCGCCGCTTGGATGACGGGAACGGGCACGTCAGGACCGTAATCGGCCAGCAAGATATCGGCGTCCAAGCCAAGCTCCGCCAAGGCGCGCTCGGTCAACTGCTCGGCCCGGATGCGCTGCTCGACGCGGGCCATGTCGTCGCGGTGGGCGCCCTCGACCAGCCGGTCGAACTCCACTGTCCGCTCGCGGGTCTTCTCACGAGCCGCTCCCAGCACCGCCTGGGCAGCCGCCCTGTCGGACTCCGCCTGATCCTTGGCCTCGCCGGCCTGTGCCACCGCCCGGCTGACCTGGCCGGCCAGCCATTCCGCACCGATCTGGACGGACCGGGCCGCGTCCGCTTCTCGCCGCAGCCGCTCCGCCCGCTCGATGGCCGCCACCCGCCGGGCTCGCTCCTGCTCGGCGGCCGCCAACAAAGCCTCCGCCCTTCCGGCCAGCGCCGCCGCCCTTTCCTCCACGGTGCGCAGCGCCAGGCGGGCCTCCATCTCCTTCTCGCGCGCCGTTCCCGTCGCCTCGGCCGACATATCCTTGGCCGACGGATCGGGCTCGTCCATGTCGCGATCAGCCTCGGCGGCGGTCAATCGCTGCTCCAGCTCGACCAGCGACGCCTCGTCGCCCACCCGCATGCGCTCAGCTTCGTCCACCGCTGCTCGCAGGCGGCCGGCCTCCGCCTGGGCCGATGACTCCTTCTGCTTGGCGGCGTTCAACTGATCGCCCAGGGCTCCAATCGCGGCGTCCGATTCGTTCAACTCGCCAAGAGCCTGGTCCCTGGCGTCCCGCGCGGTGGCCTCTCGGTCGCCAGCCCCGGCCAGCTCGAATCGGATCCGCTCGGCTTCGTGGGTCGCCTCGTCGAGATCGTCCTCGGCCCGGCGCAGTGCCGCCTGCGCCTGCAGCAGGCCGTCTTGGCCCACCGCACCGCCGCGCGCCTGCCAGGTGTTGACGACGTCGCCATCGCGGGTCGCCGCCGTGAGTTCGGGGTGGGTTTTGACGGTGCGGACGGCCATTGCCAGGTCGTCCACCGCCACCACGCCGGTCAGCGCCTGCTGGATGGCCGGCCCCACACCGGTGTCGGCTTTGACCACGTCAGCCAGCCAACGCGTGCCTGCCGGGGCGTCACCCAGCGACCCCACTGTGTGGACGTCGCGGACCAGCATCGCCGCCCGTCCCGTGTTCGAGCTCTTCAGCCAACTGACGGCGTCGCTGGCAGCTCCCAGATCGGCGGCGATCACAGCCTCGGCCAGCGGCCCCAGCGCCGCCGCCACGCAGGCCTCCCAGCCGGGCTCGATATGGATATGGGCGGCCAACCGCCCGGCGATGCCCGCCACTGCCCCCGAGTCGCTCAGCTGTGCCGAGACGTCAGGACCCAGGCTCAGCGTCAATGCCTCGACGCGGGCCTCAAGGGATGCCACCTGCTGGGCGGCCGCCACTTCGCGCTGCCGCAGCGCCTCGATCTCGCCGGCGGCAGCTCGCCAAGCCTGCTCGGCCTTCTCGAAGGCCGAATCCAGCCCGATTTGCCCGACGTCGAGGGAGGCGATTCGCGTCTCCATCTCTTGGTAGTCTGCCAGCGCTTGCGCGGCACGCGCCTCAGCTTCGCCCAGCGACCCGCCCAACCGCTCGGCCGTCGCCTGGCCTGCCGCCAACCGTGACCGCAGGGCTCCGGCCTGACCGGTCAGGTGGGCTAGTCCTTCCCGCCGGTCGGACGCCGCCCGCAACGCCAGCGCGTACTCCGCCGCCGCCTTGTCGGCCGCCTGCTCGGCCTGTTCCCGGACCGACGTGGCCCCGGCCAGCCTGACCCCGGCCGTCTCGATCTCGCCGCGCATGGCCTGCTCGCTGGCCATCATCTGCTGTGCCTGGGCTTCCAGTGCCTCCGGGTCGCCGAGGCTCGCCGGCTGGCCGTCGGCATCCAGGGCATGAGCGACGCGCTCGCCTGCGACCGAGATGGTCGAATTGACGCGTTCACGCAGCGCCGTCAGGTTGTACCAGATCTCCTGGGCCGCGCTCAGACGGGGTAGGGCATCCGCAGAGGCTGCCTCCGCCGCCGCCTCGTCAAGCCTGGCCTGCTCCAGTGCTCCCGCAGCCGCCGCCCGGAGCTGCTCCTGGTGGGCTTCGGCCAGCACGTCTGCCTCCAATGCCGCGAGGGCCTGGGCCAGGTCGTCCGCCAGCAGTCGCGCCTTGGCGTCGCGCAACTCGGCCTGCACCTGCGCCGCGCGACGGGCCACCTCCGCCTGCCGTCCCAACGGCTTCAGCTGGCGCCGTATCTCCGCGATCAGGTCGTTGAGACGGGCCAGGTTCGCCTGCGTGGCGTCCAGCTTGCGCTGCGCCTTCTCTTTGCGCCGGCGGTGCTTGAGGACGCCGGCCGCCTCTTCGACAAAGCCGCGCCGCTGCTCCGGAGTGGCATTCAGTATCGCGTCCAGCTGCCCCTGGCCGACGATGACGTGCATCTCGCGCCCCATGCCGGTGTCGCTGAGCAACTCCTGGACGTCCAGCAAGCGGCAGGTGGTCCCGTTGATTGCGTACTCGGAGCCGCCGTTGCGGAACATGGTGCGCGAGATCGTCACCTCGGAGTAATCGATGGGCAGCGCCTGGTCGGTGTTGTCGATGGTGAGCTGCACCTCTGCCCGCCCGAGCGGCGCCCGTCCCGCCGTGCCGGCGAAGATGATGTCTTCCATCTTGCCGCCACGCAGAGACTTGACGCCCTGCTCGCCCATCACCCAGCTGAGGGCGTCGACGATGTTCGATTTACCCGATCCGTTGGGCCCGACGATCGCGGTGATGCCAGGCTCAAAGGACAGGGCTGTGGTGGAGGCAAAAGACTTGAACCCCCGCAGGGTCAAGTTCTTCAAGTACACGGCTGTGCCCTTCTCGGTTTTATGACAACTTGAGCTAGTCTACCGTCAGCCGAGCAATGAACTCCTGTCCTGGTAATGGGTGTGCAACAAAACGTGTGCCAAATGGCTGTTCGGTGTGCCCAGGAACTGATCGTAGAGGGCGCCGACGGCCGGATTCTCGTGCGATTTGCGGATCGGCAAGTCTTCGTCGGTCGCGTAAACGGCGTCGAAGCGGTGCTCCATCTTGTTCCAGTCCTTGATCGGATTGCCGCCGCCGCCGATGCAGCCGCCGGGGCAGGCCATGATCTCGATGAAGTGGTAGTCGGTCTCGCCGCGCTTGACCGCGTCCATCAGCTTGCGGGCGTTGCCCAATCCATGGGCGACGGCCACCTTGACGGTCAGGTCGCCCATCTGGACGGACGCCTCCTTGATGCCGGCGAAGCCGCGGCAGTCGGTGAACTCGATCTGCTCCAGCGGTTCGCCCGTCACGACCTCGTATACCGTCCGCAAGGCCGCTTCCATCACGCCTCCGGTCGCGCCGAAGATCTCGCCCGCCCCGGTGCCCAGGCCGAACGGATCGTCGAATTCGGTCTCCGGCAGCGTCTCGAAGTTGATGCCGGACGACTTGATCATGTGGGCCAGCTCCTGCACTGTGATGACGTCGTCGATGTCCTGGTAGCCGTCGCGGCCCAGTTCCGGGCGCAGCGCCTCGAACTTCTTGGCCGTGCACGGCATGACCGACAGGCTGTACAGATCGTGCGGCTCGGCGCCGGTCTTATCAGCGTAGAACGTCTTGATCAGCGCCCCGAACATGCCCTGGGGCGACTTGCAGCTCGACAGGTTCGGCAGCAGTTCCGGGTAGAAGGTCTCGCAGAACTTGATCCACCCGGGGCAGCACGACGTGATCATCGGCAGCTTGCCCCCGTTGGTCAGACGGTCGATCAGCTCAGTGCCCTCCTCCATGATGGTCAGGTCGGCCGTCACGTCGGTGTCGAAGACGGTGTCGATGCCCATGGATTTCAGGGCCGTCACCAAGCGGCCGGTGCTGACGGTGCCGGGGGCCTCGCCCAGCGCCTCGGCCACGGTGATGCGGACGGCCGGAGCCACCTGGGCCACAACCTTGCGGTCGTCGCTGGCGATGGCGTCCCAAACCTTGTCCGAGTCGTCGTGCACGCGGATGGCCGCCACCGGGCAGACCTGCACGCACTGGCCGCAGTTGACGCAGACCGTCTCGCCCAGCATCCTGCCGAAGTCCGGCTTGACGACGGTCACGAACCCGCGTCCCTCTTTGGCCAGCGCGTGGACGGTCTGGATATGCGAGCAGACGAATTCGCAACGCCCGCACACGATGCACTTGGACGGGTCGCGCACGATCGACGGCGACGACATATCGGCGTCGCCCTCGTGGACGGCACGCTCGAAGCGCGGTTCTTTCGTATAGTTGAGGTTCTGGGCCACCGTCTGCAACTCGCACAGGCCGTTGCGGTAGCAGTAGATGCAGTTCAGCGGGTGATGGGCGACGATCAGTTCCAGCACCGTGCTGCGCACTTCGCGCACGATGGCCGAGTTGGTGTGCACCACCATGCCTTCGGTCACCTGGGCCTGGCAAGCCGGTTGCAGCAGCCGCGACCCGTCGACTTCCACCATGCACATGCGGCAGTTGCCCTTGGGGTCCTGATCCGGGTGGTCGCACAGCGTCGGGATGTAGACATTGGCTTGCTTGGCGGTCGCCAGTATCGTGGCGCCGTCCGCCGCCTCGATGACGCGGTCATCAATGGTCACTTTAGGCATGATGGGTCTCCCTTCCAGCGAAATGTGTCTCGAAAGCTTCCGGGAAGTTGCGCAAAGACGTCGAGATGGCGGTCGACGCGCTCTGCCCGAGTCCGCAGAACGAGGCCAGCGACATCGTCGTGGCCAGGTCGTTTATGGTTTCGATATCCTTCGGCGTCCCCCGGTAGTCGGCGAACTTGGATATCAGTTGGTGCAACCGCTTGGTGCCCTCACGGCACGGGGTGCACTTGCCGCACGACTCGTGGGCGAAGAAGTTGGCGATGTTCGTCAGAACGTCGATGATGTCGTTGCTGTCGTCGATGGCCAGCATGGCGCCGGAACCAAGCGCCCCGCCGGCGGCCGCTGCCTGCTCGATGTCCAAGTTGAAGTCGATCTTGTCTGCCGGGACCATCGGGCAGGACGCCCCACCCGTCTGGACGGCCAGCAATTTGCGTCCGTCGGCAGGCCCGCCACAAACGTCGTAGATGAGGCTACGAAGGCTGACACCCATCGGGAACTCGAACGTGCCACGCTTTTTGACGTTGCCGCTCACCGTGTACAGCTTGGTGCCGGGGCAGGTCTTCGTCCCGAAACCGCGGAACCAGTCTGCGCCGTTGGCGACGATCAGTGGCAGGTTGGCCAAAGTCTCGACGTTGTTGATGATCGTCGGCTTGCCATAAAGCCCTGACACGCCGGGGAACGGCGGCTTGAAGCGCGGCTCGCCCCGCTTGCCCTCCATCGAGTCGAGCAGGGCCGTCTCGTCGCCGCAGATATATGCCCCGCCACCGGAACTGACCTTGATGTCGAAATCGAAGCCAGATCCGAAGATGTCGTGTCCCAGGCGGTTCTCGGCGACGGCCGTGTCGATGGCCTGTTGCAACACCGGGAAGATGTACCGGTATTCGCCGCGCAGGTAGACGAACCCCTCGGTGGCGCCGACGGCGTAACCGGCGATGGCCATGCCCTCCAGGATCGCGCCAGGATTGCCGGACAACAGCAGCCGGTCCTTGTTCGTGCCCGGTTCGCCCTCGTCCGCATTGCAGATGATGTACTTCTGATCGGACTGGGTGTCGCGCGTGATGCCGAGCTTGACGCCGGCCGGGAAACCGGCGCCGCCCCGGCCGCGCAGACCGGAAGCCTTGACGACGTCGATGATTTCGGCGGGATCCATCGCCAGCGCCTTCTTCAATGCCTCATATCCACCGACGGCGATGTATGCCTTGGCGTCGCCGGGATCGATCTCGCCGACGTGGCGCAGCAGCACTCTTGTCTCTTCCATCACAAATCCACCCCATTCCGCAGCTCGGAAATCAGCTCCTTGGCCGATGCCTCGGTCAGGTCGCCGTAGACCTGGTCGCCGATCAACGCCGCCGGCGAATGATCGCAGACGCCGAGACACTGGCAATACTCGAAGGTGAAGACGCCATCGCTGGTCGTCTCGCCCGCCTTGCTGAGGCCGAGGGCCTCGATGAGCGACTGGGCGACCTTCTTCGAGCCGCACACGTGGCAAGGCGCGCTGTCACACATCTGGATGACGTAGTGACCACGCTGTTTGGCCGAAAACATCGAATAGAAGTGGGTGAAGTCAAAAATCTTGGCCACGGGGATGTCGGTGGCACGGCTGATGTACACCGCGACGTTCTGCGGGATCGCGTTGCCGGTGATCTCCTGGATCTCCAGCAGCATGCGCATCAGCATGTCCGGCTGTCCCTGATACTTGCTGATGATCGGTGCGATCTGCCGCATCACCTCCTCTGACACCGCAGTTTCATTGACCGGTGACATACGACACTCCTTCGTGATTGTGGACGGCAAAACAGACGTCTCCCATCGTATATGGGATGACGTCACCATGAATCATACTTGTTGCAAATTTGAGGTGTGTCGGGGGGTGCTATCTAGGCCTGGATTCAGGCTGCAGCGTGGTGTCGGAAGGTGACCAAGCGGTTGACCAAGAAGTTGACGGGCATCCCCACCAGCACACCGGCCAGCTGGCCCCAGTACTCACGAGCCCGCCAGCCGTATGAACGGAACCAGTCCGGCAGGTAGAGCGGGGATTGCGGGTGGGTCAGGGCCACTTTGACAGCGAATCCGACGACGGCTCCGGCGACGCCGGCGAGGAAGAACATCACAAAGCCTGCCCACCAGGCGCGCTGGGTGCCTTTGAACGTCCACCAGCGGTTCAGCTGGTAGTTGGAGCTATTGGCGACGACGAAAGCGACGACATAGACGATGTAGCTGTAGCGAACAGCCCAATCGGTCCCCGGCACTCCCCAGATCGGGTCGCGGGCGTAACCGGCGCCGCCGTGCAGTTGGTTCATGAGGAACGCCACCACCATGTTGACGACTATGCCCGACACGCCGACGATGCCGAATTTGGCGAACTGGACGAACCAACGAGGCAGCCTGCCCACCATCTCAGTCATCTGGCACCAACGTCTGGTAAGCGTTGCGGGCCGCCCACTGCTCCGCCTGCTTCTTGGAGTGCCCATCGCCGCTGGGAAAGTCCCGGCCTTTCAGGTGCACCCAAGCGCTGAAACGCTTGTCGTGGTCCGGGCCGCTCTCGGCGACCCTATACTCGGGTGCGCCCAGGCTCAGATTGGCGGACAGTTCCTGCAGCGACGTCTTCCAATCGAGGCCCGCCCCCAGCGTCGCCGCATGATCGACCAGCGGCGTGAACAGGTGCCAGACGAGTTGACGGGCGCCCTCCTCCGAGGTGAGCCAGGCGGCTCCGATCAGCGCTTCAGTGGTGTCGGCCAGAATCGAGGTTTTGTCGCGGCCATTCGTGGTGAGCTCACCCTTGCCCAGTTTGACCAGTTCGCCGATGCCGAGCCCGCGAGCCACCTCGGCCAATGAGGCTGCCGACACAGTGGCGGCCCTCAGCTTGGCCAACTGCCCCTCGGGCAGATCCGGGAACTTGCGATAGAGGTAATCGGTGACGACCACACCCAACACGGCGTCGCCCAAGAACTCAAGTCGCTCGTTGTGGGGGATCTGCCCGTTTTCGTAGGCAAAACTGCGGTGCGTGACCGCCAAGTCGAACAAGTCGGGGTCGATGACGACGTCAAGCTGGCGCAACAAATCAGCCAATGAACTGTTGTCGCTTGTCACAATAAGAAAGTCTATACGTCTAGAACCTGCCGACGGTCGCCGCGGGGTCCATATTGACCACAATCCGGGCAGACGGTGTGCGGCGGGTGCATGGCGTCGCAGGCCGGATTGGCGCACGACACCAGGGCGGGTGCAGTCGTCTTCCATTGGGCACGGCGCGACCGCGTGTTCGATCGGGACATCTTGCGCTTGGGGACGGCCACGGGTTTCTCCTTCTCGGAAGACAAATCGCAAATCTGATGGCACCAAGGCGCCAACTTGTCCATTATACGCAATAGATGGGCAATCGGCCAATCGCTATTGGGGCAGGATCGTCGCCAGCGCCGCCCACCGGTCGTCCGGCGGAGCCTCGTGGACGTGATCCGGCTGCTCGTTCAGGTCGGCGCCGCACACCTGGCACAGCCCGGCACAGTCGTCGCTGCACAGCGGACTGAATGGGAGGTTCAAGACGATGGCCGCCCGCAGCACCGGCTCCAGGTCGATGACATCGTCGGCGACGTGCAATTCATCGTCGGACTCCTCGGGCTCCCGGCCCGGGTAGAAATACAACTCCTGCAGATCGTAGCTGGCCGGACGCTCGAAATCAGACAGACACCTGGCGCATTGGCCGGCCAGGATGACGTCCGCCACGCCCTCCACGAGCACGCCGTCACCGGCCGATTGGCATGTCAGATCAATCGTCACCGGCGAACCCTCGGGCACTCCGACCATGGCGATGGACAGGTCCGACGGGGCTGGCACCTCGATATGCCGTTCGATCATCTCGCCCGGATGACGTCCCAACTTGTGCAGGTCGACCGGGATGGCCATGTGTTTCTTAGCGGTCATAATGAAGCGAGCTTACCAAATTTGGCACGCACCGCGTCGTTCACCTCCTCGGTGACGAACTGCGAAATGTCGCCACCGTTGAGAGCCACTTCCCGCAGCATCGTCGCGGTGATCGCCCCATACTGCCGGCTGCCGGGCAACAGCACAGTTTCCACGCCAGAAAGCGCGTTGTTCAGCTGCGCCATCTGCAATTCGTAATCGAAATCCGTGGAGAACCGCAGCCCTTTGACGACGACTGTTGCGCCATACTGGGCGCAGAAGTCGGTGAGCAAACCGGCGAACGGCGCCACCAACACCCCGTCGAACTGGACCATGGCCCGGCGGGTCAGCTCAAGGCGCTCCTCGAAATCGAACAAGTAATTCTTGGTCGAATTGCGTCCCACCCCGACTATCACCCGGGGAAACAGGGCGATGGCACGTTCGACCACGTCGAGATGTCCCAGCGTCACTGGATCGAATGATCCCGGACACACAGCGATCACGCCGGATTGCGCGGTGGCTGCCTGGTTCATGTCGCATCCCCTCCTGTCTCGGCGAAACTGACGACAGTCTCACCGTAACGCCTGGACCAGCGATGTGCCAACTGGGCGGGCCATGACACCTGCGGCCCGCGCTGCGACCGCTCGACCGCCACGAGCGAGTCAGCCGACAGCCAACCGTCACACAACCGGGCTAACACCGCGGACAATGCCCGGTCTGGCACATCGTAGGGTGGGTCGAGCCAGACGATGTCGAACCCGGTTGCCACAGATGGCGCGCTGTTGAGGTAGGCCAGGGCGTCGGCCTTGACCGGTTGGACGTCCAACCCGGTGGCTGCGGCATTGGCAGTGATGGCCACCACTGCCGCGGGGGCCGCGTCGACCGCCAGCACCGGACCGGCACCACGGCTGGCAGCCTCGATGGCCACCGCACCAGAGCCGGCGTACAAGTCGAGCACGGACAAACCGGCCAACTGCGTTTCGGCCGGCTCACCGGCGGTGCCGGCCCAGCCGGCCAACACCGAAAAGACCGCTTCGCGCACCCGGTCCGTCGTCGGGCGAGTGCCCTGGCGGGGCACCTTGAGGGGCACGCCCTTGGCGGTTCCTGCGATCACTCTCATGTCGCCGCGATGCCTCCGTCCTGGCGCAGGGTTGCCACCCAAGCCTCGATCTGGGCCTGTGATGCCAGCTCGGGCCGCACCATCTTGTCTGCCTTGACATAGTAGAACACCGCGTCGACATCTTCGAGCGGACAACCGGCCGACTGCGCCCAAGCCAGCCGGTAGAGCGACAGTTGCATCGGGTCGGCGTCCATGCGGGACGACGTCTTCCAGTCGACGATCTGGTACTTGTGGCCAGCCGATGGATAGACGGCGTCGATCCGGCCGCGCACTTGTTGGCCGGCCACGACGGCGACAAACGACGCCTCGACGGCCAATGGCGTCTGATGGGCATATCGCCCCCGCTCGAAGGCCGCCACGAGATCGGCGATCTCACCGCCGCCACCATCGGGCGCTTCGTCACCGTCGTCGTCCCAATCGGCGAAGCTGACCGCTGATTGGAACCGACGCTCGACCCATCGGTGAAACGACGTGCCACGTGCCGCGTGCTCGTCCACCAAGCGCGGCATCGGGCGAGCCACATCGTCGAAGAAAGCCGCCTCGTCGCGCCTGGCCGTCAGCAGGGCCGACGCCGACACCGACGCGGGCACGGCGACCTGCCGCCGCGTCTGCTGGATCATCTGATCCGCCAGCGCCTGCCACCGGGCCACCCGTCCGGCGTCCTCCGGCGACAACCCCGCGTCGCCTCCCCAGCCGGACCCGTCAGCCACCGCGGCGGCGGCTGCGTCGAGCCGTTCTTGCTCATCGTGATCCAGCGTCACCGGCCAGGCGGCGCCGACACCCTTGACGTCCAACGGGTTGGGGAGCGTCGGCTCGTCCACCAACTCCGTCACGCTGGCCAACCCCGCGATGGTCCGGAACAACCGGGATGGCGGACGGGGACGCGCCCATCCGGCCCGCCAGTAGGACGCTGACGCCAGCAAGCGGGTTTTCGCGCGTGACACCGCCACGTAGCCCAAGCGATCCTCGCTGGCCATCTGATCGTCTTTCAGCGCCTGACTGAAGTCGTCGATGGACTGCTTGCTGACGGGCCCCAGGCGGGGCAGGCTGCCGGCGTCCAGGCGCAACGCGTACGGCAGCGACTCCGCATTGGTCAGGGGATTGCCACCCACCATGTCGTTGGGGAATATGCCCTGGCATAGTCACGGCAACGCGACCACTGACCATTCCAGGCCCTTTGCTTTGTGTACCGTCAGCAACTTGACGGAATCGTCCGCGCTGGGCGTGGCCTGGTCCAGTTGGTCGCCGTAGGCGGCCTCGGCGTCCAGCCAAGCCAGCAGCGCGTTGAGCGAGACAGCGCTCTGATCGCTGACGTGGGCGACGAAGCGTCGCCACTGCGGGGCCACGGCTTGCGACCACGCCGATGGCACCACCAGTTCGGACGTCAGGCCCAACTCGTCTGCGGCGATCCGCACGAGGTCGACGGCCGCCTCGTGACGCTGCCGCCGCACCGATTGGATGACGCCGGCGAGCCTGCGCAGTCTCGGGTGAGCTACCGGGCTGACACCGCTGCCCGGGTCGCAGACGGCGTCGAGCAACCACCCCCTGTCGTCCAACTCCCTGGCCCGATGCGCCAAGGCTGCCATGTCACCCGTGCCCAGGCCGCAGGCCGGGCCGCTGATCAGCAGCACTACCGCGGGATTGTCGGCCTCGTCGGCCGCCAGGCGCAAGAGCGCGATCACCGAGGCGATCTCGGGCAGGGCCATCAGACCGCCGATACCGACGATCTCGACTGGCACGCCTATGTCCGTCAGTGCCTGATAGATAGCCGGGATGTCGCCGTTACGGCGCACCAGCACTGCCTCGTCGGCCCAGCTATCGGCCCAGCCCAGCCGGTGGGCCTCTGCGACGCGGGACGCCAGATCGGCCGCCTCCTCTGGATAGGTCAAAAAGGTCCTGGCCTCGACCGTGCCCGGTGGTCGTTTCTCGTCCGGGACCAGGGGCTGCTGGGCCGCCATGCCCGGCGACTGGCCGGCCACCGCGTTGGCCACCGCCACAATCTGGTGGCCGCTCCGGCGGTTGGTGGCGAGCGGATAGGTGACAACGGGCTGGCCATCCGCCGCGAACAGGTGGCCGAACTGTCCCATGTTGTCGGCCGCAGCGCCCCGCCAGCCGTAGATGGACTGCCTCGGATCGCCGACCGCGCTGACCGGGAAACCATCGCCGAACAGTTGCGACAACATCTTCGCCTGCACAGCCGAGGTGTCTTGATACTCGTCGAGCAACACCACCTGGAAGCGGTCACGCCAGGCCGCCCCCACCGCCGGCACACTGCAGGCCAGACGCGTGGCCATGGCCTGCTGATCGGCGAACTCGACGCAGCCGCGCTCCTGCTTCAACTCCCGGTAACACCGCACAAACTGCAGCAGTTCGAGCCGCTCAGCCGCGGTCGCCGAGACATCGCGCACGTTGGCGTACATGGCGCCGCGGTATCCGGGCGCTTGTTCGCATTCAGTCGTCAGAGCCTCACAGGCCGCCCGGATCGATTCTTCGTCCACCAGATGCGCTGTCATCTGCTGGTCCAGGTCCAGCAGCCGCTCCACGATGGTTGACGACGCCCGCTCTCCCAAGAGTTGGGGGACGAAACCGGGCTTGCCGACGACCTCAGCCGCCAGTTGGTACGGCTCCGCGTCCGTGATGAGCCTGCCGTGAGCCTGTGGCCCGAGCCGGAGGCCGTGCCAATCGAGCAATTGCCCCGCGAAGGAGTCGTAGGTGGCCACCAACGGCGACTCGTCCGCGATGTCGTCGCCCAGCACGGCCAGTGCCCGCGTGATCTTCGCGTCCAACTCCGCCGCCGCCCGGCGGGTGAACGTCAGGCCCAGCACGGCGTCAGGACGCACCTGGCCTGTGCCCACCAGCCAGACCACGCGAGCTGCCATGACGGTCGTCTTCCCGGTGCCGGCGCCGGCCACGATCAAATTGGGCGTCAGCGGTGCGGTGATGGCTCTCAACTGCTCCGGCGAGAAGCCGATGCCCAGCAGCTCGGACAGTTCGCCAGGCGACCCGATCCGTCTCATTCGGCACTCCTCAGCAGATTGGCGGGGCAGCCCTCGGTGTACGGACAGGCGCGACAGGTATCCGCACCGGGTTTGGCGTCGTAGTGATCGGATTGGACGACGGCGGCGGCCTGCGCCAGGTGTTGCAGCACCCAATCACCGTCGTCCGCGTCCAATTTGGCCGGATCGACCCGGCAGCCGACATCGGTGCGGCGCGGGCCGACCAGTGGCCACACGACTTCCGGGAGGGTCACCTGCGACACGCCGGGCGCCCACTGGGCGAAAGCGCCCGCGCTGGCGGCCAGCTGATAGATGCCCAGCTGATCGGCGTGTTTGTCGATCTTGGCGTCGGTGGACGTCTTGTAGTCGATCACCACCAGGTGGCCGTTGTCCGCCACCTCCAATCGGTCGACGCGTCCACGCACGTCGACCGGTCCTGCCGACGTCTGCCACTGCTGGCTGAAGTCGATCTCGGTGCCCAGAAGGTGACGGCCCGGCCGGCCGTCCCGCCAGACGGTGAACCTCCCGATGGCGTCCGCCATCTGCTGGCGCTTGGCGGGCGCCCGCCAGTCCTCGGCATACGGCGCTTCGGCGAAAGCCGCGTCGAGCAAACCCGCCAACTCGCCGTCCGGGGGCGTGGCAGTGGCGCAGATCTCGAACAACCGGTGAGCCACCTGGCCGAACCAGGCCGCAGAGTTGTCCACCGGCGAGGCCCCGGCTTTCTGCTGCAGGAACCACCGCCGCGGACATGCCAACAGCGTGGCCACTCCGCTGACCGCCAGTCGCACGGGGCGTCCCACCTCCCACAATTGGCCGGACGTCAGCCCGCCAACCCACCACCAGCGCGCCGGATCGGCTGACGGCGTCACGTCGCGCAACCGGTGCAGCATGGCGATCGCGGCGTCGGCCACCCCTGGCGGCTCCGTCGGTGACACGGCCACCGCCCGCAGGACACCCACCAGATCCCGCTGTGTGGGCTGGGCTTGGTCCGCCTGCCACACCTGACCCGTCACGCCCATGTCGCCCAGGAAGCGGGTCATCTGCACTGGTTCGCCTGCCGTGGAGGGAGCACCTGTGACGATCAGGTGGTCGGACGCCCGGCTGGTGGCCAGCTTGAACAATCGTCGCTGCTCCGCGACCGCCTCGCCGGGTGTGGTGGGTGGCGCCTGCCCGTCCGCCAGAAGACGCTCCGGTTGCAGCAGCGAGCCAGTCACGCCGACCATGGGCCAGGAGCCATCGACGGCTCCCGTCACAGCCACCACCGGCCAGCCCCGACCCTTCGCCCGGTAGGCGCTGAGCACGGTGACGACACCCACCGGATCAGCCGACTCGCGGGCGCGGTCGCGCTGAACGACCTGCTGGCGCACCAGCTCGATCAGCTGGCGGACGCCTGACCACCCCCGCCACTGCAATTGGGCGTTGGCCAGATCGAACAAGGCGATGACGCCGTCCAGATCGCGGTCCGCCCGCAAAGCACCATCGCTGCGGGCCAGCGAGGCGGCTCGCAACTGCTGCGGCCAATCCGTTAGCGTCCAAAGACCCCAGACGATTTCACCGACGTGAGACGTCTGCGACCGGGCGGCCAACGCGGCGATCCGGCGCCGCGTCTCGTCCTGATCCGGGCCGGCGAGCGGCGAGTCAAGCACCGGCGCCCACCACGACTCGGCGTCCTGCCCGTCGGCCAATGCCAGCAGCAGTTCAAGCCCCGCCAGCAGCAAACGCACCGCCGGCACTTCGGCCAGCGCGACCAGCTCGCCCTCCACGCGCGCCGGCACGCCGCCCGCCGCCAGGCCGTCCGCCAGCGCGGCCAGGTCGGGCCCGCCCACGCGGCTGATGACGGCCATCTGCTCCCACGGGACACCGGCGGCCCGATCCTGCCACAGCCGATCCGCCACGAGCGCAGGCTCGTCGCCAGGCGACTGGGCCAGCCAGGCATCGGTCCGCGATGCCCGGCGGTAGACGCCGGACAACTCGATCACCGGCGCCGGCCCGTCCGCACCCGCGAATTCACCTGGGAACCTCTTCATCGCCGCCGGCCAGGCGCCACGGAAGCCGAAGACCGCGGTCGTCACATCGCCGAACACCGTCACCGGCACCCCGCACCGCCAGATATCGCGCAGCAGCGCCACCACCGACTCGTCGCATTCTGCGTACTCGTCGACCAGCACAGCCTTGGCGTGCGCCGCCACTGCCGTCGCGACGGCGTCTGAAGTCATCAGCAAACGGGTGCGATGAACGAGCTCCGCGTAATCTAGCACCCCCTCGCCGTCGATCACATCGAGGTAGCCATCAAAGAAACGCCCCGCCGTCACCCAATCGGGCCGTCCCGCCGCCTCCCCCGCGGCCACGAGACCAGCCGGATCGAGCCCCAACTGCCTGGCTCTCGTGAGCAAAGCCCGCAACTGCCCCGCGAATTGCGGCGTCTGGGCGGCCAAGCCCAGATCGTCCGGCCAATCGCTGCCGTCCAGCAACTCACGGATGCGGAACTCCTGGTCCGGGGCGCTGAGCAGCCTCGGCAGGCGATCAGCCGGTTCCGCGTACTGGCTCACCAGCGCCCGGCACCAGCCGTGCACCGTCGTGATGTGGGGGCTGGCCTGGGTGGCGCCGATAGCCGTCATCACATCGCGGCGCAGCCGCTGGGCAGCTGGACGCGTGTTCGCCAGCACCACGACCTCCGGCATCGCCACACCCCGTGAAACCAGCCGGCTGACGGACGCCACCAGAGCCGTCGTCTTGCCAGAACCCGGGCCCCCCGACACCAGCAAACAGCCGTCCAGCCCGGCCACGCGGGCCACGACTGCCTGCTGGGCGTCGTCGAGCGAGAAGTTCATGGCATCTATGCAACCACGCCCGACTGACAAAAACTGGCATCAAGCCAACGAATTCGGCTCTCGGCTTGGCACTGCGGGCCTGAATGTGGAACAGTTGACGGCAACCAATGCCGTGCCGGTGCAACCCACCCCGCGGCAAGTGGGCTGCCACGGCGGCCCTGAACATCTAGGAGTAAGTATGGCAACCGGAACCGTCAAGTGGTTCAGTGCCGAAAAGGGCTATGGATTCATCACGCCAGACGGCGGGGACAGCGATGTTTTCGTCTACTACAAAGCCATCGAAGGCGAAGGCTACAGGACGCTCAACGAAGGGGCGCATGTGACATTCGATATCGTCGACGGCAAAAAGGGCAAACAAGCTGACCATGTGAAAATCGTCAAGTAAGCAGGACGGTGGGCGTGAACGACGTGACATCGCAGGATAGCGATGGTTTTTCATACCAACGAGACGATGCGGATGTGACACAAGTCGCAGGTGACCGCGAGAGCTTCGTATTGCGTCCAGCGGTCTGGGCAGGTGGCGCGAGCGACGTGGGGCTGCGGCACAGCCCGAATCAGGACGCAATCGCCATGTCGGCCGGTCTCGATACCAAGGGGCACCAGATCGCGGTGGCCTGCGTCAGCGACGGCGTGTCGACGTCCCCCAATTCGGAGGATGCCTCGGCGTTGGCCGCAGAAACGGCTTGCGGATACTTGACCGACTGCCTGCGCCAGTCCCACGCGGTTTGGGACGCCGGCGACGCGCTGGCCCAAGCCTTCGCGCTGGCCCAGGACGGGATAGTCGAAGCAGCCGGCACATCGCTACCAGGCACCTGGGCTTGCACCCTCGTGGCGGCGGTGTATTGGCACGGTGTCATCGCCGTTGGCAGCCTAGGCGACTCCCGCTCGTACTGGGTGCCGGACGGCGGTGAGCCGATGGCGCTGAGCACCGACGACTCGATGGCCCAGGCCCAGATCGACTTGGGGGTGACGCGCGAGATCGCCGAATCGAGTTCCAATGCCCACGCGATCACGAAGTGGCTGGGGCCCGGTGCATCGACCGTCCGCCCATCCGTGATGTCGATGGCCGTCACCCAGACCGGGTGGCTCGTGACTTGTTCGGACGGGTTGTGGAACTACGCTTCGCACCCCGCGGCCATGTCCCGTGTGCTGCACGATGCCATGTCGCGAGCCTCGCGAACCGAGAACCCGCCCCCCGCCTGGTCCATCTGCTGCGAGCTCGTCGCCTGGGCGAATAGCCAGGGCGGCCATGACAATATCACCGTCACATTGATGCGATTGGCTCCCGCGCCTGAGTACACCGACGCCTGATCCGCTAAAATTGACGTTGTGGAGATCAGAATCGGCATAACCGATGTCAACCGCGAGGTGGTCATCGAAGTCAACGACTCGTCCTATGAGACCAGCCAAGCCTATCAGGCGGCACTGTCCAAACCGGACGGATTGCTTCGGCTGACCGACGCCAAGGGACGCTTGTTGCTGATCCCCGCTGCGCGCATCGCCTATCTCGATCTCGGCCCCGCGGGCCATCGCCCCGTGGGTTTTGGTGCCCCTGAACAGTGAGAGAATATATGACTGAAACACCGCAACTGGCCACCGACGGTGTCTTCGCCGATCTCGGCGTCGACGATGTCCTTGTCAGAGCCCTGCACGAGGCCGGCATCGACCACCCCTTCCCCATCCAGGAGATGGCGATCCCCATCGCGCTGACCGGGGCCGATCTGATCGGCCAGGCCCGCACTGGCACGGGCAAGACGCTGGCCTTCGGGTTGCCGCTGCTGCAACACGTGCTGCTGGACGGCGACGACGACTACGAAGACCTCGAACATCCGGGGATCCCGCAGGCGCTCGTCCTGACCCCCACCCGCGAGCTGGCCAGCCAGATCACCGCCGAGCTGACGATGGCGAACAAGCATCGCGGCGCCAGGTTGCTGACGGTCTACGGCGGGGTTGGGTACGACGACCAGGTGGACGCCCTGAAGTCCGGCATCGACATCGTCATCGGCACGCCGGGACGCATCCTCGACCTGTCCGACAGCGGCCGGCTCGACCTGTCGGGCGTCGTCCACTTGGTGCTGGACGAGGCGGACGAGATGCTCGACATGGGCTTCTTGCCAGACGTCGAACGGATCGTTGCCAAGACATCGCCCGACCGCCAGGCACTGTTGTTCTCGGCCACCATGCCCGGCCCCATTGTGGCTCTGGCCAGGGCGAACATGCACCAGCCGGTGCGCGTGCGGGCCGAGGGGCACGACGCCACGCTGATGGTGCCCGAGACCACCCAGTTCGTCTACCAAGCGCACGATTTGGACAAGCCCGAGATTCTGGGCAAGCTGCTGCAGGCTCCAACGGTCACCAAGATGATGGTCTTCACGCGCACCAAACGCGCGGCGCAGAGGCTGGCCGACGAGCTGGTCGAGCGTGGCTTCCGGGCCGTCAGCATCCACGGCGATCTGACGCAGCTGGCGCGCGAACGGGCTCTCAAGCGGTTCCGCAAGGGCGACGCCAAGGTGCTGGTGGCGACGGACGTCGCCGCCCGCGGCATCGATGTCGCCGGCGTCAGCCACGTCGTCAATTACGAGTGCCCCGACGACGAGAAGAACTACGTCCACCGCATCGGGCGCACGGGCCGGGCCGGGGCAGCCGGAGTGGCTGTGACTTTCGTGGACTGGTCGGACACCACGCGCTGGAAGGTGATCAACCGGGCTCTGGAGTTGTCCTTCGACGAGATCGCCGAGTCGTATTCGACCACGCCCCAACTGCTCGCTGACCTGGGGATTCCGGACGGCACGAAGGGGCGCGTCGCCGACGCCAAACCGGATGGCGAACGCGATCGCGACCGGGATCGGGGCCGTGGCCGTGGCCGGGGCGATGGTCGCAGCCGCGACCGGAAGCACTCCCCCGACGACGCCGACCAGGCGACAATGGGACGACGCGAGCGGGCCCGCGAATCCGGCGACAAGCCGGAACCTAAACACCAGCGCCGCCGCACCCGCAACGGCCAACCGGTCTGAATCGGGTGGACTAATTGGGGACGCCCGGACGCAACGTCACCACACCGTCACCAAGCAAGCCCCGGTCGGCGCGATAGTTGCATTTGGTACGTCCACAAGCCGGTTTTCGGGCCCAAACCACTCACTTACCGTACCGTAGGTGTCGCACTGAGCCAGCATGGTGACATTCGGTGCGTATGCTGTCGGGATCTGAATACTCAGCCGCATTTCAAGAGCCACCAGCCACCGGGGGGGTTGACCGCGGAACCGGCGCATCAGTGAGACACTTGGTGGGTGACGATCGAACCGTTGATTGACGACGACATCGAAGAGGCTGCCGAGTTTTTGACGCTCTGCTGGCGTGATGTCTACGTCGGCATCTTGGATGATGACGTCCTTGACGGGCTCACCACCGCGTCGCGGGCCACCTACCTGCGTAGCCACATGGCGAAGGGAGGGGCGGGCCTGATCGAGCGCGACGAGGCCCGTGCAATTGTCGCAGTGTCGTTCTTCGAGCCCGGCGATACGGGAGCCGGATTCATCGACAAGTTGTACGTCCGTCCCGACCTGATCGGCACCGGCCTGGGCCACAAACTGCTGCTGGCAACCGAGAACGCCATGGTCGAATACGGCTACAAGGTGGCCCGACTGGACGTCTACCCAGTTAATCGTCGAGCAATCCGGTTCTATGAAGCCCACGGTTACGCGAAAATCGGTGAGGCCATAGACCACCTGGCCGGCCACGAATACCCGCTCGACGTCATGACGAAACCACTCTGACGCATACAAAGAGCCCGATCCCGCGTCTGCGCACGCCTCGATCTCGGACATCTGTCAATTCCAGCCGATGCAGGCTGCCACAACCACTAGAATGAGTACGTGAGCCACATGTCGATGGACGCCGGGCAGTCTGGCGTACGGACGCGTCTTAGCGATGCCGTTCTGCCGGAGCAACCTGGCGTTCGCACCAACTCGCCAATTCTGCCCCAGTTGGCAGCGGCCGCGCGGCAGGCGCTAGCCGATTCCGGGCAGGCCGCGGACGGGTTGGCTGTGGGCAGCACCGCGCTGAGGGGCGACGCAACGGCTGGCGAACTGTCGAAACTGTTGACCGGCACTGGCATCGCGCGGGTGGCACTGGCTCATGACTCCATCACCTCGTACCTGGGGGCTCTGCGGGATCGGCGCGGTGCCATCGTCGCCGCTGGCACCGGATGCGTGGCACTAGGTGTCGGCGTCACGGATGTGGCGCGCGTAGACGGCTGGGGCAACCTGATTGGTGACGCCGGCTCCGGCTACTGGATCGGACGGGCCGGCCTCAACGCCGCCTTGCGCGCCCACGACGGACGTGGCCCGGCGACGGCACTTTCGGACGTCATCAAGCATGATTTCCCCGACGTGGAGTCGGCTTACCTGGACATCCAGAACGATCCCGGCTACGTGCGACGGGTGGCTGCCTACACTCAGATGATAGCCGATCTGGCTACTACGGATGCCGTGTGCGCCACCATCATCGACCAAGCCGCTGACGAATTGGCGCAGTCGGCTGTCGTCGCCCTACGCAGGGTGGGCGAGGACGCCGCACCCAGCACCTTGGTGAGCGTCCAAGGCAAGTTGTTTCTCAGCGACCGATTGCGCGACCGCTTTGTCTGGTCGGTGCGTCAGGCAATCCCCAGGGCACGTTTCGTCGCCCCATTGGGGGACGGCCTGGACGGTGCTGCCATGCTGTTCGACCTGCCGTCCGACGCCCCACTTCGGGCCCATGTCAGCTTTGCCTGACACTGGGGACGAGACGATTGAGTCACACCGTCGTCGGCATGAACTCCGGTCCTGATGACGAGCGGACCTACGACGCGCCTGATGCCTTCGTCCCAAATTTCGCTTGTTGACGTCTGGAAATCACCCGTGCGCGTGCACGAGAAGACAAAGTTAGCCTGGCAATCCGGTCATCCGTCGCAAATGATGTGGGGTGTCTCGACGATCCCCGGCCTGTCTTTCCCCGTTCCGATTGGGTGGCATATTCAGTGAATCCTGAGGAGATGATTCCGGTAGGAACAGCCACTAGACCAACCCCTAGGAGCGCGACAAAAACTGCAATGATCCTCCCCGCGATCGTAACTGGGACGAAATCCCCATACCCGACTGTGGTAATTGTGATCATCGCCCAATACAGGCCAGACAAAGCGTTTGTGAATGGGTCCTTAAGTGAGCCCTGCTCGGCCACATACATCAGGGTGGATGCCACGATCAGTAACAGCCCGATCACCGCGAATGATGCCACTAGCTGACCGACCTTGCGCTTCAGCACATATGTCACGACGTCAAGGGCCTTGGTGTATCTCCCGATCCTGAGAAGACGTACCAACCTGAGAACGCGCAAGACCCGCAATGCGGTGATGCTGACAGGAAAGATCAAGCCTATGTAGAACGGCAATATGGCCACTAAATCAACGATCGCCATGGGTGAAAAGACGAAACGCAACCGTCCTTTGTCTTTGTTCGCCACCCAAAGACGCAATATGTACTCCACTGTGAAAGTGATTGTTATCACAGGCTCGGCCACCGTTGAAAAAGTCCGGTATTGCGGTGGTGCCGAGTTGAATGTGTCACCGATCACAATGACCGTGCTGACGACGATTAGCACGATGAGGATGTTGTCTGTGATCCGCACCGCCCGATTGCGTTTGTCGCCGATAACAAGCAGGTTGAAGACGTTGTCCTTGGCCTGCGACCACATGTTTGACATCACTTCCGTCCCATCAGAACAGTTCAGCGAATCCGACACTAACACAGACCTCGGCTAGTACCAGCACTGGCCTTTTCGAAGACATGGTCGTGACTCTTGTCAGGCCTTTCGCCCCATCGCTTTCCGTATTTCGGCCAGCCCTGGCCAAAAGGGTGAGTCAACGTGATCAAAATCGGCCCGGCAGGTCACGGTTGCTCGCCCTTATTTGCCCGACGTCCAAAACCAGGCAGTAGGGGCGAGACACCGAGCTTGCATCTGTGCGAGCGACAGTTACGCGCGTAGACAAACGACGATAATCACACCGTCGTCGCCATGAACCCCGGTCGGGTGGACTCGAACGCCTCGATTTCGGCCTCATGCCCCAGCGTGGCCCCGATGTCGTCCAGGCCAGCCAACAAGCGGGCGGCCGTGTGGTCGTCGATGTCGAAACCCCACACTTGTCCGGCCAACTCGATCGTCCGTCCAGCCAAGTCGACCGTCATCAACTCACCCGGTGCGGCCTCGACGGCGTCCCACAACTGCTGGACGGCACCGTCTGAAACCGTCGCCAGCAGCAACCCGGCCTGACCGGCGTTGTTGCGGAAGATCGGGCCGAAGCGCGGGCCGATGACGACCTGGAAACCGTAGTCCTGTAGCGCCCAGACCGCATGTTCGCGCGATGAGCCGACGCCGAAATCGGGGCCGACGACCAGGATCGTGGCCTGCCGGTACGGCTCCTGATTGAGGACGAACGACGGATCGGCCCGCCAAGCCTGGAACAGGCCGTCCTCGAAACCCGTGCGAGTGATGCGCTTCAGGTAGACGGCCGGGATGATCTGATCGGTGTCAACGCCGGAACGCCGCAGCGGCGCCGGCACCCCGGTGTGGCTGGTGAATGCCTTCATGCCTGTACTCCTTCTAGCAAATCGGCCGGGGTCGCGAGATGCCCCAGGACAGCCGTCGCGGCCGCCACCGCGGGCGACACGAGGTGGGTGCGCCCGCCCGGCCCCTGCCGTCCCTCAAAGTTGCGATTGGAGGTGGACGCGCTGCGCTGCCCCGGTTTCAACTGATCCGGGTTCATGCCCAGGCACATCGAGCAACCGGCGAAGCGCCACTCGGCTCCCGCCTCGGTGAACACCTGGTCCAGGCCCTCGGCCATCGCCTGCGCGCGGACGCGGGCACTGCCCGGCACCACCAGCATGCGGACGGACGGGGCGACGTGGCGTCCACCAATCACGGCAGCCGCCGCCCGCAGGTCCTCGATGCGCCCGTTGGTGCAAGAGCCCACGAACACAACGTCGACGGGAATCTCGCGCATTGGCGTGCCGGGCTCAAGGTCCATGTAGACCAGCGCCCGCTCGGCTGCATTGCGCGACACCTCCGTCTCGAAGCTGTCCGGGCTGGGCACCGCACCGCCAATTGGGACGGCCTGCCCGGGGTTGACGCCCCACGTGACATACGGGGTCAATTGGCTGACGTCCAGGTCGATCTGGGCGTCGAAGACTGCGTCGTCGTCCGAGTAGAGCGTCTTCCAGTAATCGACGGCGGCTCCCCAATCCGATCCCTGCGGGGCGTGGGGACGCGGCCCGTCGGTGCCCTCCATGTTCGCCTTGATGTACTCGAAGGTGGTGTCGTCGGGGGCCACCATGCCGACCTTGGCGCCCCACTCGATGCTCATGTTGCACAGCGTCATGCGGGACTCCATCGACATGGCGCGCACGGCCGAGCCCCGGAACTCCACGGCATAACCGATACCGGCGCCAGTGCCCACCTTGGCGATCAGCGCGAGGACGACGTCTTTGGCCCCCACACCGTCCGGCAACTGGCCATCGATGTTGACGGCCATCGTCCTCAAGCGGCTTTGCGGCAGCGTCTGGGTGGCCAGGACGTGCTCGACCTCGCTGGTGCCGATGCCGAAGGCCAGCGCCCCGAACGCGCCGTGGGTGGCGGTGTGTGAGTCGCCGCAGACGATCGTCATGCCTGGCAGCGTCAGCCCCAGTTGAGGGCTGATGACGTGGACGATCCCCTGGTCGGCGTCCCCCAGGCTGTGGATGGGGACGCCGAACTCCTCGGCGTTGCGGCGCAGCGTGGCCACCTGCAGGGCCGACACCGGATCGGCGATCGGCTTGTCGATCTCGGCCGTCGGCGTGTTGTGGTCCTCGGTGGCGATGGTCAGGTCTGGACGGCGTACCGGTCGTCCGGCCAAGCGCAGGCCATCGAAGGCTTGCGGGCTTGTCACCTCGTGGACGAGGTGCAAATCGATGTAGAGCAGATCGGGTTCGCCCTGACTGGCGCGGACCACATGGGCGTCCCAAATCTTCTCGCTCAGAGTCTTCGGCATAGTGTCAGCATAGTTTGCTATTTCGAAATGCGAGATGATAATCTCAAGATATGGACGAAACCAGTGGAGTCGGTGTTCTCGACAAGGCCGCGATGGTGCTGAATGCCCTGGAAAGCGGGCCGCTCACACTCGCGGGGCTAGTCCAGCATACCGGGTTGGCCCGCCCCACCGCACACCGGCTGGCGGTCGCCCTTGAACACCACCGCTTGGTCGGACGGGACATGCACGGGCGCTTCGCCCTGGGCCCGCGCCTGGCGGAGTTGGCAGCCGCCGCCGGGGAGGACCGCCTCTTGGCGACGGCGGGACCGATCCTGGCCCGGTTGCGCGACATCACCGGCGAATCGGCGCAACTCTACCGCCGCCAGGGCGAGGCCCGCGTCTGTGTGGCCGCCGCCGAACGGCCGTCCGGCCTGCGCGACACCATACCCGTTGGCATGCAGTTGCCGATGACCGCTGGTTCGGGGGCACAGGTGCTGCTGGCCTGGGAGGAGCCCGAGCGGCTGCGGCGCGATCTACTCGGTGCCAGCTTCTCGGCCGTCCAATTGGCGACGGTCCGGCGTCAAGGCTGGGCCCAGTCGGTGGCCGAGCGCGAAGCCGGGGTGGCATCGGTTTCGGCGCCCGTCCACACCCCTGGTGGCAAAGTCATCGCAGCGGTCTCGGTGTCCGGGCCGATCGAGCGACTGACCAGGCAGCCCGGCCGCCTGCACGCCCCCGCTGTCGTGGCCGCCGCCGAGCGGTTGAGCGACATGCTGCGACGCTCGTCCGGCGACGTCTCGGTCCGTCCTGAACCCAATGGTGTGGACCACGCCCCGGACGATGAAGACTACTGATGTGAGTGTCCCGATGCGGGAGCAGGTCGAGGCACTGGTGGCCGACATCCCGCCCGGGCGGGTGATGACGTACGGCGACATCGCGTCTTGCGTGGGCCACCCCGGCGCCGCCCGCATGGTGGGTATGATCGCCCACTTGGGGACGCCCGGCTTGCCCTGGCAGCGCGTCGTCAACAGCAGCGGTGGGCTGGCCAGCGGTTATGGGTCAGATGAGCAGGCGGCCGACTTGGCGGACGACGGGGTTGCGTGCGCCGACAGCCGGGTAGTGGATTTCGAGCACCGTCGCTGGGTGCCGGAGATTGGGTGACGGACCATGCGTCTAGACAGTTGGTTGTGGGCAGCGCGGTTCTTCAAGAGCCGCTCATTGGCGACCACTGCCTGTCGTGCCGGAAAAGTGCGGCTCAACAACTCGGTGGCCAAGGCGTCGGCGCAGGTTTCCCCCGGCGATACCGTGTCCTGGCGCGACCCGCTGCGCGAACGCTTGGTGACGGTGGTCGAACTGCTCCCCCGACGCGTCGGCGCCCCCGAAGCCGCCAAGGCATACATCGACTCTTCACCGGCGCTGCCCACCAAGGAAGAGCGCGGGTCCGTCCCCATCCGGGATCGTGGGGCCGGGCGTCCGGAGAAGAAGGACCGGCGTGAACTGGATCAACTGCGCGGATTCAGTAAATGACGCCAAATCTGGCCGCCCGCTATTGGTGGATGTGCACAGGCAACTCACCGGTCTCACAGGCTAGTCTTGATCCCATGGCCTTGGTTGTATGTGCGATGGGAGACTTGGGGACGGACGACCGCATTAGCCGTGTCTATGCCACAGATATCTATCTGACAAGGTCAAACGCGTGAACACTAACCAGTTTCAGGCCAAGTACGGACCTTACTCTTTGGTCGCCGGGGGTTCGGACGGCCTGGGCGCAGCCTTTGCCGAGGCGATCGCTCGCCGTGGTGTCAACCTGGTTCTGATCGCGCGGCAGAAATCCCGGCTTGAGGCGACGGCGTCCAGACTCAGGCAAGCATTCGCTGTGGACGTGATCGCCATCACCGCCGATCTGGCGGATTACGACGCCGTCAAACCACTGATTGAGCATCTCGAGGCACCCATTGGCCTGCTGATTTACAACGCCGCGTTTGCCCCCATCGGCCTATTTGAGACGAAGTCAGAAGACGAATTGTCGTTGGCCGCATCGGTCAATGTCCGCACGCCGCTTCTGCTGGCCAAGCTCTTATCCGAACAGATGACCGCCCGGCAGCGCGGCGGTATTGTGTTGATGTCGTCTCTGGCCGGCACGCAGGGAAGTCCGAGCCTAGCAACCTACGCGGCGACTAAGTCGTTCAACACGATCCTGGCCGAGGGCCTGTGGCGTGAATTGAAGCCTCACGGAATTGACGTCCTGGCCAGCGTCGCCGGAGCGATTTTGACGCCGGGTTATCAACAGGCCGAAAGCACCAAAGCAGCGCCGGGCACGCTTGAGGCCAGTGCGGTAGCCGAACAGACGTTGCGAGCCCTGGGACACGGTCCGATAGTCATTCCCGGAGCGATGAACAAGATCGCCCGTTTCGCTTTGATGCGATTGTTTAGCCGAAGAGCTGCCATCTCGATTATGGCCAGTAACACAGGAGGTTTGTCGTGAGCATTGCCCAGTCGTGTGGGGCTCCAGTCGGCCCGGGGTTCCCAGGCACCTCCTCGGCCGACAACCTGAGTGACCACCCAACCTGGGCAGCGGTCTGCGGTGGGGCCAGCCCAAACCGGCGTTCCGTCCCTCTTTTTGAACGCCAGATCATAGACCAATGGCCCGATGGGAGACTGTCATGAATGTATTCCTCGGTTTGATCACACCGGTTATCGCATATGGGATTATCACGCTGTTGCATGTCGTCATCCCAGTAAAGCGCACTGTGGGATACGTGACCGACGACGCAAACGGCGCGACATTGCGATATCGAATCAATGGAAAGTTCGTGCTGGTGGCCAGCATCATTATTTGGTTCCTGCTCGGCTGGTTTAAAATCGTCCCATTCACGTGGTTGTATGACACCAAATGGCTGGGGCTCATCGGGGCTTGTGTGATTGGGCTGATCTATTCGGCCTACATCGTTTTCTCGAATCCGTCCACCGGCAAGCCGTTGCTGGCAGATTTCTGGTTCGGACGGGCGAAAAACCCACAATTGGGCGACGCCCTGATCGACGCCAAAGTGTGGTTTTACTTGATCGGCGCCGTGATGCTGCAACTGAATGTGCTGTCTTGCGCGGCATATCAGATCATCAATGTGAAAGCGATTAACTTCGGATTTCTTCTGAGCTGCGCGATGCTCACATGGTTCTGCTTCGATTACCTGATATGTGAAAAGATCCACTTGTGGACGTACGATTTCATCGCCGAACGAGTCGGATTCAAACTGGGATTCGGGTGCCTGGGGTTCTACCCGTATTTCTACACCGTCGCCCTGTGGTTCACCGCCAGCCGGCCCAGCCCTGGACGTCCTGCTTGGTGGATCGTCGTTTCAGTCGCGATATTCCTCGCCGGTTGGGTTATGACTCGCGGCGCCAACTTGCAGAAGTATTTCTTCAAAGTCGCACCGGATCGCAAATTCCTCTGGATTGAACCACAGGTGCTTTCTGACGGACAACACGCCATTTTGGCCAATGGTTATTGGGGAGCTAGCCGTCACATCAATTATCTAGGTGAAATCGTCCAAGCCATCGCCGTCGCACTCGTCGTCGGTTACCCGGGAGTCTGGATGGTTTGGCTGTATCCCGCCTATTACATCGGCTTGCTATTCAGTCGACAGGCTGACGACGACAAGATCTGCCGTGCCAAATACGGCGAGTTGTGGGACGAGTACACCGGCCAGGTGAAATACAAGATCATCCCCTTCGTGTACTAACCACACCAATTGATACGTGCTCACAGCACAAAATGAAACCGTCCGGAAGACCGTGGTGAAATTGTCCTCTCGCCATCACAATTCTCCTTAAGGTGCGCGATAGTCGACCTGTGCTCACCCTGACAGCCAAAGCGATGTTCATTTCGGTCATCTGTAAGTGAAGATCAAACCAATTTCTGACCATTCACGAAAACATGATGCCCATTGGTGACGATCTGATTGGTGTGTCCGGTGAAACTGGTCACGTACGAATCACTTGTCAACCTCCACGAACTGCCAGTCATTGTCACGTTGACGCTACCAGCGGCTCCATCAGAGTTTATGGCACCGGCAAAAGTGGACTTATCCAGATTCAGGTTTAGCGACGATATGGAGTCGACCGTAATATCGCCTGACAGTGTTTGCGATGTTGTATCAAACTCGCACCTACCACCATTGCTGCCTGCCGTCCCCCAGCCGCGGCTACTATCATTACCGGAGACCGTCAACAGGTTTCCACCGCCGTGATTGTTGATACTCACACCGGAAAGCGAAATCGATGCCGATGTGTTGGTGACATAAAATACATCGCCGTTTTTCGATGTGAGCGAGCCACCCGTCATCGAGAATGTACCCTGGCCTGTTTGCGAATCGCCGGACATGCTTTGATAAATCATGACGGTATGCAGATTGTCACCAGAACCGCCCGCCGAAGATGTCATATTCCCGCTGACAGTCGAGTTAGCCAATTTCACTGAATTCATACCCTCAATGACCACAGCCTCAGACCCTGTAGCGCTCAACACCGCTGATTCGGTACTGATATTGGCGGTGCTGTAAATGGCCGGCGATCCCACACCGGCAGTTTGAAAAGTGCCACCGGTCACGTTGATCGTACCGCCGCCCCTGTCACTTCTGATGGCAGCGCTGGAATTGCCCTTGGTGGCGACGGAGAGGCCGGTCGCCGTTATCGTCCCGCCACCAGTAGCATCGATCCCGCCCGAATTGTCTTTGACGGTGTTGATCGTCGTGCCCTTCAATTCGGCATTTCCGCTGCCATTTACCAGAATCCCATTCGCGCCAGAAGCGTTGCTAGTGATTGTACTGCCGTTTTCAGTAAGAGTGCCGAGCACGAGAACTGCGGCATTCAGGCCGTAGAAATCACTGTTGTCAGTGCTTGACGTGTCGCCGGTCTTTGAGACGGTTGCATCTGACAGCGTGACCTGGGCGCCGTCATCGATACGCAGGGCATTCTCGTCCTGGTTGGATGACGAATAAGAAACCGACGAATACGTGCCGGTAGCCAACGTTGTGGCGGCGGTCCCATCACTTCCCGATGAACTGGATGAATCCGGCGATATGTCTATGCTCGTCACTTTCCCGGACGGACCAAAGGTAATAGTTAGCGTATCGCCAATCTGGATATCGGTAATCGTGGCAGACTGACCATTATTCGTGATAACAGTACTGGCGGCAATCGTCAAGACAGGATTGTTCGAGCCTGGATTGCCTGGACCAGCACCTGGCATGTCTGGTGGTTGTCCGCCACCCGGCGCACCAGATGGCTGGCCACTGCCATTGGGCTGGCCAGCAGGATTGCCACCGTTGGGCATCCCTCCGGGGACCCCACCTTGACCACCGCTGGCGCCTCCTGATTGGTTTGCCAGGCTGACAGTCACCTGGTTCCCAGAAATTGAGACGACCTGCGCCGATATCGTCGTGTTGCTGAAATCTAAAGTAGTCCCGGAGCACGCGGACACCAGCATGACGAGTGGTAGAAGAACCGCATAAATGGCATTACGCCTGGACATATCATCGCCCCTTTCGCATGGCCCGTGTGAGCCATACAAATCAGCCTAAGGGACGAATATACAAAGCAACTGCTCCTGATGAATTGCCACAGAGTTCATACAAGAACCTCACAACAAACTCGGCAGTTTCAGCGCGACTTGTCAGGCAGAGACACTGGTCAGTTGCTTGAACCAGCCCGCATATGACTGGGCGATTTGCGTCAAGAAACCCTGCATTTTCTCGTCCGTCACCCCATCGGCGTCCACGGCGGTGGCGATGCCGCTGACGTACGCCTCGGGTTGCTGCATCATGTTGATGTTCAGCACAGTCGCCACCTGACGAAGGTGATGGTTCGCGCCGAAGCCACCGAGGTTACCCGGCGACACACTGATGACAGCACCCGGTTTGCCGCTCCACTGGTTGGCCCCATAGGGTCGCGACGCCACGTCCATGGCATTCTTGAGGACGGCCGGCAGCGAGCGGTTGTATTCCGGCGTGACGAAGATGACCCCGTCAAGCGCTCCGATGTCGCTGCGCAGCCGAGTCCATTGCGGTGGCAGGACACCTTCGTGGTCGAGATCCTCGTTGTATAGCGGCAGATCCGAGATGTCGACGCGCACGACGTTGAATTGATCGGCCAGGGCGTCGGCCAAGTAGTTGGCCACCTTCTTGCTATACGAGTCGCGGCGCAGGCTGCCAACCAGCAGCCCGATAGTTGGTTTGGTTTCCATGGTGTGTACAACCGCAAGGTGGCTCAGGGCATTCCCGCTCACATGAGTGTGCCAGCTAATAGACATCACGATGCCTCGCCCTTTTCGCCCAATTTGGGACGTCCGGCAAGCGAGGGCGAGCAACCGTGTCACGTCAAGCTGTTTTTATCACGCTGTCTCGCCCTCGCGGGCGGGGACAACGCTAGAGTCGAAAGAGGGTGAGACAACGTGCTGGTTGACCTCCGACCGTCTCCCAGCCTGACCGCTCAGGAAGGCGGCACAGACAGCGCCGACCAGCGCCACGGCGCAGGGCAGGTACAGTGACTGCGCCATGGCCCGCGAGAACTCGGCGCTCACGGACGGAGGCAACGCGACACCGATCTGATGCCCCATCACGATAGCCGAACTGACTCCGTGAGCCGTCAGCGTGGCATTCATCAGGGTGGCCATGATGGCCGATCCGAGCGTCGATCCCACCTGGCGCACCGTGTTGTAGACGCCCGCCCCGGCCCCGGCCCGCGCCGGTGGCAGATGATGCGTGGCGCTCATCGCCAGCGGGCTCCACATGCAGGCGTTGCCCACCCCCATGATCGCACTGGGTATCAGGGCTAGCCAGATATTGGATGACGGCGTGAAGTAGGCCGTCATCCAGAACAGTGACCCGCTGTAGACGATCAACCCGAAACTGGCCACACGATTGGCGCCGAGTTTCGCCACGACGCGCGCCCCCACCATCGGGGCGATGATAGCCCCGACGACGGCACTTGGCATCATGAAGACGGCCGACAACATCGGATCGAAACCCCGGGCCACCTGGACGAAGTACAACAGTGGCAACGACATGCTCGTGACGGCAATCCCGACGAGGAAAATCGAACTGTTAGCCAGCGAGAAGTCACGGTCGCGGAACAAGTTGAGCGGCAGCAGCGGATCATCCGCCTTGGCTTGGTTGACGACGAAAATCACCAACAGCAACACCCCGACGACGATGATCTCGGGGATCGTGACGGGCCCCCACACCCGTCTCCAAGCCCGGTTGGCACCCTCCTGTAAACCGTAAACCACTAGCAGAATGCCGGCACCAGACAGGATAACGCCGGACCAGTCGAACTTGGGACGGCTGGTGGGCAACTTGGGGACGAACCGGGCCGCCAGCACCAGCCCCACGACACCGACCGGCACGTTGATCAAGAAGATGGACTGCCAGCCAGCCGCCTGCACCAGGAACCCTCCCAGTACCGGACCGATCAGCATGGCGATGCCCGACACCGACCCCCACAGCCCCATGGCCGCCCCACGCCGATGCGGTGGGAAGATGCGGACGATCACCGCCTGGCTTTGCGGCGTCATCAGCGATCCGCCGATGCCTTGTACCGCTCGGGCTGCGATCAATATTCTGACCGATGGCGCCAGGCCGCAGGCCAGCGACGACAGCGTGAAGACTGCCATGCCGATGAGGAACATCGTGCGCTGCCCGAACCGGTCACCCAGTCGTCCGGCCACTAGGAGGGGGACGGCCAGCCCGAGCAGATAAGCGCTGGTCACCCAGATCGTCTCGGTGAGCGACGCGCCGAGCCCGCGCTGGATTGACGGATTGGCCACCGAGAGGATGCTCGCGTCGATCATCAGCATGAAGAATCCGATGAGCAACGACCACACGGCCGCCCAAGGCCGGGCGCACAGCGCGGTGGCATCGCGGGAAGCGGTGGTTTCTGGGGATTGAGTCATCTTCGCGGGTGACTCTACCGCATCTGGGCCGACCACAATCACCCACTCAATGGACGAACCACACAACGAGGCAAAGAAGTGGGAGAATCTGGGCGTCCCAAGGGCCCGATTCTTGCAATAATCGCCCACTTGTTTGACGGACGTCACCAACTCGCGAATAAGTGCGGTCTTTGGGTCTGTGGGACAGTCTGGACGATCGGACTGCGAAGTGTGACACAACTAGACCCATACTGAATCAGCCGCGAGCGTGAGCGACGACATGGGGTGGGTTCTGACGCCTTTGCGCTGCTCAAACACGACACAAGTCATCCCATATCACCAGCAACTACCGGGCGGTCCCACGACTTGGGCCTAGTTCTGACACCGCTGCTCGTCATCCAAGTGCAATATGAGCCGTATCTTGTCGTCCACAACTCAAATTTGGTGATGACTTGTCAAAACCTGCGACTAGTGTTGTGTTATGAGCAATTCCGGCGATGTCCCCTTGGCCGCAAATCCCCCGTCCCACCCCGCAGCAATTGAACAGGCGGCGCACAGCGGCGAGCGGCTTAACTGGCTGCGTGCCGGAGTCTTGGGCGCTAATGACGGCATCGTCGCGGTGTCGGGTCTCGTGATCGGCGTCGCCGCCGCCGGGGCCAGCCAAGGTGCCTTGCTGACGGCAGGTTTGGCCGGGCTAGCAGCTGGCGCGCTATCGATGGCCGCCGGCGAATATGTGTCCGTCTCGACGCAGCGCGACACCGAGGCCGCACTGCTGGCCAAGGAGCGATTCGAACTGGACAACTACCCGGAGGCTGAGCTTGAAGAGCTGGCCGGGTTCTACGTCGAGAAGGGTCTGTCGCCTGACCTGGCCCATAACGTCGCGGTGGAGCTGACAGCCCACGATGCTTTCGCCGCCCACGTTGAGGTTGAACTGAAGATCGACCATGAGGAGTTGGCCAATCCCTGGCATGCCGCAGCGGCATCAATTGCGGCATTCGTGGCCGGGTCTCTACTGCCACTGTTGACGATCCTGCTGGTGACGGGCCCGGCGCGTATCCCCCTCACCGTTGTCGCCGCCGCGCTAGCGCTTGCCTTGACGGGTTGGATCAGCGCCAAACTGGGCCAGGCGATCCCGCACGTCGCCATATTGAGAAACATCGGCGGAGGGCTGCTGGCCATGGCCGTGACATACGCAATCGGCGCATTGGTTGGGACGCACGTCTGACCGTCTGTGGTGCGCTAGCGAGTCGCCACCTATTGGCTGATCTGTATTGATGCGAGCATCGCGTCGACGTCCCCAGAAGGATCTGGGACTGACGTGGGGCGTGTGACCGCCAAAATCGCAAACACCCGGCTACCACTACTGACATATGTGAAACGGAACTGGGCGTCCGCCCACGTAAAGGTACAGGTAAGTGCGGGTAAACCGCCTATGGTCGTCGAAGTGGCCGATGGGAGATCCATCTCCGGTGGCTGGGGATGAAAATCCGTCATCCAGGCATCGGCAAACTCGTCGATGGTGCCCGGATAGGGCGCCGCATCAAATGTCGCATCCACGACAAGCAACGTGCCAACCAGATCGCCTTCGACGATCTTACCGAACACGATGGCTTGATACCCAGGGAAGTAGTCTGTGGGATACTGCCACGTGGCATACTGCTCCCACCCCACCGCCGGCACCAAGGTGAGGTGGGGACCGCCGCCCAACGAGGGAGCAGACGGTGTGATGTCGGCACGTAAGCCACTCAAGCTCGCACCTGTCCAATCCTTGACGACGCTCACCACCGTGCCTGTTCCATCTATCTTGTACGTGATATGAATCACAGCTCCAGCGTCGACCGATGGACGCCACATTTCGCCACTGACAATATCTTGGGCAGATACCACGGGCCCTACCAAGAAGCCACTCATGTCGCGCATCCATTGCACATAAGCGATCAGTTGATCATTTGACACGTCGCTCACCGCGTATTGAACGTCCATCTGGACGACCCCGCGAGTGGCATCCGACCCAATACAAGTGACCACGCCCTCACCGTTCATGATGATTATCTCCAGAGCAGGAATCACATCGTCACCAAGTCGGTAGTACCAACCATCGAGTCTGGACGGCGAGTCCAGTGGTTCGCATCCCACCGGCGATACCTGTGCGCCCGGTTTTCCAGACGTGCTTGGAGACGCCCGGAGACCAAGCACCAATAGGATCATCCCGACCAACACCGCCAGCACTACGAAAACGATCCAGATCCATTTGGTATTCGGTCGAGTTGGAATTCTGACAACCGGCGATGAACCCGAATTATAGGACGGCAGGTAGGCAGCAGCGGTTTCGATCGGGACAGGATTGGGCGCCGGGCATGCAGGCGGCAGCAAAAATGACGGACGTATTCCTGTTGGTGGCTCGCCCTGACCGCTTGGAAGCCCTTGTTCACCAGGTGGGCCGGCGAGCGGTCGGCCACACTGGGGGCAAAACTGGAAACCGTCCTGACAAGCAGATTGACAGTTGCTACATATCAAATCCATGTCTCGCCTCAATTTACCTCATGCTGTTGGCGGCAACGCTAGCACATGTCAATGGCCATGACGCGAGGCTTTGGGCATGATCTGCGCCCGCGTCGACTGATTGGCCTTGCCAGTGAGATGTTCATGCATGGGCTGGCACCACAGGAACCCAAAGCTCGTAGTCACCATGCACGTCACCGGGATAGTATTCAAAATACAGGTTATAGGCATCGTCCGGCGCATAACCCGCATTGGGAATGTCGGCGAAGAAGAACTCAGCCCACGCGTCCTTTATGTTTATGGCGGACGGATAATTGGCGACGGCCCACTCGGTCGCCGCAAGGGTCTTGGTCGTGGCTCCAGCGGGGGCCTCGTCATCGTCGCCAATTTGGACGCCCAAAAGGTAGCAATACCGCTCGTGCCCGTCGGAATACCAGCTCAACCCGAAATAGCCTGGCCGGCTGCCCGGCAGTCGGCGTAAGAGGGCGTCTTTACCGGTGGTGAAGAAGTCGTCGAACAGGGCTGCAATATCACGGTCGTTATCCTCGGCGTTGGTCTCCACCGCCCAGCCACAAACATGGAACTCGTCACGCTCTACCAGTCTCATCAATCTCACCTCACTTGTCATGTTACAGACCCAGCGCCGCTTAGTTTGACGTGGCGTGGCGAATCATTGGCTGAAATACTGGGCCTGGCCTGCTGAACCATCATCTTGGACGACACAACCCATCCCAAACCGTCCCCAATCCAAGGGCGTGAAACGATATGCGCCGACTCGTGACACTCCTGGGAGGCCAAAATACGACACAACCCAGCACACATCGTCCAGCGACCGCCAGAACAGTACGTTTTGGGTCTACTCGCGTCTGACCACTGGCTGGGGCGGGTGAAGTCTGCGTAATTGGTTTTTCTATCAGCAACAATCGGACGAACCACAGCGGCAACCAGAGGCTGTTGCGGTGACAGTGGTTTCAACACCGGCGAAGAACTGTTCCAGGTTATCCGGTAAAGCATAGGGAGTCTCGTCCGGCGTCCTATCTTGGTACAAGACACGCAGAATTCCGTCAACGATCATGCCGGCCGGCGGCTGCTCGAAGTCTTGACCACTCCAGGTGAACACCCTGCAACCGGTGGCACACCCGGATAATGAGCCACAGTCAGCGCAATCAGACTCTTTTACACTGGTTTGGATGTCGACGCCGTTCACACGGATCGTCGGTGACGACAGGAAATGGTGCTGGACGGCGAGTTCCCGCGAGGTGATGTGCACCTCGTCGACGCGCACCTGATAACCCAGTGCGTCGAATACAGACGACATGGCGTCAAGGGCCTGCTTCAGTGACGAGTCGGTCGCCTGGCAGCGTTCGCACGTCGCCATATCCAGATACAAGAACTCGACATCCAACATGCGGGTTGACCCACCGCTTTCGGCTATAGTTTTGGTCGCGCCGCAGCACGACATCTGCGTGTCGATTACGGACATGCTTGGCCTTCTTCCACAATATCGGTATATCTCATATCGATGGACATGGTTATGATACTATGTGACGTATCGACTAATGTCAATGTGAAGAAAGGATGGTGCCGATGGCCATCACCCAGGAGATTCCGCTGGGCGAATGCTGCCCAGCGTCGCTGGCACTGATGCACCAAGCCGACGCTGACGAACTGGCGAGTATCCTCAAAGCGGTCGCCGACCCGGTGCGGCTGCGGCTGCTGCACCATATCGCCGCTGCCCCCGACACCACGGTGTGCGCTTGCCACCTGCCCGGTGCTCTCGGCATCACTCAATCCACCTTGTCACATCATCTCAAACGTCTCACCGAAGCCCAACTCGTCATCCGGGAGCAACGCGGCAAATGGGCGCACTACCAGCTCAACAGTTCCGTCGTCCAGCGCCTGATCGACACACTGCAAGGCGCCGTCGCCTAGCCGGAAAGTGAACCCACCGTGATGGAAAATTCAACCGCCGCGCCTGCCAACGACTCTGGTATCGGCTTCTTCGACCGGTTCCTGACCGTCTGGGTCATCTTGTGCATGGGGCTGGGCCTGCTGATCGGGCGCTTCCTCCCGGCGATCCCCGACTGGCTCGGCAAGCTCCAGTACGCCAATGTGTCGATCCCTATCGCCGTGCTGATCTGGGTGATGATCTACCCGATGATGCTGAAGGTCGACTTCGCGTCCATCCGCAACGTGGGCCGCAACCCGAGGGGCTTGTTCCTGACGTGGGCGGTCAACTGGCTGGTCAAACCGTTCACAATGTTCGCGCTGACGTCGTTGTTCTTCTATGTGGTCTTCGCCGGGTTGATCCCGCATGACCTAGCCCGCGATTACGTGGCCGGAGCCGTCATCCTGGGGGCCGCGCCGTGTACGGCGATGGTGTTCGTGTGGAGCCATCTGACCAAAGGCGATCCCGGCTACACAGTCGTCCAGGTCGCCACCAACGACCTGATCATACTGGTCGCGTTCACCCCCATCGTCGGGCTGTTGCTCGGGATCGGCGGCATCGCCATACCATGGGCCACCCTGCTGCTCTCGGTGGTGTTGTTCGTCGTCGTGCCCATCGTCGCCGGGGTTATCACCCGCCGCGTCGTCACCGCCCGCCGGGGTGACGGCTACTTCCAGGACGCCTTCGTGCCCAAGTTCTCAAAGGCGACCATCGTCGGGCTGTTGTTGACGCTGGTGCTGATATTCTCGTTCCAGGCCCACGTCATCCTGGCCAATCCGTTGCACATCGTGTTGATCGCTGTGCCGCTGGTGATCCAGACCGGCCTGATGTTCACGCTCACCTACGGCGGAGGCAAACTCCTGCGACTGCCGCACAACGTCGCCGCACCCGCAGCGATGATTGGCGGCTCCAACTTCTTCGAACTGGCTGTCGCCGTAGCGGTTGCTCTTTTCGGGGCGAACAGTCCCGTCGCCCTGGCCACCACCGTCGGCGTCCTCGTCGAGGTGCCCGTCATGCTCGGCCTCGTCCACATCGCCAACCGAACCACCGGCTGGTTCGACGACTAGGCGAAAGCGATTACCAGCCGCTTCGGTCACAGGGTTGAGCGTCAGAAGCGTCGGGGTTCGGCCGTCTCAACCTCCCGGGGCAAAGCTCTGTTCAGACCAGACTCCCACAGGCGAGACTCCCGGGTGCACTGTGAACTGTGGATAATGCCGGTGATGTCCGGGCAATAGCCAAAACCTGAGCGGTGAACACTAGATCGCACCTTTACAGACCATCTTCAACGCTTCCTAGTACTCTTCGTAGGAGTTCCAACCCCTTGGTGAGCCTGAGCACGAGCGTCTATCCACTTAGGTGTCCAATCACGTATGATACGCAGAATATGGTTGCACGCGCGATTGGCTGATCGTGGTCCACCTTAGTGTTGTTAGACTCCCTCCACCGAAAAGATCGCAATGACAGGCCATATGTGTATCCAACCCTTTGGTTTCCCGCAATAGGTGGCACCGCTCACCGGTCGTCTTCAGCGCAAACCCACGTCATTTTGTCCGGCACCCAGATCAGACCAGCGGTCGTCCAATCGAGCAGGGGGTCGATGAAGCTCACCATCAGCGTCTGGGCGTCAACGATGTTGTAGGTAGCGGCAGGGGTGTTCAGGGCCGCTTTGGTGTAGCCTCTGCCCCAATGCGCGGGCACCGTGAACGTCTTTGGTAGGGCCAACTGTCGCATCGCAGCTTCGCGCAGAAGAGCGGCGTGAACGTCATCTGCGCCAACTACCTGAGTGCGGGCGATGACTACAAGGTCAACCAGGTCTTTCTCACGACTCGACGGGCGTCCGTCGTGCACCTCCAGGGTGGCGCACACCTTGTCGGCGATCTGGTTGGCAACTGGATAGAGTCTGTAAGGGAAGCTTGATAACTTCGGCAAAGCCAGCCTATTGACCGGCTCGGCGACTGTCAGGTGATCTGTTGCGCCGCCAACATGCGCCGATAGATCCACTTTGATTGGATCCAAGGCTTTGGGGCCAAGGTAGGCATCGAAGACAACACGGTAGCCGTCAGCATACGGTTGGAGGTCGTCAGTCAGGATTGCGTGATGCTCCCTGTAGACGAAACGAAAGAAGTCGCCCAGATCGATGACAGCCAACCTTCTCAGGTCAACCAAGGCGCGATCCTTGTCATATCCATCAAGGTACAGATCAGCGTCTTGGGTGCGACGCGCATTTGGGAGACGGGCCAGCATACCTGTACCGCCCTTGAGCACCCATTCTGAAGCGTCGCCTTCGCTGAACACCCGACACAGAAAACGATCGTAGTGCGCCTGCCGGACCAAGTCGCCCACCTGACGGGACGGATCAGCCTGGCTTGCCGCTTTGGCGGCATCTTTGATGGCCATCTCCACCGCTCTCCAGTCACGATAACCTTCCAAGCCCGTCATCAGGCACCGCCTTCCTTGTCCATCGGGCGGACTGTGGACTTCATTCGCGTCGCCATTTCAATCAACTGCTTTCTTGTCCTGGAGTCCAGTTCAGAAGACATCGCCTCGAGTTTCGCCGGGTTGATCGTCTTGACGTATTGCTCCACGATCTTCGTCGCAAGAGGTGTGTCTGCAACCCTCTTCGCCAGCGAGTCCATATCTCGCCGAGCGAGCCGTTCAAGATCAGCGTAGACAGGCGCCCCATCGCCGGGCTTGTAACCGTTTCGCCCGGCTAGAGGCGACAGCAAGGCTATCAGTTTGCCAGAATCGAGAACATCTATGTCAGCGACAACGTCAGCGATCAGCGACCTGTCCGTCCCGTCTTCCATCAGATCAGCGACCGTCTGCTCAGGAGTAGTGACAGGAAGACCCTCTCGCAGCGTGACGCTATTCTCAGGCAGACGTTTCACGCGAAAGATCAGTTCCGTGCGTTGTGTCTGACGACGCGCTGGGACGGTGAACTGATAGGGCTCCGGGACAAAATCTCCGAGCCCGAAGAGGTACGCGGCAGTCGCCCCTGAAACCACCGCGTCACAAGGTGTTAGTGACAGTCGTTCCTGTGCCGTGCGCTTGGTATCAATTGACAGCCACGCAGCTTTTATGTCATCGAATCGCCCCGCTAGTACCCCTGCGTCTCGGTAGATACCATGCCCGATACGCTCGAGGTGGCCCTGCTCAGCCAGGCGTGAAAGCTGAAGACGCGTGATCCCACGAGCCGCAGCCTGGGCAGTCGTGACCATACCCCACTGGCCCACAGTGAGATCATCCAGCGCCTTGAGCGCCTCTGTCGTCTTCATGCTTAGATTGTATCGTTTATATTGATACATTCCAAGAGAAGTGCACAGATTTCTCGCGTCAAGCGAGTGCCTGAGGGAAACCGCGAAAGTATACGTCGGGGCGCGGTAGTCTAGTTGGTGCAAGCCCCGGGAATCACGGCGTAGCGGCTCTGGCCAGCGAAACCACCCGGGGCAAAGCTTTGTCTGCGGGTATCAAAATACTCAAAAATTGTTCCGAAATGTCCGCTTGGGGGCACCCCGAATAGCAGAGATGTCCTAACCAACCTTATATTGACTAGGACATTTACCTTTGTAGCCCCGAGCGGATTCGAACCGCCGTTTCAGCCTTGAGAGGGCCGCGTGCTAGGCCGCTACACAACGGGGCCATGCTGTGCCATTGGGCTTGACGGCCTAAGCCACCACGCCCTAGTTGGGGTACCAGGACTCGAACCTGGACTGACGGAACCAGAATCCGGCGGGCTGCCAATTACCCCATACCCCAGAGACCGGCACAGCAACCAACAACTCTACGGTATGCGCGGCCTCCAGGCAAGAATCTGCCGTCCCCAGCTATCACCGCTCCCCCGGCGTCCGCGTCGCCACCTTCATGACGACGCCCACCCGCCAGGCCAGCACCCCGACCACCACGTAGGCCACGATGTTGCTGACGGCCACTGGCCACGACACGGCCGTCAGGTCATGTGACTGCGACACCCCGCCAGACAAAGCAGCATAACCGAAGGCGAAGACGTTGTTGACGGCGTGGGCGGCGATGGCGGCCTCCAGCCCGCCCGTCAGCACCACCAACGCGCCCATGACGCAACCGAAGGCGAACCGGTCGGCAATCAGCGCCACATTCTGCTCCCCGTGCATGGCGGCGAACACCGCCCCGGAGACGAGCACGACAACCCAGCGCCGTTTGGTCAGCAACCCGATCACCTGCATCAGGTAGCCACGGAACAGGTATTCCTCCCCCGCCGCCTGCAACGGCGCGAGCAGGACGATGACCACCAGCCACACCCACGCCTGAGCCTGCGGCTGCCAATGGAAGTCCGTCCGACCCGTCGTCACCCAGTAAACGGCGTTCAGCACGACCACCGATATCAGCACCACAACGATAAGGTAGCGCCAGCGGACACCGGGTTGCACGGACGACGTCCAGACCGAATCGCGGCGATGCAGCACCCGCATGACCAGCGCGACCAACCCGATGAAAGCGGCCAACGACAAGAAGGCACCCACCATCCCCTCGATCTGGTTGAATCCCTGGGCGGACGTGAAAAAGCCCGGGAAATCGCCGGGATGCCCGCGCATCGTCCAACCCAGATACACCACGCCTTCGTTGATTATCGGATACAGGAAGAAATACCCAATCAAAACCCCCATCACCCCGTAAAACACATTGCTCGATTTGCCACCAGGCGCCCCCACGAGCACCTGCGTGTAATCCACGCCACCAGGTGGGTCGGTCGTCAATTGGCTTTTCACCGCATTGCCGCTCACGCCGCGTCCTCCCCCACCACCGGATTGGCCAGGACGCCGATACCGTCGATCTCCACCGTCACCCGCTGGCCAACATCCATTGGCCCCACGCCAGGAGGCGTGCCCGTCAGCAACACGTCACCCGGCAGCAACGTCGCAAAGCTCGAAGCCAGCGCCACGATCTCGGCGATCGAACAGGTCATGTCGGCCGTCGTCCCGTCCTGCCTCACCTGGCCGTCGACGGTGGTGACGATGCCAAGACTGCCTGCCTCCGCGATCTCCAGGTGGGTGACGATCCACGGCCCCAGCGGGCAGAACGTGTCATAACCCTTGGCCCGCGTCCACTGGTCGTCAACCGCTTGCAGGTCGCGCGCCGTCACATCGTTGGCGCACGTGTAGCCGAAGATCACCTGCGCCGCCCGCTCCACCGGCACCCGGCGGCAGATACGGCCGATGACGATAGCCAGCTCGCCCTCGTAGCTCAGCAACTGGCATTCACTTGGCTTGACGATCGCCTCGTCCGGCCCAATGACGGACGTGTTCGGCTTGAAAAACACGGTCGGCGTCTGGGGATGGTCGCCGCCCATCTCTTTGACGTGGGCCTCCCAGTTTCGCCCCATGGCGACGATCTTGCTGCGGGGGATGACGGGCGCCAGCAGGCGGACGTCCGCCAAGTCATGACGCGCCCCGGTGTATCTGACCGGCCCACCGGCCAGCGGGTCAGCGGAGATGGCGGCGACGGTGCCGGGGAACTGGCCGTCGTCCTCCTCCAACTCGACGATACCGAACGTCGGATCCCCACCGGGCAGACTGAAACGGGCGATACGCATGCCCCAAGTTTAGTGTGCCGCGCTGGGAGTTCGCCGAAGAACTCGGCACCTGGAATCCACACTGACCGCGTTGTCGTCAGTCGCGATAGCACCACTATCACTCCATCCTCCGCCTTGCCAGCGCGGCCCCAGCCGCCGCCTTCTTGTTCACCGAACCCCCAGCGCGACGCACTAATGTCCCTCAACCCCAGGCTTGAGAACCTTGACGCCGACGACCAAACTGGAGACATGCCATATAACGCAGTCGAGACGATAATCCGCAAACGCGAGGGCGACCGCCTGGACGACGACCAGATCCGTTGGCTCATCGACGCTTACACAAAAGGCGGTATCGCTGACGAGCAGATGTCGGCACTCGCCATGGCGGTGCTTTTCCAGGGTCTGGACGACCATGAGCTCTCGGTGTGGACGGACGCCATGATCCAGTCCGGCGAGCGCCTCGACTTCACCGGCCTCAGCCGTTTTGCCGTCGACAAGCACTCGACGGGTGGGGTTGGCGACAAGATCACGCTGATCCTGGCTCCTCTGGTGGCAGCCTGCGGGGCGGCGGTGCCCCAGCTCTCCGGGCGCGGGCTCGGCCACACGGGCGGCACGCTGGACAAGATGGAGGCCATCCCCGGCTGGCACGCCGACTTGACCGACGACGAGATGCGCCACCAATTGGAGACGGTCGGGGCGGTCATCTGTGCCGCCGGTGCCGACTTGTGCCCGGCCGACAAGAAGCTCTACGCCCTGCGCGACGTGACGGGGACGGTCGAGTCGATCCCGCTGATCTGCAGCTCGATCATGTCGAAGAAGATCGCTGAGGGGGCGTCCGGCCTGGTGCTGGACGTCAAGGTGGGTTCCGGCGCCTTCATGAAGACCCTCGAGCGGGCGCGCGAGTTGGCGACGCGCCTGGTGAGCCTGGGCAAAGCGGCGGACGTGGCGACGGTGGCTCTTCTGACGGACATGTCGACGCCCCTGGGGATGACGGCCGGAAACGCCCTAGAGGTGGCCGAGGCGGTCGAAGTGCTGGCCGGTGGCGGCCCCGCCGACGTCGTCGAACTGACGCTGGCGCTGGCCCGCGAAATGACCGCGCTGGCTGGGCTGGACGTCGATCCTGCGGATGTCCTGGCGTCCGGCCAAGCCATGGACAAGTGGCGGGCAATGGTGCGCGCCCAGGGCGGCGATCCGAATGCCACGCTGCCGGTGGCGCGCTACAGCGAGGCCTTGTTTGCACCGGTCACTGGATGCATCACAAGCATCGACGCTTACGACGTTGGCGTGGCTGCCTGGCGGCTGGGGGCTGGACGGGCCCGCAAGGAAGACCCGGTCCAGGCGGGTGCTGGTGTCCTGCTGCACGCCAAGCCCGGCGACCATGTCACGCAGGGCGACGTGCTGATGACGCTGCACACCGACACCCCGGAGCGTTTGGACGACGCCAAGGCCATCATCACCGGTGCCGTCACCATCGGCGACGGCCCGGCCCCGGCCAGGCCGATGGTGCTCGACCGGATCGCGTAGTGCCCACAGTAATCATCGTGACACTCCAAAGCCGTCCGCAACCCACAGTAACAGGCATGTTATGCTAGGCTTGTTGTTAGAGCGGCGACTACGAGAACAACCCACCCACTCAATGCAGAATTGTTCGCGCTCGACACTCCTTTCAATGGTCAAACACAAGGAGTTAATAATGAAAGTATCAAAGATCCTATCCATGTTCGCAGCATCAGCCGTGCTCGCATGCGGACTGCTCACCGTGAACAGTTTGCCAGCTTCGGCCAGCGGATTGCCGCCACATATTGTTGAGACAGACAAACTGACTAACAAACAGACAACCACCAAGCTGGTGTTCCCTGATGCGAGTTGGCAAGCCTCATCACACGGAAAGCTCACAATAACACTTGCCAACGCAAAATCAGAAACTGTAAAAAACAGCTTTTCAGCTACAATCTCTCTTTTCAAAGATGTGCTCTCTGCGACTCTTGGGTACGATGTTACCAAGTCCTACAAGAATGTCACCGCTTCAGCAACCAAACCAGTCTCAAACACTGGTTACTGGAAGATTACGGCCTATGAGAAGTATTCGGTAACCAAGTTTTCGGTAACCCGCACTGACAGGACATACTCTGGTTATTTACTAATAAGCACGAAAGTTGCAAAAGGAACCGGCACTTCAACTAAATATGAGGGCGTCTTTTACGTACTAACACAGCAATACAAAGTGACGTTTAACTCAAATGGCGGAACATCAGTTGGCTTTCGAATACTTGATAAAGGTGCTGTGCTGAACAACCAACCTCAACCCACTTTGAAAGGGCATACTTTCGCAGGTTGGTACACTGCAAAGAGTGGTGGAACTAAAGTGACCACTTCAACAAAAATCACCAGTAGCCGCACAGTCTATGCCCATTGGACCACTAACAAATACACCGTCACATTCAACTCAGAAGGTGGCTCCAAGGTCGCACCAAAAACTGTCTCGTACGGTTCTACTGTTGGAACTCTTAAAACACCAACCTACAAATGTCATACATTTCTGGGTTGGTTTACTGCGAAAACTGGTGGTAACAAGATCTCATCCACAACCGTCATCAATAATTCGGTGACATACTATGCTCATTGGAAGTAGTCTTTCTACTTGTGCGTCTTGCACCTAGTCGGTAATATCAGGTATTGATAGATTAGCTATCCAAAGAACCATTTTGCCCTGCGGGAACATACTCTCTGTGTTTCCGCAGGGCGACTGCTCTTTGTGTTGAATATCCCGATCCCCACCACACTCCTTGACAAAGCGGTCGAATCGCGCTTGGCTGAGCCACTGCTCAACCCAAGGACCAGGATCCTGCAACGACAACACTGTCTCCTCCAGATAGGTCAATGCCCCGGCGAGATATAGCCCAGTTTCCCAAGCCAGCGCTCCACCGGGGCGTCTAGAACAATTATCCCATGTCTTGGTCCAACAACCAAGGGGGTAGTCAGGCTCAGATGCGGTGGTTGGGCTTTTCAGCAGCAACACCCGGCTCGCTAGCGAAACTTGCAACCGCGACAATCTGCCCCAACCACTTGGTGACAATCTTGATCTCGTCCGGCGTGCAGTCGTACTACACCTTTATCTCGGCGTCGCCCTTGCCCTGGTCGAAGGTCGCCAGCATGCCGGTTATCCGGTGCTGGCCCAGAGCGCCGACGAACACGTCGACACCATAGCCGTCCGCCGCAGTCGTCCCGGGGATGAACCCGTAATCCAACGGATACACCACATCGGCGAATCGGGGATGCGCCGAACCTTTCGGACGATCAATCTGTACGCCGTCGCGGTCGATCCGGGTCTGCAACACCTCCTGTAACCCCGTCACACGTACCTCCCACCGCGCTCGACGAGGTGACGGACGCCCTGCCAGCGTCCCGCAAGCACGTCCGGGAGGAACCGAGGGAAGACGACAGCACCAGCAGCCAAGTCGTCGACACCGAGCCAGCCCAGACGCTCTACCGCTCCGTGCGACGCCGCCGAACGGGCAACCGGATCGAAACCGTCCGGCACGTCCACCCAGTACGAGAACGTCACCTGGTGCCAATCAGTCTGGGCACGTCGCGAACCCGTCCGTAGCTCGCCCGCACCGAAGAACGACTCCTCGACCGCCGCCAACTCGCCGATGGCCAACTCCTCCCCCAGTTCCTCGCGGATTTCCCGCACCAGCGCCTCGCGCGCCGTCTCACCGAACTCGACGGCGCCGCCGACCGTATACCAGTAGTCGTCGGTGTCGTTGGTCACCATCAAGAACTCGGCGGAGTCTGGGCGGACAATGATCCCCGCAGCGCGCAGCGCGAAAATACCGGCGTCCTCAGCAACTGGCAGACGAATATCAACCGGCATGGCGTCACGCCGCCCTGACCGGGTGCCTGATGATGGTCCGCAGTTTATCCACATCCGTCTTACGCGGGTCCGAGAGATAGATCTCGTGATGACGACGATCACCATCCATGTCTACAACGTACCCGTTTTCGGCCGCAAACTGGTCCATCTTGGCGATCGTCTCCGGCTCGTCGTCGTACGAACCGATGTGCAGTGCCTGCACGCACAACCCCTCTTCTACCGTCACCAAACGCGCACCAGACACGTCCAGCTTCGGCTTTTTCTTGGCGACGACGGCCACGGCCTGCGCGAACACCGCGTCGTCCACAAAATCCGGCTGCCGGATCGCACTTGTCCAGACGAGCCGGGACTTGTCGTCAAGCGGGGCCCCGTCCACCGTCGTCCAAAACCCCTCCAACGGGGGGACGACGTACTCCAAAACGGCCTTGTTGCCCATCTTGATGGCGTACGACAAGGCGTAAAGCACCTCGATGGCGGCCTTGTACTCTTCGCTCGTGTTCGGATCACCAACACCATCGACGGCGATAAAACCCATAGTGGGCACGTCAATCACCGACGGCGCAGGCTTGGGTTGGTACTGCTCGGGGAACGTCTTTTTGAAGTCCATTGTCATGACCCGTACTCTACGCCGGTGCGTCACCCAATCAGTCCAAGATGAAGACGAGACCGACGTTCAGGCCGCACCAAACCCCTTGACCAGGCCGAAGAGGTAGGCGTCCGCCAACGCCTCCCACGAGGCGTCGATCACGTTGGCGCCAACCCCCACCGTCGTCCAGCGGTGATCTGCCCCGTCGGTGGTGTCGATCAAGACCCGCACCGTGGCATCCGTGCCGCGGCCGGTGTCGAGGATTCGCACGCGGTAGTCGACCAGCTCGTAGGCGGCGACAGCGGGGAAACTGGCCGTCAGCCCCTGGCGCAGCCCGTCCGCCAGCGCGTCCAAGGGGCCATTGCCCTCGCCGACTCGCACCAGCCGCTGGGTCTCGGCCGCCCCGTCGGCGATGCGCAGGGTGACGGTCGCCTCCGCGTCGCCGGCTTCCTCGCCGCCGAGTGTGACGACACGCCAACGCTCGACCTCGAAAGGTTTGTCCAGGGTGCCGGCCACATCACGGGCCAACAGCTCGAAGCTGGCATCGGCCGCTTCGTACGAATATCCTTGCGACTCGCGGGCCTTCACGGCCTCGACTACGCGGCCCACCAGGCCGTCGGCGCTCAGATCGAGCTTCAGCTCCCGCGCCTTGATCTCGACGTTGGCCCGTCCGGACGCCTCGGAGATCAGCATGCGCATGCGGTTGCCGACGGTCTCCGGCGCGATGTGCTGGTAAAGGCTCTCGTCCACTTTGAGGGCTGACGCGTGCAAACCAGCTTTGTGCGCGAAGGCAGAACGCCCCACATAGGGCTGGCGCGGCTGGCGCGGCTGCCCGGCGATGTCGGCGATGGCGTTGGAGACGTGCGTCAGGCTTTCCAGTTGCTCGGACGTCAACAAGTGCCAGCCGTACTTGAGGTGCAGGTTGCCGATCAGGGGTACCAGATCAAGATTGCCGGTGCGCTCGCCGTAGCCGTTCATCGTGCCCTGCACCATCGTGACACCGGCGTCCACAGCGGACAGCGAGTTGGCCAGCGCACAGCCGGTGTCGTTGTGGCAGTGGATGCCGATGTTGGCGCCCACCGACAGGGTCCGCGAGACGATATCCGCGATCTGGGCTGGCAGCATGCCACCGTTGGTGTCGCACAACACGACCCAGGACGCCCCGGCCTCGGCGGCCGCCTTGGCGACGTCGCGGGCATAAACGGGGTCGCCGAGGAATCCCTCGAAGTAGTGCTCGGCGTCGATGATCACCTGCTTGCCCTGGGCCACCAGCCACGACACCGAGTCGTGCACCATGGCCAGGTTCTCGTCCAGGCTCGTCTTCAGTGCTTGCCTGACGTGCTCCGGATGCGACTTGGCGACGAGGCACACCCATTCCGTCCCGGCTTCGACCAGCGCCCGCAGCAACGGATCGGTGGACGCCGAACCGCCGGCCTTGCGCGTCGCCCCGAACGCCACCATCTTGGCCTGGCGCAGCTTCTTGGTTTGGACGGCCTCAAAGAACTGCGTGTCCTTGGTGTTCGAGCCGGGCCAGCCGCCTTCGATGAAGGGGATGCCCAAGCCGTCGAGCAAATCGACGACGCGCAGCTTGTCGGCCACCGTCAACTGGATGCCCTCTTGCTGGGCCCCGTCGCGCAGCGTTGTGTCGTACAGGTAGAAGCCTTCTGGTTCCGCTAGCAACATTTCAGCACACCCGCTGCGTCCAGTCGAACGGATCATCGGCCCGACCGTATTGGATGTCCAGCAGCCGTTCGCGCAACGCGATTGTCTTAGTGTGGTCATCCGGCGCCAGACACTCGCCTTCCTCGTCGCGCAGTGATCCGATGGGCGTGATGGCAGCGGCCGTCCCGCAGGCGAAGACTTCGGTGACCGTGCCGTCCCCCAAGCCGTCGTAAACCTCTGCCAGGCTGATCGGGCGTTCGACGGGCGTGAGATCCAGCGAAGGCGCCAACGCCAGCAGCGAGTCGCGCGTCACCCCCGGAAGGATGTTGCCGTTCAGCTCCGGCGTCACCAACTCTCCCGCTTTGGTCACCATGAAGAAGTTCATGCCGCCGAGCTCCTCGACCATCGTGTGGGTGGCGGCGTCGGCATACAGCACTTGCGAGCACTGATGCTGGTAGGCCACCTCCTGCGGCAGCAGCGACGCTGCGTAGTTTCCGCCGCACTTGGCCGCTCCGGTGCCCCCGACGGCGACGCGCGAGTAGGTTTTGGTCACCCAGATGTCCACGGGCTGCACACCCGATTTGAAGTAGGCGCCAACGGGAGAGGCGATGCAGCAATACATCACCTTTTTCGCCGCGCGCACGCCGACGAAGCTCTCCGCCGCGAACATGAATGGGCGAATATAGAGGCTCTGCTCGTCGGCCCCCGGCACCCAGCGGGCATCGAGTGTCACCAGGTTGACGACGGACTTCATGAAGTCTTCCTCGGGCAACTCGGGCAGTGCGAGGCGTCGGGCGGAGTTCATGAAACGGATCGCGTTGTTGCGGGCTCGGAACAACCAGATCGAGCCGTCCGCCCGCTTGTAGGCTTTAAGACCCTCGAAGATCTCTTGCGCGTAATGGTAGACGGCGCAAGCCGGGTCGAGGTTGAAGGGCGCGTAGGGCACCAGTCGGTCGCTGTGCCAGCCGATGCCGTCTTCCCAGTTGGCTACTGCCATGTGGTCGGTGAAGTAATCGCCGAAACCGGGATCTGTGTTGATCTCCTCGATGACGTCATCACCCAGGTAACCGGCCTGGTCGGGCAGCGCAAAAGTCATAGCCATAATTTCACTTTAGCGTGTCGGGGCTGTCATCGGGCATCTGGACCAGCGGACGGACGCAGCCCAGCTTTGAGATTGGGGACGCACGCCTGCCCGGGCCGGATAGAGTGGCGGGGTGCCCAAAACCAATGAGACAGACATTAAAAGCATCGCGGTCATCGCCGGAGATGGCATCGGACCCGAAGTGACGGGTGAAGCCGTCAAGGTGCTGCGCGCCGTCGCCGAAGACAAACTCACATTCACCGACTACGACCTGGGCGCCGACCACTGGCTGGCCACCGGCGAAGTGCTTGACGACGACACCATGGCCGAGCTCGACAAGGCCGATGCCATCCTGCTGGGCGCCGTCGGCGCGTCGCCCGGATCGGCGACGATCCCCAGCGGGTTGCTGGAGCGCGGCCTGTTGTTGAAGCTGCGTTTCGGCTTCGACCAGGGGCTCAACATCCGTCCAAACGTCGTCTACCCCGGCGTCGAGACTCCTCTGTCTCCCGCCGTCCTGGCCCGCGGGCCCATCGACTTCGTGGTCGTGCGTGAGGGCACAGAGGGACCGTACGCGGGTGTCGGCGGGGTGCTGCGCAAAGGCACACCCGACGAGGTGGCCACCGAGGTCAGCCTTAACACCGCTCACGGCGTCGAGCGCGCGGTTCGTGACGCCTACCAGCGGGCTTGTGCGAGGCGTCACCACGTCACCTTGCTGCACAAGCACAATGTGCTGACCAACGCGGGCCAGCTGTGGCGGCGGCTGTTCGAGCAGGTGGGCGACGAGTTCCCGGACGTCACCACGGATTACCTGCACATCGACGCCGCGACCATAGCCATGGTGACGGATCCGCAGCGGTTCGACGTCATCGTCACAGACAACCTGTTCGGCGACATCATCACCGACCTGGCGGCTGCGGTCACGGGCGGCATCGGGTTGGCGGCCAGCGCCAACATCTGCCCGTCGCGTCTTCACCCCTCGATGTTCGAGCCGATCCACGGTTCGGCGCCCGACATCGCCGGCCAGCACAAGGCCGACCCGACCGCCGCCATCCTCTCGGCTGCCATGCTGCTGGAGCACCTCGGCATGACGGGCGAGGCTGCACGCGTCGAGCAAGCCGCCCGCGCCGACCTGGCAGCGCGCGCGGGCCAAGTCCGGACGACGGAGGCAATTGGGGACGCCATAATCGCCCGGTTGTAACTCATCGCTGTCACAATTCACCCGCTAGGACTGATGAAGCTGCACCTTCCCTGCATTCTTTGGTGACGTCATGCCTCTGGCCGGCTCCTCTGTCGATCTGCGTGGATTCCGGTCGTCAAAACCGGAACCTCCCCCAACCAAAGGCTTGGACTTCCCCATCAACGCGAACCACTCACTTTCTGCCAGAATTTCACGATTTTCTGTCCGCAACCGTATGCCCACTGCACTATCCCGCTTTGGGACGCCACCAGCCAAACGGTTTGGGCTCGAGGTTCAGCGGCGGGTTCGACTGGTTAGCACAGCACCGTGCCATAACAAGCTAAGCTGGCTCCCATGGAAGCGATAAGAACAGTTGCAGCTGGCGTCATGCTTGTCTGCCTAACCGGCTGCATGCCCGTCGGGCCGACCATAACACCCAGCGACTCCCCGATTATCAGAAGCGCAACTCCGCCCAACGTGATTATGTGCCAAGCGCCGGATGCCGCAACCACCAATGCCATGACTTCGATAGCGCAAGATCAGTCGCCAGTTGGCTGTGTCATTGAACTGCTGGGTCCACAGGTGGTCATAGCTGACTCCGCATGGGAGGTGCTGGCGTTCTCGTGGATAGGACGAAGCCCGACGACGATACATTCAGGTCCAATCTTGATCTACCAGGCACCGATCGGCTCCACCGATGTTTCGACTTGGGTCGATATCACCGACCAGCCGTACATCGATGATCCGTACGTGAATCACCCCGAATTGACTCAAGAACAAAGTGAAGTCTTCAACGCGGCATATCTGGCAAAAACCTGCATGATGGGCGGCTGATGCCACAAGAATTCAACTAGTGGGCGCCGAGGTATGAGCCTTCATCCGTCCAAGCCTTGAACAACCAACCAGCGTCGGACGTCGACACGATCTGGATGAGCCTCATCAGAATGCCTTCTTCTACATCACATTGTAGTTACCTGTCGTACTCGCCACTCTAGGCGAAGCTAAGATCCCTATGTTACTGAACGGTAACAGAATGTAGACTGGTGAGTATGGCAGTGAGAAGATATATGGCGACATCGGAGGATGTGGCTGAGGTGGTGCGCACCCAGCGTGCCAGTCTGAGGCTGTCCCAGCAGCAGGTGGCCACGACGGCTGGGGTGACTCGCCAGTTCGTCTCCGACTTGGAGAATGGGCATCCCCGCGCCGAGTTGGGCAAGATGCTCGCGGTGCTGAGCGCGCTGCAGGTGCACGCCCTGGCGATCCCGACGCCGCCACCCGACACAAGCAGCCGGACGATCCACGACATGACTGGTGCCGATCTTGACGCACACCTGGCAAGGTACGCCAATGCAGGCTAGACATCTCTACGTCTTCATCGGCGGACGTCTGGCGCTAGAAGCCACCGAGGATGACCGGTCACGGGCGGCAGATCTCTTCGAGGACTCGCAGCCGAAAGCCAAATGCGTTTCTTCGCCGAGACGTGCCACCTTGATCCCTCGCGAATGGTGGACGAGCAACGCCGAATCTTCGGGTTCGTGGCAGAACGTTTGCCCGACATGATGTCAGGCGCCGGTTTCCGGTCGGAAGCCAAAGATCTAGCCAAACGGTTTGTCGATGAGAACCTTGCGCCACACCTACCAAGACCAACTTGCCGGCCCGCCCCCTAGCACGCTGGCGACAGGAATCTTCGTAAGCGTCGCAGTAACGTCCGGCAATGAGTAAAAACAGACAACTTCGCTCAGAATTGTCATCGGTCAGTTCGTTCTCGATCAATCATTTTGCGCTGACCTGGCAGTGCGCGGGCCATGTCTGGACGATTGAAGAAATTGGGGACGCCATAGCTACTGCTGAGTCGGCTAATGATTGCTGAGCCAATTCCTTGTCTCGACGCGGGCGTCTTAGCTCGCCGAGAACTAGGACTCTGATCATCATTTCAAGGACTCACCGCGACGCGGCGTTAGCTGACCTCAAACTGCTCAGGAGCATTTGTGTAGACTGAACCCTCTTAGCTCGACGACATCGAGGAAGTACTACCTATGGTTTTTCGTATTACTAAAGTTGGCATCTGGCTCACCATAGCGACCTTGATATCTGCTCCATCTGCGTGTACCGGACAGCCGCTGCCCCCACCAGCGGATGAAACCACACTGCCAACAGCAAGCATACCGTCGTCAACTCCCGTGACCGGCCCAGTCCAGACTCCCGTGCCATCATTCACTTTTACCTGTGTACCGCCAGTCTCATCAGTGATGAACTGGCTCAGAGCGCTTGGCAACAAAGACTTACCCACTGATGACGTGGTTATGGTGGATATCGGTGAAGGCAACAAACCCGGCTCTGATTGGTGGGTGGTAGCCGCACAGTCGTACGACCCTGGCCCGACGAATCCGTTCATTGTCACATGGCTAACAGACAGTCCATCAAAAGGCTCCACATGGATATCGATCGGTTGGTTCTTCCCAACCCGTAATGCTCCCGACTGGAGCGACGTGACATGGCCAGCCGATCGTCTGGCCAAGGGCCAAGCCGCACAAACACAGGCAGTCGCTTGTCTACGGTAAGCCACCACCGTAACTATGTCAGCTCTTTGCTTACTATTAGTGTCCTGACCTAGCCAAACTCTGTTTTTGAATCTCGCAGGCCAATCACTGCGTCCATTCCCGTGCAAACTTCAGAAGGTAACCCGCTTACCGGTTGCCAGGTCGAAGTCGGCGTTCTCGAAGCCACCATTCATGTCCGACGTGACGTACGTGACATCGACCACGAAACCGGAGTCGGCGCTGAAGATGTCGGCGATGACCGCGCCCTTCTTCTTGTGCAGGCTCTTCACCCAGGTGTCGATGTTCTGGTTGAGGACGGCGTCACGCGGGTTGGTCCCCTGGTAATTGCTGACGATGTGGTCGACGGTCACGCTACCCACCGGCATCTGTTCTATGCGCCAAATAGCGCCGTACGGCGACAGATCAGCCGGTAGGTTAATGTCAACATAGCTGTCGGCATGCACGGGATAGCCCTCCCAGTCGTTGCGGATCAAGAAGGGGTTGCCGGCCGGGAAGTGGATGGTTAGTATCGCCTCCGCGTATGAGAAATTCATCGTGTCAGCCGGTATCCCCGTGAACGGTGCAGCCCTTTCGCCGACCAGGCAATCGCTATCGTGCGCCGCACCCTGCAAGCACAGATTCAACTGATCATTGGTGGTTTCGTCGAGCAGGTTCCGGTTGATGAAGTCGATGTAGTTCACCCCGTCATAGAAGAAATCGGACAACGTCATGCGGTGCCCGTCCGACAAGCGGAAGATCGCGGTATCGTTGCTCAACGTTGTCTCAATCGCGATGGCTACCGTCACGAAGCGCGCCACGAACAGCAGGCCCCGGCTTGCATAGCCCGAGTAACCCACCGTCGGTCCTTCCATCCAATCGGGCTTGTCCGGGATATCGGGCAGATTAGCCGGCGGCAGGTTGGCAAACCAGTCTTCGGCCGCCTTCTGCGCTGCCGGGTGTCCGGGCACGCTAATACCCAGGTAGTTACCCTGATCGTCAACCGTCACGCAATCCTGATCTTCGGAGGCGCTGCAATCGTAACTACCGAAGGGCGCGACCTGGCCTGCGGGACCGCCCGTCCCGCTCGACTGGGTGGTGTTCTGCAGCGTCGAGCCATCGTAGCCATAGCCGTTGTTGGGTGGCACGATGTTCGAAGCGTCGAGCGGCACATAGCTGGCCGCTGAGAAGGTCCGCTGGCCCTCCTGCGACAAGCACCAATCGACCAGCTGCCGGGCCGTCGAGCCTGTGGGTTCGTCGCTACGCATCACGGCGTAGTAATTGGTGACGTACGGGTACGAGCCACCGGCGATAGTCTGACGTGTGGGCTTGACCCCGTCGATGCCCAGTAGCTTGACGTTATCCTTGACGTACATCTCCTGCGTGTAATAGAAAACCGAATACCCGATAGCTTCGGCCGAGTTGTTATACGTTGAGATCACATCCATCAGGCCGTCCATGCCACCGGGCCTGATGGCATCTGGCGCGTTCATCGGCGTCACCCCGTCCATGGCCAACTGTTCGAACAGCGTCTGCGAGCCTGAGTTCTCGGGACGCTGGTAGGCGACGATCGGCATGTCGTCGCCACCCACGTCACGCCAATTTGTGGTCACTCCGCTGTAGACGTCCCGGATCTGCTGGCTCGTCAGTCCGTCTACTGGGTTGACGGTGTTGGCAAGGAACACCAGCGCGTCCTTGACTATGGGGATCACCTCCAGATCGAGACCGGCGTCTTTGGCGGCTTGCAACTCGTCGTCGGAGGGCGCGGTCACGAAGATGACGTCCTTGCTGCCAGCGATCAGGTTCTGATACGCGGCATCCGTGGTGTTGAAACGCATGCCGTCATCGGTGCCGCGCAGCAACCGCAGTGCGGCTGTCATCATCGGTATCGTGGCCGTCGAACCATCGATGCGTCCGACGAAATCGGCACTCAGAGTTGGCCGCACCACCGGTGCCGCAGGGCTGGCCCAGGGGCTGCCACCAGGTCCCTTGCAACCACCAGCGACGAGAGCCAGCGCAACCGCCAGTGCCACAAGTCCGATCCTCCGCCTGGCCATCCGATGCCTTCTTCCCTATACTGACGAGCACAGCGCAGTGCCTAGTGAAAACTACTTTAGTGCTTCATTTGGTGATAATAGCGCTTAGGCGCCCAATCTGAGAGATCCCTCCACATGTGGCAGGTCATGACCTGGACTCAACCGTCGTCAAACCTACACCTACACCCGGTTGAGTCCAGGAAATGTCGCCAAACCACTCGGATCTGGGTGATTTCCTGGACCAAGGCGTGAGGAGGGGCGTGCTGGTGCCGGTTGGGTCCAGGTTTTGACGTCTGGGAGCCCCGGGCCGGCTGAAACCCGCGCTCCATTCTCTGGTCTACCGCGCGGCGGTGCCCTCCGTGTAGTCGTCGTCCTTGTGGCCGATGAACGGCATGAGACCGCGCAACTGGTGGCCGACGGCCTCAATCGGATGTTGCTCCGCCTCGGCTCGGCGCTTCTTGAAGTCCGGGGCACCATCTGCCTGATCGGCCATGAAGCGGGCGGCGAAGCTGCCATCCTGGATATCCTTCAGAACAGCCCGCATGGTGTCGCGGACGTGCTCGTCGATCACCCGCGGACCGGAGACATAATCGCCGTACTCGGCTGTGTCGCTGATCGACCAGCGCATCTTGGCCAGGCCGCCCTCGTAGATCAGATCGACGATCAGCTTCATCTCGTGCAGGCACTCGAAGTACGCGGATTCGGGCTGGTAACCCGCCTCGACCAGCGTCTCCCAGCCATTGCGGATCAGGCTGGTGAGCCCGCCGCACAGCACCACCTGCTCGCCGAACAGATCGGTCTCGGTCTCCTCGGTGAAGGTCGTCTTCAAGCCACCGGCGCGCAACCCGCCCACGGCCTTGGCGTAGCTCATAGCCAACTGCCAGGCGTTGCCCGTGGCGTCTTCCTCCACGGCGATCAGCATGGGCACGCCCCGTCCGTCCGCGTACTCGCGGCGCACCAGGTGGCCGGGCCCCTTTGGCGCCACCATGCAGACGTCCACCCCTTCGGGCGCCTTGATATAGCCGAAGCGGATGTTGAAGCCGTGCGCGAAGAACAGCGCGTCGCCGGGCTGCAGGGCGTCCTTGATCTCGGCGTCATACAGCTTCGACTGGATCTGGTCGGGCGCGAGGATCATCACGACGTCAGCCTCAAGCGCTGCCTCGTGAGGGGTCAAGACGCGCAGGCCCTCGTTCTCAGCTTTGGCCGTCGACTTGCTGCCCGGCTGCAGGCCGACGCGCACGTCCACCCCCGAGTCGCGCAGGTTCAGCGCATGGGCATGGCCTTGCGAACCGTAACCGATGATGGCCACCTTGCGTTGCTGGATCAGCGTCAGGTCGGCGTCATCGTCGTAGAACATCGTTGCCATTGGGTTATCTCCTTAAGTCGTGAGTTGTGTTGGTAAACGTTACCGCGGATGTGCTATTTGGTCACATATGCTTCGCCAGAGCGGGACGGCCCTTCTCGCTGATGTCCTTGGAGCCGCGCGCCAGCGCCACATGGCCGGACGTCGCCAGCTCGATGATCCCATACGGCAGCAGCAGTTGCACCAGCGCCCGCAGCTTGTCGGACGACCCGGTGACCTCGACGGTGATCGATTCCGCACCCACGTCGACGGCCCGGGCCCGGAACAGCCCGATCGTCTCGATGATGCCCGAGCGCGTGGCCTCGGTGCAGTGCACCTTGATAAGCACCAGTTCGCGATCGACGGCGCCGTCCTCCAATTCGATGATCTTGTACACCTCGATCAGCTTGTTCAGTTGCTTGACGATCTGCTCCAGCACCGCCTCGTCCTCAACCGTGGCCACCAGCGTCATGCGCGAGACGTCGGCGTCGAGCGTCGGCCCGACCGTCAGGCTCTCGATGTTGAAGCCGCGCCGCGCGAACAACGCGGCCACGCGGGCCAGGACGCCCGGCTGGTTCGAGACCAGGACGCTCAATGTATGGCTGCTCATGCTTGTTCCTTCCAATCCGGCGTGAGTCCGCGCCCGATCATCACTTCATCGTTGCTTGTGCCGGCGGGCACCATGGGCCAGACCATGGCGTCCTTGGCGACGTGGAAATCGATCACCACTGGCCGGTCCGTGATGGCCAGCGCCTGCTTGATTGCGTCGTCGACCTCATCCTTCTTGGTCACCCGGATGCCGACGGCGCCCATGGCTTCGGCGAGCTTGACGAAGTCGGGCAGGTGGGCGACGTCCAGGTCCGTCTCCAAGTATTTGCCGTCGTAGAACAGGGTTTGCCACTGCCGCACCATGCCGAGCGTGCCGTTGTTGATGATGGCGATCTTGATCGGGATGCCATTTTGCGAGCAGGTGGTGATCTCCTGGTTTGTCATCTGGAAGCTGCCGTCGCCGTCGATCCCGAACACGACGCGGCCGGGGTTGCCCACCTGGGCGCCCATGGCTGCGGGCACACAATAGCCCATCGTCCCCAAGCCGCCGGACGACACCCACGAGTGGGGCCTGTCATGCGGCAAGAACTGGGCCGACCACATCTGGTGCTGGCCCACTCCGGTCGCGTAGACGGCCTCCGGACCGGCCAGTTCGCCGATCCGCTTGATGACGTACTGCGGGGCGATGCCGGGCACGTCGTCGTCCCAACCCAGCGGGTAGGAGCCCTTCAGATCGTCCAGATAGTCGCGCCAGGGTTGCCAGTCGGGCAGCGCAGTCTCGGCCAGAAGCGCGGTCAACTCGGTGATGACGGCCTTGGCGTCGCCGACGATGGGCAGATCGACCGGCCGGTTCTTGCCGATCTCCGCCGGGTCGATGTCGGCGTGGATCACCTTGGCCAGCGGCGCGAACGACGACAACTGTCCGGTGACGCGGTCGTCGAAGCGGGTGCCGATGGCGATCAGCAGGTCGGCCCGCTGCAGCGCCCCCACTGCCGCTACCGTGCCGTGCATGCCGGGCATGCCCATCGATAGTGGATCGTCCGGCGAGAAAACATCTTGGGCGGTAAGCGTCTTCACCACCGGTATACGGGTGTCGTGCACCAGCCGGGCCAACTCCTCGGACGCCTGCGACTTGGCGACGCCACCGCCGATGTAGAACAACGGGCGGGCGGACTGCGCGATCATGGTGGCCGCCTGCTTGAGCTGGCGCAGGTGCGGCTTCAGCGTGGGTTTGTAGCCCGGCAGGTCGATGGTCTTGGGCCACGCATAAGGGGCGACGCCGTTCATGGCGTCCTTCGTGATGTCGATCACCACGGGGCCGGGACGCCCGCTGCTGGCGATGTGGAAGGCTTCCTTGATGGCCCGGGGGATGTCGGCGGTGTTCTTGATCAAGAAGTTGTGCTTGGTGATCGGCATCGTGATGTTTCGCACGTCCGCCTCCTGGAAGGCGTCCGTGCCGATGGCCGCCGACGACACCTGTCCGGTGATCGCGACGATGGGCACGGAGTCCATGTAGGCGTCCGCGATGGGCGTCACCAAGTTGGTGGCACCAGGTCCGGACGTCGTCATGCACACGCCCACCTTGCCTGTCGTGATGGCGTAGCCCTCGGCGGCGTGGCCGGCTCCCTGCTCATGGCGCGTCAGGATGTGGCGGATTGGGGATGCCGCGAGCGCCCCGTAGACCGGCAGCATGATGCCGCCAGGGATGCCGAAGATGACCTCTACACCGGCCTGCTCCAGCGCTGTCACAAGGGCCTGAGCCCCGGTCATGGGTTGCGGGTGGTCCGCGGGATTCTGCTGGTCCATTGGCATCCTTTCTGGTCTGATGGATTGTGTGGTTTTAAGAAAAATCCCCCGCCGCTGACGCGTACGAGGGAGCGCTCCGGGGCTGCCGAAGCGCTAGGGAACTACCACCACCATCGTGAACTTCATAAGCCCATGCTAGGGGATGACGACCCGGCAACCAAGTCGTGGTCCAGTTGTCTCACATCGTGGGACGGGAGGACAACCTGCCAGGTCGAACAGCAGTTTCCTTGGACAACTTCCGGAGTCTCAATGCTGTTGTCGGAGGGGTCAAAGGAGTGACGCGGCAATCGATCACCTGTCGAGTTCACCGGACTATGCCGATCTCCTGCCAACCCCGGATCGAACAACACCTGCGCCAGCGACTCCCCCGACGCCACTGACCCCGAGGCGTCATCTCCATTGGCAAAATCGTCGCCCGATCAAGCGTCTGGCGCGACCCAACAGCGTTTAAGCGACACTTTCACACTCGATGGGCGATCCCTGGGACAGAAACCACCGCTGAATCATCTAGTGCGGTGTATTAGAAAGGGGTTCGCATTGGGCGTTCTGGGCGGGATGGCTGGCTGCCTCGCCATATATGGCAGAGCAAAGACCGAGGAAGGAGCGATAGTGGTGCTATCGCTCCTGACGAGAACGCAGTCCAGACGCCCGATCCAGGACGATCCAATGGCAAGCCATTTCTGATACGGTGCACTGAGACACCACTTGGAGACGGGTTTGGGCGACGTTCCTGCCCGTCACGACACTGGCCAATTGCCCGGCGTCCCAAATCTCACCGCTAAGACGCGCCAACCTTGTTGCCTGGTTACCAGTACAAGAACTGGTCGGCGCTCATCTTGTAACCGTGGTGGGTCTTAATGTTCCAGCAGGTGACCCCACTCGAAGCACTGGAACACACAACAGACCCCTTCTGGATCGACTTGCCATATGACAAAGTCGGAATGGCGAGCCTGTCACCTTTGGCGGTCTCCCAACCTTGCTGGCCCGACGGCGCGACGAGTTGGACACCACCGGATTCGAACCAAAAACCGGCGTATCTGCAATCACCGTCCATGACACCCATCGAACACACCGCTGACATGACAGGCGGTAAAGCCCAACTGTGCCTGTTGATCGTGCATTGTGCATTGCCGCCAGCCAGCGAACAGCCTATGTTGCCAGAAGGTGTTTGGAAGATCTGCTCCGAGTAATACGAGGCGAACTTCACCAATGGCAACTTGACCACATTGTTGGGAACACCACCACAGACAGTTGCGGCGACCGTTCCTGGCATTTCCACTCCACCACATGATCCAGACGACGAAACCATGAATGACTCATGGGCTACGACCAGGGCGAGGGCAGCCTCAGCCGCCTCCGGACCGACACTGCCCGGTTCAGCATCATCAAGCCCATCCAACATCTGCTGCGCTGCGGCGAGCCGGTTTTGCTGGGCAACAATGAGATCATTACCTGGCAAGCCGGACGGTGTCGATTGTGCGCTGTTAGCATAGCTGATCGCTGCGTTCAACACGTTTCTGGCCCAGGCGATCTGGTTGTCGTGTATTGCATTGATCGCGTCATCAAGGATCTTGATATCAGCTCTGATTCCGTCCGTCGTGATTCGCAGCATCGACGCCTGCCCTTCGATAACGGGAGCATCACTGGCCATCACCGGCACGTCATCTGTCCGTATCTGGATATTTTCGAGCACGTCGTTCAGGACATCGATGGATCGTGGTGTTTGCCAGGTGGAAGTATCGGCTAATTGGGCGGCATCAGTTGCTGCTTGCACCGACTCAGCGGCACTGTAGGCAGCAGCCAAATCAACCTTGGCTTGCTGATATGCGTCTGCCGCCTGATTGAAATCTGACGTCGCTTGGCTGAGATCAACCCCTGGTGAGGAAACGGCGACAGTTGGCAATGTTTCTGTGGGCATTGTCTCTGTGGGCAGTGTCTCTGTGGGCCGATGCGGCAACCACACGAGCAACCCATAGACCAAGGCCGTCGCCACCAACAGCACCAGCGCAGAACTGATGATGATCGCAACTCTCCCACGGCGTGGCATGAGATCAGTCTATCTCGGACCAGCAACTCGGGGTGGTGACTGACTTGCCGGGACTTCAAGCTCGATTGCCATCGCCTCTCCGATGTCCGAAACCCTGACGTCGCGACACAACTAGCATCAAACCGCACAGAAAACACGGCGCGTAAACGATATGCGACGACTCGTGAAGCCATCCATGAGGGAAAACTCGACACAAGCCAACACACATCGTCGAACGGGTCAAAAACGAGTGCGCTTTGTTCCTACTTGTGACATATGGATGTGGCGGGTGGAGTGCCTGCTCCGGCGTGACGCACACCATCTTGTGCTAGACACCTTGGCTCTGGGGTCGTGGTCCTGTGTCGCGAGGACACTCCAATCGATGCATGAGCTTCGCTCATCATCGCGCTCGTGCCTCGTCAGGAATTCTAGATCACCGCTCGGCACGCCTCTTGCTCAGTTCCGCTCCAATACCGGTGCGTCTTTGGCGCCATACATGACCTGGCACAGCGCCACACGGCGGTCTTTCGCTTCAATGCCCTACTCGTTCAAGCCCACAACCCTGGAGGCGTCATCCCCATTGGCCAAATCGTCGCCCAATCAAGCGTCTGGCGCGACCCAACAGCGTTTGAGCGACACTTTCACACTCGATGGGCGATCCACAAGGCAGTAACCACCGCCTAATCCTCTGGGAAACTACTTGGAGACGGATTTGGGCGACGTTCCCGCCCGTCACGACCCGTCACGACACTGGCCAATTGCCCGACGCCGCCAATCCCACCATTTAGACGCCCTTCGAGCGATGACGCGTCGAGCAAGATGAGATGCAATCCCATATCAAGGACGCACAGTGGTACTACACCGTTAAATCCGGTGCGCTGCCAGCTGGCGGCATCACCGGAACCTGGGCTGGATCGTCCAGGACGGTTTGCCGCGCGAGACGCCAGGCGCCGACCCTCGGCGCTTCCTCGCCGAATCGGGCCAGTGCGATCTGGGGAATCGACTCCGGTCCGTTCACCGACCGCATGTCCAGCATTTCGCGCACTTTGGGTAAAAGCCACTGCTCGAAGCGGGCGATCGTCCCGCCGATGATGATGAGTTCGACGTCAGTCCAATTGCTCATCGTGCCGATCGCAGACGCCAGCGCGGCTCCGGCCTGTTCAATCGCCGCCGTCGCCTGGGCATCGTTGGCGTCCAGACGCGCCGCGAACTCACCCACCGCGTCAAGCAAGGCATGACGCTCCGTATAGGCGCCCAGTCCCGCGTTGCTCAGCAACCCCGGCAAACCCAGGTAAAACTCCAGACACCCCCTGACACCGCAGCGGCACCAAGGACCGTCCATCGCCACACTGATGTGACCAGACTCGCCGGCCATCATGTGCGACCCGAGATATGTCGATCCATCGATCACAAGCCCGCCCATGATCGACTCTGTGCCCGTCGCCAAATATGCCATCGACTGGGGACGCTGGCCAACCGGCATGGCCGCATACTCACCGTAGGCAGCCAAACGACCGACGTTCATTATCACAGGATCCGGCTCCCCCGGCAGTCGCTCGGCCAGGGCGTCCGCCAATTCCAGACGACCGAGACCGAACTGCAATACCACCACGGCTGTGCGCCCGCCGACCACCGGCGACGGCATCGCAATGACGGGGGCGGTGCACCAGGCATCAGGCAGCCGGGCCGCGACGTCGGACGCCTCAGAAAGCATATTGGCCAGGGTGGCTACCAGGTCGTCTGCCCTGCCCTGCCGGATGGCGGGCACCTCGCGTTGCTGCCACAGGATGCGCCCGTCAAAATCGCGGATCTCGCCAATGACGTCAAGGCGCGACAGTTGCACGATCACGCTGACAACGCGGCTGGGGTTCACTCGCAGGGGACGACGCGGCCGGCCCGGACCGCTGGCCGCTGCCTCGCTTTCGATCACCAATCCCTTGGTGACCAGATCGTCCACCAAACTGGACACCGATCCGCTGACGAGACCCGTGGCCGACCGTATCGTGGTCCGCGAGCACGACTCCTGGGCGTCGATGGCAGCCAGCACCAGAGCCAGGTTGTTCCGCCTGATCTCCGCTGTGTCGCTCGGGCCGGTCATAGCACCATTATGCGCCATTTGCCGCAATGACGCCCTTGTACCAGTCGTATGAGTCCTTGGGCACACGGCGCAAACTGCCTGAACCGTCATCGTGCTTATCAACGTAAATGAACCCATAGCGCTTACGCATCTCGCCCGTGCTGGCGCTCACGCAGTCTATGGGCGCCCATGTCGTGTAGCCCACCAGGTCTACGCCATCGTCTACAGCTTGGCGCATCGCATCGACGTGCGCCTGCAGATAGGCCACGCGGTAGGCGTCGTGCACCACGCCCGCGGCGTCTGGCTCGTCGACGGCGCCCAGTCCGTTCTCGACCACCATCAACGGTATTTGGTATCGGCCGTACAGATGGTTCAGCGTCCATCGCAACCCGGCCGGGTCGATCTGCCAACCCCAGTCGGACGTCTCCAAGTACGGATTGGACACGCCGCCAACCGGATTCCCCGGGCTGGTGGCGCCATCCGCCGAAGCGCTGACGCAGGTCGACATGTAGTAGCTGAACGTGTAGAAGTCGACGCAACCGCCGCGCAATTCCTCGGCGTCCAAGGGATCGGTGACGATGCTGATGCCATTGTCCCGGAAATACCGTTGCGCAAACGCCGGATAGGCGCCGCGCACCTGGACGTCGCCACACAGCAGGTTGCGCACCTGGTCGGCCTGCTGGGCGGCTATGACATCGTCGGGATGGCAGGTCAGGGGCTGGACGTCCATGTACGCGATCATGCATCCCATGTGAACGTCCGGAATCAGGCGGCGCGCCATGGCGACCACCCGGGCGCTGGCCACCAGTTGGTGGTGCAATGCCTGGAACCGCGCCGACGGGTCATCCACACCTTCCGGCAACATCAGGCCGAGCGACAGATAGGCGCCGAACGGCATCATCGCGGCGTTGATCTCGTTGAAAGTCAGCCAATATTTGACGCGGCTGCCGTAGCGCCGGAACAGCACCTCGGCGTACCGGCAGTACAGATCGACCAGCGCCCGGCTCCCCCATCCGCCGTAGCGTTCGACCAGGGCGTACGGCATCTCGTAGTGCGAGATGGTGACGATCGGGGTGATCCCGAAGCGCGCCAACTCAGCGAAGACCCGGTCGTAGAACTGGAGGCCCGCCTCATTCGGCGTGTCGTCGTCACCATTCGGAAAGATGCGGCTCCAGGCGATCGACATACGGTAAGCCGTGAAACCCATGCCGGCCAGCAGTGCGATGTCGTCTTGGTAACGGTGGTAGAAGTCGACTGCCTCGTGGTTGGGGTACGCCGCCTGCGGGTCCAGGACGGGCGTGATGCGCCTAGGTGTCGTGGCGGAACCGCCGGTGTAGTGATCGTCGACGCTGGGACCCTTGCCGTCGGCGTCCCAGGCGCCCTCGATTTGGTTGGCCGCCGTCGCGCCGCCCCACAGGAATCCCTCCGGAAAACTGCTCACTTTGTTGCCTGCCTTTCGTCTAGCGAATCGCGCACGGCTCCGACGTCGGTCTGCCGCACTGCTTGTCTGACTTTCATGACGGACGACGCCGACACTGATAGCTCGTCCACACCCATGGCCAAGAACGTGGCCGTCAGCGAGGTGTCCGCCCCTAGCTCACCGCAGATGCCCACTTTGATGCCGTGTCTGTGCCCGTTGTCCACGGTCCGGGCGATCAGCCGCAACACAGCCAGATGGTGCGGGTCGCGGAATTGGTCCAGCGCTTGGTTCTGACGGTCGATGGCCAACGTGTATTGCGTCAGGTCGTTGGTGCCGATGCTGAAGAACTCGGCCTCTTCGGCCAGCAGATCGCTGATGACAGCGGCAGCCGGCGTCTCGACCATGATGCCGATCGGCACATGGTCCGCATGTGCGACACCGGCCCGGTCCAGGTCGGCGAGCACCCGCGCCGCGATTTCCTTCGCCTGGCGCACCTCGTCGACCGACGCGATCATCGGCAGCATTATCGCCAACTCACCGAAGTCGGACGCCCGGTATATCGCACGTAATTGGGTGACGAAGATATCCTGACGAGTCAGGCAGAGGCGGATGGCCCGCATGCCGAGCGCCGGGTTCTCCTCGGGCGGCAGCCCGAAATAGCCGGCTTGCTTGTCTGCCCCGATATCCAACGTGCGGACGATCACGAGCTTGCCGCCCATGCCTTGGGCGACGGCCTTGTAGGCCTCGAACTGCTCTTCTTCCGACGGGTAGTCGTCACGTCCCAAGTACAAGAACTCGGTGCGAAACAGGCCGACGCCACCGGCATCGTTGCTTGTCACGGCCTCCAAATCGCCGGGACCGCCGATGTTGGCAAACACATCGACGCGCACCCCATCCTTGGAGACGTTGTCAAGGCCCCGCAAAGCGTCCAACTGGTCGCGCGCCGCCGCCAGGCCGGCCTGCCTGCTCTGCGATCGCCGCCGCGTCTCGTCGTCGGGCTCAAGGTAGACGACGCCGGATTCACCATCGACGATGGCATCGACGCCATCACAGCCAGCGGTCAGGTCCTGCCCCACACCGATGACCGCCGGGATACCCAGTGCCCGCGCCAAGATGGCGGTGTGCGAGGTCGGCGATCCCTCCGCCGTCACCAAGCCCAGCAGGTTGGCGCGATCGAGCCGCATGGTTTGCGACGGCGTCAGATCGCGGCCAGCGACGATAGCCGGACTGTCGAGGTTCACAGCTTCGTGGCCGCCCGCCAGACACTGGCGCAACTGATCGGCGATGTCGTGGATGTCCAGCGCCCGACCTCTCATGTAGTCGTCGTCCATGTGCTCGAAGACGTCAGCGAAGTGACTCTCTGCCACTGCGACCGCGGCCTCGGCGGAGATCCGCTGGTCGGTGATGGCCGATTCCACGGCCTCACGGAAGTCTTCGTCATCAAGCATCATCTGGTGCACGCTCAGGATCTCGGCCCCGGCCTCCCCGACGTCGGCCACCGCCTTCGCGTACAGATCGTCCAGGCTCGCTATGGCCTGACAGTTCGCCGCCCTGTAGCGCTCGACTTCGCTGGCCGGATCGACAGCCTGACGCTCCACCGCTGCCGGTGGCGGCGAGTCCACAAAGCGCATCCTGCCGAACGCGATTCCGTCGCAAATGCCTTTGCCTCGCAAGGTGATCATGCCTGTCCTTTCTACAGCACACTAACTGCTTGCTGACGGCCGGTGGCCCAAGGCGATGTGCCGGATGGCCCACGCGACCCCGTCCTCACGATTGCCGGGCGCTACCACATCGGCACTGCCTTGGACTATGGCGCCGGCGTTGCCCATGGCCACGCCAACCCCCGCCCACCGCAGCATGGCGATGTCGTTGGAGCCGTCCCCGATGGCCATCACTTGGCTGGCGGGGACGCCCAGCGACTCGCAGAGGCGACGCAACGCCGATCCCTTGTCGACGCCTAGCGCAGTCACCTCGACGCGTCCCAGGCCTGACTCACTCGGTGTGACGTCCATCGCCTCCAAACGGGCGCTAATAGCAGCCAGCGACGTCGTCCCAGCAGGTGAGAAATCGATTTTCTCGACCAGACCTTCGTTTGCCCGTATCAGATCGCCCAGGTCATCGACGACGGTCTGCTGAAGACGGTGTGCGACCGGCACGTCGCACCCGAAGACCTCCGCGTCGCAGTCCTTGTCTGCCGCCAACACGTTCGCCTTGCCGTCGCAGAAGACGACCGGGTGGCCTTCCTGCTCGACCGCGACGCCGAGCACCGACAATGCTTTCGGCGTTGGCAACGGCACCAGCCGCAACAGCCGTCCGTCTGGCCACGAGCGCGTGGCAGCACCGTTGGAGGTGATGACGCGGTGGGCCGCCTGCAACGACTTGATGACGTCCGGGATGCCGTGCCAGGCCCGGCCCGTGGCCCAGACGATCTCGACGCCGGCACTGACCGCCTCCAGGAGCGCCGCCCGGTCCGCCGCGGACATCGACTCGTGGTCGTCCTGCAACACCGTGCCATCGATGTCGATGGCGATCAGCCTGATACTGCTCAGTCGCACGTCGGCCATGACCTAGAAGTTCGCCTCGAAGAACTCGCGCAACTGGCCGATCGCGTAGTCCTCGTCCTCGCCATCGGCAGTCACCGTGACCGGCGACCCGCACACAATGCCGAGCCCCATGACAGCCAGCAACCTGGTCAGCTCCGCACGTTTGCCGTCGAACTCGATGGCGCAGACGGATTGGTATGACTTGGCCTGCTTGGCCAACAAACCGGCCGGACGGGCATGCATGCCCAGGGGTGCCTGGATCGTGTAGTCGAATGCCTTCATCGATCAACCCTGCCTATAAGTCGTTGTATGTGACTAGTGTGGCACCCTTCTCGTCGAGGAGCGCCTTGGTCGCCGGATCGCATACCATGTCGACTTCAAGCGGGCGGGGCATGGTCAGCGTCGAATGGGCCAAGATGTATCCGTCGAGATAACCCGGGTGGCAGACGAACATATTACAGCCGTCTTCGTGCGCGTGATCGAGCATGTGTCGCAGGGCGGAATAAGGCTCGTAGCCGGGCTTCATGCCCTCCATGTCCATGTACACCAGCGTGTGGCCGATGAGGATCGGCTGGCCGTCAAGAGACATTCCCGAATACTTCAGCTCATACTTCTCGGCCACATACTGCAAACCCTTGAAGAAGTTGGCGCTGGGCACGGCATGCCCTTCGAAGTAGCACGGCCGCCTGCCCGTCAAGTCCATGAACCGGCGCAGTTGCGCTTCGATCTCGACGATCACCTCGTCGAAGACCACCAGATCTACCGATGCCGACCTGTACTGTGTCGATCGCTTGAACTCGCCGTTCGGCTGCGTCAAACTCGGGATTTTCTCAGGATCGGTCAGTGGAATGCCCGAACTGATATTGGTGTGCAACCCCAAGCAGACGTCAAGGCCATCCATGAGTCCCAAACCATGCTCTGTGGCGGGCATGTTCGTCATGAAACCGATGCTTCTGATCAAGCCGTCTCGCACCGCTTTCTGTATACCGTAGTTGACTCCCTCGCTGTATCCGAGATCGTCGCCTCTGATCAGCACCTTCACTTTGTATCACTGTCCTTAAGCGTGTGATTGTTGCGGCGCCGGGGGTGGCGCCACGCCGATGATGGCCTGTCCGCGGGCGGTTTGTCCGTTGACCAGCACATCAACCGTTTCATATTCGTCAGAGTTTGTCACCACGACGGCAGACGCCAACTGATAGCCGGCATCCTCGATCTTGCTGCGGGAAAACGTCATCAACGTCTGCCCGAGCGTCACCTGGTCGCCAACGCGGACCTTGACCCGGAAGCCAGCACCGGCCATCTCCACAGTGTCGAGCCCGATGTGTATCAGTACCTCGATACCGTTTCGGCTGGTCACTCCGATGGCATGTCCCGTCTTGGCGATGGCCGTGACCTGGCCGTCGAACGGGGCCACGACGGTCTCGTCCGACGGCCACAAGCCACAACCCTTGCCCAGCATCTCTTCCGAGAAGACGCCGTCAGCCAGCTCGGCCAGGGGCACGACTCGACCCCGCATGGGCGAGTAGACGCACGCCGGGTCCACGTATGCTGCCGACGACGACTGATGCGATGTCCACGCCCTGACTTTGCTGGCTAACGACATGGCTCAGCTCACTTACCTGCCATCGCGGCTTCGATGTCTATCTTGACCCCGCCGGTGACTTCTTCTTTCGGCAGGCCGATGAAGTAGGTGGCGACGGCCGTCACGATGAAGGCCAGGATGCAGCCGATCAGCCCGTTGACCAGGTTGGTGGTCGAGCCGCCGACGAATCCGGTGAGTCCCAAGAAGCTGGCCACTGCGACCATCGTGTAGATCTTGGTGCCGGTCAGCGCCAGGTACAGACCGCCGATGGCGCCGCCGATCATCAGACCGTAGAACGGGCGGCGGTAGCGGATGCCGAGGCCGTAGAGGGCGGGCTCTGTGACGCCACCGATGATGGCTGCGATGAAGAAACCGAGGCTCAAGTTCTTCTCTTCCTTGTTCCTCAGCCGGAGCCACACGCCGAGCGCCATGCCGGACGTCGCCAAGCTCGCGACCGCACCGCACGGCATGATCAGGCCCTCGAAGCCATTCTGCGTGAACGCGACGATCATCGTGGTGATGAGCACCATGTGCATGCCGCTCATGACGATGAACTCCCACAAAGCGCTGATCAGCACCATGACGATGATGACCGCGATGCCGCCCAGTGAAGCGAACTTGATCAGAGCGTCACCGATCCAGGTGCCGACGAAGGAGCCCAGAGGCGCCAGGCCGCACAGCGACACCGGCAACATGACCAGGATCGTCAGGAACGGCGCGAAGACCGTCCGCAACGACGGCGGGATGAACTTGCGGAAGAACTTCTCGACGTAAGACATCACCCAGACCGACAAAATTGTGGGCAGGATCGTGCTCGAATAGGTGGCCAGGTGGACGGGTATGCCGAAGACGTGGAAACTCACCTGTGGTTGGGCAGTCGCCATAGCGACGAATGTCGGGTGCAACAGGATTGCGCCCATGAACATGCCGATTACCGGCGTGGCGCCGAACTTCCGGGCTGCCGTGTAGCCGAGCACGATTGGCAGGAAATAGAAGCCGGCGTCGCCGACAAAGGTGAACAATGTCAGCGTCTGGCTGCCATCGTGCAGCCAGTTGAGCATTTGCGGCCCCAGTATCGCCACGAACATCTTGAAGATGGACGCACCCATCAGCAGCGGGATCAGCGGGGTCAGACAGCCGGCCAGCGCGTCCAGAATCTTGTTGCCGACGGAGGCGAAGGTGACCTTCTGCTTGGGTGCGTCAAGGTTTTCCTCCACCTTGTCCTCAGGGGTGAAACCACCGATACGGCACACCGATTCGTAGACCTCGTCGACAGTCTGGCCGATGATGACCATGAACTGCCCGCCGGATCGCACCGCGCCGATGACGCCCGGCACCTTCTTCACCGCGTCATCGCTGGCGGCTTTGGGATCCTTGAGGTTGAACCGCAGCCGCGTCATGCAGTGCGATACGTTTGTCACATTCTCCTGACCGCCGACGGCTTTGAGAACCTCTTCTGCCGTCAGATCGAATTTGGTTGCTTTTGCCATGATTGGCCTTTCTGCTGCTGTCATCGCAGCAACGACGCGTCACTGCGTAGTGGGTTAAGACGGTATTCATTTGTCTGCGACAGCTACCTGTGCGACCAGCCTTCTCGCACACGGATAGCACAAACAGAAGCGGGATCCGACTTTGGACCATACGGTTGCCATCTATGGTTTCCGTATGAGATCAGGCTCCTATCTCACCTCAAGTATGAGGAGCCGAAACAGATTTGTCAAGTCTTGTCAAAACATCCTGCAAGGCGTCACCATGCGATGCGTCGAGGACTTCTCGATTACTTCATCAGCTATCCACCACAGCACTCAGACCCTGAAGACACAACTAGCATCAAACCGTACTGAAAGCATGGCGCGCCAACGATATGCGACGACTCATGAAGCCTTCCAGGCGGAAAAACTCGACACCACCCATCGCACATCGTTAAGTGGATCAACTTTCATGACGCTTTGGGGCGGGTTGTGTCAAACGCCACCTCCCGTAACCGTCTAGTCACTCGTCGGCGTCCGCGGCGTCCAAATCCACAATGTCGCGGCGCATGGACTTGACGACGCCCCGGGCCGCATCCTTCACCGCTGGGTGGACGCCCGGAGCCACCGCCAACTGCCCGGCCAGGTCGATCACCTGACGGGTCCAACGGACGAAGTCGCCCGCCGCCAGACCCGAATCGTCCAACACCTGCGCCAGCGACTCTCCCGACGCCCAATCGTAGGCCGCCTCGGCGAAACCATTGTCCAAAGGACGGCTGGGCGGCACGCCGCACTCGCGTTCAATGGCCCGCAACTGCGCCACCACCAGGCGCAACCCCCGCAGCGCCGCCTCGATATAGCGCGGCGGACGGACTCCCCCATCGCGGCGCGACTCGTAGAGCATGGACGACAACGCCGCCGCCAGTTCCGGCGGCGTCAATCCGTCGAAAGCTCCGGCCCGCAGGCACTCGACCACCACCAGGTCCATCTCGGAATAAACCCGTGCCAACAACCGGCCCCGCTCGGTGATCCTCAACCCGTCGTCCTCCAAGTAACCCAGGCGCACCAGCACTTGGCACAGACGCCCGAACTGATCGACCAACGAGGTGGGCCGTCGTCCCAGTTTGTCGGCCTGGAACTGCGCGAAGCTGTCTTTCAGCAGTTCGACGGCGCGTGTCCGTCCCATCGTCGCTACCAGGTTGACGGTCATGTTGTAGGCGGGCGCGAAGCTCGACCGCAGCGGATACGAGCGGCGCGAGGCCAGCCCGGCCAGCGCCTGCGGATTCATCCCAGCCCGCCATAGGACCACAGCATGACCGAGCGTGTCGATGCCACGCCGCCCCGCCCGGCCCGTCAGCTGCGTGTATTCACCGGCCGTCACGTCAACGTGAGACTCACCGTTGAACTTGACCAGCTTCTCGATGACGACGCTGCGGGCAGGCATGTTGATGCCCAGGGACAGTGTCTCGGTGGCGAACACCACCTTCAACAGCCCGGCGGTGAAGGCCTCCTCGACGACCGCTTTGAGGACGGGCAACAGCCCGGCGTGGTGGGCGGCCAGCCCCCGCCCCAGAGCCTCCGTGAAGGCGCCCCATTCGATGGCCTCCTTGTCGTCGTCGCCCAAGCCGGCACCGTGCCGCTCGGCGATCTCCAACAGCTCACCACGCTCGAACGGCGTTGTCAAGACGACATTGGCGTCCACCAACTGGCGCACCGCGGCGTCGCAACCGTTGCGCGAGAAGACGAAGACGATGGCGGGCAGCAGGTCAGCCCGACGCAGCGTGGCCACCAACTGGCGGCGCGACGGCGTCAGGTTCGGCCCATGCTCTTGATCGGACGGACCAGAGCGCCGCATCATGGCCGGATCGCCGAAGTCTCCGCCGGAACGCCGGCGTCCCCTCCCCTTGTTGCCACGCACCTTGTAATTGCCGCGCAGTTGCAGCGATTGCATGTGCGCGATCTGCTTCAACTTCGGGTTGACGTTCGTGGTTGAGACTTCAGACCCATCGAACAGATCGACCAGGTCACGGCCCACCGCGACGTGTTGCATCAGCGGCACCGGTCGCTTTTCGGTCACCACCACACCGACATCGCCGCGCACCTTGCCCAGCCACTCGCCAAATTCCTCGGCATTACTCACAGTGGCCGATAGCGCGACGATGGAGACGGCGGCGGGCAGAGTCAGTATGACCTCTTCCCACACCGCCCCCCGGAAGCGGTCGGCCAGGTAGTGCACCTCGTCCATGACGACGTAACTCAGGCCACTCAACGTCGACGATCCGGCGTACAGCATGTTGCGCAGCACCTCGGTGGTCATGACGACGATCGGCGCCTCGGAGTTGACCGACACGTCGCCCGTCAGCAAGCCAACGGCATCGGCGCCATGGCGAGCCACCAGGTCGTGGTACTTCTGGTTGCTCAGCGCCTTGATCGGCGTCGTGTAGAAACATTTGCTGCGCTGTTGCAAGGCCATCCAGCACGCGAACTCGCCGACCACCGTCTTGCCTGCCCCGGTGGGCGCCGCCACGAGCACGCTGCCGCCGTCGGCCAAGTACTGGCAGGCCCGCCTCTGGTAATCGTCCGGGACGAAACCATAGCCCCGCCAGAACTCATCCGGGATCATTCCTGCGGCGTGACCTCCGCCGGCCGGGCCGACTCGGGTTTGACGCCCATCAGCCACAGCGCATTGGGGACGACCTCGCAGTCGATGGGGACGCTGCCCACCTCTTCGCCGTCCGCCATGCCGAACATCCCGTCGCCGTCGACCGTCACGCGCTTGGCCCTCAGCCGTTCGACGGCGGGGTCTTTGACGAAGGTGCCGTTGTAGGTGCGCGGCATCAGGCGCAGCAGCGTGGTACGGCGAACCGGGTGGATGATGGTGATGTCGAGCATGCCGTCGACTGTGTTGGCATCCGGCAAGATGTGCATGCCGCCGCCCATGTAACCGGCGTTGCCCACGGCGATGAACATCGCCAGCTCGTCGCGCCGCACCCCGTCAACCGTCAGCCGGTAGTTGATCGGCTCGAAGCGGGCCAGCTCGATCAGGGCGTCCATCCCGTAGCTTAGCGAGCCGATGTTGACCGTGCGGCGGTTGGTGCGCATGTTTACCAGCGCGTCGTACCCGGTACTGAGCACGGAGCCGGCCCAGCGCGTGGTGGCTCCGCCGATCAACTGCCCGTCCATGCGCATCAGGTCGACCGACTGCTCGAGCCCGGCGACGATACCCGCCACCGCGCCCTCGGGCGTCAGCGGCAAACCCATACCGCGCGAGAAGTCGTTGCCTGTGCCGGCAGGGACGACGCCCAGGCGCACCGGCGTGCCCGCCACCGAGTTGATCCCCAGGCTGACCATGCCGTCGCCACCCATCACAATCAGGGCGGGCGGATTGGTCTCGTCGATATCCGTCAACAGCCGCTCGGCCACGGCCTTCACCCTGGCCTTGGCGTCCGTCGGGCTGGACGTCTGCTGCACCTGTAGGTCGATGTCGCCGAGTCCGGCGCGCAGCCCCGCCATCACGGAGGGCAACAGCTTGCGGGCCCGACCCCGTCCAGCGTGCGGGTTGATGATCAGGTTGATGCTTCTTGTCATTTCTGTTTTATCCGCCTTGTCGTCGAACCAGATGCGTTGGCTACCAGTGTACGGTCATGCACCCGGCAAATTATCTCCGCGACCAAATACATCGCCACCATGGGGACGGCCAGTATCAGCATCGTGATGGCATCGGTGCTTGGAGTGGCGACGGCGGCGAAGATGGTGCAGACGAGGATCGCCACTTTGCGCCCCTTGCCCAGCACCGCCGCCTTGACCAGCCCGACACGGTTCAGAATCACGAGGACGACGGGCAGCAGGAACGCCACGCCGAAGATCAGCAGCAGCCGCAGCTCGAAGCCCAAGTAGTAGTTCAGGTCGTTCAGGTTGATGACGTTCGGCGGGTTGAACCCCAGCATGACGGCGAAACCTTTGGGCGTCACCCAATAGCCGAGCGCCACCCCAGCCAGGAACAACGGCACGGCTGGGAGCAGGAACCGGACGGTCGTGCGCCGTTCCTTGCTGCCCAGCGCCGGGGCCACGAACTGCCACAAGTGGTACAGCCAGAATGGGCAGGACGCGATGAACCCGGCCATGACGCAGATCTTGAAGTACAGCGAGAAGGGCGACGTCAGGCCGTTGGTCACCAGTTCCACCTGGGCATCGGGATAGGCCTGCTGGTACAACATGATCGCCTGACGGATGGGCCACAGGACGACGCTGAGCAACGGTTGGTACAGCGCCAGTGCCACACCGGACAACACCAGGACAACAGCCAGCGACACGAGAAGCCTGTAGCGCAGTTCGCGCAGATGATCGACAAGCGCCATCTGGCCATCCGCATCAGGCTTTGGCGGGCGCAGCCAGTCGAAGCGCCTGATCACGTTCCAGATTCGTGTCACTCGGCTGGTGGTGTCTTGGCCTCATCGCCCGAAGCGGTGACGGCCTCTGCTGATTCGGGTTTGGTTCCCGTGATCTCTTCTTTGAACTCGCGGATGGCTTGGCCGGACGCCTTGCCCAGGCCGGCCAGCTTTGCCCCACCGAAGAGTACCAGGATCACGACCAAGATGATGATCAGCTCTTGGGGGCCCAGCCCGAACAACGCTTGCGCGATCATGCTTCCTCCAGGTCAATTGAAACGATGTCTGCCATCCATGTTACATGCCGAAGCTGAGTTCTCACCTGCTCGTCATTCGTCAACGCTCTCGCCGGCGAGCAGATCCCGCACCTCCCCGGCCAGATACACCGACCCCAGCACCAGTACCCCGCCGCCGTCTGCCACTAAATGGCGTGCCTCGCGGATGGCGGCACGGGAGTCCGGGGCGACGACGACGCGCCCGGGGCCGAGGACGTCCTCAGCCAGCTCCGCCAGCTCGTCGGCCGGCATGGCGCGGTCGGTGGAGCCCACTTGGGTGACGACGACCTGGCTCGCCACCGGCTCCAGCAGTCCGAGCACCTCCTCGACGGCCTTGTCCCGCATCATCGCCAGCACAACCACCAGCGGTTCGAAGGCGAAGGCTTCCGTCGCGGCGTCCAGCGTGGCCCGTACGCCGTGGGGGTTGTGGGCGGTGTCCAGCACCACGGGCGGATCGGTGGCGACCAATTCGAGACGGGCGGGGGCCCGGACGTCGTCAAAACCCTGCTGGATGACGTCAGGGTTCAGCGCCCGTCCCAGTAGCGCCTCAACGGCGGCGACAGCCAGAGCCGCGTTCTGGGCCATGTGGACGCCGTGCAGTGGCAAAAACAGGTCGCCGATCGGCCCGTCAGCACTCAGGATGCGGATCAGCTGCCTGCTGGCGGCCATCTGGCAGTCGAGCAGTCGTGGCGTGTCCCAGGCAGCCTCAGCGCCCACTTCACGGCAGCGCTGGGCCAAGACATCGGCGGCTTCGGGACGCTGGGCCGCCATGACAGCCACCGAGCCCGGCTTGATGATGCCCGCCTTCTCGGCGGCGATCTGCTCGATGGTGTCGCCCAGGTAGTTCATATGGTCGAAATCGATGGGGGTGATGACGGCCACCGCCGCGTCCGCCACCGATGTGGCGTCCCACAGCCCGCCCATGCCCACTTCCATGACGGCCACGTCGACGGGGGCGTCGGCGAAGGCGGTATAGGCCATGGCCGTCATGAACTCGAAGAAGGTGCACGGCACACCGTCGATGGCCTGGTCGTCCACCATCTGCACGATTGGCGCTAGCTCGAGATAGGTCTCGTCGAACAGGTCGGCGGGGACGGGCTCGCCGTCGATGGCGATGCGCTCCCTGATGTCCTGCAAGTGGGGGCTGCTGAACCGGCCCACCCGCAGCCCGTCGGCCCGCAACAGCGCGTCGATGATGATGGCCGTCGATCCCTTGCCGTTCGTGCCGGTGATCTGGATGACGGGCGCCGCCTGCTGCGGCTGGCCCAGAATATCCATCAGGGCCCGTACGCGGCCTAGGGACGGCGCAACGCGGTGTTCCGGCCAGCGGGACTCAAGCGCGGCAACGATCGACTCATGATTCAGCACGCTTACCAGTATCTCGCATATCGCCCAGCCATGTCAGGTATGATTTTGTGCCATGGTCAGCAAACAACCGGTTATTCCAGCGTCCCGGCGCGATGTCGTCTTCAAGTGGGTGTCTCTGGTGGCACGCCTGGTGATCGGCGGCGCCATCATGATCGCCGGCCTGCTCAAGATCGGCAACCTGCAGTCATCGGTCAACGCTGTCGCGGCCTACAGCCTGCCGTTGCTGCCGACGGGCGGGTCGCTGACGACGGTGGTCGGCACCGTGATGCCCATCGTCGAGATCGTCCTGGGAGCCATTATCGTGGCGGGTTTGTTCTCCCGGTGGACGGCCCTGCTGGGCGGGCTCATGATGATCGTCTACATCTGCCTGATCTCTTCGGCCTGGATCCGTGGACTGTCCATCGACTGCGGCTGCTTCAGCCCAGGTGGCTTTCTACCCGACACCGCCAAAACCAAGTACCTGCAGGACATCCTGCGCGACGTCGGGTTGCTGATCTGCGCCGCCTGGGTGGTCATCTGGCCCAAGAGCCCGATATCAATCGACAACTGGATTGACAGTGCCAACAAAGAGGAGGCCTGACCATGTCAACCAAGAAGACCAAACCGACCAAAGCATCGCTGAACCGGCGTGAAGCTCTGCGGGCCCAAAAGGCGGCCGAGGCCCGCCGCCACAAGCGCAACCGCATCGTCGGCGGGATCGTCGGCGTCGTCGTACTGGCTCTTGTCGTCAGCCTGGTCGCCTGGCTCATCATCCGCAACCAACCGCAGCCAGTGAACAAGCCGTCCCCGTCCGGCAACCAGGTGGTGCCACCCGATGGCGACTCCCAGCACGCCTGGATCACAATCCCCAGCACCACCACCAAAGCCGGCGCCCTGATTGTCGACATCCACTTCGACTACCAGTGCCCCTACTGCGCCAAAACCGAGGACGCCTACGCCGTCAACTTCGAGACGCTGAACAGCCAAGGCGACATCATCCTGCGCAATCACACCCGCACGTTCCTGGACGGCGGTCTGCAAAACGACGCCTCCGAGCGGGCGGCTGTCGCGGCGGCCTGCGTCGACTACGCCGACAACACCAAGTACGCCGCGTACCACAATCTCGTCTTCGCCAACCAGCCGGCCAAAGAAGGCACCGGCTACACCGACGACCAGTTGCGCAACCAGTTCACATCGGCTGTGGGCCTGACGGGCGACGCGCTGACCACGTTCCAGGGCTGCTACGACCAGCAACAAACCCTGCAATTCGTCCGTGACGTCGAGGACAACAACCTGCAACCCGTCGCCAACGCCTCACCCCCGAACAACTACCTGTTCGGCGGCAACAAACCCAACGCGGACGACGCGGCCGGCCAATGCACGGGCACGGCCAACGCGCCCATCGGCGTGTGCGGCACCCCCGACTTCTACGTCAACGGCGTCGAATTCAGCATGGGCAACCTGATGAACAGCGATTGGACACCGCAATACAAGACAGCCAGCCAGCTGCTCACATTCCTGCAGACAATAGCGACCCAACAGTGACCAGAAAGGCAATCCACTGACATGGCCAAAGACAAGACCAAACCGCGCCCCGGTCTCGATGCCCGGCGCGAGGAGATCCGCAAGACGCAGGCAGCCGCCAAATCCAAGCGCCGTCGCCGCGTCGCATTGAACACGCTGATCGCCGTCGTGATCCTGGCCCTGGCGGCTGGTGGCATCACGTTGACCGTCATGCATGTCAAGGCGGGCGAGCGGGCCATGGCCATTGAGGGCGACCCGAAGGTCGAGCAGATCACCCCGCCGAACGCCTCGTCCGATGGCCTGGCCATCCTGGCCAATCCGGGTGTCAAGCTGGCCAGCGACGCCATCACCGTCGACTTGCACATCGACTTCCAGTCGACCACCTCGGCCACTGCTCTGTCGTATTACGGCGGGGCGCTGACGCAGCTGGCCCAATCGGGTGGGATCAAACTCATGGTCCACATGCACATCACCCAGGACGACCAATACAGCAACACCGCGTCTGGTCGTGCCGCCATCGCCGCCTCTTGCGCTGACTCCGTCGGCAAATTCTGGGCCTACGCCCAGGCGCTCATGTCGGCCACGCCGTCCTCGCCGGCCGCGGGGTCCGTCGGATTCTCCGACTCGCAGTTGCAGCAGTTCTTGCCGTCGGCCATCGGGATCACCGGGGACGACCTCACGAAGTTCCAGACGTGCTACACGGGGCGGGCGATGTCCAAGTTCGTCGAAACCATGGACAGCTCCAACCAGACGACGCCGGTGCCGGACAGCAGCGACTTTGCGACGGGTGTCACCACCGTGCCGGTGATACTGGCGAACAACAAGACCGTGGACATCGCCACCGACCTTAACAATGCCACCGCCAGCACCGCCACCTCCACCGCGCTGACCGAGCTGCTGGCCAAGACCGCCGGCCTGATGTGACGATGACCCGACACGTTCGTGGGTGGGACGCCGGTTTGGGCGGGCGACTCCACAGCCGCCCGTCTATGCGCCTAGGAGCCATGGGCCGGCCGGAACCCGCTCAGATCGTCCCCACCTGACAACCGACTCTACGAGAGGATGTGGCGCATGAGTTCGCCGACACCGCGATCCCTGCCTTGGGATGTGCCCGAACGTCCAGCCCTTGAAGGGTTGGAGCAGAAGTGGGCCGACAGCTGGCGGCACGACGGGACCTACACCTATCACCGCCCGGCCAGCCGGGCTGACACCTTCAGCATCGACACTCCCCCGCCCACCGTGTCGGGATCGCTTCACGTCGGCCACATCTTCAGCTACACGCACACCGACCTCGTCGCGCGCTACCAGCGCATGCGGGGCAAGCAGGTGTTCTACCCGATGGGCTGGGACGACAACGGCCTGCCCACCGAGCGCCGCGTGCAGAACTACTATGGCGTGCGCTGCGACCCGTCGCTGCCGTACGACCCGGATTTCACGCCGCCCGAAACCCCGGATGCCAAGCGTCAGCTGCCCATCTCGCGGCGTAACTTCGTCGAGCTGTGCCTGAAGCTGACGGCCATCGACGAGCAGGCCTTCGAGCAGCTGTGGCGCCAGGTGGGCCTTTCGGTCGACTGGGGCTTGCTGTACTCGACGATCTCGCCCCAATCTCAGCGGGTGGCCCAGACCGCGTTCTTGCGCAACCTGGCCCGCGGCGAGGCCTACATGGCAGAGGCGCCGACGCTTTGGGACGTCACATTTCAGACGGCCGTCGCCCAAGCCGAACTGGAAGACCGCGACTATCCGGGTTTCTTCCACCGCATCGCCTTCCACAAGCTTGACGGCAGCCCGGTCTACATCGAGACCACCCGTCCCGAATTGATCCCGTCGGTGTGTGCACTGATCGCCCACCCGGACGACGAGCGCTACAAGCCGCTGTTCGGCAGCACGGTGACTAGCCCCATTTTCGGGACGCCCATTCCGGTGCTGCCCCACCCCAAAGCTGAGCCTGACAAGGGCGCGGGCATCGCCATGTGCTGCACCTTCGGCGACTTGACAGACGTCCAGTGGTGGCGCGAGCTGGCTCTGCCCATGCGTACCCTGGTGACCCGCGACGGCCGCATGGCAAGGGAAACGCCAGACTGGCTGGCCAGCCCGGAGTTTTACGCCGAGATGGCCGGCAAGACGCTATTCAGCGCCCGGGAAGCCATCGTCGCCAAGCTGCGCGAAACCGGCGACCTGGACGGCGAGCCGAAGCCGACCATGCGGCAGGTGAACTTCTACGAGAAGGGCGACAAGCCGCTTGAGATCGTGGCGTCGCGCCAGTGGTACATCTCCAACGGCGGGCGGGACGACGCCCTGAAGCAGGCGCTGCTGGCCCGCGGCGAGGAGCTGAACTGGGTGCCCGACTACATGCGCCACCGCTACTCGGCCTGGGTCAACGGCTTGAACGGCGACTGGCTCATTTCGCGGCAGCGGTTCTTCGGCGTGCCGTTCCCGGTTTGGTACCCGCTGGGCGACGGCGGCCAACCCGACTACGATCACCCCATCCTGCCGGGTGAAGACGCCCTGCCGGTCGACCCGATGGCCGACGCCCCAGTCGGCTACGAGGCGTCGCAGCGCGGGCTGCCGGGCGGATTCATCGGCGACCCCGACATCATGGACACGTGGGCCACCAGCTCTATGAGCCCCGAAATCGTGTGCGGCTGGCTGTCCGATCCGGAGCTTTTCGCGCTGACGTTCCCGATGGACATGGACCCCCACGCCCACGAGATCATCCGCACGTGGCTGTTCAGCCGGGTCGTGCGCTCGCACCTGGAGTTCGATTGCCTACCATGGGCGACGGCCGCCATCTCCGGCTTCGTGGTGGACCCCGACCGCAAGAAGATGAGCAAGTCGAAGAGCAACGTGATCGTTCCCGACGAGATCTTGAACAAGTTCGGCTCCGACGCCGTGCGCTGGCGCGCCGCCATGGCCCGCCCGGGCACCGACTCGCCGTTCGACGAGACCCAGATGAAGGTCGGGCGCCGCCTGGCCGTCAAGATACTGAACGCCTCCAAGTTCGTCCTCGGCTTGGGCGGCCTGGAGGCGCCTGCCGCGATCTGCGAGCCCATCGATTTGGCATTGATGGACGCCCTGAAAGGTGTCGTGGCGGCGGCCACCGAGGCCTTCGAGGCCTACGAGTACACCACGGCGCTCGAAGTGGCCGAAGCCTTCTTCTGGTCGTTCTGCGACGACTACGTCGAACTGGTCAAGGAGCGCGCCTACGGCGGACGGGGCGACGAGGGCGCCGCGTCGGCCAGAGCCGCGCTGCAGCAAGCGCTCGGCATCCTGCTGCGCCTGTTCGCCCCCTTCCT